>JAESGV010000023.1_pt1 | contig 555917 bp, 533 predicted proteins | sample 9269781 | NCBI WGS metagenome assembly JAESGV01 (sample SAMN15741586, study PRJNA653496) | algae metagenome | isolation source: Tildeniella torsiva UHER 1998/13D and co-occurring heterotrophs from... | place: Slovakia: Slovak Paradise National Park, Hrabusice, Kosice Region | collected 2000-01-01
ATCGAAGTCCCGCGCGACTATGCTGCCGGCGAGTGGCTGGGGTCCACATCGCTCGCTCCAAGATGGCCTGAACAACCCCTTGGAATCACGAGCACCCCAGCTGCTCAACCCTTTCGGGACGGGCTCTGAGGCAATAGGTCGAGAGGAACTGCCATCCAGACCGTTGGACGCTCCGGCGCCCACAACGTAACAGGACCATCAGAGTTCCTGGCTGGATCCGGCGGTTGCCTCAGGGAGGTGACCTGATGTCTGATTCAGGACGCGGGTTTTTGGCGGCACGCGCGCCATATCTCGATGATCAGAGCCGATTGTCGGAGTTGCCGGGCACCAACTGGTGTCCGCTGGAGCCAGCCGGCCCTGCGCCGGAGTTGCGCACGGAATTGGCCCGGACGATCGAGACCGAGATCATCCCGCGCCTGATGCTCGCGCACCGGGCGCTGGGAGAAAGCCGCGCCGTTCCCCCGGCCGTGGCGCCGATCGTCATCACCGACGCCGATGTCGCAGCCTTCGCGGAAATGATCGTGCGCAAGCCGCTCAGTGCGGCGCGCGCGCATCTCGACGGTTTGCGCGATCGCGGGCTGACGACGGAGGCGCTGATCACCACCGTACTGTCGGCGACGGCGCGCCATCTGGGCGTGCTCTGGGAGCAGGATCGCTGCACCTTCGTGGATGTCACGGTCGGTCTTTCCCGCCTGCAGCAATTGCTGCGCGTCTATGGGCCGGCCTTCGAGATCAGCCCGGCGCCCGAGGTCGAGCGGGGCCGTGTCCTGCTGGCCGTCGTGCCGGGTGAGCAGCACACGTTCGGCCTGGCCGTGGTGGAGGAGTTCTTCCGTCGTGCAGGCTGGCATGTTCAGTCCGAATTCCTGCCGTCGAGGCCTATTCTCATCGAGCATGTGCGGACCGAGTGGTTCGATCTGGTCGGCCTGTCGGCCAGCGGCGAGGTCTCCGCCGCCGGCGTCGCCGCTGTCGTCAAGGCGGTGCGCGGGGCCTCGCTCAACAAATCCGTTCACATCATGCTCGGCGGCAATCTGTTCGTCGCGGATCCAGCGCTGGCGGTGTCGCTCGGGGCCGATTTCGGCGCTCGCGACGCAGCGGAAGCCGTCAACCGCGTCGACTGGATGCTCGAGACGAAAAAGATGTCTTGTTGAAGATCGGCTACGCCATTATTTGCTAAGCGCCTCTCGACGCCCGTCACAGGCAGGAACCGGGTACCCGTCGTTATGAACGTCTTTGCTCCCCAGGCTCCTACGCTTGGTTTCAAGGGTCCCTCCGGTTGGCTTGGTCGGCTTGCGCCGGAGGTGGCCGGGAGCCTGATCACGGCTGCCAGCGACATTGCGCTCGTGCTCGATCGCGACGGCGTCATCCTCGATATCTCCCTGGGTACGGAAGATCTGCGGCGCGAGGGGCTTCGCGCCTGGATCGGCCGGAACTGGATCGACGTCGTCACGGTCGAAAGCCGGCCGAAGGTGCTCGACCTGATCGACAGCGCCGGCAACGAGACTTCGCTGCAGTTTCGCGAACTGAACCACCCGATGGACGGCGGCGCCGACGTGCCGATCCGGTATTCGGCGATGCAGGTCGGCGAGGACGGCACGATCGTCGCGCTCGGCCGGGATTTGCGCAATCTTGCCAATCTCCAGCAGCAGCTCGTCGAAGCGCAACAGGCGATGGAGCGGGAGTATGCCCGGCTTCGCATGGCGGAGACGCGCTATCGCATGCTGTTTCACCTCACCTCCGAGCCGGTGGTGATCGTCGAGGCCGCCAACTTCCGGATCGTCGAAGCCAACCCGGCGGCGCAGCGCGAGCTCGAGCTGCCGAGCGACCGGTTGGTCAGCACGTCGCTTCTGACGAGCCTCGCGCCGCAAAGCAGCGAGGCGCTGCAGGCGATGCTGCGCATGGTGCAGGCCACGGGCCGCGCCGACGAGGCGGAGATCGCCCTAGCGTCAGGTTCGAAGCGCTTTCGGGTTCTGGGCTCGGCCTTTCGCCAGGACAATGCCGGTTACCTGCTGATCCGCCTGACGCCGATCAGCGGCGCAGCACTTCCCGATTCGGCCGCCCAAAGCGGCATCCTCGACGTGCTGGAAAAATTCCCGGACGGCTTCGTCGTGATCAGCCCCGAGATGAAGGTGCTCGAGGCCAACCGCGCCTTCCTCGATCTCACCCAGCTCGCCACCAAGCAGCAGGCCTTGGGCGAGCCGCTTGAGCGTTGGCTCGGGCGACCGGGGATCGATCTGCCGCTGCTGATGGTGACGCTGACCGAGCATGGCGTCGTGCGCAACTTCACCACGATCATGCGCGGCCAGTTCGGGACGGTCGAAGAGGTCGAACTGTCGGCGGTGCCGGCGCTGTCGGGCAGCACGCCGTCCTATGGTTTCGTGATCCGCAGCCTCGGCGTCCGCACGGCTCTGGCCGGACATCGCGGCCGATCGCTGCCGCGTTCGGTGGAGCATCTGACGGAGCTGGTCGGCCGGGTTTCGCTGCGGGACCTGGTGCGCGAGACGACCGACGTGATCGAGAAGCTCTGCATCGAGGCGGCGCTCGAGCTCAGCCGCGACAACCGCGCCTCCGCCGCCAACATGCTGGGCCTCAGCCGCCAGAGCTTCTATGCGAAGCTGCGTCGTTACGGGCTGGGCGATCTGGACGATGCCGATCTCGGCGAGCCCAACTGACGGGCCGCAACGAGCGTCAATTTGTCTTGACGTTTTTGCCCCAGACAGTGTCAGTTTTAATTGACAGTCACAGGGCCTGCGCCTAGCCTTCGGGCCATGACGCGCTGCTGCATTCCCCCTCGAACGGCCTCGCTTCCCCCGCTGGCAGGCGTTCCCGCCTCGCCCGCATCTGGCCAGGCTGTGCCGCGATGACGGCGCCGCTGGGCTGGCTCGGCATCGCCCGGCTCGGTCTGGTCCAGACCGCGATCGGCGCGATCGTCGTCTTGACCACCTCGACGTTGAATCGCGTCATGGTCGTCGAACTCGCGCTGCCCGCTACCCTGCCGGGCCTGCTGATTGCGCTGCATTATGCCGTGCAGGTGCTCCGGCCGCGCTGGGGGCATGGCTCGGATGTCGGCGGCCGGCTGATCCCCTGGATCATCGGCGGCATGGCGGTCCTGGCGCTCGGCGGCTTCGGTGCGGCGGTCGCGACCGCGCTGATGGAGACACTGTTCTGGCCGGGCGTGGCTCTGGCCGCCCTATCCTTCACCCTGATCGGCATGGGCGTGGGTGCGAGCGGCACCTGCCTGCTCATCCTGCTCTCGCGCCGGGTCGCCGATGCGCGCCGGCCGGCTGCGGCGACGGTGGTCTGGGTGATGATGATTGCCGGTTTCATCGTGACGGCGGGGCTCGCCGGGCAGGCGCTCGATCCGTTCTCGACGGGCCGCCTCGTCGCGGTCTCCGGCGTCGTCAGCGCGATCGCGCTGGCCGTCACCGTTGTGGCCGTCCGCGGTGTCGAGGGCCCGCCGCCGGCGACGCGCTCGCTCGACATGCCGGCGCCCGTCTCCTTCCGGATCGCGATCGGCGAAGTCTGGAGCGAACCCCAGGCGCGGCTCTTCGCGATATTCGTCTTCGTCTCGATGATCGCCTACAGCGCCCAGGACCTGATCCTCGAGCCCTTCGCCGGCACGGTCTTCGGCTACACGCCCGGTGAGAGCACCAAGCTGGCCGGCATCCAGAATGGCGGGGTGCTCGCCGGCATGGTTCTGGTCGCGCTGGTCACGACGCTGGCGGGCCCGAAAGCCGGCTCGTTGCGGATCTGGGCGGTCGGCGGCTGTCTCGCTTCGGCGCTGGCGCTCGCCTGCCTGTCCGTCGGGGCTTTTGCGGGGGCTGGTTTTCCGCTGAAGCCGATCGTCTTCGCGCTCGGCGTCTCCAACGGCGCCTATGCGGTCGCCGCGATCGGTTCGATGATGCGGCTCGTCGGCCAGGGCCGGCCCGATCGGCAAGGCGTGCGCATGGGGTTGTGGGGGGCGGCGCAGGGCGTCGCCTTCGGCCTTGGCGGCTTGCTGGGGGCGTCGGCCACGGATCTGGCGCGGCAGCTCTGGGGCTCGCCGGCGCCGGCCTACGCCACCGTCTTCACCCTCGAGGCGCTGCTTTTCATCGTTTCCGCCGGGCTCGCACTCGCCGTCGCCAGGCATGCGACGGACAGCGAGCGCAAGCGGCCGCGCAACCCCGACACCCTGCTCGTCCCCAACCCAGGATGACCGTCATGACCCAGACGCCGCCGATGCCGCAGGAAGCCGACCTCACCTATGACGTCGCCATCGTCGGCGGCGGGCCGTCGGGCGCGACCGCGGCCGATGATCTCGCCAGGGCAGGGCACAGGGTCCTGCTGCTCGACCGGGCGGGACGCATCAAGCCCTGTGGCGGTGCGATTCCGCCGCGCGCGATCCGCGATTTTGCGATTCCACCGTCGCAGATCGTGGCGCGCATCGCCTGCGCGCGCATGGTCGCGCCTTCCGATACGAGCGTCGATATGCCGATCGACGATGGCTATGTCGGCATGGTCGATCGCGAGCATTTCGACGAATGGCTGCGGGTGCGGGCCGCGGACGCCGGTGCGCACCGGATGACCGGGACGTTCGAGCGCTTCGAGCGCGATCCCGACGGCACGGCGCGCCTGCAGATCCGCCCCAAGGATGGCGGCCCGCTGACCAGCATCCGGGCCCGCATGGTGATCGGCGCCGACGGGGCCAATTCGAGCCTCGCGCGCGCGGCCATGCCCGACAGCAAGCGGCCGCCCTTCGTCTTCGCCTATCACGAGATCGTCCGCGTCCCCGCCGAGGCCAGCGCGCGCTATGACGCCAAGCGCTGCGACGTGATCTACCAGGGCCGGATCTCGCCCGATTTCTATGGCTGGGTGTTTCCGCATGGCGAGACGGCGAGCATCGGCACCGGCAGCGCCCATAAGGGCTTTTCGCTCAAGGACGCGGTGGCGCGGTTGCGCAGCGATACCGGGCTCGACGGCGCCGAGACGATCCGGCGCGAAGGCGCGCCGATTCCGATGAAGCCGATGAAGAAATGGGACAATGGCCGCGACGTCCTGCTCGCGGGCGACGCCGCCGGCGTGGTCGCGCCGGCCTCGGGCGAGGGCATCTACTACGCGATGCTGTGCGGGCGGCTGGCCGGTGAGGCTGTGCAACTGGCGCTGCGCACGGGCGATGCGCGGGCGCTCGCCACGGCGCGCAAGCGCTTAATGGCCGATCACGGGCGCGTCTTCTGGATCCTCGGCCTGCTGCAGTGGATCTGGTATCGCAACGACAAGCGCCGCGAGCAGTTCGTCAAGCTCTGCCGCAACCCCGACGTGCAGAAACTGACGTGGGATTCCTACATGAACAAGGAGCTGGTACGCGGCAAATTCATGGCGCATGTCCGGGTGTTCTTCAACGATCTCAGCCACCTGCTCGGCATGGCGCGTTGATGCCGCTGCCGCCGCTCGTCGCCACGATCGACCTGGCGCTGGCGGTCATCGCCATCGAGATGCTGGTGATCGGTCTGGCGGCGTGGCGGGGCGCGCCGTCGTCGCGGCCGGCCCTGCTGCTGACGGTGCTGTCGGGGCTGGGCCTCCTGCTGGCCCTGCGCACGGTCGCGGCCGGGGCCGATCCGCGCCTGACGCTGGCTGCGCTGACGCTGGGCGGTGTTGCCCATGCCGCCGACATCGCGACAAGGCTGCGCAGGGGGGCTGGCGGCTCTCTGGAGTCCTGACCCGGAAACCTTGGCGCGTCGAGACCTTGCCGCTGTCCCCGGTTGTCCGGTTTCAGAGACGCTCGTCCTCATCGTCGAGGTCGCCCAGGCCGTGGCGGCGCAGCTTGGCGTAGAAGCTCTGGCGGCTGAGGCCGAGCATCTGCGCGGCGGCGGCGCGGTTGTCCTTGCTGAGATTGAGCGCCGATTCGATGCAGAGCTTCTCGATCACGTCGCTGGTCTCGCGCACAATGTCCTTCAGCGCGACCGTGCCGACCAGTTGCGACAGCTGCTCCACCGATCGCGGCAGGCCCTGACCGCGCGGAGCCTGAAGGGCGCCTTGGGCCCCCTTGCTGCGGATGATCAGCCCGGTCGAGCCTGCGTCTCCGGCCCAGGCGGTGACGGCCGAGAGTTCGACCGCCTCGACGCTGCCGAAGGCGCCGCGGATGATCGTCGGGAAGTTCCGGATGACACCGTGGTCGGCCAGGGTTTCCTGGATCAGGGGCAAGTCGATCCCCGGCCGTCCGAGCCAGCGATCGAGCGATTCGCCGATGGCCTGATGACGCGAGGCGAGCTGCGCCAACTCCAGAAATGCGCGATTGGCGTGCAGGACGATGCGATCGGGGCTCATGATGACACAGCCGTCGGGCGTCTGCTCGACCATGCCGTGCAGATGCCGCAACGGGGTGTCGCCGGCCGGCGCTCCCGTCTCCTGCCCATCGGATCGGAGCCGGACCAGCAGATTGATGGCGCCGTCCTGGCGGAAAGCGGTGGCGCTGACCCAGGTCTTGCGCTTGGCGCCCGGGCGCGACACCTCGGTCTCGTGCCCTTCGCCCGACAGCCGCGCCGTGGCCAGCATCGCTTCCAGCGCGTCGCCGCTCGTCGGGGCGAACAAGGACGGCAATGTGATCTTGCCGAGCCGGTCGGCGGTGATGGCGAACTCGTTCAACGCCGCGGGGTTGGCTTCGACGAGCCGCAAGGTGGTGGCGTCCGCGATGAGGATCGGCTCCGACGAGGAGTGGAAGATCATCCGGTAGCGTGTCTCGGCCAGCCGCAGCCGGGCATATTCCCGCTCCATCGCCTGCTGGGCTTCGACGAGTTGCTGCTGCAGCGCCGCAACGGACATCAGGTCGTGCCCGACCAGACAGCGCGCGCTGCTGCTGTCGTCACGGACGAGGCGGTAGCGGAAGGGACGATGCGCGCCGGCCTCGGCGGGGTGGTTGATCTCGCTGCTCCGGCTGGCCTCGGGGGCGGAGCTCCCGAGCAGATCCCTCGCCTTGGCCTGGCTGTCGGGGGAGACGACGTCGATGAAGTGCCGGCCGAGCCAGCTGTCGTGGTCGCCGGGTGGACAGGCCTCCCCCTTGAGCACCTGTTCGATCACGCCGTCGGGATCGACGAAGAGGGCGATGTCGGACGCGGCCGCAATTACCTGGCGCGCAAAGGACGAGAGGCGTTCCGGCCGAGGCTCGTGAGCCGGTCGCGACGTCGTGGAGTCCTGTAACGGTGCGGAGGACATGGCGACGAAGGCCCGTTCCTTGTTGAGAAGGCCTGCATTCATGCGGGATCGTCGGGACACCGGCGCTTCGGGATGCGCGATGCCGTCTCCGAAACCCGCCGGGGTCTCCGGTTCGATATCGACAGGCGAGGTCCTCCGGTCGGGGCGCCCTCCGGTCGCAGCGCTGCGCCTGGCTCGCCAGGTCGACGCGTTGACGGGTGGCGCTCCGGTCGTTGCGGCCACTCCTGCCCCATTCTTGGTCAAGCCACGGATATGGCGAGATTGTTTCAGCGACATGCCGCTCCCGTCAGGGGAGCGGAACCGTTCAGACGTGATCTCGCCCCACGCATTTCGACGGGGAGCATCGCGATGGGCGAACCCCTCGCCAAGCGCGCAAACCTGCTGACTGAAGACCGTAGCGAAAGTCGACTGATTGTAAAGTAGTCGAGACATTTTTTTGTTCCATGAGCGTCAATCAAACTTGACACATAGGGTGCTTGGCTTCAGCTTCACTGGGCCGCGAGCGCAACCGCCACCCGGTTGACGTCGTCGGCAGGAGGCGTCCCATGACGTTTCGTGCAGAATCCATCCGGCCCGCCGGCGACGGCTCCGCCACCCCCCTTTCCCTCCCCTCCGCCTATCGCCCTCATCAAGCGGCGGCGCCGATGGCCTGGACCGAACTGCGGTCCGGCCCGATGATCGGCTGTCCCACGCGAAGGCTTCTCGCTTCGTCGGCGTCACGGTCCCAAGGGCGGCCCGCCGGCGTCCCTGCGCCGGCGTCCGCTACGCCCGAGGTGCCGTGACATGGGCCTGATCGACAGGGCCGGCCCCCGCAAGGCCGAGATCGCCGCCACGCCGGTCCGCGTCGTCATCGTCACCATGGATACCCATGTCGCCAGCGCGACGGCCCGGGCGCATCTGGCGCTGAAGCGGGATCTGCCGGGCCTCGAGCTCAGCGTCCACGCGGCGTCCGAATGGTCCGCCGATCCGCGCACGCTCGCGCGCTGTCTCGAGGCGATCGCCGGGGCCGACATCGTGATCAACACGATGCTGTTCATGGAGGATCATTTCCTCCCGTTGATGCCGGCCTTGCAGGCGCGGCGGGATTCCTGCGACGCCATGGTCTGCATCATGTCGGCCGGCGAGGTCACCAAAATGACCCGGCTGGGCCGTTTCAGGATGGACGGCCCGTCGAGCGGCCCGATGGCCCTGCTCAAGCGGCTGCGCGGCAACAAGGGCAAGCCGGCCGGCGGCGGCGCCAGCCAGATGAAGATGCTGCGCAGGCTGCCGCAGATCCTGCGCTTCATCCCGGGCACGGCCCAGGATGTGCGCGCCTATTTCATGACCCTGCAATACTGGCTGGCGGGGTCCGAGGAGAACATCGCCAATCTCGTGCGCTTCCTCATCGACCGCTATGCCGATGGCGAGAGGCGGGTGCTGCGCGGCACGCTGAAGGTCGGCAAGCCGGCCGAATATCCCGAGACCGGCGTCTATCATCCGGCCATGCCCGGTCGGGTCAGCGCCGAGGCCGGCCAGGTGCCCGCGCGGGCCGGCGCCAAGGGCACGGTCGGGCTGCTCGTGCTGCGCTCCTATGTGCTGGCCGGGAATTCCGCCCATTACGATGGCGTGATCCGGGCGTTCGAGGCGCGCGGCCTCAACGTCCTGCCGGTCTTTGCGACCGGGCTCGATGCACGCGAGGCGATCGACGCCTTCTTCTTCAAGAACGGCCGCCCGGTCATCGACGCGCTGGTCTCGCTGACCGGCTTCTCGCTGGTCGGTGGCCCCGCCTATAACGATTCCCAGGCGGCGCAGGATGTCCTGGCGCGGCTCGACGTGCCCTACATCGCGGCGCATCCGGCCGAGTTCCAGACGCTCGACCAATGGGGCCCATCGGATCGCGGCCTGCTGCCGGTCGAATCGACGATCATGGTCGCGATTCCCGAGCTCGACGGCGCGACCGGGCCGATCATCTTCGGCGGCCGCACCGAGAACGCCGGGCACTGCACCGGCTGCGCCCGTTCCTGCAGCTTCCCGCCCAGCGAAGGCCAGCGCGACATGCATGTCTGCGCCGAGCGCGCCGAGGTGCTGGCGGCGCGTACGGAGAAGCTGGTGGCGCTGCGGCGCTCGGCCCGGGCCGAACGCAAGGTCGGCATCGTGCTGTTCAACTTCCCGCCCAATGCCGGCAACACCGGCACGGCGGCCTATCTCTCGGTGTTCGAATCGCTGCACCGGACGCTGCTGGCGATGCGGGCCGAGGGCTACAGCGTCGACGTTCCCGACAGCGTCGATGCGCTGCGCCAGGCGATCATCGAGGGCAATGCCTCCCGTTATGGCGCGATGGCGAATGTGCATGTCCGGATCGGCGCGGGCGAGCATATCCGGCGGGAGCGCTGGCTCTCCGAGATCGAGGCCCAATGGGGCCCGGCGCCCGGCCGCCAGCAGAGCGACGGCTCCTCGATCTTCGTGGTCGGCGAGCGCTTCGGGAATGTCTTCGTCGGCATCCAGCCGAGCTTCGGCTATGAGGGCGACCCGATGCGCCTGCTCTTCGAGAAGGGCTTTGCGCCGACGCATGCCTTCTCGGCCTTCTATCGCTGGATGCGCGAGGATTTCGGCGCCCATGCCGTGCTGCATTTCGGCACCCATGGGGCGCTCGAATTCATGCCGGGCAAGCAGAGCGGGCTCTCGGCCCAGTGCTGGCCGGACCGGCTGATCGGCGATCTGCCCAACATCTATCTCTACGCCTCGAACAACCCCTCCGAGGGCGCGATCGCCAAGCGGCGCGGGGCGGCGACGCTGATCAGCTATCTGACGCCGCCGGTGGCTTCGGCCGGGCTCTATCGCGGGCTGATCGAGCTCAAGGGCTCGCTCGACCGCTGGCGGGGATTGTCGCCGGAGGAGATGCGCGAACGGGACGAACTCGCGGTCCTGGTCCAGGCCCAAGCGGCCGCGCTCGATCTCGCGCCCGCCGAGCCGGCCTGGAGCCGACAGGAGCTTCCGCCGCGCATCGCAAGGCTGACCGAGACGGTGCTCGAGCTGGAATACACACTGATCCCGCATGGGCTGCATGTCGTCGGCGAGCCGCTGTCGACGCAGGAGCGCGTCGACATGCTGCTGGCGATGGCGGAATCGAGCCATGGGCTGCGGCCCGACCGGGCGCTGATCGAAGAGCTCGTCGCTGGCGGAAGCCCGGAGCGGGCGCTGAAGGCGCTGGGGCACGAGCCGCAGGACGCCATGCTGGCGATGCTGACCGAACTGGCGGCCGCCGATGCGCTCCTGGCTGAGGATCACGAGATCCAGGGCCTGATACGCGGGCTGGACGGGCGCTTCATCCGCCCGGCACCCGGTGGCGACCTGCTGCGGACGCCGGCCGTGCTCCCGACCGGGCGCAACCTGCATGGCTTCGACCCGTTCCGCATTCCCAGCGCCTATGCGGTACAGGATGGCGCGAAACAGGCTGCCCGGCTGCTCGACCGCCATCTGGCGGATGGCAACCCGCTGCCGGAGACCGTTGCGCTGGTGCTGTGGGGCACCGACAACCTCAAGACGGAAGGCGCGCCGATCGCCCAGGCGCTGGCGCTGATGGGCGCCGCGCCCCGCTTCGACGGCTATGGCCGGCTCGCCGGCGCGCAACTCATCCCGCAGGACCAGCTCCAGCGTCCGCGCATCGACGTGGTGATGTCGCTGTCGGGCATCTTCCGCGATCTCCTGCCGCTGCAGATCAGGCTGCTGGCCGAGGCCGCCTTTCTCGCGGCATCAGCCGACGAGCCGGCGGAGCGGAACTTCGTGCGCAAGCATGCGCTGGCCTATCAGGCGGAGCATGGCTGCGATCTTGAGACGGCGTCCCTGCGGGTGTTCGGCAATGCCGAGGGCGCCTATGGCTCCAACGTCAACAATCTCGTCGAGAGCGGCCGCTGGCAGGACGAGGACGAGCTGGCAGAGACCTATACGCGCCGCAAGGGCTTCGCCTATGGCCGTGGCGGGCGGGCGGTGCAGCAGCCCGACCTGCTGAAGAGCGTGCTCGGAGGCGTCGAACTCGCCTATCAGAACCTCGATTCGGTCGAGCTCGGCGTCACCACGGTCGATAACTACTTCGACACGCTGGGCGGCATCAGCCGGGCGGTGCGGCGGGCGCGCGGCGGGGCCTCGACGCCGGTCTATATCGGCGACCAGACCCGCGGCGAGGGCACCGTGCGCACGCTCTCGGAGCAGGTCTCGCTGGAGACGCGCACCCGCATGCTCAACCCGAAATGGTATGAGGGCATGCTCAAGCACGGCTATGAGGGCGTGCGGCAGATCGAGACCCATGTCACCAACACGATGGGCTGGTCGGCGACGACGGGCCAGGTCGAGCCCTGGGTCTACCAGAAGCTGACCGAGACCTATCTGCTCGACCCCGCCATGCGCGAGCGCTTGGCCGCCCTGAACCCGACGGCCTCGGCCAAGCTCGCCAACCGGCTGATCGAGGCGCAGCAGCGACAGTACTGGCAGCCCGATGCGGCGACGCTGGCCGCGCTGCAGCAGGCCGGCGATGAGCTGGAGGACCGGCTCGAGGGCATCGGCATGGAGGCGGCAGCATGAGCGAGACCGGCGTCACGCTTAGGTCTCGCGTCGGCGGCGTGGACTATCCCGCGCCATCGGCCGTGCTCGAACTGCTCAAGCCGATCACCTGGTTCCCGCCGATGTGGGCCTTCGCCTGCGGGGTGGTGTCGTCGGGCGTGTTGATCGCCGACAACCTCGTCGTCGCGCTGTTGGGCGTCGTGCTGGCCGGTCCGCTGGTCTGCGCGATGAGCCAGGCGATCAATGATTGGTATGATCGCGAGGTCGATGCCATCAACGAGCCGCACCGGCCGATTCCCTCTGGGCGGATTCCGGGGCGATGGGGGCTCTACATCGCGGTGATCTGGACCGGGCTGTCGCTGGCGGTCGCCTCGCTGCTCGGTTCATGGGTCCTGATCGCGACCTGCGTCGGGCTTTTCCTGGCCTGGGCCTACAGCGCGCCGCCGCTGCGGCTGAAGCGCAATGGCTGGCTCGGCAACGCGGCTTGCGGCTTTTCCTATGAGGGGCTGGCCTGGGTGACAGGGGCTGCGGTGATGCTCGGCGGCGCGCTGCCGCCCTGGCCGGTGCTGACGCTGGCGCTGCTCTACAGCCTCGGCGCCCACGGCATCATGACCCTCAACGACTTCAAGGCAATGGACGGCGACCGTCAGATGGGTATCCGCTCGCTGCCGGTGATGCTCGGGGCGCAGGGCGCGGCGCGGGCCGCCTGCGCCATCATGGCCGCGCCGCAGTTTGTGGTCATCGCGCTGCTGCTGCAGTTGCAGCGGCCGATCGAGGCTCTGGTGGTGGCGGCCTTTCTGACCGGGCAGCTTGTGCTGATGGCGCGCTTCCTGCGCGATCCCGTCGGCAAGGCGCTGTTCTATAGCGGCTTCGGCGTGCCGCTCTTCGTCTTCGGCATGATGGCGAGCGCGGTCGCGGTGCGCAGCCTGCCCGCGGGTCTTTGAGCCGATGGGTTTGCGCGCGGCATGACGATGCGCGACCCGGGCCGACCTGCCCTGGGATGGCTCCGGCTTTTGCTCGGAGGCCTCGCCGTTGTCGCGATCGGTGTTGCGCTCGCGCAGTTGCAGGATGCCAGGCGCGGCGTCACCACCGAAGCCATGACGGCGGACGGCACACCGATGACGGTGTTTCGCGCGGTCCCGAGACGTGCGGCCGCCCCGGTCGTCGTGATCGCCCATGGTTTCGCCGGCTCGCAGCAGTTGATGCAGCCCTTCGCCGTCACACTGGCACGGGCCGGCTATGTCGCAGTGACCTTCGATTTCGCCGGCCATGGCGCCAATCCGATGCCGCTGACGGGCAGCATCTCCCGGGAGGACGGCGCAACGCGCCGGCTTGTGGACGAGACTGCGCGCGTCGTCGACAGGGCCAAAGGCCTGGGCGACGGACGGCTCGCTCTGCTCGGACATTCGATGGCGACCGACATCATCGTGCGCGTCGCCCAGAGCCGGGCCGATGTCGCGGCCACGGTCGCGGTCTCGATGTTCTCGCCGGCCGTCACCGGCACAACCCCGCGCAACCTCCTGGTCATCTCCGGAGAATGGGAAGGGGGCTTGCGGCGCGAGGCGCTGCGCGCCGTTGGGCTGGTTTCCGCGCCTGCCTCTCCGGAAGCGGGCGTCACCTATGGCGATGTCGCAGCGGGGACCGCAAGGCGCGCTGCGGTCAGCCCCCGGGCCGAGCATGTCGGCGTGCTCTACAACGAGGTGAGCCTGCGCGAGGCGTTGGTCTGGCTCGATGCGAGCTTTGGCCGGCCAGCTGTGGCGAACCCCGATCTCGACGGCCGGGGCGTCTGGATCCTGCTTCTGCTCGCCGGAGTCGTCGTGCTCGCCTGGCCGCTCTCGGCCCTGCTGCCACGCGCGGCCTCGCCGCCGGTTGGTGCGGGGCTGGGTTGGCGGCGGATCGCGCTGCCGCTTGTTCTGCCCGCGCTGCTGACGCCGGTCGTGCTGCGCTTCGTGCCGACGAACTTCCTGCCCGTCATCGTCGGCGATTATCTCGCTGTGCATTTTGCTGCCTATGGCGTCTTCACGGCGGGCTGCATCGCGTTCGTCCAGCGCGGGCGCTCCCCTCTGGTGTCGGTCGTGTCGCGCGGCGCGCTGGCAGGGGGGACGCTTGCGCTCATGCTGTTCGGCCTCGTCGCGCTTGCCTGGCCGGTCCACAGTTTCGTGACGGCATTCGTGCCTGCGGGCCATCGCCTGCCGCTCTTTGCCGCGACGCTGGTAGGGACACTGATCTATTTTCTCGCCGATGAATGGCTGACACGCGGGGAGGGGGCGGCACGAGGGGCCTACCTTGCCTCGAAACTCGCCTTCCTGGTCTCGCTCGGGCTGGCGGTGGCGCTGGATTTCCAGCGGCTGTTCTTCCTCTTGATCATCGTCCCGGTGATCGTGCTGTTCTTTCTCGTCTATGGGCTGTTCAGCGCCTGGGCGTTCCGGCGCTCCGGCCACCCCTTCATGGCCGGCATCGCCAACGCCTTCGCTTTCGCCTGGGCGATCGCGGCCACCTTTCCGCTGGTGGCGCGATGACCACATGCCGTGAGATGGGAAAGCAGTTGACGTTGCCTCGGCGACTTGCTCGGCTGATAGAGACTTCGTTCGTCAATGAGTGCGCCCCAAAGGCCCAAGGCTAGGTCATCCGTCCATGCTTCTGAAAATCGGTACGCGGCGCAGCCCTCTCGCCATCGCGCAGACAAACTACATCGCCTCGCTGATCAAGGCGAAGCATCCCGACACCGAGTTCTCGCTGCATCCGATCGCGACCATCGCGGACAAGGACCGGGTTTCCGAGTTCCATCAGTTCGGTATCATCGGCGTGTTCTCGACCGAGCATGAGGACCAGCTGACCTCGGGCGAGGTCGACATCGTCGTGCATTCGCTGAAGGATTTGCCCACGACGCTGCGCGAGGGCCTGGTGCTGGCGGCGGTGCCCGAGCGCGTCGACCCCCGCGACGTGCTCTGCGGCGCGACGCTGGCGGATTTGCGCCAGGGCGCGCGCGTCGGCACCGGCTCGCTGCGGCGGCGCTCGCAGATCCTGAGCCTGCGGCCGGATGTCGAGGTCGTGCCGATCCGCGGCAATGTCGGGCCACGGCTGGCCAAGATCAACGGCGATGACGGTCTCGATGCTGTGATCCTGGCGCAGGCCGGGCTGCAGCGGCTCGGCCTCGAAGGCGCGACCTCGGAACTGCTCGATCCCGTGCTGTTCCCCTATGCGATCGGGCAAGGCGCGCTCGGCGTGCAGGCGCGCGACGACAACCCGACGATCCTGGCGATGCTGAAAGACATCGAGCATCCCAGGACGCGCGCCGAGGTCGATTGCGAGCGGGCGATGCTGCATGCGCTGGGCGCCGGCTGCAGCCTTCCGGTGGGCGCGAGCGCGACCTGGCAGGGCGACAGGCTGTACCTGCACGCCCAGATCACCTCATTCGACGGCGGCAAGCGGATCACCGCCAGCGACGAGCGGCCGGGCCGCGAGGCTGTCGAACTCGGCCTCGCCACCGCCGAGGCGCTGCGGCTCGCCGGCGGCGTCGATGTGCTCGAGGCGTCCTATCGCAGCGTCGGCGCCCATTTCAAATATGTCGGCGCCTAAGCGGGGCGGTTCCGGGGCGATGCGTCGGGGTTCATCCGCCAGACGGTGAAGTTCAGGCACGCCGCGAAGCTCACCCAGACGAGATAGGGGACGAGTAGCCAGGCTGCGAGCGAATCGATCGGCGCAAACAGTACGACCAGCGCCAGGATCGAGAGCCACAGCGCGCAGACATTGACGAAGGCGAGGTCCATCCGGCGCAGGCCGAAGAATAGGCCCGACCACATCGCGTTGAGGACGAGCTGGACGCCGTAGACCGAGAGCGCGAGCCCCGCGCCGGCAAAGCCGGCCTTGCGCCAGACCAGCCAGCCCGATGCCGCGATCATGCAGTAAAGCAGCGTCCAGGCCGGCGGGAAGAGCCAGTTCGGCGGCCGCCACCAGGGCTTGGCCAGCCCTTCATACCAGGCGCCGGGCTTGAAGATCGCCCCCGAACTCGCCGCCACCACGCAGGCCACCACGAACCCCGCCAATCCCAAGCCATCGGTCAACGTCATGAAGTGCAGAGCCCGCTCGTTCGCGTCAGGGACGGACGCGAAGCTAGCACATCTGCGGCGCGGGGTGCTGTCGAAACATGGCCGCCGGTCCTGCTGTTCGTTTTGGCGGTCGTCGGCGGCATGCGGGCATCGATGCCCGCATCGCCTGGATCTGCGTGCCCGTCAGATTTTCAGGGCCCAGCGGATGGCGAGGCCGACCACGGTCAGGCTGAGGACGCCGGCGGCCCAATAGGCAACGAACCAGCCCAGGCGCGCTAGCGTCCCGGGCTTGTCGGCCGTGTCCCGGCGGCCGGCGGCCATCAGTGATAGCCTCCGACCGCGTTCACCTTGCCGCGGAAGACCCAATAGGAATAGGCGGTGTAGGCCAGGATCAGCGGGATCAGGACGACGGCGCCGACCAGCAGGAAGGACAGCGAGTTGTCCGGCGCGGCGGCCTGCCAGATCGTGACGCTGTTGGGCACGATATGCGGGTAGAAGCTGATGCCCAGCCCAATGAAGCACAGAACGAACAGCCCCTGCGCCGCCAGGAAGGGGCTGAGTTCGCGTCGTCGGGTCAAGCCCCGCCAGAGCACGAAGCCGAGCGCCATCACCGCCAGCGGCACCGGGCCGACGAGCAGGATCTGCGGCCAGACCAGCCAGCGCTCGAGGTAGTTCGCGCTGAGCATCGGCGTCCAGGCGCTGACCAGGCCGATCAGCAGCAGCGTCGCGGGCGCGACCCAGCGCGCGATGGCATAGGCCCGGTGCTGGACATGGTTTTCGGTCTTGAGGATCAGCCAGGTCGCGCCGAGCAGCGCATAGCCGATGACCAGCGCGACGCCGGTCACGAGGCTGAAGGGCGTCAGCCAGTCCCACCAGCCTCCGGCATAGGCGCGCCCGACGACCGGGATGCCCTGCACGAGCGCGCCGAGCGCGACCCCTTGCGCGAAGGCGGCGACGATCGAGCCGAAGGCGAAGGACCAGTCCCAGAGAAACTGGCCGCGCTTCGTCTTCCAGCGGAACTCGAAGGCGACGCCCCGGAAGATCAGGCCGAGCAGCATGACGGTCAGCGGCACATAAAGCGCCGGCAGGATGATCGCATAGGCGAGCGGGAAGACGGCGAGCAGTCCGCCGCCGCCGAGCACCAGCCAGGTCTCGTTGCCGTCCCAGACCGGCGCAACCGAATTCATCATCTCGTCGCGATGGGCCTCGCCGGGGATCAGCGGAAACAGGATGCCGACGCCGAGGTCGAAGCCGTCGAGCACGACATAGGCGAGGACGGCGAAGGCGATCAGCGCCGCCCAGATGAAGGGGAGATCGAGCATCATGGCATCGGCTCCTTCAAGGGGCGACCGGAAGGGCGCCTTTGGCGTCCATCACGGGGCCGGGCATGATGCCGCCGGCGCGCACCGGCTCGTCGGGCGCAAGCCCGCTTTCGGCGACATGCGGCGGGTGGTTCATCAGGCGCAGGATATAGAAGGTGCCGGCGCCGAACAGGGCGAAATAGACCACGATGAAGGCGACGAGCGAGGCGCCGACGGCCGCGGCGTCGATCGGCGAGACCGATTGCGCCGTCGTCAGCAGGCCGTAGACCGTATAGGGCTGACGGCCGACCTCGGTGGTGATCCAGCCGGCCAGCACCGCGACGAAGCCGGCCGGCCCCATCAGGATTGCGGCCCGGAGGAACGGCCTGGCATCGTAGAGCTGGCGACGCCAGCGCAGATAGAGGCTGAGGGCGCCGATGCCCAGCATGGCGAAGCCGATGCCGACCATGACGCGGAAGCTCCAGAAGACCACGCCCACCGGCGGCTGCAGATGCTCGGGGATCGTGTCGAGCCCGGCCAGCGGCGCATTGAGGTCGTGCTTGAGGATCAGCGATGAGAACTTGGGGATCTGGATCGCATAGTCGATGCGCTTCTCGGCGCTGTTGGGGATGCCGAACAGGATCAGCGGCGCGCCGTCCGGATGGCTCTGGAAGTGCCCCTCCATCGCCATGACCTTGGCGGGCTGGTGCTCGAGCGTGTTGAGGCCGTGGAGGTCGCCGGCAAAAATCTGGATCGGTGCGACGATCGCCGCCATCCACATCGCCATCGAGAACATGATGCGCGCGCCTTCATTGCCGCGATCGCGCAGAACATGCAGCGCCCCCACCGCGCCGACGACGAAGGCGGTCGTCAGATAGGCGGCCAGCAGCATATGGACGAGCCGGTAGGGGAAGGACGGGTTGAAGACGACCGCCCACCAGTCGGTGGCGACGAACTGGCCGACCTCGTTGATGGCGTAGCCGGCGGGCGTCTGCATCCAGCTGTTCACCGACAGGATCCAGAACGCCGACATGAAGGTGCCGAGCGCGACCATCAGCGTGGCGGCGAAATGCAGGCGCGGGCCGACACGCGACAGGCCAAACAGCATCACGCCCAGGAAGCCCGCCTCGAGGAAGAAGGCCGAGAGCACCTCATAGCCCATCAGTGGCCCGATCACCGGGCCGACCTTGTCGGAGAACACGCTCCAGTTCGTGCCGAACTGGTAGCTCATGACGATGCCGGAGACGACGCCCATGCCGAAGGCGACGGCGAAGATCTTCTTCCAGTAGTTGAACAGGTCGAGAAAGACCGACCGTCCGGTCCACAGCCAGAGGCCGTTGAGGACGGCGAGATAGCTCGCCAGGCCGATCGAGAACGCCGGGAAGATGATGTGGAAGCTGACGGTGAACGCGAACTGGATGCGCGCCAGCATCAGGGCTTCGAGACCGAACATGTTCGCCTCTTTCAAAATCCGCTAGGGCGCCTGAGTGATAGAACGATCCTCCGACAAAGCAATTTTCATCACAAAGCCTTGATGTCGCAGGGGCGCGGCGCCCCCCGCGGCGGCCCGCGCCGCTGTCATGGCGATGAGCCGCCCGCCGCAGGCAACCGGCCCTTCAGCCCCCCTCAATACCGGTCGGGGACGTGCAGCTCGGGCGGGACGGCCTGGCGCTGATAATCGGGGTGGCGCACGCGCGCCGGCAGGGTGATGTCCTGCTTGGGCACGTCCTCATAGGGGATCTGGCTGAGCAGATGGGCGATGCAGTTCAGCCGCGCCTTCTTCTTGTCGACGGCCTGGACCACCCACCACGGCGCATATTCGGTGTGGGTGCGGTCGAACATCTCCTCCTTGGCGCGGGTGTAGTCCTCCCAGTGGACGCGGCTTTCCATGTCCATGGGCGAGAGCTTCCACTGCTTGAGCGGATCGGCGATCCGCATCTGGAAGCGGAACTCCTGCTCCTCGTCGGTGATCGAGAACCAGTACTTGATCAGGATGACGCCGGAGCGCACCAGCATGTGCTCGAACTCGGGCACAGAGCGGAAGAACTCCTCGAGCTCGGCGGGCGAGCAGAAGCCCATGACGCGCTCGACGCCCGCGCGATTGTACCAGCTGCGGTCAAACAGGACCATTTCGCCGGCGGTCGGCAGATGCGGGACATAGCGCTGGAAATACCACTGATGCTTCTCGCGCTCGGTCGGGGCCGGCAGCGCCACGACGCGGCAGACCCGCGGATTGAGGCGCTGCGTCACGCGCTTGATCGCACCGCCCTTGCCGGCGGAGTCGCGCCCCTCGAAGAGCACGACGACCTTGAGCTTCTTGTACTGGATCCAGTCCTGCAGGCGCACGAGCTCGTGCTGCAGCCGGAACAGCTCGCGGAAATAGACCTTGCGGTCCACCGTCGAGCCGGCCGGGCCGATGCCCTCGGCAACCAGGTCATCGAGCCGGTCCTCCTCGAGCTGCATCTCCAGTTCTTCATCGAAGCTGTCGGCGATCTCGGCTTTGATGCGGTCTAGATCAGCAGTCATGGAAGGGGGCCTTCGAGCTGGCTTTGGCGGGGAGATCGGCTTTCGGCCGCTGGCCAGGCGAGGGGCGCCCGGGATCCTCGGCCGCAGGGTCACGGCGGGCGATCATGACTGTGTCGATGGTTTCGATGACGGTACGATGAAACCGCATCGCGCGAGCCACAGGCTCCGCATCGACGCTCGCCTCAGGCCAGGGGCTGCGGGGCTGACCAGAAGCCCGCCCCGCCTCCGCCGCGTTACTTCGGCGCGTTCTTGCTGAGCCACTCGCGCATCTCGGCGATCTCACGCTCCTGGTCCTTGATGATCTGGGCGGCGAGCGTCTTCGTCGTCTCGTCCTTGGCGTGAGCCAGCGCGACCTTGGCCATGTCGATCGCACCCTGATGATGCGGGATCATTTTGGTGCGGAAGTCGACGTCGGCATTGCCGGTATAGGGCACGGCCATGTCGTGCATCATCTTCATGTCGGCGCTCTTGAAGTCTTTCGTCGAGGCCGTGTCGCCAGGCGCCGGCATCATCGTCTTCATCATGGCCTGCATGGAATCCATGTTCATCATGCCTGCGCCCGCGCCCATCTGGCCCATTGGCGCAGCGGCGCCGGGCTTGGGAGCGGCGCCGTGCCCGCCATGCCCCTGGTGGGAGGATTGCGCGACAGCGGGAGCGGCAAGGGCGAGGAGGATCAGCGCGGTCGGGATCGAACGTGTGATGGGTGTTGAACGGGTCATGGGTCGTGTCCTTCTTCGGGGGTCAGTTGTTGGTGAAACGGGCCTGCAGCGCGTGGCCGTCGGCGAGCGTGGCGGAGATGACGATGCGCGCGCCCGTCCCCAGCGGTTGGGCGAGCGTCCCGACCAGCTTGTTGGGCTCGACGGGGCTCAGCGCCACGGTCGCGGTCTTGCCGGCGTCCTGGACGATGGCGCGCGCCGCCTTCGTGCCCGCCGAGGCCAGCGGCTTGTCGACGGCGTCCGTCAGGTAGAGGACGAGCTCGGTGCCTTTCGCGACCATCTCGACATGGCGCCCGGCGACGTCGACGAGCGGGCCGCCATTGGCGCCTTTCGACAGTTCATGGGCCGAGGCGCCCGAGACGAGGCCGAGAAAGGCAAGCGCGGTGATCCGGTTGAGCATGGCTGGTCTCCTTGGACGGTTCAGAAGGCTTCCTGGGGCGATGAGCCGTCGTCGCTCGCCATGCGGCTGGCGATGATGCGCTCGAGCGGCTTGCGGCCGAAGGTCAGGAACAGGACGGGCGTCAGCACCGTGTCGATGATCGTCGCCGAGATCAGGCCGCCGAAGATCGTGACCGCGACCGGGTGCAGGATCTCGCGCCCGGGCTGGTCGGCGCCGTAGAGCAGCGGGATCAGCGCGAGCCCCGCCGAGAGCGCCGTCATCAGCACGGGCGTCAGTCGCTCCAGGCTGCCGCGGATGACGAGTTCGCGCCCGAAGCGCTCGCCCTCGTAGAGAGTCAGGTTGATGTAGTGCGAGACCTTGAGGATGCCGTTGCGGGCCGAGATGCCGGCGAGCGTGATGAAGCCGACCATCGAGGCGACCGAGAGCGGCTGCCCCGCGAGGTGCAGCGCGACGACGCTGCCAATCAGCGCGAGCGGGATGTTGCCCATGATGATCAGCGCCAGCACCGCCGACTGGTAGCGGGTGAACAGCACCACGAAGATCAGCGCGAGCGACACCAGGCTGAGCAGCCCGATCCGCAGCGTCGCCTCCTCCTGCGCCTGGAAGGTGCCCTCCATGCGGGTGACATAGCCCTGCGGCAGCGGCGTCTGCGCCACGACCCCGCGGATCTCGGCGATGATCGCCGCCATGTCGCGCCGGCCGTCGCCATTGCCGTAGACCGCGATGCGGCGCTGGCCATTCTCGCGCTGGATCTGGTTGGGGCCGTCGGTCTCGGAGACCGAGGCGATCAGGCGCAAGGGGATGTGGCCACCGGGCGTCGCGATCAGCAGATCCTCGAGCCCGGTCGTCGAGCGGTCCTGATCCGAAAGCCGCAGCACGACGTCGAAGCGGCGGTTGCCATCGACGATCTGCGAGACGGTGCGGCCGTTGGAGAGCGTCTCCAGCGCCTGGGTGACGCTGGCCGGCGTCAGCCCGTAGAGCGCCGCCTTGTCGTGGTCGACATCGATGCGCAGCTGGGGAATGCGGACCTGCCGCTCGATCTGGAGATCGACGAGGCCGGGCACGGAGGCGAGGCGCTCGCGCAGCGTCTCGGCGAGGCTGCGGATCGTGTCGAGGTCCTCGCCATAGACCTTGAGCGCGATCTGCGCGCGCACGCCCGAGAGCATGTGGTCGAGCCGGTGGCTGATCGGCTGGCCGATATTGACCGAGACCGGCAGCACGCTCAGCGCCGTGCGGATATCGGCGTGGACCGCTTCCTTGGGCCTGTCCGAGCGATGGAGATCGATGTCGACCTCCGAGGAATGGACGCCCTCGGCGTGCTCGTCGAGCTCGGCGCGGCCCGTACGGCGGCCGATCGACTTCACCTCGGGGACCCTGAGGACGAGCTGTTCGGCGAGCAGCCCGAGGCGGTGGCTTTCGGCTAGCGAGATGCCCGGGTTGTATTGCAGCGAGACCACCAGCGTGCCCTCGTTGAAGGGCGGCAGGAAGGTCCGCGGCAAGAGCGTCGCGCCGTAGACGGCCAGCGCCACGCCGATGCCGACGACGGTGACGAGCAGCACGCGGGTCTCGAAGGCGAAGCGCAGCAGCGCCGCATTGCCCCGCTTGAGATGGCGCACGACGAAGGAGTCGCGCTCATGGCCGCTGGGAGCGCGCGACAACAGGTAATAGGCCATCACCGGGGTCAGCGTGATCGAGACGATCAGCGAGGCCAGGATCGAGACGATGTAGGCGATGCCGAGCGGCGCGAAGAGCCGCCCCTCGATGCCCGACAGCGCAAAGAGCGGGATGAAGACGAGGATGATGATCGCGGTGGCGTAGACGATGCCCGACCGGACCTCCTGCGATGCCGCCGCGATGACCGCCAGCACGGGCCTGGGCGCGGCGCTCTCCCGGTTCTGCTTCAGCCGCCGCAGGATGTTCTCCACATCCACGACGGCATCGTCGACCAGTTCGCCGATCGCGATGGCGAGCCCGCCCAGCGTCATGGTGTTGATGGTCAGTCCGAAGGCCTGGAAGACCAGCACCGTCGTCAGGATCGAGACCGGGATCGCCGTCAGCGAGATCAGGGTCGCGCGGACATTCATCAGGAAGAGCAGCAGGATGACGGCGACGACGCCGGCCGCCTCCAGCAGCACGCGCTCGACATTGGCGATCGAGGTCTCGATGAAGCTCGCCTGCCGGAACTGGACATTCGTCGCGGAGATGCCGGCGGGCAGGGTCTTCTGGATCTCGGCCAGCGCCGTCTCGACCTGGCGGGTCAGCGCCACGGTGTCGGCTTCTGGCTGCTTCTGGATGCCGATGATCACCGCTGGCCGGCCCTGGTATCCGGCGTCGCCGCGCTTGACCCGGGCCGCGAAGTCGACGCCCGCGACCTGGTGCAGCAGGATCGCCTGGCCATTGCGCTGCATCACGGCGGTATTGCGCAGATCCTCCAGCCGCTGCGTCAGCCCGACATTGCGGATCAGGTATTCGCGCCCCTGCTGATCGATGAATCCGCCGCCGGTGTTGGTGCCGAAGCGGGCGACCGCCGCCTCGATCTGCTCGGGCGTGACGTCGAGCGCCTGCATGGCCGCGATGTCGGGCGTGATCCGATACTGGCGGACCTCGCCCCCCATCGGGATGACCTGCGAGACGCCGGCGATGTTCAGGATCTGCGGCCGGATGATGAAGTCGGCGATCTCGCGGACCTCCATCGGCGAGGCCCGGTCGGCCGTCACCGCGACCAGCATGATCTCGCCCATGATCGAGGAGACCGGGCCCATCTGCGGGTTGACGCCGCGCGGCAACTGCTCGCGCACCAGCGACAGCCGCTCGGCGACGAGCTGGCGTGACCGGTAGATGTCGGTGCCCCAGTCGAACTCGACATAGGTGATCGAGAGGCCGACGCCCGAGACGGAGCGCACGCGCAGCACGCCGGGCATGCCGTTCATCGCCGTTTCCAGGGGATAGGTGACGAGCTGCTCGACCTCCTGCGGGGCGAGCCCCTCGGCTTCCGTCATCAGCGTGACGGTCGGGCGGTTGAGATCGGGGAAGACGTCCACGGGAACGCGCGGCAGCACATAGCTGCCATAGGCCATGAGCACGAGCGCGGCGGCGATGACGAAGAGCCGGTTGCGCAGGCTGGCCGAGACGAGGAGGTTGAACATCGGGCCCTCGTCTCAGCGGATCTGGTTGAGATGTTCGGCGCCGCGCACGACGATGCGCTCGCCCGGCGCGACGCCGGAGCGGACCACCAGCCTTGTCGCGTCGAACGGTTCGGTGCGGACGAGCCTGGGCTCGAAGCGCTCGGGATCGGTATGGCGCCAGACCAGCGCCTCGCCATTGCCGCCGCGCACGACGGCGTCGCGCGGCAGGATGATGCCGCTGACGCTGGCGCCGTTGCGGGCCGTCACCCGGACGGGCTGGCCGATCGCGACCGTGGCAGGCGGGTCCTCGACGGCGAAGTGCACCAGCGTCGCCTGCTGCTGCAGCGCCCGTCCGGTGCCCCGGAAGGACAGGCTGAGTGGCTTGCCGCCGGGCAGCAGGGCCGAGGCGCCATCCAGCTGCGACAGATCGACATCGCCATAGGACAGGGCCTCGATCCACAGGCCCGCGGGGTCGACGATCTGGAACAGGACGTCCTGCGAGCCGACGACCTGACCCGCCACGACCCGCACCGCTGAGACCACGCCGTCGAGCGGCGCGCGCAGCAGTTCGGGCTCGATCCGGATGCGCCCGACGATCTCGCGCCGCCGCATCAGCCCGGCGAGTTCGATCTCGAAATCGATGACCTGGCTTTGCGGCGCGATGGCGCGCTCGGCCAGGCTGCGCGAGCGCTTCAGCTTCGCCTCGACCATGGCGATCTGCTGCTCGATCTCGCCGACGCGCTCGGCGATGGTGGTGCGGTCGGCCTGCGGCACGGCTTGCTCGACGGTGGCCAGGATATCGCCGCGCCGGACGATCTGGCCCAGCCGCGGCAGGCCGCTCTCGGGCGCGACGATCCGGCCGCCGGTGATGCTCTGGACCTGGCCCGAGCGGTTGGGATCGGCGATCACGCGGCCAACCAGGGCCAGGGTCTTGCGCGCTTCCTCGGTCTTGGTGACCTGGGTGCGGATCTCGAGCAGCCGCTGCGTCGGCTTCGGCGCGAAGACCGACCCATCCGCGAGACGGCGGGGGGTATCGCCGGCGGGTGGTGCCACCTTGGCCGCCTCGCCATGATCGTGGCCTTCATGGGCGCTCGCCAGGCCCGTTCCCGCGATCAGCAGCACGAGGACGAGGCCGGTCAGGGACAGGGCCGGGCGCGAGCGGCGGAGTGTGGCGCCGAGCAGGAGCCCCACGGCCAGCGCTGCGCCCATCGCCAGGTACAGAACCGGCACCGGCCGGCCCGCGATGACGACGCTCGCAGCCCGCGCGGAGGCGTGGCCCGATGCCGCCGGCGCGCCGGCCGCCGGGGCCGCCGGCCGTTCGAGCGTTCCGATCAGGAGGTCGTCGCCGCCGGGATGGGTGATGGCGAAGACGAGTTCCAGCGATCCTGCGCCGACGAGCCGGTCCGAGGCCACGACGTAGGTCCCCTCCGGCGTCGGTGTCGCCGCGACATCCGCCCCGGTGCCGATCGTCACGACGAGGCCGGCATCGGTGACGGGGGCGTTGCCGGCATAGCGGTCCAGGAACAGCGTCAGCCGGTCGCCGCGCAGGATGCCGACGAGCTCATAGGCGTCGGAATGCAGCGCCACCCGCGGCGAGCCCGCCGTGGCGACGGGAGCGGGCGGGGCGCCATGGTCGTGGCCCTCATGGGCCGCGAGCGGGGCAACGGACAGGAGGGAAGCCAGCGCCACAGGCGCGACGAGGCAGCGTGCGAGGCTGCGGACGAACGAAAACATGAAACGAACCCATCACGATCGGCATGACCATCCGGCGGCGCGGCTGGTCAGCCGGCCGACGCTCAAGCGATGTCGACGGTTCGTGGAGGTCTCGCCTGCAGGCCCGGCTCCCGGACCGGAGAGGCGCGCTCGGGCGCCATGTCGAGCCGGATCTGGTGAGGGATCCGCAGCGGGAGAGACACGACGTCGTGCTCGATCGCGGCGACGGTGCAGATCGTGCCGCAGCAACTCCGGCCCTGCGCGCTTTCGTCCGGCGGGCAGCCCGTCGGAAGCGGTGTGCCGATCGCCTCCGGGTCACAGGGGGCGGCCGTCTCGGCCGCGCGCGGAGCGGCGGCGATCGGCGCGCGCGCATCGTGCTGCCGGGGTTCGGCCGCTGGCGCAACGGCCCTGGGCGCCGCGCCATGGCCGGCATGCGCGTTCGCCGGCAAGGCCCAGGCGAGCGACAGCAGGACGACCAGCGCGATCGCCTTCAGTGCCTTGGCCAGGACGTCGAATGCCGCCACGTTGCTGCGCCGATCCAGTATGAGCAGACGGTGAGATGGAGCTTCCCATGGGGGAAGGTCAAGAGGCGGCGTGAAGAGTCGGCTGCCGACCGATGCGCGTGGTGAACGGCCGGGCAAAGCCGCTCGCGCTCGCCCGCGGCCCTGCTGAATCTCGGGCAATCGCGACGCGCAGACGATCTGATCCGATCTCAGAGCGTTGTCTCGACCGTTCCGTCGGTGCGGACGAAGATGACGTCCTTGCCCATCGCTTGCGCGAGAGGCAGGCCTTTCCGCGCTCCCATCACCAGCAGGGCCGTGGCCCATGCATCGGCCTCCAGGCAGGTCTGCGCCAGCACCGTGACGGACGCCAGCCCATTCTCCAGGGGCAGGCCGCACCGCGGATCCATGGTGTGCGAGATCGTCCGCGCGCCGATATCGCGATAATGGCGGTAGTTTCCGGAGGTCGCGGCGGCGCGGTCCTCGAGTTCGATGACGCCCATCGCCTCGCGTACGCCGCGCACGGGGCGCTCATGGGCGACGGCCCAGGGCGTGCCGTCGGGCTTGGCGCCGCTCGCCCGCATTTCGCCGTCGATGCCGACCAGCCAGGCCGGGATCGAAAACTGACGCATCACGCGCGCCATCTCGTCGACCCCGTGCCCCTTGGCGATGCCCGACAGGTCGAGCGCGAGGGGCGCGTGCTTGCGCGCCCGGCGCAGGTGCGGATCGAGTTCGAGCGCCTCTGCCGTGATCGCGGGCTGTGAAACGACTGGATCTGCCGGCACGTGGCCGGGAGGCGCTGCGTGAGCGCCGAAGCCCCAGGCGCCGACGAGGTCGCCGACGCCTATGTCGAAGGCGCCCAGCGACTGCCGGCCGATCCGCAGGGCGGCCTGCAGGACGACCATGAGTTCGGCGGGAACCGGCACCCAGACATGGATGGCCGCGTCATTGAGGTGATTGAGGTCCGATTCAGGCTTCCAGGTCGACATCTGGCGGTCGACCCGATCCAGCGTCGACTGCAGGGCGGCGGCGAGCCTGCGCTCATCGACATCGCCGGAGCCGTAGAAGACCGCCGAATAGCGCGTGCCCATCGTCGGCCCGCTGAGGCTGCGGCGCTGCGCCGCCGGGTGGTCAGTAGACATCTTCGCGGTAGAGCCCGCTCGCCTTGAGCGCGATCGTGCTCAGGCCCATCGGGGCCAGGATCGCGTCGAGCGCCTGGGAGACGCCGCCGGCCATCTCGCGCCCGCCGCAAACCATGATCTGGGCGCCGCGCTGCAGCAGCGCAGCCAGATGCTGGCCATCGTTCGCCAGCCTGTCCTGCACATAGCCGCCCGCTGCGACGCGCGAGAAGACGGCGTTCAGCGCGGTCAGGCGCCCGTCGGCCATGCAGGAGGCGAGGTCCTCGCGGTAGAGGAAGTCGGAGGCCGGGGAACGCCCGCCCCAATAGAGATGCGCCTCGCGATGCGACCGGTTGGCGCGCAGGAAACCCATCAGCGGCGCGATGCCGGCCCCGGCGCCGATCAGGATCAGCGGCGCGGTGCTGGCATTCGGCCGGAAGGCCGGGTTGGTCTTGATGAAGCCGTCGATCCGGCCGCCGAGCGGCAGGTCGTTGAGGAAGCCCGAGCAGAGCCCGCCGGGCTGCTTGCGCACGCAGATCTCGAGGATGCCCTCGCGCGCCGAGGAGGCGAGCGAATAGTAGCGCGGCACGGTGCTGCCGGGCGGGAGGATGCCGACGAGATCGCCGGCCTCGAAGGGCGGCAGCGAGGCCGGGAACAGGCGCCTCCACAAGGGGAGCCCGGGCTGCGCTCCCGGCAGGCGGAAGGTCAGGATGGCGGTCGGCGCCTGGACCTCGGCGCCGTAATCCACGCGCTTCACCAGTTCGAGCGTCGTGGTCTTCGGCCGTTCCGCGACATGGGCGAGCGTGAGCCCGTGCCCGAGCGCCGTCCCCAGCCTGTCGCCCCAGAGGGCGAAGGACTGGGCCGACTGACGGTCGATGCGGTCGATCTCGATCAGAGCCGGCCAGCCCTTCTTCGCCAGGGCAGTGCCGACATCCTCGGCGAAGCGGCAGAATTTCGGAAAGCTGCGGTCGCCGAAGCCGAGCACGGCGACAGGCAGCGTCAAGGCGCTGCGGTCGAGCCTCGCCAGGAAGCCGTTGGCGCTCGCGGGCGCCGTGCCGTCGCCATAGGTCGCAGTCAGGATCAGCATCCGCGCGGCTTTCGGATAGGCGGGCGCCAGCGCGTTCATCGGGGCCGCGTGGACCTTATGTCCGGCCTGCGTCAGCGCGGCATGGAGCGTCCTGGCAAAGCCCCAGGTGCCGTTGCCCTCGCTGCCGACCAGGATGATCGTGTCGGCCGCAGAGGCCGGGCGGTTGTCGGTGATCCGGGGCAGCGAGCGGCGGCGCTGCCACCAGATCATCGCACCGGTCACCGCAAAGACCGGCACGGCCAGGGCAGACAGCCCCAGCAGCAGGCCCAGCGGCCACAGGCCCTGGCCGGTGTGGAGCATGTAGATCATCTCGTAGAGCTGCCGGGCGGTCGAATGCGGCTGGAAGGACAGCGCTTCGCCAGTGGTCGCATCGACCTGTGTGACGCCGGCCGCGGTGGTCAGCCGATAGGTGTCGGTCGGGTCGGCCGCATAGGGAAAGGCGAGTTCGCGCAGATCGGCGAGGTCGACGGCCTGCAACGCCGCGAGGCTGCCGACTGAGGCGCGCTCGCCGCCAATGCCGGATGACGTCGCCACGGGATCGGCCGAGCCGTCTGGGATCAGCTCGAAACTGGTCAGCGACAGGAAACACCCGGTCATCGCGGTCAGCAGCAATCCGACGATGGCGAGGCGCCCGGCCTGCGCATGCCAGCGCTGGCGGGCGCTGCCGCGGATCGGCCGCAGCCAGGCCGACCAGCCGCCCTGGCGCGCCGCCAGCATCATCGCGCCGGTGACGGTGAGAACCACCATCGCCAGCGCGCCCAGGCCCGCCGCGACGCGGCCGGCCGTGCCCAGCAGCAGCGAGCGGTGCAGGTTGGTGATGAAGCGGATGGTGGGTGATGGCGTATGGGGGGCGACGACCCGGCCCGTGGCGGGATCGAGCAGATCGGCGCCGGCCTTGTCGCCCTTGAAATAGCTGACGACGAGCGAGCCGGAGGCGGTTTTGACGATCTTGTCGATCTCGGCATGCTGCGCCCGGGCCGCCTCGGCCAGCGCCGCGACGCTGATCGTTCCCGTGACGACCGAAGGCGCCGCGAAGCGCTCCAGCGCCGGCTGGACCGACAAGACGGCGCCGGTCAGCGCCAGCACCGCGACGAGCAGCGCGGCGACGAGGCCGGGCAGGGAATGGATCTGGCGCAGCATGGCGAAATCCCGTCCCGATCACATGTCGAAGGTCAGGGATTTCACATAGCCGCGCCCGGCGACGGGCTTGCCCGCACCAGCCGTCGCCAGCGGCGCCACCGCGTCGCCGGGGACGTCGCTTTCGTTCTCGACGGCACTGTCGATGCGGATCTCGTAGCCGGCATCGATCAGCGCATCGGCAATCTCGATGCTGACCGTGAGCGACTGTCCGCTGCCGACGCTGGCGCCGGTCGTGCCGTCGATCTTGCCGCCCGACAGCCTGTTCCAGGCGCTGAGATGCTTGTGATACTTGGCCTTGCCGCCGGCGATCCTGACCGTTTTGGCGAGCTTGCCCTGCGGATCGGTGATGTAGATCGCCAGATAGGCGCCGTCCCCGCCATAGGGCTTCAAGGTCGCGGTGATGCGGACGGGCCGTGCCTCGGCGACGGCACTGTGCGCGAGGACGCCGGCGAGACCGAGCGGGAGGGCGAGCACCAGGGCGCGGGCGAGAGATCTCATGGCAATTCTCCTCATGGCAACGCTCAGAGTTGCGGAAGCGATGCGAGGAGAGATGCGCCGCCAAGCTGACAGCGACCTGAAGACGACGCAGAAAGACGTTCAGCCGGCTTTCAGCGTCGCGGCGGGGAGCCGTACCACAACCTCGAGGCCACCGGCCTGTCCTGTCGCGGGCGAGACGAAGGCGATCTCGGCGCCGACCCCTTGTGCGATCGCCTGGACGATCGAGAGGCCGAGCCCCGCCCCCTCGGCCATGGTCGTGCCGCGCACGAAGCGCTGTGTCATCGCCGCGAGAATCGCCGGTTCCAGAACCGGCCCGGCGCTGACGACGCTGAAACGTCCGTCATCCGTCAGCGCCACACGCACCGGCTGGCTGGCATCGCCATGCTTGAGGGCGTTTTCGATCAGGTTGCGCGCCAGGATCGCGAAGGCGTCCATGTCCAGCGTCGAGACGAACCGGCCCACCGGCGGCAGCGCGACGGCGACCGCGCCCTCGGCCGACAGATCGTGCAGGACGAGGCGCAGTGCCGGCACCAGGTCCTGCGGCGCTTCACCGATCAGGCCGGCGCCCTCCGCCCGGGCGAGCTGGAGCAGCTTTTCCGACAGCCGCGCCAGCCGCTTGAGCGCGCTTTCGATCTCGACCGTCCGGGCGCGGGCGGCGCCTTCCGGCAGTTCGGCCCTGAGACGCTGTGCCTGCGCCAGAGCAGCCGCCACCGGCGTGCGCAGTTCATGGGCGCTGTTGGCGGTGAAGCTGCGCTCGGCGTCCAGCGCCCGGCGCAGCCGCGCCATCAGGGCGTTCACCGCCTCCGCGACCGGAGCGATCTCCGAGGGGAGGTGGGTGACGGACACCGGCGCCAGATGACCGCTGCCACGCGCCTCGATCTCGTGCCTGAAAGCCACGACCGGCCGCAAGGTGACGGCGACCAGCACCCAGGTCCCGGCGATGCCGAGCGGCAGCAGCAGGATCAGCGGCCAGGCGAGGACCTTGATGGCGTCGCGCACGGCCTTCTGGCGATGGCCGGGACGCTCGGCGGCGGTGACGACGATCGTCCCGCTGACGGCAATCTCGGTATAGAGCCGCGAACTCGGCCCGTCGCTGAACCCATGCGCCGGGTTCGGCGGAAACTGGGCGAGATCGGCGTCGTGGGATTGCAGCAACCGGCGTCCCGCCGCATCGCGCACGATGTAGGTGATGTATTCGCGGTGTGCGCCGACCGAGGCGATCCGTTGCGGATCGGACCCGGCATCGGCCTCGCGCGCGAGGATCTCGGTGTAGGCCAGCGGCAGCACCCGCTGCACCACCTCCTGCAAGGCGCTGTCGAAGACCTCGTCGATCTCCCGGCGCAACAGCAGGCCTGCGGCCACGGTCGCGAGCAGCCACAGCGCCATGACCCCGCCGGTGAGCGCCAGCGCGAGCCGGCGCTGCAGGCTGCCCCTGGGCGGCCAGGCGACGCGCATCATGGCGGGCTCTTTCCCGTTCCGGCCAGGGTCGCGGCGCCCAGCCGATAGCCCATGCCGCGCACGGTTTCGATCACCTCCGCCCCAAGCTTCTTGCGCAGGCGCCCGACATAGACCTCGATCGTGTTGCTCTCGACCTCGCTATCGAAGGTGTAGAGCCGCTCTTCGAGCAGTGCCTTGGAGAGCAGCATGGTCGGGCGCTGGATGAAGGCGTCGAACAGGGCCCATTCGCGCGCGGTCAGGGAGATGGAACAGCCGTCCCGGACGATGCTGCGTGCCGCCAGATCCAGCGTCAGCCCGCCGATCTGCATCAGCGGATTCGGATTGCCGCCATAGCGGCGCGCGACCGCGCTCAGGCGCGCCGAGAGCTCCGCGAGATCGAAGGGCTTGACCAGATAGTCGTCGGCGCCGGCATTGAGCCCGGCGATGCGGTCGGAGACCTGGTCGCGCGCCGTCAGGATGATCACTGCGGTCGTGTCGCCGGCCTGTCGCCGGGCGCGCAGGAAATCGAGACCGCGCCCGTCGGGCAGCATCAGATCGAGCAGGATCAGGTCGTAATGCGCCAGCCGGACGAACGCGCCAGCGTCCGCCAGCCGCTTCGCCCAATCGACGCCATGGCCGTCGGCGGCGACCTGGTCGCGCACGGCTGATCCCAGAATCGGATCGTCCTCGACGAGGAGCACGCGCATGTCGTCATCTGCCTTCCGGAATGGATACCTTCGGTTATGGCACGAAGCTGACAGCGGGCTGAACGCATTCGCGCCGGCCATTCAGGTGAGCGTCAGCTTGGCATGGTTGAAAGCGCCATCGCCGGCCTGCGCGGAGGAGACATCCGATGAAGCCCGTCCTGTCCATCACGGCGCTGACGATCCTCGTCGGCCTTGCCGCTCCCGCCCTCGCCAGCCAGCGCTGTTCGGCGCCCATGGCGGAGTGGAAGCCACGCGAGATGCTGGTTGAGAAGCTGCGCGCCGAAGGCTGGACCATCCGCCGGATCAAGACCGACGATGGCTGCTACAAGGTTCGCGCCGTCGATGCCGAGGGGCGCCGCGTCAAGGCCAAGTTCGACCCCGCCACGCTGGAGCGCGTGGCCAGGGACGGCGACGACGACTGAGGCCTTACGGGCAGAGCTCCTGCCGGACGAGCGCCGCGGAATCGGCGATGGCCCTGGCCCGACTCAGGTCGGGTGGTCATGCCGTCCTCCGTCCCGTTGCGCCCTTCTTTGCGCACTGCTGCCCTACGCGGGAGGCTGGCTTCTGGCGGATTTTCGGCGCTGATCTGACCGAGCCTGTCCTGCCCGCTGTGGTTCCATCGCCGCCGCCGGGTTGAATATGACAGTTTTGTGTCACATACCTAGGGCAAGCCGGGTGAACCGGCGCCTTTGGGAGACGCGTTCGATGAACCTGAAAATCACCTCGATGGCCGCAGCCGCCTCGCTGCTGGCCGGCCTCGGCGCAGGCTGGAGCGGCGCCGCCCTCGCGCAGGACGCCTGCCCGCATACCGGCCAGCTCGACACGATGTACTGCGACGCCAACAAGGATCTCGTGGCGGATGCGCCCACCGATCCGAAGAAGTGGAAAGACCCCTCCGCGCTGGTCTGGGCCTATACGCCGGTCGAGGATCCGGCCGTCTACGCCAACATCTTCAAGCCGCTGAGCGACCATCTCGCCACCTGCACCGGCAAGCGGATCGTCTACTATCCGGTCCAGTCGAATTCGGCCGAGATCGAGGCGATGCGCTCGGGACGGCTGCATTTCGCGGGCTTCTCGACGGGCCCCACCGGCTTTGCGGTCAACCTCGCCGGCGCCGTGCCCTTCGCCGCGAAAGGCTCGGCCGAGGGGGTGCGGGGCTACAACCTCGTCGCCGTGGTCAAGGCCTCGAGCCCCTATCAGAAGCTCTCCGACCTGAAAGGCAAGAAGGTCGCTCACACCTCGCCCTCGTCCAACTCGGGCAATCTCGCACCCCGGGTGCTCTTCCCCGAGCATGGCTTGACGGCGGAGACCGACTACAAGCCGCTGATGTCGGGCGGGCACGACAAGTCGATCCTCGGTGTCGTCTCGGGCGACTACGACATGGGCGCGGTCGCCGGCGACGTCTACGAGCGCATGATCGTGCGCGGCACGATCAAGAAGGAGGATGTGCGCGAGATCTACCGCAGCGCCATCTTCCCGACCTCGTCATTCGCCTACGCCCACGACCTCAAGCCGGAACTCGCGAAGAAGCTGACGGACTGCTTCTACTCCTTCCGCTTCACGCCCGAGATGACCAAGGAGTTCAACGGCGACGACCGCTTCCTGCCGATCACCTACCAGAAGGACTGGGCGGTGGTGCGCGATGTCGCCGAGAAGTCCGGCACGCCCTACAACAAATCGGCCTATGACGCCGAGGCCAAGCGTGAGGCCGACGCGCTCGCCAAGAAGAACGCGGCGCCGGCCAAGGCGCCCTGATCAGCACACGCCGTCGTCAACGAGGTTTTCCCATCATGAGCGCCCTGCCTGTGGCGTCCGGCCAGGGCCGGGCGCTCGTCATCTGCAACCTCGTCAAGGAGTACCGGCCCGGACAGCCGGTGCTGCGCGACATCTCGCTGACGGTCTCCGAGCCGGGCATCGTCGCGATCATCGGCCCGTCGGGCACCGGCAAGTCGACGCTGATCCGCTGCATCAACCGGCTCGTCGATCCGACCTCCGGCTCGATCCTGCTCGGCGGCCTCGACCTGGCGAAGCTCCAGGGCGAGGCCCTGCGCCAGGCGCGGCGCCGTCTCGGCATGGTCTTCCAGGAGTACAACCTCGTCGAGCGCCTGACGGTGATCGAGAACGTGCTCTGCGGCCGGCTCGGCTATGTGCCGGTCTGGCGCGCCTGGACCCGGCGCTTTCCGGAGGCCGACATCGCGCGCGCCTTCTCGCTGCTGGAGTCGGTGGGGCTGGGCGAATTCGCCACCCGGCGCGCCGACCAGCTCTCGGGCGGCCAGCGCCAGCGCGTCGGCATCGCGCGCGCCGTGATGCAGGACCCCGATCTGGTCCTCGCCGACGAGCCGACCTCCTCGCTCGACCCCAAGACATCGGTCGAGATCATGGAACTGCTGGCCCAGGTCGGGCGCGACCGCGACATCCCCGTGCTGGTCAACATCCACAACGTCGCGCTGGCGAAGCGCTTCGCGCTGCGGATCATCGGCATGTCGAAGGGGCTCGTCGTCTATGACGGCCCGCCGGCCGGGCTGCAGGACAGCCATCTGGCGGAGATCTACGGCGGCGAAGGCTGGATGGAATGAGCGCGCCTCCGCTCGCCTCGGGAAGCCTGCGCGCCCGCGCCTTCCCGCCCAACTGGCCGCTGCGCATCGGCGCGGCGCTGTTTCTCGTCTATGTCGCCTATGCCGCGCAGATCCTCGACATCCGCTGGGAGCGTTTCGTCCTGGGGCTCGACAATGGCGCCCGCTTCCTCGGCCGGATGTTTCCGCCCAACACCGCCGCCGACAAGATGCAGTTGCTGTGGTCGGGGATGCTCGAATCGCTGCAGATCGCGATCATCGCGACGGCGGCGGGCGTGCTGCTGGCCCTGCCGCTCGGATTGTTCGCCGCGCGCAACCTGATGCCGCTGCCGGTGACTGTCGCGGCGCGCGGCGTCATCGCGCTGTGCCGCACCTTTCATCCGGTCATCGTCGCCATCCTGTTCGTGAAGGCGGTCGGCTTCGGCGCGCTCGCCGGCGTGATGGCGCTGGTGGTCGCGACGCTCGGCTTCATCGCCAAGCTGATCGCCGAGGCGATCGAAGAGATGTCGATGAAGCCGATCGAGGCGCTGCGCGCCGCCGGCGCGCCCTTCCTGTCGGTGGTGACGATGGGCGTGGTGCCGCAGGTGCTGCCGCGCTTCATCGGTTTCGCGGCCTATCAGCTCGATTCCAACCTGCGCAATTCCGCGCTCGTCGGCCTCGTCGGCGGCGGCGGTATCGGCGCGACGCTGTTCACCGCCTTCCAGCGCTTCGACTATGATTTCGTCCTGACCATCATCATCGCGATCATCGTCACGGTGATGGCGGGCGAGGTGCTCTCCGCCTTCATGCGGCGGATCTACCAGGACGAGGCCCCGTCCGGCCTCGTCGTCGAGAGCCCGAAAGGGCGGCTCTGGCGCCGGTTCACCCCCGTGGAGCGGGGCTTGCGCCTGGCCTTCTGGGGGCTGGCGGGGCTGGCGCTCGGCTGGTCGGTGCAGACCATCGAGGTCATCCCGGAATTTCTCTACGACGCGCCGCAGCAGACCGCCGACCTGTTCGGGCGGATGTGGCCGATCGACTGGCGCTATTTCGGCACGACCGTGGGCACGGCCCTGGTCGAGACGCTGCACACCGCCACGCTGGGCACGATCCTCGCCATCCTGCTGGCCACGCCGGTCGCGCTGATGTGCGCCCGCAACGTCGCTCCGTCGCCCTGGGTCAATGCGCTCGGCCGCTTCATCCTGGTCGCGACGCGCTCGGTCCATACGCTGGTCTGGGCACTGCTCTTCGTCGCCGTCTTCGGGCCGGGCGCACTGGCGGGCGTGATGGCGATCGCCATCCACTCGATCGGCTTCACCGGCAAGTTCCTGTCCGAGGCGATCGAGGAAGCGAAAGCGGGTCCCATCGAGGCGCTGCGTGCCGCTGGCGCCTCGCGCCGCGCCATCCTGCTGAAAGGCTTTTGGCCCCAGGTAAAGCCGGCCTTCCTGGCGGTGAGCCTGTTCCGCTGGGACATCAATGTCCGCGAGAGCGCGGTCCTCGGGCTGGTCGGCGCGGGTGGGCTCGGCGTCGCGCTCCAAGCCTCGATGGACAACCTTTACTGGGACCAGGTCGGCCTCGTGCTCCTGGTGATCTTCGCGGTCGTCGTCGTGACGGAGATTGTGACTGCGACGATTCGATCGCGGGTGATCTGACGGGTAGCGCTTGTGAGCAGCGCGCCCGGGCCGGCATCAGCGGGCGTGACCCCTTTTGGGAGCCCAGCGGCGAAAGGCAGGGCGCAGACGATCACGGCGCGGCCGACGCGGCTCCCGCGCAGGTCGCGGATCGGGATGCCCCGGATCGTCAGGACGCCAAGCGCGACGAGCCCTGCCGGCCCATAGCCGGGATCGCGCCGTTTCGCACGTCGCCGTCACCGCGATTCCCCCGCTCGGCCGCCCCGCCGCATCATCAGCATGGGCCCTCAGCGTGGCCCCCCGCGCAACCTGTCTGGCGCGGCCTCGGCAGGCCGGTCTGCGGGCCTCTGCCCGGTTCGTCGATAATCCAGCCCGTTTCGTCGAAATGACGTGGCGTCAGCCATGCCGCTGCCCTGAAGAAAGGCGGGCCGTGCGTTCCAGGACGATGCGCGGCCGGCGCAGGCGCTCGCCCGCAGGGTTGACGGTGGGGACCGCCTCGAAATGGCTATGACACAGGTTTCGGGGCGCGGCATGCGCCAGGCAGGCAAGGCCCGCGCCGCGCTTTTCGGCAGCGTTTCGCTGATCGTACTGGTTGTGACCGGCGGCGAGGCGATGGCGCAGGTCGTGGAGATCTGGAAGGCGGTCCCGGTCGACGGCGTTTACAGCAACGGCGGCAACTGGGTCAGTGGGACCGCGCCATTGAACGCCCGGATCGCCGAGTTCGACGCCTCGAACCTCACAGCGATTGACATCACGGGGTCGATTTTCCCCTACGGTATCCGCGTCCTCAGCGGGGATTATGTGTTCGGAATCGGCAATGGTGTCGTGCTGGGCATCAGTGACGGCGGATTCGTCGTTCAAGGCGGGAGCGCAACCATCAATAATCGGGCTGGGGGAACGCTACAGCTCAGTAGTGCTGGCGTTGTCCGAGGTGCAGTCGTCAACAACGATGCAGGAGCCATCATCTCTCTTGGAGGGGGCGCGTCTCTTGATAACACGGCCATCGCCAATGCCGGCCAGATATCTTTCTCCGGAGGCGCGCGCCTCGGCAACGCCACGCTCGCGACCTCGGCAGGAGGATCGATCACGGTGACAGGCTTTGTCGCCGGCGGAACCGCAGCGCTCAGCTTCACCGGAAATGGCAAGCTCGACATCTCCGGCCTCAGCTCCGCAGGCTTCGCTGTCGGCTCGTTGGCGAGCGCGAGCACGACCAGCGAGATCATTCTCGGCGCGAAGGGATTGTCGATCGGCGGCAGCAATGCCAGCACGACATTCGCCGGCACGATCTCGGGCGCCGGCGGGTCTATCACCAAGACCGGAACAGGTACCCTGACCCTGACGGGCAGCAACGGCTACACCGGCTCGACCACAGTCAACGACGGAACACTGGTGGTCAATGGCGCCATCACGGCCTCGTCGGGGCTCACGGTCGCGGCGGGCGCGACCATCGGCGGCTCAGGGCAGTTGCCCTCGCTGACGGTCAACGGCACGCTCTCGCCCGGCAATTCACCGGGCACGCTCAGCGTCAACGGCAATCTGACGCTCGGCGCGGGCTCGGTCTATGTCGCCGAGGTGCAGGGTGCAGTCTCCGACCGGATCAACGTGACCGGGACGGCCGCGCTCGCCGGCACGCTGCGGATCGTCCCGCTCGGCGGCGCCTATCTGTTTGGCACACCCTACACGCTGCTGTCGGCCCAGGGCGGGCGCAACGGTTCCTTCGGCTCCGTCGATACGACCGGTTCCTTCGGCGACGGCGTCACCGCCGGCGTCGCCTACACCGCGACCGACGTGCAGCTGACCCTGACGCCAAAGCCGCTGGCACTGATCGTTGCCGATCCCGCGCCGATCGCCGCCGTGGCCGCGGCCCCTGCAACCCTGGGGCTAGGCTCCGGCCAACGAGCCAATGCCTATGCGGTGGCACAGGGCATCGACCGGGCCGTGGCCGGCGGCGCCGACCCGTCTGCGCTGTTTGCGATCTACAATCTGCCTGCGGCCGCCATCCCCGCTGCCGTGAACCAGCTCTCGGGCGAGGCCCACACTGCCGCTCCCGCCATGGCCAACAGCGCCGCGGGGCAGTTCCTCCACACCATGCTCGATGGATCGGGCGCCGGCAGGCTCGCGGGCGCCTCGCGTGGCCCCGGCGGTGCGGCCGGCTTCACAGCCGATCTGCCATCGCGGCAGGATCGGCCGGGGCGGGCGCGCTTCGACCCGGCGCGCTTCTCGCTCTGGGGCGCGACATTCGGTTCGACCGGGCGTACCGACGGCGACCGGGTCACGGGCTCGGCGAGCCGCAACCTCTCCGATGGTCATGTCGCGGTCGGAGCCGATGTCAGGCTCGGCTCCAGCACGGTCGCGGGCCTCGCTGTCGCCGGTGGCCAGTCACGCGCCTCGCTGTCGGGGGGGCTCGGCGAGGCGAAGGCCGATGTCTTCCAGGCCGGGCTTTACGGGCGCACCACGCTCGGCACCGTCAATCTCGCCGCGGCGCTCGGCTATGCCCGTCTCGATACCGACACCCATCGCGCGATTCCCGCGCTCGGCCGCACCGGCGTGGCCGCCTCCTATGTGACGCAGGCCTGGAGCGGCCGGATCGAGGCGAGCCTGCCGGTCATGAGCTGGAGCGGCGTCACGCTCTCGCCGCTGGCCGCTTTCCAGCTGGTGCGGGCGAGCAGCCCTGCTGCCGTCGAGCGTGATGGGACGGGCGCCGGTGCTGGTATGCTGACGCTGGCGCGGCGCTCTGGCACCACCAGCCGCAGCGAACTCGGCCTGCAGCTCGATGCCGATCTGATCGCTGGCGCCACGCCCGTGACGGGCTTCGTCCGCGCCGCCTGGGCGGCCTATCACCAGCGCGACGCGGAGCTTGCCGCCTCGATCAATGGGCTTGCCGGCGCCAGCTTCAGCGTCACGGGCGCGAAACCCAGCCGCAACGCCGCCCTGCTGGCGGCCGGGGCCGATATCAAGCTCAGCCCCAGCGTCAGCCTCGGCATGCGAGTCGACTCCGAGCTTGCGGCGCATACCCGCCGCATCGGCGGCACAGCCCAGTTGAGAGTCAACTTCTGAGCCAAGCGACCGCAACGGGACCGCGGCCGGCAGTGGGCTTCTGCCAGTTCCTGATCCGACCTTCCCTTGGAACCCAGCGGAGGTTGCTCCTGCTCGACCTCAGGCGCCATCGGCGCGGCGTCAGGGCGCGGTTCGACCCCGCCTGACGTTTCCTTGACGACGCTCATGGGACGGTTGCCGCATCGGACAAGACAGGTCGTCCTGGTCCATGGTGCCAGCCGGGGACGGCTTCCGCCTCCGGCCAACCGGAAGGACCGCTACCATGCACCCGCTCCACCGCGAGAACCACCTGATCGATCGGATCGGCTGGCTTCGGGCCGCCGTGCTCGGCGCCAATGACGGCATCATCTCGACGGCGAGCCTCGTCGTCGGCGTCGCGGCCGCCGCCAAGAGCGCCGACGAGGTCATGGTCGCGGGCGTGGCCGGGCTCGTCGCCGGCGCGATGTCGATGGCGGCGGGCGAATATGTCTCCGTCAGCTCGCAGTCCGACACCGAGCAGGCCGATATGGGCCGCGAGCGCCGCGAACTCGCCGAGCAGCCCGCGGCTGAGCTCGAGGAATTGACTCAGATCTATGTCGCGCGCGGCGTCGATCCGGGGCTGGCCCGCGAGGTCGCGATCCAGATGACCGCGAAGGACGCCTTCGCGGCGCATGCGCGCGACGAGCTCGGACTCGCCGGTCACACCATCGCGCGGCCGGTCCAGGCGGCCCTGACCTCGGCCGCCACCTTCGCGGTCGGCGCCGCCATTCCCCTGGCCATTGCCGTCACGGCGCCCGCCGGCTCGATCAGCTGGGCGGTTTCGGGCGGTTCGCTGATCTGCCTGGCCCTGCTGGGCGCGCTCGGCGCCCGCATCGGCGGCGCCGACATGGTCAAGCCGACGATCCGCGTCACGTTCTGGGGCGCCTTCGCCATGGCCGCGACCTGGGGCATCGGCGCGCTGGTCGGGCATGCTGTCTAAGCGGCGAGCGTGGACAGCCGACAGGACGATCGGGAGTGCTCGGGGTGATGATCAGGCGGGCTGGCTGGGGCGGGAGGATTCGAACCTCCGAATGGCGGTACCAAAAACCGCTGCCTTACCGCTTGGCGACGCCCCAACGCGCCGGGCCTTCTAGAACGCGTCGGGGTCTTTCGCAACCTGCCAGATCGTCGCCGGCTGTGCGCTTGCCGATCGAGGCTTTGATCCGGCCGGAGGGTGTCGGGGATAAATCGACATCGGGAGCCCGTCAGCCTGTTGCGCCGTGCGGCGGCGCTGGCTATAAGCCGCCAACCAGTCAATCGGAGTGTGGCTCAGCCTGGTAGAGCACCTCGTTCGGGACGAGGGGGTCGCAGGTTCAAATCCTGCCACTCCGACCACTGGTTTTCCCGAGACTTCACGATCGTCGGACGGAATGGGCCCTTCGGGGCCTTTTTCTTTGGGCTGGCGGCGGCCTCTTGCTGCCTGCAACGCGTCGAATGGTCAGCGCCCGTCGGGTGTCATCGCCATCACCCGGTCGAAAAGTCTGTCGGCGGTGAAAAGGCAGCGCAGCTTCTTCAAGCCTTCGCGGCCCTTGTTGGCCGTGCCGTCGATCTGGTAGCCGCCCTCCGCTGATGGCCGCACGACGCGCGCGAGCGCGATCTGCCGGGGCGCCACGCCATACATCGGCGCGGCTTCGCCGATGCAGCGCGCGCGCAGAGCCGGGTCTGAAACGCCGACGCTGGTGCCCCCTGGCTTGCCGGTGAGTTCGATCGAGAGCGTGTAGCGGCAGCGTTCGTTTCGCCGTGCGGCGTTCCTCATCAGATAGACCTGCGTCCGATAGGTTCCGGCCTGCGTCGTGTCCTGTCCGAATTCATGCCCCGCCGTTGAACCTATATGAACCGCCTCCTCGGCGCCCGGGGCGTAGACATTCATGTAGCAGGAGAGGTTCGAGGGGGAGAGCAGAAGCTGGAGCGTCTGCCCCGCGGCGGCCTCGACCGTGTAGTTGACGCCCCGGTCGCCGCGGATGGCGCCCTTGATCGTCGCCGCAGTCGCGCCAGGCTTGAAGCGGATCGGCACGGTCTTGTCCTGAGCGGCAACCTCGGTGACCGGTAGCACCATGAAGGCGGCAAGCCCGACGCGTATCAGCACGATCATAACGCAGCCTCCGTGGTCCTCTGATGCCGATACTGCTCGGCCTCTCGGCCCTGAGCAAGGTGGCGCCGGTGACGAGGATGTGGCCATCGGCGCGCCCAGCCTCTAGGATCGCCGGACACCCTCAGCAGGACCGATCCATGAAGCGCGTCATTTACCTCTTCGGCATTCTCAGCCTCGCGAGCGTGCTCGCCGGCTGCGACAAATGCGGCAATTTCGGTCCGTTCTTCACTGGCCCGGAGCAGAAGACCTGCAGCAGTTCGACGCCCAGCGGCTGAACTGCTGCCGTCCCCGGGCTGCGGGGCCGGATATGAAAAAGGCCGGGGCGCGCGCCCCGGCCTTTCACGTTGTAGGGCTGTGAGGGCGATCAGCCGCGGCGCTGCAGCAGCGACCATCCGGCGCGGGCGAGGCAGGCGACCAGCGCCAGCTTCAGCAGATCGCCGAGGATGAAGGGCTGGACGCCGAAGGCGAAGGCCTTGGCGAAGCCGATGCCGGTCGTGCCGGCGGCCATCTGCGCGCCCAGTGCGAGCCAGCCGAAGCCGAGCGTCATCATCGCGATCTCGGCGACGATCAGCCCGCCGACGAGGCGCGGCAGCGAAGCGTCGCGGGCGGCGGCCCAGCCGGCGATGGCGGCGGCCACGACGAAGCCGACGAGGAAGCCGCCGGTCGGGCCGACGAGATAGAGCGGGCCGGCAGCGACCGGCGGGGTGTTGGTGAAGACGGGGAAGCCGGCGAGACCATAGGCGATGTAGAGCGCGACCGTCGCGGCACCCAGTCGCGAGCCGTAAGCCGCGCCGAGGCCGAGCACGACCAGGGTCTGCAGCGTCATCGGCACCGGCCAGAACGGCACCTTGATCTTGGCGGCGAGCACCAGCAGCAGGCTTCCGGCGACCGCGAGCGCGACATTGCGCAGCAGGGCGGCGCGGGGATCGGCGAGGGCGGGAAGGGCGGCGCCGGCCAGCGTCGGGGCCTGGAGGGGAAGCATATGCGCCATGGGCTTGTCGTCCTGTTCGAGAGGCCGCGCCGCGCGACCGTCTTTCCCGTCTATAGAAAATGCGGCAAAGCCGGACAAGCGGCGCCGTGCGCCCGAACAGGCCGAGCCGGGATGGGCAAAGCCGGACGGCAGGACAACCGATGAGCGACGAGATCGAATTCGACCGCAGCGCGACCGCCCCGCCCGGCGAACTCGCCCGGCTGTCGCCGCTGGTGCGCCGCCTCATCGCCGGCAATGGCGGGCCGATGACCTTCACCGGCACCTGCAGCTACATCGTCGGGCAGGGCAGGGTGGCGATCATCGATCCCGGCCCCGACGACGCCGCCCATGTCGAACGGCTGCTGGCGGCCGTCTCGGGCGAGACCGTGAGCCATATCGTGGTGACGCACACCCATCGCGACCATTCGCCCGCCGTGCCGGCGCTGAAGGCCGCGACGGGTGCGATCGTGGTCGGCTGCGGGCCGCATCGCGCGTCCCGCGAACTCGCGCAGGGCGAGATCAACCGGCTGGATGCCGCCGCCGACCGCGACTACGCCCCCGATGAGGAGATGGCGCAGGGCGACACCATCACCGGGCCGGGCTGGAGCCTGGCAGCGGTCGCGACGCCCGGCCACACCGCCAACCACCTCGCCTTCACGCTGGCGGAGGAGGCGACCCTGTTCTCCGGCGACCATGTCATGGCCTGGTCGACCTCGATCGTCGCTCCGCCGGACGGCTCGATGGCGGCGTACATGGCGTCGATCGAGACGCTGCGCGGCATGGATCACGCCCTGTACCGGCCGGGCCATGGCGGCCCGGTCACCGAGCCGCAGCGCTTCCTGCGCGGGCTGGTGCAGCACCGCCGGCAGCGCGAGGCGGCGATCCTCGGGCGGCTGCGGGCGGGCGACGCCCGCATCGCGGCGATGGTGCCGCTGATCTATCAGGGTCTGCCGCCGGCGCTGCACGGGGCCGCCGCGCTGTCGGTGCTGGCGCAGCTGGAGGATCTGGTGGCGCGTGGCGTGGTCGTCTGCGACGAGCGCCTGCCAGGGCTGGACAGCCGCTACCACCTCGCCTGAGGCTCAGCGGGCCTCGACCAGGAGATCGACCTCTTCGGTGAAGGCTGCGATTCGCGCGGCATTGCCGCCGAGATCATGCGGGCCGATGCGGGAGGCGGACCGGATATCGATGCGGCTGCCATCGGCGCGCGGGCGGATGCGGATGGTGATGTCCTCCGCCGTTCGCAGCAGGCGCGACCGCGCCACGGCCTCGATCCGGCCCGCCCCGCTGCGGCCGCCGGGGCGCGTGGCTTCCAGCACCTGCCAGCCCCGCGCGAGCGCGGCGCGCCTGGCGATGTCGAAGGCCATGTCGGCGGTGACCTCCAGCACGATCGGCACCGCCCTTGGATAGGCCTTGCGCTGCAGGCTCCGCCGTTCCGGCGCGACATCGGGCGGGACGCGGCCGGCGCGGGCGTCGAGCGCGATGCGCGAGCGGCTGAAGGCCGGAGGATCGTCGATATCGGTGGAGATGTCGACCAGCGCCGGCAGGGTCGCGACCCTGAAGCCGATATAAGCGGCCGGCGCGAGCATCAGCAGGCAGAGCAGGAAGGCGCCCGAGGCCATGCCGATGCCGCGATGGCCCGACTGCCAGATCCGCGCGAAGGCCATGAGCGAGAGCAGGAGCGCCAGCAGTACGACGAGATAGGCGGCGGCGACCGGCGCCAGCCCCTCCCGGCTCGGCTCGCCGGTGCGGAAGACGAGGAGCGCGAGCAGCAGCACCGCCAGCGCGAACCAGGCCAGGCGCCGGCTCCACAGCGCGGCGCGCGAGACAGGCTCCTCGAAGACGAGACGGCGATGCATGAGGCCAGTCGTGCAACCGTCGCAGCGCGAAGGCAAGGCGCAAGCGAAAGGCGAGCACGCCGCATCTCGCCTGTGCCAGCGAGATGGTTTAGGCCTGATCGATCTTGTTGGGGGGCAGGCCGTGCCGGATTCGAAGACGACGCCACGCGCAGACGTGACCGAACCGGACCGCGTCTGGTTCCGCTTCATGCGGCTGCACCAGCGCATGCTGGTCCAGATGACCGGCCGAATCCGGGCGCTCGGCCTGTCGATCCCGCAGTTCGACCTGCTGTCGACGCTGACCGAGCGCGAGGGCATCAGCCAGAACGAGCTCGCCGAGCGGCTCTATGTCACGAAGGGCAATGTCTCGGGCCTGGTCGACCGGCTGGTCCAGGCGGGGCTGGTCGAGCGGCGCGCCATCGCCGGGGACCGGCGCTCCTACGCCATGCATCTGACGCCGGAAGGACGCCGGCTGGCGGAAGCGGGCATCCGGGCGCAGCGCGATTTTGTCGCGCAGACGCTGGGCAAGCTGCCGGGGCAGGATCTCGCGGAGCTCGACCGGCTCGTGCTCGCCTGGCGGGACTTGGCGCGCATGGCCGACGAGGGCTGAGGCCGAGCCCGGCCGACCGTTGCGGAGTCAGGCCACGATCCTGGTCTTTTCCACCACTTGCCGGCCGCCGGGGAGGTCGCGCAGCACGAGGCGCTCATCGGCGGCGATCTCGCCCAGCACCGTTTCGCCATGGGCGGTGAGCGCGGTGGCCGTCTTCCTGACGAACACGATGACCGGGCGGCTCCCGGCTGCGGCCCAGCGCTTGAGCTGGTCGTAATAGGGCTCCTTGCGCCAGGACTGGGCGGCCCCGGGATCGGCCTGGACGAAGAGCCAGCGCGTCATGGCGTCCATCGTCAGGACGAAACGCGCCTTTTCGGGCTTCCAGTCCGGGCCGAGGAAGTCCTGCGTCATCCACAGGCACAGAAAGCTGCGGCATTGCTGCGGGCGCGCCTCGTAGATCTTGCAACCGCGCCCGGGCAGGCAGTTGGGGCACCAGTTGCCGGCCGTCGCACCGACGGCGGGCACGTCATAGACCTTGCAGCAGAGGGTGCAGGTGCCGCAGCTGCGGCCGGGCGCGATCGGGCTCGTCGCGGTCGCCGTTTCAATCATGTCCTGCCTTCGCTGGGGTTGTTGGCACGCTGACGATGACGAGGCCGCGGGCTGCTGGCAACCACCGCCGAAGCACCCCGGCCCATTGGCAACACCCGGTTCGTGCCAGGCGGCGCGGCCCTGCGGCAGAGTCTGCGCCGATGCGCGTTAAAATCGCTCAGCGCTTGCGTCTCGCGCGGTCTATGATCGCGCCAGACGCCACTCGTATCAGGGATCCACACGATGCTGTCCAACCTCGCCGTCCGCGACATCGAGACCCTCGTCCACCCCTACACGAATCTCGCTGCCCATCGCGAGGTCGGTCCGCTGGTGCTGGAGAGCGGCAAGGGCGTCTATGTCTACGATTCGACCGGCAAGGAATACATCGAGGGCATGGCCGGGCTGTGGTGCACCGCGCTCGGCTACTCCAACCAGGAGCTGATCGAGACCGCCTACGAGCAGATGAAGAAGCTGCCCTTCCAGCACATCTTCGGCGGCCGCAGCCATGATCCGGCGATCGAACTGGCCGAGAAGCTGAAGGAGATTTCGCCCGTCCCGATCTCGAAGGTGTTCTATGGCGCGTCCGGCTCGGACGCCAACGACACCCAGGTCAAGATCGTCTGGTACATGAACAATGCGCTCGGCCGGCCGCAGAAGAAGAAAATCATCTCGCGGCTGAAGGGCTATCACGGCGTCACGGTGGCCTCGGCTTCGCTGACCGGCCTGCCCAACAACCACATCGATTTCGACCTGCCGCTGCCCGGCATCCTGCACACCTCCTGCCCGCATCACTACCGCTTCGCCGAACCCGGCGAGAGCGAGCAGGATTTCTCGTCGCGGCTGGCCGCCGAGCTCGAGGAGATGATCCTGCGCGAGGGGCCCGACACCGTCGCCGCCTTCATCGCCGAGCCGGTGCTGGGCGCGGGCGGCGCCATCACCCCGCCGGCGGGCTATTTCGAGAAGATCAACCCGATCCTGGCCAAATACGACATCCTGTTCATCGCCGACGAGGTGATCACCGGCTTCGGGCGCACCGGCAATATGTTCGGCACGACGACCTATGGGCTGGCCGCCGACACGCTCTCCTGCGCCAAGCAGATCACCTCGGCCTATTTCCCCCTCAGCGCCGTGCTGATGAACGAAAAGGTCTATGAGGTTCTCGTCGACCAGAGCCGCAAGATCGGCACCTTCGGCCATGGCAACACCTATGCCGGCCACCCCGTCGGCTGCGCGATCGCGGTCAAGACGCTGGAGATCTACCAGCGCGACAAAATCGTCGAGCACGTCCGCAGCGTTTCGCCGACCTTCCTGCGCCGCCTCAACAAGCTCGAGGAGCATCCGCTCGTCGGCGAGGCGCGCGGCGTCGGCCTGATCGGGGGCGTCGAACTGGTCAAGGACAAGGCGACCAAGGCCTCCTTCGAGATCAAGAAGGGCGTCGGCCCCAAATCGGTGCTGTTTGCCCAGCAGGAAGGCCTGATCCTGCGCGCCATGGGCGACCGCGTCGCGTTCTGCCCGCCGCTGGTGATGAAGGAGGCCGAGATCGAGGAGATGTTCAACCGCTACGAGCGCGCCCTCGACAAGACGCTAAACTGGGCCAAGACGGAAGGCCTGCTCGCGGCCTGAGAACCCGGTGGTCCCCCGTAACGGCAGCAGGGCGTGGCAGGCCAGCCACGGCCCGGCGCCGTCGGAGCGAGGGGCGCTCGTTTACGATTGTGGCGCGCGCGTGAAAAGCGACACAATCCGCCTTGAACGCATCACGATCATGCCGCAGCGCCGTCCCGATCGCGGGGCAGTTTGACATGCGGCGGGGGCCCAGGAGCCTTCGCCGAATGTGCAGCCAACGCAGTCGGAGCCCATGACCCCGTCTCACCCCCGTCGCCAGACGAATGCCCATGCAAGTTTTCACGACCACTGTGCCAGGGAAGCCTATGCCTCCTGGTTCCGTCCCATCGCTTTTCCCGCATTGGCTGCTGGAACAAGACGCGCTCCATCCGCGTTGGATCTCCGTACGAAGGATGCACCATCCCGGCTCGCCGGTGTCCTTCGCAACGGTTTCCACGACTGACCTTCGATATTTCTTCGAGACCCCTCATGATTGACCGGCGCAGAGTTCTCAAAACTCTCGCCGGTCTTTTTTTGGCCTTTGCGGGAACGGGGGCCTATGCCGCCGTCTGGGAACCCAGCCGGTTTGGCGTCACCCGCTACCGATTTTCGCCGAGCGGCTGGCCGCAAGGGCGCCGGCTCCGTCTGGCGGTGATCTCGGACCTGCATATCGGCTCGCTGCATGTGCCCCTGTCGCGGGTTGCCGAGATCGTCGATGCGACGAATGCGCTCAACCCCGATCTGACGCTGCTGCTGGGGGATTTCGTCGCCAGCCGCAATCGCATCGCCTCCGACCCGCCACTGGGCGACTGGGTGGCGGAACTGGCGCGGCTCCAGGCCCGCGACGGCGTCTTCGCGGTTCTGGGCAACCATGACTGGTGGCATGATGCGCCGACGCAGAGCGGGCGCTCGGGTCCGACGCAGGTCGGGCTCGCCTTGGAACGGGGCGGCATTCCGGTTCTCGAGAACCGGGCGCTGCGGCTGGAGACTGCGGCCGGGCCGGTTTGGCTTGCCGGGCTCGGCGACCAGATCGCCTTCCTGCCGCGATTGCGCGGCCGCCCGAACGGCGTCGACGACCTGCCCGGCACGCTGGCGCAGATCCGCGACGACGGCGCGCCCGTCATCATGATGGCGCATGAACCCGACGTCTTCGCGCGCATGCCCGAGCGGGTGGCCCTGACCCTGTCAGGGCACACCCATGGCGGGCAGGTCAGGCTGCTGGGCTGGGCGCCGATCGTGCCGTCGCGCTATGGCAACCGCTACGCCTACGGCCATGTCCGGGAGCAGGGGCGCGATCTCGTCGTCTCGGCCGGAATCGGCACCAGCCAGTTGCCGATCCGCTTCGGCATCCCGCCGGAGATCGTCCTGATCGAACTGGGCTGAGGGCCGCGTTCCCCAGCCGTCCGTTCAGGTGACGATGACCTTGGTGCCGTTGGGCACGCGGTTGAACAGGTCGATCACGTCGATATTGCGCATCCGGATGCAGCCGGAGGAGGCGGAGCGGCCGATCGTCTCGGGCTCGTTCGTGCCATGGATGCGGTAGAGGGTGTCGCGGCCGTTCTGGTACAGATAGAGCGCGCGGGCGCCGAGCGGGTTGTCGGGGCCGCCCTCCATGCCGCCGGCGCGCGGCGCCAGATGCGGCCAGCGGGCGATCATTTCGGCCGGCGGTGTCCAGCGCGGCCATTCCGCCTTGCGCTGGACGATGGCTTCGCCCGTCCAGCCGAACGCTTCGTCACCGGTGGCCACGCCGTAGCGGATCGCCTTCTTGTTCGGCAGGACGTAATAGAGATACTTCTCTTTCGTATCGATGATGATCGTGCCGGGAGGCTGGCCCGTCGGATCGCTGATTTCATAAGGCAGATGCGTGAGGTGATGCTCGAATTTCGGCACCAGCGCGATGTACTCGGCATCACGCGCCGACAGGGCCGGGGCGTTGACGCTCTTGTACTGGCACGCCCCGAGAAGGGTCGATACCGCCAGAGCAAGGATCACGGTCTGTTTCATCACGTCCACCAAGCGGCCCGAAGGCAATCTTTATGCTGAATTCAGGGTTAACGCTTCGTATTCGTCGACCCAAGCAGGACCAACCCGACCCGATGCGTGTCTAGGCCTGAAACCGGGCCGGTGCAATTTGGGTTCCTGCAAGGTTTGCGGAATTGAGCTTTTCGCACTGCACCGTGGCCATCCAGTCACGCTTCTGTTGTCCAAACCATCGAAAAAGGCCGCGCGGTGACGACACTTCTGATCACACACCCCTCCAGCCTGCGGCATGAGACGCCGCCGGGGCATCCCGAACGCCCCGATCGCCTGCGGGCCGTCGAAGCAGCGCTCGAAAGCGAGCGGTTCGCCCCCCTGATCCGCGAGAGCGCCCTGCCGGCAACGCTGGAGCAGATCGCGCTGTGCCATCCCCGCGATTTCGCCGAGCGGATTCTCGCCGCCTCGCCTCTGAGCGGGCTGGTCGAGGTCGACGCCGACACGGTGATGTCGCCGGGAACGATCGAGGCCGTTCTGCATGGTGTCGGCGGCGCGGTGCAGGCGGTCGACGAGGTGATGACGGGCCGGGTGGCGAACGCCTTCAGCGCCATGCGGCCGCCAGGCCACCATGCCGAAAGCGTCAAGGCAATGGGGTTTTGCTTCTTCAACAGCGCGGCCATCGCTGCGCGGCACGCGCAGCGGCGCCATGGCGCCGAGCGCGTCGCGATCATCGACTGGGACGTGCATCACGGCAACGGCACGCAGGAGATCTTCTGGAACGATCCGAGCGTGCTGTATGCATCGAGCCACGAGATGCCGCTCTATCCGGGAACGGGGGAGGCCTCCGAGCGTGGCGAGCATGGTACCGTCGTCAATGCGCCCCTGCGCGCCGGCGACGGGTCCGACGCCTTCCGCGAAGCGATGGAGTCTGTGCTTTTACCGCGGATCGCCGATTTCAAGCCGGATTTGATCATCATTTCGGCTGGTTTCGATGCGCATTGGCGCGACCCGCTGGCCAACCTCAATCTCAAGGAGCCGGATTTCGCCTGGGCGACGCAGCAACTGATGGAGATTGCCGACCGGTCCTGCCGGGGGCGGATCGTCTCCGTGCTCGAGGGCGGCTACGACCTCGAGGGCTTGTCCCGCTCTGCGGCTGCCCATGTCATGGCGCTGATGCGCGGCTGACCGCCGGCTTCGCCGCAGGCGGGGAACAGGTGGCGTTCATCAGGGGTTCACGGGTTTCCGCGCAGGAGAAGCGCGGCAGGGTTGGGTTGCGGTGCGGTAAGTCTCTCGGCCAGGGGAAACGACCAGTCGGACGCATCGAAAGATGCGCAGTCGGCGGCAAACGAGGTGTGGGGCAGCTTCGGTCAGATCTCAGGGCGCCAAACGCGCCGCTTTGCGATGTGACGAGCCTGATCGCAGCGGGATACGATGAACGACATGAGCATGCTGCCGGCCACGGCAGATCCGGCGGGCACGACCATTCTCGCGATGATGGCGGGCGAGAAGCGTCCCGACCTCCTCCGCGACGAGGTGCTGGGCGAGATCCTCGCGGCGAGCGTCGCGGCGCGCGGCGGCCACGCTGCGATGGTCGATGCATCGCGGCAGCTGAGCTATGACGAGGTCTGGGCGGAGGCGGGCCGGCAGGCCCGCGGGCTTGCGCTGCAAGGCGTTGGCCCGGGCGATCTCGTCGGTCTGTGGATGCCGCGCGGCATCGACCTGCTGATCGCGCAGATCGCGATCACGCGGGCGGGCGCGGCCTGGGTGCCGTTCGATGCGGAGGCCCCGGTCGATCGCATCGCCATCTGCCTCGCCGACGCCGAGGCGAAGGGCATCGTCACCGCGGCAGCCTGGCAGGGACGGGCGGCGGCAACCGAACGGGTCGTCTGGACGCCGGAGGCCCTTGCGGCCGGCCATGACGGAGCTGCGATGCCGGCCCGGGCTGTCGGGCTGACCCCCGACCAGCCGGCCTATCTGATCTACACCTCGGGCTCGACTGGCACGCCCAAGGCGATCGTCATCAGCCATCGCAACATCTGCCACTTCCTGCGCGCGGGCAACGCGCTCTACGGCATCGGGCCCGACGATATCGTCTTTCAGGGGGCTTCGGTCGCCTTCGACCTGTCGATGGAGGAGATCTGGACGCCCTATCTCGTCGGTGCGACGCTCTATGTCGCGAGCCCCGAGACGATTGGCGACGCCGAGAAGCTGCCGGCGCTCCTGACGGCAGCCGGCGTCACCGTGATCGATACCGTGCCGACCCTGCTCGGCATCCTGCCCACCGACATACCGTCGCTGAAGCTGATCCTGCTCGGTGGCGAGGCGCTGCCGCCCGCGACCGTGCAGAAATGGTCGAAGCCCGGCCGCCGCATCCTCAACACCTATGGGCCGACGGAGGCGACGGTGGTGGCGACCGCCGCCGAGATCATGCCCGGCGAGACCGTCACCATCGGCCGGCCGATCGCCAATTACACCGCCTACATCGTCAACGAGGCGATGCAGCTGGTTGGGCGGGGCGAGCAGGGCGAATTGCTGATCGGCGGCCCGGGCGTGGCGCGCGGCTATCATGGCCGGCCGGAATTGACGGCGGAGAAGTTCATCGCCAACCCGTTCGGCGCTGTCCTGGGCGAGGACGACCCGGTGCTCTACCGCTCGGGCGATGCCGTCAGCCTCGACGAGGCCGGCAACATCGTCTTCCACGGCCGCATCGACGACCAGATCAAGATTCGCGGCTTCCGCGTCGAGCTGGGCGAGATCGAATCGAAACTGGCCGACGAACCCGGGGTCAACCAGGCCGCGGTGGTGATGCGCGTCGACGACGAGATCGAGCGTCTCGTCGCCTTCGTCGTCGCCGAGCCCGGCATCGCCGTCGATGGCGCGGTGCTGCGCGCCGCGCTGCGCGACAAGCTACCGCCCTATATGGTGCCGGCGCATTTCGAGGCCGTCGGCTCGCTGCCGCGCATGGTGTCGGGCAAGATCGACCGCCGCATGCTCAAGGCTGCGCCGCTGACCGCGCCGAGTGCGGCGGGCGAACAGGAGCCGCCGCGCAACGCCACCGAGGCGGCGCTGCTGGAGGCCGCAAAGCGCGTGCTCGGTGCGTCGAGCCTGCCCCTGGAGGCGGATTTTTTCGTCGATCTCGGCGGTCACTCGCTGTTGGCGGCGCGGTTCATTTCGCTCGTGCGCGAAACGCCCGCCTATGCCGGAATCACGCTGCAGGACGTCTATGGCGCCCGCAGCCTTCGCGGCATGGCGGCCTTGCTGGACGAGCGCGGCGTCGGCGAGACGCTCGACCTGTCGTTCACGCCGCCGCCCTTCCTGCGGCGCTTTCTCTGCGGCTGCGCCCAGGCCGCCGTCCTGCCGGTCATCATCGGCCTGTCGACGGCGCAGTGGCTCGGCATCTTCGTCACCTACATGCTGATTTCGGGCGAGGAACTGGCGCTGCCGGCGCAGGTCGCGGCGCTGCTGGGTGTCTATGTCGCCATCACCATCGTCACCGGCTTCATCGCGATCGGGCTGAAATGGATCGTCCTCGGGCGGACACGGCCAGGCGTCTATCCGCTCTGGGGCGTCTATTATTTCCGCTGGTGGTTCGCATCGCGTATCGCCGGCCTCGTCCACATCAAATGGCTGCAGTCCAGCCCGGTGATGCGGTTCTACTGGCGGCTGCTCGGGGCCAAGGTCGGCCGCGACGTGATCATCTCCGATTACGAGGCGGGTGCGATCGACCTGATCAGCGTCGGTGACGGCTCCTCGCTGGGCGCCAAGACGACCTTCGCCAATGCCGAGGCGATCGGTGACAAGCTGGTCATCGGCCGGATCACCATCGGCAAGGATGTCTATGCCGGGTCATCCGTCGTGTTCGGTCATGACTGTGTCGTCTCCGACCATGCCGAATTGCTCGACCTGACGACCGTGCCGGTCGGCGGGCATGTCGGCGAGGCCGAAATCTGGGACGGTTCGCCCGGGCGCAAGATCGGCATGGTCGATCTGGCGGCCCTGCCGCCGCAGGCCGAAGCGAGCCCGCGCCGGCGCGCGGCGATGACGGCCTTCTACATCCTGATGCTGATCGTTCTGCCCCCGGTCAGCCTGCTGCCGATCTTCCCCGCCTTCATGCTGTTCGACAAGATCGACGACTGGATCTCGACCTGGTCGGAGATCAGCTATCTCTGGTACCTGCCGCTCCTGACCTGGCCGACCGCGATCGGCCTGATCACGCTGACGGTGTTCCTGATCGCGGGCCTGCGCTGGGCGATCCTGCCGCGCGTTTCGTCAGGGTCCTATTCGATCCACTCCGCGTTCTTCGCCCGCAAATGGACGGTCGGCCTGGCGACGGAGGTGACGCTCGAGACGCTCTCCTCGCTGTTTGCGACGATCTACATGCGGGCCTGGTACCGGATGATGGGCGCCAAGATCGGCAAGGGCTCGGAGATTTCGACCAATCTGTCGGGACGCTACGACGTGACCGGGATCGGCGCCGGCAACTTCATCGCCGACGAGGTCGTCTTCGGCGACGAGGACATGCGGCGCGGCTACATGCGCCTCGACATGACCCGCACCGGCGACCAGGTCTTCGTCGGCAACGACGCCGTCGTGCCGCCGGGCGCGCAGATTCCGGACCGCGTGCTGATCGGTATCAAGTCGAAGCCGCCGGCCAACGACCTGATGAAGCCCGGCGACACCTGGTTCGGCTCGCCGCCGATTCAGCTGCCGAACCGGCAGAAGGTCGATCTCGGGGCGAACTGGACCTATCAGCCGTCCTGGAAAAAGCAGACGCTGCGCGGCGTGTTCGAGGCGCTGCACACCTCCTTCCCGGCGATGCTGTTCATCACCTTCGGGACGGTCGCGGTCGATCTCGTCTTGCAGGAGAGGATCAACCAGCGCGACTGGCTGGGGCTCGTGTTGTCCTTCATGGCGGTCGCGGTGGTCATCGCCGTGGCGCAGGCGCTGATTTGCGTCGCGATCAAATGGCTGATGATGGGCGTCTACAAGCCCCTGATGAAGCCGATGTGGTCGTGGTGGGCGATGCGGACGGAATCGATCGCGGTGCTCTATTCGGGGCTGGGTGGGAAGGTGCTGTTCGAGTATCTGCGCGGCACGCCGTTCCTGCCCTGGTTCCTGCGACTTTTCGGCGCCAAGTTCGGCCGGGGCGTCTGGATGGACATGACCGACATCACCGAGTTCGATTGCGTCACCGTCGGCGATTTCTGTCAGATCAACGCCCATTCGGCGCTGCAGACGCATCTCTACGAGGACCGCGTGATGAAGGTCGGCCGGGTGCATCTGGGCAAGGGCGTCTGCGTCGGGGCGGCGGCAACGGTGCTCTACGACACCCGCGTCGGGGATTTCGCGCAGATCGGCCTGCTCACGGTGATCATGAAGGGCGAAAACCTGCCGGCGCATACGCGCTGGGAAGGCGCGCCGGCCGTGCCGGCGAAGGCGGCGGCTGGGCATTGAGTTGAAGGAGCAAACTCAGCTGTTTCAGCCGATCAGCTGCATAGAACACCCCAAATCGATGCCCGCCGCTGCCAGCTTGATGTCACGCGTGCAGAGCATCAGCGTGTTGGTTTTGGCTATGGCGAGGTGCAGCGCGTCGCCGGCCCGCAAGCCCTGAAGGCTTCGGCCGGCGAGACTGGCCGCGACGCGGAACTCCTCACGCGTGACCGGCAGGACATCGAACTCTCCGTCCAGGAGGCTGTCGAACTGGAACTGGGCCTCTTCCCGGAGAGCGGTCGAGATCTCGTGGAGCGCATGCTTGCGAGACAGAGCGGCCGAGAATTCGGCCACGACCCAGTCGCTGATGGCGAAGCGTACATCGCTGCGACTTGCCAGCCAGTCATGGACCTCGTCCGATGCCTCCTCGTGGACGAGCGCGGAGACGACGAGCGATGTATCGAGGTAGGGCCTCAATAGCGTGCGTCGTCGCGCAGCCTTCGCATGAAGGTGCCGGCGTCCTCGTTCTGCATCGGCTGTGATCTGGTGAACGCCCTAAGCTTCTCGATATCGAGCGGCTTTTGCGGTTTCTCGATCGCGGTCAAATGCGCGACGGGTTTGCCATGCCGCGTGATGCAGACGCTTTCGCCCGCTTCGACCGCGTCGATCAGAGCGCTCAACTGGGCTTTCGCCTCCGCCAGGGCAACAGACCTCACATCAGCCTCCTGACCAAAATATTAGTCATAATTTACCATCCGGGCATGGGTTTGCCAAGGGCCCCTCGCGGCTTCCCGCCTTTCACGTTGCTGGATTCCGGCTTATGAGCCTGCCAGTTCATTCCGTCAGGCTCAGCCCATGTCCCACAACAGCTTCGGCCATCTCTTCCGCGTCACCACCTTCGGCGAGAGCCATGGGCCGGCCATCGGCTGCGTCGTCGATGGCTGTCCGCCGCTGCTGCCGCTGAGCGAGGCCGACATCCAGGGCGATCTCGACCGCCGGCGGCCGGGCCAGTCCCGTTTCACCACACAGCGTCAGGAGCCCGACCAGGTCCGGATCGTCTCGGGCGTGTTTCCGCGCGGGAGCGACGGCGTGCAGGTGACGACGGGCACCTCGATCGGGCTGATGATCGACAATGTCGACCAGCGCTCGAAGGACTACTCGGACATCAAGGACAAGTACCGGCCAGGCCATGCCGATTTCACCTATGACGTGAAATACGGCATTCGCGATTATCGCGGGGGCGGGCGCTCCTCGGCGCGCGAGACGGCGATGCGGGTCGCCGCCGGCGCCATCGCCCGCAAGGTCGTGCCTGGCATGATCGTGCGCGGCGCGCTGGTGCAGATGGGTCCGCACAAGATCGACCGCGGCAACTGGGACTGGGACGAGGTCGGCCGCAACCCGTTCTTCTGCCCCGATGCGAAGGCGGCCGCCTTCTTCGAGGGCTATCTCGACGGGGTGCGTAAATCCGGCTCGTCGATCGGCGCCGTGCTCGAGATCGTGGCGGAGGGCGTGCCGGCAGGCTTGGGCGCGCCGATCTACGCCAAGCTCGACGCCGAGATCGCGGCTGCGCTGATGAGCATCAATGCGGTCAAGGGCGTCGAGATCGGCGACGGGTTCGACGCCGCCGCGCTCTCGGGCGAGGAGAATGCCGACGAGATGCGGGTGGGCAATGGCGGTGCGCCGCTGTTCATGTCCAACCATGCCGGCGGCGTGCTGGGCGGCATCTCGACGGGGCAGCCGATCGTGGCGCGGTTCGCCGTGAAGCCGACCTCCTCGATCCTGGCGACGCGGGCGACCGTGACGCGGACCGGCGGCGAGGCGGAGATGTTCACCAAGGGGCGTCACGACCCCTGCGTCGGCATCCGCGCCGTCCCGGTTGGCGAGGCCATGGTCGCCTGCGTGCTGGCCGACCAGTATCTGCGGCATCGCGCGCAGGTCGGCGTGGTCGAGGCAAGGTGGCCGTTTCAGGAGTGATTGGAGCCGTCATTCTCGGGCGGAGCGCAGCGCAGACCCGAGAATCTCTCAGCGGGCGAGGCTCCGCAGCGTCATCTCGCCCGAGATGCTCGGGTCAAGCGCGGGCATGACGCGTGGAAATGTGCGTTTCAGCAATACTGAAATTTTTTCCGGCATTCATTGCGAATGAATAGCGCGTGTACTAGCTTCCGTCCATGAAGCTCGACGCCTGGCTCACGCAGAACAAGATCGGCCGCAGCGCCTTTGCGCGGCAGATCGGCCTGTCGCCGGCCAGCGTCACCGCGCTCTGCAACGACCAGACCGCGTGGATCTCGCGCGAAAGCGCCGAGCGCATCGCCGCCGCCACGGGCGGCTCCGTCACTCCCAATGATTTCCTCGGCCTCGTCGGGCCGCGCGAGGCCAGCATGCCCAACACCATCACCGCCACCATCGAAGCCTTCGCCCGCGGCGAGATCGTCATCGTCACCGATGACGACGACCGCGAGAACGAGGGCGATCTGATCGTCGCCGCTTCGCTCTGCACGCCGGAGAAGATGGCCTTCATCATCCGCAACACCTGCGGCATCGTCTGCGCGCCGCTGACCAGTGCCGAGGCGCGTCGCCTGCGGCTCGACCCGATGGTGTCGTCCAACGATGCCCCGCTGGGCACCGCCTTCACCATCACGGTCGACGTCAAGCACGGGCTCACCACCGGCATCTCGGCCGAGCAGCGCTGCAACACGGTGCGCGCGCTCGCCAACGGCAATATGGGGGCGGCCGATTTCGTGCGCCCCGGCCATGTCTTTCCGCTGATCGCCAAAGATGGCGGCGTGCTGATGCGCTCGGGGCACACCGAGGCCGCCGTCGATCTCTGCAAGCTCGCCGACCTGCCGCAGGTCGGCGTGATCTGCGAACTCGCCAATGACGACGGCACGGTGATGAAGGGTGCGCAGATCACCGCCTTCGCCCAGAAGCATGGTCTCAAGCAGATCACGGTCGCCGACCTCATCGCCCACCGCCAGTCGCGCGAGAAGCTGGTCGAGCGGGTGCATTCCTTCCCGGTCAAGACCGCCTTCGGCGAGATGACCGGCCATGTCTACGTCACGCCCTTCGACGACACGCAGCACTTCGCCTTCGTCGCGGGCAAGATCGGCGACGGGGAAAAGATCCCCGCGCGGCTGCACCGGGCCGATGTTGTGGCCGACGTGCTCGGCGGCGCCACCGCGATCCAGTCCGTGCTCAAGCGCTTCCAGGGGGATGGGCGCGGCGTTCTGATCTATCTGCGCGACGGTTCGGCCGGCGTGCCGATCAAGAGCGTCGAGGAGGGGTCGGACGCGCAACGCTCGCAGCAATGGCGCGAGGTCGGGCTCGGCGCCCAGATTCTGCGCGATCTCGGGGTCCGCTCGATCGTCAACCTCGCCTCGTCGCCGCGCTCCTTCGTGGGCCTGAGCGGATTCGGGATCGAGATCGCGGACACCCAGCCGCTGGTGTGAGAGAGGCTCGCAATGACGGGTCGGTCCGTCGCGATTGCTGCCGAACGGCGATGGTTCAGACCCAGTCTGCCTGGCTGCCGGTGATGGTCAGGATCTTCCCCTGCCAGATCTCGACCATCGAGGCCTTCTGCGGCGAGACCGCGCCGACCAGCGCCAGCACGGCGCGCGCGACCCCGCCATGGCTGACGATGACGGTTTCGCGCGTCAGCTCTTCCAGCACGGGCCGGATGCGCTGGGCGAGCATGGCGTAGCTTTCACCGCCGGGCGGCACGAAGCTCCACTTGTCGCGCTCGCGCAGCTGCGCCTGCTCGCGCTCGGCCTTGCGGATGTCGCGCCAGGTGAAGCCTTCCCAGGAGCCGAAGGTCAGCTCCTTGAGGCGGTCGTCGAGGCGATAGGCGCCGGGCGCGAGGTCCAGCGTCCGGCGCAGGATGTCCATGGTCTCACGGGCGCGCTGCATCGGCGAGCCAATATAGTCGAGCGTGGCGAAGCCGGGCGCCAGGGTCCGCAACCGTCCGGCGGCCTCGGCGGCCTGGGTGCGGCCGAGTTCGTTGAGAGGGATGTCCTGCCCGCCCTGCAGGCGCCCTTCGCGATTCCAGTCGGTCTCGCCATGACGGATGAGGATGAGCCGGTGCGGGAGCGTGATGGGGACCATGGTTCGGCTTCTGCACGTTGACGGACGCGACGTCAAAGCGCCGCGTCGGATCGGGGCCATGCGTCGCAGCCATGGCCGCGCGCCGTCGTTTCCATTGGCCTGCCGCGGAGCGGCGGTCTATAGGCCGCACTCCGCCTCTCCGGATGATGGTTCATGCCGCCGGCTCTGACCTTGCCCGATGGTCGCAGGCTCGCCCTCGACGCTTCGCCCCTGCTGATGGGGATCGTCAACATCACGCCCGATTCCTTCTCGGACGGCGGCCTGCTGGCCGACGCCGAACAGGCGATCGCGCATGGCGTGCGGCTGGTGGCTGACGAGGCCGACATCGTCGATATCGGCGGTGAATCGACGAGGCCGGGTCATGCCCCGCTGACGGCCGCCGTCGAACTCGGACGCGTCTTGCCGGTGATCAAGGGCTTGCGCCAGCGGACAAGGACGCCCCTGTCGATCGACACCTGGAAGGCTGAGGTGGCGGAGGCGGCGCTGTTGGCGGGCGTCTCCATCATCAACGATGTCTGGGGCGCGCAGCGAGACCCCGCCATCGCCGACGTCGCCGCACGGCATGGCGCGCCGATCATCCTGATGCACAACCGCGAGACGACAGATCCCGGGCTCGACATCCTGTCCGACGTTCTGCGCTTTCTCGAGCGTTCCATCGGGATCGCCCTGGCCGCCGGTGTTCCGCGCGAGCAGATCGTCGTGGATCCCGGCATCGGGCTGTTCGGCAAGACGCCGGAGCAGTCCCTGCTGCTGATCCGGCGATTGGCTAAGCTCCAGGAACTCGGCTGCCCGATCCTGCTCGGCGCCTCCCGCAAATCGGTAATCGGCGTCGTCACCGGCCAGAGCGTCCCGGCCGACCGCGTCGCCGGCAGCGTCGCGGCCCATCTCTACGGGGCGACGCAGGGGGCGGCCATCATTCGCGCCCATGACGTCGCCGCGCATGCGCAGGCGTTCAAGGTCTGGGCCGCCCTGTCACAGCCTTCGGAGCCCCGCGCGTGAGCGAAACCGGCATCATCCTGATCGAGAAGCTCGATATCTACGCCTATCACGGCTTCTTTTCGGAAGAGGAGCGGCTGGGGCAGCGCTTCGTCCTCGACCTGACGCTTGAGGTCGATCTGCGGGCTTCGGCCGTCAGCGACGCGCTGGCCGACACCGTCAATTACGGCAAGGTCGTCGCCGTCGTCACCGAGGTTTTCACGACCAGCCGCTTCAACCTGCTGGAGGCGGCTGCGCGCGCCGTTGCGCTTGCCGTGCTCGACGGCTTTCCGCCGGTGACCCGCATCGAAGTGACCTTGCGCAAGCCCGCCCCGCCGATCCACGCGACGCTGGCCAGCGTCGGCATCACGCTGAGCTACCGGCGTGAGGGTTGAGGCGGCGCTGGGGCTCGGCGGCAATCTGGGCGATCCCGTCGCGGCGTTCGCGCATGCGCTTTCGCGACTGGCGCGGCATCCCGCGATCTCTGCTGTCCGCCCGTCGAGCGTCTATCGCACGGCGCCCTGGGGCAAGCTCGACCAGCCCGAGTTCCTCAACATGGCGGTGCTGGTCGAGACGGAGTTGCCGGCGCGGGCGCTGCTCGATCTGTGCCTGGATCTCGAACGCGAGGGCGGGCGGGAGCGGCGCGAGCGCTGGGGACCGCGCACGCTCGACATCGACATCCTGACCTATGGCTGCGAGATCATCGACGAGCCCGGCTTGCAGGTGCCGCATCCGCGCATCGCGGAGCGGGCCTTCGTGCTGGCGCCGCTGGCCGAGATCGCGCCGGGCATGGTGATCGGGGGGCGATCGGTCGCGGACCTCCTTAGTGCGGTCATCGACGAGACCATCCGTCGGGACCCGGCCGCAACGGGGCGGCTTTCGGCTGTTCTCCAAAGCGCGCCGCGCTGATCTCAGTCTTCGAAGGCTTCCCTTAGAACCGCCAGCACCCCGCTCAACACGGCAGGGGGCACCTCACCCAACCGTTTGACGAGGCGCCGCTTGTCGAGTGCGCGGACCTGTTCGGCGAGGACGAGACCGTCCGTGCCCGCGAAGCTGATGGCTACACGGAACCCGGCCGGGCGGCTGGCGGAGGTCATGGGTGCGACGATGACCGTTCTCAGATGATCGTGGATCTCCGGAGGAGACACGATGAGGCAGGGTCGCGTCTTGCGAATCTCGCTGCCAATGGTCGGATCGAGGGTGGCCAGCCAGACTTCGCCGCGCTTTACCATTTCAGGGCGGCGTCATCGTCGTTGGCGAACTCCGGCCAGACGAGTTCGTCGTCGCCCTCGGCTGCCAGCCGCCGGGAGTCATCTGCCCAGCCCGAGCGTGCCGACGTCGATACGGGCTCGATGACGATCCGCCCGCTTTCGACCAGCAGCGTGACGCGGTCTCCCGCCTTGGCGCCGATCGCGGCCAGCATGGGCTTCGGGATGAGGACGCCCGCCGAGTTACCGATTTTCTTGACCGAGCTTTGCATCGCCTGCTCCGAAAGCAAGAGCGATCATAGCGCGCGGATACGTATGTTACTACGGCGTATTAACGCGCATCGCTGCCGCTCTCTCGCGGCGAGACCTGACGCCTCAATCCGCTTTGTCGAGCGTGATGTCCGGCGCGGTCGGCACCTTCATGCCGACGACGTGGTAGCCGGCGTCGACATGCAGGATCTCGCCGGTGATGCCGCGCGACATGTCGGAGACGAGGAACACGGCGGTCTCGCCGACCTCCTCGATCGTGACGGTGCGGCGCAGCGGCGAGTTGTACTCGTTCCAGCGCAGGATGTAGCGGAAATCGCCGATGCCGGAGGCGGCGAGCGTCTTGATCGGCCCGGCCGAGATCGCGTTGACGCGGATCTTCGAGGGGCCGAGATCGGCGGCGAGATACTGCACGCTCGATTCCAGCGCGGCCTTGGCGACGCCCATGACGTTGTAATGCGGCATCCACTTCTCGGCGCCGTAATAGGTCAGCGTCAGCATGGAGCCGCCATCGGTCATCAGCTTCTCGGCGCGCTGGGTGACGGCGGTGAAGGAGTAGCAGGAGATCAGCAGCGACTTGGTGAAGTTCGCTTCGGTGGTCTCGACATAGCGCCCGGTCAGTTCGTCCTTGTCGGAGAAGGCGATGCAGTGGACGACGAAGTCGAGCTTGCCCCAGAGCTTCTCGACCTCGGCGAAGACGGCGTCGATCGTGGCCGAATCGGTGACGTCGCAATGGCCGACGACATGGCCGCCCAGCTCCTTGGCGAGCGGCTCGACGCGCTTCTTCAGCGCATCGCCCTGATAGGTGAAGGCAAGCTCCGCGCCGGCGTCGGCCGCGGCCTTGGCGATGCCCCAGGCGATCGAGCGGTTGTTCGCGACGCCCATCACGAGGCCCCGCTTGCCCTTGAGAAGATTGGCGGTCGGCCGGGCGGCGGCAGTGGAATCAGGCATCTTTGACCCGCTAACTGGATGAGTTTGAGGGCGTCTCTTAGAACATGGCGGCGCAAGTGGAAACCGGATTTGCCCGGCGCCCCCCAGCGGGGGGCTGCGAAGGCGACAGCGGGCCGGCTATTCGGCCCGTGCCTTCATCAAGGCGGTGAGTTCGGCATCGCTGGCCGGCATCTCGATGTCGATCGCCACGAAGAGATCGCCCGCCTTGCCGCCTTCGCCCTTGAGCCCCTTGCCGCGCAGGCGGAAGGACTTGGTCGTGCCGGTCAGCGGCGGAATGTTCATCTCGACGGTGCCGGTCAGGGTCGGGACATGGACAGGGCCGCCCAGAACCGCGCGGGCGAGAGGCACCGGCACGCGGGTGCGGAGATCATCGCCCTCGGTGGTGAAGCGCGAATCCGGCTTGACCTTGATCGTCATCAGCACGTCGCCGGCCTGTCCGGAGAACGGATCCTGCTGGCCGAGCCCGCGCAGGCGCATGACCTTGCCGTCGGCGACGCCCTCGGGAATCGTCACCTCGACCTCGCGTCCGCCGGGAAGCCTGACGCGTCGCGTCGCACCCGCCACCGCCTGGGCCAGCGTGACCTCCAGCGTGAAGGTCTGCTCGGGCGGCTTCTGGGCCTCGGCGCGGGCCTGGCCCTGGCGCCGCGCTGCGTCGCCGAACAGCGAGCCGAAGATATCGGCGGGGTCGAAACCAGCGCCCGCGCCCGCCCCGGCCCCCGCGCCGAAGGGATGGCCGCGCCCCCCCTGGCCGAAATTGAACTCGAAGCCGCCGGCCCGGCCGCCGCGCCCGCCGCCCATGCCCTCGAAGCCCTGGAACTTGGGTTTGCCCTCGGCGTCGATCTGCCCGGCGTCGAACTGCTTGCGCTTGGCCTCGTCGCCGACGATCTCATAGGCGCCGTTCAGCTCAGAGAAGCGGTCCTGCGCCTTGGGATCGTCGCGGTTGCGGTCGGGATGCAGATCCTTGGCGCGGCGGCGATAGGCCTTCTTGATCTCGGCCTCGCTCGCCGAGCGGGCGACACCCAAAATTTCATACGGGTCGCGCATGGATGAACCCCAATGGACGTGACGACGGACCGGCCGGGTGCGGGCCGCGGCCGATCCCTATTTCAAGAGCTCTATCTGGGAATGGTGTGGCCGCAACGCAACAGCGATGATCGCATCATCTTGCGGTACCACCGTCAGGTCGTGCCCTTCCAGGGCTCCATGTCCTTGACCAGCCAATCCCCGCCCGAAGGCCGGCAGGCCGTGCCCTGCAGCTTGAGGGGCTTGGACTGCGTCTGCACCTGGGCGATGAAGGCGCGGCAGATTTCATCCGAGCGCAGGAACGGGCCGCCGACCGGGATGAAGGAGCCCTTCAGCCCGCTTTGCGGGTTGTCCCAGGAGACGGCGGCGCCGTTGCCCTGCGGATCGAGCGCCACGGCCATCGCGCCTTCCGCACGGCGCTGGTCTTCGGGGCCGAGCTCCGACGACAATGAGGCGAGGGGGCCGGGCTTGCTGGTGCCGCGCGCCGGCAGGACCGAGGAGGTCGTGGCGACGTCGTCTTCGGCCTTGCTCGACAGGCCCAGAATCGGAAACGACACCGAGCAGCCGGCGGCCAGGAGCGCCAGACAGCTCGCGCCGACGGCCGCGAGCCGACGCATGGCGGCGGCGCGCCGCGGAAGGCTTTGGGACGGCCCGGTCCCTGTCCTATATAGTCGTGCTGTTATGTCCAAGATCACCGCTCGCGCTCGCCCAAACGCAACACCCCAAAGCCTTGAGGATTAGACACGTGGAACGGTTAACGAGCGGTGACTTCACGCAGGAACAGGACCCTTTCGCGCTGTTTGCGGCCTGGTTCGAGGAGGCCAAGAAGAGCGAGCCGAACGACCCCAACGGCATGGCGCTCTCGACGGTCGATGCCGACGGCATGCCCAACAGCCGCATGGTGCTGCTGAACGGGCGCGACGGCGAGGATTTCGTCTTCTACACCAACACGCAGAGCCAGAAGGGCGAGGAGCTGCTCGGCCAGCCGAAGGCGGCCGCGCTGTTCCACTGGAAGAGCCTGCGCCGCCAGGTCCGGATTCGCGGCCATGTCTCGGTCGTGAGCGACGAGATGGCCGATGCGTATTTCCAGTCGCGGCCGCGCGACAGCCGGATCGGCGCCTGGGCCTCGCAGCAATCGCGCCCGCTCGAGAGCCGCTTCGCGCTCGAGAAGGCGGTTGCCTTTCAGGCCGCGAAGTTCGGCGTCGGCACGATCCCGCGGCCGCCGCACTGGACGGGTTTCCGGATCAGCCCGGTCTATCTCGAGTTCTGGCGGGACGGCGCCTTTCGCCTGCATGACCGCGTCGTCTTCAGCCGCGCCCAGATCGGCGAACCCTGGGCGCGCGCCCGTCTCTATCCGTAAGGACGATAAGCCCGATGGCGATGCCGAAATTCGACTTTCCGAAAACCGAGGCCGGCAAGCGGCCGGTCATGCTGTTGACCGGCGCGAGCCGTGGCATCGGCCACGCCACCGTGATGCAGTTCGCGATGGCGGGCTGGCGCATCCTGTCCTGCTCGCGGCAGGCCTTCTCGGACAAGTGTCCCTGGCCGTCAGGAGCCGACGACCACATCCAGATCGATCTCGGTGATCCCGAGGACACCATGCGCGGCATCGCCGAGATCAAGCGCCGGCTCGCGGCCGAGGGCGGCAAGCTCAACGCGCTGGTCAACAATGCCGGCATTTCCCCGAAGGGGCCCAAGGGCGCCCGTCTCGGCGCGGCGACCACCTCCTTCAACGACTGGCACAAGGTCTTCCAGGTCAATTTCTTCGCGCCGATCATGCTGGCGCGCGGGTTGCTCGACGAGCTGACGGCGGCAAAGGGCACCATCGTCAACGTCACCTCGATCGCCGGCTCGCGCGTCCACCCCTTCGCAGGGGCGGCCTATGCGACCTCGAAGGCGGCGCTGGCCAGCCTGACCCGGGAGATGGCCTCGGATTTCGGCCCGCTCGGCATTCGCGTGAATTCGATTTCACCCGGCGAGATCGACACTGCCATCCTCTCGCCCGGTACCGAGAAGATCGTCGCCACGCTGCCGCTCGGACGACTCGGCCGGACGGAAGAGGTCGCGCGCGCGATCCATTTCCTCTGCACCGATGCCTCGAGCTACGTCACCGGCGCTGAGCTGCATATCAATGGCGGCCAGCACGTATGAGGCGGGCGGGTTGAGATGAGCGGCGACGGCGCGCAGGTCATCCGCTTTCCAGCGACGGGCAAGGCGCCGCCCCGGCCGGTGCTGGCGGCCTCCGTCGCGGTGTTCCGCGAGGGCCAGGTCCTGCTCGCAACGCGCACGAAGCCGCCGGCCGACCGGCTCTGGTCGCTTCCCGGCGGCAAGGTCGAGGCGGGCGAGACGCTGGAAGCGGCGGCGCTGCGCGAATTGGAGGAGGAGGTCGGCGTGCGTGCGCGCATCATCGGCTTCAACCGCCATGTCGAGATCTTCGGCCGCGATGCGCTGGGCGTCGTCAGCCACCATTTCGTGGTCGCGTCCTTCGTCGGCGAATGGGTCTCCGGCGAACCGCAGCCGGGGCCCGAGGCCGGGGCCGTGATGTGGGCCGATCCGCTCAAGCTCGGCGGCCTGCCGACGACGCGCGAACTCGCCGATGTGCTGCGCCGGGCGCGCCAGATCCTGCTTCGGGCCGGGGAGGGCGCATGAGGCGAATGGCGCTTGCCCTGCTGGTCGTGCTGGTCGCCGCAGCGCCGGGCGGGGCTCCGGCGCAACAGCGCCCGCCCGCAGCGGCCAGACCGGCGGAGCCGGCTCCCGCGCCCGAGCCGCCGCCGCCGCCCTATGAACCGCAGCTGCTCAAACTGGCCGAGATCATGGGGTCTCTGGCTTATCTGCGCACGCTCTGCGGCGGTCCGGAGGCGCAGGGCTGGCGTGACCGCATGGCGGGGCTGGTCGAGGCCGAAGGGCGCACGCCGGCGCGGCGCGAGCGGCTCACCAGCGCCTATAATCGCGGCTTTCGGGCTTATTCCCTGACCCATCGCGCCTGCACCGATGGCAGCCAGGAGGCCTCGACCCGGCTGGCGCTCGAGGGGGAGCGTCTGGCGCGCGGGCTGGCAGGCCGCTATGGCGGATAGGCGACAGGCGAACGGCAAATCCGGCTTTCAACGGATTTAGCCCGCCGCGTTAACCTTTCCTAAAGGGGGTGGTAGCGTCCCGCTCTGGCACGGCTTATGGTTCAACAGAAGTCGATCGTCACGGAGCGGGCCGAAACTGGCTTGATTCGCGGCAAACGAGCCACCTTCGCGCCATAACAAGCCGATCAAAGCAAGCCGCAGAGTCTTCGCCTTCATGTCCATCATTTCCGACGATCTGCCGCTCGATCTGGTTTCGGCCGAGGACTGCCACGACGCTCGCCGCGTCGCCTATGGCTATGTCGAGGACGCGTTCACCGAGGCGCAGCAGGACGGGCTCGACAGCGATGCCCTGGCGCATGCAGCGCTGTTTGCGGCCTTCCGCACCTTGGTCGAGACCTATGGCGAGCAAGCGACCGCCGTTTTCGCAGAGGGGCTCGCCGACAAGGTCCGCACCGGGGCGTTCAGCAGCGGTACCCGCCACTGAGGCCGGCGCCGTCGCAAGGCGGCGGCTTGTCGTCGATGAGGGGCCGGCCAGCCGTCTCTCTCGTCTCCCGTTACCTTTCAGCGCTCCGTCCGAACGACCGCGCCAACTCCCTGCGTCACCTCCCTGCACGTCGTCGGCGTATGTGGGCGTTGCTGGCGCCGCGTCGACACCGACCCCATATGATCGGGACAGGATCGATGGGCCAAAGGCGCGCAATGGGTGTTTCGCGGGAAAAGATCGGTGCGGTGGTCGAGAACGTCGCCGGCAGCCGGTTCGAAATGGCTTTTGCCGGCGGGCTGGCCTTCGCCAGCTTTCGCCGCGATGGCGACAGGCTGATCGTGACCCATACGGAAGTCCCTGCAGCCTTCAATGGCCAGGGTCTGGGCTCCCAACTGGTCCGGGGAGTGTTCGAGACGGCGCGAGCAAGCGACCGGCGGATCGTGCCGGGCTGCTCCTTCGTCGCGGATTGGGCACGTCGCCACCCTGAATTCGCCGACGTCCTCGCGTAACGGTCCCTTCGCTGGCTGCCTTCCGCCGGCGCGAGATTTCAGCATGTCGCCATCCCAGCAGAACCGTCCCCAGCAGGAACTTCGCGCGGCGTTCAAGCGGCTGGAGCGCCTGTTGCCGACGCGGGTCGGATCGACCTTGCGCTGGCTGCGCCACCCTGCGTCGCTGTGGGCGAGACTGCCTGTCGGCCTTCTTCTGATCGTCGGCGGGATTTTTTCGTTCCTGCCGGTGCTGGGCGTCTGGATGCTGCCGCTGGGGTTGATGCTGATCGCCGCCGACGTGCCGATCCTGCGTCGGCCGATGGCGCGCCTGACGATGTGGATCATCGACCGCATCGAGCGCTGGCAGGCGAAGCGCCCCTCCTGAGGCGGAATCCACCCTTCACCTCAGCCGCTCCCTCACCCGGGAATGCGGAACATCCGGCCGCCCTTGCGGTTGAACCCCCACACGCGCTTGGGCGCAGTTCTCAATGGGGGTTCAGTGATGAGCAGCATCATCTATCTCGTCGGTCTCGTCGTGGTCGTTCTGGCCATCCTGTCGTTCCTCGGTCTCCGGTAAGGGTATCGCCATGTCGCTCGGCACATCCGACGTCCTTGTCGTCACCCCACCTGGTTCTGAAGCCACGGGGTCCTATCTCGAATGGAGCCCGATCCTCGGGGGCGCCGTTCTCTCGGCCGCGATCTCGACGATCATGGCGGCCTTCGGTTCGGCCATCGGCCTCTCGCTCGTCTCCGCCGACACGGCGCGTTCGACCAGCATGACGGCGCTGGCCGTCGTCGGCGCGCTCTGGGCGCTCTGGATCACGGTGTCGGCCTGCGGCGCGGGCGGCTATCTCGCCGGCCGGATGCGCAAGCCTCTGTCGGCTTCGTCATCGCATGAGCGCGGTGTTCGCGACGGCGCGCATGGTCTCGTGGTCTGGGCGGTGGGCGCCTTGCTGGTGGCCTTCATCACCTCGTCGTCGCTGATGGGCGTGGCGCGGACGGCCACGAGCGGCGCTGCGGCGGTCGCGAGTGGTGCAAGCTCGCTGATCAGCCAGCAGGCCGATCCGCTGGCCTCGGCGCTCGACGGCATCATGCGGTCGAATGGCGCGACGCCTCCGACGCAGAGCGAGCGCGAGGAGGCTTCGCGCATCCTCGTCCGCAGCCTGAGCAATGGCAGCCTGGAGCCTTCGGACCGCGAATACATCGCGTCCCGCATGGCGACGCGGATGAACATCCCGCAGGTCGAGGCCGAAAAGCGCATCGATGACGCCTATGCCCGCCTGAACCAGGCCAAGGAGACGGCCCGGCAGGCGGCCGAGACGGCGCGCAAGACCGCCGTCCTGATCGCCTTCCTCACGGCGGCCGTCCTGCTCGTCGGCGCTGCCGCGGCTTACCTGGCCGCCATGCTGGGTGGCCAGCATCGCGACGAGGAGATCGATCTCTTCACGCGTCGCTGAGGCGGTCGTCGGACCACCCCAACGAAAAGGCGCCTTCGGGCGCCTTTTTTCGTTTGTTGGGCCAGGCCTCGTCAGCTCCGGTGCGCGGGGATGGCCGGCTCGCTCGACCTACCAGCCTCGCGCCCCAGCGTGACGTTGGGCGAGAGCGGGGCCGGGTGAGGGACGAAGGGCACGCGCTTCAGTAGCAGGCGGATGGCATGCCAATGGATCGCGAGCGTCACTTTCAGGGTCAGAAGCGGATGGCTGGCGAGCAAACCCAGCAGGGCCCCATCCGACAGATCGCGGCGGGCGCCGCTCATCGTCGCTGCGATCAGGCGGCCCTGCGCGTCGGACCCGTCGATCGAGACCGACATGGTCTCGGCGGGCGGCACCACATCGAAGCGGTAGTTCATGTCGAGTTCCATGAAGGGCGAGACATGAAACTGCTTCACCGCCTCCTGGGCGACCATTCCGCCCGAGCCCGCCGGCGCGACATAGCTATGCGTCTCGCCGAAGGTGTTGTGGACCTCGTAGACGATCGCCATCAGCGTGCCGTCGCGGCGGTGGCAGAACCAGGTGCTGAGCGGGTTGAAGGCGTAGCCGAGAATGCGCGGCATGGTCAGCAGGCGCAGCGGTCCGCCATCGGGCGCCAGACCGGCGTCCCTCAACAGCGCCTCGATCTGCGGACGCAGCGGGCTGCCCGTCCTGTCGCCGTAATCGGCGTCGCGGAAGGCGTAGAGGTTGAAGCGGTTGCGCGAAAACCAGCGCAGCCTGCCGGCGAGCGCGTCGATCTCGTCGAGGTCGAGCAGCATCCAGAAGACGCGATAGGACAGCTTGTGCGCGCGCGGCCGCGTCCGCAGATGCCTGACGCGGCCGATATACAGCGCCGAGGCGGATTGCGGGTTCATGCGGCAGCGTCCAGCGCCGTTTGCAACGGCCTGCGCGGGATCCGGCCGGATTCGTCGGCGACGTTCCAGGGCCGGCGCACGCCGCCGAGATCCTCGGCGACGGCCAGCCCCGACTGCAGCCCGTCCTCGTGGAAGCCCGCGCCGAAATGGGCGCCGCAGAACCAGGTGCCGCGCTGCCCCTGCAGCGACCACAGCCGCGTCTGGGCCGCGAGCGCCGGGCCGTCGAAGATCGGATGCTCGTACATCTCCTCGCGCAGCACCGTGCCCGCCCGCGGCTCGCGCGGCGGGTTGAGCGTCACGAAGAGCGGCTTTTCGGAGCTCAGCCCCTGCAGCAGGTTCATCCAGTAGGTCACGGCGCAGGGCGCGTCCGGGGCGGTGCGGTCGCCGAGATGGTTCCAACTCGCCCAGGCGCCCCTGCGCTTGGGCATCAGCGTGTCGTCGGTGTGCAGGATCGCGCGGTTGCGGCTGTAGCGGAAGGCGCCGAGCAGGGCCTGCTCGTCCACAGAGGGATCCGCCAGCAGGGCCAGCGCCTGATCGGCGTGGGTCGCGAGCACGACGTCGTCGAAGCGCCGTACCGTACCGCCGACATCCTCGACCATGACGCCATCGGCCGTCCTGTGAATGCGGCGCACGCCGCGGCCGACGGCGATCTCACCGGCGAAGGCCTGTTTCAGCCGATCGACATAGCAATGGCTGCCGCCGACGATGGTGCGCCAGACCGGCCGGTTGGTCAGCTTGAGCAGGCCATGATTGTGGTGGAAGCGGATGAAGGCTGTTGCCGGGTAGGACAGGATCTCGTTGCACGGCGCCGACCAGATCGCCGCCGCCATCGGCAGCAAATGGTCGTCGCGGAAGGCTGCGCCATAACGGCCGGCGTCGAGATAATCACCCAGCGACTGGCCGGTCTCCGCCAGCGTCTCGGCGTCGCGCGAGGCCTGGGCGTAGAAGCGGCGCAGATCGTTCAGCATCGACCAGAAGCGCGGCTTGAGCAGATTGCCGCGCTGGGCGAACAGGCCCGACAGGCTGGTGCCGGCATATTCGAGCCGGCCTTCGTCGAGGGAGACGGCAAACGACATCTCGGTGGCTTTCGTCGCCACGTCGAGATGGGCCATCAGCGCCGTGAAGTTAGGATAGGTCGCCTCGTTGTAGACGATGAAGCCCGTGTCGACCGCGACATCGGGACCGGCCGCCTGCGGCGCGAAGGCGGTGTTGGCATGCCCGCCCAGCCGGGGCGCACTCTCGTAGAGCGTGACCTCATGGGCCTGCGAGAGCAGCCAGGCACTGGACAGCCCGGAAATGCCGGAGCCGACGACCGCGATCTTGAGAGGTGGATGAAACGAGCCGTGCATGAACCGCCCTTCGCCGCGGGGATGTGCCTGTGTTACGTCTGGCCTGCGTGATCGGTTCAGGCAAATGCGGATCGCGCTCGCCCGCGCACGGCACTTCCACCATGGTGTGCAGGCTTCCGCTGGACCTTGCGGCTTGCGATCGTGCCGCCATCTGATGCATGGCACTTCGATCGCCGGCTGATCCAGATGCGAACCGCTTGCGTAAAGCTGGCATGTTCGCAACGTCCGAAACGGCATTCAAGATACGACCCCTGGTTCCCGCCAGGGTGCGAAGAGGTTCGATTACCGTTCCCATGGATGCAGACGCCCTCGTCCAGGCCATCGCGTCTTCCGCCGACCGGCAGGCCTTCGCGCGGTTGTTCGACCATTTCGCACCCCGCGTGAAGGGCCTGCTGATGCGCGGCGGTACCCCGCCCGACCTGGCCGAGGAACTGGCGCAGGAGACGCTGATGACGGTCTGGCGCAAGGCCGCCTTGTTCGACCCGACCAAGGCCGGCGCCAGCACCTGGATCGCGACGATCGCGCGCAATCTCAGGATCGACCACGCCCGCCGCGAAAAGCGCTCGCGCCTGTCGCAGGTGTTCGAAATCCTCGAGGAGGAGGGGCCGGAGCAGCCCGACCAGGTGATCTCCGGCTCGGAACGCGACGCCCGCGTGCGCCAGGCACTGACGGGTTTGTCGAAGGAGCAGTACCGGGTCGTCGAACTCGCCTTTCTCGAGGGATTCAGCCACCAGGACGTCGCCAACAGGCTGTCGATCCCGCTCGGGACGGTGAAGTCGCGACTGCGGCTCGCAATGGCGCATCTGCGCCGGCATCTGGAGGATCTGCGATGAACGCCCGGCATTTGGCGTCGGACGAGACTTTGGCTGGCTTTGCCGCAGGCCGGCTGGACGAGGGCATGTCGCTTGTCGTGGCCGCCCATGTCGAAATGAACCCGGCCTCGGCCGATGCGCTGCGCGAGATCGACGCGATCGGCGGCGCGGTGCTGGCGCGCGGCGAGGCCGTGCCGATGCTGTCCTCGGCCGAGGACGCACTGGCGCGCCTCGAGGGCGGTCGCGAGTTGGGCCACAGCCCCGCACCGCGTCGCGAGGCCGGCGTGCCGCGCGTGCTGCAGCCCTATGAATTGGGGCGCTGGCACATGATCGGGCGAGGGGTGTCGCTGCGGCGCGTGCATGTGCCCGGCGCCGAGGCCCGCGTCTTCATGCTGCGGGCCGCGCCTGGAACGCGTCTTCCCGAGCATCGCCACACCGGCAACGAATGGACCACGATCCTCGCCGGAGCCTATGAGCACGAATATGGCCGCTTCGCTCGCGGCGATTTCGACGAAGCGAACGAGGACCACGAGCACCACCCGCATGTCGATCCCGTCGAGGGCTGCACCTGCATCGTCGCGTTGACAGGCGAGGTCCGCTTCAAGGGCTGGCTCGGCCGCATGCTGCAACCGCTGGTGCGGCTGTGAGCGTCGCCTCCTTCGGTCTGGCGCTCGCAACCGTCGCGGCGCTGATGGCGGTCGCGATGAGCACGGCCTGGCTGATCGAGCGCCGCACCGGCAATTCGGGCTGGATTGACGCGGTCTGGACCTTCGGGCTCGGCGCCACCGGCATCATCGGCGCGCTTTTGCCGTTCGGCGAGGGGCCGCTGTCGCGGCGCCTGCTGGTGGCGGCTCTGGCGGCGGCCTGGGCGCTGCGGCTGGGGCTGCATGTCGCCTCGCGCACCCGCGGCATTTCGGACGATCCGCGCTATGCCAAGCTCAAGCGCGACTGGGGGGCCGACAAGGACCGCCAGATGTTCAAGTTCATGATGATGCAGGCCCTGGCAAGCGCGCCGCTCGCCATCGCGATCGTGCTGGCGGCGCATAACCCGGCGCCCAGCCTCGGCCTGCAGGATTTGGTCGGCGTGCTGGTCTTCGCGCTCGGCGTCGGTGGCGGAGCGGTCGCAGACCGGCAGTTGCGGGCCTTTGCGCACAACCCGGCCAACAAGGGCAAGATCTGCGACAGCGGACTCTGGGCCTGGTCGCGGCACCCGAACTACTTCTTCGAATGCGTGCTGTGGGCGTCCTACCCCGCCATCGCGATCGCGGCCTCCGGCTATGGCTTCGGCTTTGTCGCGGTGATGGCGCCGCTGGCGATGACGCTGCTGCTCACCAAGATCTCCGGCATCCCGCCGCTGGAAGAGCATATGGTCGCCAAGCATGGCGAGGCCTACCGGGCCTATCAGCGCCGGACCAGCGCGCTGCTGCCCTGGCCTCCGGCCGCCAGGAGCGCCTGAACCCATGACCTTGATCGAGAAGCTCGGAGCCTGGGGCGAGCGCCTGCCCTTGCCGGACTTCGTCAGCCGGGTGGGCATTGCGACGCTCGTCGGCCGGACGGACCGCACGCTTCGGCAGGACGGTGTCCAGCCCGACGCCGAGTTCGTGCGCGCCATGGCAGCCTATCCGGTCGCCCAGCATACAGATGCCGCCAACCAGCAGCATTACGAGGTGCCGGCGGCCTTCTTCCAGACGGTTCTCGGGGCGCGGCGCAAATACTCGTCCTGCTATTACGAGACGGCCGCAACGACGCTCGATCAGGCCGAAATCCGCGCGCTCGAACTGACTGTCGAGCATGCCGGCCTCGCGGACGGCCAGCGCATTCTAGAGCTCGGCTGTGGCTGGGGGTCGCTGTCGCTGTTCATGGCGGAGCGTTTGCCGCGGGCTGAAATCGTCGCTGTCTCAAACTCGGCGTCGCAGCGCGCCTTCATCGAAGGCGAGATTGCCGTGCGGGGGCTCAGCAATCTGCGCATTGTCACCGCCGACATGAACGCCTTCCAGTGCGAAGGCGGGTTCGACCGCATCGTCTCTGTCGAGATGTTCGAGCATATGGCGAACTGGGCGGAGCTTCTGGCGCGCGCGCGCGGCTGGTTGCAGCCCGACGGGCGGCTGTTCCTGCACGTCTTCACGCATCGCGCAGCCTGCTACCGCTTCGACGTCAACGACAAGTCCGACTGGATCGCCCAGCATTTCTTCACCGGCGGGCTGATGCCGAGCCGGCGGCTGATCCATTGTTTTCCGGAGCTGTTCCAGGTCGAGCAGGAATGGCACTGGAGCGGCGAGCATTACCAGCGCACCGCCGAGGACTGGCTGGTCAATTTCGACAGCAACCTGCCGGTGATCGATCCGATCCTGGCGGATGTCTACGGCGCCGATGCCGCGCTGTGGCGGCGGCGCTGGCGGCTGTTCTTCCTGGCGACCAGCGGCCTGTTCGGTCACGCTTCGGGGGAATCATGGGGTGTCGGGCACTATCGGCTGCGACCGCGCTGACCCGCCGCTCTCAGAGCCAGCCCCAGCCCCGCATTGCGACCACCGCGCTGAACGCGGCTAGCGTCGAAACGCCGGCCACGATGGCTCCATAGAACAGGTCCGCCACCGTGATCTTCAGCGTCCAGGGACGCAAGGTCGCGTAATTGGTCAGATCATAGGTGCCATAGGCGAGAAGGCCGAGCAGCGCCCCGTTCGTGAACGCCGCGGTCGCGGAGGCTTCCTGCAAGGCGGGCATCAAGGCGAAATGGATCAGCAAGGCCGGGAACGCGAAGTAAAACAGCAGCGCAGGGGCCCACCTGATCTTGTCCAGAAGAAGCGCGCCGAGCGCGGGGCGATAGAGCGCACCGGCCATGATCGAAAGCCAGATCACGTCGATCACGCCGAAAACGAGAAGAAAGACGAGATAAGCTGCGATAAACGTCATGTGTCTCTCCAACCCGTTACTGGGCAATACGGCGGCGCGCGCTCGACGGATTGGTCGGCCATGGCGGGACAACACCGCGAACCGCCGGGTCTGCAAATCTGTTTGCGTCGACGCAGCGTATCAGTTTCCAATGCTCCGCTCCGTGGAGCGCCTGCGGCGACCTTCCGACGTCCTCAACCAACGTCGAGACCGGGGCTGCGTTCCAGCCTGAATCGGTAAGGTGGCCATGACGACCAGACAGACGCAGCAGGAGCCCATCGATCGCCCGGCCAGACCGGCCGTGGATTGGAGCCTGGGGCTGTCGCGGTCGTTTCTGGCGAGGCTGATGGCGAGGCTGGCGCGCGGCCGGCTCACCGTCGTAACGCCGGAAGGCGAGGTGCTCGTGCAGCAGGCCCCGGAGCCGGGGCCGGATGCCACCATCGTGCTGAAGCGCTGGCGTGCGATCCGGCGGCTGGTTCTGCAGAGCGATATCGGCTTCGCGCGCGCCTATTGCGACGGCGATTTCACCAGCCCCGACATGACGGCGGTGATCGAACTCGCCGCGGTCAACGATCATACGGTCCGGGCGCTGATCTCGGGCTCCTGGCCGGCCCGGCTGATCACCCGGGCGCTGCATCTGGGCCGGGCGAACACAAAGCGCGGCAGCGCGCGCAACATCACGGCGCATTACGACCTGGGCAATGCCTTCTACGCGCAATGGCTCGACGAGAGCATGACCTATTCCTCGGCGCTCTACACGCAGCCGGGACAGACGCTGGAGGAGGCTCAGGCCGCCAAGCTCGACCTGATCGTCGAGCGACTGCAGTTGAAGGGTGGCGAGCGCGTGCTCGAGATCGGCTGCGGCTGGGGCGCGCTGGCGGAGCGGCTCGCTCGCGAGGGCTGCCATGTCACGGGGATCACGCTCTCGCCCTCGCAACTCGCCTATGCGCAGCAGCGGGTCGCGGCGGCCGGCTTGTCAGACCGCGTCGATCTGCGGCTGCAGGATTACCGCGACACGACGGGGCAGTTCGACCGCATCGTCTCGATCGAGATGATCGAGGCCGTCGGGCGCGAATTCTGGCCGAGCTATTTCGCGACGCTGCGCAACTGCCTGAAGCCGGACGGGCGGATCGTGCTGCAGGCGATCACGATCGAGGACAGCCGCTTCGCCTCCTATGCGAGCGGGGCCGATTTCATCCAGCACTACATCTTTCCCGGCGGGCTGCTGCCGTCGCCGACCGCGATGCGCGAGCAGATCGCCGCCGCGGGCCTGAGCCTGGCCGAGCGCTTCAGCTTCGGCGACAGCTACGCGCTGACGCTGCAGGAATGGCGCCGGCGCTTCCTGGTGCAGTGGCAGTCGATCGGGCCGCTGGGCTTCGACGAGCCGTTCCGCCGGATGTGGGAATTCTATCTCTGCTATTGCGAGGGCGGCTTCCGCAGCGCGGCGACCGATGTCGGGTTGTTTGCCATTACGGTGAACCGGAATGCGGAGCCGGGACCGCGCTGAGGGGCAACTGGACCGCCCCTGTCGACCGGTTCGCAGCCAGGGCCGCTGCGATCAGACCGGTCTCGCTCGCGGAGCCTGTCGTCCGGCAAGGGAGGGCCACGCGATGACCCCTGCGCCGAAGATGATCTCGCGCTCATCCTCGCGGGCCCTGAAGAACGGATAGAGCGCGTGGACGCGCGGTGCGGCCTTGCCGTAGTCGAGCTGCGACAGCAGAACGGGTTTGGCGAGGCCGGGATAGAGCCGCGGCGCGCTGACGACCGTGTTGCCCCAGAGCCGGCGGTAGAACGGGTAATGCTCGGGCCGCACCGCCGCCAGCATGATGTCGGCGCCGAAATGCTCCATCGCCAGCCAGGGCAGCCGCAGCGTCAGATAGGGAAGCTCCGGCAGTTCGCGCGACCAGGCCGCGTCGGCGACGAATCGCGTCGGATCGACCAGCACAAGGCCGGCCTCGATCTGGGGGAGGATATCGTCGGGAAAGACGCTGGCGGTCGGAACCTGCGGCAGCCCCGGCACGGTGAGGCTGATGCGGATGGCTCCGGCCAGATCGCCATCCGCGTAGACGCCGAAGATCAGGCAGTTCGGCTGGTCGTCGACGGGATCGGTGAAGCGCTCGTCATCGCTGGGCGCGATCGCACCCTCGCGCAGATAGGCGCGATAGCGCAGGTTGAAGATGCGATCGCGTGCCTCCGCATCGACAGCGAGGCGGTACTCGACCCGGTCGAGCGCACGCATGACGCGGTCGTTCAAGGACAGCGTTTGGTGTGCGACGGCGAGGACCATGATGCGACCGACTATGGTTAAGAGATCTTAACCATCGGCGCGGCGAAACGGAGTCGTCAAGGCGGAGTCTGCACAAGAATGCGCCAGACCCACCGTCGTTCAGGGTGGTCGTCCGCGGATCTGCGACAGAGATGCGACGGGTATCAACCCGCCGTCACGTCCGGCGGGCCAGACGGCGCACATTCGGGCGCTCGACCGTCGCGGTCAGGGACCGCGCCGCGAAGGTGCCGATCAGCTGGCGAACCAGCGGGGTCGCCTGGGGGCGGGCGAGCAGATAGCCCTGAACCTCGTCGATGGCGCCCATCTTCACGAGGCCGTCGAGCTGCTCGGCCGTCTCGACGCCTTCCGCTACGACCGTCAGGCCGAGCTCCTTGCACAGGCGGGCGATGCCGACCAGCAGGGTCTGGTCCTTCCGTGTCTCGCGGCCGCCGGAGACGAAGGACCGGTCGATCTTGATCTTGTGGAAGGGGAAGGACTGGAGATAGCTCAGGCTCGAATAGCCCGTTCCGAAATCGTCCAGCGAGATCCCGACGCCGAGATCGCGCAGTCGCGTGAGGGTCGACAGGGCCAGGGCATCGTCCTGCATCAGGGCCGATTCCGTGAGCTCGATCACGAGCCTCGTGGCCTTCAGTCCCGAGCGGGTGAGCGCGTCGCTCACGTCCTTGACGATCACATCGCCGCGAAAGTGGATGGCCGAGATGTTGACCGCGACCGAGACGCTCTCGGGCCACAGCGTCGCCTCCCGGCACGCCTTGTCGAGCACGACGCGGCCGATCTGCGTGATCAGCCCGACCTCCTCGGCGATTCCGATGAAATCGCCGGGCGCCACGATCCCCTTCTCGGGATGGCGCCAGCGCAGCAAGGCCTCGCAGCTCGTGATCCGGCCGGTGCCGATCGCGACGATCGGCTGGTAGAAGATCTCGAATTCGTCGCGAGCCAATGCCTCCCGCAGGTCGATCTCGACGAGGCGGCGCGCGCGCGCGGCGTCGATCATGCCGGCGTCGTAGAAGCGGGCGCAGCCTCGGCCGGCGGACTTGGCTGCATAGAGCGCGAGGTCGGCATTGCGGATGACGATGTCGGCGTCGCGCCCGTCGTCCGGGCTGATCGCGATGCCGATGCTCGCGCTGGTGACGATGGCGTTGCCCTCGATCTCGTAAGGCTGGAACAGGCTGGCGCCGACGCGGGCCGTGATCTGTTCCAGCGCGCAACGATCGACCATGCCGGGCATGACCACCACGAATTCGTCGCCGCCGAGCCGCGCAATCAGGGATGCGGAATCCAGCAGCGCCGCCAGCCGGCGCGCCACCTCGATCAGAAGGGCATCGCCATAGGGATGGCCCAGCGTATCGTTGACCTTCTTGAAGTGATCGAGATCGATGAACAGGATTGCGAAGCCGTTATCCGCGCTGGCCATCCGTGTCTGCAGATGGGTCTTCAACAGACTGCGGTTCGGGAGGCCGGTGAGCGGGTCGTAATGCGCGAGCTGGCGGATCGTGTCCTCCTGCAGGCGCTGCTCGGTGATGTCCTCGATCACCACGACCGTTCCTTCGACGCCCGAGATCCGGAAGGTGAGTTCGAGGATGTGGCCGTTGGCGAGACTGGCGGTCAGCCGCGCCTCGCTCTGATCCCGCAGGGCGAGGCGCGCGGCAAGGACGAGACTGCGCAACTGTGTGCGGCCGATCAGGCCCGCGCGCTGGCAGCAGATGAGAAAGCGGCCGATGCTGCGGCCGGGCACGGCCAGACCGGCGGGCAGGCCCATGATGGCGGGAAGGCGGCGATTGACCAGCGACAGCCTGCCTTCGCCATCGAACATGCACAGGCCATGCGCCATGTTGTCGAGGGCCGCCTCGAGACGGGCCGCGAGCAGGCGCTCGCGCTTGGCCGAGACGATGGCTGTCGTCAGCGTCGCGCGGAGCTTGTCGGCGATCGCCTTGAAGCTGAGCAGGAAGGGGCCGAGAACGCAGGCGACGATCGCGTAATGGCCGTTGCCGCCCAGGACGAGGCCCGCCAGCAGGGGCACGCCGGCGCAACTCAGCTGGGCCAGCACCAGCATGCGGCTGCCATAATTGCGGCCGGCGACGCCGATCATGTTCGCCAGGGTCATCGAGAAGGCGAGGAGCTGGACGGGGGCGCTGGCGTCCAGGGCAAAACTGAGAAATGACCAGGTGCCCAGCACCAAGATATAGGCCGACGAGAAGACGGTGTAGCGCCGCTCCCAGCGCGCGGCGTCGCCGGGGTTGCCGATCTGCCGGTCGGCCGCCTTGAACTGCGCGACATCGGCGGTGCGGATCAGCGTCAGGGCGAGCAGGACGACGGCGCAAACATAGAACGCCGGATGCTGCGTCATCGCCGCACTGACGAACGCAGCCAGCACCGTCCCGCTCGACCCGATGAGCAGGGTTCGCGGATCGGCGTAGAGCGAGCGCACCAGCGAAATGTAGACCTCGTCGCGCAATCCCTGATCGTTGACGCGAGGAGAGGTTGGGGGGTGCATAGGGTGTCCTTGCGGGCCGGATGCCAGCACGATCCGCGGCTGCGGTTAACATCAAGTTGTGGTCCCAGCCATCCAATCCGGCAGTGCTCATTACGTTCCGTCAATATGTGGGGTTTGGTTAAGACGGTGGTCAGCTTTGACATGGCAATGCTTGGCGTCATCGCTCTGCCCGCCTGTTGGACACCTTGATCATGACCGTGTTCCCCGCCGTCGACGCGCGGCCGGCCAGCGTCGCCACCGCGCTGCCCTGCAACGCGTGCCTGTTCGATCAGGGCGACGCTTCAGGCATGGCCGGCGCCCAGGCATGCCCCTGGAAGCTCGCCTTCCTGAAGCGGGTCGCCGATGCGCGGCGGCTTGCGGTGGGCGCGAGGACCCGCTGCGACGCCTTTTCGCCCGGCTTTGCCTGCGGCGAACCCGATCCGGATGGCGCCGCCGCGACGGGGCTCATCCGACGCCTCAGCTGATGACGGGCGCCTGGGCCGGCGCTGTCACGATGGCATGCGCGAGCGCGAAGGAGGTCTCGAATGCGGGGACCGGCAGGAATTCGAAGCGCGAGTGGAAGTTATAGGCGCCGGTGAAGAAGTTCGGGGTGGGCAGGCCCCGTGCCGACAGCGCCGCGCCATCCGTGCCGCCGCGCATCGGGATCAGCTTCGGCTCGATCTTCAGCTCCGCCATCGCCGCAAGCAGCCGATCGACGCTGCGGCGATCCTCGCCGAGGCTGTCGGCGATGTTGCCATAGGTGTCGGTGACGGTGCAGGAGACGCGCCCCGTCGGATAGCGCGATGCGATCAGGTCAGCGACTTCGGCAACCTTGCGCTTGCGGCGCGCGAAGCTCTCCCGGTCGAAGTCGCGGATGGCGAGCTTGAGATGCGCCTGGCTGGCATGGGCCGTCAGCTCGATGAACCAGACATAGCCTTCGCGGCCCTCGGTGTGCTCGGGCGTCTCGGCGCGGTCGAAGGCCGCGATGAAATCATGGGCCATGAGGAGCGGGTTGACCATCACGCCCTTGGCCGACATCGGGTGGGCGCTGACGCCGGTGAAGACGATCTCGCCCCCTGCCGCGTTGAAGTTCTCGATCACGACCTCGCCAACCTCGCAGCAGTCAATCGTATAGGCGAAGTCGCAGGGGAAGCGCGCGAGATCGAGCGCCTTGGCGCCACGCAGCCCGATCTCCTCGTCGGGGACGAAGGCGACGGCGATGTCACCATGGCTGTCGTCGGGGCCCAGCGTCGCCAGAAGGGTCATGATGATGGCGATGGCCGACTTGTTGTCGGCGCCGAGCACGCTGGTGCCGTCGCTGAAGATCACGTCCTCCCCCGCCCAGCGCGCAATCTCGGGATGGTCTGCGACGCGCAACCAGATGTCGTGCTGTTCATTCAGGCGGAGGTCCTGGCCCTCGAAGCGCAGGATCTGCGGGCGGATGACCGGCGAGAGGCCGGAATCGACCGTGTCGATATGGGCGATGAAGCCGATCCTCGGGGCGGCCTCAACCGTCCCGCGTTTCAGCGTGGTGACGGTGGCGTGGTCATCCACGACGACGTTCTCGAGGCCGAGCCCGCGCAACTCATCCGCCAGCAGATCGGCGAGACGCTGCTGGCCCGGTGTGCTCGGCAGGGTCGCGGCGTTCGCGTCGCTTTGGCTCTCGATCGCGACATAGCGGAAAAAGCGCTCGATCAACTGCTCGCGGATGGTCATGCTCGCTCCGATGGCGGGTGTGCGGACGCCGACAGGTCCGGCGTGCGGCGGTGGCTTCCCGCTTAGCGAGGCCGGTTGCGAAAATCGAGGTGACGATGCGACGCCCCGGTGCCTGGCCTCAACCTGACATTGGGGGCGCCTGCTGCGGTCCGGCCTGCTACGCAGGTCGTGATTCGCGCGTTATGGCGCGAAACGGGGCACGGGGCCGCTTGCGTTCGGCCTTCGCTTCGCAGAGGAGTGGCCGGCATCATCGAGACGGGCCTGCCTCACGGCCCGGATCTGCCCTGATCAGCACCGCAGAACGAAACGGGTCGGACTGGAAGAAGCGAGCATGAGCAATCAATATGTCGAGAAGGTCCTGTCGGTTCATCACTGGAACGACACGCTGTTCAGCTTCCGCACCACCCGCAATCCCGCATTCCGCTTCGAGGCCGGCCAGTTCGCGATGATCGGCCTGATGGTCGAGGGGCGCCCGCTGCTGCGCGCCTACAGCATGGCCTGTGCGCCCTACGATGACGAACTCGAATTCCTCAGCATCAAGGTGCCCAACGGGCCGCTGACCTCGCGGTTGCAGAACATCGTGCCCGGCGACGAGATCCTGATCGGCCGCAAGGCCACCGGCACACTGCTGCACGACAATCTGCTGCCCGGCCGCAACCTGTATTTCCTCTCGACCGGGACGGGGCTGGCGCCCTTCATGAGCCTGATCCGCGACCCCACGACCTATGAGCGCTTCGAGAAGATCGTGCTGATCCATGGCGTACGACTGGTCTCGGAGCTGGCCTATGAGAGCTTCATCCGCAAGGAGTTGCCGGCCGACGAGCTGATCGGCGAGATGGTCTCGGCTCAGTTGATCTATCACCCGACCGTCACCCGCGAGGACTATCCCAATCGCGGGCGCGTGACGGAACTCTTCGCCTCCGAAGACTGGTTCAGCTCGCTGGGCCTGCCGATGGCCGATGCGGCGCATGACCGCGTCATGCTCTGCGGCAGCCCGGCGATGCTCGCGGACATGAAGGTCCAGCTCGAGGGGCGCGGCTTCGTCGAGGGCTCGAGCTCGACGCCGGCGACCTATGTGGTGGAGCGCGCCTTCGTCGAAAAATGAGGCGGGTTGGCGCAACGGCACTGCCCGTCGTGTAGGCAGCCAGCGCGATTTCGCGCTTGAAGCGGTCCGGTGGGCGTGATGACCTGCACCGGTCTTGCCGTTCGCCTGGAGCCGCCGCCTCATGTCGCCTCGCATCGCCTTCGGCGGGTTCCTGCACGAGACCAATACCTTCGCGCCGAGCAAGGCGGGGCTCGACGCCTTCGTCCAAGGGGGCGGCTGGCCGTCGCTGGCGCGAGGCGAGGACGTGTTCGAGGCGGTGCGCAACGTCAATGTCGGCGCGTCGGGCTTCGTCGAGACCGCGCGCGGGCTGGGCTGGGAGATGGTGCCGACGCTGTGGTGCGCCGCCAGCCCCTCCGCCCATGTCACGGCGGAGGCCTTCGAGACGCTGCTGGGCGAGCTGGTCGAGTCCATTCGGGCGGCGCTGCCTCTGGACGGGGTCTATCTCGATCTGCACGGCGCCATGGTGGCGGAGGGCTTCCCGGACGGGGAGGGCGAGACGCTGCGGCGGGTGCGGGCCGCGATCGGCCCCGACGTGCCACTCGTCGCCAGTCTCGATCTGCATGGCAATGTCACGCAGCTGATGGTCGACAGCGCCGATGCGCTCGTCGCCTACCGGACCTATCCGCATGTCGACATGGCCCTGACGGGGAGCCGCGCGACAAGTTATCTCGCTCGGCTGATCGGCACGGCGAAGCGTGACGCCAAGGCTTTCCGGCAGATCCCCTATCTGATCCCGATCGCCTGGCAGGCCACCGCGATGGAGCCCTGCCGGACGATCTATGCCGAACTCGCCGCGCTCGAAGATGAGAGCGTGCCGACGCTGTCCTTCCTGCCCGGCTTCCCGGCCGCCGATTTCGCCGATTGCGGGCCGACCATCGTCGCCTATGGCGCGACGCAAGGCGACGCCGACCGGGCGGCCGATGCGGTCGCTGCGCGTGTCATGGCGAGCGAAGCGGCCTTCAACGGCAAGGTCTTCGAGCCCGATGCGGGCGTGATCGAGGCCATGGCGCAGGCGCAAAGGGCGACAAAGCCCATCGTCATCTCCGACACGCAGGACAATCCCGGCGCGGGCGGGGATTCCGACACGATGGGCATGGCGCGGGCGCTCGTCCGCAACGGCGCACAGCGGGCCGCGATCGGGCTGATCGTCGATCCGGAGGTGGCGCGCCAGGCGCATGAAGCGGGCGTCGGTGCGACGATCAAGGCTGCGCTCGGCGCCAAGTCCGGCATTCCCGGCGATGTCCCGCTGGAGGGCGAATTCATCGTCGAGCAGCTGTCCGACGGGCGCTTCATCGCGCCCGGCCCGTTCTTCGGGGGATCGCGGATGAATCTCGGGCCCTGTGCCGCGCTGCGGATCGGCGGGGTGCGGATCGTCGTCGCCTCGCGCAAGGCGCAGATGGCGGACCAGGCGATGTACCGGCAGGTCGGCATCGAGCCGACAGAGCAAGCGATCCTCGTCAACAAGAGCTCGGTGCATTTCCGGGCCGATTTCGAGCCGATCGCGCATTCCATCCTGGTCTGCGCCGCGCCCGGCCCGATGCCGGTCGATCCCTCCGTGCTGCCCTGGAAGAACCTGCGGCCGGGCCTGCGCACCGCGCCGCTCGGCCCTGTCTTCGGCTGATCGCCCCCAACCGTCCCGGAGTTGCTTGCCATGCCTGCCCTGACCGCGATCGAGGCCTTCACGGACGAGCTCGTCGCCATCCGCCGCGATCTCCACGCCCATCCCGAGATCGGCTTCGAGGAGGTCCGGACGTCGGGCATCGTCGCCGAGAAGCTGGCGGCCTGGGGCATCGAGGTGCATCGCGGCATCGGCGGCACCGGCGTGGTCGGTATCCTCGAAGGCACGGGAGGGCCGGGCCGGCGCATCGGTCTGCGCGCCGACATGGACGCGCTGCCGATGGACGAGATCACCAACCTGCCCTGGCGCTCGACCATTCCCGGCCGGATGCATGCCTGCGGCCATGACGGCCACACCACGATGCTGCTGGGCGCGGCGCGCTATCTCGCCGAGAATCGTGGCTTTGCGGGCACCGCCATCTTCGTGTTCCAGCCGGCGGAGGAGGGGCTCGGCGGGGCGCGGGCCATGCTCGCCGACAACCTGTTCGAGCGCTTTCCCTGCGACGAGATCTACGGCATCCACAACGCGCCCAACCTCGACCCCGGCCAGATCGCGGTCTTCCCCGGCCCGGCGATGGCGGGTGCGGATTTCTTCGACATCAAGATCACCGGCAAGGGCAGCCATGGCGCCATGCCCCATGTCGGGCGCGACCCGGTCATCGTCGCGATCTCGCTGGCGGCCGCGCTGCAGACGATCGTCAGCCGCAATGCCGATCCGCGCGAGGCCGCCGTGCTCTCGATCACGCAGATCCATGCCGGCTCGGCCTATAACGTGATCCCGGAGGAGGCCGTGCTGGCCGGCACGGTCCGGACCTTCTCGCCCGAGATCGCAAAACTGATTCGCGAGCGCATGCGCGAGATCTGCGCCGGGATGGCGCTGACCTTCGGCGTGCAGATCGACATCGACATCCGCGGCATCTTCGACGTGCTGGTGAACCACCCCGAGCAGGCGGTTGCCACAGCAGCGGTCGCCGCCGAGATCGTCGGCGCGGGCAATGTCCTGACCGAGCCGAAGCCGGTGATGGGCAGCGAGGATTTCGCCGACATGCTGCGCGTCGTGCCCGGCGCCTATGCCTGGGTGGGACATGCCGGCAGCGTGCCGGTCCACAACCCTGCCTTCGTGCTCGATGACGGCATCCTGCCGATCGGGGCGAGCCTGCTGGCGCGCCTCGTCGAGACGCGGACCGTGGTGTGATGGATGGTCCGGCGTCATCCCGGGCGACCGACGGGAGACCCGGGATCCATGCCTGAACGGTGCAGGAACGGATCCCGGATCTTCGCTGCGCTTCGTCCGGGATGACGGTCCCCCCTTGGATCATGATGTGAAAGGTCGACGATGAATCCAAACGCGCTTCCGCTCGATACCGACGCCCTGCTCGCGGGCCTCAGGCCCTGGATCGAGTGCGAGAGCCCGACCTTCGATGTCGCGGCCGTCAACCGGATGATGGATCTGGCCGCGGCGGAGCTCGTAGCGGCTGGCGCCAGCGTCACGCGTATTCCCGGCCCGCCGGGCCTCGGAGACTGCGTGCGCGGGGATTTTCCGCATCCGCGACGCTCCGAGCCCGGCATCCTGATGATGTCGCATCTCGACACCGTGCATCCTGTCGGCACCCTCAAGACCCTGCCGTTCCGGCGCGAGGGCGCGCGCTGCTACGGGCCGGGCATCCTCGACATGAAGGGCGGCGCCTATGCCTCGCTGCAGGCGATCGTCGCGCTGGCGAAGGCCGGGGTTGAGACGCCTTTGCCGGTCAGCGTGCTCTTCACCAGCGACGAGGAGATCGGCAGCCCCGGCACGCGCGAGCTGATCCTCGAGCAGGCGCGCCGGCACCGCTTCATCCTCGTTCCCGAGCCGGGGCGGCCGGGCAACGGCGTCGTCACGGGACGCTATGCGATCGCGCGCTTCAACCTGCTGGCCGAAGGCCGACCAAGCCATGCGGGCTCCCAGCTCAAGAACGGCCGCTCCGCGATCAGCATGATGGCGCAGCAACTGCTCGCGATCGAGGCGATGACCGACGAGGACTGCACCTTCAGCGTCGGCGTGATCCAAGGTGGGCAATGGGTCAACTGCGTGCCGACATCCTGCTGTGCCGAGGCGCTGAGCATGGCGAAACGGCAGGCCGATCTCGACCGCGGTGTGGAGCGCATGCTGGCGCTGAGCCTGCAGAATGACGACGGCACGCGCTTCACCGTCAGCCGCGGCGTCACCCGCCCGGTCTGGGAGCCCGATGCGGCGACGCTGGCGCTGTTCGGGCTGGCGCGCGAGGTCGCCGCCGAGCTCGGCTGGGCGCTGGAGCATGGCTCGGCCGGAGGCGGCTCGGATGCGAATTTTACCGGCGCCGAGGGCATCGCCTCGCTCGATGGGCTCGGGCTGCTCGGAGCCGGCTATCATACGCTGGGGGAGCATATCGAGGTCGACAGCCTGGCGCAGCGGACGCGGCTGATGGCCGGTCTCCTGGCCCGGTTGACCGCGTGAGGACGCCGGGCGAGCATGGCCCGCCCGTGGCACAGTGCCTGCATAGAACAAGGCGCGTCGATCGAGCCGGAAACGTTGAGGGGAGAGCACCATGACATTGCGTTTGAAGACACTGGCGGCCGCTTGCGCGATCGTCGCCGGAGCCTCGCTCGCGCAGGCGCAGACCTTGAAGATTGTCATGCATTCCGACGTGAAGATCGTCGATCCGATCTGGACGACGGCCTATATCGTCCGCAACCACGGCTACATGATCTACGACACGCTGTTCTCGATGGACGAGGCCGGCAACATCAAGCCGCAGATGGTCGAGAGCTTCACGGAATCGCCGGACAAGCTGACCTACAAGTTCACGCTGCGCGACGGCCTCACCTGGCATGACGGCAAACCGGTCACCGCGGCCGACTGCATCGCCTCGATCACGCGCTGGTCGGCCAAGGACCCCGTCGGCCAGAAGCTGATGACCTTCGTCGACACGATCACCGCCGACGACGCCAAGAGCTTCACGGTGAAGCTGAAGTCCCCGACGGGGCTTCTGATCTTTGGCCTCGGCAAGCCGTCGTCGAACGTGCCGTTCATGATGCCCGAGCGCGTGGCGAAGACCGACCCCAACACCCAGATCTCGGAATTCGTCGGCTCGGGACCCTTCGTGCTGAAGCTCGACGAGTGGAAGCCGGGCGACAAGATCGTCTACACCAAGTTCAAGGACTACAAGCCGCGCGCTGAACCCGCCTCGGGCCTGGCCGGCGGCAAGGTCGCCAAGGTCGATCGCATCGAGTGGCTCGCAATGTCCGACCAGCAGCAGGCGGTCAATGCGCTGCTGGCGGGCGAGATCGATATGGTCGAGCAGCCGGCCTTCGACCTGATCCCGCTGCTGGCCGGCGATAAGGCCATCAAGCTGTGGAACTACAATCCGCTCGGCCTGCAATACACGATGCGGTTCAACCACACGCAGCCGCCCTTCGACAATCCGAAGATCCGGCAGGCCGTGACCTATGCGCTCAACCAGAAGGACTTCCTCGAGGCGACCGTCGGCAACCCGGACTACTACAACGCCTGCAAGGCGATGTTCGTCTGCGGCACACAGCTCGCCTCCGAGAAGGGCATGGAGGGGCTGCTCGAATCGAACTTCAAGAAGTCGCAGGAACTGCTCAAGGAGGCCGGCTATGATGGCAAGCCGATCGTGCTGCTGCACTCGACCGACCTGCAGTCGCTGACCAATCTCGGGCCGGTCGCCAAGCAACTGCTCGAGAAAGGTGGCTTCAAGGTCGATATGCAGTCCTCCGACTGGCAGACCGTGGTGTCGCGCCGCGTCCGCAAGGACCCGGTCGACAAGGGCGGCTGGAACCTGATGCAGACCTCCTGGGTCTCGGCCGACATTCTCAATCCGGTGATGGCCGGCTTCTTCAATGCGAGCTGCGACAAGGCCGCCTTCGGCTGGCCCTGCGACGCGCAGATGGAGAAGCTGCGCGACGACTTCGCCCGCGAGCCCGATCCGGCCAAGCAGAAGGCGATCGCGGAGGCCGTGCAGATGCGCTGGCGCGAGATCGTCACCCATGTCCATCTCGGCCAGTACAATGTCCCGATCGCGGCGCGGACGAGCCTCACCGGCATCCTGACGGCGCCGGCGCCGGTGTTCTGGAACGTCGAGAAGAAGTGAGCGGTATGAACCCGTCTACCGCTTGGGCTGATGGTCCCTCAGCCCTGATCCTGAGGAGCCATTCCGTCAGGAATGGCGTCTCGAAGGATCGTCGCGGAGGCTCCCGGGCGATCCGGAGCATCCTTCGAGACGGCCTTGCGGGCCCCCTCTTGATGAGGGCTTGCCTGAGCCCAAGCCTGCGGACCAGCCGCTGATGGCCAGCTATATCCTGCGGCGCCTGCTGGCGACGATCCCCGTGCTGGTGATCGTTGCCGTCCTGGTCTTCCTGATGCTGCGACTGACGCCGGGCGATCCGGCGGCGGTCATCGCCGGCGACAACGCCACCACCGAGCAGATTGCGCTGATCCGCAACCGGCTCGGTCTCGACCAGCCGATCCTGACGCAGTTCCTGATCTGGGCCGGCAATCTCCTGCAGGGCAATCTCGGCGAGAGCTTCTTCTTCAAGAAGCCGATCGGCGAGCTCATCGTCGGGCGGATCGAGCCGACGCTGTCGCTGGCGTTTGCGACGATGCTGATCGCGATCAGCGTGGCGATCCCGCTCGGCGTGCTGGCCGCCTACAAGCACGGCTCCTGGATCGACCGCGTCGTGATGGGCTTCTCGGTGCTCGGTTTTTCCGTGCCCGTCTTCGTCATCGGCTACGCCTTGATCTATGTCTTCGCGATCACGCTGGGCTGGTTTCCCGTGCAGGGGTACCAGCCGCTCTCGGGCGGGTTTGGCGGCTTTCTGCACAGGCTCGTGCTGCCCGCCGTGACGCTGTCGGTGATCTACATCGCGCTGATCGCGCGGATGACGCGCGCCAGCGTGCTCGAGGTTCTGAACGAGGACTATATCCGCACGGCCCGCGCCAAGGGGCAGGTCGAGCGCAAGATCCTGTTCCGCCATGCGCTGAAGAATGCGGCGGTGCCGATCGTCACCGTCGTCGGCATCGGCATCGCGCTCCTGATCGGCGGGGTGGTGGTGACGGAAAGCGTGTTCTCGATCCCCGGCCTCGGGCGGCTCACCGTCGATGCCGTACTCGCCCGCGATTATCCCACCATCCAGGCCGTGATCCTGCTGTTCTCGGGCGTGTATGTCGGCATCAACCTGCTGATCGACCTCGCCTACAGCCTGTTCGACCCGAGGATCCGCTATTGAGCGCCGAGCCAACCCTTCTCGCTCCCGTCGCGGCCGAGCCGGCGCCGCCGACGCGGACCGTGCTGAAGCGCCTCGCCCGCAATCCGGTCGTCGCGATCGGCAGCACGGTGCTGATGCTGATGACGCTGCTGGGGCTGTTCGCGCCCTGGCTAGGCACGATCGACCCGACCGCGATCAACCCGAGCACGCGCAACCGCCTGCCGGGTTTCGAGCGCACGATTCGCGCCGATGACGGCTCGGCCACGGTGTTCAAGCACAGGATGGGAACGGATTCGCTCGGCCGCGACGTCTATAGCCGCGTCGTCTATGGCGCGCGGGTGTCGCTCCTGATCGCGGTCTCGGTCGCGTCGGTGGCCATCGCGATCGGGCTCGTGATCGGGCTGATCGCCGGCTATGTCCGCCCGCTCGACGGCGTCATCATGCGGTTCATGGACGGGTTGATGGCGATACCGGGCATCCTGCTCGCCATTGCCGTGGTCTCGCTGTTTCGCAGCGGGCTGACCTCGGTGATCATCGCGATCATCGTGCCGGAGATCCCGCGCGTCGTGCGGGTGGTGCGCTCGATCGTGCTGTCGGTGCGCGAGGAGCCCTATGTCGAGGCCGCGATCATGGCGGGCACGCGCCTGCCCAAGCTGATGGTGCGCCATATCCTGCCTAACACGATCGCGCCCCTGATCGTGCAGGGCACCTTCATCGCGGCGTCGGCGATCCTGGTCGAGGCGATCCTGTCCTTCCTCGGCATCGGCATCCCCCCGGAAATCCCGACCTGGGGCAACATCATGGCCGAGGGGCGCAACCTGTTCCGCGTCTTCCCGCACAACATCCTCTATCCGGGCATTTTCCTGGGCATCACCGTGCTGGCGGTGAACATGCTCGGCGACGGCCTGCGCGACACGCTCGATCCCAAAATGGCGGGACGGTGAACGATGGCTGGCCGATGAACAACGCGCCCACACCCGTCCTCGAAATCGCGGGCTTGAGCATCGCGCTGCCCGGCGGCGGCGACCGGGCGAGGGCGGTCGACGACGTCTCGATCAGCGTTGCGGCCGGCGAGATCGTCTGCGTCGTCGGCGAATCCGGCTCCGGCAAATCCGTCACCGCCTTTTCCGTCATGGGCCTGCTCGCCAAGGCTCTGAAGCCGGTCGCGGGTGCGATCAGGCTGGAGGGGGAGGATCTGCTGACGGCGTCGCCCCAGCGGCTGCGGGCGCTGCGCGGCGACCGCATGGCGATGATCTTCCAGGAGCCGATGACGGCGCTGAACCCGGTGCTGACGATCGGCGACCAGATCGAGGAGGTGCTGCGCATCCACACCGATCTCGGGCCCACCGAGCGGCGTGCGCAGGTGCTCGCGATGCTGGAATCGATGCGCCTGCCCGAGCCGGAGCGGATGCACGCCTCCTACCCGCACCAGATCTCGGGCGGGCAGCGCCAGCGCGTGATGATCGCCGCCGCGCTGATCCTCGATCCGGCGCTGCTGATCGCCGACGAGCCGACGACGGCGCTCGACGTCACCACGCAGGCGCAGATCCTGCGGCTGATCAAGGACATGCAGAGCCGGCGCGGCACCGGCGTGTTGTTCATCACCCATGATTTCGGCGTCGTGGCCGAGATCGCCGATCGCGTCGTGGTGATGGAGAAGGGGCGTGTGGTCGAGCAGGGACCGGCCGCCGATATCCTGACCCGGCCGCAGCACCCCTATACGCAGATGCTGATCGCCGCGGTGCCGAGCCTCAAGCCCGCCATCCGCAAGCCTGTCGTCGGCCCGCTGGCGCTGGAGACGGTCGGGCTCGGCAAGACCTACAGCTCCAAGGCGCTGTTCCGGAAGGAGCGCCTCGTGCATGCCGCCAAGGATGTCGCGATCAAGGTCCGGCGTGGCGAGACCGTCGGCATCGTCGGCGAATCCGGTTCCGGCAAGACGACGGTGGCGCGCTGCGTCGCGCGGCTGATGCCGCCGAGCGTCGGGTCCATCCTGGTGCCCGACATCGACATTGCGCAACTGCCCGAGCGGCGGCTGCGGCCCTATCGCCGCAAGATCCAGGTCGTGTTCCAGGACCCGTTCCGCTCGCTCAATCCGCGGCGCACCGTCGGCGCCTCGATCGTGGAAGGGCCGATGAATTTCGGGCTGAGCGCGAGTGACGCGTTGCAGCGGGCGCAGGACCTGATGGCGCTGGTGGGCCTGCAGCCGAACGCGCTCGAACGCTACCCGCATCAGTTCTCCGGTGGTCAGCGCCAGCGCATCGCGATCGCGCGGGCGCTCGCGATGGAGCCCGACATCCTGATCGCCGACGAGGCGGTTTCCGCGCTCGACGTGTCCGTGCAGAAGCAGGTGCTGGCGCTGCTGGCCGATGTGCAGGAGCGCTTCAACCTGGCGATCCTGTTCATCACCCATGATCTGCGCGTGGCGGCGCAAATCTGCGACCGGATCGTGGTCATGGAGAAGGGCGTCATCGTCGAGCAGGGTGCAACCGCGCAGGTGTTTTCCGCCCCGGCGCATGCCTATACCCGGGCCCTGATCGAGGCGGCGCCGGGACGAGAGTTTTCGACGAGCGTCGCCGTTGACGCTGTCCCGGGCTGACCGGATAGTCCGGCTCCTTTCCGGGGCGAAGGCGGCGGGTGCATGGACGACGAGATCCTCTACGCGGTGGAGGGCGGGATCGGCACGATCACGCTGAACCGGCCCCAGGCGCGTAACGCCCTGACCTTCGCGATGTATGAGCGGCTGGCCGCGATCTGCGCCGATCCGTCCGCGCATGGCGCCCCCAAGGTGCTCATCGTCACGGGGGCAGGCGAGCAGGCCTTTGCGGCCGGCACCGACATCGCGCAGTTCCGGGCCTTCGCGACGCCCGAAGACGCGCTGGCCTATGAGGACAAGATCGAGGCCGTCATCACCGCGATCGAGTCCTGCCCGATCCCGACCATCGCGGCGATCTCCGGGGCTGCGACGGGCGGCGGCGGCAGCATCGCCTGCGCCTGCGATCTCCGGATCGCCACCGCATCGGCGCGCTTCGGCTATCCGATCGCGCGGACGCTGGGCAATTGCCTGTCGATGGCGAACTACGCCCGGCTGGCGGCGCTGCTCGGGCCGGCTCGGGTCAAGGACATCGTCTTCACGGCGCGGCTGATCGAGGCGCAGGAAGGCCATCGCATCGGGCTCTACAGCGAGGTTCTTCCCGATCACGCTGCGCTGATGGCGCGGGCGCGGGATTTGGCGACGACGATCGCGGGGCATGCGCCGTTGACGATGCGCGCAACGAAGGAGGCGCTGCGCCGCCTCGCCAGCGCCGCGGCGCCGGCCGATGGCGGGGATGACCTCGTGGTGATGTGCTACACCAGCGCCGATTTCAGAGAAGGCATGGAAGCCTTCCTGGCCAAGCGGGCCCCGCGCTGGCAGGGCCGCTGACCGGTCGCGCCAGCCCTGCGCGGCAGCGCGCGCGGGCTCCCGGGGCACGGCGGCGCCCCGCTGGCGCGTCCGTCGCGGACCGGCGCAACGGCCGCGCCCGCATTGCACCGATTTGGGTCAGTTGAGGTTGGCCTCGATCTTGCTCGCGCAGCGTTCGGTAACGGAACGGCAGTGGGAGCGTCACATGACCCGGATCCCCGGCAAGGCCCAGTTCGCGGCCTGCGAGTGCGGCTCCCCCTCGATCGCGATTCCGGCGACCATCGTCGATGAGGCGCTCGTGTCCTGCGGCGGCTGCAGCCGCGTCATCGGTTCGTGGCTGGGCTATAAATCCTTCGTCAGCCGTTCGATCGGACTGGAAGCAGGTGGCTTGCCGAGCGCTCCCTTCATCTGCGTCGATCCGATCCTGACGCTGTCGCGGGAAGAGCCGTGGGCCGCCCATTGAGGCCGTCACCGGACGATCACCGCACAATATCCCCGGGGGAGAGCGCGGCCATCGCACAGTCTTCCGTTCCAGCCGTGATGCTGCGACATGTGCGCTTTGTGCGCATGAAGAGAGAGGCGCGCCCCCGTCGCAAGGCCTGTGGTCGTGGAGCCAGAAACTGACCATCGCGCGCTGTTGGTCGCGCTCGACGCAACGGCGGGCCATGCTGGCATGGTCCGTGCTTGATTTTGTTTGCGGCGAGCCCTGTATCGATGTTCCTCGGTGCAGAACAGCTGTCACAGTACTGAACCACTATGAATTTAACTGGCGGGCTGAATTTGAGGAGGCGTTACGGCAGATGTCGAGCCCGCCGTGAACCGAAGCTCGGGAAGAGTGGGCTTCGTGCGATTAACCCCACCACCATTTCGTTGCCCGAATGGGTTTGATTTGAGACGAGAGCGGATCGACGAGGACCCGGTTGGGTTGGTAAGTCCGTCGATTGTATTGTCATTTTGGGTCTGCTAGCGGCCCACATACGTTGCGGAAGCGATAGGCATGACATTGATTGTTCCTGTGATCCTCGCTGGTGGTGCTGGTACGCGACTCTGGCCGTTGTCCCGCGACACGATGCCCAAGCAGTTCATCGCGCTTTTGGGCGAAGGGCTCTCGACCTTTCAGGCGACATTGCTGCGGGTCGCCGGCGCGCCATTTGCCCGCCCGATCATCATCACCAACCATGAATTCCGTTTCATCGTTGCCGAGCAGATGCAGGCGGTCGGTGTCGAAGGCGAGATCGTGCTCGAGCCGGAGCGGCGGGATTCCGCCGCCGCCATCGCCGTGGGTGCGCTGCTGGCGCGCCGGGCCTCGCCCGATGCCGTCGCGGTGGCTCTGGCGGCCGACCATGTCGTTCAGGACGCCGCGGCGTTCCGGGGCGATTGTCTGGCTGCGGCCGAGCTGGCGAGCAGCGGTCTGATCGTGACGCTCGGCATCGTGCCAAGCGCGCCGTCGGTCGCTTACGGCTATCTCGAGCCGGGCGAGGGCCTCGGCAATCCGCGGATGAAGCGGCTCAAGCGTTTCGTCGAGAAGCCCGATGCGGTGACCGCGCAGAGCTATCTGGACGCAGGCTTCCTGTGGAACAGCGGCAATTTCGTCTTCTCGACCGCCACCATGATCGAGGAGCTCAACGAGTTTGCGCCGGATGTCCTGGCGGCGGCGCGCGACGCCATTGCGACGGCGGCATCCGATCTCGATTTCCTGCGGCTCGATGGGAAGGCCTTCGCGCAGGCGACGCGCATCTCCATCGACTATGCCGTGATGGAAAAGACCCGGCACGCTGCGGTGATCGCGGCGACCTTCGACTGGTCCGATATCGGGGCCTGGGATTCGATCTACGATGTGATGGACAAGGACGCGGCCGGCAACGTGCTCCGCGGACCGGTCTTCACGGTCGATACGACGAATTCACTGCTGCGCAGCGACGACATGCTACTGACCACGATCGGGCTCAAGGATGTCGTCGTCGTCGCGACCCGCGATGCCGTTTTGGTCTCGTCGAAGGCGGCCGCTGGCCAGGTGAAGCAGCTCGTCGAGCAATTGAAGAAGGCGGGACGCCCCGAAGCGACGGAGCATCTGCGGATCTACAGGCCCTGGGGCTGGTATCAGCGCATCGACATCGGCTCGCGTTTCCAGGTGAAGCGCATCAACGTCAAGCCGGATGGCAAGCTGAGCCTGCAGAAGCATTTCCATCGTTCCGAGCACTGGGTCGTGGTGCGCGGCACGGCCGAGGTCACGCTGGACGGCAAGGTCAGCCATGTCCACGAAAACGAGTCGATCTATCTGCCGATCGGTTGCACGCATCGGCTTTACAACCCCGGCAAGATCGAGCTCGAATTGATCGAGGTCCAGGTCGGAAGCTATACAGGCGAAGACGACATCATCCGTATCGAGGATATCTACGCCAGAGCCTAGTTCGGAAGGGTGATCGCGCGATGGCGGGCGATGCTCGCTGTTGCGGTCGCGAAAGGCCTTCCCTCCCATTTCGTATCAACCGTTTCCGCTCTTGCCGGGCGCTGCTGGAGAACGCCGATGAAAATCGTCATGGTCGGGTCAGGATATGTCGGGCTCGTGTCCGGCGCCTGCTTTGCGGATTTCGGCCATGAGGTCGTCTGCGTCGACAAGATGGAAAGCAAGATCACGGCGCTGAAGCAGGGCGAGATCCCGATCTTCGAGCCGGGGCTGGCCGAGCTGGTGCGCAGCAATGCCGAGGCGGGGCGTCTCTCCTTCACGACCGATCTCGCCGGGCCTGTTGCCCAGGCCGATGCGGTGTTCATCGCGGTCGGCACGCCGTCGCGTCGCGGAGATGGCTTCGCCGACCTGTCCTATGTCTATGCCGCGGCGCGCGAGATCGCGCATGCGCTCAACGGCTATACCGTCATCGTCACCAAATCGACCGTACCGGTCGGAACCGGCGACGAGGTCGAGCGCATCATCCGCGATCTGCGTCCCGACGCCGATTTCGCCGTGGTGTCGAACCCGGAGTTCCTGCGCGAGGGCGCCGCGATCGAGGACTTCAAGCGCCCCGACCGAATCGTCATCGGCACGGACGATCTGCGCGCGCAGGCGGTGATGGCCGATGTCTACCGGCCCCTCTATCTCAACAGCGCGCCGATCCTGAACATCAGCCGCCGGACGGCCGAGCTCACCAAATATGCCGCCAACGCGTTCCTCGCGACCAAGATCACCTTCATCAACGAGATGGCGGATCTGTGCGAGCAGGTCGGCGCCAATGTCCAGGACGTCGCGCGCGGCATGGGCCTCGACAACCGCATCGGCGGCAAGTTCCTGCATGCCGGGCCCGGCTATGGCGGCTCCTGCTTTCCCAAGGACACGCTCGCGCTGATTAAGACGGCGCAGGATTACGGCACGCCGTCGCGGATCGTCGAGACGGTCGCGTCGGTGAACGACCAGCGCAAGCGGGCGATGGCCAAGAAGGTCGTCGCCGCCTGCGGCGGCTCGGTGCGCGGCAAGACGATCGCGGTGCTGGGGCTGACCTTCAAGCCCAACACCGACGACATGCGCGATGCGCCGTCGCTGGCGATCGTGACCGCGCTGCAGGATGGCGGGGCGAGCATCCGGGCCTTCGATCCCGAGGGCATGGAGCAGGCCAAGACGATGCTGCCGCCGGGCGTGGTCTACTGCAAGGACGCCTATGAATGCGTCGAGGGGGCCGATGCGGCGGTCATCGTCACGGAATGGAACATCTTCCGGGCGCTGGATTTCGACCGCATCAAGGCTGCGATGGTGACGCCCATCCTGGCCGATCTGCGCAACGTCTACCGGGCCGAGCAGATCCGCGGCAAGGGCTTCACCTATGTCGATATCGGCCGGGGCGTGATGACCCCCGAGGCGAAGTCAAACGAAAACGCGGCCTGACGCGCCGGATCTCGCCTGCGACTGTTGGCCTCGCTCCCGTCCGCGCATCTGACGGGCAGCGAGTCTGAGACTTGCCTGACGGGGATCTCCCGGGGTCGGCCGGTGTCCGCCGGGCGAGCCCGGGTCGATCGCCGATTACCAGCCCTGGAGACAGCGTGTCTCGGGCATGGTCCGGCCGGCGGGGATGTGCCGGCCTTGCGCAATCGCTGCAACGTCATAGCGCTCGGTTTCGGGCCCGCGCCCGCACACCCAGACATTGCGGCAGCACGCAGTAACGCGTCCTGAACGGTCAAGCTTGAGCGCTATGGCTCCATCCGGTTGCGAGATCGGGGATGGTGGCGCGTGCGTTGGCCCCAGCGCCGCTCGCCGTCAGGAGTTCAATGCCGATATTTACCATTACCCGGAGAGTTTCGGGGTCGGAAAGCAATCTGCGTTGACCGAGAGGAGAGTTAAAAATAGATTAACGGCTGGAGTTTAATTGGAGACACTGATGCGCGCGCCGCTTTCACTGCCGCAGGTCGATGATTTCGTTGCCTTGGCGCAGTCGGGTCGCACATTGGCAATCGCCAAGCCCGCAGCTGGTCAGCCTGGGCTGCTGCAGATTGGGCCGGGCGAGACGCTCGATTTTTCGCGCATCGCCAATGAGACGATCGCGCTGGTCAAGCTCGGTAACCGCCTGGTCGTGCTGTTCCAGGATCGGGCCTATGTGGTGATCGACGGGCTGTACCTGCCCGATGGCACCTTCACGCCTCAGGTCCGCGTCGCTCTCGACAGCGCCACCACTGTCGATACGGCTCAGTTCACGACCCAGTTCGGGGTCAGTTCGGACGAGGCGCTGCTGACCGCGGCGGGCATCAGCGTCGGTCCCCGGGGCGCAGGCGGCGTCAATCTCGCTGCGGCGCCGCCCAGTTCGGCGCTCAATCCGGAATCGAGCCTGACTCCCGGCGTCAGTGGCCCCTCTTCGATTTTCGGCGCCCTCACGGCGGATGACGCTCCGACGCAGGCCGATGACGGCGCAGCGGCGGCCACGGGCGCGGCTGCCGGCCCTGGCGCCAATCCCGACGCCGCCTCGGTGATCGAGGCCGGCGTGTCGGCGGGCAACGCAGCCGTGGCGGGCGTCCCGACCGCCGCAGGCAATCTTCTGACCAATGACACGGGTACCAGCAATCTGACCGTGACCGGTCTCGTCGCCGGTGCTGCTGCCGTTGCGACGGGCAATATCGGCAGCGCGGTGGCGGGCGGTTTCGGCACGCTGACGGTGCAGGCCGCGGGCACCTACACCTATGCGCTCGACAACGCGGCGGCCGCGACGCAGGCGCTGGCGCAGGGCGCCACGGCGACCGATACGTTCACCTACACGGTGACCGACGAGAACGGGCAGGCCGCAACGGCGACCGTGACCGTCACCGTCACGGGAACCAACGACGCCCCGGTGGTCACCTCCGGCCCCGCCGCCGCCGTTGGTGCCGTGGTCGAAAGCGGGACGAATCTCGGCGTTCCCGTGCCTGGCGTAGCAACGGCGACGGGCACGCTCGCGGCCAGCGACGTCGACAGCGGTGCCGTGCTGACCTGGAGCGGGAACAGCGCCGGCGCCTTCGGCAGCTTCGTGATCAACCCCACCACCGGCGTTTGGACGTATACGATCAACGAGGCTGCGGCTGAGGTCCTCAACGCCGGCCAGGCTGTCACCGAGGCCTTCACGGCGACAGTGACGGACGAATTCGGCGCCACCGCGACGCAGATCGTTACGGTCACGGTCAACGGTGCAGACGATACGGTGGTGGTCGTGCCGCCGCCCGCGCCGACCTTCGGCTTCGACCTCGACACGCTGGCGGCCGGCACCGGCTATATCGGCGTCACCGATGCGGAGGCGGCGGCCTCGCGGGACCCGGCTTCGGTGCCCGAGCGCGTGACCAATCTCGGCGTTTCGGTCGGCCAGACCGACGAGGCGTCGCCGCTCGACCCGCGCCCCAACAACATTGCGGTTACCCTCGCCGACCCGGCCGACAGGGTCGTCGCCATCACGGTGAGCTTCGGTGCGGTGGCCAGCGGCAATGCCGGCGTGCTGCGCGTCAGCGACGGCTTCCAGACCCTGCCCTCCGACGCGCTCACCATCAATGACGGGGCGCGCCAGCTTCAGATCGACTTCGCCACCGGCTACACCCAGGCCGAGGCCGAAGCGGTGCTGTCGACGCTGCGGTTCGTCAACACGGACACTACCTTCCTGCTGGATACGTCCAACCGGATCGTGACCGTCACCATCACCGACCAGAACGGCAACAGCACGACAGCGACCGCGTCTGTTCCTGTCGCTGCCGTGGTGACGGATTTCGCTGGCGGGGCGGGCATCAACGCCTTCACCGGCGGGGCCAACAGCGACCGGATCATCGGCCTCGATGGCGATGACGTCCTGAACGGCGGATCCGGGGGCGACGACTATATCGACGGCGGGGCCGACGACGACACGATCATCGCCGCCAACGGCAACAACCAGCTGCTGGGTGGCGACGGCGACAACACGATCACCGCTGGCAACGGCAACAACATCATCACTGCCGGAACTGGCGACGATAACGTCACGGTCGGCAATGGCGACAACCAGATCACGCTCGGCGATGGCGACAACACGGTCACCACGGGTGATGGCAACAATGCGGTGACCACCGGTGTCGGCGACGACACCATCACGACCGGCAGCGGTGACGACATCATCGTGGCGGGCGACGGAAGCAATCGCATCGTCTCCGGAGGCGGCGCCGACCAGATTTTCACCGGAATCGGCGACGACGTCCTGGACGCCGGCTCCGGCGACGATCGGATCGTCGCCGGGCGCGGTGACGATGACATCACCAGCGGCACCGGCGCCGATACCATCGTGTTCGACAGCAATCTCGCCCAGATCGGCTTCGACACCTTGCGCGATTTCGAAAGCGGCACCGATACGCTCGAGTTCTCGCTCGCCGTTATCGGCGGGGGTCTGGCTGTCGGTGGCGCCAATACGGGCACGCTCGATGGCGCCCGCTTCACCACGGGGGGCGCGTTCACCGATGCAGATCAGCGTTTCCGCTTCGACACCAGCAACAACATCTTGTTCTTCGATGCCGATGGCAGCAATGCGGGACAAGCCGAAATCGCGCTGGCAATGGTCGAGACCGGCACGATTGTTGCCTCCGATATCAGAATCGCCTAGATCAGCAGACCATCACGACGATACTGTCATAAGTGGTCTGTAGTGACGGTTGACGTGCAGCTTCGGGCGATGTGGACTCTCCCGAGCGCGCGATCATCAAATTTATCGGTACTGTTTTCTGCGGCGGGGGCTGTCATGTTGGGAAAAATCTGGCCGACGGCGCTTTTCCTCGTGGCGGCTCATACGTCAGCGAGCGCCTTCACGCTGGAGCAGGCTGTCAGACGCGCTGTTTTGACCAACCCCGCTGTTGCGGAAGCCTCCGCCAATCGTCGCGCCACCGAGTTCGAGCTGCGCCAGAATCAGGGTGCGCTGCTGCCTCAGATCCGGGTTCAGGCCGATATCGGGCCTGAGCGGACGCGGCAGTTCGATCTCAACGTGAATTCAAGCCGGTCGGATTTCACCACCGGGCAGCAGGCCAACGTCGTCGTTCGCCAGCTGATCTTCGACGGCTTCGCGACGACGAACGAAATCTGGCGCAATGTCGCCCGGGTCGATGCGTCGAGCTGGCGCGTGCAGGAGCGTTCGGAGCTGGTCGCGCTCGATACGGTGCAGTCCTACACCGATATCCTGCGGCTGCGCGACATGATCGCGCAGGCTGACCGCAACATCGCGGTCCACCGCAAGCTTCTGTCCGATGTCGAGGCGCGGTTCGAGGGCGGCCGCGCCGGTCGCGGCGACCGCGACCAGGTTCAGGAGCGGGTGTTCGCTGCGGAAGCGGCGCGGGCCGAGCTGGAGCAGCGTCTGGGCGAGGGCGTTGCCCTGTTCCGCCGGTCGGTCGGGCAGGACCCGGTGCGCCTGAGCTGGCCGTCGCGGCCCAAGGGCCTTCCGGCCAACCGGGCGGTCGCGCTCGAACTGGCGCTGGGGCGCAACCCGACCTTGCTGGCGGCGGGTTCCGATCTCGACGCCGTGAGGGCCCAGCGTCAGGCCGCCAACGGGACCAACCTGCCGACGGTCGCACTCGAAGGCCGCGCCGAGTACGGCAAGAACACGCGCGACAATACAGGCCGATACAATGATCTGAGCGCCAAGCTGTCGGCCTCATGGCTGCTCTATTCCGGCGGCACCGACACGGCACGCCAGTACGAACTGGCCGAGCGCGTGACCGAGCAGAGCCTGCGCTTCGACGTCCTGAGGCGGCAGGCGAACGAATCGATCGACCGCGCCTGGTCGACCCGTGCCGCCTTCAACGACAGGATCCGGGCGCTGACGGGCCAGGTGGCGGCCGCGGAACGGGTCATCAATGCCTATCGCAGCGAGTATGATCTCGGACAGCGCACGCTGCTGGATCTGCTCAACGCCGAACAGTCGCGCTACAATGCCCAGGTCGGGTTGATCAATGCCCGCGGCCTTGCCTTGTTCTCGGATTACCAGATCCTGGCCGCGACAGGCACGCTGCTCGCGGTGCTTCGGGTCGATGCGCCCGGTGAGGCGAAGACGGGTTTGCGCGGCATGAGCGCGGCGAGAACATCGCTGCCGTCGTTCGATCTCGTGCCCAAGCCGCCGGCTGAGATGTTGCCGGCCAACGGGAACTGACGTGCACGCAACGGTGGAGGCGACCAAGGTTTCCTCCAACCAAGCTGTTGCCGACTGGACCGTTGCGCTGAGAGGCGGCAGCCTGCTTTGGGCGATCAGCGTAATGGCGCGCCTTTTCGGCCGCCCGGTCAGTCCCGAGGCGGTTCTTGCCGGTCTTCCCGTCACCGACCGGGTGATCACGCCCTCGCTGTTTCAGCGCGCGTCCGCCAATGCGGGGTTGGTCGCCGAACCTGAGGCCCGCAGTCTCGCCAGCATACCGAACCTCGTCCTGCCGACCGTCCTGTTCCTGCGGGACGGCACGGCTGTCATTCTGCGTCGCCAGTCGCCGGAGAGGGGGACCGCCGATGTGGTGAGCCTGAGCGGCACCGGGACGGAGGCGGCCGGTGAGCTCGCGCTGTCGACGCTTGACGCGGCCTATAGCGGCTACTGCTTCCTGATGAAGCCCGTGCCCGGCCAGGAGCGCAGCGATCCCGAGGTCCCCACGCGCCAGCATTGGTTCTGGTCCACGCTGACCCAATTCGCTTCGAACTATTTTCACATCGCGCTGGCGTCGCTGCTGATCAATCTACTGGCGCTGGCCTTTCCGCTGTTCGTCATGAACGTTTACGATCGGGTTCTGCCGAACGGGGCCACCGCGTCCCTGGCGGCGCTGTCGATCGGCGTCTTCATCGCGCTCTGCTTCGATTTTGGCCTGCGCGCGGCGCGCAGCAAGATGATCGACATGACCGGCAAACAAGTCGATATGACGCTGGCTGCCCGCCTGTTCGCGCATGTGATCGGCATCAAGCTGGCGTTCCGGCCGAACTCTCCAGGAGCCACTGCCAACCAGATCCGCGAATTCGAAACCGTGCGCGAATTCTTCACCTCGAGCACCGTGATCTCCGCTTCGGACTTCCTGTTCGCGATCGTTTTCATCGTGGTGATGTTCGTGATCGTCGGCCCGCTGGCCTGGATCCCGCTGGTGCTGGTGCCGGTCACGATCATCATCGGGCTGGCGCTGCAGCGGCCGCTCGACAAGGCGATCGCGACCACGCAGGCGGAATCGGCGGCACGCCACGGAATCCTCGTGGAGAGCCTCGCGACGATGGAAACGATCCGGGCCCTGGGCGCGGAAAACCGGGTCCAGGGCTGGTGGGAGCGCTCGGTCGCCGCGACGGCGAGAGCGAGCGAGGCGGTTCACAGTTGGTCGTCGCTGACCCTCAACCTGACCAATCTGGCGCAGAGCCTGGCTTCGCTGCTGATCGTGGTCTGGGGCGTCATGCTGGTCCTCGACAACCGCATCACCACCGGAGCCCTGGTTGCGGCGACGATGCTGTCGGGGCGCATCTTCGCGCCGATCGCCAATCTGGCCGCGGTGGTCATGCGCGGCGCGCGCACGATGCACACATTGCGCGCGGTCGATCGCCTGATGGCGCTGCCTGTGGAGCGTGAGCCAGGCCGGGTCTTCGTCGCTCGGAAGGTCTCCCAGGGGTCTGTCGCCTTCGAGCAGGTGTCGTTCCGCTATCCGCAGGGCGAGGTCGATGCCCTGTCGCAGATCTCCTTCAGCATCAGGCCCGGCGAGCGCGTCGGCATCGTCGGCCGCATCGGTTCGGGCAAGACGACTGTCGGGCGCCTCCTGGCCGGTTTTTACGAGCCGACCGCAGGGCGGGTCATGGTGGACGGTGTCGATGTGCGCCAGTACGACCCCGTCGATCTGCGTCTCGGCGTCGGCTTCGGGCTGCAGGAGACGTTGCTGTTTCGCGGCACGCTGCGCGACAACATCGCCTTTGGCAGGCCGGAAGCCAGCGACGAGGCGATCATCGCCGCGTCGCGTCTGGCGGGTGTCGAGGCCTTCGTTGGGCGCGCTGCCGATGGCTACAACATGCCGATCCTCGAAGGCGGGGCCAACCTGTCGGGAGGTCAAAGGCAATCCGTTGCGCTGGCGCGCGTGCTGTTGCGTGAGCCACGGATCCTGTTTCTCGATGAACCCACCAGCGCGCTCGACATGCGCTCCGAGGCCGGCTTCGTCGATCGTCTGAGTGAGTTGCCCCGCGACGTCACGGTGATCCTGAGCACCCATCGCGTCACGCTGCTGCGCATGGTCGATCGCCTGATCGTCTTCGACGCGGGGCGGATCGTTGCCGACGGGCCGCGCGTGCAGGTTCTCGCCCAGCTTCAGGGCAGCAGCCCCGCAGCGGAATCGGCAGGGGCGGCGCTGTGAAGGCCTCCGATTTTGCCTTCGCCAACGATGTGCGCGCCGCCATCGAGCTCGAAACGCCCCGGACGCTGGCCATCTTCGTCAAGGTCATCGGGGGCTTCCTGCTGATCGCCGTGATCTGGGCGCATTTCGCCGTCGTCGACGAGGTGACGCGCGGGGTCGCCAAGGTGATCCCCTCGCGGCAGATCCAGGTTGTGCAATCGCTGGAAGGCGGGCTGGTCCAGGAGATCGGCGTCGCGGAGGGCGACATCGTCAGCGCGGGCCAGGTTCTGATGCGGATCGACGATACCGCTTTCAGCTCGCAGTTCGGGGAGGTTCGCGAGCGGCGTGCCGCGCTCCAGGCGCGCGTCGCCCGGCTCGAGCAGGAGGCGAAGCTGGATGGGCCGGTCCCTTTGGTGCTGCCGGCCGAGGTCGAGAGCGAATTCTCCCGCGCCGCCGCCTCCGAGCGCGCGCTCTTCGATGCGCGCCTGCGCAAGCACTCGCAAGACCTCTCCATTCTCGATCAGCAACTCGACCAGAAGGTGCGCGAACGCGAGGAGCTGAGCGCTCAGACGCGTCGGCTTGCCGCCAACAAGCCGCTGCTCGATCGGGAGCTGGCGATCACCAAGCGGCTTCATGGCGAGCGCGTGGTGCCCGAGATCGAGATGATCCGGCTTGAACGCCAGGTCGCCGATCTCGCCGGTCAGATCGCGGTGAACCAGGCCAGTCTGGACCGGGCCGAGAGCGCCATCCGGGAGGCCCAGGCCCGGCGGACCGGGGCCGTCGTCGCGTTTCGCTCCATGGCGGAGGAGGATCTGACCAAGGCCAGCGCCGATCTCGCCGTGATCGAGGAAACCATTCGCGCCGCGCAGGACCGGGTCCGCCGCACCGAATTGCGCTCGCCGGTGCGGGGAATCGTCAACAAGACGCATGTCACGACGGTCGGCGCGGTCGTGCAGCCGGGGATGGTTCTGATCGACATCGTGCCCCTCGACGACAGCCTCCTGGTCGAGGGCCAGGTCAGGCCGCAGGACATCGGCTTCATCGGGCCGGGACAGCCGGCCGTGGTGAAGATCACGGCCTATGACAGCGCCGTCTTCGGCTCGTTGCAGGGGCGGGTCGAGCGGATCAGCGCGGATACGACGAGCGATCAGCGCGGGGACAGCTTCTATCGCGTCGTTATTAGGACCGATCGAAATTTCATTGGTAGAGAAGCAGAACCTTTACCAATAATACCGGGCATGGTTGCTCAGATCGAGATATTAACCGGTCAGAAGAGCGTTCTCAGCTACTTGCTTAAGCCAGCAAGACTGCTGCGGGACCAGGCGTTCAAAGAACGCTGACAGACAGCCTGAAAACAGGCGGCACCCGGAGCACCAACAGGGTGTCGCGTAATGAAACGGAACGCCGATTGGCGCGCTTGGACGCGCGCCGGATTGATGACTGCTGCCTGTATCCTGGCCGGTGGTGCCTTCGCTGAGCCGATCGGCAAGAAGGCTCTGCCGGGAGCAGATGCTCCGACGTCCGGCGCTCAGGTCGAGCCCGCGGCCGGCGAACGGCTCAAGTTCTTCACGATCGCCCAGCGCGTTGCGGCGCTCCGGGCTGCCGGACGTCTGCCGCAGGCAGAGGACGGCGTGGAGCGTCCCCAGATCGTCCATGCTGCGCTGACGCAGGAGATGGCCGAGCCGGCGCTGCGGCCTGCCGTGCCGCTGCCCAATCTACTGGGCATGGCCATGATCACCGTGCCTGGCGGCGAACTCGCCGCCAAATGGCAGGGCATGGCGGCTCGCTGGGACAGCGACAAGGCGACCATCGAGGGCTGCAGGACGGGGCCCTGCCAGCATCCGGGCGCCGCCCGCTGGCTCGAGGTCGAGGCGGCTGCGCGCCAGCTCACGGGGGCGGATCAGCTGAGCTACGTCCACAGCCGGATCAACCGCTCGATCGGCTATGCATCCGACTTCGTCGCTCAGGGAGCGGCGGATCACTGGGCCAGCCCGCTGGAAGCCATCGAGAAGATCGGTGACTGCGAAGACTACGCCATCGCCAAATACATGATGCTGCGCGCGCTTGGGCGGTCTGCGGAGGATTTGAAGCTGGTCGTGCTCTACCAGCCTTGGAGCGGAATGTATCACGCCATCCTTGCGGTCCGCACGGGAGAGAGCTGGACGCATCTCGACAATCAGCGCGCAACCTTGACCAGCGATCGAGACTATCGCGGCGTGCGCGCCATCGCCACGCTCGACGAAACCGGGCAGGCGTTGCTGGCGGCGTTGCCCAAGTCGGCGACGCTGCTTCAGGTCAAGCTCCGCGAGTCCTTTTGAAGGCCTGCTGACGTCACAATCCGCGCTGCTGGCTCGGGATCAGGCCATATAGCCCGATTTGCCTCGGGCTTCCTGGCTGCGCAGCAGCGCCGTCCTGAATTCGCGCACCGAACGCTGCCCGACATTGGACTCGTAGACAGCCTCCTCCGGCAGTCGATCCATGATCATCTGCCAGATCGACTCGACCTGCTCGCGCGTGATGATCGCCTCGGGGTTGAAGTGGCGCTTGCGCATCTCCGCCAGCGTCGTCTCCAGATTGTTGCGGCGAAACGCCGTGTGCCGGTCACGCTGTTCCTTGCCGATCGCCTTGATGATCGCATCGTCGATGGCCAGGGCTCCGGCGGGCAGATGATCGACGACCGACATGCGGTCGAAGCCGAGTTCCTTGAACTTGCTCTCGTCGAAGGATTGGCCCTGGGCGCCGATATAGCGCGCATAAGAGACGTCCGTGTTGATCCGGGCCAAGCCGAGGGACGAGCAGGCCAGCGTCTTCGCGACATCCTGGGACGTCTGGTGGTGCGCGACGTCCTTTTTCAGGTATTCCTCGACGATGGCGACATGCGGTCGCCATTTGTAGTCGGACTTTGCGTAGATCGCGTAGAAGGGCTGCAGCCAGGGCTGCATCTTCAGCCAGGCCGAGCGCATCAGGCCGAAACCCCAATGGTGTTCGAGCGGGACGATCTTCGGGGCGGCGGCGTCGCTCGACTGCATATGCATGCCATAGGCGGCGAAATAGGCCACATCCGTCCGGGACCGCACCTGCTCGTAGATGCGCTCGAGCGCGGCGATGTAGAGCGGCCCGAGTTCGAGATCGTCCTCGAAGAAGTAAGCGCACTCGGCCTTCAACTCTGCGAAGGCCAGGCTCTCGGCCCGATGGAAATTGAGGGCGATACCGAGATTATGCGGTGCCAAATGCACCTTTCCACCCGGGAAGGCGGTCTTGAACGTCTCGATGCAGGCCTGGATCTTGTCGGCGCTGGTGTATTCGAGCTTGCTGCGCGGGGAAACCGCATTGTCCTGGAAAAGATGGATGTTGCCCTCGTCGAGGTCGACACCCTTCTGGCTCTTCAGCGAAGCGCAGAGTCGTGCCAAGTATTCTGGACGATCAAACGACATGATTATGATCGGCTTCTGAAGTATATTCGCCGTCATAAATCTTTCCCCAAGTCAAGGTCGATTTTGGAAGTTCTAATAGGATATGGGCTCGGCGCGAGCAAGTCAAAAATCCCGCCGGTGACCCGATTCAGCCCCACCGTTCGCTGATCTCGGCAATGCGCGCAGCCAAGCGTCGCGAAACGCTGGCGAGATCATAGGTCGATGATATCCGCATCTGGGCGTTGTCGAGGAGGGTGTCGATGCCGGCCGGGCGTGCGGCGACGCGGCGCAGCGCCGCGGCCGCAGACGCCAGCGACGGCTCGGCCCAGTCACTGCCTTCCCAGAACACGTACTCTTCCGGCGCGACGGGCCGCAGCGCCCCGTCCACGGGGAAACCCGTGTCGGCCTTGAGAAAATCGACGCTGCCCGACCAGTTGGTCGCCACCACCGGCGTCCGCAGCAGCATGGCTTCGGCGATGACGCGGCCAAAGCCTTCGGCGCGGTGCAGGGAAACGAAGCAATCCGCCGCTGCGATCAGCCCTCCGACCTCGGCGCGGCTGAACGCCCCATCCAGCAGGACGAAGCGATCATCGTCGCCGATCAGTTGCTGGATATCCTTGAGGCTGGCGTCATGGGCGTGCGCGTTGAGGCTTTTGACGATCATGCGCTCCGGGCCATCGGCGTTCGGGAAGGCGGCCTTGAAGGCTGCGATGGCGGCTTGCGGATTCTTGCGCGCGATGAAGGAGTTGAAGTCGAACATCGTCAGGAAGACGATGTTGCCCGGCTCGATCCCGAAAGCGGTGAGATCCATCGGCGCGGCGGGAGGGACCGCGACGCAGGGGGGCATCAAGATGACCGGCTTTGGGGTCAGGCCCGAATAGACCTCGACGAGAAAGCGGCTCGGCGCCCAGACCTCGTCGACGAGGTCGAAGACGAAGCGCCATTCCTCGGGCAGGCTGGTTAGCTCCCAAGGCCAGTAGCCGATATTGTAGCGCCCGCTGCGCAGGCTCGCGCCGCGCTGCGCTGCCAGCCGCGCCGTCTCGAACGCCGTCATGGCGAAGATGTTGATCGGAAACAGCGGCTGCCCGACATAGAGCGCTTCCATCTGTGACGGGGCGCTGGTGGCGTGCCGGTCCGGCAGGGTCAGGTTGCAGATGCAGCGGTGGATGCCGGCGTGACCCAGCGCGGTGGCGACCGCACGCGCGTCCTCACCGATGCCGAGCACGCCCTCGGCAAAGCCGATGATGTTGCAGCCCGGGAGAGGGCCGCGGGATTCGGGGGCGGGCTCGGGCTGGAGCGGCTCGAGCGGGTCGCCCGTCGCGGCGCAGGCGGCCGCCACCGCGTCGCGGTGCTCGGGCCGGGTCAGGTCGTAGGTCGCCCTGGCCGCAGGATCGCGCAGATAGGCGTAATAGGTCGCCCGGTCGAGCGCTGGCGAAAGGCTTTCGAAGACCGGATGGGGCTCGCGCAGGAAGCGGCGCTCGGCCTGGGAGAGCAGGGGCAGGAGGCCGAGCGAGGCCGCCCCGCCGCCGTAATACCAGGCCTGGAACAGATCGACATTGCTCCGGAAACGCTGGCGCAGCTCCGGCTTGGCGGCGGCGACATGGGCGGCCAGCCGCGTGGCATAGGGCGGCGCCGGAGCCGCCAGGAAGCCCAGATAATCCGGCGAGATGCTGACGGCGGTGTATTCGTGGCGCCCTTCCAGGGCAAACCACAGCAGAAACCGCTCGGCGCGCTCTTCCGTGAAGGCGGCGGAGCCCGTGACGGCCGCATGACGCAGCAGGAAGGCGGTGGACAACGTCGCCTCGGCGCGCAGGATGTCGAGAGCTGGCGTCAAGGCGGCTGGCATTCCTGCGATGGCGGGCGTTCGTCGCCCAAAGCCTGCAGGGAGTCAACTTCGTCACACTTCACCATCCGATCATCACGAGGCGGCGCGAAACTTGCTAACGTCGCTGCGTCACATAAGCATAGGATCAGGGTGACACAGATGCGCTGGCGGCTCCGTGTCATATCGAGCGACGCGGCGTGAAGCCCGATGCCGAACGAAGCCGTGGCCAGAACCTGGAGTGGACGAGATGAGCGCCAAATTCCCCATCATCGTGATGTCGTTCAATCGGCCCGACTATCTCGAGCAGGTGCTGGAATCGATCCGCGACCAGCATGGCGTCGACGTCGGCCGGCGCGAGATCTACCTGTTCCAGGATGCGCCGGTCAGCACGATCACCGGCAAGCGCTACGCCGAGGATGCGGATATCGCGCTCTCGGTCGAGACCTTCAAGCGGATCTTCCCGAAGGGGCATGTCATGCTGCCCGAGGGCAATCTCGGCGTGTGCAAGAATTTCCTGCGGGCGGAGTCCTACGCCTTCGAGACCCTCAAGGCCGAATGCGCCTATTTCTTCGAAGACGACATGGTGCTGTCGCCGCATTATTTCGTGATGATGGACAAGATCGCCCGCTTCGCGCTGAAGAGCGGCAAGGTCGGCTATTTCGGCGCCTATGGGACCTACAACCTGCCGCTGGCCGACCAGATGCCCAAGCAGGCCGAGATGCAGCGCCTGGGGCATCACTGGGCGTTCGGTCTGACGCGGCAGCACTGGCTCGAGCTCAACGAGTGGCTCAAGCCCTATTATGACTTCGTTCTGGCCGGCGATTACGGCCAGCGCCCGACGCCGAAGATCATCAAGCATTATCGCGACCAGGGGCTGCCGCTGGGCGTGTCGTCGCAGGACGACGTCAAGAAGGTCGGCACCTATGCGCTGGGCCGCGTCAGCATCAACACCATCGCGGTGTTCGCGCGCTATATCGGCGAGCGCGGCGTGCATATGAGCGGGGACCGCTTCGCCGAGAAGGGCTATTCGCGCACCGAGCTCTTCCCGAACCTGATCGAGAAGCTCGAGTTCCCTGACGACGCGAAGATCGAGAGCTTCCTCAAGGCGGAATTCGCGGCCCGCTGGCGCGGCATCGCGCGGGGCTCCGACGCGATCCACAAGCAGTCGGTCGAGCGGGCCGCCAAGGCGATGACCGCCGTGCATGGCGGCAACGTCTTCACCGATTTCACACCCCTGCCCGAGCGCGACGTGCAGGGCTGGAACGGCCAGCACCGCGCCATGACGCAGCTGATCGAGGAGCTGCGCCCCAAGGTCGTCGTCGATGTCCGCGTCTGGAAGGGGCAGTCCTCGATCTTCCTCGCCAAGAAGCTCAAGGAGAACGGCGTCGACGGCTTCGTCGTCGCGATCGATACGTTCCTGGGCACGCCGGAGCAGTGGAAGACCGCCGAGGGCGAGCCGGCGCTGCCCTTCGCCAACGGACGGCCGCTGCTCTACGAGCAGTTCCTGACCAATCTGCTGGCGGAAGGCGTGAGCGAGACGGTGATTCCGCTGGCGCTGTCCCCGATCGACGCGACGCGCCATCTGCGGCGCTCGGGCCTGCGTCCCAATCTGGTGCATCTCGACGCGGCCAAGGACTACGCCACGGTGCTGGCCGAGCTCGAGGCCTATTTCGATGTGCTGCGCCCCGGCGGCGCGCTGATCGGCGACGATTACGCCTGGAAGCATGTCCAGGCGGCGGCCGAGACCTTCGCCGAGCGGACCGGGCTGACCTGCCAGATCGACGGGGCGAAATGGATCTTCCGCAAGCCGCGCGAGGTCGCGCCGGCCGAGACGGCGGCCCCGGCGATGGCCGAAGCCTGAAAACAATCCCCGGCCCTTCGCCCGCGCCTACATTGGCGCGTCAACCAGCGAGGGGCCGGTCATGCTTGCATTCCATGAAGATTTTCCGCTGAATTCGGGGCGCCTGGCGCAGGCGCCGCAGTTCTCCGACACGATCCACGACATCGTTCTGGCGGCCGACACGCTGCTTCGGGTCGCCATTCCCGCCGGGGCGCGCTTCGTGGCGCTGAGCTTCGACGCCGACATCCGCGTCAAGGCGGGGCTCGTCGACACCGCGCTGGCGCTGCCGCTGGCGAGTGCGACCGACGGCGCCGGCAGCGCGCTCAACCCCGGCGTGCGCCGCCTGCCGCCCGCCGCGACGCATCTGTGCCTGCGCGCGCCCGGCGCCTGCAGGGGCTCGCTGGAATACTGGGGCTGAGCCATGACGCAGCAGCCCGTCAGCCTGACCCGCCGCCGCCGCGACGTCTTCGACCTCGCCCGTCTCGGCCGGGCCGCGACCCGCGCCTGGTTCGAGGCGCCGGCTTATGCCGATCTCGCCGCGATCGCGGATTTCGGCGCCGATCGCTACGCGATCACCACCGTACCGCTGGCGGGCATCGCCGCGGCGAGCGCCGCCGAGCTGCGCGTCAAGCGCGCGGCGAGCTTTGCCGAGCTGATCGCCTTCACCTGCAGCGCGAGCGCGGCCCGCAGCTATCTCGATGCGCAAGGGGCGCTGCGGGCCGATCTCGCCGCCGACCAGCCACGCTTCGACTGGACCAACGGCCGCCGCCAGCTCGCGCTCAACGGCGCCTCCGCCAACCTGCTCCTGAACAGCGCGGCGCCGGCGAGCCAGAGCGTCGGCGTCAGCGCGCAGGCCTATGCGCTCTCCTTCACCGGCACGGGCAGCATCGCGCTGTCGGGGGGGGCGGGCGCGGGGCCGCTGGTCGGCGCCGGCGCGGGGATGCGCGTTTCGCTCGTCTTCACGCCGGCGGCGGGAACCCTGACGCTGACGATGAGCGGCGATGTCCGCCTCGCGCAGCTCGAGGCCAATGTCTTCGCGTCGCCCTATATCGCCACAGCCGCCATGTCGGTCAGCCGGGCCGCCGAGAGCGCCGAATTCTCGCCCGTGCTGGAGGCGCTGCTGCAGCGCAGCGCCGCGAGCATCGTGGTGCGGGGCCAGAGGCTGGAGCGCAATGCGGCGCGCATCGTCGGCGTCAATGGAACGGCCTCGTTGCTGCGGGCCCAGTCCAACCGGCTCTCGGTGCTGATGGACGGCTCGGCGCAACTGGCCACGGCGGCGGGAGCCGATCTGCGCACCACCAGCTATGCCACGGCCTGCGCCTTCGACGGAACGGGGCGCTCGGTCGCCCGCAACGGCGTGTCGGTGGTCACCGACAACGGCACCCCGCCGGCCAGCCGAAGCTCGGTGTTTCTGGGGCGGGACGGGGCGGGTACGGCGGCCAGTTTCGGTGACGGCTGGTACGACTGCCTTTTCGTCGCGCCTTTGAGAGCCACGGACACAAGATTGTTAGAGTATGCCGCTTTAGCTTGATTGGGCACCAGAATGCCCTTTTAAGGTCCTTGCGTTGGTCTGACTGGCTGTCTACCCTCTCCACCCGTCGGTCGCTTGCTCGGCAAAGTAATGGGGAGGATATAATTTCATGAAAGACGCAAGTCTCACCGATATCAAGATTCATATGTCGGATGCAGAGAAGAAGCTGTTTGAAAAATATCTTCGGAAAGCTAGATTTTACCTAGAGTACGGCTGCGGCGGCAGCACGGAAGCGGCTGTCAGACTGAAAGTAGGCAGGATTATATCTATCGAATCCGACAAAGCGTGGGTTGAAACTTTAAGTAAAAAGCCGGAGCTTTCTTCGGCAATCAATGACGGGAAACTGCGTCTGATCCATGTTGATATTGGCGAGGTAGCCAAGTGGGGCGCCCCCAAGGATGAGGCGATGCTCAGAAATTGGCCCGACTACTTTCTGCGCCCATTCGAAAAATTCGAATACGAATATGATACCGTTCTTGTGGACGGTCGTTTTCGAATTGCTTGCGCTTTGGCGTGCCATGCCTTTCTATCAGACAGCGCAATCGTAATGATTCATGACTATCGAACTCGCGACGGATATTCCGAGGTCGAGAAATTCTACGAGATCATTGATCACGTCGATAGCTTGTTTGTTTTTAAGAAAAAAGAGAAAATTAACTATCGTTCGTTCTATACGAGTGTCTTGAAGTCTATTTTCAAATATTAATGTGACTTCCATCAACTAAGCCAACGCAGCACATATGTTGCGTTGGTTTTTGATAGCGGGCGTGATGATCTAGATGTACACGAAAATTAAGAATCTGGAAGTGGATCCTCTTGACTACTTCGATCTATATGATGTCGCCAGATCCGAAAAATATGCCGATCGTCAAAACTTGAATGTCGAGATCGTTTCAAGGCTGGAAAACAAAATTTATCTTCCAAAAAACGATAGCTCCAAGATCAGTATCAAATTTAAGTTCTCTGATAGATCGCGCGACAATTCCGTTTATATCGATGATATTCTCTCGTTCCGCGGAAGCGTTGTTGTAAACGGTAGTGGAAACAATATTTTTGTTTCAAACTCTAATCAAAAGATAACGTGCAATATCGATGTCAGAGGCCAAAACAATGAGCTTGTGATCGGTCGGGATACCTCGATTAATCAAGCCAATCTCCTTGTTGATGGCGATGGAAATAGTTTGACTATTGGCGATGAGTGTATGCTTTCTTATGGGATTCGTATCCGCACATCGGATTCGCATGCTATTGTTGACCTCAAATCGAGGAAGCAGATCAATTATTCGCAGAATGTCGCCATTGGCCCCCGCGTTTGGATCGCCTCAAACGTCATGATCTTGAAGGGTGTAACAATTGGTGAGGGGTCGGTGGTAGCCGCTTCGTCCGTTGTTACTAAGGCGGTTCCAGCGATTAGTCTTGTTGCGGGCGTTCCTGCAAAAATAATCAGAAAGAATGTTAGTTGGAGTCGTGCCAGCTTACCCAAGCAAGTCGAAATTGATCGGATAGTCGATCATTTCGAGAGCGCTGGCCTTCTGGAAGATTGACGGCCAGATTTTCAGTCGGGCGTCCGATTGATAACCAGCCAGTCAAAACTTGCTTCTCCATTGGCAATCACGACACGAATGTCATGAAACCCTTGGGTTAACTTAAGAGTGGTGATCGCAGTGATGACTGGAGTGTTGTCGCGAACCAGAGGGATGTTTTTTTGAGCAGCGAGTGATCCATTGACGAGCAGCTTTGCCACGGGATTCTTCGCCCTCGCGGATGCTCGCAGAATGAATCGATAGGTGCCTGCATCGAAATAAAGTTGCCTGTAAGCGAAGCCATCGCCCTCCGCCGCAGCCTGTAACTCCCAAGCACCTGCCTCGCGATCGCTGGCAAGTTTGCGGATATCGAAGTTGCGGCTAAACGCCAGATCGGACGTTTGCGGTGCTGCGGCTGCGGCCAAATCGTCGGCACTCTCAGCTTGAAGGCGAGTGGCGCGCGACCTCGGGTCATTCATACGCCTTAGCAGTCCCATGTACTGATTGGGTTCACGCCAATCGCGAGCCACTGAGCGGAACGACGCAGTACCCTCATAGGGGCCATTGAAGCCCTCGATAATGTTGATCGAAGCTTTCTTGTTGGCTTCCAGCACGGCTTGGAAGGCGGCTCCGCCGTTGCGGGGTACTGGGCCGATGTTGCATCCCTGCCCGCAACTGAAGCCAGGGATGGTCACTCCCCATAATCTTCCGTTCCATTCGGTCAGGGACGAGATGCCGTTGGGCACCCCCTCAATTTGCCATTTATCGCCATTCCAACGGCTGATCGCCGCCCCGCCTTTCGGCTCGCCAAATCGGGTGTTGAACCAACTATGCACGCCTCCCACCAGATCCGTCCTTTCGGCCAGCGAGGGATCGCCGGTGATCCAGGCGGTGGAGAGGATGAAGAAGGGTTCGACGCCGTAGCGCTCGACGAATTTCGCCTTGAGGTCGGCGAGCAGCTTCGTCGTGTTGCCGCGATGGCCGGTGAAGCGGTGGGTGATGCCCCAGAAGGCGATGACCGGCTTCTTCGTGCCGGCGTCGTCGATGCGGTACCACATCTCCTTCGGCACGGTGTCGAACCAGGGCCTCACCGTCGCATCCCAGAAATACCACAGTGCGGTGCGGCCCGAGGAATCGGGCCTGTCGCTCAGGTCGAAGCGGGTGTTGGGATCGCGGTCGTTGCTGCGGGCTTCCTCCAGTCGTTCCGGCCCGTTTCGCGTCATGGCGCGGCGCAGCGCGAAGGTGCCGCCCGTGTCGACGAAGAGCGCGAAGCGGGCGGCATCCTCGGCGGCGCTGCGGCGCACGGCGTCGACCATCATGCGCAGCTTGTAGGGACACATATGGCCGGGGCCGACGAATGAGTTGCGGTCCTCGGGCTTCGTGCAGCCGCGCCCGATCAGGAAGATCAGGGGCGGGCGGGTGAACAGCAGTTCGTCGAGCTGCTGGTCCCACCATTTCGGATCGTCGCTGTCGAAATTGCGGTAGAGCGGCATCTGCACGCGCTCCGCATTCGGGATCGGCTGCCCCGGCTTCCAGCGATGGGCATAGCCGAAGATCGGCGCATTCTTCATGCCGTCCGTCGGCGGTGCGGGCCATCTCACCTCCTCGGGCGAGACGTCCGGCGCGAACCAGGAGGTCGCGGCGCCGACCGTCGCCTTGCGCAAGGCGAGGGGCGCCTCGGCGAAGGCCGCCGTCGCGCCCAGCAGGAGGGCCGCCAGGGCCGCGAGATGACGCGCGATCGTCCGCCTTGATGCCATGGCCACACGCTGTCCCGGTTCGTCTGGTTGCACGGCATCTTTGCCGGGGATTCAGGCTCGATTGCGTCGGCGCCTCGCGGCGGCCACCGTGCCTCAGGGGCGGAAGGGGTACTTGGCGTCGAGCGGCGACATCAAAGGCGGGCCCGAGCGGGCCCTCTCCTGGCTGCCGAACAGTGTCTTGAGGATATCGTAGGCGGTCAGCTCGGCGGTATCGAGCGCGGTGGTGTAGCGGGCGCGCCCGCCATCGTCGGCCGGGCGCCCGAGCACGAAGAGGAAGGCGGCCTCGACGAAGCGGCGCGAGCCCATGCGCCGCCAGGTCGCCTCCGGCTCGAGGCATTGCAGATCGCCGACGACGTCGGCTTCCGTCCAGGTCGTGCGGGGGGTGAGCAGGTCCTCCACCGTCAGCATCTTGTCGCGCTTGTAGCGGGCGACCTGCAGGGTGATGTCGCTCGCCCCGTCGAAGCCCGTGCCGCTGCGCCGCTCGACCAGGCTGAAGCGGGCCTTGCCGGCCGGGCATTGCGCGCTGCGCAGGATGCGGAAGCCGAAATGCCCGTGGCCGATGCCTTGCTGCATGATGTCGGGCCGGTAGATGTCGGCGACCGCGGTGGCGATCGGCTGGCCCTCGCGCAGGATCGTGATCTCGCACGCCGGGCCGGGCTCGCGCGGGCGGGCCCAGCCGATGAAGCAGTCGTCGCCGCCGATATAGTGCAGCTCGCCTTGTCCCGCGCTCAGCTCCATGGCGTGTCTCCCGGCATGGGCAGGTGGCTCTCCGCGGCGGCGCGGGTGATGATCGGCGCGAGCTGGTCGATCAGGCTGGCGAAGGCCGCGTCCCAGGTGAAGCGCTGCGCCATGTCGCGGCCTGCCGTGACGATGGCGTCCCATTCCTCGGGGCTCAGCGCCGTCAGCGCCGACAGCTTGGCGTACAGATCGCTGGCCGAGAGCGGATCGAAATAGGGCAGGAGCGGGCCGCCCACCTCCGGCAGGCTCGAGCTGAACGAGGCCAGGCAGGGCGTGCCGACCGAGAGGCTCTCCACCACCGGCAGGCCGAAGCCCTCGAAGAAGGAGGGGTAGAGCGTCAGCCAGGCGGCGCGCAGCAGCTTGTACTTGTCGTATTCCGAGACGAAGCCGGTGAAGACGATGCGGCCGCGCGCCTCGGCATCGGCCAGCACCTGGGGCACCTTGGTCTTGTCCTGCAGCCAGCCCGTCTTGCCGACGAAGACGAAGCGCATCTGCTCCAGCACCTCCGGATGGAGCGTCAGCATCTCGAAGATGCGGGCAATGTTCTTGCGCGGTTCGCGCGTGCCCAGGATCATCACATAGCGCTCGACCGGGCGCTGGCCGACCTCGCCGCTGTAGCGCACGGAGAATTCCTCCGGCCATTCGACGCCGTTATAGACCGTGGCCAGGGGCCCGAGGCCCTCGCCGAAATAGGCCAGCAGGTCGAGCCGCGTCGCATCCGACACGCAGAGCGTGATGTCGTTGGTCAGGATATCGGGGATCAGCGCCCGCATATGGTGATCGACATTGGCGGCGGTGTGGAACTCCGGCGTGATCAGCGTCGAGAGATCATGCGAGATGCTGGCCTCGACATCGAAGAAGCCCCGCACCCGCTTGACCGAGGGGAAGAAGCCGACGCTGAGCCCGCTCCGGTCGAGTTCCAGCCGCCGCGAGCCCTCGCCGCGGAAGCGGGCGTTCAGCTCCTGGCCGCTGTTGGCGGCGAGCGCCGCCCTGACCAGCTCCTTGTCGAGCAGCAGGTTCTCGAAGAAGAACTCGGTGTGGTCGGGCGCATAGTCCAGAAAGCGCAGGGCGAATTTCGCGGCCACCATCGGGATGCCGGTCCAGTTGGCGTCCAGCAGCGGGGTGGCGTCGATGTAGAAGACCGCGCCGGTGTCGGCCACCAGCGCATCGAGGCGGTCCTTCAACAAGACGAGGCGGTTGCTGATCTGATCCATGCTCAACCCTGCAAGACCTTCTGCAGCACGGCGCGCGGATCGGCGGCCACGAAGGCGGAGGGCCGGTCACGCAGCAGGTTGCCCCGATGCTCGCCGCCATCCTGCAAGGCGTTGAGCAGGGCCCTGAACTGGCGCCGCGAGATCCTGCCGGCCTCGACATGGATCGCGCCGAACGGCGAGGGCTGATGGACGACGTCGCTCAGCTCGAAGGGGAAGAAGTCGATCTCCATCGCGGAATCCGCATCCAGGCCGATCTCCTCCAGACTTTCGGCGCCGAACACGACCGGGCGCAGGCCCAGCGTGCAGAGGCGTCGGAAACTCCAGGAAAACTCCGGATCGGCCGCATCGGCGACAAAGCAGGAAAAGAGACTGCCCAGTTCCGGCAGCGCCCGGCTCGTGGCCACCGAAACAAAGAAGACGCCGCGTTCGAGCAGCGCCTGCGCCAGGGGATGGCGCTTGATGCTGGCAATCGCGGCATTCAGGCGGGCGGGGGTCTCGAAGGTCTCGTTGAACGGCATCAGCGCCAGCGCGACGCCGCGCCGGAGCGGATCGGGCTCGTCGAGATAGCGCTCGAGCAGGTTGACCGCAAATCCACCCGGGTCGGCCATGTTCCACGGCACCAGCACGAGCGAGGGGGCGGCGCCCGACGGATGCCGCCCGGCGAGCGCCAGGAAGCTCTCGGGCACGGCCGGCAACGGGTCGCCAGTCCGGCGCGCCTCCCAGAGCGCGGCGTCGAAGTCGGCGGCAGCCATGACATCGAGCCCCGGCAGATGATCGTCGGCGCGCGCAGGATGCGGCGCCTCCAGGCCGTCCTCCGGTTCGGGAATGCCGAAGCCTGCGCCCAGAACGTGTTCGGCGACCTTGCCGCCATCGGGCAGACGCAGGCCGCGCGGGGCGTCCAGCAGCAGCAGCGCCTCGGAGAACGCCGCCGGCAGCACGTCTCCGACGGCAAAGGGGCTCATGCCGCTCGAATAGATGTCGCGGTTCTCGCGCTCGGCGATGACGCTCTTGTTGCGCGTGCCTTTCAGCACGCAGGAATAGCGCGTCGGCCCGAAGCGGAGATGGGTGATCTCGCGCTCGCTCACGGATTTGCGGCGGATGGCTTCGCGCAAGGGCTCGAAGCTTTCCGGCGTCATGAAGATTTCCGGGGCCGCACAGACGAACAGATTCGCCGCCGCCGTCTTGAGCTGCGGCAGCAGGGCGTGGAGCTGGCCCTGGCCGCCGAGGAGAATCTGGTTGAACACGGCGCGCGACGGACGCACCAGGCTGGCCGGCTGCAGGTGCCGGGCAAAGGGAAAGGAGAGGATGAGGTTCATCGGGCTGTCTGGATACCCCCCGGCATCTTGTCCTGACCTTCAGCCGTCACCGCCACTTCCTGTCCGTCATCGGCAATCTCCCCGTCGGATGCAAAGAAATAACGACGAGGGTCCGGCTCTTCTTCGATTTCGTGGGGCGAGCGGCCGTCCGCCGTGTCCCGGTAGCAGTTTTCGTGCCGCTTCGCTTGCCGATGCATCCCCATCGCCCGCGCGATCGGCGCGGGCGATGGGGAGGGCCGGGGCAGGGCTCACTGGCCGGTTTGCAGATCATGACGGTTGTCCCAGCCGGTGGGCCGCGAGGGCAAGGCAGGCCGACTCCAGCGCCGACCGGGCCCCGTCCCTCTGTGTCGTGGCCGGCGCATCCGTTTCATGGAGCGGCCGTCCTGCGACGATGGCCTCATGGAGCCTGTCGACGAGCTCGCGGGTGGCCGTCGCCGCCGCCGGCTGGACGATGCGCGTGTATTCACTCGATCGCACCACCCCCCGGATGATCTCGATGCGCTTGCGCAGCGAGACGGAGCCCTCCGAATCGGAGTCGCTCTCGGGAGGTCGGCGCAGGAAGCGCAGGAAGACAGCGCGGCGCAGCGGGCCCTGCCGCTCGATGGCGAGCAGTTTTCCGAGATCTCCGGCGAGGGACAGCATGACCCAGGGATCCTGGAACGGCTCGTAACCGCGATGCGCCAGCAGGCGCGCCGCCATCAGATCGTCAGGCGTCGCGGAGACGCCGAAGCGCTCGCGAAAACGGTCGGCCGCCGTCAGCGTCGACAGCGTGGAGCGACCATCCTCGAGGTTTCTCGCCAGTGTCAGCCAGGCGGCGAGCGGCGGATTGGGCGGACGGCCGTCCTCGGCGAAGAGATCGGCGTTGTTCAAGGTCGCGAGAGACCAGCGGGCCGTCGTCTGCGCGAGCGCATGATGCGGGGAGCCGGCCTGCTCGGTCAGCTCGAAGGTCAGTTTGGCGGCGTCGATCGAAACGGCGACGGGGCGATGGTCGGCAAATATCATGGTCGGCCGTGCGAACAGCACCAGCCGCGCGGTCAGCGCCGTGAACTGCCGGGCGCTGAAGGGGAGCTGCCGGCCCATCATGACGAGATGCCACGGTTCGGCGGACTGGTCCGTCTGCAGCGGGTCGAGCGGGCGGACATGCATGCCGTCGAGAAACATCGGCGCGGCCGGAGTCGGGTCGCGATGGTCGAGGAGCTCGACCAGCCGTCGCTGCCGGCCCAGCTCATGGATAAAGCGGCCCAGCAGGGCCTGACCGGAGGGCTCAACCAGATTGAGCGCGAGGATGCGCAGCGGGCCGCCGACGCCGGGCTCGCGAATGCGGCCACCGATCCTGAAGCCGCCCGGTGCGATGTCAGCAGGCATATCCAGAAGCGGAAGATCGGCCGCCAGAGCCTCGCGCTCGGCTCTCGTCCATTGCGAGGGATCTGCCAGCACCATGCGGGCAAAGCTGTTGCGCAGCGATTTGGTGTCACGGATCGAGAGGGGATGGGCGACAAGGGCGCGGATGAGCAGCGCCATGACCCCAGCGGCCCTGGCGTCGCCAGGCTCGGACGGGAACTCACCGTCCGGCGAGGCGCCACCCATGCCGTCGGGCAGCATTTCGGGGGGCAGGAACAGCCAGGGTGACAGAAGCCGCACGCCGCGCGCATCACGCACGCCGATGATGACATCCGTCACGCCGGAACAACGCCGCAGCGCAGCGACCTGCAGGCGCAGCGCCGGCAGGCTGATCTCGGCGGCTTGCCGCAGCAAGAGCAATATCCGGTGGGATGGCATCGCGACTTACCCGGCCGTTGAGAGCGCTGAGACCGGCGGCTGCGGCGCGATGGTCCGGAGATCGAGCGAGATCCAGCAGATCTTCGCGCCGAGAAGGCGCGCATCGCGCGAAGCGTTGCGGTCGCTTGGGCGCACCGCCTCGCCGATGTCGACAATGACCAGCCAGCCACCGCCTGTGGGTTTCGGCGGCAGCGGGACCTCCACGATCCGGAGCTTGCCGTCCTTGATGACGCGGGCCGGCATCACGCTGCCGTTGACGCTTGCCGTCGTTTCGTCGCGCAGGGCGCCGCTGAGATTGTTGATCGCGATCGACAGCGTGTAGCCCTGCTTCGCCGGTTTGGGAGGGCAGGCGACGGGAAGGACGGCATAGCGTCCGTTCGTCCAGGTTCCCGACGCTTCAGGGCGGTGCCAACTGCTGAGAAGCTGCGCGCTCCAGGGCTGGGCGCTGGTGGTTTCAAACCGGCTCGCCGGGATCAATTGCATCCATTCGAGCGCGTTGAGAGGCGTCGCGCGCGGCGGCAGGGTGGCGGGCCACTGCGCCGGGCCATTGCTGCGGAAGCCGAGGATGGCGGCATCACGGGTCAGGGCGGGATCCGATGCAGCGAGATGCGGCCAGAACAGATCGACGAACGCCGTCGGTCCAAATTGCAGCACGACTTCGGCCAGACTCGCTACACTGCGCTGGGAGATCGCGAGGGGGGCTGCGGTGAGGAGGTGGTCCAGCAGGCCGCCGAAAGCCCGCGCCAGCACCAGCCGCTCCGGCAGCGAGCACGGTTCCAGCACGGCTTTCAGGGCCTGGGCTATGCGCGAGCCGGGCGGGCATCGCAGCGTGCTCGAGCAGATCAGTTCGGCCGCGAACGCCGCCGGCTGCCCCGCGACGAGCCGGGCCAGCGCGCCTTCGCGTGCGTCGCCGCGAGGGACAAGGGGCGCGCCGCCGAGATCGCGGGTAAAGTCCAGCAGCGTGCATGCGTAGGCGTCGGCCGTTCGGGTCTGCTGATGAGCGTGACCCGCCGCCCCGAGCGCGATGCGTCGCTGGGGGTCGGAGACGAGCGCTTCCAGCACGGCCTGCAGTTCCGTGCCGTCATCGTGAGGCGCGATCGTGCCGCAGGAGCCGCGGGGCAGTTCTGAAAACGAACCGGAGTCCATGACCACCGCCGGGCGCCCGGTGTTGAGCGCTTCGACGAGCGAGCCCGATGCCCCTTCGATATTGGGCTGACGCAGCAGAACGAAGATGTCGGTTTCGTCCTTGAAGCGGGCGAGGCGGCGATCATCGACGGCCAGCGCCAGCTCGACGACATTCCCGAGGTTTTCGCTGTCGATGAAGCCACGCAGTTCCTCGATATAGCCGAGATCGCGTGGATGCCCGACGATGCGCAGCGTGGCACGCGCCCGCAGCAGCGGGGATTTGGCGAAAGCCCGGCAGATCAGGTCGAGCCGCTTGTTGCGCGACACGTTGCCGAAGCTCGTGATCATGACGCGCTCGGTCGTCAGCGTGCGGGCCTGCCATTGCTCGCGATCCTTGTCCGAATAGATCCGCTTCTGGTCGGCCGACAGAAACAGTTCGCAGATCGGAGCCTGCGTGTAGCGTCGTGCGACCGTGGCGGCGAAACGCGAGTGGACGACGACGCCGCGCGCCTGGGAGAGCACGGCCGACAGCATCGGCAGCGACCGCAGCGGCTCCTTTTCCCAGACGCGGCCGGGCGGCCGGTTTGCCGCCGGCAGGAAGTCCGCGATCAAGGCGCGTGCCGCGTCCGCCCCGCCTTCGAGCGCGACCTCGGCCGCGTAGGAAACCCGATCCTGCGTGTGCTGGAGGTAGTACCAGACCATGTAGTCATGCAGGACGACATCGTGCAGGACGACGAGGCCGGCGTGCTGCATGGCCATTTCGTTGATCCGGCGATGGCTGTTTTTGTCATTGCCGACATTGAAGATGCAGAGCGCCTCGTCGAGCCGCGGCAGATCGTCGATCCAGCGGAAGGGAACATGAGGCCGATAGGTCGGCCCGTTGGGTTCGATCACGAGCTGGAGGTCTGTGAAGGGCGGTGCGAGGTTGCGCTCCAGCGCGTGCAGGATCGGCCGGCTGAACGCGCCGATATCCGAATTGGGGCCGAACGGCGAAAACCAGAGCAGATGTTTGTCCGTCGCCACTGGCGATCCTCGAAGGCGGGTCAGGAGCGGCTGCGGGCCGGTCGATGATGGTCCTCGGCCCGGTTCATCGCTCGCGCAGGCTGACGTTCCAGCGCCGGGCGAGGGGCTCCAGCAGATAATGAGCGACGGTGCGCTCGCCCGTCACGATCAGCACCTCGGCGGAGATGCCGGCCGTCAGCTTTTGACGGACCCCCTCGGGAATCGTCGATTTGTCGGCAACGACCTCGGCTGCAAAATAGGCCAGCTTCGCAACCTCGTCAGTGATGCGGTCGCGCGAAATGTTGCGCAGGGTGCCCATCATGACAGTGTTGCTCATGTAGCCGAAGCCCGGGAAGCGGATTTCGGATCTGGCGCCGTCCGCGACGCGATCGATGTCGTTGACGTCGACCCTCACCTTGATGATGAGGTCATCGGAATCGGGCGCGAGGTCGAGAATGGGTTCGCCCGCGCGAATGACACCGCCCACGGTGAAAATGCGCAGCTGCTGGACCGTTCCGCTCGTCGGCGCCACGATCTCGATGCGCTTCTTGGTGTCGGAGACGAGGCGCATCTGCTGGCGCACTTCGTTGAGCTGCTTGCGAACGTCCTGCAGCAAGCCCGAAGCCTCCTGGCGATAATCCTGGAAGATCTGCTTCTTGCGCAGCCCCAGCTCGTCGAGCCGTTCCTTGAGACGGGCCTTCTGGACGTCGCCGCTCGTCACGATTCCGACCAGGCGCAGTCTTTCGCGTTCAAGCGGCGCGATCCGGGTCGTCGGCACCAACTGCTTGGCATGGAGCGGTCGCAACTGGCCGAGCTCGGCATCGATCTGCACCAGCGTACTGCGTGCGGTCGTGGCGTCGACGCCGACCTGCTCCAGCTCCTTGGTGGCCTGCTGGATCAGGCTTTCGGCAATCTCGGTGTTGCGGAGATAGGTCGACCGACGGGTCTCGAACAGACGAACCTGATCGGCGATCACCGGCGCGATGGCGGGGTCGGTTCCGCGCACCGTCACCGGCGGCGGAAACACCAGCCTCTCACGCCCTTCGAACTCCGCCAGCAGCCTCGTCTCCTGCGCGAGGAGGATCAGGAACTGGTTGCCGTAGAGATCGCCCTGCGTATCGGCGCGCGTGGGGTCGAGCCGGATCAGCACCTGGTTTGCAGCCACCCTGTCGCCGTCGCGGACCAGGATCTCCTGAACGATGCCGCCGTCGAAGTGCTGGATGGTCTTGCGGCTGCCCTCGTTGCTCAACACGCCGGGCGCGATGGCGGCACCGTCGAGCCGGCTGACGCTCGCCCAGGTGGCGAAGCTGCCGAGCAGCCCGAACACGACGGCATAGCCGCTGATCACCGAGCGCCGCCAGTTGGCGGAGGGCTTGCGGGGCGTCAGCGCCGGGGCTTCTGATTTCGGGAGAGGGGCCATCGTCATGTCCTCGCGTCAGGCCGCGATCGTGGTGCCGGACGCGCCTTGCGAGTCCTTGCGATCGGAAATCTGTTTGGGCGGCTGGTAGCCGGCAAGACGGTTCACCACCTGCTCCCGCTGGCCGAAGGCGTGAACCGTGCCGTTGTTCATGACAAGGACGAAATCGCAGTAGGTCAGCATGTTCATGCGATGGGTCACCAGAATGACGATGGCGCCGCGTGCCTTCAGGGCCTTGATCGTCTCAGCCAGACTCTGCTCGCCCATGGCATCGAGGTTGGAGTTGGGCTCGTCGAGGACGAGAAAGCGGGGGTCGCCATAGACGGCGCGGGCCAGGGCGACGCGCTGGCGCTGGCCGCTCGACAGCATGTGGCCGTCGGGTCCAAGCTTCGTGTTCAGCCCGTGCGGCAGTTTGGCGATGATGTCCTGAATCCCGGCAAGATCGACCGCGGCGATGACCTTGGCGTCGGTTTCCGGGCTGGCCTCTTCAAAGCGTGCGATGTTCTCGGCGATCGTTCCCGGCAGCATGTCCACATCCTGCGGGACGTAGCCGATGAAGCGGCCCAGCGCGTCCTGGTCCCAGTGCGCGATGTCGTGCCCGTCGAGCACGATCGAGCCGCGCAGCAAAGGCCAGGCGCCGATCAGGACGCGGCCGAGCGAGGATTTTCCGGCTCCGCTCGCGCCGACGACGCCCACGATCGAGCCGGCATCGACCGAGAAGGAGACGTCGTTGATGACGACATTGTCACGCCCGAGCGGCGTGGCGGCAATGCGCGACACCACCAGCGCGCCGGCCGGAGCCGGCAGCTGGACGCGCGGGGTGCGTCGCGCATCTTCCCGCAGCAGCTTGTCGATCCGTCCCGCCGAAAGCGAGGCGTTCCAGAACCCGCGCCAGCCATTGGCGATCGCATCGACGGGATGAAGCGTCCGCATCGCGAGGATCGTCGACGCGAACATGATGCCGGCGCCGATTTCCGACGAGAGCACGAGGATCACGCCCACGCACATCATCAAGGGAAGGTAGAGATGGCGCATGATCCGCATGGCCAGACCGATGGGTGCGGTGCGGCGGGCCGCGCTTTCCATCCAGCCCATGGCCTCGTCGCGCTGGCCGCTCCAGCGCAGCACGAGGCGCGGCAGCATGCCCATCGACCTGAAGACTTCGGCCGAGCGCATCACGGCGCGGGCGAACTCCGCCGAGAGCGCGGACTGCATCATGGCCCGCTTGACCTCCTCGCGCGCAATGAACTGATTCACGATCGCCAGCGCCGCCACGATGCCGGTCATGACCAGGATCGCCACGCCGATCCAGAAATGGAACAGGAAGGCGATCGCGACGATGAGCGGAACCCAGACCAGATCGAAAAGATGAATGATCAGGCCCCCGGACACAAAGTCGCGCAGGGTGCCAAGGTCCTGGACGATGAGGCTGCGCGCCGCGGCAGGTAGATTATCGGTCTGGCGGTTGAGCGCATCGAAAACTCGCGGCGCGATCTTCAGATCGAGCGCATAGGCGACACGTGTCAAAATTGTTTCGCGATTCTTCTCCAGAATCGACCATACGATACACAGGAACACCACGATCACTGTCAGGGATATCAGCGTCGAGATATTTCGGCTCGTCAGGACCCGGTCATGCAGTTGCAGAAAATAGATCGTTGGAGCCAGAAAAAGCAACGTGATAAAGAAACTGAAGAACAGCAAAGAGAATAACGCTGGCATGAATTCGCGCAGCTCGTGCCGTAGATACGTATTCTCCGATCCGGACATGACGCCTCGTTTACTCGTCCTGGGATGCGCGTTCAGTCGAGGCAGGCTCTCGACAGCTTCGCCCCATCAATCTACCGCACCTCTCCGTAAGGCAATTATCATACCTCCCTCAAATCTTCAATTTGTCGGATTGAAAGGCGAAAAATAATCTGCGATTGCATTAATTTAGCGGTTTTGGCCTATATCGGTTGAGTTCATGGGCGCTGACGCGTCGATTGATCGATGGCAGCGTAGCAGAGGTTTGTGATGGTTGAGCTGGTTGCTCAGATCCGCAATCGCATGGCGGCCAGTGCGCCGAGGCGGGTCCTCCATGTCGGTTGCGGGGTGAAGTCTCATCATCGGCTGCACGCCTTGTTTCGCAATCCGGCCGCCTGGTCGGAGGTTCGCGCCGACGTCGATGCAAATGTCGCACCGGATCTGATTTGTTCGGCCGTCGATATGAGGCAGCAGGTGGCGTCGGGGAGCTATGATGCGCTCTGGTCGTCCCACACGATCGAACATCTGTACGATCATGAAATCCCGCTCGCCTTCAGCGAATTCCTGAGAGTGCTCAAGCCCGGCGGGTTCGTGCTGATCCGGTGCCCTGATCTGGCGGCGATCGTGGAAGCGATCCACGCCATCGGCCCCGAAACCGTGGCCTACATGTCTCCCGCCGGGCCGATCACGCCGCTGGACATGCTGTTTGGTCATCGTGCCGCGATCGCGCGGGGCAATGGTTTCATGGCCCATCATACGGCGTTCACCGATGAGCGCCTGGGCCAGTACCTGGTCGATGCCGGTTTTGCCAGCGTCGTGACCAAACGCGCCGACCATTATGACCTCTGGGCCGTCGCCTTCACCGAGGAAGCCTCGATGGAGGCGACCTTGGCGGATCTCGCGATGACCGGGCTCGATTTTCGCAACTGATGTCGTCAGCGCTCGCCCCTCCCACGGCCCTGACCCTCACGGACGCGCTCGGTCGGGTCGAATGGCGCGAGGGCCACCACCGGCGCTCTCTGGCGGAGCGGGCCGGCGAAGCCCTGCAGAGGGGGGATCCGATGTCGGCCTGGCTGCTGGCCGACAGGCTCGTCCGGGTCAGCTACCAGCGCAGTGCCATTCCCTACATCCTGCGGGCTTCGGCGCTCGCCCGGCTGGGTTCGATGGAGGAGGCTTCCGCCGATTTGCGGCAGGCCCTGGCCATCGACCCGCATCACGTCCTGCTGCAGCAGACACTGCTCGACATCGGCGCTCCCGACGACCGGCGCCAGGCTGCGGCGGTGCTGCTGGCGATGCCGGACGGGCTGGGACAGATGCAGGCGCTCTCGACGGTCGCCGAGGATGGCGTGGCGTTGATCATCCATGCCAGCACGGACGACGCCAAGCTGGTGGCGCATCTGCGCTGGCGAGGCGAGCCCGATCTGATCGTCCGGGCCAGCGACGGGACCCGTCATTTTGACCTGAGCGTCGTTGGCGCCCCCGATTCAGGGCATCCGGCTTTCCCCTTCGCTGCGACAGTGTCGGTGTCCTGGCCCAGCCAGAGCGAGGCGCTGGCGCTGCGGCCTGCCGACGGTCGCGTCTCCTTCCTGGCGGTGCCGCCCATTCTGCATCGGCCGCAGGTCGTCGGCGGCGCGGGACCTGCTCCCCGCCCGGACGAGTTGCAGACCAGCCTTGTCATCGTGATACCGGTTCATGGCGACATTGCCGCGACGGTGGCCTGCCTCGACTCGGTGAGGGCGGCCTGCAACGGCCGTCGTGACTGGAGGGTGGTCGTCGTCGAGGATGCGACGCCCGAGCAGGCGATCATCGCCGAACTGAACGAGCGTGCCCAGCGAAGCGAATTCACGCTGATGCGCAACCCGCTGAATCTCGGCTTCGCGCGCAGCGTCAACCGCGCGCTGGCGACACGCCGGTCCGGCGAAGACGTCCTTCTGCTCAATGCCGACACGATTTTGCCGCCCGGCGCGATTGAACGACTGGCGGCGGCAGTTGCGAGCGATCCTTTGATCGGCACGGCGACGCCCTTGTCCAACAATGGCGAGGATACGAGCTTTCCGCGGCGCTTCACGGCCAACCCGATGCCGGAGATCGGCGAGATCGCGCGGCTCGACGGCCTGGCGCAACGCGCCAATGCCGGCCAGCGGATCGAGATGCCGAACGGGGTCGGTTTCTGTCTCTACATCAAGGAGGCGCTGCTGGACCACATCGGGCCGCTCTCCCTCGACTATGGGCGCGGCTATTTCGAGGATGTCGATTTCTGCCTCAGGGGTACGGAAGCCGGCTTCCGCCATGTCTGTGCCGCCGACGTCTTCGTCGGGCATAGCGGCACGCGTTCCTTCAAGGGCGCCAAGGCTGCTCTCGTGCGGACGAACCTGACCTTGCTGGAGAGCCGCTTTCCGGCGCATCGCGAGCGGGCTCTGATCTTCCATCGGGATGATCCGCTGAAGCCGGCGGCGTGCCGGCTGGAGGCGCTGTGGCTGCGGGAGGCCGCAGAGCCTTCAGGGCTCGTCGTCGCGCCCGCAGCCATGCCGCTCTGGCTGGTCAGGCTGATGGCGCGCAATCATGCGCCGGGGCGCAATGGCGTGATCGCCCGGTCGGTGCGGGATGCTTCGGGGCTGGTGATCTCGCTCTCGTCGGTCGCCAGCGGTATTCCGCAGAGCCTCACGATCACGCTCGCAGCCGGCGATGCATCTGCCCCCGATCGCGTCGCGCAGGCACTGCTGGAGCACCGCTTCGGCTCCGTCCTGCTGATCGACCCGCGCGATCTCGACCCCGTCCTGGCGCAGGCCTGCGGATCGATGCCGGTTCCATGCAGGGTTGGACTGGCCTCGGCGTTCAGCTTCGGTCGCGGCGCTGATCAGGCAGGCGATCGCACGCAACCCGTGATCGTGCCGGGCCCATTGGCGGAGGCCATCGGCCGTGAGATGGGCTGGGGCGCGTTGCAGGGCCCGCAGCGGCCCCAGCGTCCGGAGATGCCCGCAAGGGAGCAGGATCGAAGGGAAGGGGGATGCCTGGCCATTCTCGGCGAAGCGGGCACTCCAGATGACTGGCGGCTGGCCAATGCCATTGCGCGGGCGCTATCGACGCTCGGCGGCGGCAGGGTCGCTGCGTTTGTCGGGGATCCTGCCCAGCCCGAACCTCCCGAGCGCGGATTGTTCCCGGCCGGGTCGATGTCGCGATCCGAGGCGACGACATGGCTTGGGCGGATCGGCGCCGAGGCCTGCGTCTTCGCCTCGCGTGCCTATGGGATCGCCGATCCCCGCGTCGAAGTCTGGCCGCAGGGAGGGATGCCGACCGCCTATTTCGACCCCCGCATCGTTCGGCCGCAGGTCGAGGGGCCCCGGTTGCGCCTTCCGCTTCAGATGTCGGAGGCCGAGGCCTCCGCCGTGGTGGCTTACTGGTTCGCGGCTCTCAGGCCGGTACGGCAGCCTGATGAATCGCCGGCTCCTTGAGCGCGGCCACGAGCGGGGCCGAAAAGGCGAATTCGTCGATCAGCTTCAGATGGGCGGGCCAGCTGTGGCGCTCGAAATCGTATCGTGACTGGATGGTCTTGCGCGCCTTCGCGCGCATCGTCACGAAAGCGCCGGGAGTGGCGAGGGCTTCGATGACACGCTCGGCGAGCCGCTGCGGCTCGAAGAACGGGACGAGAATGCCGTTGACGCCATCCTGGATGACCTCCTGGACGGGGGCGGTGTCGGAGCCGATCACCAGGCAGCCCAGAGCCATCGCCTCCAGCATCGACCAGGACAGGACGAAGGGGTAGGTCAGGTAGATGTGGGCGCGCGAAAGGCGCAGCAGGTTCAAGTAATCCTGATAGGCGACCTTGCCGAGAAAATGGACGCGCGAGAGGTCGAGCTTGTCGCCGAGCTCGTCCAGGAGCGCCGCCTTCCAGGAGGGGTGGTCGACGGGGGCGGACCCGTAGGACACGCCGTCTCCGCCGACCAGGCAGATTCGGGCTTTCGGACGGGCCTTCAGAATGTCGGGCAGGGCCCGCATGACGATATGGAAGCCGCGATAGGGTTCGAGATTGCGCGACACGAACGTCACGATCTCGTCGCTGCTTTCGAAATCCTGTCCGCCGACGGAGAAACGCGGCGGCGGGGGGGCGGGTTTCAGGTTCGTCGTGTCGAGGCCGTCATGCACGACATGGATCTTCGGCTGCATCTCGCGTGGGAAGATGCGGCGCTGCCACTGCGTGGGTGCGATGGCGAAATTCGCCTCCGTCAGCGACAAAAGCGTTGCCGCATTGCGCAGGATGACCCGCGTTTCGCCGTCGATGCCATAGCGCGGGGCATCCTTGTCGAAGCCGATGTCGGTGCCGCTCGGCCAGTAGTAGAATTCGGCGTAGCTGCAGATCGTGGCATCGGGAAAGAGCGCGCGCAGCGGCAGCGCCTCGCCCCAACCCGGATGGACATAAATCAGTTTCGGCGAGAAGCCGTTGAATTTGAGCGTGGTCGCAGCATAGATCACCTGCTCGGCGCGGCGGCTCTCGAGCTCGAAGCGTCTGGCGAAGGAATGGACCTGGGCCAGTTCCGAGCCGGCGAAGGTGTAGCGCTGCAGCGGGACGGCAGCGAGGCCCGGCGCACCCTTTGCCCCAATAGCCCGCACACGGACGCCGGGGCGCTTCGCCATGGCGCCGGCCAGATTGCGAAACTGGGCCGGAAAGTTGTTGTGGACGAACAAGACGTCAAGTTCGCTCATCTAGGCCTCCGGCCGCGACAAAGGCCTCGAACGAAAACAGGGCGCTTTCATCCAGCGCAAGGGGTTGGTCCAGCGCGCCGCGCAAGCCATAGTCGAGGACGCTCTCTCGCGCGATAGGCACGGTCTCGGCTTCGAGCGGGCGCTGCCGCCCGATGACGCCCTCGGCAAGCCAGCGCTGCGAGAACAGGCAGGCGGCCGCGAGATCGAAGGCCATGCAGCCATCCGCGGTCAATGCCGCCGCACGCGGGCCCGCAAGCTGCAGCAGCAATTCGGAGTTCACGACCATCAGGCCGTTGTCTCCCGCATAGCCCTCGAGCGGGACGACAATGTCGGCCGCGATCAGGAGTCTGGCTGCGTCCGCAAGCCGCTCGCGGCCGCGCGCCATGACGTCGAGCAACGACAGCAGCGTGCCATAGTCGCGGGTTGGCTGGTCCGAGGGATCGAACATGTCCAGCGGTTCGGCGCCCTCGGGGCTTTCGGCCAGATCGCGTGAGACCTCCACGATGCGTTCACCGGCGACCGTGCGGGTGCGGAACGGCAGCGTGCGCAGGGCGAGGGGCTGGTATTGCAGCAGCCAGCGGCCGTCTCGGCCGATGCGCGGCGCGCGCAGCAGATCCGACCGCAGCAGACAGACGACCGTCGGCGCGCCACCATCAGCATGGATCACGATCGGGCAATGATGGGCCAGGTTGAGCAGTTCCGTGTCGGCGACAGGGAGGGCTCCGACCTGTTCGAGCCATAGAAAGCGCAGCGGGCGACGCCACTGGCGCATGCCCGACGTCACGACCGGTTCAAAGGTCAGTCCGCTTCCGATGTTCAGGAACATGATCAGCCGGCCGCGTCGGCTGGTTCGCGATGGGTCTGGCCGACGGCCTGCTTTGCGGCGGCGAGCAGGTTGCCCGCACGAAACAGGGAGGCGCGATGAAACGACAGAAAAAGGCCGGCTCCGACGCCATGGCGGCCGACGATCGTCGAGACTTCATCGCCGCGCAGGCGCGAGGAGGCCACCACCAGCAGGTCTTCGATCGCGACCCGCTGCCCGTGGCCGAGGTCGAACTTCAGCGGCCACGGCTCGAACAGTCCTGCCGCCGCCAGATCCGCCGACAGGCCCTCCGTCGCCGGCAAGGCTCTGGCGAAGCTGATCGCTTTCTTGGCGCGGTCGAGTGCGGCGCGGCTCAGCCGGCCATCGCCCATCAGCAGAGGCGCCCCGATGTCGGTCGGGTTGTCGGCGATCGTGGCGTCGAACAGAACGTGCTGCTGAATGATCGTCTCGGGCTTGGGCACCATCAGGGGAAAACACTGCAGCGCCAGCGGCAGCAGTGATTCATGCATCGGCGTGTCGGGGCTGAGGCCGCGGCCCTCCGGCAGCAGACTTCGCAGGGCCACGAGAACGGGGCCGTCGGCGGTGACGCGCCAACAGAGGGGAAACAGCCTGGCGAGGTAGCCGGCCTCCATCAGGACGACGGGAACGCATTGCAGCTCCCTGACCAGCCGGTAGGACACTTGGGAGAAGATGCGATGGTGCCCGGTCGCGGCTCCCAGGACCGTGGGATGTTCGTAGAGGGTGTCGACTGCAACCATAGCGGATGACTGTCACCGAGGCGGAGAGCGATATCAGGCCGGCGCCGCCCAAGATAGCGGGATAGTACACACAGAAGAAGGGGGGCCGAAAGGCCCCCCTTCACATGGATGCCAGCAGATGATCGGACGCTCAGGTCTTGAAGAGCACGGTCTCGATCTGCGAGTACTGGACCGTGTCGCCGTTGCTGAACGTGATGGTGGTGACGCCCAACGATGTCGAGGAGCTGGCGATATCGGCCGCGAAATGATCGATGAAGAGCGTGTCGGAACCCGACCCGCCGACGACCGTGTCGGCGCCGATCGACCCGTTCTCGGACATGAGGTTGATCCGATCCGAGCCGGCTCCGCCGAGGATCGAGTCGTTGCCGCCACCACCGACGAGCGAGTCGTTGCCGTCGCCGCCGATGATGGTGTCGTCACCACCGCCCGCGATGATGGTGTCGTTGCCGGTGCCGCCCTCGACATAGTTGCTGCCGCCGCCGCCGATGATCGAGTCGTTGCCCGAGCCGCCGATGATGGTGTCGTTGCCGTCACCGGCGATGACCGTGTCGTCGCCGGAGCCGGCGGTGATGTTGTTGTCGCCGTTGCCCGCCAGGATCGAGTCGTTGCCGTCGCCACCGAGAATGGTGTCGTCGCCGCCGCCCGCGATGATCGTGTCGTTGGAGTTGCCGCCGTCGAGATAGTTGTTGCCGTCGCCGCCGACGATCGAATCCGCGCCCGACCCGCCGAGCAAGGTGTCGTTGCCGGAGCCGGCGATGATGGTGTCTGCACCGCTGCCGGCGTCCACCGAGTTGTCGCCGTCGCCGACGATGATGTAGTCGGTGCTGGTGCCGGTGCTGACGACCGTGTCGTCACCGCTGTCTGTGGCCACGAATGCCGTGCCGAAGGCATTGATCGTGACGTCGATGTTGGTGTCGCTGGCGAAGATCGCCGAGGTGTCGTCGCCCGACAGGGTCTGGGGACCGTTAGGATCGCCGGTGAAGAGGATAACCTCCTCGCCCGGATCGGGGTTCGTGGTCGAGTCGGCGGGGATCACATCCGTCCGGACACGATCGCCGGCGACGGAGCCGCTGTTGAACACGCCGATCGTGTTCAGGCCCTGAAGAATGCTGTCGCGCGCATCCGTGCTGAAGACCGCAAGATCGTCGATCTTATCGGACAACTCGGCTTCGGTGTAGTTGTAAGTTGTCACAATTCAACTCCAAAACTTGAGGGCATAAGATGTCGCCAAGTTAATTCAAAGCGGATCTTGAGCGGGATGTTCGAAAAATTCTGACGCGCCCGGCAGTGCCGGCTACGCCTATCTTTTCAGGCAACTTTTCTTCTGGTGTCAGAGCCACGGCCTCCGGCATCAGGCGCGCGGCCTGGTGCGCAACCTCGTAGGGTTGATGAGGGGCTTCGTAGGACGGCTGCTGAGCCGTCGCCGGCATGGTCAGCGTGACGGGGATTGCGGGCAGCAGCGACAAGCGCAGCCCCACGAGAGGCTCATGGCCGGTCGGCCCTCTCAGATCGACCGTCGAACCCGTGCGCGAGACGATGGCCGCACCTAGGAAAAGGGCCTCGCAGGCCAGGGTGTAGCGGGACGCCAGCGGGCCAGAGAGAGCAAAAGTCAGACCCACCAGCGGCGCCGCGCGTCCCCGCGATCCGATAAAATTACCGGAGGGCGTGGGGGCGAGCTGTGTCCGACCGCGTTGGTTCAGACTCGCGCTGGTGACGATGTCGAGGCCGTTGGGCGCGCCGCGCCAGTTGATCGCGATGCCCTCGATCGCCATGGGGAACTGGGGTCCGCAGATCCAGTCCCCAGCCTTGACGGTGACGTCGCCGCGATGCGCGACATGGGCCATGATTTCGAGCATGTCGCCCGGATTGATGTCGTATGACGGGGCCAACCCGCGAGCCTGAGAGCCGAGGGCCGGGCGAGCGGCATTGGTGATGCGCTCGAGACCGACATGGGCCTGTTTGCGTCCCCGCCCGCTCGACGACATCACCGTGATCAACACGGCACCTTCTCTGCGCGACCGCAACACGATGCCGTCGCCGGGCATGCCGAGGATGGCTTCGCCGTGACGCGCGAACGAGTCGGCGGCGTCGATGACGACGATGTCCGAGCCGTGCGGCACCGAGACGGCGATCTCGGGCGCATCGAGACCGTCGGGCGACGACACATAACGCAGCACAAACAGACCTTCAGGCACCCGTAGGGGCCTGCTGTCGGCTGTATCGTTAAATGTGTAGCGCGGGTCGATCATTCAGACCTCGTGGTAGCAGCGCCGCCAGGATTACCGCAGCGCATCAAGAGACTGATGCGCCGCAGCATGACAGTATTGCGTGACATTCCGAAGACGAAATTCAGTGCAGCTTGCTCAGTCTGGCGGCATCGCGACCTACGAAGCCGCCAGACTTAAAGGCAAGCAAATCCTAGGCCAAGCTCAGGCGGCGCGCGCGGCCGCGCCGAACCTGGCGCGGATTCCATCGAGCTGTCGTCCTTCTCCGATCATCGCAAGGCGACGGGCGCGAACGCTGCCGTTGGCCAGCGGCTCGCCGTAAAGGTCCAGAAACTCCTGAACATTCTGGAACATGCGACGGTTGCCATGGTCGACATAGCTCTCGGTCGGCGCGCCGTTGGTGAAGATCACCTCGGGGTTCTCGAACTCGACGTGGAAGTAGTCCACGAGTTCCGAGCTCAGCTCCTGCCGGATGGTGACGCCGTTAACCAAAAGCGCCGCCGGCACCAGGCCGCCATCGACGTGGATGGCGTGATCGGGCGAGACGTGGAGGTCGCGGCTGGGAACCTGCGGGCCGAGCGCGCCGGCCGCGATGACGACCGGAACGATCTTCATGTTGCCACGCACAAACGCGGCGCTGTAGCTGCGGCGGCCGATCCACTTGACGCGCTTGGCGACTCCATCCAGCGTCGTCACCTGATCGCCGATCGCAAGCGTCTCGACGGCAACCTCGCCTTCGGGCGTTGCCACGAGCGTTCCGCGCAGCAGGCAAGCGACCTGCACGCGCGACTGAACATCGGCGATCGTCGTGTTCTGGATGAGGATGGTGCTGCCATTGGGCAGGGTCACGAGGACGCTGCTGCCGACCTGGTCGAAATCGAGCGAGCTCAGATCGATCGGGCCGCCGAAGCTTTCGCCGAGATCGATCGCGATCGTGTCGGAGGTCGTGAAGTCGGTGATGATGTCATTGCCGCTGGTGCCGTCGAAGATGAACGTATCGTCGCCGTTGCCGCCGCTGACGATGTCGTCGCCCTCGCCGCCGAGCAGGATATCGGCGCCGGCACCGCCGCGCAGAATATCGTTGCCCTTGCCGCCGTCGAGATAGTCGGCGCCGCCTTCGCCATTGAGGATGTCGTCGCCATTGCCGCCGAAGACGACGTCAGCGCCGCCGCCGGCATTGACGATGTCATCGCCGCCTTTCGCGTTGATCACATCGGCGCCGCTGGTGCCGTTGATGACGTTGCTGCCACCCGTTCCGTTGATGATCGCCATCTGTCGCCCCTTTGACGCGGGCGGCCCTGAGGCCAGCCACCATGCCGCACTGCGCACCGAATACCAGCGACCTGTCGCTTGGTAAAGAGATTCTTAAGTGACTTGATTGACTTTTTTTGAACTCGCCGAGGCGCGTTGTTGGTTAACCGGCTTCGGCGCGAGTCGACCGGCGCGCTTCTGGCGGCCCCGGCACTGGTCGCGCCCGACTTGGGCAGGTGAGGCCGCCGCTCATTTGGGCAATGCGCTCGGCGTGACTCGCGGTTTTTGAATTCATTTGTTAACGCAGCGCTTCAAATTAATCATTTCGAGAAAAATGAAATTCTATACTGATTTTATATTCATAAAAGCGAACGGTTATATTTCATGGCCCATTCATTGCAGCTCAGGATGGCGGTCCGTTCGGTCTTCAAGAGTCCTTTCGCGTTCTCGATACGGCGATTGCGCTCGATGATTTGCCCAATTTTGTGTCTCGTCTGTCTATATTTTCCTCTCGGTCGCGGCTGCCCTAGGTAAGGGATCCGTTTTGAAGCCCGCACCACTCAACGGGCATTCATGAAGGCCTTCTTGCTCAGGGCCGTGCGGAGGAGGATCGCGATGTCCAGCCAGATCGACCAGTTGTCGATGTACCAATGGTCGAAGGCGACGCGTTTGGCCATTTTCTCGTCGGTGTCGGTCTCGCCGCGCAGGCCATGGACCTGCGCCCAGCCGGTGATGCCCGGCTTGACGTTGTGGCGCCGCGCGTAGAGCGCGATCTTGCGCTCGAACTCCTGATCATGGGCGACGGCATGCGGCCGCGGCCCGACCAGCGACATCTGCCCTGTCAGGACATTGAGCAGCTGCGGCAGTTCGTCGAGATTGTAGCGCCGCAGCAACCTCCCGATGCGGGTGACGCGGGGGTCGTTGCGCGTTGCCTGGACGATGACATCGCCATCGTCGGTCGTCGTCATCGTCCGGAACTTGAAGATCCGGAACGCCTGCTGGTTGAAGCCGTAGCGGCGCTGGCGAAACAGCACCGGGCCTGGCGAGTCGAGGCGGATGGCGACCGCGACGAGCACAAGCAGCGGCGCCGAGAGGACGAGGATCAGCGCGGCGGTGATGATGTCGAAGGTGCGTTTCAGCGCGACCGCGGCGGCGCTCAGCGGGGGCCGTGTCAGGCGCAGGCTGGTGAGGCTGCCGGTGTGGACGATGTGCGGCCGCTCGAAGCGATCCATGATCTTTTCCGGCGTGAGATGGATCGCGACAGGCAGGTTCATGAACGCGCCGATGCAGGCGTCGATCGTCTCCTGGTCCGACCAGGGCAGCGCGATGAAGACCGAGTCCGGCTGCTTCTGCCGGCAGCTCACCACCGCACTCGCCAGATCGCTGGCGAGTGCGGCGGCCGGGTCGTTGATCCGGCGGGCGTCGTTGCTGCGCAGGAAGGCGACATCGACGATCGCGTAGCCGACATTCCAGGGCTGGTGACGCTGGACGAAGGACATAACATCGGGCTCGCGGCCGATCAGAAAGACGCGCTCGCTGGTGATACGGCCGGTCTTGCTGGCGATCGAGATGCTCGCGACCAGGGCCGAGCGTGTCAGCGCGATCACCGGGATGCCGACGAGGTAGCTCGCGACGACGACGCCGCGCGAGTAATGGTCGGCGATCTTGGCCATGAAGAGGATGGCGACGAAAGCCACCATCGTGATGTTCCAGACCGAAAAGGCCGAGGCGACCTGCCCCTTGGCTGAGAGATAGTTGGCGAGCTGATAACGGCCCTGCACGGCGTTGATGAAGACGAAGATCGAGGCCAGCATGATCGCGAGTTCGAGCGTGATCTGGTCGGCCCGTAGCGCGCCATAGACCGTGAGGTGATAAGCCAGCGAAACCAGCCCGACCATCAGCATGATCACCGCCGCGTCCGTCGCCGAAGTGACGAGCCAGAGCCAGTGACGCCAGGCGTTGGCGCGCCCTTGCGTGACGGAACTCGGGGCGAAACCCATGTCGTTGACGCTCATCTGGCTCGACCGCTTTCGCACGCGCAGGGCCTGGGCCGTGCGGCTCCGACGTTTCGCTGTGGCACAAGCGTGCCGTGTCAGCGCTGGTTCGGGGCAAGGGTCGCAAGCGCCATACCGCTGTGGCATGTGCCAGGTCGGGCTGTTCCGGCGCGGGAGCGGCAGGATTCAGCCGGTTCAGGCCGCGTTTCCGGCCCTCGTCCGGTCGAGGCGATGAGGGAGTGCGCCGTTCTGGAACAGGCGCGTCGCGAGCGCTCCGGCTGGGTCGCCGGCTCAGCCGGCGGCGACGGAGGCGAGATGGTCGCCGTTCAGCAGCCGGACCCCGTCGGGGACGAGCAGGATGACGCGGTCGCGCGACAGGCGCGTCAGCGTGCGGCTGACCGTCTCGATCGTCAGGCCGAGGAAATCAGCGATGTCCTGCCGGCCCATCGGCAGCTGGACGGTCACGGACGACCGGCCGATCCGGGCCCAGCGCTGCTGCATCCTCAGGAGAAAGCAGACGATCTTCTCCTCCGCCGTGCGGCGGCCGAGCAGCATCATCTGCTCCTGCGCCAGGGTGAGCTCATGGCTCGCCTGTTCGTGCAAGCGCCGCAGCAGTGCCGGCTTGGCATCGACCAGGGCGGAATAGGGGAGCCTGGCAAAGGCGCAGGCTTCGACCGGATCGATCGCGTCGGCACACAGGCTGGCGCTTTCGCGCATCGACAAGCCGATGAAGTCGCCCGGCAACGCGAAGCCGACGATCTGGCGCCGCCCGTCCGGCAGCAGCGTGTAGAGGCGCACGGTTCCACTGGTGATGTTGTAGACGCTCGGGGCCGGCTGGCCCTGAACGAGCAGCGGATCGCGTGGGGCGAATTGCGCCGGGCTCGCCAGATCCTGCAGCAAGGCGAGATCGTGGTCGGACAGGGCGGCGCAGACGCTGAAGAGGCGCGTTTCGCAGGACAGGCAGTCCTGCCGGATGCGCACGCCGTTGCAGCCGTGTGGCGGAGGATGGTCCACGGGCGGTCCTTGAGGTCTCCGGACGGTGTTCGTGCAGAAGGCCGAGTCAAACCATAGCCTTTGCGAGGCTCGCGGTCACCTGCGATGCGGCATGCGGGGCGTTCATGGCGCGCCGCGAGCGCGCGGCCTTGGCGCCGTCTCGGCCGCCGGGTTAGGTCTCGCATGCGCAGATCGCGGGAGGCAGACATGACGATGACCGGTTTCGGGCTGCAGGGGCCGCGCATCGCGCACGGCGGCAAGGCCATCTATGGCGCGCCGCTTGGCATCCTGATGCTGGAGGCGCGCTTCCCGCGCATTCTCGGCGACATGGGCAATGGCGGGACCTGGCCCTTCCCGGTGCTCTACCGGGTGGTCGGTGGCGCCAGCCCCGACAAGGTGGTGCTGCGGGGTGCCGACGGGCTGCTGCCGGACTTCATCGCCGCCGCACAGGATCTGGTGCGGCTGGGAGCGGAGGCGATCACCACCAATTGCGGCTTCCTCTCCCTGTTCCAGCGCGAGCTCGCGGCGGCCGTCGGCGTGCCGGTCGCGACCTCCTCGCTGATGCAGGTGCCCTGGGTGCAGGCGACGCTGCCGCCGGGCCAGCGGGTCGGCGTCGTCACGGTGTCGGCCGGCAGCCTGACGCCCGCGCATCTGGAGAAGGTCGGCGTGCCGCTCGACACGCCGGTCACCGGGACGGAGGGCGGCCGCGAGTTTTTCCGCGTTCTGATCAAGGCCGAGAAGGACGACATGGATGTCGATCTGGCGCGGCAGGACGTCGTCGATGCGGCGCTCGATCTGGTGGCGCGGCATCCGGAGGTGGGCGCGATCGTCCTCGAATGCACGAACATGCCGCCCTATGCGGCGGCCGTGCAGGCGGCGACGGGGCGGCCGGTCCACGACATCTATTCGATGATCACCTGGTTCCATGCGGGCCTGAGGCCGCGGGTGTTCTGACAGGAGCGCGGGGATAGCCGAGCCGACCTATCCCCGGTGCCTGCGCGGGGAGCGATGCTGGGCTTCGCATCCCCCGGTGCCGAGACGGCGCCCGACCCCGCGAGGCCCCATGACCGCAACGCCGCGGCTTTCCCTGCCCCTGCTCGCCGCCGGGCAGGGGCAGAAGCACGTCACCCATAACGATGCCCTGACGCGGCTCGACGCGCTGGTGCATCTGACCGTCGACAGCCGCTCTGCGGGCACGCCGCCGGCGGTGCCGACCGAGCTTTCGGCCTTCATCATCCCACCCGGCGCGACGGGCGCCTTCGCTGGCCGCAGCGACCAGGTCGCGCTGTTCGAGGATGGCGGCTGGACCTTCCTGGTGCCGCGCGCTGGCTGGCAGGCCTGGGTCACTGATGAGAGCGAGCACCATCTCTGGACCGGCAGCGAATGGCGGCGCGACAGCCCGCTCAGCAGCCTCGGCGCCAGTCTCTGGGGCGTGAACGGCACGGCCGACATCACGACCCGCTTCGTGGTGCAGGCGCCGGCGAGCCTGTTCAACCATGACGGCGCCGGGCACCAGCTCAAGCTCAACAAGGCGACGGCCGGCGAGACGGCGAGCCTGCTGTTCCAGGACGGCTATTCCGGCCGCGCCGAGATCGGGCTCGCCGGCGACGATGACCTGCATCTCAAGGTCAGCGGCGACGGCGCGGCCTGGACCGAGGCGCTCACCGTCGAGCGGTCGACGGGCGAGGTCTCGCTGCCGGCGACACCCTGGGCGAGCGGCGGCAATCTCCTGCTGAATGGCGATCTGCAGATCAATCAGCGCGGTTTCGCCGGCGGCACGCTGGCGGCGGGGGTCTATGGCTTCGACCGCTGGAAGGCCGGCCCTGCCGGCGCGACGCTCACCCTGTCGGGGTTCGACCTCACCCTCAGTGCCGGGGCGCTGGTGCAGCCGATCGAGCCGGCGCTGTGGGGGCTCTCTTCCTTCGCCGGCCTGCCGCTGACGCTGTCGGTTGAGGGGCTGTCGGGTGGGGCGCTCTCGGTGACCATCGGCAGCGTCTCGGGCTCCATTGCCGCGGGGGCGGGCCGGCGCAGCGTGACGCTGACGCCGGCCGTCGGCGACACCGGCGCGCTCTCGGTCAGGCTGGCGCCGGCGGGGCCTGCCGTGACGCTGCGCCGCATCAAGCTGGAGGTCGGGCGGCGCGCCAGCGCCTGGGTCGCACGGCCGGCAACGCTCGAAGAGCTGCTCTGCGCCCGCTATTTCTGGCGGTTCGAGAACTCGTTGTCGCTCGACGCCTATCAGGCCGCGGGCGGCGCGGTGGCACAGACCCTGATGCTGCCGGCGAGGATGCGCGCGACGCCGAGCGCCGCCTTCGCCGTCTCGGGCACGGTGAATGTCGCGGGTGGAAGTCCGGCCTTGACGGTGCTGTCGCGGCGGGAGGCGCGTGCTTCGGTGACGGCCTCGGCCGCCGGCCGCGTGCAGGCCGCGTTCGGCAGCATCGCCTTCGACGCGGAGCTGTGAAGGAGCGTCCTCGTCAGTCTTGATAGATGCTCTTCACATGCGCGTTGATGGCGGCGATGTCCGGCAGCATCCCGCCATTGCGCGCGTGCAGATGGCCCTCATGCCAGTACCAGTCGTCGAAGCCGACATTCAGCCGCTGATAGCCGGCCTCCGCCAGCAGAACGCGCATCGTCTCGCGGCGCGGCTCGACGAAATTGTGCTCGATGGTGAAGAGCGCGATGGCGTGGCGGGCGAGGTCGATCGTCCTGAGGATGTCGAGTTCCGAGCCTTCGGTGTCGAGTGAGACATAGTCGAAGCCCGAGCCCGCCTGCCCGTCGGCGGCATCCATCTGGTCGAAGGTCGCAGTCTCGACGGTGATCAGCCCGTTCTCGCTGATCGCCTGACGCCTGTGCTCGGCATAGCCGTCCGACTCGGCATATTCGGCGAGCGTGCCGATTTCCTGCGAGGGGACGAAGGACAGGAACTGGCCGCCCTCGCGATGGACGGCCCGCTCCAGGCAGGCGGCCTTGCGGCTCGCAGTGAGCCTGGCGAAAAGGATCGGGTTGGGCTCGACCAGCACGCCGCTCCAGCCATGGTCGGCTTCGAGGAAGCAGGTGTTGCTGTGCAGGACGCCGTCGAAGGCGCCGATCTCGGCGAAGCGCCCGCCCCGCCGTCCGCCGCACATCGCCAGCACCCAGCGCTCCTGCTCGATCTGCGAGTTCGTCGGGGTTTCGAAGGCGTCCTGCCAGGAGAGGCGGGGCGCGGGCGTCTGGGCTGGCACGGTGTGTCGTCTCGCGGGGGCGGGACGACAGACTAGGGCAACGCGGTTGCGGATGGAACGTCTGGGCCTCGTCGTCATTGCGAGCGAAGCGAAGCAATCCAGGAAGCGTGGCGCCGCAGGTTCTGGATTGCTTCGTCGCTGCGCTCCTCGCAATGACGCGCTTCAGTGAATCTCGGGCTCGGGAATCTTCGCCGTGCCCTCGAGGTAGTCGAAGTCGCAGCCCTTGTCGGCCTGGCGGATATGGGCGGCCGACATCTTGCCCCAGCCGCGGGGATAGTCGCGGTCGGGCGGTGTCCATGCGGTGAGGCGCGTGGCAATCTCGGCGTCTGTCAGGGCGACCGAGATGGTGCGGGCCTCGACATCGACGCTGATAACGTCGCCGGTCTGCACGGCGGCGAGCGGCCCGCGGATGTAGGCTTCAGGGGCGACATGCAGCACGCAGGCGCCGTAGCTGGTGCCGGACATGCGGGCATCCGAGATGCGCAGCATGTCGCGCACGCCCTGCTTCAGGAGCTTCTTCGGGATTGGCATCATGCCCCATTCGGGCATGCCGGGACCACCGACCGGGCCGCAGTTCTTCAGGACCATGATGTGGTCTGGCGTGACGTCGAGGCTCTCGTCATTCACGGCCTTCATCATCGCATCATAGTCCTCGAAGACCAGTGCCGGGCCCGAATGCTTCAGCAGGCGGGGCTCGGCGGCGGAGGGCTTGATGACGCAGCCATCGGGGGCGATGTTGCCCTTCAGCACGGCGAGACCGTTCGCTGTCGTCACGGCGTTGTCGAGCGATCGGATGACGTTGTCGTCATAGACGGTCGCGAGCGCGATGGTCTCCGAGATCGGCTTGCCGGTGACCGTCATCGCGTCTGTGTGGAGCTTGCTCTCGAGCTGCTTCAGCAGGGCAGGCAGCCCGCCGGCATAGAAGAAATCCTCCATCAGGAACTCGCCCGACGGGCGCAGATTGGCGATCACCGGTACGGTGCGCGAGAAGGCGTCGAAATCGTCCGGCGTCAGCGACACGCCGGCGCGGCCGGCCATGGCGATCAGGTGGATGATGGCGTTGGTCGAGCCGGCGACCGCCATGTGGACGGTCAGCGCGTTCTCGAAACTCTTGCGGGTCAGGATGCGGTCGGGCGTCAGATCCTCCCAGACCATCTCGACGATGCGCTTGCCGCTCGCCGCGGCCATGCGGGGATGGGCAGCGTCGGCGGCAGGGATGGCGGAGGCGCCGGGCAGGGTCAGCCCCAGCACCTCGGCATGGCTCATCATGGTCGCGGCCGTGCCCATCACCATGCAGGTGCCATGGGAACGGGCGATGCCGCTTTCCATGTCCTTCCACTGGTCGTCGGTGATGGTGCCGGCTTCCTTCTCGGCCCAGTACTTCCAGACGTCGGCGCCGGAACCCAGCACCTTGCCGGCCCAGTTGCCGCGCAGCATCGGCCCCGCCGGGACATAGATGAAGGGCAGGCCGGCGCTGCAAGCGCCCATGATCAGGGCCGGCGTGGACTTGTCGCAGCCGCCGAGCAGCACCGCGCCGTCGAGCGGATGGGAGCGGATCGATTCCTCCGTCTCCATCGCCAGGAAGTTGCGATAGAGCATGGTGGTCGGCTTCTGGTACTGCTCCGAGACCGACATCACGGGGATCTCGACCGGGAAGCCGCCCGCCGCCCAGACCGCGCGCTTCACCGCGTCGGCACGGTCGCGCAGATGGGTGTGGCAGGGGTTGATCTCGGACCAGGTGTTGATGATGCCGATGACCGGCTTGCCCATGAACTCCTCATGCGCGAACCCCATCTGCAGCGCCCGCGAGCGATGCCCGAAGGAGCGCAGATCGCTGGCGCCGAACCAGCGCTTGCTGCGCAGCGTGTCGGGCGTCTTGCGGGGATGGGACGACATCGGCGTTTCCTTGGGTGGTTTCTTGTGTCTGCGATAGGTCTGTCATTCCGGGGCGCAGCGAAGCTGCGAACCCGGAACCCACGACCGGGTGCGACGTCCCGGTGGGTGCTGAAGGTCTCACCCGGTCGTGGGTTCCGGGTTCATCGCTGTGCGATGCCCCGGAATGACAAGGGGCTCTACTCCGCAGCCGCGCGCTGGGCGCCCCAGCCGGAGACGATGGCGCGCAGCTGCGCCTTCTCCTCAGCGTTGAGCTCCGGCAGGCCGGGCAGGCGGACGCGGCCGACATTCGTGCCGAGCAGGCCGATCGCTTCCTTGACGACGGTGACGTTGGCGCCGTTGCCGTATTTCGTGCGCAGCGTCTCGAAGCCGGCGATGGCGTCGACCTCGACCCGCGCGGCGGCGTAGTCGCCTTTCTCAAGAGCGTGCCAGACCGACAGCGACCGTTCGGGAGCGACATTGATCAGTCCGGAGGTGAAGCCGCGGGCGCCCAGCGCGTAGAAGGGCGCGGCCCAGCCCTCGGCGAGGCCGCAGATCCAGTTGGCGCGCGTTCCCTGCGTGGCGCGGACGCATTCGGCCAACAGCATCATGTTGGGGGAGGCGAACTTCACCCCGGCGACATTCGGGTGGGTCGCAACGCGCACGAGGTCCTTCACGCCGATCGCATCCGAGCGGATGTAAGCGACGAGCGGCAGCGTCAGCGCTTCGGCGATGGCGAGGATGTAGTCGGCCTGAGACTGGGGCGCGGCGAAGGGGTCGAGCGGGTGATGGACCATCACCGCGTCGCAGCCGGCCTTGGCCGCGAGCCGGCCGGTCGAGACTGCCTCGCGCAGGGACCGGCCGATGCCGGCGGTGACGAGGGCCTTGCCGGCGGCGGCCTCGGCTGCGACCGCATGGCTGCGCACGACCTCGTCTGATGTCATCGGGTAGAACTCGCCGGTGTTGCCGGCGGAGACGATGTTGTGGATGCCAGCCTGGGCGATGCGCGCCACGATCTGGCCCGTCACGGCCCAGTCGGCCTCGCCATCGGCGCCCCAGGCGGTGACATGCACGCCCGAAATACCGCGCAAGGCAGCACGGATTTTATCACTCGTCATAGTCCAACCCTTCCGCATCGGCGCCGAACACCTGTCGCACATGGGCTTTCGCCGAGCGGACGATATGGCGGCGCATTCTCTCTTCGGCGAGCGCAGGATCGCGCGCCCGCAGCGCCTCGTAGATGGAGCGATGTTCCTCGAAGCCCTGGTCGCGCTCGGAGGGTTCCGAGAGCAGGGCGATCCGCTGCGCGTGGTCGTACATGCGCTGCCCGTCGAGCCGGCGCTCGAGATAGCCGCAACCCGAGATGCGGTGGATCGCGCCGTGATAGGCCTCGTTCAGGGTGACGAGGTCCTCCAGCGCGCTGTGCTGCGTCGCATGGGCCATCTCCTCGATCAGTCGCGCGATCTCCGCGAGATCGGCCTCGCCGAGACGGTTGGCGGCGATATGCGTCATGACGCTTTCGAGCGCGGCGCGCCCCAGCGCCATCTCCAGCGCCTGGCGGGGCGAGAATTCGACGAACACGCCCCGGCGCGCCTCGGTGCGCACCAGCCCCTCGCTCTCCAGCTTGCGGATGGCGTCCTTCACCGGCGTGGTGCTGACCCCGAGCATCTCGGCCAGATGCCGCTCGTTCAGGCGCTCGCCATTGCGGAAGCGCCCGGCGACGATCGCCCGGCGCAGCCGCTCATGCACATGCTCGCGCAGGGAGCGCAGCAAATGCGGTGCGACGGGTTCGATGGTGAGCGTCTGTGGCATCTTCGGTCCAGGAGGCGGGCCCAGCCCGCGAATCCGCAACGCGGCTCGCTGAGGCTGTGCTCCATCTCCGCATCACTCACCACAAAGGACAAGCGGCGACAAGACTGAAATTTCAGATTTCAAATCTGGAATCCTGTGCTATCGAAGTCGGCAAGGATCCGACAACGGACCGCGCTGGCGAGACTCGCCGGCTCTGTGACAGCCATGGGAGGAAGACCAATGACGATGACACGCAGGGCGGCGCTGGCCGCCGCTTGCCTGCTGGCCGCTCCGGCCGCGCTGGCGCAAAGCGACTATCCCGGCAGCAAGGTGGTGACGATCATCGTCCCCTTCGCGGCGGGTGGAACGACAGACCTGCTGGGGCGCATTCTCGCTGACCGCCTGGGTGCGCGCCTCAACGGCAAGTTCATCGTCGAAAACCGGCCCGGTGCCGGCGGCAACACGGGTGTCGCGGCCGCCGCACGGGCGACGCCCGACGGCTACACGCTGACGATGGGCACGGTCTCGACCCATGCGATCAATCCAGGCGTCTATGCCAAGATGCCTTTCGACCACATCAAGGACTTCGCCCCGATCTCGCAGGTGGCGAGCGTTCCCAACATCCTGATGGTCAACATCGACCTGCCCGTGAAGACAGTGCCGGAGCTGATCGATCTGCTGAAGAAGAACCCCAACAAGTACTCGTTCGGCTCGTCGGGCGCGGGCACCTCGACCCATATGGCGGCGGAGCTGTTCAAGGTCTCGACCGGCACCGACATGGTGCATGTGCCCTATCGTTCGAGCGGGCAGGTGACGCAGGACCTGCTCTCCGGCCAGATCCAGATCACCTTTGACAACATCACCATCGCCTGGCCGCATGTCGAGGCCGGCAAGATCCGCGCGCTCGCGACCGCCACGCCCGAGCGCCTCGCCGTCGCCAAGGACCTGCCGGCGCTGGCCGAGTTCATCCCGGGCTATTCGGCAGCGTCCTGGCACGGCTTCTTCGCGCCGGCTGGCGTGCCGAAGGAGATCGTTGCCAAGCTTTCCAGCGAGGTTCAGGCGATCATGCGCGAGCCCGCCGTCATCGACCAGATGAAGAAGCTCGGCGTCGATCCCGTCGGTTCGACCCAGGAGCAGTTCGCCGCGCATATCGCCGCCGAGACCAAGCGCTGGGCGGATGTGGCGCAGAAGGCGAATGTCCGGATCGAGTGATCGACACAGCCGACGTCATGGTCGGGCTTGACCCGACCATCTCGTAAACCAGCGATCTGGTCCTGAGATTCTCGGGTCAAGCCCGAGAATGACGCCCGTCCCACATCCAATGCGTCACAAGAACCGGATAGCGCCGCGATGACATCGACCACCCTCACCGACGACAACCGCAAGAAGCTGAAGCGCGTCTCGACCGCGACGCTGACCACGGCGCTGTTCAAGCGCGGCTTCCGCAACGTCTTCATCCAGGACGTGCGGCCGCTGGGCCAGAAGGCTGAGAGCATGGTCGGCGAGGCGTTCACGCTGCGCTACATCCCGGCGCGGGAGGATCTGGATCATCTCGGCACCTTCGAGGGGACACAGCATCCACAGCGTCGCGCGGTCGAGGATTGCCCGCCCGGCCATGTCATGGTGATCGACTCGCGCAAGGATCCGCGTGCGGCCTCGGCCGGCGGCATCCTGGTGTCGCGGCTGATGCAGCGCGGCGTCGCGGGCATCGTCACCGATGGCGGCTTCCGGGACTCGCCCGAGATCGCCGGCATGGCGATCCCGGCCTATCACAACCGCCCGAGCGCGCCGACCAACCTGATCCGTCACCACGCGCTCGACATCAACGCGCCGATCGCCTGCGGCGACGTCGCGGTCTATCCGGGCGACATCATCGTCGGCGATGGCGAGGGGGTGTGCGTCATCCCCGCCCATCTCGCCAACGAGATCGCGCCGGAGGTCTACGAGCAGACGGCCTATGAGGACTTCGTCGCCGAGCGGGTCCGCGGCGGGCAGGGCCTGTTCGGTCTCTATCCGGCGAACGAACAGACCAAGGCCGAATTCGCGGCGTGGCGGCCCGGCTGGTCCTGACCGCCGCCGCGCCGCACCGGCGCGACATCACCAGGCAAGACGGCGAAGCCGGCCGTGACACGGGCTGAACCGGGACGCTGCCGAGGCGGCGCGTCCCGTCGCGACCACATCACCATAAAAATCCGGGGGGACACCATGGTTGAAACGTCACGTCGTCAATGGCTCGCGGGCGGGCTGGCCGCCGCCGGTTCCGCGCTGGCGGGGCCGGCTCTGGGACAGGCTTTTCCGTTCAAGCCGAACCAGCGCTACCCCGATCCGTCGGTCGAGATCCTCGATCCGAGCTTCGGCAAATACCGGATCTATTCGAGCACGATCGAGCAGGTCGCCAGCGGCATGCGCTGGGCCGAGGGACCCGTCTATTTTCCGGAGGGGCGCTACGTCCTGGTCAGCGACATCCCCAACAACCGGATCATGAAATATGACGAGGTGAAGAACAGCTTCTCCGTCTTCCGCGAGAACGCCAACTTCGCCAACGGCAACACCCGCGACCGGCAGGGCCGGTTGATCACCTGCGAACACTCCGTCACGCGCCGGGTCACCCGCACCGAGAAGAGCGGCAAGATCACCGTCCTGGCCGACCGCTTCGAGGGCAAGCGGCTGAACGCGCCCAACGACGTCGTCGTCAAATCCGACGACACGATCTGGTTTACCGACCCGCTCTTCGGGATCAACGGGGAGTGGGAGGGTTCGCGGGCCAAGTCCGAGCAGGCGACGACCAATGTCTACCGCATCGGTACGGACGGGAAGTTGACGGCCGTGGTCACGGATCTGCTCAATCCCAACGGGCTCGCCTTCTCGCCCGACGAGAAGAAGCTCTATGTCGTCGAATGGCGCGGCACGCCGAACCGCAGCATCTGGAGCTTCGACATCGACGCGCAGGGCAAGGCCTCCAACAAGACCAAGGTCGTCGATGCCGCCGATTTCGGTGCGCTCGACGGGTTCAAGATCGATCGCGACGGCAATTTCTGGTGCGGCTATGGCAGCAACGGCGCCTTGAACAGCGAGCCGGCCGAGACCGGAGGCCGCAAGGTCTTCGGCCTGCGCGGCAAGCCGGAAGACCTCGACGGCGTCATGGTGTTCAGCCCGGCCGGCAAGCCGCTCGCCTTCATCCGCCTGCCCGAGCGTTGCGCCAATCTCTGCTTCGGTGGCCCCAAGGGCAATCGCTTGTATATGGCAAGCAGCCACTCGCTCTACGCTCTCTATGTTGAGGCGCATGGCGCTGTGTGACGAAACGAAGCCGCGCCGCCCCTTGGCGGCGCGGCTTCCTCAACGTCATCGTTAACGGATGATTGAGACCTCTCTGCGAGGTTTCGCGCTTGCCCCTGCTCGCGGGAGTTGAGCGTGAACGTGATGAAGCCGGCGTCGACAGCCCTCCCAGTGAGAGCCTCATGGCCGGCGCGGTACAACGCCTGGGTCAACCGCCGGTTCGGCATGACCCGGCTCGACGACAGCGATGCGGCGGCTCTGCGGAAGGCGCAAGGTGAACAGTTCGGGCGCGTGCTGCCGCCGATTCTGCTCTCCAATCTTCTGTCTGCGGTCCTGGTCGCGATCACGGCGATGATCCATGGCTGGCTCTGGTTTCCGCTGCTCTGGGGCGCTGCGGTGGTCGCGATCGGCGTTCTCGGCATCCTGCGCATCACCCGCATCAGGGAGCGTGCGCGCGAAGACGCCCCCTCGATCAAGTTCAACGACAAGATCCTGATCGATTCCGCCCTGATGGCGCTGCCCTGGGTCGTCATGGCCGTGGTCTTCAATCCCATCGCCGTCCCGGAGATGGAGGTGCTGACCGCGACGCTGCTCGCCGGGCTCGTCTGCGCGGGCACCTTTACAATGGCGAGCATGCCGTCGGCGGCGCTGCTCTTCGCCGGGATCATCCTCGGCGCGCGCGTGATCCACATTGCGTTGTCGCCGGGTGATCACATGCTCGAGAACCTGACCTTCCAGGCGATCTACGGCTCGGTGATGCTGGTCTCTCTGCGCAGCATGGCGCAACTCTTCATCGACCGCGTCCGCGCCATCAGCAGCGCCCAGGCGCTCGGGCAGGAAGCGAAGGCTCAGGCGCGCGTCGAGGAGGCGCGACGCGAAGCGGTCGAGCGGCAGGCGGAAGCTTTCCGACGGGAGATCGGCGCCATCCTGCAGCCGGTCTTCCAGTCGGTCGATCACATGAACGGCGCGGCCGAGCAACTCGTCGCCATTTCTCAGCGCTCTCAGGACAAGCTCGGCGGGCTGCTGATGCAGGTGGGCGAAGCCAGCCGCGACATCGCCTCTGTCGAATCCTGCTCGCACCGGCTCACCGACACCATCTCGCTGATCCGCGCCGAAGCGGACCGGACGACGCAACTGGTGCGGACGGCGGCCACAGACGTCGCCGCGTCCGTCGCCGTCCGCTCGCAGCTGACGCAGGCGGTCCACGATATCGGAGAGGTCTCGGACCTGATCCGCGAGATTGCGGCGCAGACAAATCTCCTGGCCCTGAATGCGACGATCGAGGCGGCCCGTGCCGGACTGGCGGGCCGTGGCTTCGCGGTGGTGGCGACCGAGGTCAAAGGATTGGCAGCCCGGACCGAGGCCGCGACCCAGGAAATCTCCGAACGCGTCGAGGAGGTGCGTGCCGCTACGGAGCGTTCCCTCGCGGCGGTGATGAATATCAGCGTCTCGACAGATGCGATCGTGGGCGCGACCAGCGGGATCGTTCTGGCGGTGGACCAACAGGCCGAAGCGATCCGGACCATGGTCGACCTGCTCACGCGCGCGGTCCGCGAGACACAGCGCGCTGCCGGTGCGATCGATCTCGTCGCGGCCGACGCCGCCCTGACCATGGACAATGGCCGGCAGGTTTCGGACGCCGCTGCGGGCGTCGACGGATCGGCCCGGCGACTGGACGAATCCGTGGCGCGCTTCTCCCGTCAGGTCGTCGGGGGCTGATCAGCCTTCGCGCTCGCCGTAGAACTCGCGATACCAGGCGACGAACCGCGCGATGCCGGTTTCGATCGGCGTGTCGGGCCTGAAATCGACCCGCGCCATCAGATCGGAGACGTCGGCATAGGTCGCGCGGACGTCGCCGGGCTGCATCGGCAGGTGCCGCTTGATCGCGGCCTTGCCGCAGGCGGCCTCGATCACGGCGATGAAATGGTCGAGCCGGACCGGCGTGTGGTTGCCGATGTTGTAGATCCGCCAGGGCGCGGCCGAGGTGGCGGGCCCATGCGGGGTCTCGCCGGCGCCGGGTGCGGGCGGCAGCGCGGCAAGCCGGACGATCGCCTCGCTGATGTCGTCGATATAGGTGAAGTCGCGGCTCATCTCGGCCTCAGCATAGACCTCGATCGGCCGGCCTTCGAGGATCGCCTTGGTGAACTTGAAATAGGCCATGTCCGGCCGGCCCCAGGGGCCGTAGACGGTGAAGAAGCGCAGGCCCGTCGCCGGGATCCCATAGAGCTGCGCATAGCTGTGGGCCATCAGCTCGTTGGCGCGCTTGGTCGCCGCATAGAGCGAAATCGGGTGGTCGGCGCCGTCATGCTCGCTGAACGGCACCTTGGCATTGGCGCCATAGACCGAGCTCGACGAGGCGTAGACGAGGTGGGCGACCGGGTTGTGCCGGCAGGCCTCCAGCACCGAAAGGAAGCCGTCGAGATTGGAATGGGCATAGGCGCGCGGATTGTCGAGCGAGTATCGCACCCCGGCCTGGGCCGCGAGATGGATCACGACCTCCGGCCGGAACGCGGCGAAGACGGCCTGGAAGGCGTCATAATCGGCGATGTCGGTGGCCGAGAAGCTGAAGCCGTTGCGCGGCAGCAGCTGGTCGAGCCTGGCCTGCTTGAGGGCCGGATCGTAGTAAGGGGTCAGGTTGTCGATGCCCAGAACCTGAACGCCGCGGGCCAGCAAGGCTTGCGTGACGTGGAAGCCGACGAAGCCGGCTGCGCCCGTCAGCAGGACGCGGCCGGCTGAAACAGTGGTCATGAGGCCCGTTCTCGCCCGTCGGGGGGACAGCGCGGAAGCGCGCGCGACGCCCGCTTCCCAGAGCTGATTCCATCTTGCAGATCGGGGCCCGTGTCAATCAAGCCTGGCCGGAGCGGTCGGCGGTTCGAACCTGCGGAGCGGCCTCGTCGGCGCGTCCGTCGGGAAGGCGGGCGTCGGGCGCCAGATCGTCATCCTGCAGCACACGCCAGCCGGCCCCTTCGAGATCGGCATACTGGCCGTTGCGCATGCACCAGAAGAACGCGCCGAGCCCGGCCAGGCCCAGGCCCAGCGCGAGCGGAAACAGGATGACGAGAATGTTCATGACGCGGCCTTGTGCAGAGCGGATGTCGGGCGCCGGGCGGCCCGCAGGGCGTTGAGCGTCACGACCAGCGACGACCCCGACATGGCGGCGGCGGCGACGAGCGGCGTCGCCAGCCCGGCCACCGCGATGGGAACCGCGACCGCGTTGTAGAGCACCGCGAACCAGAGGTTCTCGACCATCAGGGCCCGCGCCTTGCGGGCGATGGCGATGGCGGACGCGACGGGGCTCAGGCTGTCGCCCAGGAAGACGATGTCGGCCGCGGCCTGGGCGAGATGGGTCGCGCTGATCGGCGAGATCGAGACATGGGCCTTGGCGAGAGCCGGCGCGTCGTTGAGCCCGTCGCCGACCATCAGGACCTTGCGACCGCGCTTGGCGAGATCGCCAAGCACATGCAGCTTCTGGTCGGGACGCAGGCCCGACTGCCAGGTCGCGATGCCAAGGTCCCGGGCCACGGCGGCCACCGCGGTCTCGCGGTCTCCGGAGAGGATCATCACTTCGAGGCCGAGCCGCCGCAGCGCACCGATGCTGGACTGGGCGTCCGGCCGCAGCCGCTGGCCGACCGCGAAGACCGCGCAAGCCTCGCCATGCCGCCAGGCGATCAGCGAGGCGGTGGGGAAGCTGCCGCCGACCTGTTCGGCCAGCGCCTGCGCCTCGCAGAATTCGGCGCCGCCCAGCCGCATCTCGGTGCCATCGACGATCGCCGAGAGACCGAGGCCGCGATGCTCCTGCGTCTCGCGGCAGGGCGCAGGGCTGCCGGCGGCGCGGCTGATCGCCTGGGCGAGGGGGTGGCGGCTGGCAGTGGCCAGCGCCGCGGCCGCGCGCAGGGTCTCGGGGTCAATCGTCTCGGCGTTGAGCAGGTCGGGCTCGGGCAGGGTCAGGGTGCCGGTCTTGTCGAAGACGACCATGTCGGCCTCGGCCAGCCGCTCGAGCGCATCGCCCTCCTTGAGCATGATCTGGCGCCGGAACAGGGCCGAAGCCGCGACGACCTGCACGGCGGGAATGGCCAGTCCGAGCGCGCAGGGGCAGGTGATGATCAGGACGGTGATCGCGATGATCAGGGCCTGCTGCCACGCCAGGCCGAAGACGATCCAGCCCACGAGGGTGGCCAGCGCGGTGGCGTGGACGAGCGGGGCATAGAGCCGCGCGGCACGGTCCGAGAGGCGGACATAGCGCGAGCGGCTCTCGACGGCCTGGGCCATCAGCTTGTCGATCTCGTCGAGCAGGGTGCCGGTGCCGGCCGCCTGGACGCGCACGCTCAGCGCGCCCGTCAGGTTCATCGTACCGGCATAGACCTGCACGCCGGGCACGATCGGGGCCGGGTCGGTTTCGCCGGTGACGAGGCTGCGGTCGATCTCGGAATGCCCGCTCTCGACGATGCCGTCGACGCAGACGCGCTCGCCCGGCTGGACGAGCACGAGGTCGCCCGGTGCGATCGCTGCGATCGGCAGCGTCGTCATCGTCCCGTCGGGCATCAGCCGTGTCGCCGACTCGGCCTTGAGCGCGGCGAGGTTGCCGGCGAGGTCGCGGGTGCGCCGGCGCATCATCTGGTCGAGATAGCGGCCGATCAGCAGGAAGAAGATCAGCATGATCGCGCCGTCGAAATAGGCGTGCTCGGAGTGGTTGGCCGTCTCGACGACGGACATGCCGAGCGCCAGCACGATGCCGAGCGTGATCGGCACATCCATGTTGACCGCGCCCGCGCGCAGGGCCCGCAGCGCGCTCTCGAAGAAGGGGCGCCCGGCATAGGCCGCCGTGGGCAGCGCGATCAGGGCCGAGAGCCAGTGGAAGAAGTCGCGCGTGACCGGGCTGATGTCGCCATTGGCGCCCGACCAAACCGAGACCGAGAGCAGCATGATGTTCATGGCGGCGAAGCCCGCGACGGCGAGGTAGCGCAGCAGCCGCCTCTCCTCCAGCGTGACACTGTCGCGCTCGGCCGACGGCAGGAAGGGATAGGCCTTGAAACCCAGCGCGGCGAGCTTCTCGATCACGCCCTCGGGGCGCAACGCACCCTCGGTCCACTCCACGGTCACCCGCTTCAAAGCGAGGTTGACGCGCGCCTTGAGGATCGCGGCGTCTCGACCGAGCCCGCTCTCGATCGCATGCATGCAGCCGGCGCAGCGAATGCCCTCGACCGCCAGCTCCATGCCCGCCACGCCACCTTCACCATGGCGGACGAAGACCGAGAGATCCTGCTGCGTGGCCATACCGGTTCAGTCCTTCAGTACGACGCGGCTGCGCGAGACGAAGACCGTTTCGGTGCCCTGAACGGCCTGCACGGCCAGCGTCCAGCGGCCGCCGTGAACCGCCGGGATGGTGGCGGTATAGTCGCCGGCGGCGACTTCGCTCAATGGCGCCGCATGGTCCTCGCGACGGGAGGCGGGATGTTCGAGCCGCGCCTCGACGAGAAGGCCGGTGACCGGCGCGCCGGCGCTGTCGCGCAGCGACAGCGTCACCACGGCATCGGCCCCGGACCGGCGCAGTTGCGCGCCGGCCTGCCAGCCGCGCTGCTCCTGCGCCTGCATGCGGGCAATCTCGCCGTTGAAGCGCTGGCTCGTCTCATAGGCGCTCTTCACGTCGACGCCGGGCATGGTGGTGATCGCGATGGTCATCATCACCGCGTTGACGCCCGCGACGACCAGGAAGAAGCCGATCATGCCGGCGAGCACCATGCGCCCGGTCAGGCGGAAAGGCTGGTTGCGGCGCGGTTGCACGGGCGCTGTCAGATCGATGGGCATGATGAAGGCTCCACAGCAGGACATGGGTTTGCCCCCTCAGGGTGCGATGAAATGGTCCGTCGCGGTCACGGTCTCGCCGGCGAAGAGGTCGGCGGCGGTGAAGGTGATCGTCTGGGTTTTCTCGGCTTGGCTGCCCGCCGGCCGCGTCACCAGAACCCGGACCTCATGGGAGCTGTCGGGCGGGACGGACACGATCGGCCGCAGATCCGCGGTCGCGGGCACGCCGACGGCCTCGAGGCGCAGGCCCGGGATGCCATGAACGGTCAGCGCGATCGGGCGCTCGTCGGGGCGCTTGTTCAGGATGCGGATGGTGTAGGCATTGCGGATCGAGCCGTCGCTCAGCGTGACGAACAGCGGCGCGCGGTCATGCAGGACCGACATCTCGACGGTACGGCGCGTCGCCAGCTGGTAGACCATGGCGCCGCCGACCACGAGGATCAGCGCGGCGTAGATCATCGTGCGCAGGCGCAGCGGATTGTAGATCGGCTTCTCGCCGGCGATGCGCCGCTTGACGTTGTCGTCGGTGTCGTAGGCGATCAGCCCCTTGGGGCGGCCGACCTTCTCCATGACGTTGTCGCAGGCGTCGATGCACAGCCCGCACTGGATGCAGTCGAGCTGCGCGCCGTCGCGGATGTCGATGCCGGTCGGGCAGACGGCGACGCATTGGCGGCAATCGACACAGTCGCCCGCGGGTTCGCCCTGGGCGCGCAGGCGCTCGGCCTGCTTCACCGAGACGCGCGGATCGCCGCGGTCGTAGCGATAGGTGACGTTCAGGGCGTCGTCGTCGGTGAGCGCGGCCTGGATGCGCGGCCAGGGGCACATGTAGTTGCAGACCTGCTCGCGCATGATGCCGGCGAGGGAATAGGTGGTGAAGGTCAGGATCGCGATGAAGGCGTAAGCCGTGAAGGGGGCCTGCAGTGTCGCCAGGTCGCGCACCAGCGTCGGTGCGTCGGCGAAGTAGAGCACCCAGGCGCCGCCGGTCCACCAGGCGATCATCAGCCAGACGAAGTGCTTGGCGCTCTTGCGCCAGACCTTGCTGGCCGTCCAGGGGCCTTCGTCGAGCTTGATGCGTTCGCGCCGGTCGCCTTCGAAATAGCGTTCGACCACCAGGAACAGATCGGTCCAGACCGTCTGGGGGCAGAGATAGCCGCACCAGACCCGCCCCGCGACGGCGTTCATCATGAACAGCACGAAGGCTGCCATGATCAGCAGGCCGGTGAAGTAATACACCTCCTGCGGCCAGATCTCGATGAAGAAGAAGTAGAAACGGGCATTGGCGAGATCGAGCAGGACCGCCTGGTTGGGCAGGTTGGGGCCGCGGTCCCAGCGCAGGAAGGGCAGCAGGTAGTAGACGCCGAGGCAGAGCCCGAGGATCAGCCACTTGGCGCGCCGGTAGGGACCGGACACGCTTTGCGGATAGACCTTCTTCGTCGCCGCAAACAGCGGCAGGTCGCCGAGCTCCGTCTCCTGGGAGGCCATGTTACTGGCCCCCTCCGAGCGAATGGACATAGATCGTCAGCGCCTTCACGGTTGTCGGATCGAGGCGCGGGCCCCAGGCCGGCATCACGCCGGCGCGGCTGTTGGTGATGGTCTCGGTCAGCGAGGCCAGATCCATGCCGTAGAGCGAGATGGCGTCGGAGAGGTTGGGCGCGCCGAGATCGAGATTGCCCTTGCCGGCGTCGCCATGGCAGGCGGCGCAGTTGGTCGCATAGAGCTCTCGGCCGCTGGCCAGATTAGCCCCGGCCTCCGTCGGCAGACCGGCCAGTTCGCGGACATGGTTGGCCACGGCGCGGATTTCGGCCGGCTTGAGCAGCCCGTCCTTGCCGAAGGCCGGCATCTGGCTGATGCGCGTGTCGTTGTTGCCGGCGACGCGGATGCCGTGCTGGAGCGTCAGGTGAATCTGGTCGAGCGTGCCGCCCCAGAGCCAGTCGTCGTCGTTGAGGTTGGGATAGCCCTTGGAGCCGGCGCCGCCGACGCCGTGGCAGGCTGCGCAATTGTCGCCGAAGGCGGCCTTGCCCTGCGCCATGGCGATCCGGAACAGCGAGGGATCGGCCTTGATCTGCTCGAGCGAGGCTTCCGCGAGGCCGCTCGACTGGGTGGCGCGGTGCTTCTGCAGCAAGGCGAGATCCTTGGCGATCTCGATGCGCGAGGCATAGCCGATGACGCCTTGCGTCGCGCCGTTGATCAGCGGCCAGGCCGGGTAGACGATCCAGTAGCCCACCGACCAGACGATCGTGGCGTAGAAGATGCCGAGCCACCAGCGCGGCAGCGGCGTGTTGAGTTCGCGGATGCCGTCCCACTCATGGCCGGTCGTGGACACGCCGGTATGGGCGTCGACCTCGTGCTTGTCGTGATTCTCAGCCATGTTCAATCGTCCTGCAGCGGGGTGCGGGCGGCCTCTTCGAACCGGGCCTTGTTCGATGGCCAGAAGGCGTAAAGGCAGACGGCGAGAAAGATGCCGACGAAGTAGAGCAGGCCTGCCGACTGCGCGAAGCGCGCCAGCCACTGATAGGTTGTGTCCATGATGACCTCGCTCAGCGGATGTTGGCTTTGTTGTCGTAGAGCTTGAAGTCGACGAGCGTGCCCAGCACCTGGAGATAGGCGATGAGCGCGTCGGCTTCGGTGATGCGGGCCGGGTCGCCGTCGAAGTCGCGGGCCTGGACCTTGGGGTAGCGTCCCTCGAGTTCGCCGGCCTTGGGGTGCTCCGGCGTCGCCTGGGCGCGCAGGTCGGTTGCCGCCTGGGCGATCATCTCGTCGGTGTAGGGCACCCCGCCGCCGCGGTTGGCGCGCAGCTCGTCGGCGATCTCGTTGAAGCTCAGATCGGTCTTGGCCAGGAAGGGATAGCCCGGCATGATCGACTGCGGCACCAGCGCGCGCGGATCGGCGAGATGGGCGCGCTGCCACTCATCCGAATACTTGCCGCCGACGCGGGCGAGGTCGGGCCCGGTGCGCTTGGAGCCCCACTGGAAGGGCTTGTCGTACATGCTCTCGGCGGCGAGCGAGTAGTGGCCGTAGCGCTCGATCTCGTCGCGCAGCGGCCGGATCATCTGGCTGTGGCAGTTGTAGCAGCCCTCGCGGACATAGATGCCGCGGCCGGCGAGTTCGAGCGGCGTGTAGGGGCGCATGCCCTGGACCTTCTCGATCGTGTTCTTCAGGTAGAAGAGCGGAGCGATCTCGACCAGCCCGCCGACCGAGATCACCAGCAGCACGCCGATGACCAGGATGATCGAGTTGGTCTCGAAGATCTTGTGCTTGGCCCAGAGCGACTTGCGCGGGGCCTTGTTTTCGATGCTCGTCATGAAAAGCAATCCTTACTCGGCCGGCACGAGGCGGGGCTGCAGGGGGGCGTGGTCCTGGGCGCTCTCGGGCTCGCCGCTGCGGATGGTCATCCAGACGTTGAAGACCATGATCAGCGCACCGGCCAGGAAGAGCGCGCCACCGAGCGCACGGATGACGTAGAAGGGGTGCATCGCGGCGACCGTCTCGATGAACGAGTATTCGAGGAAGCCGAGCGAGGTGTAGGCCCGCCACATCAGGCCCTGGAGAATGCCCGAGACCCACATCGCGGAAATGTAGAGCACGATGCCGAGCGTCGAGACCCAGAAGTGCCAGTTCACCAGCTTGAGCGAATACAGCTCCTTGCGGTTCCAGAGCCAGGGCACGAGGCAGTAGATCGCGCCGAAGGAAATGTAGGCGACCCAGCCGAGCGCGCCGGAATGGACGTGGCCGATGGTCCAGTCGGTGTAGTGCGACAGCGAGTTGACCGCCTTGATCGACATCAGCGGGCCCTCGAAGGTCGACATGCCGTAGAAGGCGAGCGAGACGACCATCAGGCGCAACACGGGGTCGGTGCGCAGCTTGTCCCAGGCCCCCGAGAGGGTCATGATTCCGTTGATCATGCCGCCCCAGGAGGGCATCCACAGCATGATCGAGAAGGTCATGCCCAGCGTCTGCGCCCAATCGGGCAGGGCGGTGTAGTGCAGGTGGTGGGGGCCGGCCCAGATATAGATGAAGATCAGCGCCCAGAAGTGGATGATCGAGAGCCGGTAGCTGTAGACCGGCCGGTTCGCGCGCTTGGGCACGAAGTAATACATGATCGCGAGGAAGCCGGCGGTGAGGAAGAAGCCGACCGCGTTATGGCCGTACCACCACTGGAACATGGCATCCTGCACGCCCGACCAGACGATGTAGGACTTGGGCGAGAAGATCGAGACCGGCAGGGCGAGGTTGTTGCCGAGATGCAGGACCGCGATCGTGACGATGAAGGCGAGGTAGAACCAGTTCGCCACATAGATGTGGGGTTCCTTGCGCTTCGCCAGCGTCAGCATGAAGACGAGGAGATAGGTCACCCAGACGATGGTCAGCCAGAGATCGGCATACCATTCCGGCTCGGCGTATTCCTTGCCCTGCGTGATGCCGAGCAGGTAGCCGGTGCCGGCGATGACGATGAAGAGGTTGTAGCCGAGCACCACGAACCAGGGCGAGAGGTTGCCGGCGAGGCGCGCGCGCGAGGTCCGCTGGACCACATAAAACGAGGTCGCGATCAGCACGTTGCCGCCGAAGGCGAAGATCACCGCCGAGGTGTGCAGCGGGCGCAGACGGCCGAAATTGATCCAGGGCAGATCGAAGTTCAGAACCGGGAAGGCGAGCTGCAGCGCGATGATCAGCCCGACGGTGAAACCGGCGATGCCCCAGAACAGCGCCGCGATGGTGCCGAACTTCACCGGGTCCATGTTGTAGTTGGGCCGGCCGTCGATTTCCTGCGGCGCCGGCCCGGTGTCCGGCTTGAAGCAGCGGTTGGCGATCAGGAAGACGGTGCCGAGCGCCGCCGCCATGCCGACGATGGCATGGAAGGCATAGGCGCCGTGTTCGGTCTTGGCCGCGATCAGCAGCAGCCCCAGGAAGGCCACCGCCGCGAGCGCCATGCCCGCAATTTCGCCCGTCGTCGCCTGTCTGATCGGATTGCCCGTCGTCGCCATACCCAGCCCCTGCTCACCTTGCGGCGCTGTCGCGCACGCTATCTGAGCCGAGCCTTAGAGGGGGCGGCGCCCGCGGGCCTTGATTCAGGTCAAGCGGGTCGCGGGACGGGGTGTCGCAGCCTCAGACGACGAGGTCCTTGGCCGGCACCGGCTCGCCGCGCGAGACATGGGCGATGTTGGCGAACATCCGCGACACGGTCGGGGCGAAATTGTCGGCGGCCATCGCGGCGAGATGGGGCGTGACGACGAGGTTGTCGAGCGTCAGCAGGTCGCTGTCGGCCGGCAGCGGCTCGATCGCGTAGACATCCATCGCGGCCCCCGCGATCACGCGGTTGCGCAGGGCGACGACGAGATCGGCCTCGTTGACGACTCCGCCGCGCGCGACATTGATCAGGATCGCGGTCTGCTTCATCGCGGCCAGCGCCTTCGTATCGATCAGGTTCGTGGTTTCCGGCGTCAGCGGGCAATGCAGTGAGACGATGTCCGACTGCGCCAGGATCTCTGACATCGTGGCATAGCGCACGCCCAGAGCTGCCTCTTCGGCTGCGTCGAGGGGCTGGCGCTTGGTGTAGAGGATCGTGCAGCCGAAGCCCTTGAGTAGTTTTGCGACGTTCTGGCCGATCGCGCCGAAGCCGACGATGCCGACCGTCTTGCCCGAGAGCATGAAGGTCTCGCCCGGCAGGCTCCCGGTGCTCCAATGCCCCTTCTTCAGCTCGGCATGGCCGTAGCCGATATAGCGCAGGGCCGAGAGCATCAGCCCAAGCGCGAATTCGGCGACGGGGAGCGCGTTGCTGCCCGTGGTCCGGGCGACCTTGATGCCGAGTTCCCTGGCGGTGGCGATGTCGATGTTGTCGTAACCGACGCCCCATTTGTGCAGCAGCTTCAGCCTCTTGCCGGCGCGCAGGACGTCGCCCGAGACGGCGACCTGGCCGGAGATGGCATAATCCGCCTCGGCGATGATCTCCTTCATGTGCGCGTCGCCGCGGGCGGTGCCATGGGTCAGCACAAAGCCCGGCGGCAGCAGCGCGCGCAGCTTCTCGGCGCGCGCCGGCGTGGTCATGTCGAGGAGGCAGATGGTCTCGGTCATCGTCTGGTTCCGTTGTCAGATCGTGAAGCGGGCGCCGGCGCGGGCGAGGCCGCCCGAAATCGCGACGGGCGTGCCGTCGGCACGCCAGCAGGCGGCGCCGGTCAGCGTGCCGTCGTCATTGAAGCGAATCGCGTTCATGCCGCCGGCAATGCGCGGCATCCGGACGATGCGGTGGCCGCGCGCGCGCAGCGCTTCGGCGACGGTCTCGGGAAAGGCCTCCTCGAGTTCGAGCACGCCGCCTTCCGTCCAGATGCGCGGCGCCTCGACCGCCTCCTGGAGGCTCATGCCGTGATCGATCAGGTTGACGATCGCCTGCAACGCCGAGGGGAAGATGCGCAGCGCGCCCGGCAATCCGAGCGCGAAGGCAAGCTTGCCCTCCTTCAGCACGATCATCGGCGCCATCGAGGTGAAGACGCGCTTGCCGGGCGCGATCGAGAGCGCGCGGCCGGGATGGGGATCGAAATTGAACATGTAGTTGTTGGTCAGCATCCCCGTTCCGGGGATCTGGGTGCAGGCGCCGAACAGGCCGTTGATGGTCTGCGTCGCGGTGACGACGTTGCCGTCGGCATCGGCGACCGTGACATGGGTGGTGTCGTTGGATTCGCCCGGCGCCAGACCCGCAGACCACGCCTTGGCCTCGTCCATTGCGATCAGCGCGCGGCGTTCGTCGGCATAGGCCTTGTCGATCAACCGGTTGACCGGGACCTTGACGAAGGCGGGGTCGGCGGTGGCCACGGCGCGGTCGGCGAAGGCGATCTTGAGGGCCTCGGCCAGGAGATGAATGGCGTCGGGGGAGCCGAAGCCGAGTGCGCCGATGTCGTAGCCCTCGAGGATGTTCAGCATCTGCGCGATGTGGACGCCCGAGGAGGCCGGCGGCGGCGGCCCCAGGATCTCGTGGCCGCGATAGCTGCCGCGAATGGGTTCGCGCGTCTCGACGCGGTAGGATGCGAGATCGTCTTGGCCGATCAGCCCGCCATTCGCGGCCATGAAGTCGGTCAGCGCCTTGCCGAGCGGGCCGCCATACAGCGCGGCGGGGCCGGTCTCGGCGAGCAGGCTCAGGCTTTTGGCGTAGTCGCTCTGAACCAGCCTCGTGCCGGCAGGCAGGGCCGCGCCATCGCGCAGGAACAGCGCCGCGAGGCCCGGATCGCGCGCGAGATCGGCGACATTGTCGGCGATGCAATTGGAGAGATAGGGCGTGACCGTGAAGCCGCGGCCGGCGAGCGCGATGGCCGGCTGCAGGACGTCTGCCAGCGGCAGCGTGCCGAAGCGGGCGAGCGCCTCGCACCAGCCCGCCAGCGCACCGGGCACCGCGACGGCCCTGGGGCCGACGACGTTTTCGCGGTCGCGCACGTCGCGCTGCTTGCCGATCTCGTCGGAGAGGCAGTCATACATGTCCGGCGTTGCCCGCCGCGGCGCGGTCGAGAGCCCGTCCAGCACGACATGGCGGCCGTCTGACATGCGGATATGGGCGAGCCCGCCGCCGAGGATGCCGACCATCATCGGCTCGACCACGGTCAGCGCGAAGAGCGCGGCGACCGCCGCATCGACCGCGTTGCCGCCGGCCAGCAGCATCTGGGCGCCTGCGGCCGAAGCGAGGGGATGGTTGGTGACGACCATGCCGCGCGAGCCGGTCGCCGGCCTCTTGTCGCAGGTGAAGGGGGTGATGCGGGGCGCGCGGGCGGTGGCGTTCATGGCAGGTTTGCTTCCGGAGGGAGGTCGAGCCGCGACACCATCGCCCGTTCCGACGAGGCTGGGGAGGGCCGCCGCGGCATGCCGCGGCGGCGTCAGGGTCAGGCTTCGACCTTGCTGGCGAAATGCGCGATGAAGCGGGCGCAGATGTCGGTCAGCTTTTCGGTCAGAGCCGCGCCGGTCTCGGCCGAGCAGAGGCGCGGATCGCCCTTGGCGACGCCAAGATTGTAGGTCTCGTCATATTCGTTGGGCATCGCGACCTCATGGCCCTCGAAGCTCGCAAGGCCGAGGCCCGTAAAGGGCAGGTCGAGGATGGGGTCGCGCTTCAGCGGCTTGCCCTCGGGGATCAGGTCCTTGCGGATCAGCTCGGGGAAGAGATGCAGGCCGATCGAGGTCAACGGGTCGGCGCCGTGGCCGGCGACGGCGGCGGCCTTGTCGGCCCCGCCGAGGATGCCCGGCAGCAGGCCGTAGCCGATGCGCCAGAGATAGAGGCTCGGCAGGACGATCTGTTCGCGCAGATAGAGTTCGCGGGCGACCTCCGAGATCGGTCCGACATTGCCGCCATGGCCGTTGATGACGATGATCCGGGTCAGGCCATTGCGATGCAGCGAATCCACCATCTCGGCGATGACGGTGGTCAGCGTCGCCTGCGAGATGGCGATGCCGCCGGTCATCGAGCCGAACCAGTCGGCCCCGCCGAAGGGCAGCACGGGCGCGACCAGCGTGCGCGTGCCGGCCTTGCTGGCGCGGATGGCGGCGAGCTCGGCGATCTTCTCGGCGAGAAGGTAGTCACCCATCGGGGCGTGAGGGCCCTGGTCCTCATGGCTGCCCATCGGCAGCAGGATGACGGGGTTGTCTTTCAGGATCTCGCGGGCCTCGCCCCCGCTTATCGTGCCCATATGGACGAGGGGGTCGGTCTTGGCAGCCATGGGACTGTGTCCTTGCAGGTTTCGGTGGTGGTTCAACGGCCGGCGGTGCGCGGGTCGAGCGCGTCGCGCAGGCCGTCGCAGAGCAGGTTCATGGCGAGGATGGTGAGCGTCAGCGCCGCGCAGGGCCAGACCAGCAGCAGCGGGGCCTGCTCCATGGTGGCGCGCGCGCCGCGGATCATCAGCCCCCAGGAGGGTGCGGGCGGGACGACGCCGAGACCGAGAAAGGAGAGCCCGCTCTCCAGCACCACGGCAGCGGCGACCGCCAGCGAGAGCTGGACCAGGATCGGCCCGGCGATGTTGGGCAGCACGGTGCGCAGCAGCAGATAGGCGGGCCGTGCGCCGAGCGCGCGCGTCGCCTCGACATAGTCGCGGTTCTTGACCGCGAGCACCTCGGCATGGGTGACGCGGGCGAAGCCCGGCAGATAGAGCACCGAGAGCACGAGGATCAGCGTCGCAGCGCCGGGGCCGAGCAGCGTCACCACCAGCAAGGCCAGCAGCACGGGCGGGAAGCACAGCACCACATCCATGCTGCGCACGGAGAGGAAGGCGGCCGCGCCCTTGCCCCAGCCGCCGATCAGCCCGAGCAGCACGCCGATGGCGCCGGCCGTCAGGGCGGAGACGAAGGCCACGCCCAGGCTGGTGCGCGCGCCCCAGAGCAGGCGCGCCAGCACGTCCCTACCGAACTCGTCACGGCCCAGCCAGGAGCCGGCCATGGGGCCGGCGAGCCGGTTGGCGACATCCTGGCGGATCGGGTCGGGCAGGGGGAAGAGCGGCGCGCAGAGCGCGGCCAGCGCGATTAGGGCGACGAAGCCGCCGGGCAGCCAGAGGCGCTTGATATGCCGGCTGCCGCTCATGAGTGGGCCACCCGCGGGTCGAGCAGGGCGTGGACGAGCTCGACCACGAGGTTGAGCAGCAGGAACAGCACCGAGATCGTCAGCACGATGCCGACCACCATGGGGTAGTCGCGGCCCTCGACGGCGCGCAGCAGCGGCGTCGACATGCCCGGCCAGTTGAACACGTATTCGACCAGCACCGTGCCGCCGAGCAGCGTGCCCATCTGCAGGCCGAGCACAGTGACGACCGGGTTCAGCGCGTTGCGCAGGACGTGGACGACGATGACGCGGGTGGGCGAGAGGCCCTTGGCGCGGGCGGTGCGGACATAGTCGTTGGCGAGCGCGTCCAGCATCGCAGCGCGCGTCATCCGGAACAGCACCGCCGCCAGCCCCTTGGCGATGGCGATGGCGGGGAGAATCAACAACTTCAGATGCTGCACCGGGTCCTGCGCGAAGGGCACGAATCCGCCGGCGGGCATGATCCGCAGCGTCTGCGCGAAGAGCAGCACGAGCAACGTGCCCAGCACGAAGACCGGCACGGCGAGCAGCAGCGCGGTGACGCCCGAGGCGGCGCGGTCGAAGGCGCCACCACGATCGAGCGCGGCGAAGACACCCGCCGGAACGCCGACGAGGATGGCGATGACGCTGCCCGCCGCGATCAGCTCCAGCGTGCGCGGCAGGCGCAGCGCGATCTCGCTGATCACCGGGTAATCGTCGATGAGGGAGGTGCCGAGATCGCCGCGCAGCAGCCCACTGATGAAGGCGGCGTATTGCACGAGGAGCGGCCGCTCCAGCCCGAGCTTCTCGCGCAGCTCGGCAACGGAGGCCGGGTCCGGCGAGACGCCGCCGGTCGAGAGCAGGAGCTCGGCGGGGTCGCCGGGCACCATGTGCAGCGCCAGGAAGACGATCGTCGCGACGAGCCAGGCGAGGCCTGCGACGACGGTCAGCTTGCGCGCCAGCCAGGTCGCACTCATCCGAAATAGGTCTCTTCGAGCATGTTCCCGGAGGAGTTGGAGAGGGCGCCGGGCAGGTTGGTGAAGCCCATCACGCTCTTGTCCATGCCGTAGCCCTGCGAGCGCCAGGCGAGGCCGACGAGCGGCACCTCCTCGAGCGCGGCGCGCTGCATCTCCTTGTAGATCTCGACGCGCTTGGCCTGGTCGAACTCGGCGCGGCCCCTGGCGAGGGCGGCGATGGTGCGCGGCGCGTCGACGCGGAAGGAGCGGCCATGGCTCGGCGAGAGCGAGGTGTCGAGAACGACCGTCAGCCCGTCGGGATCGTTGTTGTCCGAGGAGACGCCGTGGATCGCCATGTCGTACTGGCCCTTCGAGCCGCGGGCGACGCGGGTCGACCAGTCGGGCAGCTGCAGTTCGCACTGGATGCCGATGGCAGCGAGATGCTGCTGGACGATCTCGGCGGTGTCCTTGTGCATGCCGAACTGGGCGGTCGCGAGCAGGGTCGTCTGGAAGCCGTTGCCGAAGCCCGCTTCCGTCAGCAGCGCCTTGGCGCGGGCAGGGTCGTAGTTCCAGCCATGCGCGAGGTCCTTGTCCCACCAGGGCGTGCCCTCGACGATCGGCAGCCCCTCGAGCGGCTTGCCGCGGCCGAAGAAGGCGACCTTGACGATGTCCTCCCGCCGCACGGCGTGGGCGACGGCGCGGCGCACGCGCGGATCGTTGAAGGGCGGCTTGGAGCCGTTGAAGAGCACGTCCATGAACGGCCCCTGCTGGGTGTCGAGCTTGAGGCGCGGATCGGCCTCGACCGCCGCCATCGACTGCCAGGGGACGTATTCGATCATGTCGACATCGCCCGACTGGAGGGCGGCGAAGCGCAGGTTCTCGTCGGCATAGACGACAAACTTGATGCCCTTCAGCTTCGGGATGCCGGGCTTGTAGAATTTGTCGAAGGCCGCGATCTCGACCGAGGAGCCGCGCTCCTGACCGACCAGCCGGAAGGGGCCGGCGCCGATGAACTCGGTGGGCGTCGATTTCCGCGAGAGGATGAAGGTGTTGTAGTTGCCGAACCAGCTCGGCAGCGTCGCCTGCGGCGTCTTGGTGACCAGGCGGATCGTGCCGGGATCAGGGATCTCGATGCGCTCGACGCTCTGGAACTGGCTGCGCATATAGGCGGTCGATTTCTCGCCGGCGATCTGCTCGATCGACCACTTCACGTCCTCGGCGGTGACCGGGTCGCCATTGTGGAAGACGCAGCCGGGCCGGAGCTTGAAGACCCAGGCGCCGTCGCCGTCGAGCGACCAGGAGGTCGCCAGTTCGCCGCGCAGCTCGCCATTGGGGCCGTAGGAGACGAGGCTGCGGTGGATCAGCATCTTGACCGTGCCGGCCGAGGCGCCGGTCGAGACCCAGGGCTGGAGATTGGGCGGAAAGGCCGACAGGCCGTAGCGCAGGATGCCGGCGGCCCGCTGGGCGCTGGCCGGGCGGGACAGCAGCGGCAGGCTCGCGAAGGGTGCGGCCAGGCCGGCGGCCAGCATCGTGCGGCGTGAGATCGTCATCGGCTTTCTCCTCGCTGTGGTCGTCGTCGCCGTGCGCGTTGTCGCATCTGTCCGGCGTCCCTCGTCTGGCAAGAAGAGCGCCATCGGGGCGGCGACGCCAGTCCGGCAGCGCATGGCGGCCATGCGTCGTGTATACATGGCGGATTTTTGATGTCTGGCACCGAAGCGCCTAGAGTTGCCGCATCGACATTCCCGATGAGGACTCCCGACGTTGAACGTGATGACGCCGCCCCAGGTGCAGGATGCCGAGAGCCGGCCGGCTCGCGAGCGGGTCTATGCGCATGTCCGCGAGCAGATCCTGCGCGGCGTCTATGCCGGAGGCTCCTTCGTCGAGGAGGAGGCGATCTCCTCGGTTATGGGCGTGTCGCGGACGCCGGTCCGCGAGGCGTTTCACCGGCTTGAGGCGGAGCGCTTCATCGACCTGCTGCCGCGCCGCGGGGCGCTGGTGCGGCAGGTCACGGCACAGGAACTGGCCGATCTCTACGAGACCCGCCGCATGATCGAGGGCTATGCCGTCGCCCGCATCTGCCGGGAGAAGATCGTGCTGCCCGAGACAATGGAGGCGGTGCTCGACCGACTCGACGCGATCGCCGGCAGCGACCATTTCGCCCGCGTCGAGCTCAACCGCGAATTCCACTTCGGCATGGTTCAGGCGCTCGGAAACGAGGTGCTGTCGGAACTTTACCAGTCGCTGGGGGCGCGCCAGCAGCGCGTCGCCATGCGGGCGCTGGCGGTGGATCCGGGGCGAATCGAGCGCATCCGCGTCGAGCATCGCGACTTCATCGCGGCGCTCAGGGCCTTCGACGAGGGGCGCGCGCGCGCCGTCCTCGACGAGCATCTGCGGCCCGTGACCGGGGTGGTGTCGCGCCTGCCGGGTTATGGCCCGCCAGGCGCGAGCGACGTGGACGCCTGATCAGTCTCAGACGGGGATGAGCTGCATCGGCGCCGGGTAGTAGCGGAAGCCTTCGCCCGCCTTGGCGAGATTGCCGAAGCCCGGCCAGGCGAAGTGATAGGACATCACCGGCGTCTTCTCCTGCGCCAGCATCGTCAAAAGCCTGACGCGGGACTGCACCGCCTGCTTAGGGTCGCTGTCATAGGCGAATTCGAGCCGGGGGTTCTCGGTCAGCAGCACGGCGTGATGCGTCAGGTCGCCGAGGAAGACGAAGGATTTGCCGGCCGAGGCGACCTTGAAGATGTGGTGGCCGGCGGTGTGGCCGGGTGCCGCGATCGCCTGCACGCCGGGCAGGAATTCCTGCTGGTCCTTGAAGAAGACGATGCGGTCTCGCACCGGCATCAGGTTGGCGCGGGCATGCTCGATGAAGGCCTTGAGCGGTGAGCCGAGCTTGCTCTCGTCGGTCCAGAAATCGAAATCGATCTGGCTGATATGGATCCGGGCATTCGGAAAGAGCGGCTTGCCATCGGCCGTGCAGATGCCGCCGATATGGTCGATATGGGCGTGGCTGCAGACGATGTCGTCGATGTCGCCGGGCTTGATGCCGGCCTCTTCCATGCTTTTCAACAGCCGGCCCGTGGTGGGGCCGAAGGCTTTGGAGAAGCCCATGCCGGTATCGAACATGACGAGCCGGTCGCCGAAATTCACGATCGGGATGTTCTGCTCGAGGACGACGTTGTCCTTGGGCAGGAAGCTGCTCTCGAGCATCCCATAGACGGTGTCCTTGGGCACGCCGAGGAAGCTCGTGCCGGGGTCGCCGAGCGGCAGCGGCCCGTCGGAGACGACGGTGACCTCCGCCGTGCCGAGCATGAAGCGGTAGAAATAAGCCGGTTGCGTCTTCGACAGCGGCGCCTTGGCGGCCGCCGGCCCGATCAGCGGAACGCTTCCACCGGTGGCGGCGAGCGCGGCGGCTGCGCCCAGGAAGCCGCGGCGGCTCGCTGACGGCAGACGGAATGGGTCGTTCGACATGGCATGTCCTCCTGATGGCAGTGGGGGCCGGCTTTGCGGCCTGTGCTCTTGGGTTTGCACGAGGGGGCATTCGGCCTCGCCTCGGCTCCGGGGAGGACGATGCACCTGCGTCGGCGGGCGGACCAATACCGGTTCGCTCTAGCGGCCATAACGCAAAGCTGGCGGGAGCCGCGCCGCGCCTAGTCACGCGCGCTCGGCGCCGCTATGCAGACGGGCGCTCGTCTGCATGCCTTCTGGAGACCAAACCGGCGATGGATCTACGCCAGCTCCGCTATTTCGCGGCCATCGTCGAGCAGGGGTCCTTTTCGAAGGCCGCCACCAAGCTGCGCGTGGCGCAGCCCGCGCTCAGCCAGCATCTGCGGCATATGGAGGACGAACTCGGCGTCGCGCTGCTGCATCGCGGCACGCGCGGCGTGCTGCCGACGGAAGCCGGCGAGCGCCTGCTGGCCCGCGCCCACATCATCCTGGCCGAGTTCGGGGCGCTGCGCGAGGCGGTGCGCGGCGAGGCCGAACTGCCGGGCGGCGAGGTCCGGATCGGCCTGCCGGGCACGGTGAGCGAGCAGTTCAGCGTGCCGCTGATCCAGGCGGCGCGCGAGCGCTATCCGGCCATCCGCATCCGGATCGCCGAGGCGATGAGCGGCTTCGTGCTCGACTGGCTGCGCCGCGGCGAGGTCGATCTGGCGATGATCTACTCGACCTCCGATCCGAAGGGGCTCGGCATCCACCATGTCCTGACCGAGGAGCTCTGCCTGTTCTGCGCCCCCGGCGCAGCGGGTGCGCCGGCGCCGGCGGGGCAGGCTGTCGCGATGGCCGATGCGGCAGCGCTCGACCTGATCCTGCCCGGTATCGGGCATGGTCTGCGCGACCAGATCGACGAGGCGGCGGCCTCGGCGGGGACAACCATCCAGCCGACGATCGAGATCGAATCCTACAGCCAGATCAAGCGGCTGGTGGAGCAGGGCTTCGGCTATAGCATCCTGCCGCGGATGGCGGTGGCGGCGCAGGAGAAGGCCGGGCTGTTCCGAACCTGGCCGCTGGAGCGCCCGACGCTCTACCGCAAGGTCTACCTCGCCTATTCGACCGAGCGGCCGATGCCGGCGGCGGCGCGCGCGATCGGCCAGCTCTCCTGGGAGATACTGCGCGGGTTGGTCACCGACGAGACCTGGACGGCGACGCTGGGACAGGATGGCGGGCCGCCGACACTGTACGGCTGAGGCTATGCCACCGTCCGTCATGGCGAGGAGCGTGAGCGACGAAGCCATCCAGGGGGACGTCGAACGCTGCCGGTCTGGATTGCTTCGCTGCGCTCGCAATGACGGACTGGGTCAGCGTACAGCTTGGAACCGTTGCCTTTTCAGGTGGCGCGCGCCGTTCCTTCCATCCGCAGGCGCCCATCGCCGCCTTCCGTCCAGGTCCGGAGGCTGCCGTCGGCGTTGCGCCGGGCTTTGACGAGAAAGCAGCCACCGGCGATCAGCGGGCTCAGGCCGCGATAGTCGAGCGTCAGCGTCGTCGTCCCCGCCAGCGTCGCCGCGATGTTGAGCATCAGCGTCGCCTGGATCGGGCCATGGACGACGAGCCCGGCATAGCCTTCCTCGGCCGTCGCATAGGGCTGATCGTAATGGATGCGATGGCCGTTGAAGGTCAGGGCCGAGTAGCGGAAGAGCAGGGTCGGGCTGGCCTCGACCTCCCAGACGAGATCGGCCGGCTGCGGCACGGCGTTGGCGGCGGGCGCTGCGGCCGGCAGGCTCGAGGCCTCGCGGTAGACAATGTCGTGGCGCTCGCGCAGGGCCAGACCGCGCGGGGTCGAGACCTCGTGATGGACGGCGACGAAGCAGAGCGCGCCGGTGCGGCCTTCCTTGGCGGTGACGTCGCCAATCGTCGAGCGGCGCGTCACGAGATCGCCCTCGCGCAGCGGTGCCAGCGCCTCGAGGCGCCCGCCCGCCCACATCCGGCGCGGCAGCGGAACCGGCGGCAGGAAATCGCCCTTCGCCGGATGACCATCGGGGCCGAGCGCGCTCATCGGCGCGATCTGGGGGGCGAGGCACCAGTGCAACGCCAAGGGCGCTTCGCCCTGCGGGCCGGGCGCGAGATGGGGCGCGAAGGTGGCCGCGAAGCTCTCGACCAGGCGCGGCGTGACAAGGTCTGAGGCCTCTTCTGTGCGCCCGATCCAGCCGCGGAGATGGTCGATGTCCATCGGTACGAACGCTTTCAATACGACCGCGGCATGCCCAGCACATGCTCCGCCAGATAGGAGAGGATCAGATTGGTCGAGATCGGGGCCACCTGGTAGAGCCGGGTCTCCCGGAACTTGCGCTCGATGTCGTATTCCTCGGCGAAGCCGAAGCCGCCATGGGTCTGGATGCAGGCATTGGCCGCCTCGAAGGAGGCGTCCGCCGCGAGCATCTTGGCCATGTTCGCCTCCGCGCCGGCATTCTCGCCGGCCTCGTAGAGCCGCACAGCCTCCCGCACCATCAGCTCGGCGGCGCGCATATTGGCGTAGGCCCGCGCGATCGGGAACTGGATGCCCTGGTTCTGGCCGATCGGCCGGCCGAAGACCTGCCGCTCCTTGGCGTAGGCCGAGGCCTTCTCGATGAACCATTTGGCGTCGCCGACGCATTCGGCCGCGATCAGGATGCGCTCGGCGTTCATCCCCGAGAGGATGTAGCGGAAGCCCTTGCCCTCCTCGCCGACGAGGTTGTCAGCGGGGATGCGGACATTGTCGAAGAAGACCTCGGTGGTGGCGTGGTTCATCATCGTCCGGATCGGCCGGATGGTGAGACCGCCTTTGAGCGCCTCGCGCATGTCGAGCAGGAAGACCGAGAGCCCGTCGGTGCGCTTGGCGACCTGGTCGCGCGGGGTGGTGCGCGCCAGCAGCAGCATCAGGTCCGACTGTGCGGCGCGGCTCGTCCAGATCTTCTGCCCGTTGACGATGTAATGGTCGCCCTCGCGCCTGGCGGTCGTGCGCAGCGCGGTGGTGTCGGTGCCGCTGGTCGGCTCGGTGACGCCGAAGGCCTGCAGGCGCAGTTCGCCCGAGGCGACACGCGGCAGCCAGGCCTGCTTCTGCGCCTCCGAGCCATGGCGCAGCACGGTACCCATGACGTACATCTGCGCGTGGCAGGCGCCGCCATTGCAGCCCTGGCGCTGGATCTCCTCCATGATGACGCTGGCCGCCGACAGGGTCAGGCCCGCGCCGCCATAGGCTTCCGGGATCAGCGCCGAGAGGAAGCCGCTTTCGGTGAGCGCCGTGACGAACTCGGTCGGATAGGCCATCTCGCGGTCGAGCTTGCGCCAGTACTCGCCGGGAAAGCCGGCGCAGAGGCGGGCGACGGCGTCGCGGATCTCGGCATGGTCGGATGGGTGCTGCATGGTTGCTGTCTTCAAGGGCCCGGAGAGCGGCCGAACTCGGCCCGCAGCGCCGCGTCATGCTGGCCGAGCGCCGGCACGGGGCGCATCGTGACGCGCTGCCCGTCGACGATGGCGGGCGGGGCGAGGACCTCGACGGGGCCGGACGGCGTCGGCGTCGCTAGGGCGGTCGCGGCAGGGTGGGTGATCAGATCGCCGACGCTGGAGACGGTGCCATAGGCGATGGCGTAGCGATCGAGCGCGGCGGTGACCTCGGCGAAGGGCCGCGTGGCGAGCAGGGCCTGAACCTCGCGATCCACCGTCTCGCGCTGCCGCACCCGCAGGACATTGGTGGCGAAGCGGGCGTCCTCGGCGAGCGCCGCGCTGCCCAGGACCTCGCGGGCGAGGATCTGCCATTCGCGCTCGCTCTGGATCGAGATCAGCACATCGCCGTCGGCGGTCGAGAAGACGCCATAGGGGGCGATCGATGGGTGGGCGAGCCCCAGCCGCGGCGGCTCGATGCCGCCATAGCGCCGCGTCAGATAGGGCACGTTCATCAGGTCGCCCAGCGTGTCGAACAGCGAGAGCTGGATGGCGGAGCCCTCGCCGGTCTTCGCGCGACGCAGCAGCGCCTCCAGGATCGCGGCATAGGCCGCCTGGCCGGTGGCGATGTCGGCAATCGAGACGCCGATGCGCGACGGGCCGGAGGCCTGCGTGCCGGTGATGGCGGCGAGGCCGGATTCGGCCTGGACCAGCAGGTCATAGGCCTTGCGGGTGTGGTGCGGCGTGCCCGGCGCATAGCCCGAGACGTCGCAGGTGATCAGTCTGGGATAGCGCGCGCGCAGTTCGGCCGCGCCGAAGCCGAGCCGCGTGGTCGCACCGGGCGCGAGGTTCTGGATGAAGACATCGGCCTGCGCCAACATGGCCTCGACCATGGCGCGGTCATCGGCCTGCTTGAGGTCGACGCGGCAGGATTCCTTGCCGCGGTTGAGCCAGACGAAATAGGAGGACAGGCCCTTCGCATAATCGTCATAGCCCCGGGCGAAGTCGCCCTCCGCGCGTTCGAGCTTGATGACACGCGCGCCGGCATCGGCGAGCTTGCAGGTCGCGGTCGGCACGGCCACCGCCTGCTCCAGCGCCACCACCAGGATTCCTTCGAGCGCGTTCATCGTCGTTCCGGCGGTTCGCCTTGCCCATCACAATCGCAGACGGGCCGTCGAAGCCGGGGCCAAGTCAAATAGGGTTTTGCGATGAGGGCCATAGCGAAATCCTCGCTATGCGGGGATCTCCATAGATTATCGCTATGGCCCTCATCGTTTTATCCTACTTGTCCTGCCGGATCGCCCATGCACCCCTCTGCGCTCCAGGCAGCGTGCCACCCAAGAGCGCGCTCCAGAAACAATTCAGGGAGAGGTCACGATGGGCACCAAGAGATCAGCCGTAGCCGCATTCGCCCTGGGAGCGCTGATAGCGCTGCCGGCGCAGGCGCAGGAGAAGCCGAAGGAACTGGTCGTCGGCATCGCGACCTTCCTGTCGGGGCCGGCCTCGGTCTTCGGCGTGCCCGGCCGCAATGCCGCCGACCTGTTCTTCGAGGAGCTGAACGCCAAGGGCGGCATCCTCGGCGTGCCGGTGAAGCCTGTTTATGTCGACGAGGGCGCCGGCACCAACCAGCTGATCTCGGAGTATCGCCGCGTCGTCCAGGACCAGGGCGCGCAGGTGATGTTCGGCGCGATCTCGTCGGGCTCCTGCAACGCGCTCGCCCCCGTCGCCGAGGATCTCAAGGTCGTCAATGTGATGTGGGATTGCGGCACGCAGACCATCTTCGAGGAGGGCAAGTGGAAGTATTCGGTCCGCACCCAGGGTCATGCCGGCGCCGAGATGATGGCGACGCTGCTCTACCTCATGAAGACCAAGCCGGACTTCAAGACGATCGCGGTGGTCAACCAGGACTATGCCTGGGGGCGTGAGTCCTGGGCGCTGTTTCAGGCCGGGCTGAAGGCGCTGAAGCCTGACGTCAAGATTGTTGCCGAGCTGTTCCCGAAATTCGGCGCGCCCGATTTCTCGACCGAGATCACGCGTCTCTCGGCGCTGCGGCCCGATGTCGTGCTCTCGACCTCCTGGGGCGGCGATCTCGACACCTTCGTCCAGCAGGCCGCGGCGCGCGGCCTCCTGAAGCAGTCGACTTTCGTGCTGCCGCTCGCCGAAAGCTCGATGGAGCGCCTCGGCGCCGTGATGCCCGAAGGCGTCATCGTCGGCGGCCGCGGCGACCACTACTTCCTGCATCCCAAGCACAAGAACTCGGCCGAGATGCAGAATTTCGTGAAGAAGTACCGCGAGAAGACCAACGTCTATCCGATCTATCCGACCTTCCACATGAACCAGGCCGTCACCGGCCTCACCAAGGCCTATGAGAAGGCCAGCGCCGCCAATGGCGGCAAGTGGCCTACCAAGGAGCAGGTGATCGCTGCCTTCGAGGGGCTGGAGTTCAAGTCGCTGACCGGGACGATCACCATCCGTTCGGACCATCAGGGCCTCGAGGACCAGTTGCTCGGCACCACCAAGCGCGTGCCGGAATACCCCTTCGCCGTCTACGACAAGATGGCGCTCTATCCCGGCAAGCTGGTGACCACCCCGGTCGGCGAGAAGTCGCTGGAATGGTTCGCCAAGATCAAGCCGGATCTGGTCAACGACAAGTCGATCGAGACCTTCGACTATTCGAAGTAGGGGCAAGCCGCCTCGCTGCAGGGGCCCACATCAAGCGTCATTCTCGGGCTTGACCCGAGAATCTCAGGACCAGATCGCTGGTTTACGAGATGGTCGGGTCAAGCCCGACCATGACGCCGGCCCCAAGACGCCGCGCTTCACTAAAATGGCGGCAGCCGGTCGCATCACCTCTGACGAACGAGCTCCTATGCCTCCTGAAATGCTCTTCCTCGCCGCGCTCGACGGCCTCGCCTATGGCTCGCTGCTGTTCCTGGTGGCGGTCGGGCTGTCGCTGATCTTCGGCGTGCTCGGCGTGCTCAACGTCGCGCATGGCTCGTTCTACGCGATCGGCGCCTATGTCGCGGCGAGCGCCGTGCTGGCGGCGGCCGGGATGGGCCTGCCGACCTGGCTTGCCTTCCCGCTCTTTCTGATCTCCGCCGTTCTCGTCGGCGTCGTCGTCGGCGGGCTGGTCGAGGCGCTGCTGCTGCGGCGGATCTACGGCAAGGAGGAGGTGCTTCAGCTGCTGGTCACCTTCGCCGTCTTCATGATCCTGGAGGATGCGCAGAAGGTCGTCTTCGGCACGCAGCCGCTCTTCGCCAATGCGCCGATGAACTGGCTCGGCACGGTCGAGGTCTTCGGCATTTTCTACACGCGGTACCAGCTCATCCTGATCCCGCTGGTGGCGCTGGCCGTGCTGGTCGGCCTGCGGCTGTTCCTGCGCCGGACCGCCTTCGGGCGCGCGATCGTCGCGGTGACCCAGGATCGCGAGGCGGCGATGGCGATGGGCATCAACGCGACGCGGATCTATCTCTTCACCTTCATGATCGGCGCCTCGCTGGCGGCGTTGGGCGGGGCGCTCTCTTCGGCGACGACCTCGCTGACGCCGGGCATCGGCTCGGGGATGATCGTGCTGTCCTTCGCGGTGGCGGCCACGGCCGGGCTGGGGCGGATCGAGGGCGCTGCGGTCGCGGCGCTGATGATCGGGCTGGGGCGTTCGGCGGCGGTCTATTTCGCGCCGGAATTCGACGTGCTGATCCCCTATCTGATCATGGTCGCGGTGCTGCTGATCAAGCCGGAAGGCCTGTTCACCACGCTGCAGACGAGGAAAGTCTGATGGCGCGCCAATACCTCATCGGCGCGGCGCTGCTGATCGCGCTCATCGTCTTTCCGCTGATCTCGCCCTGGGCGACGGTCATCCTCACCGTCGCGCTGTGCGAGGGGCTGGCGGCGCTCGGCATCCTCGTGCTGCTGCGGGCGGGGCAGGTCTCCTTCGGCCACGGGCTGTTCTTCGCCTTCTCGGCCTATGTCGTCGCTTTCATGGCGGCGGCGAGCTTCGGCCATGAGGTGCTGCTGCTGGTGCCGATCGCCACCGCGGCGTCTGGCCTCGTCGCTGCGCTGGTCGGGCTCTTCATCGTGCGCTACCGGGCGATCTTCTTCGGCATGCTCAACCTCGCCATCTCGATGGTGTTCTTCTCGCTTTTGGAGAAGCTGTTCTCGATCACCGGCGGCGCCGATGGCAAGCGTGTGGTGCGGCCGACGCTGGCGGGCATGACGCTGGAGCGCGAGACCTTCGAGTTCTGGATGTTCTACATCACCCTGGCGCTGGCGGTGATCGCGGCGCTGGCTGTCGCGCGCTATCTCGTCTCGCCCGGCGGCAAGGCGCTGGAGGCGATCAAGTCCAACGAGACGCGGCTGGAATATCTCGGCGTCTCCAGCCGCAAGGTGCTCTACGGCGCCTATCTGCTCTCGGGGCTGCTGGCGGGCTTGGGCGGCGCGATCATCGCGCTGGTCTCAGGCCATGTCACGCCGGAGCTGGCCTATTGGGTACGCTCGGGCGAGTTCGTCTTCATTGCGATCCTTGGCGGCGTCGGCGGCGTGGCCGGGCCGTTCCTGGGCGCGCTGATGTTCCAGATCATCCGCGGCTATGCGGCTGTCCACGCGCCCGAGACCTGGCATGCGGTGCTCGGCGTGATGCTGCTCGTCATCATCTTCTTTGCGCCAAGCGGGCTCTACGGGCTGATCGCAGGCCGCAAGCGCGCGGCTGCGCAGAAGGAGACCGCGCCATGAGCGAGTTCATCCTCGAGGCGCGCGACCTGAACCTGAGCTTCGGCGGCGTGCAGGCCGCCAATGGCGCGAGCCTGAAGGTGCGGGCCAACGAACGCATCGCCATCATCGGCCCCAACGGCGCCGGCAAGACCACCTTCATCAACCTCTGCACGGGCTATCTCAAGCCGCAATCGGGGCGGGTGATCTTCGCAGGGCAGGATGTCACGGCGCTGTCGCCGCGCACGATCACGCGACGCGGCATCGGCCGTTCCTTCCAGATCCCGCAGCTCTTCACCGACAACACGGTGATGGAGAACCTGCTGCTGGCGCTGAGCGCACGCGAGGGCACATGGTCGCCCTTCCTGAGGCTCGACCGTCACCCCAAGCGCGAGGAGATGATCGCGCTGCTCGACAGCGTCGGCCTGCGCGACACCGCCGAGCGCCTGGTGCGGGAACTGCCCGAAGGCATGCGCAAGCTGATCGACATCGCGGTGGCGCTGGCGCTCGACCCGAAGCTGATCTTCATGGACGAGCCGACCTCGGGCGTCTCCAGCTCCGAAAAGTTCCAGGTGATGGACACGCTGACGCGCGCGCTCGACGCCCGCGCCACGACCGCGATCTTCGTCGAGCACGACATGGACGTGGTCGCGCGCTACGCCAGCCGCGTCGCGGTCTGGTCGGGCGGGCGCATAGCTCTGGAAGGCACGCCCGACGAGATCCTCAATCATCCCGAGGTCCGCGAAACCGTGATCGGGGTGGGAGTCTAGCCATGCTGGAGATCAGGGGACTGTCGGCCGTCATCGAAGGCGTGCAGGTGCTGCGCAAGGTCGATTTCGCTCTGGGCGAGGGCGCGACGGTGGCGCTGATCGGGCGCAACGGCGCTGGCAAGACCAGCCTGCTGCGCGCGATCATGGGCTTCATGACGGTGACCGAGGGCACCATCGCCTTCGACGGGCGGCCGATCCTGACGATCCCGCCCCATGAGCGGCCGCGGCTCGGCATCGGCTATGCGCCGGAGGACCGGCGGCTGTTCTCTAGCTTCTCGATCGAGGAGAACATCCGCCTGCCGGCCGAAGTCATGAAGGTGCCGGGCGCCGAGATCAGCAGGCGTCTTGAAGGGATCTACCAGGTGCTGCCGGAACTGGCGGATCTGCGCCACCGGGCGGCGGCCGGCCTTTCGGGCGGCCAGGGTAAGATGGCGGCGCTGGCGCGGGCCCTGATGGTGGGGCAGCGCATCATCCTGCTCGACGAGCCGTTTCAGGGCCTCGCGCCGGTGCTGGCGCAGCGCTATGCGGCCGCCCTACGTGCGTTGCGCGACAGCCATCCCGAGATCGCGTTGCTCATCACCGAATCCAACCCCAGTCTGCTGCGCAGCTTCGCCGAGCGCGCCTATGCGATCGAGCGCGGCGAGGTCACGGAGGTGGCCGGCGGCCTGGCGGCGAGTTCGCTCGAAGCGGCAGGGCTGCATTAGGTTCAGGACGAGCTCGTCCCTCGGCTCGCGATGGACAACGAGCCGTTCAGGATATACATCGCCGCGAGTATATCAGGAGGTCGCGCCATGCAGGTCGCGCGTTGGGGTAACAGTCTGGCCGTGCGCCTGCCCGCATCCGTGGTCGAGGCGCTCGGCCTGAAGGAGGGGGACGCCATCGAGATCCGCGTCGCCGGCGAGCGCGCCTTCGACGTGGCCCTCGACCGCAGCCGCGAACGGGCGCTCGAACGGGTCCGTGCGCTGCGCAAGCCCCTGCCGCCCGGCTGGCGTTTCGATCGCGACGAGGCCAATGCGCGGTGACGGCATCGGACCAATTCCTGGATACCAATGTACTGGTCTATGCGTTTTCCGATGATGCCCGTTCCGCCCGTGCCGAGGCGCTGCTGGCCGAAGGCTGTGCCAGCGGCGTGCAGGCCCTCAACGAATTCGCCAATGTCGCGCGCCGAAAGCTCGCAATGGAGTGGCGGGAAGTGCGCGACGCGCTCGACGCGATCCGGGCGCTGCTCTCTACGGTTGCGCCCCTCGATGTTGAGACGCATCTCGCTGGCATCGAAATCGCCGAGCGCCACCGGCTCTCGGTCTATGATGCGATGATGATCGCGGCGGCCCTGCATCTGCGCTGCACGACCTTCTGGTCGGAGGATCTGCAGGACGGGCTGGTCGTGGAGGGCCGCCTCACGGTCCGCAACCCCTTCGTCGGCGGATCGAGCTGAACCCCCGTCCACCCGCGCCAGAGGCGGCCGGTCTGGAACGAAAATCTGCCCCCGGAGCGGGGCGAGTACAGGAGAAACCCCATGACCCAGCACTTCATCAACGGCCGCCATGTGGCGGGCCGCAGCGGCGAGACCATGGCCGTGCTGGCGCCAGCCACTGGCGAGGAGTTCACCCGCATCGCCTGTGGCACGGCCGAGGATATCGACGACGCCGTCAAGGCGGCGCGTGCGGCCTATGAGGGCGCCTGGGGCAAGCTGACGGCGGCCGAGCGCGGCCGGCTGATTGCCAAGCTCGGCCTCAAGGTGCTCGACAACTTCGACGAACTCGCCCGCACCGAAGCGCAGGACACCGGCAAGCCGATGGCGCAGGCGCGGGCCGACATCGAGGCGACCGCCCGCTATTTCGAGTTCTATGGCGGCGCGGCCGACAAGGTGCATGGGCATATCGTGCCCTTCCTCAACGGCTACAGCGTCAACGTCATCCATGAGCCGCATGGCGTCACCGGGCATATCCTGCCCTGGAACTACCCGGCACAGATGTTCGGGCGCTCGCTGACGGCGGCGCTCGCCATGGGCAATGCGGTCGTGCTGAAGCCGGCGGAAGAGGCCTGCCAGACGGCGCTGCGGCTGGCGGTTCTGGCCTCCGAGGTCGGTTTCCCCGATGGCGCGATCAACATCGTCACCGGCCGCGGGCACGAGGCGGGCGCGGCGCTCTCGGCCCATCACGGAGTAGACTTCATGTCCTTCACCGGCTCGCCCGAGGTCGGCAAGATGGTGCAGCATGCCTGCGCCGAGCATCTCATTCCCTGCACGCTCGAACTCGGCGGCAAGTCGCCCCAGATCGTCTTCGACGATGCCGATTTCGACGCTGCCGTGCCGATCGTCTGCAAGGCGATCGTCCAGAACACCGGGCAGACCTGCTCGGCCGGCTCGCGCGTGCTGGTGCAGGAGCGCGTCTATGACGACTTCATGGGCGCGGTCGCCAAGGAGTTCGCCAAGCTGCGCGCCGGCACGCCAGAGATGGACCTCGATTGCGGTCCGGTGATCAACGCCAAGCAGCGCGGCCGCGTGCAGAGCTTCATCGACCAGGCGCGAGAGGCCGGCATCCCGGTCATCGCCGAAGGCCAGATCGCACAGGGCGTGCCCAATGGCGGCTTCTACGTGACGCCGACGCTGTTCGGGAAGGTGCCGCGCGGCAACCGGCTGGAGCAGGAGGAGGTGTTCGGCCCGGTGCTCGCCGCCTTCCCCTTCAGCGACGAGGCGGATGCGATCAAGCTGGCGAATTCCACCGAATACGGGCTCGTCGCGGCGGTCTGGACCAAGGATGGCGGGCGCCAGCAGCGTGTCGCCAAGAAGGTCCGCGCCGGCCAGGTCTTCATCAACGGCTACGGCGCCGGCGGTGGCATCGAGCTGCCTTTCGGGGGCACCGGCAAGAGCGGCCATGGCCGCGAGAAGGGTTTTGCCGCGCTGGAGGAGTTCGCGGTGACGAAGACGATTGTGCACAAGCACGGGTGAGAACTAGAGAACTGTCATTCCGGGGCAGCGCGCAGCGCTGAACCCGGAACCCACGACTGGGTCGGACGTCAATCGGCGAGAGGACGGGCTCACCCGGTCGTGGGTTCCGGGTTCGCGCCGTTGGCGCGCCCCGGAATGACAAACCCTCACATCATGATCACATGCCGGATGGTGCGGCCTTCATTCAACGCGTCGAAGCCCTCATTGATGCCGTCGAGCCCGCTCTGGCTGGTCATCAGCTTGTCCACCGGCAGCTTGCCGCGCAGATAGAGGTCGACGAAGCGGGGGATGTCGCGCACCGGGATGCAGGAGCCCACGTAAGAGCCCTTCAACGTGCGCTCCTCGCCGACGAGGCGCACGGGGGCCAGCGACAGGGTGTGGGCTGGGTTGGCGAGGCCTGCCGTCGTGGTGGTGCCGCCGCGCCGCGTGATCTGGTAGGCGAGGTCGAGCGCCTTGACCGAGCCCGCCATCTCCAGCCCGTGATCGACGCCGCCCTTGGTTGCGGTGCGGATCGCCTCGATGACGCCGGGGTCGCCCGCATTGAAGGTGTCGGTCGCGCCGAGATCGCGGGCGATCGCAAGCTTTTCATCCGAGAGATCGACAGCGATGACGCGCGAGGCGCCGCAGGCGGCCGCGCCCATCAGCGCGCTCAGGCCGACGCCGCCGAGACCGACCACGGCGACCGTTTCGCCGGCCCTGACCTTGGCCGTATTCACCGCCGCGCCGACGCCGGTCAGCACCGCGCAGCCGAAGAGCGCGGCGATCTCGTGGGGGATGTCGGCCTCGAGCTTCACCAGCGAGTGGCGCGAGATCACGGCGTATTCGGCGAAGGCGGAGACGCCGACATGGTGGTTCACCGGCTTGCCGCCGACCAACAGACGACGCCCCCCGCCGATGAGTTCGCCGACCCCGTTGGCGGCATTGCCCGGCTCGCAGAGCGCCGGGCGGCCCTCGGCGCAGGGTGAGCAATGGCCGCAGGAGGGCACGAAGACCATGATGACGCGGTCGCCCGTCTTCAAATCCTGCACGCCGGGGCCGGTCTCGACCACTTCGCCCGCAGCCTCATGGCCGAGGACCATCGGCACGGGGCGCGGGCGGTTGCCGTCGATCACCGAGAGGTCGGAATGACAGAGACCGGCGGCGCGTACCCTAACCAGCACCTCGCCGGGCCCCGGTGGGGCAAGCTCGACCTCCTCGATCGAGAGCGGGCGGCTCTGCGCGTAAGGCGCGGAGACGGGACTGGCATTCAGGACGGCGGCGCGGAATTTCATGGAGGCGTTCCTCGGCAGGCTTGGTGTTCTTGCTGCCATCGGGCCGCAAAAGGCGTCCTCTGTCAAAGACCGAATCGTGATCCGGGCCATAAGCGCTAGCGCCAACCGCGCCGCGCAAATCGGGGGCGTCCCCGCGTCAAGCGGTGATCTCCAAAGGGATGAATGACGACAGCAGGCTCAGGCTGCCTTGTCCTTCATGCCGCCATCGGTGAGGCGGTACCAGGCGATGATGGCCGAGACGTAAAGCTCGTTCAGCGCATGCAGCGGCAGCGGCGTGATCGGCACGACCGGGAAGGGCAGGCGGCTCCTGTCGCCGGTCGCGATGTAGTCCGCCATCGCCTTGCCCATGGCGCTCTGCAGGCCAACGCCGCGACCCATGCAGCCGATGTCGACGAGCAGGCCGGGCTCCGGCTCGTGCAGATGCGGCAGGAAATCGCGCGTCAGCGCCACACGCCCGCACCAGCGGAAATCGAAGGGCACGCCCTTCACCTGCGGATACATCTTGCCGACGACGCGCTCGAGATGGGCCCAGTCGGACGCGTCCCTCGGCTCGCGGAACGGGCCGCGCCCGCCCATCAGCAGGCGGTTTTGATGGTCCTTGCGGAAATAGAGCAGCAATTGGCGCGTGTCGGAGACGACCTGGCCCTCGGGCAGGATCGTGCCCGCGACATTGTCGGACAGCGGTTGCGTCGCGACGATGAAGGAGTTCGGCCGGATGACGGTCTGGCGCAGCTTTGGAATCAGGTCGCCGGTATAGCCATTGGTGGCGACGACGACGCGCGGCGCCGTCACCGTCGCGCCCTGGGCCGTCCGCACGGTCCAGCTCGCGCCGCTGCGCGTGAGCGACACGACCTTGCTCTGCCCGTGGATGGCGGCGCCGGCGCCGATCGCCGCCTTCGCCAAGCCGCGGGCATAGGCCAGCGGCTGCACGCCGCCGGCGCGCCGGTCGACCCAGCCCGCGAGATAGCGATCCGTGCCGAGGAGGTGGGCGGCGGCGTCCTGGTCGAGGAAGGCGGCATCGACGCCGCGCGCCTGCCATTCGGCGGCGCGGCGCTTGACCGTCTCGACCATGGCCGGCGTATGCGCCCCTTGAATCCATCCGGTGCGCTTGTGCGGCACGGCCATGCTGTGTTTCGCGATCAGGTCGAAGACGAGATCGGCGGTCGAGCCGACGAAGCCGATCAGGGCCTCTCCCGCGACGGGGCCGAATTTGGCGAGGATTTCGCTCGGATCATATTTGATACCGGGAATGACCTGCCCGCCATTGCGGCCCGAGCCGCCCCAGCCGGGCTCATGCGCCTCGAGCACGACGACCGAGACGCCCGCTTCCGCCAGATGCAGCGCGGTCGACAGGCCTGCGAAGCCGGCACCGATGACGCAGACATCAGCGGTGACGTCCTGCGCCAGCGGCGGTGTCGGCGCGGCGGCCGGCGCGGTTGCAAACCAGAGCGAGGGGGCGAGCGGGAAGGGTTCGGCCACGGGGTGGCTCCTCAGATCGGACGGAGCACGCGGCGCAGGAAATCCTGCGTGCGCGGATGGGTCGGCGCGCTCAGCACCTCGCGCGACGGGCCCTGCTCGACGATGACGCCGCCATCCAGGAACAGGACGCGGTCGGCCACCTCGCGGGCGAAGCCCATCTCATGGGTGACGACGAGCATGGTCATGCCGTCTTCGGCCAGGCTCTTCATCACCTGCAGCACCTCGCCGACGAGTTCGGGGTCGAGCGCCGAGGTCGGTTCGTCGAACAGGATCGCCTTGGGCTGCATGCAGAGCGCGCGCGCGATGGCGACGCGCTGCATCTGTCCGCCGGACAACTGGCCGGGATAAGCGTCCATCTTGTTGCCGAGGCCGACACGGTCGAGCAGTTCGCGCCCTCGTGCCATGGCCTGCGCCGCCGGCTCCTTCTTCACGAAGATCGGCCCCTCGACGACGTTCTCCAGCGCGGTGCGGTGCGGGAACAGGTTGAAGCGCTGGAACACCATCGCCATCGCGGTGCGGATGCCGATGATCGAGGGCTTGTCGCGCTCGACGCGCTCGCCGTCGATGGTGATCGCGCCGCCATCATAGGATTCGAGCCCGTTGATGCAGCGCAGGATCGTCGACTTGCCGGAGCCGGACGGTCCGATCAGGCAGACGACCTCGCCCCGGGCGACGCTCGCCGTGATGCCCTTGAGCACCGGAAACGAGCCGAAGCTCTTGGTGACGCCGGTGATCTCGATCATCGGCGCGCCCGCGACCACATGCCCGGTCATCGCCTGGCCCCCTTGCCGAAGCGGCGTTCGAGCCAGCTCACCAGCCCCATCAGCGGCAGGCACATCGCCAGGTAGAGCAGGGCGACCAGCGTGTAGACGGTCATGTTCTTGAAGGTGGAGGAGGCGATCAGCGTGCCCTGCAGCGTCAGCTCGGCCACCGTGATGGTCGAGGCCTGCGAGGAATCCTTCAGCATCATCACCATGATGTTGCCATAGGGCGGCAGCACGAGGCGGATCGCCTGCGGCAGGATGACCCGGCGCATGGTCAGGCCCCAGCCCATGCCGATCGACTGCGCGGCCTCGATCTGGCCGTGGTCGATCGCCTCGATGCCGGCGCGGAAATTCTCGGACTGATAGGCCGAATAGGCGATGCCGAGCCCGATGATCGCCGCCTGCAGCGCCGTCAGCGCGATGCCGAACTCCGGCAGCACGAAGTAGATGTAGAAGAGCTGCACCAGGATCGGGATACCGCGCAGCGTGTTGACGATGACCTTTGCGGTCGTCGACAGCCAGCCGATGCCCGAAACCCGCATCAGCGCCCAGACCAGGCCGAGCACAGTCGAGAGCGCGAGCGAGCCCAGCGCGACGATGAGCGTGAACTTCACGCCCTGCAGCAGCAGCGGCAGGAACTGGGTGGCGTCGCGCAGGAAGGTTTGCATGCGGTTCTGACGGTGGTTGTCGAAAGGATATCGCGGCAGCCCGCTCACCACGGTTCGTCATCCCGGGCGCAGCGAAGCGAAGACCCGGGATCCATTCCGGAACCGTTCCGGCATGGATCCCGGATCGGCGCCGCTTCGCGGCTTGTCCGGGATGACGGCGTCGGGGGCGGTTTTGCTACCGGATTAGACGAGGCCCCATTTGGCCAGGATCTTGTCGACCGTGCCGTCGGCCTTGAGCTTGGCGAGGCCGGCATTGATCTTCTTCAGGAGCTCGCCATCGGTCTTGCGCACGCCGATGCCGACCGAGCCCGAGATGACCGGCTTGTAGCTCTTGACGATGCGCACGCGGGGGAACTGCCCCTGCGAGAGATTGTAGGCGATGATCGGCAGGTCGAAGACGGCGGCCTGGACGCGGCCGGCATTCACGTCGGCGAGAATGTCCGGCAGGGTCTTGTAGAGCTTCACCTCCGAGAACAGGCCCGATTTCTGCAGTCGGTCGACATAGGCCGTGCCGATCTGCACGCCGATCGTCATGCCCTTCATCTCTTCGAACGAGACGTAATCCTTGGTGTCGGTCGCCGGCACGATCAGGCCTTCGCCATAGGTGTAGATCGGCGCCGAGAAATCGATCACCTCCTGGCGGACCGGGGTGATGTACATCGCGGCGGCGACGATATCGATCTTGCTGCCCGTCAGCGACGGAATCAGCGTCGAGAACTGCATGCCCTCGACCTCGACCTTGAAGTCGGACGCCGCGGCGATCGCCCTGATCAGGTCGACCATCACGCCTTCGATGGTGTTGGTCTTGGTGTCGAGGAAGGTGAACGGGCTGCCCGTCGGCGTCGAGCCGACCTTGAGAACCGCTTGCGCCTGGGCCGGAGCGATCCCGGCCGCGAGCGCGCTGCCTGCCAGCATCGACAGAAATGTCCGACGTTCCATGGCGATATCCCCTGCTTGTGCGCGTGCCTGATCTGTCCGGCACAATTTTCATCTGCGTGAAGATACGAGCATAGGACGATCTTGTCGGCAAGCTATTTCACGTGCATGAAATAACGGCGACGAATGGAGCCTTCATGAGCAGCCCTGCCGCCACGCCGTCCGCCCCGCAGGTCGATGAGGAGATCGGGGCCGGCCTGCGCCGCCTCAGGCGCGAGCGCAGCCTGTCGCTGGTCGACCTGGCGGCCCGCACCAATCTCTCGATCGGCTTCCTCAGCCAGATCGAGCGCGGCAAATCCTCGCCGACGCTGCGGGCGCTCGCCAGCATGGCGGACGCGCTCGGGGTGGGGATCGGCGATCTGTTTCCCCAGACCGGCGTCATCGGCGACCAGACCGCGACGATCGTGCGCGGGGGGGCTCGCAGCGCATTGCAACTCTGGCGCTCGGGCATTCGCAAGCAGTTGCTCACCCCTCATACCGAGGGCTCGAAGCTGAGCCTCTATCTCGTCGAGATGGAACGCGGCGCAAGCACCGGCGACGAACTCTACGCCCATGGCGGCGAGGAGGCCGGGCTGGTGATGAGCGGCGCGATGGCCCTTCGCGTCGAAAGCGAAAGCTGGACGCTGCTGGAGGGCGACAGCTTCCGCTTCCTGTCCTCTCGACCGCATCGCTTTTCCAATGCGGCAGACGGCGAGACGCGGGTTTTGTGGGTCAATTGTCTGTAGGCTCGCCGGCTGGTGCCGGAGGGTTGGAGGGCTGCGTTTTGCCCTCGCGAGAGCGCCGTGTCTGAAGGCTCCGGCCTGTGCGGCCTCTCTATGGGTCCGCGCGTCAATGGGCGAGCAGGACCGGCAGGCGCAGTTCGGTGAGGACGCTCTTGGTCGCCCCGCCGAGGACGAAATCCCGCAGGCGGGAATGGCCGAAACCGCCCATGGCGAGCATCTGCGCGCCGGCTGCGAGGGCGGCCTCCTGCAGGGCCACGGCGATGGTTTTGGCACCGAGCGTGATGTTGCTCGCCGTGGCGTTCACACCGCGCGCCTGCAGGGACGATGTCAGCGCGCCTGCGATATCGGCGCCCTGCAGCGTCTTCTCGTCGGTGACCGTCAGGACCGTGACGCGGCCGCCCGGGGCCAGCAGGGTCAGCGCATCCCCCAAGGCGCGCGCGGCGACGCGGCTGCCGTCCCAGGCGATCGCGAGGTGATCGAGGCTCGCCAGCTTGGCCGAGGCTGGCACCAGAACCGCCGGGCGGCCCGAGCCGAAGATCACGCCTTGCGCGATGTCTTGTGCCCCGTAGGCTTCATTGGCCCAGGGCAGCACGGACAGGTCGAAATAGCGCGCCTGTGCGGCAGCCGCGTCGGGCTCCGCCCCCATCGCCACCTTCCGGGTCTTGAAACCCAGTTCGATTTTCGCGCGGCAGGCGGCTTCGACGAGGCCCCGCAGCCGCTCGCATTCGGCGCTGCTCTTTTCTTCCGCGGCGCGAACCAGCCCGGGAATGTCGAGGAGCGCTCCGCCCAGCGGCGCATAGACCGGCGGCAGATCCACCGTGAAGGCCCCGACATGAAGGTTGCAGCGCAGCGCCGCTGCGAAGCCGGTCGCGGCGAGAATGGCCTCGTCCGCGATGACCTCGCCATAGGTCCCCAGAGGCATGTAGGCCGTCCGCGTCATCGTCATCGTTTACGCTCCCGTCACTGTGCAGCGGCGATCGGGCGTATCCCGTCGGCCGGGATGAGTCGGCCGCCTTCACGCGGACGCCGCCCCGTCGCGACATGAAAGCGGTCGCCGGGTCCGGTTTGTCTCGCGGCTCGGGGCCTTTTGGTCATCCAAGCGGAATTCTGGCTTGCGATGTGCGGCTCCGCCTTGCGTTTGATCAAATGGAAGGCGCCGCAGCCCGATTCCGGTGGCCGGACGTCGTCCCTGCTCAGCTGATGCCGGCGCGATTTGCGGGATGGGCGATCCGTCGCGGCCGTGGCGCACTGCGACCGTCCGGGTGTTCTGACGAGGCTCGACCGGATAAGGCTGACCCGCCGCCCTAGCGGTGGTCGAATGGTAGCGGGAGAGGGACTCGAACCCCCGACACGCGGATTATGATTCCGCTGCTCTAACCAGCTGAGCTACCCCGCCCCACGAGCGGGTCGCCGCGAAGCGGCGGCCCGTGAGAGGCCGCGATATAGGGGGGTGGGCCTATGCTCGTCAAGCCTTCGTCGCGGCAAGTTTGCGCAGGCGCACCACCTTGAAATAACCGGACCCGACATGGGCGGTCTCGTAGCGTCCTGTCTTCGCGGCCCAGCCGGTCAGCCGGCTGACCTTGAAGTCGGAGCTCCAGCCGACGGCGCGGGCCAGCGGAGCCAGAGCGGTCCAAAAGGCCGCGAAGGGGCCGCCATCGTCGACGAGGCGGCTCGAGATCACGATCTCGCCGCCGGGCTTCAGCACCCGGTCCATCTCGGTCAGGGCCTGCTCGGGGTCAGGCACCAGGGTGATGACGAATTGCGCGGTCACGGCGTCGAAGGCCTCGTCCGCGAAACCGAGCCGGCAGGCATCCATCACCATCAGCCCGCGCACATGCGACAGGCCCTGGCTGGCGACCTTGCGGTTGGCGACCTTGAGCATGTCGAGCGAGAGGTCGGCGCCGACGACGCGCGAGCCCGCGGTGAAATAGGGCAGGGTCAGGCCGGTGCCGACGCCGATCTCGAGGATGTCGGGCCCGCAGGCGCAGGCTGCGGCGACGGCCTCGCGCTGCGGCCCGGCCAGCAGGTTCTGGTAGATCTTGTCATAGATGCGCGCCCAGACGGCATAGACGCGCTTCTGGCTTTCGAGATGGTCTGGCACCGGCATGGAACGGCTCGCGAGCAGGATGGACGAAGACGAGCCGGGCGGCCGGCGTCAGGAGAGGGCGAGGTCGGCGACGGGCCTCGCCTGCGGCATCCGCAATTCGGGACGGATGATGGTGCCGCCGCCGAGCACGCGGGCGCCGGGGCCGGCATCGGCATAGATCACGCAGGCCTGGCCGGGCGAGACGCCCTCCTCGTCGGTGGCGAGCTCGACCTTGAGCCCGGCCGCGTCGCGCAAGAGCCGCGCCTCGCGGGGCGGGCGCGTCGAGCGCACGCGCACGGCGACGTCGAGCCCCTCTGGCGGCAGGGAGTCGAGCGGCGTTTCGCCGAGCCAGTTGAGATCGCGCAGCCTGACCTCGCGGACGTTGAGGGCTTCGCGCGGCCCGACGATCACGCGCGCCTCGTCGGCGTCGAGCCGCAGGACATAGAGCGGCTCCGGCGTGCTCAGGCCCAGGCCCTTGCGCTGGCCGACGGTGAAGCGCAGCACGCCCTCGTGGCGGCCGAGCACCCGGCCGTCGAGATGGACGATCTCGCCCGGCCGCGCCGCGCCCGGCTTCAGCCGCTCGATCACGTCGGCATAGCGGCCATTGGGGACGAAGCAGATGTCCTGGCTGTCGGGCTTGTCGGCGATGCCGAGCCCGAGTTCGGCGGCGAGCGCGCGGGTCTGCGCCTTGTCGATATGGCCGAGCGGGAAACGCAGCAGGTCGAGCTGCTCCTGCGTCGTGGCATAGAGGAAGTAGCTCTGGTCGCGGCTGGCGTCGGCGGCGCGGAACAGGCCGCGATGGCCGTTGGGCAGTTCGCGCGAGACGACATAGTGGCCCGTCGCCAGCGCCTCGGCGCCGAGTTCGCGGGCGAGCCCGAGCAGATCCTGGAACTTCACGGTGCGGTTGCACTCGACGCAGGGGATCGGCGTCTCGCCGGCGAGGTAGCTCTCGGCGAAGCGCTCGATCACGGCGTCGCGGAAGCGGCTTTCGTAATCGAGCACATAATGGGGGATGCCGATCTGCTCGGCGACGCGGCGCGCATCATGAATGTCCTGGCCGGCGCAGCAGGACCCGGCGCGGTGGACGGCGGCGCCGTGGTCGTAGAGCTGCAGCGTCACGCCGACGACGTCGTAGCCCTCGCGCTTCAGCAGCGCTGCCACGACCGAGGAATCGACGCCGCCCGACATCGCCGCGACGACGCGTGTGCCTGCGGGCGGCTTGGCGATGTCGAGGGAGTTGCGGGGCGTCGTCATGGAATGCTGCGGTTCTGCGGCGTGAAGGCGGGCCATAGGCGGGTCTATACCGGCTTTGGGGCGGCGCTGCCAGCCGCGATGGGCAAAACCTGCCGCCCGCCCGGGTCAGTGCGGCTGTTCTTGCCGCCATCTGGGGCCCGGCTTATGCCTTAAGCTTCTGAAATAATTGGAAATCATGTCTGGCTCGGCCCTTGCTGGAGAGTGCTGGGCGCCTCGTGCCCCCTGTTGCGGACGAAACGATGTCGATTCAGCCAGTGTTGAGTTCCCCGCCTCCTGCGGACACCGTCAGCCAGCGCCGGCCTTCCGCCGAGCGCGATGACGGCTCGGCGCGGGAGAGCTTCGCCCTGCCGCCGGAAGAGCCCGTTCGGGAGAATGCGACGTCCGTCCGCGAGGCGCGGAAGGACGCCGCCTCTCAGTCCGGCGAAGCGCGTCGTGAGGCCGGCGAGACACGGCGCGCGGCCGACGCTGCTGCGGCCACGGAAGACGCGGCCGAAACGCAGACCAAGAGCCAGGCGAGTTCAGCCGACACCGGCGCCAAGGCGCAGGCGCAGGCCCCGGCGTCCGGCAAACCCGGCGGAGCGGTGGGCGACAGCGTCGCCAGCGCGTCTCCCCCGGCTTCACCGGCCCCGTCGAATCTCGACATCGCGGCCCTGGTCAACATTGCGGCCGCCGCCGAGGGCGAAAATCTGCCGACGCAGTCTGGCGAAGCCACTCAATCTGTGGGCGAGAAGCCCGTCGGCACGCAGGTCAAGGACGGGGCCGATGCTCTGTCCGCGGCCCTCCCGGAGACGATAAGCATCGACGTCGTCGTCGCCCCGCTCGACCCCACCGCTGCGGCGCAGACGCCGTCCGCGCCGGTCGTGGCCCTGCCGATCGACGTGGCGCTCGCGGTCAACGTGCCCGCTACCGCAGGAGAAGGCGAAGGCGATTGGCTCGCCGGCAAGGCGCGATCCACGCCAGGCGCGGCGGCGATCCCGGTCGCGGCCGGGCCCGAGACGGCCGACGCCGGCGGCTCCGATGCGACCGGGTTGATACCGGTGCTGCCGGGGCAGGCCGGCGCGACAGGCGCTGCCGCAGCGGGCGCGACCGCCACGGCCGAGCCGGCATCCGGGATCCCGTCCCCGACCGGTGCGTCGGCCATCCCTGCGACCCTGGCCGCGATCTCGGCTGCGACCTTGTCGGTCACCGGCGACGCCGGGCAGCCTGCCAAGACCGGCGCCGTGGCCAAGGGCGGCGAAGAGGCCGCCAAGCTGCAAGGCGGCGCGACCCCGGCGCCGGGACCCGCCGCGCCGGAACCAAAATCCCTCGAGACCTTCGAGCAGGCGCTCAACGCTGTCGACCTGTCGGCGGGCAACGCCCAGGGGACTGCGCGGCCCGACCCCCTGCGCCTGATCACGACGCAAGAGCCGATGGTCGCCCAGCCCGGCGCCCCGCAAGGTCAGGCGACGGCGGCGAGCCAGCCGACCCCGCTGCATGTGCTGCCGATCGAGATCGGTCTGCGGGCGCTCGCCGGGGCCCGCCAGTTCGAGATCAGGCTCGACCCCGGCGAACTCGGGCGTGTCGATGTCAGCCTCTCGATCTCCGAGTCCGGCGAAGTCAGCGCCAAGATGGTTGTCGACCGCGTCGAGACGCTGCATCTGCTGCAGCGCGACGCCCGCACGCTCGAGCGGGCCTTCGAACAGGCCGGGCTGAAACCCTCCGATGCCGGTGTCGACATCTCGCTGCGCGATCCCGCCGACCAGTCGGGCTTCCGGCAGAACCGGCAGCAGGACGAGGCGTCGCAGCAGCGGCGTGGCCCCGTCACGGGTTCCGAGACCGACGAAAACACATCCATTCCCGCGCTGTCTGCGCCGCTACGCCGCTTCGTGCGGCTCGGCGGCGTCGATATGAGCGTCTGACCAGAGGAGGAGCGCCATGGCCGTCTCCAACACCACCGGCACCACGAGCAATGCCGCCGCCTCATCGGCGAGCAGCAGCACCACCGCCACCGGCGGCGCCGCGATCGCGCAGAACTTCGACCAGTTCCTGAGCCTGCTGACCACGCAGCTCAAGAACCAGTCGCCGCTCGATCCGCTCGACACCAACCAGTTCACGGCGCAGCTCGTCCAGTTCGCCGGAGTCGAGCAGCAACTCAAGACAAACGAGACGCTGACGTCGCTGCTCAGCCTCAATTCGGCGGGAACGGCGACGAGCGCGGTCGGCTTCATCGGCTCGACCATCACCGCCGACGGCGCCACGACTCGTCTGGAAAAGGGCAAGGCCGAGTGGCAGGTCAACGTGCCGCGCGGCGGCGCCGCGACGATCACGATCAAGGATTCGAAGGGCAGCGTCGTGCAGACGCTGACCAAGACCCTCGTCGCGGGCGACCAGTCCTATAAATGGGACGGCAAGACCTCGACCGCCCAGACGGCGGCCGACGGCGAGTACACGATCACGATCGACGCCAAGGACAACGCCGGGGCCGCGATGACGGCGACGACGAAGATCGCCGGCGTCGTCGACGGCGTCGATTTCACCGGTTCGATCCCGACCCTGAAGATCGGCGCGATCAGCGTTCCGATCGACAAGGTCAAGAGCGTCGTCCGGACGAATTGAGGCGAATCAGCGATGCCGACAGCCAGTTGCTTTGCCTTAGGCAATTCTTAAAGCGGCGGGCCTATGCTCAGCACAAGTAGCTCTGTTGAGTTGTGTGAGTGTACCATGAGCGAGCCTTTGCGACCGCGGGTGAAATACGTGATCGGGCCGGACGGCAGTCCGCTGACGATCGCCGATCTCCCGCCCATGAATACCCGCCGCTGGGTGATCCGGCGCAAGGCAGAGGTCGTCGCCGCTGTGCGCGGGGGCCTTCTGAGTCTTGAAGAGGCCTGCCAGCGCTACACGCTGACAGTCGATGAATTCCTGAGCTGGCAGATGTCGATCGACCAGCATGGCCTCGCCGGCCTGCGAACCACGCGCATCCAGCACTATCGCCAGTAGTCCCGCCTGCACGCTTCTGCAGCCGTTCGAGGCGCCGGTCCCCAGGGTCCGGCGCCTTTTTCGTTGGCAGTTGCGCCCGTCCGAGGGCCCATAGCGGCGCTCTGGCGAAGGCCGGGGCGGACAATCTTTCGCGGCCGCTCGGCAAAAATTAACCAGACGCTAACCACGCACCGGGAAAAACTTGCCTAGTGACCCGCATCCCGGCGCGGGCGAGGCGACTTTGTGAAACGGATAGCGGTGTGAGCGGCATCGTCCAACAGTTCTCGCGTTTCGGAGCACCGCGCCTTGCGGCGATGCTCGCGGTGACGCTCGCGCTCGTCGGCTTCTTCGGCTTCGTCATGATGCGCATGTCCCAGCCGGCGATGAGCGTGCTGTTTTCTGATCTTTCGCAGCAGGATGTCAGCGCGATCCTCAAGGATCTCGACACGCGCGGCGTCAAATACGAGTTACGCGCCGACGGCCAGACCATCCTGGTGGACAAGACCGTGGTGCCGCGGCTGCGGCTGGACCTTGCCAGCAAGGGCATTCCGGCCGGCGGCGGCGTCGGCTATGAGATCTTCGACAAGGGCGACGCCTTCTCGTCGACCAGTTTCGTCCAGAACATCAATCATTTGCGTGCGCTCGAGGGCGAGCTTTCGCGCACCATCCGGTCGATCAGCCGGGTCCAGGCCGCGCGCGTCCATCTCGTGATCCCTGAGAAGCGGCTGTTCGAGCGCGATCGGGAGCCGCCGCGCGCCTCGATCGCGCTCAAGCTCGCCGGCGATCTCGACGCGGCTCAGGTGCGCGCGGTGCGCCACCTCGTCTCCTCGGCCGTGGATGGGCTCAAGCCCGAGCGCGTGTCGATCGTCGACGAGCGTGGGCGCCTGCTCGCGGACGGCGCGCAGTCCGACAATGGCGTGGCCGGCCTCGGCATCGAGGAGCGCCAGGTCGGGATCGAAAAGCGGCTCAAACTCCAGATCGAGGACATCGTCGCCAGCATCGTCGGCCATGGCCGGGCTCGCGTGCAGGTGTCCGCTGCCTTGGACAGCAACCGGGTCGAAAGCCGGTCGGAGACGTTCGATCCCGAGAGCCGGGTCGTGCGCTCGAGCCAGAACCGCACGGAAGCCTCGACGACCACGGAAGGCGGCGGCGGCGTGACGGTCGGCAACGAGCTGCCCGGTGCGCAGCCGGGGCAGGGCGGCAATGCCGCGCCCAAGGACGCCACGCAGAAGAACGAGGAGGTCGTCAATTACGAGATCTCCCGTACCACCCGCACCGAGGTGCTGGAGGGCGGCCGGGTCAAGAAGCTCTCGGTCGCCGTGCTCGTCGACGGCACCTATACGCGCGCGCCCAATGGCGAGGTGACCTATCAGCCGCGCAGCGCCGAGGAGCTGGAGCGGATCGGCCAGCTCGTGCGGACGGCGGTCGGCTTCGACGACGGGCGCGGCGACAAGATCGAGGTCGTCAATCTGCGCTTCGCGGAGGCGCCGCCGGCCGTGACGGAGCTGGTCGAGCAGAGCCTGGTGCAACAGCTCCTGTCCTTCACCAAGGAGGATCTGGTGCGGTTCGCCGAACTCGGCGTGATCGCGCTGCTGACGCTGATCGTCCTGATGGTGGTTGTGCGCCCGCTGCTCAAGCAGGTGCTGGCGCCGGATCCGGGCGTGGCGCGGGCGTTGCCGATGTTCATGCGCAACGGCGTGGCGATCGCCGGGCCCGAGACCACCGGCGATCCGGCGGGAACGCGTACGCTCGCCGCGGTCGGCGACAGCGACGGGGTTCAGGTCGACATGCCGTCCGAGCGGATGCTCGCCGTCGCTCAGATCAAGGGGCAGCTCAAGGCGCAGTCGGTCGAAAAGATCGGCAAGATGGTTTCGCAGAATCCGGCCGACAGCGTCGCCGTGCTGCGGACCTGGATCCACGAAAAAGCTCCGGCATGACGGGGCTCTGAACCATGGCAGAAGCACGTTCCATCGCCACCCGAAACTCCGGCGACTCCATCGAGGGCGGCGGCGGCGGCGTCACCAACATCGACGAGATGACCGGCCCGCAGCGCGCGGCCGTGATCCTGCTCGTGCTTGGCGAGGAGCACGGCAAGACGATCTGGTCGGAGTTCGACGACGAGGAAATCCGCATCATCACCCGGGCGATGGCGGAGCTCGGCACGGTCGATTCCGACGACGTCGAACGGCTGATGCTCGACTTCGTCGGGAAATTGTCGAGCGCCGGCGCCGTTACCGGCTCGTTCGACCGCACGATTTCGCTGCTTGAGAAGATTCTGCCGACCGATCAGGTCGCGATGATCATGGAGGAGATCCGTGGTCCGGCCGGCCGCAACATGTGGCAGAAGCTCGGCAACATCGACGCTGTGGTGCTCGCCAACTTCCTCAAGAACGAATACCCGCAGACGATCGCGGTGATCTTGTCGAAGATCCGGGCCGATCATGCGGCCAATGTCCTGCGCAATCTGCCCAATGATCTCTCGATCGAGGTCGTCGGCCGGATGCTGAGGCTGGAGGGTGTGCAGAAGGAAGCGCTCGACCATATCGAGAACACGCTGCGGACCGAGTTCGTCGCGACCCTTACCCAGACGCGTCGCCGCGATCCCCATGAAATGATGGCGGAAATCTTCAACGGATTCGACCGGCAGACGGAAATGCGCTTCCTGTCGGCGCTGGACGCCTCCAATCAGGAATCGGCCGAGCGCATCCGGGCGCTGATGTTCACCTTCGAGGATCTGGGCAAGCTCGACCCCGCGGGGCTGCAGACGCTGATGCGCCAGATCGACAAGGACACGCTGGCCCGCGCGCTCAAGGGGGCCAGCGAGACGATGCGGGACTTCTTCTTCAGCGCCATGTCGCAGCGCGCCGTCAAGAACATGCAGGACGACATGCAGGGACTCGGCCCCTTGCGCCTCAAGGAGGTCGACGAGGCGCAGACCAAGCTGGTCACGCTGACAAAGGACCTGGCCGACAAGGGCGAGATCGTGCTGTCCAAGGGCAATTCGGAAGACGAACTGGTCTATTGATGATGAGCACCGCCCAGAAATTTACGTTCGGCACCGATTTCCGTGAAGGGGGACGGCGCGCCGCGGGTGAGGCCGACGTCGCGGCCGCACGCGCCGAGGGCGTGGCCGCCGGCCGCGAGCAGGGCCGGCGCGAGGCTGAAATGCAGCTGAACGGGCTTGTGGCGCAACTGGCGCGGGCTGCCGAGCGGCTGGTCACGCAGCAGGCCGTCCATGCCGCCGAGGTCGAGGCACAGGCGGCCTATGTCGCCATCGTCGCCGCCAAGGCGCTGGCCGGAGCGGCCTTGAACGAGCGTCCGGCCGCGGCTCTCGAAAGCGGTCTGCGCGAATGCCTCGGCCATGCGCGCCTGGCGCCCCATCTGGTCATGCGCGTCAACGACGGCGCCGTCGAAGCGGCGGAAGGACTGGTCAAGCGCCTGGTCCAGGAAATGGGCTTCGCCGGTCGCGTCGTGGTGCTGGGCGACCCCGATATCGCGTCCGGCGACGGCCGCATCGAATGGGCCGATGGCGGTTTCGCCATCGAGTCGGAACGTCTGGCGCAACTGGTCGATCAGGCCGTTGCGACGATGTTTCCGGGCTTCCGGCCCCCAGCGAGTGAGGACGACAGATGAGCGCGGACAACGATCTCAAGCTGCCGCCCCTGAACCCCGCGGACCTGTCCTTCGACCACAACGACAGTTCGGTGGCGCGGTCGGGGCCGATCCCGGTCAAGACGGCCGAGGATCTCGAGCAGGTCTTCGACGTGCCGGTCAACGTTTCTGCGGTGCTGGGTTCGTCCAAGATCGCGATCGGCGATCTGCTCCAGATCGTGCCCGGCGCCGTGCTCGAGCTCGACCGGCGCGTCGGCGAGGCCATCGACATCTTCGTCAACGAGCGCCTGGTGGCGCGCGGCGAGGTCGTCGTGGTCGAGGACCGGCTCGGCGTCACCATGACCGAAATCATCAAGGCCGACCGGTGATGCCCGGCCCGCTCGTCACGCATTCACGCAGAAAGGCCTGAGCCATGCGCCTCATCATTGCCGGCGGTCTCAAGGGGCAACTCATCGCGGCCGCCAAGATCGCGATCGCCCATGGCGCCAACGTCACCCATACCGAAAGCCTCGATCAGACCCTGGCCGTTCTGCGCGCCAAGGGCGCCGACCTGCTCATGGTCGAAGTCACGCTGCCGGTGGCGCAGTTCGTCGCGGCGCTCGAGGCCGAGCGCATCCGCACGCCGATCGTCGCCTGCGGCACCTCGACCGATGCGCGCGCCGCTGTCGCCGCGATCCAGGCGGGTGCGCGCGAATATGTGCCGCTGCCGCCCGATCCGGAACTGATCGCGGCCGTGCTGGAAGCCGTCGCGGCCGACCAGTCGAGCCTGATCTGGAAGGATCCGGCGATGGAGCGGGTCGTGCAACTCGCCGCGCAGATCGCGCGCTCGGATGCGCCGGTGCTGGTGACCGGCGAGAGCGGCACCGGCAAGGAGGTGATCGCGCGTCACCTGCACCAGAAATCGCTGCGCAAGGACAAGCCCTTCGTCGCCGTCAACTGTGCGGCCATCCCCGACAACCTGCTCGAATCCGAGCTGTTCGGGCATGAAAAGGGCGCCTTCACCGGCGCGATCGCGCGCCGCATCGGCAAGTTCGAGGAGGCCAATGGCGGCACGCTGCTGCTGGACGAAGTGTCCGAGATGGATGTCCGCCTGCAGGCGAAGCTGCTGCGCGCGTTGCAGGAGCGGATGATCGACCGCGTCGGCGGCACGACGCCGGTCAAGGTCGATCTGCGCATCATTGCCACGTCGAACCGCAATCTCGGCGATGCGGTCCGCGAGGGCTCGTTCCGCGAGGACCTGTTCTACCGTCTCAACGTCGTGCATCTGCGCCTGCCGGCGCTGCGCGAGCGGCCGGGCGACATCCTGGCGCTTGCCGACCATTTCGCCCGCAAATACGCCGAGCTCAACGGCATGCCGCTGCGCCCGATCGCGACCGATGCCCGCAAACTGCTGTTGACGAACAGCTGGCGCGGCAATGTCCGCGAGCTCGAGAACACGATCCATCGTGCGGTGCTGCTGGCAAAGGGCGCCGAGATCGGCGCCGAGGCTGTGATGACGCCCGAGGGCGAGACGCTGGGACCGGCCTCGGGACGCGACACCGCCGCGCGCGCCGCGCAGACGGCGGAGGCCATGACGCGCTCGCTGGTCGGCCACACCGTCGCCGATGTCGAGCGCGAGCTGATCCTCGACACGCTCGACCATGTGCTGGGCAACCGCACGCATGCGGCCAAGATCCTGGGGATCTCGATCCGCACGTTGCGCAACAAGCTCAGCGAATACACATCCGCTGGCATCGCGGTCGCCGAGCCGGGTCAGGCGCGCGTCAACGCGCTCTGATCCGTCTCCCGCCGCTCAGTAATAGCGCCGACGGTAGCGCGGGCGGGCATAGTAACGCGGCCGGGCGTAATAGCGGGGACGTGCATAGACGCGCGGCCGGGCATAATACCGGGGCCGGGCATAATAGCGCGGCCGGCTGTAATAGTACTGGCTGAATTCCGCATCGGTCTTGTCCAGCCCCTCGGCGAGTTCGGCGTTAACCGTCTCGTCGTCACGCGCGGGACCGTGTTCCGGCGCCGGGGTCGGCGTTGGCACCGGCTGGGCCGCCTGGGCCGCGGCCATGCCTCCGAGGCTTGCTGCGGCGAGGCCGCCGATCAGTGTCGCGATGAATGAACGTCTGTCCACGGCGTCCTCCGAGTCTGTTAGGTTGCTGAGCTTACCTTACGTTCATAACCTGACAACCGCGCTCCCGGGTAATGCATATGAAGGATGCGCGCTTGCGTTGGCGGCCTTTCCGGTCCGGTCGTCGGCGCCGCCAGGGATGGCGGCGCCGACAAGTCGATCAGCGCACGATCACGCGACGGCGCACCACGGGGCCGCGACGGCGGCCGTAATAGGCCCGCGGACGGCGACGGACGATCACGCGCTGGCGGACGACCGGCCGGCCATAGGGGCCGCGGCGGCGAATGACCCGCTCGCGCACCACCACCTGGTTGAAGTCGGCGTCGGCCTTGTCGAGGCCGGCCTTGGTGGCGGCATCGAGTTCACCCGGCGCGATCGGGGCGGTCACCGGGCCCTGCTCGGCGGCGTGGGACAGGGCGATTCCACCCAGGCTGGCCGCGGCCAGGCCACCGAAAATGCTCATTACGAACGAACGTCTATCCAAAATCATTCTCCAGTATTTCTGGTTCTTGGAACCGATGATCCCCACGGACCCAGGGAGCGTTCCAAATGCGGCCCGAGAGCGGCCATTGGATAACGGTCTGTTCAGGAAAGGGTTCCGACACCGGATTTTTTGCCCGTCTTAACCACTCGTTCACCATAAGCCCGGCAAGAATTGCCGGGTTGCGCATGGTTTTTCGCGCAGGGAGCGGGCTGGTCGATGAGCGATGTAACGGCTGGCCCGGGTGACGGCTTCGACATGAGCCGCGGCGCGATGGGGAAACTCCTCAACCGCCCGGATCTGTTCCTCGCCATCGGCGTCATGGGCATCCTCGTGGTGCTCATCTTCCCGCTGCCCGCGCTACTGCTGGACATGCTGCTGGCGCTGTCGATCATCCTCTCGGTGCTGGTGCTGATGACGGCGCTGTTCATCGAGGAGCCGCTCGAGTTCTCGGCCTTCCCGACTGTCCTGCTGATCGTCACGATGCTTCGGCTGTCGCTGAACCTCGCCTCGACGCGCCTGATCCTGGCCCATGGCCATGAGGGCAGCGCGGCGGCCGGCCATGTCATCGAGGCCTTCGGCAATTTCGTGATGGGCGGCAATTTCGTGATCGGGGTGATCGTCTTCACCATCCTGATCATCGTCAATTTCGTCGTCATCACGAAGGGCTCGGGCCGTATCGCCGAAGTCGCGGCGCGGTTTGCGCTCGACGCCATGCCCGGCAAGCAGATGGCGATCGACGCCGATCTCGGCGCCGGCCTGATCGACCAGGACACCGCCAAGACCCGCCGCAAGGCGCTGGAGGACGAGGCCAACTTCTTCGGCTCGATGGACGGCGCCTCGAAATTCGTGCGCGGCGACGCCATTGCGGGCCTGCTGATCACCTTCATCAACGTGCTGGGCGGCATCATCATCGGCGTCGCGCAGCAGGGCATGAGCTTCGGCGATGCGGCGCGCGCCTACACGCAGCTGACCGTCGGCGACGGTCTCGTCAGCCAGATCCCGGCGCTGATCGTCTCGACCGCGGCGGGCCTGCTCGTCTCGAAATCGGGCGTGCGCGGCGCCGCCGACAAGGCGCTCGGCAAGCAGCTCTCGGGCTATCCGAAGGCGCTCGGCATGTCCGCAGCGGTGATGGCGCTGCTTGCGATCCTGCCCGGCATTCCGATGGTGCCCTTCCTCGGGCTGGCGCTCGGCGCAGCCTGGCTCGCCCGGCATTTCGGCCAGCTCGCCAAGGCCAAGGAGGTCGAGGTCGCCGATGCGGCCCAGGCCGCCTCGCCCCTCCAGGCCGATGGCTCGCCCAAGGAGGAGACGCTCAACGATCTGCTCAAGCTCGACGAACTGAAGATCGAGATCGGCTACGGCCTGCTGCCGCTGGTCAATTCGGCCGGCGGGCAGGACCGCCTGACCGACCAGGTGCGGGCGCTGCGCCGGCAACTCGCGGCCGAACTCGGCTTCGTCATGCCGGCGGTGCGCATCGTCGACAACGTCCAGCTCGAGGCGAACCACTACTACATCAAGATCAAGGAGATCGATGCCGGCCATGGCGTCGTCTACGCCGGCCAGTATATGGCGATGGACCCGATGGGCGGTAGCGTGAACCTGCCCGGCCACAACGTCCTGGAGCCGACCTTCGGCCTGCCCGCGACCTGGATCGACGGCGCCTTGCAGGACGAGGCGCAATTGCGCGGCTTCACCGTCGTCGATGCGGCCACCGTGATCTCGACGCATCTCACCGAAGTGCTGAAATCGCATATGCCGGAGCTGCTCTCGCATGGCGAGGTCCAGAAGCTGCTGCGCGAGCTGCCCAAGGACCATGCCGATCTCGTCAAGGAGATCGTGCCGAGCCAGATTTCGACGACCGGCATCCAGCGTGTGCTGCAACTCCTGCTGTCGGAGCGGATCTCGATCCGCGACCTCGCCACCATCATCGAGGGCATCGCCGAGGCCGCAGGCGGCCTCAAGAACCCCCGCGACATCGCCGAGCATGTCCGGATGCGGCTGTCCCGCCAGATCTGCGCCCAGTTCTCGAACATGCAGGGCAACCTGCCGATCATCACGCTCTCGCCGGCCTGGGAAAGCGTCTTCGCGGAATCGATCATCGGCCAGGGCGAGGACCGCCATCTCGCGATGCAACCCTCCCGCCTGCAGGAATTCGTGCATCAGGTCCGCGAGAAGTTCGAGGATGCCGCCCGCATCGGCGAGATGCCGGCGCTCGTCACCTCGGGCATGGCACGGCCCTTCGTGCGCCAGATCGTCGAGCGCTTCCGGCGCGAGACGCCGGTGCTGTCGCAGGCCGAGATTCACCCGCGCGTCCGGTTGAAGACGGTGGGAACGGTCTGAAGCGACCCGCTATCGCCCTTTTCCACGGGTGAGGGATGACCGCGGCGCAATGGTCACCCCTCCCGGCTGTCGCTAAGCCGGCCCGATGTCCCGGAATGCGCTTTACTTCGTCGCCATGTGCCTCGTCTGGGGGCTCACCTTCCTGCCGGTGAAGATCGCGGCGGAGCATGTGCCGCCGATCTTCTTCGCCGCCGCCCGCTTCGTCATCGCCGGCCCGCTGCTGCTGGCCTGGGCCGGGCGCGACGCCTTGCGCGTGCCGGCCGCCGCCCGCTGGCGCCTCCTGGGCACGGCGATGCTGGTCAACACCGCCTGCTACGCTTTGGTGTTCTGGGGCGCGGCCCATGCCCCGACGGGCCTGGCCGCGATCGTCAACCTCGCCTCGATCCCGATCTGGTCGCTGCTGGCCAGCCGCCTGGTCGAGGGCACGCCCATCACGGGCCGCCAGGTCGCCGCGGTTTGCCTCGGGCTCTTCGGGCTGTGCTTCCTGTTCTGGACGCGGGCAGCCGGGGGGCTGGATGCGGCCGCACGCGATCCGCTGGAACTCTGGGGGCTGGCCTCGGTCGCGCTGGGCACGCTGTCCTACTGCACGGGCGCGGTGCTGACGCGGGCGATCGCGCCGGCGATCCCGACCCTGGCGCTGGCGGGCTGGCAGTCGACCATCGGGGCGGCGGGGCTGGTGGCGCTGTCGCTGGCGATCGAGCCGGTCACGCTGCACCATGTCGCCGCGCTGGCGTCCTGGCCCACGGCGCAGGCGCTCGGCTTCATCATCGTGGCCGGCTCGCTGATCGGCTACACGGTCTATCTGCGGCTGCTGCGCGACTGGGGCGCGTTCCGGGCCGGGCTCTACGCCTTCGTCAGCCCGGTGATCGCGGTGGCGGCGGGCGTCGTGGTGCTGGCCGAGCCGTTTGGCTGGGCCGAAGGGTTCGGCGCCGTCTTGATGTTCGGCGCGGCGGCGATCGCGCTCAAGCGCTGAGGCGCGCCGTCAGGGCGGCGGCGGGGTGCGGTTGTTGCGCGTGAGCTGGCTGCGCTCGAAGGCGAGCACGACCGGCAGCGACAGCACCAGCGGGATGATCAGGTAGAACATCCGCCAGACCAAGAGGGCGGCGAAGACCGCCGGGGCCGGCATGCCCGGCATCACCGCCAGGAACACCGCCTCCATGACGCCGACGCCGCCGGGCACCTGGCTGAGCAGCCCCGCCGAGAAGGACAAGAGGAAGGCGCCGAGCACGATCATGAAGCCGGGATTGCCCTGTTCGGGCAGCGCGAAATAGATGATGCCGGCGGCGCCCGCGAGTTCGATCGGCGCGGCGAGATACTGCCGCGCGACGATCCGCAGGCGCGGATAGACCAGCTCGAACTTGCCGATCCGGACCGCCCGGAAGCCGAGCCAGGAGCCGATCGTGTAGAGCGCTACGAAGGCGAGCATGCCGGCGCCGATCAGCCGCGCCGTGCCGTCGCCGATGGCAAACCAGCTCGACAGCCGGCCGAGCGGGCGCAGGATCTCCGGCTCATAGAGCAGGACGAGGCCCATCAGCAGGATCGTGCCGAAGGCGAAGGTGAAGGAGCACAAGGCCACCAGCACCGCGACTTCGCCGGCGTTGAGGCCCTTGGCGGTGTAGGCGCGGTAGCGCACCATGCCGCCCGAAAACACCGAGGCGCCGATGTTGTGCGACAGCGCATAGGTGACGAAGGAGCAGACCGAGATGTAGATCCAGGAGATGCCCTTCTCCTTGCCGAGATGGAGCAGGGCGATGCGGTCATACCAGGCGAGCGCGGCATAGGCGACGAGCGTCGCCAGGCCGGCATGGAAGAAGGCGTCGCCGGGAATGACGGCGATCTTCTGGCCGATCCGGCTGGCGACGATGCGCAGATTGTCCCAGAGGCTGCCCTGCGCGAGCAGCGCCTCGATGGCGGCGTCGGTGCCGGCCTCGGCCTTGAGCTTTTCCCAGAGCAGGTCGACCGACCAGACGACCGCGACAAGGCCGATGATCGGCCAGAGATAGTCGAGATAGCGTTTCATGGGACCCGCGGGCTGCGTGGAGCTTGGGACAGGACGCGCGAACACCGGGGTGCGATGGCCACCGCTGGCGCCTCTGTGCCAGCGGGGCCAGCGAAGGGCAAGCGGCGTCGACCTCGCCGCGCTCTTTCCGTCGTCGGCGCGCATCCCCATACTGCGCCTCCCCAACGGCCCACCCCTTCCGCAGATCGTCCATGACCCAGACCCTGACCATCAGCCTCACCGGCACCACCGACCTGCCGCCCGGCAAGATCGCCGCCATCGTCACCTCGCTGGAGATGCTGGCGCGGCCGCCCGAGCGGCCCGACCCGCCGGGGCTGGAGGGGTTTTCGCTGGAGCGGATCGGTGCGGACCAGCTCGACCGCTATCTCGCCATGTACCGGCGGCTGGGCGAGCGCTGGATGTGGTTCAGCCGGCTGGTCAAGCCCCGCGCCGAGGTCGCGGCGATCCTCGCCGACGCGAATGTCGAGACCTATATGGTCCGCCGCGAGGGCGCCGATTGGGGCCTGCTCGAACTGGATTTCCGCGTGGCGGGCGAGGCTGAACTCGCCTTCTTCGGCCTCGACGAGTCCGTGCTCGGCCAGGGCGCCGGGCGCTGGCTGATGAACCGGGCGCTGGCGCTGGCCTGGGCCAAGCCGATCGCGCGCTTCTGGGTCCACACCTGCACGCTCGACCACCCGTCGGCGCCGGAGTTCTACCAGCGCTCTGGGTTCACGGTGTTCAAGCGCGGCGTGGAGGTCGACGACGATCCGCGGCTCAAGGGGCATATGCCGCGCGGTTGCGCGCCGCATCATCCGGTGGTTGGGTAGGGGGCGTGGGGGATGATGCCGAGTGAGTCAGCTTTTGACCCTTCTCTTGCACTCGGGCGCGCGGGGAGCAGTTGGTCTGTCGCATGTGCAGCGGAAAGCGCGTCCTTAAGCCGCCTGCCAGACGTGAACGCTTAACCGGGCAGCGCTCCTTGAAGCTGCCCTTCAGGGCTTGGAACCTAAAGTTCTAGCCCATTTAACTCTGGATCCTCCGGCCGCCATCTTTAATAAGTTGTGGCTCTTGTTAGCAATCGGAAAAGCGATGCCCGATGAATTTGAAGGCTTTGCCTACATAAACATCGACAACCCAATGGCCGCATGGAATGTAGTTCGATCGAACTTCTACTCCCCATCATGCCTGCCACAATCTGAGCGCGCTGGCGCATTGAGTTTCGGCATGGCCGATCTTTTGCGGGACGGAAATGAAGCGCGAGCGAAAGCTGAATTCCAACTAGAAGCTTTTAGACAAAGTCACTTTCCAGACACCGTTTCGAGACTGACAGGCATATTTATATTCGACACCATTGATAGCGCTTCTCAGGTGTGGAACAATGATGCATGGTCTGCCCACTTCGTCTCAGAATATCTGACAGACGTTGGAGTTTCGGCCGACCGTTCTTCTCGCGTGGATGCAGCATGGATCACAATGATGCGCAACGACAAGAACACGCTTGTCGAGGGCTGGCAGGCGTTTGCCGAAAGATACTGGTCTGGAGAACCAACGCCCGATCGGCCCATTTGGGAGCGCATCGTCGATGGCTGGGTCACCGTCTGGGGCCTCGACCTCAAAACTAGAGCACTCGCAGAAATCCAAAGATTCTGGCCTCGTTCACTTCCGCTGTTAGCGATTGCCGCAAATTCAGCAAGCATAGGGAGCTGTGATGGCGCTACTGTGCCCTATGCTATTCGAAAAGGTGAATTCCTTGAGATCAGCTACTACTTGCGGATGGTAGATGCCCTCGACGCTGCGTTTTGTGAACGGCTGGGACACTTTGTGCGTACGGGCGGCGACAGAGTATGTAGGCTTGGCCCTTTAGGTGATTCTTTGGTTCTTCCCGATTTCAGTTGCTATAGTTTTGAGCGGCGGATCGAAGGCATCTCTCTCATTTGGTAAGTGCCAAAGCTGGTTGACATGTCCGCATTCGCACGGAAGGGCAGCAACAGTGCTCACATCTGCAGCGAATGGCAGCTTCCCGCCCGGCTGCTCGATCATCCTGCAGTGTTTCTGGTTCCCATTCCGTAGTGCCGAACCGTAGCTGGTCCCGAATAGCTGCCAACCGGCGAGTTCCGCTTCCGACCCTTAGCTGACATTTCGTGCGCGGGCAGCTCTCACCCTGCGCCAACAAAAAAACCCGCCGGATGCCCCGGCGGGCCTTTCAAATTCACAACCTCAAACCCCGCTCACGCCCTGGGGCGCAGGCCGATCGAGTCCATCATCGCCTGGTCGCGGGCGGCTTCGGCGGCGCGCTCGGTCGCCTTTTCGCGGTCGTCGAGGATCTCGACCTTCTTCATGTCCTCGAAGGCCTCCTGCAGTTCGGCCTTGGCCTCGTCGAGCTGGCCTTTGAGATTGTCGGCCGACTGGCGCAGGTTGTCGCGGCGGCCCAGTGCGGCCTTGGCATAGGTCGGATAGGCGAAATGGGCGGGGTCGGAAATGCCGGCCCGGGCTTCCTCGCTCTGGATCTCGCGGTCCAGATCGGTCGCCATGCGGTGAAAATCCGCGATCATCATCTCGATCTGGCTTACCCGGCGACGCTTTTCGTCCACCTGGAAGCGCTTGAGACGCAGCAATGTGTCTCGCGACTTCATGTCGGTTCCAACTCCTGATTACGCATCGGGCGTGCACCGACCCCTCAGTGCGCGCCCGCAACTCCATCCCGCGAGACAAAAAGCACAATGGCGCAAGGAGGTTGACCGTTCCTTACCGAAAACCGCCGCATTCGATGCATGGCGCGGTCGCGCCGATGCTGCTGACGCAGGGCGGCGGGGCGGTCTAGTAACGGGCGGCCGGGGAGCGGGCTCGCCGCTCGCGCCCGACCGTGGAACGCCTGCCTTGCCTGCCATTCTGCCCGTCTTCTCGCGCCTTCCGCCGCATGGGCTGCTGATCTGCGGCCTCGTCGTCACCCGCATCATCGGCTGGGGCACGACCTTCTATGCGCTGTCGGTGCTGGCGCGCGACATCCAGCGCGATCTCTCGCTCGACGTCACCCTGGTCTATGGCGGCATCACGCTCCTGCTGCTGACGGGGGCGGCGCTCGGCCCGGCCATCGGCAAGAGGCTCGACGTCGAGGGCACGCGCGGCGCGATGTGCATCGGCGCGGTCGCCTGCGCCATCGGGCTCGCACTGCTGGCGCTGGCGCAGGGGCCGGTGAGCTATCTCGCGGCCTGGGTCGTCATCGGCATCGGGCACGCCTTCTCGCTGGCCAATGTCGGCAGCGTGACCGTCGCGCAACTGATGGGCGAGCGGACGCGGCGCGTCATCGGGCTGATGATGCTGGCCACGGGCCTGTCCTCGACGGTGTTCTGGCCGCTAACGGCGGTGCTGGCGGAGGCCTATGGCTGGCGGGCGACCTGGCTGGTCTTCGCGGCGCTGCAGATTGTCATCGTGCTGCCGATCTACGCGATGATCCCGCGTCTCGCGCCCGTGGCGGGGCCGAGCGCGACGCCTGCGGCGTCGCCAGACAGCGCGGCTGATAGCGGTCGGGTTGCGCTGGCGCAGCGCCGGGCGGCGTTCTGGCTGGTGGCATTGGTGTTCTCGGCGAGCGGGCTGGTCTCCTGGGGGCTGCCGCTGCATCTGATCGACCTGATGCGCCAGGCCGGCATCGGTGCGACCGAGGCCGTCGGCATCGCCGCGCTGAGCGGGCCCGCGACGCTGCTGGCGCGGCTCGTCGATGCGACGGTCGGGGACCGGTTCCCGGTCGAGCAAACGGCTCTGGCCGGTTTGCTGCTGGGGCCCTTGTCGCTGATGCTTCTGGTCTGGGCGCCTGGGGTGCCGCTGGCGGCGGCGGCTTTCGTGATCTGCTTCAGCGCGGCGATGGGCGTGATCTCGGTGGCGCGCGCGACCTTGCCGCTGGCGCTGTTTGGCCGCGGCGGGATCGGCGCCCTGCTGGGTCGATTGACCGTGCCGCAGAATATCGCCTTCGCCGCCTCGCCCCTGCTGTTTGCGGCGATGATCGCGCATGTCGGGCGGGATTGGGCGCTGATCGCCTCGGCCGCCATCCAGATCGTCGCGGTCGTAGCCATGCTGGCGCTGCTGCGCCTGCTGGCGCGGGGCTGAGGCCTCAGCTGTTCATGATGGTCGCGAGCCTCGTGTAGCACTCCGCCAGCGGGGTCGCGTCGTCCTTGGCCTGCTTGAGGAAGCCCTCGAGTGCGGGGTTCAGCCTGATCGCCTCGTCGACCTCGGCGGAGGCGCCCTGGCGATAGGCGCCGAGCCGAATCAGCTCTTCCATGTCGGCATAGGTCGCCAGCGTCGCGCGGGCCTTCTGGACGACCGGATAGAAGGCCGGGTCGCAGGAGCGCGGCATGGTGCGCGAGACCGATTTGAGAATGTTGATCGCCGGATAGCGGCCGCGCTCGGCGATCGAGCGTTCCATCACGATATGGCCGTCGAGAATGCCGCGCACGGCGTCGGCCACCGGCTCGTCATGGTCGCCGCCATCGACCAGCACGGTGAAGAGCCCGGTGATCGCGCCGTCGCCGATGCCGGGGCCGGCGCGCTCCAGGAGGCGCGGCAATTCGGCGAAGACGGTCGGCGTATAGCCCTTGGTGGTCGGCGGTTCGCCGGCGGCCAGGCCGATCTCGCGCATCGCCATGGCAAAGCGCGTCACCGAATCCATCAGGCACATCACCTGCAGACCCTGGTCGCGGAAATATTCGGCGATGGTCAGCGTCGTCATGGCGGCCTGCTTGCGCATCAGCGCCGGCTCGTCGGAGGTCGCGACGACGACGACCGAGCGCGCCAGGCCCTCGGGGCCGAGATCGTCCTGCAGGAACTCCTGGACCTCGCGGCCACGCTCGCCGACGAGGCCGATGACGTTGACGTCGGCGCGGGCATAACGCGCGAGCATCGAGAGCAGCACCGATTTGCCGACGCCCGAACCGGCGAAGATGCCCATGCGCTGGCCGAGGCAGCAGGTCAGGAAGGCGTTGAGCGCGCGCACGCCGAGATCGAGCGGCTTGCCGACGCGGCGGCGCGAATGGGCGGGGGGCGGGTCGTTGCGGAAGGTGTAGAGCGCCTCGCCCTGGGGCAAAGGCGGGCCGCCGTCCACAGGGCGGCCGAGCGCATCGACTACGCGGCCGAGCCAGGCGGAGGTCGGCTTGAGGCCCGGCGCCGCCTTGTCGATATAGGCCGGGCAGCCGCGGCGCACGCCGTCGAGCCCGCCATAGGGCATCACCAGCGCCCGGTCGCCCGAAAAGCCGATGACCTCGCAGGGCACGCGGGTTCCCGGCGCGATCTCGATGCCGATGCGGCCGCCCAGGCTCATGGCGCCGATCGGTCCGGCGATTTCGACCAGCAGCCCGCGCACCGCGATGACACGACCGTAGACGGTGACGGGGTCGAGCCCCGCAATCGTCGCGGCGAGGGCGGAGAGGCGATCCTGACCATGGGCGGGGCTGTTCATGACCGCCTCCGTAAACCTTTCAGGCGCCGCTGCGCCAGTGCGGAGCCGCGCGCCGCGCCGCTATCGTCTCACCGATTTGAGCGGCGGCTGCAAGGTTGGCAGCCGCCGGCCCTGGCTCAGGGGGCGATCGGGCGGCCTGTCCGGTCGCTGCGCCGGGGACCTTCGCGAGGGGTGCAAAACCCGTCGCATTTGAGTCGGATTGTCTGTGGACAGAGAAGAGAGCCGAAAGGAGCCCAACCCTAGGCCGGTGCGGTCACATAATGGAACCGCTCGATGATCCTGGCGCTGGCGCTATTCACCCTGGGGGCCTGTGCCGGCCTCATGTATGACGGCGTCTCGCGGGCGATCATGCTGATCATGGCGATCCTGCTGCTGTTCGTCTCCTGGGTGCTGTTCAGCGAGGTCGACATCTTCAGCTTCTTCATCTTCGCTGGCCATCTGCTCGCCCTGAGTTCGGGCTATCTGACCGGCCTCTACATCCAGCGCCGGTCGCCCTGACCGGCGGCTCGCGGCGGACGATCGGTGGATGGGGACATCGCCGACGAAACCGCGCAAGCGACGCAGTCCGTTTACCCTTCATTAAGCCGAGTGATTAACACTGTGTTTCGAGACCGCCATGCAGCGCGGGGTCATTTCGACCCGGTTCCGCACGGCAGTCTTCGCGAAAGGCAATTTCGCGGGCGAATGGCGAAGCGATCCGTGTCAAATTCGACTCACCCCGGCAAGGATCGTCGTCTTTCTCCCAGGAAGCGCTTGCGCACGGGAATCACGGTTTGTTAACCACTTCCCCGTAGCGTGTCGCGTGGCGTTTCATCAGGCAAGTACGTCGTCGTCCAGGACCGTGGGGGTTCGGACGAGATGAGCGGTCAGCTTGCCTGCGGGCGAAATTGGGGACGTGAACATGCGGGTTCTGCTGATCGAGGACGATAGCGCAACCGCTCAGAGCATCGAACTCATGCTCAAATCGGAAAGCTTCAACGTCTACACCACCGATCTCGGTGAGGAAGGCGTGGATCTCGGCAAGCTCTACGATTACGACATCATCCTGCTCGACCTGAACCTGCCCGACATGTCCGGCTACGAGGTCCTGCGCAGCTTGCGCGTCGCCAAGGTCAAGACGCCGATCCTGATCCTGTCGGGGCTTGCCGGCATCGAGGACAAGGTCAAGGGCCTGGGCTTCGGCGCCGACGACTACCTGACCAAGCCGTTTCACAAGGACGAGCTGGTCGCCCGCATCCACGCGATCGTGCGCCGCTCCAAGGGCCATGCCCAGTCGGTCATCACGACGGGCGATCTCGTCGTCAATCTCGACACCAAGACCGTCGAGGTCGATGCCGCCCGCGTCCACCTCACCGGCAAGGAATACCAGATGCTGGAGCTGCTCTCGCTCCGCAAGGGTACGACGCTGACCAAGGAAATGTTCCTGAACCACCTCTATGGCGGCATGGACGAGCCCGAGCTGAAGATCATCGACGTGTTCATCTGCAAGCTGCGCAAGAAGCTCGCGAATGCGTCCGACGGCAAGAACTACATCGAGACGGTCTGGGGCCGCGGCTATGTGCTGCGCGAGCCGTCAGAAGTCGAGGAACGCATCCCGGCCTAAATCCGGCCCGCGACCGTCACGCGGCGGTCACGTTTCGATGCGAGACAGAATGCGGCCTGATCGTCGGATGTACACGACAGGTTGACGGGGACCCCGCCGAGAGGCGGGGTTTTTGTTTGGCGACTGCCTTGATGCAACGTTGGCGGGCAGGGTGTCTGGAGGCTGATTGCGCCGCGGGAATGGCCGGCTGGCCTCAGAAGCGGCTGCCGCCGGCGGCCCGGACCGGCTCGACCGGCAGGCTGATCGCCGCCGGCTGGGCCTGGATGCAGTCCCTGCTGCGAAAAATGCCGCGATGCTGCCGGTCGGGGACGATGACCGTTGAAATCCCGACGACGGTTTCAGCCGCGCCGAGCAGGACGGCGCCCTGAGGCGCCAGGCGCGGGGCAATGGCCTCGAACGCCTTGGCCTTGGTCGGGAGGTCGAAATAGATCAGCACATTGCGGCAGAAGATCACGTCGAACTGGCCGAGATGGCCGCTGGGTTCGAGCAGATTATGCCGTTTCAGCTCGACCATGGCGCGCAGCCGTTCGGACACCTGCCACTTGTCGCCATTCTGCTGGAAGTGCTTCAGGAGCATCTGGATCGGCAAGCCGCGCTGGATCTCGAACTGGCTGTAGATGCCGTCGCGGGCCCGCTCGAGCACCTCGCCCGAGATGTCGGTGCCGACGATCTGGACTTTCCAGCCGGCCAGGCGGGGCGCCATCTCGTCCAGGATCATGGCCACCGAATAGGCTTCCTGCCCGGTCGAGACGGCGGCGCACCAGATTCGGAGGGAGCGGGTCGCCGCGTTCAGGGCGAGCCGCTCGGGCAGGATGACATTGCGAAACAGCTCGAACGGCGTCTGATCGCGGAAGAACAGTGTCTCGTTGGTCGTCATCGCCTCGATGACGGCGTTTTCCAGCGCCGCGTCGGTGCCCGGCCGCAGCATCTGGACGAGGGTGGCGAGCCCGTCGATCCCGCGCCGACGGCACAGGATGCCGAGCCGGCTTTCGGCGAGGTAGCGTTTTTCAGGGCTGAGCGAGAGGCCCGAGCGCAGGTGCAGCAGCAGCCGCAGGAAGTTGAAATCGGCCTCGGTCATGAGGGCTGCCCCGTGCGTACGAGGCTGCGGATCGCGCTGCCGATGTCATCCAGCGGAATGACGGTGCTGGCGTGCTGGGCGCGGACGACCGAACCGGGCATCCCCCAGATCGTGCTGCTCTGTTCGTCCTGCGCGATGACGGCCGCGCCCGCCCGGCGCAGCGCGCCGGCGCCCTCCGTCCCGTCCGCGCCCATGCCCGTCAGGACGAGGCCGAGCGCGGCGGGTCCGAGATGGCGCGCGGCATCGTTGAACAGGACGTCGACCGCGGGGCGGCAGAAGCGCACCGGCGGGCCATCGCCGATGCTCGCGGTGATATGGCCGAGCCGGCGGTCGATGCCGAGATGGCGGCCGCCCGGCGCGATATAGATCGTGCCGCGGACGAGCCGCTCGCCATCGAAGGGCTCGCGCGCCGGGATGCCGATATAGCTCGCGATCTGCTCGGCGAAGGACGCCGTGAAGAGCGGCGGCATGTGCTGGACGATGATGGTCGTCAGGTCCTGCAGGCCGTCGCCGATGTCGAACAGCACCTTGGCGACCGCACGCGGGCCACCCGTCGAGGCGCCGATGACGAGATAGCGCGGCACGGCCGAAACGAGCTGGCGCAGGCTCGCGGGGCCGACCGGCGTGAAATCGACATCGATGTCGAGTGGCAGGCTGCCGGATCGGCCTCTGGCCTGGGCGATGTTGCCGAGCTTGAGCAGGAACTCGCTGCGGAAATCCAGCGACAGCGTCAGGCCACTGCGGCTGTCGGGCTTGGAGACCACATCCATCGCGCCCTTCGTCATGCATTCGAGCGCGATGCGGGTGTTGCGTTCGGTCAGCGTGGTCGCGATCAGGACGCCGGTGTGAGGGCTTTCCCTGAGGATCTGGGGCAAAGCGGTCGCGCCATCGACGCCGGGCATGTCGAGGTCGAGGACCATCACGTCGGGCTTGAAGCGTCCGGCATGGGCGACGGCGGTTTCGCCGTCACCGGCCACGGCCACCAGGTGAAACTGTCCGCTCTCCCCGAGCCACCGGGCAAACAGGCCGCGCACGACAACCGAATCATCGGCGATCACCACGGTCCTGTGCCTCTGGGCGCCCGCCGGGGAGGAGATGTTCATGCGTCACACATACGGCGCGACGCGCGGGCAGGCGCATGGCGGGCCGATGCCGAGCGACCCGGCTGTTCGAAGAGCGGCCGTGTCGCTGAGGGGCTCAAAGCAAGCCGACCTGATGAAACTTCGACGCGACGATCTCCTTGTCGAAGGGCTTCATGATGTACTCGTCGGCTCCGGCGTGCATGGCGCGCGCAATGTGGGCGATGTCGTTCTCGGTGGTGCAGAACACCACCTTGGGCCGCTTGCCGCCCGGCATCTGCCGCAGCGTGCGCAGGAAATCGTAGCCGTCCATGATCGGCATGTTCCAGTCGAGCAGGACGGCATCGGGCATCTCGCCCTTGCAGGCGTCGATGGCGCGCGCGCCGTCCTCGGCTTCTGCGATGCGGAACTGGAGGCCTTCGAGAATACGCCGCGCGACCTTGCGGATCACGGCCGAGTCATCGACGACGAGACAATATTTCATAATCGGTCTCCAGATCGGTGCTGCGGCGGGTCAGGCTGCGGCAGCCAGGTCAATTGCGAGGATGGCGTCGACGTCGAGAACGACGAGCAGGCGGTTGTCGAGGCGGTGGACGCCGGCGGCGAGGGCCGCCCAGGCGCGGTCGAGATGGACGGGCATGGGCTCCAGCGTGGATTGATCCAGGCGCATGACCTCGCCAACGGCATCGACAATCAGAGCATAGGCCTCGCCCTGGTGATCGATGCCGACGGCGACCAGTTCTGTCTTGCCCTCGCGATCTTGCTTGAGGGTGACCGGTCGTCCGAGGCGGCGGCGCAGGCAGATGGCGGTGACGATGCGTCCGCGCAGGTTGAGCAGGCCGACGATCTCGGACGGCGCGCGCGGCACGAGCGTGATGCGGTTGGTGATGAACACGTCGTGCACGCGGCCGATCGGCAGGCCGAGAATCTGGTCGCCGATCATCACGGTCACGTAGTCGAGCGAATCGAAGGTGCCCGGCGCCGGCTCGGCCACCGGACGGGCCTCAGCCGGGTTACGCGTCTCTGTCTGGTGAAGGGTCATGCCGCCTCCCTGAGACCGGGGCGCCGTTCAGACAATTCGCCCAGCAACGAGCGGCGGTCGAACTTGGCGACGACCTCGTCGAGCCGGGCCTGCCCGGCGCGCATGTGGAGATCGGGCGTCACCAGAGCCGTGAGGCCGATCAAGCGCAGGCGCTCGCCATCCGCGCCGTTCCGCATTGTGGCAACGAAGGCGAACGCGCTGTCGATGTCGCCGTCGAGGTCGATCAGGACGGTGCTGATGACGCCTGCCGCGAGCTTCTGCTGGGCGGCCTGGAAGTCGCCGGCCACGGCGATGCGGTGTCCGGAGGCCTTGAGGACCGGTGTCAGCATGTCGCACAGGAAACGCGAGGGTTCGATCAGCAGGATCTGCGGGGGCGCGGCCGGATCGCCCGGGGCGGCGCCGGCCTGGCGCCAGCCGCGCTCGTGCATCGGCAGGTAATGGGCGAGGTCGATGATGTCCGTGGCGCGGCCGCGGATCATCGCCGAGCCGACGACGCCTCGGTCCTGGGCATTCGCCATTTCGATGTCGAGGACCTCATCGACGATGTCGACGATCGCATCGACCGCGAGCGCGACCGTCATGTCGCCCTCGGAGATGATCACGAGCGGCTGCAGGCCCTGTTCGCGCAGGCGGGTGTCGCCCACCGGCACGACCGGCACCAGCCGGTTGCGGTAATGCAGGAGCGTGCGGCCGCTGCCATGCTCGAACTGCGCGGCATCGACCTCCTCGAGCCGGGTGACGAGCGAGAGAGGCACAGCCCTGAAGCCCTCGGATCCCGTCTTGAAGACGAGCATGGTCGTCCTGTCGTTGGTCGGCGCGATGGCCGAGGGCGCCTCGACGTGAAAGGCATCGCCGCCACCGGCCGCGCCAACCAGCCGGGCCACGCCATTGGGGTCGACGATCAGCACGACGGCGCCATCGCCGAGGATCGTGTTGCCCGAGAAAAGCGGGATGTGCCGCAGCTTGCTCGACATCGGCTTGACCACGATTTCCTCGGTGTGGAAGACGCCGTCGACCAGGATCCCGAATTGCCGCTCGCCGATCTGGGTGACGACGATAAAGCCGTCCTCGAAGGTCGGCTCGGCCGTGCCCATCAGCGCCGAGAGCGCGATCACCGGCAGGAGGCGCCCCCGCAGCCGCAGGATCGGCGCCCCGTTGATGTCTTCGACGCGATGATCGGCCCCGGCTTTGACCCGGACGAGCTCGCGCACGACGATCTGGGGAATGGCGAAACGCTGGTCGCCAGCAACGACGATCAGCGCGGCGACGATGGCCAGCGTCAGGGGAATCTTGATCGTGATCGTGGTGCCGAGCCCCGGCTTGGTGACGACGTCGATCAGCCCGCCGATGGCGTCGACATTGACCTTGACCACGTCCATGCCGACGCCCCGCCCCGAAATGGCGGTGACGCTGTCGGCGGTGGTGAAGCCGGGATGGAAAATGAAGCGGCTGACCTGAGCGTCGGTCATGCGCTCGATCTCGACATCCGTCGCCAGACCGTGCTGCAGGGCCTTGCGCCGGATGCGGTCGATATCGAGGCCGCGCCCGTCATCGGCGATCGCGATCGTCACCGATCCGCCTTCGTGATAGGCGGCGAGGCGGATCGTGCCATGGTCGGGCTTGCCGGCGGCGCGACGCTCTTGCGGCAATTCGATCGCATGGTCGGCGCAGTTGCGCACCATGTGCATCAGCGGATCCTTGATCAGGTCGAGGATCTGCCGGTCGAGTTCGGTGTCTGCCCCCTCGGTGACCAGTTCGATGCGCTTGCCGAGTTCGGCGCCGAGGTCGCGCACGATCCGCGGCAGCTTCGACCAGGCGTTGCCGATCGGCTGCATGCGCGTCTTCATGACGCCGTCCTGCAGCTCCGCCGTGATCAGTGAAAGACGCTGCAACGGCCCCTTCAGGCCGTTGTCGTCCTGCTTGCGTGAAATCTCGAGAAGCTGGTTTCGCGTCAGCACCAGCTCGGACACCATCGTCATCAGGTGTTCGATGGTGTCGACATTGACGCGCAGCGTCGCGGGGCCGATCGGGCGGTTGTCGCGGGCGGAGGTGTCCTCCCCCGGCGCGCCGGCCTCGACCTTGGCGATTCGGCCGTCGCGGCCGCGCTGCGGACCCGGAGCACTCCTGAAGACGAGGTCGAGTCCATCCTCGCTCGGCGCTTCCGGGGCCAGTCCGGAATGTCGGGCCAGATAAGCGGCGACGGGGTCGGCGGCGCCTGCGGCTGCGGGCTGGTTTTTGTACAGCTCCGCCTTGGCGTGCTCGGCCAGGATACCGAGTTCCCTGATCAGGTTCTCGTCGTTGCCGAGCGGTTCCTCGCCCTTCTCCGCCAGTTCGGTGAGGATGTCCTTGACGCGGTCGATCGTCTCGAGAACCGCCGTCACGGCGATGGCGCTGACGCTCGCGCCGTCGCGGAACTGGCCGATCAGCGATTCCGCCGCGTGGGTCAGAGCCTCGAGCCGGGGGAGCCCGATGAAGCCGCAGGTGCCTTTGACCGTGTGGACCAGTCTGAAGATGTTGCGCAGGATGTCGCGGTTGTTGGGCTCCTGTTCGAAGCGCACGAGTTCCCGATCGACGGTGTCGAGGTTTTCGCCGGTCTCGGTCAGGAACTCTTGTAGCAAGTCGTCCATGCAGGGGACCACCACTCAACGCGACAACACACTGCCTCAGCTAAGCAGCAGAAGGGTTTATGATCAGTTGAGATCGGCGCCAAAACTTCGCGATTTGGCGCTGGCCTCGCTTTACGCCGCCTTGTTGGCGGTGATGGTGACCGTGTCGCCCTCGATCGCGAAGGTGATGGCCATGCCGGCGGCGCGCGCGACCATCCCGGTGTAGAGCGGCTGTACGGCATGGGCGTCGATCGTTCCGGTCTCGGAATGCCCCGCGATCAGCTCCTCGACATGGGCGGGGATGCGCGCATGCGACCCCGTCGCGGTGATCGTGTAGCTGCCCTGTTCGCCCTCGACGGTGGCGCGCGAGACCAGCTTGCCGCCGCGCGGAACCGCCTGGGCCGCCAGCACCAGAAGGTTCAGCAGCAGCTTGACCTGGTTCTTCGGCAGCAGGGCGCGCGGCGCCTCCCAGTCGAGCGAGAGTTTCTCGTCGTTGAGGAAGCCGTTGGCGACATTGCCGGCGTCGCCGAGATCGATCATCGCGCCCGCCGAGCCGGCTGCGCCGAAGGCGAGCCGGGCGAATTGCAGCCGGGCCGAGGCGTTGCGGGCGCTCTTCTTGATCAGTTCGAGCGCGAAGTCGCGCATCGAGGGGTCGTCTTCCTCCAGAACCTCGAGCGCGTTGACAATGGCCCCGACCGGGCTGATCACGTCGTGGCAGACGCGGCTGCAGAGGAGCGCGGCCAGATCGAGCGGCTCGAGCGAGATGGCGGTCATGGGACTTGTCCTGGGGTCATTGCTGCGCGGCGCACGGGGCAGACGGTCCGCCGTTTGACCAGATATGGTGCTATCCTGGTTTTCATGTGGTTAAGCCCCGATATTCTGCCGGGATCAGCAAAGGGCGTGCAGCGGTGACGATGGCCGAGCAAGGCTTGCGACAAGACGATCCGCGCCTGGCCGACCGCAACGGTCTGGCACGCTGCCTGTCGGAAGCGGCGCGGCTCAGCGGTGCCGTGCTGCTGGCGATGCGCGCGGCGCGCGATGTCAAGATCAAGGCCGACGGCTCTCCGGTCTGCTCGGCCGATCTCGCCGCCGATCATACGGCCAAACGTGCGCTGGCGCGTCTCCTGCCGGGCATTCCGGTGATCAGCGAGGAAAGCGTGGGCGAGGTTGCCCCGGCCGCGCTGTTCATCCTGCTCGATCCGCTCGACGGCACGCGCGAATTCCTCGCCGGCGGCGACAGCTATTGCGTCGCCATCGCCCTGATCCACGGGGATCGACCGGTGGCGGGCGCGATCGCCGCGCCGGCCACCGGGCGGTCATGGTTTGCGGGGGAACAGGCTTTCGTACAGCCGATGGCCGCGGACGGGACGACGACGGGCGCGGCCTGCGAGCTGCACGTTCGCGCCCTGCCGGCGCTGGGGCCGACCACGCTGGTCAGCCGCTTCCATGGCGATGCGTTGAGCGAGCGCGTTTCGGCGGCGATGGGGTCTAAGGCGACGATGCCGATGTCGTCGGCGGTGAAGTTCGGCCTGATCGCGTCGGGCGAGGCCGATCTGCATGTGCGCGGCGGTCGGACGATGGAGTGGGACATCGCGGCGGGCGACGCGATCCTCTGCGCGGCCGGCGGCATCATCCTGACGCTCGACGGCGACATCCCGCGTTATGGCTGCGTGGATCGCGGCTTCTGCAACCCGTCCTTCGTCGCGGCGTCGAGCGAGGCTCTGGCGCGCCGGGCTCTGCAGGCCGCGCAGATCTGAACCACTGCGTATGCCCACTCCGGTTCAGCGCGCGATGGTTTGCGCGACGCTGCTCCAGTTGTTGTCGGCCATCCGCAGCAGGGCGGCATCGGCGACGAAGCTCTGGCGGTTTTCCGACGTGCGGAACAGGAACAGCCGCGAGCCGATGATGGCGAACTGGCGGGGATCGGTATCGACGGCGCGTCCGTGCGCCACCGCGGCCGCGTCGAAGCCTCCGTAAGCGGGAGCATAGATCGACGGTGCGTCGCGGAACGCCGCCCGGTTGGCGGCCGAGACGAAGCGCCAGACGACACCCTGATGAAGGACCTCGTAGGCGCGGTCGCCGGCGACGGCGCGGCCATCGATCCGGTAGGCGACCGGGTCGTAGCCGTCGAGAGCGAGACCTGAAGCGCTGTCGTGTTGCGTCGTCTCGGTCAAGGACGGCAATTCCGGCAGCCCTTCGGGCAGGCCGGCCGTGGCGGCGTCGGCGGTTGCCTGCAGCGCGAGCGCCAGAACCGCGAACACACAGACCTGCCGGACGAGCCGGCTGAACGGGCTCATGGCCATGGAAATCCAACGCTGCCTTGTTCCAGCCTTCATCGCGGTCAAATCCTGATCGTGGATGTTGCCGCGGGTTTTCGGACCCAGGCGGCAATCTTCACGGCTTGGATACGCTTTCGAGGGTATCAAACGGGTTACGGAATTGGTTCGCATTGCTCCCAATCGTGTCTGACCTTCGGATTTGATCGAAATCCCGCGGCTTCGGTCCCGCCTTTTCCATCGGTCGGGCCCTGCCCGGCGGTCACCCGTCCCTCTCGCGGCCGCGGTGCGCATGCGGATCGACAGCGCGATGAACCCCCTACCCGGAGATCGCATCTCATGACCCAGACCCGACGCAACCTGATCAAAGGTGGCCTCGCACTCGCCGGCGCCAGCCTGGCGACCCTGGCGGCAGCGCCGGCCGTAGCCCAGCAGTCTTACGGACAGAGCCGGTCCTTCTCGCAGAACGAACTCGTATCGTCCGGTCATCAGTTTTTCGGCAATGTCTCACGCGGGCTCGCCCTCGCCGTGGAGGAGGCCGTGCGGCGTTGGGGCGAGCCCAACGGCTATGTGCTAGGCCAGGAGGCGGCGGGCGCCTTCGTCGGCGGGCTTCGCTATGGCGAAGGCACGCTGTTCACCCGCAATGCCGGGGATCGCAAGGTGTTCTGGCAAGGCCCGTCCGTGGGCTTCGACTTCGGCGGCGAAGGCTCGCGCACGATGATGCTGGTCTATGGGCTTCCGGCGGTCGAGTCGCTCTACCAGCGCTTCGTCGGGGTCGATGGCTCGGCCTATTTCATCGGCGGCTTCGGCTTCACGGCGCTGGCAGCGGAAGGCGTGACGGTGGTGCCGATCCGCACCGGCGTCGGCTGGCGGCTGGGCGTCAATCTCGGTTACCTCAAGTTCACGCCGCAGGCGACGTGGAACCCCTTCTGACCATCGGATCGATCGCCAAGCAGACGATCGATCCGTCGGTTTCCTGCCGCAAGGCAAGACGCGGAATGCTGCAGCATCTGAACAGATTTCCGCTTTCCGCCGACTTGTCCTAACCTGTCGCTTCCCTTGACGTGGAGCCGCCTGTCTTGATCGAAGCCGTCATGCTCGTCGCGCTCGGCTTCCTGTGCGCCAGCCTGCTCGGGCTGGCGGTGGTGCCGGCGCTGAACCGCAGGGCCGACAGGCTCGCGCGTCGCCGCGCGGAGGCCGCCTTTCCGCTGTCGCTCGCCGAGATCGCCGCCGATCGCGACCATCTGCGGGCGGAGCTGGCGCTGCGGGCGCGGACCTTGGAACAGGAGGCCGAGCGTGGCTTCGCAGCCAAGGCGGCCGCGATGCAGGAACTCGGCCGGCGCGATATGAAGATCGGCGAACTCGATGGCGTCGTGCGCGACTGCGAGGCGCGGATCGCGCAGCTGGATGGCGACCTCGACGCGACGCGCGGCACATTGGCCGACACGCGCGCGGCGCTCGCCCGTGAAAGCGCGGCCCTCGTCGAGACGAGCGCGACGCTCGACAGGCGCATCGCCGACCTCGCCAGCCTCGAGCGCGATCTGGCGGACACGCGGACCTCGTTGACCGGCACCAGCGCCGATCTCTCGGCGCGCGAGGTGGAGCTTGCCGGGGAGCGCGAGACGCTCGGCCGCAGCCAGGCGCTGCTGGCCGAACGCGAGGCCGAGTTGCTGCGGCTTCGCCAGGATTACGACCAGATGCGGGTGGCGCAGGTCGAGGACCGCACCAGGATCCTGGTGCTGGACGCCAAGGCCGGCGACCTCGCCAACCGGCTGACGGCGCGGGAGCAGAGCCTCGCCGACAGCGAGGCCGCGCTTTCGGCGATGACCGTCGACCGCGACAGCGAGCGGCTGCGGGCCGATGCGCTGGCGGCCCGGGCCGAGCAGGCCGAGGCCGGGCTTGCCGCAGCCGATGCGCGCGCGATGGCTGCGGGCGCCGAGGCCTTGCACATTCAGGCGTTGCTGGCGCAGGACGTGCAGGCGCATCAGGCCGACAGCGAGGCGAGGCAGGCTTTGGAGCAGGAACTGACCCGGGCAAAGGCGGCGCTCGACGCCGAGCGGGAGCATTCCGCGCTGGCGCTCGCCGGCCTGCGCGAGGAGCTGCGCGCCCGCGAGGCGCAGATCGAGACGGTGCATGCGGAGGTCCAGACGCTGAAGGGCGCGCTGGAGCAGTCGCGCGCCGAACGTGCCAGGCTCAAGGCCGAGGCCACCCGTGCCCTCAAGGCGGGGGCGAATGCCGCGGTTGCCGCCCCCGAGGCCAATGCCGCGCTGCGGCGCGAGATCATGGCGGTCGCCGAGCGGCTGATGAACCTGCCGCCGCAGCAGGAAGCGGCCGAGTAGCACGCTTTCCCTTGCAAACGCCGTTCCCCCTGCCGCGGTGATGCTCTAGGAAGGCGCGCCTGCGCTTCGGTCGCCCTGCTTCCAACGAGATGGTCTTCGCCCCGTGACCCAAACCCGCTACGATCTCCTCTGCATCGGCGAGCCGCTTGGCGAGTTCAACGCCACCCGCGCCGAAAGCGGCGCCTTCCAGTTCGGCCATGGCGGCGACACCTCGAACTGCGCCATCGCCGCCGCGCGCCAGGGCGCGAAGACGGCCTATCTCGGTGCGCTCGGCGACGACATGGCAGGCCGCTCGATCCGTGATCTCTGGCGCCGCGAAGGCGTCGACGATGCCCATGTCACGACGCATCCGAGCGCGCCGACCGGGCTCTATTTCGTCGACCACGGCCCGTCGGGCCATGTCTTCTCCTATCTGCGCGCCGGCTCGGCCGCGAGCCTGATGGGGCCGCGCGACGTGCCGCGGGAACTCGTCGCATCGGCGCGGATCGTGCAGGCGTCGGGCATCAGCCAGGCGATCTCGGCCTCCGCCTGCGACGCGGTGTTCGAGGCCTTTGCGATCGCGCGCGAGGCTGGCGTGACCACCGCCTACGACACCAATCTGCGCCTCAAGCTCTGGCCGCTGACGCGCGCCAAGGCGATCATCAACGCCGCCTGCGGCATGGCCGACATCGTGCTGCCGGGCTATGACGACGCGACGCAGCTCACGGGCCTGAGCGATGCCGACGCCATCGCCGATTTCTATCTGCGGCTGGGCGCGAAGATCGTCGCGCTGACACTCGGCCATGAGGGTTCGCTGGTCGCGACGCCGGAGCGCCGCGAGCGGCTGGTGCCGATCAAGGTGAACGCGATCGACGCCACCGGCGCCGGCGACTGCTATGACGGCGCGTTCCTCGCCGAATACATCCGCACCGGCGACGCTTTTGCCGCCGGAGCCTACGCCAATGTCGCTGCGGCCCTGTCCACCCAGGGGTTCAGTGCGGTGGCACCCCTGCCGCGCCGCGCCGATGTCGAGGCGCGGATGGCTCTCGAGGCGAAGAAAGCAAACTGATGGCCGTTCCGGTTCTCGATGAGGCGGGCGCGCTGCTCGCCCGCTACGACGTGCTGATCAGCGATGTCTGGGGCGTGGTGCATGACGGTGTCTGGGCGCTGCCGCCGGCCTGCGCGGCACTGACGCATTTCCGCGAGCAGGGCGGGGCGGTGGTGCTGCTCTCCAACGCGCCGAGCCCGTCCGAACAGGTCGCCGACCTCCTCGACAAGAAGCGCGTGCCGCGCAGCGCCTGGGACCGGCTGATCACCTCGGGCGACGTCACGCGCTCGCTGATCGCCGAGAGCCACCACCGCAAGATCTTCCATATCGGCTGGCAGAGCGACCGTGCCGTCTTCGACCATGCCGATGTCGAGCTGGTCTCCGAGGACGAGGCCGATCTCGTCGTCGCGACCGAGCTCAACGACTATCGCACCGAGCAGCCGGAGCAGTATCGCCCGCTGCTGGAGCGCTTCGCGGCGCGGGGGCTGCCCTTCATCTGCGGCAATCCCGATCTCGTCGTCCATGTCGGGCACGATCTGCTGCCCTGTGCCGGTTCGCTCGCGCTGATCTATGAGGAACTCGGCGGCAGCGTCGCCTATGCCGGCAAGCCCTATCGCCCGGCCTATGACCTGGCTCTGGCCGCAGCGCGCTCGGCGCGCGGCGGCCATCCGGTCGATCCGGCGAAGGTGCTGGTGATCGGCGATGCGGTCCGCACCGATCTCGCCGGCGCCCGGCTGATGGGCTTCGACAGCCTCTTCATCGCCGGCGGCATCCACCGCGACGAGACGATGCGGGATGGGGCGCTCGATCCGGCGGGGCTCGAGGCTGTGCTGGCGGGGAGCCCTGTGAAGCCGATCGCGGCGATGGCGGCGCTGGGGTAGGGGCGGCGCCGACGTCTTCAGCCAACGGATCTCCTGTTCCCGAGGGAACTGCCGCGGCCGCCCCGCTCTGGCACTCATGGCATGTCGAAGCGATGAAGCCGTGGGGCATGTGATGGTCAAAATGGTTGTCGATGAGGAATATGGCTGTTCGCTTGAGCTGACCCTGGGCGTGGGGCCTGGTCGAGCCAACAATGTCGATGATGTCGCCTATGTTCAGTTCCTGCTGAACAAGGTCATCCAGGATCCGCAATACGCCACCATCCGCAAGATGTGCGGAACGCACGGCAAAAAGCTGGCCGTCGATGGTATCATCGGTCCCAAGACAAAATCGCAAATCAAGGCGATCCAGCTCTACATGAAGAGGTGGGAGCCGAGGCTCGTCGCCGACGGCTGCATCGACCAGTATCGCGCCAGCGACAACCTGGACAAGCGGTCTCGTTACACCTTCTGGCTGCTGCTCTTTGCCATCACGACGGTCTTCAAGGGGGCCATCTCTGACCTCGTCGACGAACCGGATTTCCCGCCAAAACTCGCTGCGATGGGCAAGACGGTGCAGAATTTCAACGCCGCGTGATGGTCCCGGCCGGTTGGGTGCGCAGCCGCTTCCCCACATCCTGGAACAGCCCCCGGAATGGCCGGAAGAGGAGTTTGACCGTCGAGCGGCCCGGCGGCACGGCAACCGCGCGGAACAGGACGTTGGCGCGCAGGATTTCGGCGGGGGCGCCGTCGATCTCGACCTGCCACCAGGGGTGCCAGACGTCGTTCAGCACGACATAACCGCCCTGGGGCGCCTCGACCCGAAGCGTCACTTCCGAGGTGCCGTAATCGGCGATGCGGACGCTGCCGGCCTGGCTCTGGCCGGGTGGGTTGGCACCCGCGGGTGCCGCCGCGGCCGCAGGCCGGCCGGTCGCCAGCGGGTCGCGCGGCAGGGGCGGGAGCGCGCGGTCGAGCAGCACGGTCCGGCGCGGGTCGAAGCCTGAGGGCCACTGGCCGGTGGCGAGGATCGCGTCGAAATCGGCGGTCTCGGCCTTGGTCACGAGCAGCACGCGCGGGAGCGCGCGCGGGTTCTCGTAGACATAGGCGTCGGGCGTGCGGGCGATCAGGGTCAGGTCGCCGGGCTTGAGCGCCTTGTCGATCTGCTCGACGGGAACGCCGGTGGCGATGAAGCGCAGGCCGAGCATGTCGGCGAGCAGCGAGCGATAGCCCGGCATCAGCGGCGAGAAGGTGCGCTGGTCGGGCAGGGCGACATGGTCGCCGGCGCCGGTCGCCTTGCTGTAGATCCCGAGCCGCAGCGGGTTGTAGCCGAGCGTGTTGTCGAGCCGGTGGACGAGGCTGGCATTGGGCCAGTGGAAGCCGATGCCGGCGAGTTCGATGCGGTCGCGCCGGTCGGGGCCGGCGGTGCGGGCGGTCTCGCGCTTGAGGACAGCGATGGTCTCATTGTCGCTGTCGGCGCGCAGCACGTCGTAATCCTGCGCGGGCAGGGCGGTGGATTCGCTGGGACCATTGTTGACCGACAGATCGATGGTCAGCGTCGCGGCCAGCACGATCGTCGCCGCCAGCCCCGCCCCGCGTAGCGCAAAGCCGCGCGCGGCGACGAGTGCGCCAATGGCGAGCACGCCGCAGAGCAGCGCGGTGACCAGCGGAACAGTCGCCACCGAGAGCCGCCCCACCGTCCAGGCGAGCCAGAGCGCGAGGGCGAGCGCACCCGCGAAGATCGCCACCTCGGTGACGCGCTGCCAGGGCTTCGCGCGCGGGGCGGTATCGCTCATGACGAGATGGGTGAGATAGCCGCCGAGCAGGGCCAGGAGCGCGCCGAGGATGAAGAGCGCGTCGGCCGGGCGGCGGTAGAAGGACACGCCGGGAAGCTCGAACAGCAGGCGGAAGCCCGGGGTGAAGCGGCCGAGCGCGAAGATCAGAACGAGCAGGGCCGCGACGCTGAGCGCGACGATCTCGCGGCGCAGCAGCGCGCCGCGGACGACGCCGATGGTCAGGATCAGCCCCATCGGGATCAGCCCGAGATAGAGTTGGCTCATGTTGCGGGCGAGGTAGAGGTCCTGGGGCCCAAAGCGCGCCTCGAAGGCGGGGCTCGGCGCGCCCCAGAAATTTTCCAGCGGGCCGGCCGCGCCGAAGAGATTGGCGAAGAGCCCGGTCAGCAGGGCGGCCGGGTGCAGCGAGCCCTTGCCGGCGCCGACGAGATCGATCGCCGGGCGGTTGGAACCCTCCGCGAGGATGGCGGTGAGCAGGATCGGCACGGTCGCGACCAGCAGGGCCCCGACCCCGCCCGCGAGCAGGGGCAGCAGGCTCGTCTTCAGCGCCCGCCAGGGCTGGCGCGCCATGGCGATGGCGGCGATCACCAGCCCGGCCAGGACATAGACGCCGAGCAGCGCGACCTGGTCGCGGCCCAGCACCATGAAGCCGGCGACGATGCCCGCGGCAAAGCCGTATGCGATCGAACCGCGCTCCAGCGCGCGGGCAATCAGGGCGAGCGTGATCGCGAAATAGCCGAGGCTGAGGACCTGGCCGATATGCTGGATGCGCCAGGCGGCGGCCGCCCCGAAGGCGAAAGCGAGGGCCGCGACGACCGCGCCGGCCGGGTGCCAGTCGCGGTCGCGGAAGATGACGACGAAGGCGAGCGCGCCCGCCAGCAGGGTGCCGAGCACCGCGCCGTCGCCGAGCCGGAAGCCGGGCACGGGTTCGAGCGCGGCGATCAGCGCGAAGGGTGGCGAGAAGATCAGCGATTGCGGATCGGCGATCTGCGGCGAGCCGGCGAAGACATAGGGCGTCCAGAAGGGCGAACGGCCGCTGTGCCAGGCTTCCGCCAGGAACTGCAACTGGGGCTGGAAATGCGCCTTGGCGTCCCAGGGAATGGTGACGACGCCGGAGAGCCAGGGCCAGGACAGGGCAATCCAGGCCAGGATCACGATGGCCATGACGCTGGCGAGCGGCCAGCGCGTAGCGGGAAGACCAGATTCTGATCCGACGGGTTGCGACATCAGGCTGCGGTGCCCGAAGTCGCCATCGCGTTCAAGTCCCTCTCGCAAGCCCTCGCGATCCATGGCGGGCCTGCCCCGCCTCGGCTCAATCCTTCGGCGCGGCCCGCGCCATCAGCGCGTCCATGTCGATCGAATGGCCGGCCCGGTCGCGCTTGGAGGCGAGATAGCGGACATTGTGGACATTGGGCCGTCCCAGGACGCGCTGGGTGCCCACGACCTCGACGCCCGCCGCCTTGATCGCGCCGACCTTGAGCGGGTTGTTGGTTAGCGCGGTGACGCGGCTGACGCCGAGCTGCTTGAGCATCGTCGCGGCGAAGTCGAACTGGCGCTGGTCGAGATCGAAGCCCAGCACCTCGTCGGCGTCGTAGGTGTCCCAGCCCTGGCTCTGCAGCTTGTAGGCGCGCATCTTGTTGGAGATGCCGTTTCCACGGCCCTCCTGGTCGAGATAGAGCAGGATCCCGCCCTCGTTCTCGGCCATCCACTGCACCGTCTCGCGCAGCTGGTCGCCGCAGTCACATTTCAGCGAGCCGAAGAGGTCCCCCGTCAGGCAGGCCGAATGCAGGCGCACCGGCACGGCGGCCGTGAGATCGGGGCTGCCGACGATGATCGCGACCTGGTCGCGCAGGCCCTCGCCGCCGCGGAAGACGACGAACTCGGTCTCGGCCGCCCCTTCGAGCGGCACCGGCGCGCGGCCGACGATGGTCAGCGTCGCGGCCTGGGCAGCGCGATAGCCATTGACCGCCTCGATCGCGACCTCGATCAGAGGCTCGCCGGCGATCTGGGCAGCCGTCACAGGAACGATGATCGTGGCCGGTAGCACGAGCGAGAGCCGCGCCAGTTCGAGCGCCGCGTCGTCGAGGTCGGATGCAGGGGCCACGGGGGCGTCGACCTTGCCGTCGATCTTGAGAGCCAGCATCTCGATGCGCGCGAGGTCGAGCGTGGGCATCGCCAGGATGCCGATTTCGGCGCGGCTCTTCGCGCCGAGCCGTCGCAGCCGGGCCGGGCTCAGCACCAGATGCGCCTTGCCCAGGGCCAACGCGTCCAACCGGCCGACGAGATCGCTATCCGCGAGCTCTGCCGACAGCGCCAGCACCAGCCGCTCACCAGCCCGCAGCAGCACCGGGCGACCGGCGCGAAATTCGGAAATGGCCCGGTCCACCGCCACGAGGCTCGTCTCGAGCGGGCGTCCGAACAGCGTACGCGACTGAAGCATCGGATTGTCCGTCAGATAGGGCTGGCGCTCAGGAAGACCTGTGCCTGCCGGGGGGAGTAGGCTTGTACGGGCTCAGCGTCGGTATAGATCAACGCTGCACCCTTTTCCATCAACGTGCCTGAGGCGAGAGCAGTTCCACAACAGGCGCATTCCCGATGGCAGCGCCTGCGGCCTTGGGCGACATGCATTCCGTTAATCTTCCGTATAGTCTTGCGACCTTGAACGTTGGATGAATGCGCAGACCGGCGCTTCAAGCCGGCAAAGCCACCGGGCGGGCAGGGAGGTCGAGATGACGCAGGTTCGGGACACTGCCAGCCGGGGTGCGGTCTACAGCGCCGCGGCGCGCCATATGCACTGGGTCACTGCCGCTGCGGTGCTGGCGATGATCCCCGCGGGCCTCGCCATGACCTATCGCGGCAACACGCTGAACATCTGGGACGGGCTGACCAATGCGATGTACAGCTCGCACAAGCTGCTGGGCTTTCTCGTGCTCTGGCTGGTCGCGGGCCGTCTGGCCTATCGGCTGCTGAGAGGCGCGCCGCCCGACGAGCCGACGCTTCTGTGGTGGCAGAAGGCCGGCTCGCATCTGGTGCACTGGCTGCTCTACGGGCTGCTGCTCGTCGTGCCCCTGCTGGGCTGGATCGGGGTTTCGCTCTACCCCTCGCTGAAGCTGTTCGGGCTTTTCAGCCTGCCCGCCATCGCCACGCCGAACCAGGATCTCGCGGGCCAGGTGCTGGAGATCCATGGCACGCTCGCCATCGTGATGGGGCTTCTCGCCTGCGCCCATATCGGCGCGGCGCTCTACCATCACCTGATCCGCAAGGACGGCGTGCTGCGCCGGATGCTGCCCGGGCTGAAATAGACCCGGCGGGTTGTCAGACCGGACGGGCCCAGAGATCGTGATGGCCGACGAGGGCTGAAGCCGACTGCGTCTTGGTCGCCAACCAGCCGGCCATGGTATCGGGATCGACCTTGGCGGTCTCGAGGACCGCATCGGCAATGCCCCTCGCCAGCGCCTGCGCGAGTTCGCCGCTGCGCGCGTCGAGCCGCCAGGCGCTGTCGCCGATCGAGACCGCGAAACCCGATTTGCGGAACGCCTCCGCCATGACGTCGGTGGCGTCCGGGCCGGCGGCGGGGCCGAAGCCCTTGTCGGTGTGCTGATGCTGCTTGAACGCCGCCAGAACGCTGGCATCGGCGGGGTGGGGCGGCTGCCAGATCTCGCGGCCATCATAGGTCAGCACGGTGTAGAGCGGCAGGCGCAGGCTGGTCAGCGCGGCGACGAAGCGCTCGATCCAGCGCTTCGAGGTCAGGTCGAACAGGGCGGCTGCGGTAACCAGATCGGGCTGCCAGCCGAGGACCCATTCGAGATCCTTGTTGAGGTCGGCCTGGCGGGTATCGACGGTGATCATGTGATCGCCCTTGGTCAGGACGAGTTCCTCGCCCTGCTCGCGCGCCTCGTCGGCCCAGCCGGCCAGCGTCTGCCGCGTGGCGGCGAGCAGGCGTTCGTCGAGATCGACCAGCGTCCAGTGCTGGCGCGAGGGCAGGGCCGCATAGGTGCCGCGCAGGTTGGAGCCTGCGCCACAGCCGAGATCGACGACCGTCACCGAGGCCTTGGCGGCGAAATGCGCACCGACGGCGGCCAGAACCTGGGGATTGCGCGCCGCGTGATCGGCCGGCTCGCGAAGCGCCAGCCATTCGGGAGAGAAACCGGCCATCAGAAACCCTTTCGCCCGCTCTCGGGCAGACAGACTCCGGCGACGATCGCCGCCGTTTCGCGCCAGCGCGGCAGGCTGTTCGCAGCCATCCACGCTGCATCGGCCATGGCCGAGCGTCTTTGCGGCGCATCAATCAGGCTTGCCAGGGCCTTGGCAAGTGCAGGCGCATCGCCGGGCGGGACTTTTACAGCAGTGGCGTCGGGCGCCGTCTCGGCGGCGGCGCCGCCCGTCGTGCAGAGGATCGGCAGGCCGCGGGCCAGCGCTTCGGTCAGAACCATGCCGTAGCCCTCGAACAGCGAGGGCATCACGAAGAGATCGGCCGCATCATAGGCCGCAGCCAGGGCAGCCTCATCGACGGCACCGGCGAGGGTGATGCGCTCGGCCAGCCCCGCCGCGGCGATCCGGGTGGTCAGGTCGCGCGTCGTCTCGGGCGAACGGTCGGGCGCGCCGACAAGGGTCAGGCGCCAATCCCTGTCGCTCAGTCCGGCCAGCGCCTCGACCAGAACGCCATAGCCCTTGCGCGGCACGATCGAGCCGACAGCCAGAATATTGAGCGGCCCGCCGACCGGGCCCCCCCTGGCCCGCGGGGCCGGATCGACCCCGGGGACCGCCACCGTGATGCGCGCTTCGTCGACGCCGAAATCGGCGATCAGCCGCTGCTTCGTCGCCGGGCTCGTCGCCACGACGGCGCGGGCATAGCGCAGCGCGGCGGTCTCGCGGGCGAGCAACGCCCTGGCCGTCTCGGGCTCGAGCCCGGTTTCGAGCCCCAGCGGATGATGGACCAGCGCGACGACGCGCCCGGCCAACCCGGCGGCGATGCCTTCGGGAAAGGCGCCATAGGCCAGCCCGTCGATCAGCAGGACATCGTCATAGGGTTGCGACAGGATCGCGCGGCCGGTCTGCGCCAGATCGTCCTGCGTCGGAAACGGAAAGGAGCCGGGCAGCGCCACATGCCGGGCCTCGATGCCCGTCTCCCGCCACTCCGCCAGCAGCCTGCGATCATAGCCATAGCCGCCGGTCGGCAGGTCGATGTCGCCAGGGATCGCGAAGGCGATCGCGCTCACGCGAGCGCGCCCTCATAGGTGGCCCGCGCCAGATCGGTCTCGTGCAGCGTTACGCGGATGCGGGCGAGGCCGGCGCCATCTTCGCCGAGCGCACCCGACTTGGCCGCGCCCGCCATCGCATCGAAGATGTATTTGCAGAGGAATTCGGTGGTCGTCAGCACGCCGGCAAACTGCGGCAGCACATCGAGATTCTGGTAGTTCAGCGGCTTCAGCGTCTTGTTGAGGACATCCAGCGCCGCGCCGATGTCGACGACGACGTTCTGCCTGGTCAGCGTCGGCCGGAAAAAGGCGACATCGACGACGAAGGTCGCGCCATGCATGTTCTGGGCGGGGCCGAAAAACGGATCGGGCAAGGAGTGGCCGATCATGATGCGGTCACGGACTTCGACGGAGAACATGGGCGTTCCTTGGGGTTGGCTTCGGTGAAGGCTAGGCGGAGAGCAGCCTGCGGCCGCGCGATTGCGAGAAACGCAGCAGATAGCCATCCGGATCCTGAACCAGAAATTGATGAACGCCGGTCTCTTCGGTGTCGCTGATCCTGTACCAACGTTCTTCCGGGCCGAAGAAAAGCGGCCATGCCGCCCGGCGGAGCGCTGCCAGCAGCCCGTCCGTATCCGAGACCGCGATCTCGAAATTGATGCCGCGGCCATAAGGTTTTTCGCGGGGGCCGGTGTCCCAGCAGCGCTCGGAGGGGCCTGTCTCGTATTCCTCCAGCATGAACTCGACGCCGTTGCGTTCGATGGCGGCGAAGCCCTGCTCGGGGCGGTCGTAGAGCACCCTGAATCCGAGCAGATCGCGCCAGAAGGCGAGGCTCGTGGGCAATGCCGTTATGTAAAGCTCGGGTACGAGCGCGGGGCGGGGATGCGAGCGAGGCGTCATGGCGCGCTTAGTAGCAGATGGCGGCCGTCAGGCCACGCCAGGAGGGATCGAGGATCGCGGGCAGCCGCTCGGGTGCCTGCGCGAAAGGGACGTCCTGCGTGATCAGCACGTCGAGCCTGTCGTCAGCGAGCAGCGCCATGGCGGCAGCCGAGCGCCGGGCGTAGTCCCAGCGCGGCCGGCGCGAGGGCGAGATGCCGCCGACCTGCGTGGAGACGAGCTGCAGCCGCTTGGCATGGAACGCGCCGCCGAGCGGGGCTGGAACCGTGCCGTCGCCATACCAGCTCAATTCGACGATACGGGCTTCGAGGCCGGCGGCGGCGATGGCGGTGGCGAGGCCCGGCGCCGAGGCGCTGGCGTGGAAGACGAGATCGGCCTCGGCGGGGGCATCGGCGGGCAGGGCGAAGCCGAAACCGAGCGCCTGCGCCACAATGGCGCGGGCCGGCTCGACATCGACCAGCGTGACCTGCGCGCCCGGAAGCCTCGCCGCCAGCCATGCGACAAGCAGTCCCAGCACGCCGCCACCGACGACGACGATACGGTCGGCCGGGCCGGAGCCGGCGTCCCAATGGGCATTGAGCGCCGTCTCCATATTCGCGGCGAGGATGGCGCGCCGCGCCGGCACGTCTGCGGGAACGCGTGTGAGCCGATCGACCGGGGCGATGAAGCGGTCCTGATGCGGATGCAGGCAGAAAACCGTCTCGCCGAGCATGGCCTGCGGCCCTGCCTCCACGACGCCGACCGCGCAGTAGCCGTACTTCACGGGGAAGGGGAAATCGCCCTGCTGGAAGGGGGCCCGCATGCGCTCATATTCGCCCACAGGCACCCGGCCCTCGCAGACCAGGCGTTCGGTGCCGCGGCTGATACCGCTCCAGAGCGTGCGGACGAGACAGTCCCCGGCGGTGAGGGCGGGAAGCGCTTGCGTGTTCAGGGCGCATTCACGCGGCGCGACATACCAGAGCGCCGTCACGGATGCGCTTGCGCTGGACGAAAATGACGGCTTTAGCTCCTGCGCCGTATCGTTGAGCGCCATATCTGCGTCCCTCGTCCGTTCTGCCTCGCCTGCCTTGCCCTGATGGATCGCATGACAGAGACCGCCATGAACCCGCGCCCCGCTCCGACCACGTTCCAGCCGGCAGCGCAAGGGCTCGCCACGCCGCAGGAGGCGGTCGCGCTGCCGGGCCTGACACCGGCCGGACTCCAGTCCGAAGCGGTGCTCGCCAGGCGGCGGCGCCTCGTGCTGGCGGTCAATCTGGTGACGCTGGCGGCGCTGCTCTACGGGCTCTCGCATGTGCTGGGCGCGGGCGGCTGGACGATTGCCGATGGCGCTATCTTCGTCGCCTTCCTGTTCGGAGCGCCCTGGACCGTGCTTGGGTTCTGGAACGCCGTGCTCGGCTTCTGGCTGCTGCATGGCGTGAAGGACGGGCTGGAACGCGTCGCCCCCTTCGCGGCCGCCGGCGATCTGCCGACACCGGTCGCGGTCCGCACCGCCATCCTGATGACGCTGCGCAATGAGGATCCTGCCCGCGCCTTCGCCCGGCTGCATGTGGTCAAGCAGAGCGTCAACGCCACGGGTGAGGGCGGCTGGTACGACTATTTCGTGCTGTCCGACACCAACGATCCCGAGGTCGCCGCAGCCGAGGAAAGGCTGGCCGCCGCGTGGCAGGCCGAGGCAGGCGAGGATTGCCGCATCATCTATCGCCGCCGCAGCGACAATGCCGGCTTCAAGGCCGGCAATGTCCGCGATTTCTGCGAGCGCTGGGGCGACGATTACGAGATCATGCTGCCGCTCGACGCCGACAGCGTCATGTCGGGCGAGGCGATCGTGAAGCTGACGCGGATGATGCAGGCCTATCCGAAGCTCGGCATCCTGCAGAGCCTCGTGGTGGGCATGCCGAGCCAGTCGGCCTTTGCCCGCGTGTTCCAGTTCGGGATGCGCCAGGGCATGCGGCCCTACACCATGGGCTCGGCCTGGTGGATCGGCGATTGCGGCCCGTTCTGGGGGCATAACGCCATGGTCCGTATCGCGCCGTTTCGCGACGGCTGCCATCTGCCGGTGCTGCCGGGCGGCCCGCCTCTCGGCGGTGCCGTGATGAGCCATGACCAGGTCGAGGCGACGCTGATGCGCCGCGCCGGCTACGAGGTGCGCGTGCTGCCCGTCGAGATGGGCAGCTGGGAAGAAAACCCGCCGACCATGCTGGATTTCGCCAAACGCGACCTGCGCTGGTGCCTCGGCAATCTGCAATATCTGAAGCTGCTCGACCTCCCGGACCTGCGACCCATGAGCCGCTTCCAGCTGTTCTGGGCGATCCTGATGTTCCTCGGGCTGCCGGCCTGGACGCTGATGATCGCGCTTTTGCCGCTGAAGGTGATCGAGGATCGCGCCCTGGCGGATTACCCTGCGGGGCTCGCCGCCAGCCTCTATCTCCTGTTCCTGGCCATGTATCTGTCGCCCAAGCTCGCGGGCTTCGCCGACATCCTGCTGCGCAAGGGCGGCGCCCGGGAGTATGGCGGGGCCCCGCGTTTCATCATCTCGGCTGCCATTGAGGTCGTGTTCGCCTTCCTGCAGGGCGCGGTCTCCAGTTTCCGGACCACGCTGTTCATGATCGGGCTGCTGTTCGGGCGTTCCCGTATCGGCTGGGGCGGGCAGGCGCGCGATGCCCATGCGCTGTCGCTGGCGACGGCGTTTGCAGGGCTGTGGCCGCATCTGCTGCTGGCGCTGTATCTGTTCACCACGCTGATCGTGATCTCGCCCGCCATGCTGCTCTGGTCGCTGCCGCTGACGGCGGGCTATCTCCTGGCCATCCCCTTCGCCATGGTGACCGCGCTGCCGGCGCTGGGCACCTGGTTTGCGCGCCACGGGCTCTGCGGCATCCCCGAGGACTTCGACCCTCCTGCCGAACTGATCTTGATCCGCCAGGGCCACAGCGCATGAACGCCTCGATCTACCGCCCCGGCACGGCCAAGGCGCTGAGCCGGTCGTTGCGCGTCTATCATGGCGATCCTGACCGCAACGCCGTGATGGATGCGCTTTATGGCCGCTTTCTCAAGCCGGGCGATCTCGCCTTCGACATCGGCTCCCATGTCGGCGACCGGGTCTCGTCCTTTCGGCGGCTCGGCGCGCGCGTGGTCGCGCTGGAGCCGCAGCCGGGGCCTGCCCGCGTCCTGCGGCTGATCCATGGCCGCGACCCGCAGGTGACGCTGGTCGAGGCCGCTTGCGGCGACAAGGAAGGGCCGGTGACACTGCGGATCAACAGCGCCAATCCGACCGTCTCGACCGCCTCCACCGCCTTCATCGGCGCGGCCAAAGGCTCGCAGGGCTGGCAGGAACAGGTCTGGGACCATGAGATCGAGGTTCCCGGTACCACGCTCGACGCGCTGATCGCGCTCCACGGCGTCCCGGCCCTGCTCAAGATCGATGTCGAGGGTTTCGAGGCCCATGTGCTGGCGGGGCTGACCCGCCCCGTGCCGGCGATCTCCTTCGAGTTCACCACGATCCAGCGCGATGTCGCGGAAGCCTGCCTCGCCTTGCTGGAGACGCTGGGGCCCTATCGCTTCAATGTCGCACTGGGCGAGAGCCAGCAGCTGGAACTGGGCGCCTTCGCCAGCGCCGAGGCGATGGGCTGCTATCTGCGGGAGCTTCCCCATTCCGCGAATTCGGGCGATGTCTACGCCCTCCTTTCGAACTGAGACCTGATCACGATGCGCGCGAACCGCCTCCGCCTTGCCCTCTTCGCCCTGGCCCTCTCGGCTGCGCCGGCCTTCGCGGCCAGCGATGTGGCTGTCGAGGTCAAGAACGAATCCGAGCCGGTGCTCTGCGCCGAGAAGGACAACGTCACGATCAAGGCCATCTCGCCCGAGGTGCGGCGCTTCCAGATCGAGGCCGCGCATCCCGCCTATATCGCCGGCCTGATCCGCGACAACTGGGAGGCCGACTGGACCGCCTGCGACATGACGGGCGACCCCGTCTTCGCCGCGGCCACCCCGCCACGCCGCGTCACCTTCTATGAGAGTATCGAGTACTGGCTCGTGGGCTACACCTTCCCGACCTTCTGGCGCCCGTCCGATACGACCTTCAAGGTGGGCGACCGGGTCGAGAAGGGCCTGCATCTCGTCCAGCTCTGGAAGCTTGGCAAGGACCGCTCGCACGAGCTGCTCGTGGTCTATCCGCAGGATGGCTACTGGCGCGCCAGGCCGATGCCGCCCTCGCAGCTCGCCGCTACGGCCTATGGCTCGTCCTTTCTGGTCGGCCCGATCGTTCAGGATGGCGCGCGACCCGTCGTCAACATCAGGGAGATCGAGTTCGACCCCAAGACGACCTCGTTCAAGCTGAGCTTCAAGGACGGTTCCAACGGCACGCTGAAGCTCGAGGGCGTCGACGAGAACCGCATGGTGCTGGATGTCGTGCTCGACAGGCCGGTGACCGGCGGCAACGCCTTCGTGGCGCTGCGCTCGATGTATGTCACAGAGGGCAACAACGATGTCGCGCACATCGCCCTTCGCGAGCCCGGCGCCAAGGGCTGGCGCGAGGAGAAACTGATGCCGTTCACGGGCGGCAAGGCGACCGACATCTGGATGGGCCGCACCACCCATTCGCGTCACAACACCTCCTCGCCCGACATGGTCTTCCGGAACTTCTCGAAGGACCCGAACCCGCTGGCGAAGAAGTAGGACGTTCGGTCATTGCGAGCGTAGCGAAGCAGTCCAGGACGGCCGCGCTCTGCGCCGATCCGGATCGCTTCGCTGCGCTGGCAATCACGCGGTTCCGGAACGCTTCACGTCGTTGACGCGTTGCCGCATGACGCGGGGCGCGCATCGCGCTAGCCTTGCGGGACCGTCACCAGCTTCGAGACCGCCATGCCGCGCTTTGCCGCCAATCTGTCGATGATGTTCACCGAATGGGCGTTCCTGGACCGCTTCAAGGCGGCGTCGGATGCCGGCTTTGCCGCGGTGGAGTTCCTGTTCCCCTATGAGCACGCGGCCGAGCAGGTCGGTTTGGCGCTTGCCGGTGGAGAGCTTCAGCAGGCGCTGTTCAACCTGCCACCGGGCGATTTTTCCAAGGGCGAGCGTGGCATCGCGGCGCTCGCCGGCCGCGAGGACGAATTCAGGGCAGGCGTCGAGACTGCGCTCGCCTATGCCCATGCAACGGGCGTGAAGCGTCTGCACATGATGGCGGGTCTCGCCGACCCCGACGACGCCAATGCGCAGGCGACCTATCGCGCCTCGCTCGCCTTCGCCGCCGATGTGCTGGCGCCCCACGGCATCGACCTTTTGCTCGAGCCGATCAACGGCCGGGACATGCCGGGCTATTTCCTCAATGATTTCGACCGGGCTGCGGCCTATGTCCGCGAGGCCGGGCGGCAGAACGTCAAGCTGCAGTTCGACATGTATCATTGCGAGCTGATCCATGGCGACGTGGCCGGCAAACTGAGGGCGCTTTATCCCCTCGTCGGCCATGTCCAGATCGCCAGCGCGGCGGGACGCCACGAGCCCGACGGACTCGGCCCCGATTATCCGGCGCTCTTCGGGCTGCTGGACGAGCTCGGCTATGATGGCTTCGTCGGCTGCGAGTACCGGCCGCGCGCCGGCACGCTGGAAGGGCTTGGCTGGTTTGCGCCCTATCGGCGCCATGATTTCCCCCGCCCCGACCCGTTGGACATCGCCTGATGGTGGGCTTCTCCTATCCGCTGCTGGTCGCCGATGTCGGCGGGACGAATTGTCGTCTGTCGCTGGTCGCGCAGGCCGGCTCGGCGCCGGCTCATCTCGCGCGCGTCCCAACCGGCAACCATGCGACGCCGGAAGCGGCGCTGGAGGCCGTCCTGACGACGCTGTCGCAAAGGCCGCGCTCGGCGGTTCTGGCTGTCGCCGGGCCGCTCGAGGGGCGCGCCGCCCAGCTGACCAACGCCCGCTGGCATTTCGACGGCCCCGAACTTGGTCGCGCGCTGGGGCTGGAGCAGGGGCTGCTGGTCAATGATTTCGAGGCCCAGGCGGCGTCGCTCGCCGTCCTGGCCGAAGCCGATGTGACGACGCTGGTCGCCGGCGATCCGGACCCGCAGGGCGCCCGTCTCGTGCTTGGGCCGGGCACGGGCTTCGGGGCGGCGGCGCTGGTGACCCGGGCCGGGCGCGGCGTCATCGTGCCCACGGAAAGCGGCCATATCGGCATCGGCCCGGAGGATCCGACTGAACACAAGATCTGGTCGGCGCTGACGGTGGGTCTGCCGCGCGTCACCGTGGAAGGCCTGCTCAGCGGCGACGGCCTGGTGCGCTTCCACCGGGCGGTCGCCAGCGAGTCAGGCATGCTCGAGCTCGATGTCAGCGCCGCCGACGTGACGACGCTGGCGCTCGACGGCGATCCGACCGCGCTGATGGCGGTGGTCTGCTTCTGGCGGCTTTTGGCGCGGGTGGCAGGCGATCTCGCGCTCGCCTTCAAGGCGACGGGCGGTGTCTACATCTCCGGCGGCATCGTGCCGCGCCTGCTGCCCCTGGCCGAGCGCGGCGCGATCGGCGCGGTGTTCGCCGGCAAGCCGCCGATGGAGGATCTGGCGGCGCGCTTTGCCCTGCATGTCATCACGGCGGGCGACGGCGCCGAGCGGGGCCTGGCTGCGATCGCCGCTGCGCCGGAGCGTTTCGGCCTCGACGATCCCGCGCGGTTGTGGTTTGCCTGAGCCAAGCGCGCCGGCCGGCGGGCTGCTAACCGACCGTCGCGCGCCGCCTTGTCCGCCATCCTCCCCATACAGGCGCTCCGCGCGCTCGCGGCCTTCATGGTCGCCGTGCATCATGTCCAGCCCGACGCCATGGTGCTCGCCCGGCAGGCCGGGCTGAGCTTCGAGCGCAACGACTGGCTGCCCTGGATGGCGGGCGTCGACATCTTCTTCGTCGTCTCCGGCTTCATCATGGTCCACGCCTCGGATGCGCTGTTCGGGCGTCCCGGCGCGCCGACGCTGTTCCTGCAACGCCGACTGGTGCGGATCGTGCCGCTCTACTGGGCGGCGACGTCACTGTTCCTGATGATGGGCCTGCTCGTCCCGGCACTGCTCAACTCCGGCGCGCCCAGCCTGGGGCAGATCGCCGCCTCCTATCTGTTCTGGCCCGCTGCATCGACCCAAGGCGTCGTCCAGCCGGTTTACTCGCTCGGCTGGACGCTGAACTACGAGATGCTGTTTTACGGGCTGTTTGCCGCGGCGCTGCTGCTGCCGCGGCGCTTCGTGGTTCCGGCGGTCACGCTGGCGCTGATGACGCTGGTCGGGAGCGAGGCGCTGGCCGGGCCGCTGCCGCTGCCCGTCGGTTTTTGGGGCCAGCCGATCGTGCTCGAATTCGCAGCCGGCATGGGCCTGGCCCTGCTGCGGCAACGCGGCCTGCGGCTGAACGCGGCCCTGCGCGGGGCGCTGGTGGCGGGCGCCCTGTTGCTTCTGCTGCTGGGCCAGCATCTGCCGCTGCAGGCCGGCCCCTGGCGCGATCTCGCCCTGCACGGCACCGCGGCGACGCTTCTGGTGCTGGCTGCGGTGTCGGGCCGACCGGAGGGCGCGCCGTCGCCGCTGATGACGGTCCTGGCGCGGGTTGGCGACGCGTCCTACGCGCTCTACCTCATCCATCCTTTCGCGATCCGCGGCTTGCGCGAGGTCTTCATGCGCATCGGTCTGCATGAGCCCGGCTTGTTCGTCGCGGTTGCGCTGGCTGGGGCGGTCGTCGCGGCGCTGGTCGTCCACCGGCTGTTCGAGGTTCCCGTGACGCGCGGGTTGCGGCGGTGGTCGGGCGCCTGAGGCGGCCTGCCTATCGCAGGCGCCGGCCCTTCAGCGACTGGCCGACGACGCCACCGCTGCGGCGGCGCTCGGCGCGCCGGGCCTTGATCGCCTCGACATGCTCGGGCTGCGGATGATAGCCGCGCTCCATGATTTCGAGGGCATATTCCTCGTAGGTCAGGCCGAGCGCCTGCGCGTTGTCCTCGCGGCGCAAGGCAATGTCGCGCGGCTTCCGCCAGGCCTTGCGATGCGCAAAGCGCCAGTCGAAGGTGCTGCCGATGGCGCCGGAGCCCGTCGCCGCGCGGCGCTTGCGCGGCTTCAGCGGCGGGCCGCCATTATGGCCGATCCCGATCGTGCGTCGACGCGGCATGGTCTTTGAACTCCGGAGCCTGTGACCCCATGTCAGGGGTCACAGCGGCACAGGCAAGCCTCGCGCCAGAGGCTGCGGGCGTGACATCTCGGGCCTGCCGGTCTATCCCGCCTGCATTCCCCCTCACGGACACCCCCATGGCTCCCTTGCTCCATCTGCGCGACGTCGCGCTCACCTTCGGCGGACAACCGCTGCTGGAAGCGGCCGAAATCGCGGTCTCGGCCGGGGAGCGCGTCTGTCTTGTCGGCCGCAACGGCTCGGGCAAGTCGACCCTGCTCAAGATCGCCGCCGGGCTGGTCGAGCCCGACAAGGCGGTCCGCTTCGTCCAGCCGGGCTGCACCGTGCGCTATCTGCCGCAGGAGCCGGACTTCACCGGCTACAAGACGTCGCTGGCCTATGTCGAGGCGGGGCTGGGACCGGGCGACGACGCGTATCGCGCGCAGTATCTGATCGACGAGCTCGGCCTTACCGGCGACGAGGACCCCGCGACGATGTCGGGCGGCGAATCACGCCGTGCCGCGCTGGCGCGGGTGCTGGCGCCGGAACCCGACATCCTGCTGCTCGACGAGCCGACCAACCATCTCGACCTGCCGGTGATCGAATGGCTCGAACAGGAGTTGAAGTCGCTGCGCTCGGCGATGGTCCTGATCAGCCATGATCGGCGCTTCCTGACGACGTTGTCACGCGCCACGATCTGGCTCGACCGCGGCCTGACGCGGCGCATGGGCAAGGGCTTCGGCGAGTTCGAGACCTGGCGCGACGAGGTTCTCGCCCAGGAGGAAACTGACCGGCACAAGCTCGACCGCAAGATCGCCCGCGAGGAGGACTGGCTGCGCTACGGCGTCAGCGCGCGCCGCACCCGCAACCAGCGCCGGTTGGGCGAACTCCACGGCCTGCGCGAGCAGCGCCGCACCGCGCGCTTCGCCGTCGGCAGCGTCAAGCTCGAGGCCAGCGAGGCGCAGACCTCGGGCAAGCTGGTGATCGAGGCGGTCAACGTCGCCAAGGCCTTCGGTTCGAACGTCGTGATCAAGGATCTGTCGCTGCGCGTCGCTCGCGGTGACCGGATCGGCATCGTCGGCCCCAATGGCGCCGGCAAGACGACGCTGATCAACCTTTTGACCGGGCAGCTCGCGCCCGATTCCGGCACGGTGAAGCTCGGCGTCTCGCTGGAGATGGTGACGCTCGACCAGCGCCGCGAGAGCCTCGATCCGGCAACGCCGCTGGGAGATGCGCTCACCGGCGGTGGCTCGGACCAGGTCATGGTCGGCGACACGCCGCGCCATGTCATCGCCTATATGAAGGACTTCCTGTTCCAGCCCCTGCAGCGGCGCACGCCGGTCGGGGCGCTGTCAGGCGGCGAGCGCGGCCGGCTGATGTTGGCGCGCGCCCTGGCGAAGCCCTCCAATATGCTGGTGCTGGACGAGCCGACCAACGACCTCGACCTCGAGACGCTCGACCTGCTGCAGGAGCTGCTGGCCGACTACAAGGGCACGGTGCTGCTGGTCAGCCATGACCGCGACTTCATCGACCGCGTTGTCTCGGCGACGCTGATCTCGGATGGCGACGGCGTCTGGACGGAGTTTGCCGGCGGCTACACCGACATGCTGGCGCAGCGCGGCCGCGGCGTCGGGGCGAAGGTGCGGGCCGTCTCGGGCAAGTCGTCGGCCAGCGAGGTTGCGCCGGTCGCGACTGCACCAGTCCTCGTCAACAAGCGCAAGCTCTCGTTCAACGAGAAGCATGCGCTGGAGACGCTGCCCAAGCGCATCGAAGTCCTTCAGGCGGAGGCGGCGAAGCTGACGACGGCGATGGCCGGCGACCTCTACACCCGCGATCCCAAGCTCTTCGCCAAGGCGACGGCGCGGCTGGAAGAGGTCACCCGCGAGATCGCCCAGTCGGAGGAACGCTGGCTGGCGCTGGAAATGCTGCAGGAGGAGATCGGGGCCTGACGCCCATCCGCCATACATTTCCCGTCTCGGCCCAATCGCGAAAACGCATTTGTTGAAGGCGCGGAATCTGCCCAAAGATCGCGCCACATCACAAGGCGAGGATACGCGATGAGACTCAAGGGCAAGACGGCGCTGATCACCGGCGCGGCGCAGGGATTCGGGTTCGGCATCGCCGAGACCTTCGTCAGGGAAGGCGCCCGCGTCGCGGTGCTCGACCTCAACGGCGAGAAGGCGAAGGAAGCCGCCGGCGCGATCGGCGGCGGGGCTTTCGCCGTGACCTGCGACGTCGCCAAGGCCGCCAGCGTCAATGAGGCGGTGGCAGGGATCATCGCCGCGTTCGGCCGGCTCGACATCGTCGTCAACAATGCCGGCACGAGCCATCGCAACATGCCGATGACCGACGTCTCCGAGGAGGAGTTCGACCGGGTCTTCGCCGTCAACGTCAAGTCGATCTATCTGATGGCGAAGGCGACGGTGCCGCATTTCCGCGAACAGGGCGGCGGCGTGATCCTCAATATCGGCTCGACGGCGGGTGTGCGGCCGCGGCCCGGCCTGACCTGGTACAACGGCTCCAAGGGCGCGGTGAACCTGCTCTCGAAGTCGATGGCGGTGGAGCTGGCGCCGGATCGGATCCGCGTCAACGCGATTGCGCCGGTGGCGGGCGAAACGCCGCTGCTGGCGACCTTCATGGGCGAGGATACGCCGGAGAAGCGCGCGCAGTTCCGCGCCACGATTCCCTGGGGCCGGCTCTCGACGCCGCAGGACATGGCCAATGCAGCGCTGTTCCTGTGCTCGGACGAGGCCGAGATGGTCACCGGGACGGTGCTGGCCGTCGACGGCGGCCGCTGCATCTGAGAGCGCTGCCAATCCGCCATCGCGGCCGTCTGACGCGGCGTTCTGCGCTTCCGGTGCTCACGGACCCATGTCCGCTCCGCTCCGGTTCTCGAACGCCGCGCCAGCCGACTCACGCTGACGAATTGTCAGCTGCTCTCAGGCGGTGCGCCGAGCTTCATACCGGCTTGGTGTGAAGCGCGATCTCCTGGCGTCGCATGACCGTGCCGTCGAGCTCGAAGCCGCGCTGCTCGAGCGTGATGTGCGGGGCTTTTCCGTCGCCCTCGATCCGGAACAGGTGCCAGCTCGCCATCTCGCCATGGCCGAGCGGGCCGATCGAGGCCGAGGGCACGCCGACGATCGGCACGTCGCGGCCTTGTCCCGGGCGCCAGGCGAGCGAGAATTTGTGATTATGGCCGTGCAGCACGAGGTCGGCGCCCTTGCGCGCCAGCATCGCCTCGAAGGCGGCCGCATCGACCAGTTCGCGCGAGCGCCTCGCGCCGCCGACATAGGGCGGGTGATGGATCAGCACGACGCGGATCAGGCCCTCCTCGCGCGCGCGATCGAGCAGGATCTCGGTTTTCGCGATCTGATCGCGGCCGACCTTGCCGGTCGCCATCAGCGGCAGGGTTGGAACGCCGGTGTTCATGCCGATCAGCGCGATGCCGCCGCGCCGCCGATACCAGGGATAGCCGGCGCGCCCGTCGTCGCTGGCCACCCAGGGACCCAGAATTCCCGCCAGCGCCTTCAGGGAGGAGCGCGCATAGGCGTCGTGATTGCCGGGCACGAAGCTCACCGCCTCATGCGGCCCCAGCGTGTCCAGGAAGGTCGCGGCCGTCCTGAATTCCTGCGGCAGCCCGATATGGGAGACGTCGCCGGTGCAGGCGACATGATCGGGCGTCTGCGCGCGGATATCGGCGACGATCAGCGCCAGGATGTCCATGTCATGCGCATGCCGGCGCTTCCGGCGCCAATTGACGTAACCCGTCGCCCGCTTGCCGAGAAGCTGATGCAGTGAAAACCCGGCGAGCGGGGCGAGATGCGGGTCGGACAGATGCGCGAGCGTGAACACAGTCTCAGCGCTTGCCTTGCGGCCCACCCGTCGTCAAGCGTGAGGTCGCATGCCGGCTGGCAGCCTCCGTAACGAGGCGCGGTCTCAGTTCGCGGCGCCGGTCAGTTCGGAGACGATACGCGAATCGGTGAGGGTCAAAGCCGGCTGCCAGACGAAGGCGCGCTTGGCGCGGAAGCGAGCAATAATGAACGAGAGCAGCATAACGGAACTTTCCAAGTCGTGAGGCGGCGATATCGTCCTTGTTTGCGGCGCGTTTGTGACGCAGCGGCACGTGGAACGACGGTCCGCCATGCGTCAATTGCATATACAATTGATTAACCAGAGGGCTTCGAGCGTGCCGGACATGTCACAGGCGTCAGATCCGCCCGGGCCGCAGCCGGGGCGGGAGAGGGGGCTGACAGGGCCGCAGCGCCTGATGATCCGCCTGCTGCATCTTTATTTTCGCTTTGCCCGCGGCATGACGCTGGGCGTGCGGGCCGCTGTTCTGAGCCAGACAGGCGAGGTCTTCCTGGTCCGCCACACCTACACGCCGGGCTGGCAATTGCCGGGCGGCGGGGTCGAGGCCGGCGAGCCCATGATTGAGGCGCTGGCGCGCGAACTTGATGAGGAGGCCAGGATCAGCCTGGGCGGGCCTGCGCAGCTGTTCGGCGTCTACTTCAACCGCAAGGTCTCGCGCCGCGATCACGTGGCGCTGTATATCGTGCGCGACTTCGTGGTGGAGGAGGTCAAGAGGCCGGATCGGGAGATCGCCGAGGCGGGGTGGTTCGGGCTAGACGCCCTGCCGAAGGGGCTGACACCGGCGACGCGGCGGCGGCTCGAGGAGATCGCTGCAGGACAAGCTCCGGCGACGGATTGGTGAAGGCGCCTGCCGGATGGACGCCCGCCCGGCGCTCTGCTACAGCGCCGCCATCATGACAAATGGGCTCCCGACCTCCCTGCTGCGACGACCGGCGCGCTGAACGCGCATCCCGGCATGGACGCGCCTTGCGCGGACCCTGCGCTCGCCCGCCAGCCTCTCTGCCCGCCTGCAGGTCTTCCCCCGTCATGACATCGCTGCCCCTGACCATTCGCCACGAGCTTCCCGTCGATGGCCCCGCCATCGAGCGCCTGCACGAACGCGCCTTCGGGCCGGGGCGCTTCGCCCGCACCGCCTTTCGCCTGCGCGAGGGCGTGCCGCCGGACGCCGATCTGACCTTCGCCGCTCATGTCGGCACCTTCCTCGTCGGTTCGATCCGGGTGACGCCGGTGGCGGCCGGTGGCCACACCGCGCTGATGTTGGGCCCGCTGACGGTCGATCCCGCCTTCGAGGGACGTGGCATCGGGGCGGCTCTGATGAACCGGTCGATCGATGCGGCGCGCGCCGCGGGCCATGACCTGATCATGCTGGTGGGGGACGCGCCCTATTATGCCCGCTTCGGCTTCACGGTGATCCCGCCCGGGCAGCTTGTCCTGCCGGGGCCGGCCGATCCGGCGCGGTTCCTGGCGCTGGAACTGGTCGCGGGCGTGCTCGCGCAGCGGCGCGGCGCGGTCACGGCGATCAGGTGACGCACGCTTGTCTTTCCGGGGCTTCGCGACGCGAAGAACCCGGAACCCACGACCGGGCGCTTCCCTGGTCGTAAGCCCGAGACAACGCTCGCCCGGTCGTGGGTTCCGGGTTCACTGCTGGGCAGCGCCCCGGAATGACAGGGTCAGGCCGGGTCGGGCTTCCGGTTGAACCTGCGACCGCTCTCGCCGATCCAGCCGGCGACGAGCGCGCCGAAGAGCAGCGCCAGCCCGATCAGGCCGATGAAGAGCGGCGAAATCTGGACGCCGCGCACGATGCCGGAATCGCTGATGCGCAGGCCGATCCAGTCAGAGCCGGAAAACTGGCTGCCCGACCGCACCGGGACGATGCGGGGCACGCTCACCGCCGAGCCGGTCTCCTGGCCGATGCGACGCGCGGAGCCGCCGCTCGCCTCGGCCAGGGCCTGAAGCGCCGTCGGACTGCTGACGACCTCCATCAGCTCACGCGGATTCTCGGGCCCGACGCTGGCGAAGGCGATGAGATTGTCGCCGGCGATGCGATGCAGGCCGAATTCGCTGCTGGGAATGCGGGCGGTGAACAGGCCGGGACGGCCGGGTTCGAGCGGAACCGAGCGCGACTGGCCGTCGGGCCCGGTGACGGTCAGGGGCGCCGGATTTTCGCCCAGCGTCTGGCGCTCGACCTCGATGACGCCGCCGCGCGCGACGGCACGCAGCGCCTCCTCCTCGAGATCAGGCTCCTTCATCAGCCAGTGGCCGAGGCGGCGCAGCAGGTCGAGATGGGGGCCGCCATCGCGGAAGCCGCGCGCCCAGAGCCAGGCGTGGTCGGAAAGAAACAGCGCGACGCGGCCCTTTTGTTCGCGCGCGAGAACCAGGAGAGGCCGCTCGCCGGGGCCGGTCATGACCGAGGAGCCGGTGCGGGCGCGGGCGCCGACCATGCGCAGCCATTCGCCCCATTGCGGCGGCTCGACCTCGGAGCCCGGCAGATCGCGCGTCACCGGATGGCGCTTGCCGGGATCGCTGACCCGGGCGCGATAGGCCTCGTCGATGACCGAGCCGTCCGGGATCGCCGGCAGGATCTGGTTGAGCGGCGTGCGCGCCAGCGACTGGGCGCCGGCATATTCCGGACCCGCCGCGATCAGCAGCGCGCCGCCCTCGCGGACATAACGGACGATGTTGTCGAAATAGACCAGCGGCAGGATCGACTGGTTGGCATAGCGGTCGAAGATGATCAGGTCGAATTCCTTGATCTTGACCTGGAAGAGCTCGCGCGTCGGAAACGCGATCAGCGAGAGCTCGTTGATCGGCGTGCCGTCCTGCTTCTCGGGCGGGCGCAGGATTGTAAAATGGACGAGGTCGATATTGGCGTCGGCCTTGAGCAGGTTGCGCCAGGTGCGCTCGCCCGGGTGCGGCTCGCCCGAGACCAGCAGCACGCGCAGCTTGTCGCGGACGCCGTCGATGGTGATGACGGCGCGGTTGTTGGCGAGCGTCAGCTCGTTGTCGAGCGGGGCAGCCTCGATCTCGACGACATTGGGGCCGCCGCGGTCGATCCGCACCGGCACCGATACGGTCTCGCCGACGATGACCTCGCGGCGCGCGATGACCTCGCCGTCGCGGCGCACGATCAGGCCGGCGCGGCCGGGGCCGCCCTTTTCGAGCACGCGCAGGCGCACCGTCTGGTCCTTGCCGACGATGCCGAAGCGGGGCGAATCGACCAGCACGATGCGGCGGTCGATCTCGCGCTCGCGGCCGGTCGTCAGCACATGCAGTGGCGCGCGCAGGCCCAGCGCCTCGGCTGTGGGCGGCGCGTCATGGGCGAGACCGTCGGTGATGACGATGGCGCCGGCCACGCGCTCGGAAGGCACGTCGGCGAGGCTGGCGGCCAGAGCCTCGAACAGGCGGGTCCCGTCGCCGGAGCCCTGGGCATCGCGGACCTCGACGATGCGGGGTTCGACATTGGTCAGGCCGCGCAGCTGGCGCTCGACCTCGGCCTCGGCCGCCTGCGTTTGGGCCGTGCGGTCGCCCAGACGGTTGGACGCCGAGCGGTCGATGACGACGGAGACGACGTCCTTGACCGGCTCGCGATCCTCGAAGACGAGGGAGGGATCGGCCAATGTCACTGTCAGCACGGCGAGCGCCAGCGCCCGCAGGATGGCGCTCCTGCCTGCCAGCACGATCGCCGCGCCCGCCGCCAGCGCCGCCAGGACGGAGAGCCCGATCAGCAGCGGCAGCGGGACGAGGGGGGCGAAGGAGAGGCTCCACATCAGATCGGGTTCCTGTTGGCGCGCCCCGCGCGCCGTTCGAGCATCCCCTCAGCCGTCACTGGCCCAACCTTTCGAGCAGGGCCGGGACATGGACCTGGTCGGCCTTGTAGTTACCGGTGAGCGCATACATCACGAGGTTGACGCCGGCCCGCAGCGCCATTTCGCGCTGACGCGGGTCGGAGCCCGAGAGCGGCACCAGCGGCTCGCCGCGCCGGTTGATCGCCCAGGCTGCGGCGAGGTCGTTGGAGGTGATGACGATCGGCGAGACATTGTCGCCGGCCCGGGCCGGGCGGCGGCCATCGGCGCCGGCGGGCGGCAGGATCTCGACCCAGGTCGTGCCGGTGTCATAGCGGCCGGCGAAGCCGTCGAGGATGTAGAAGGTCTTGGTCAGGACATGGTCGCGCGGCAGCGGCTCGAGCTCGGGGATGTCGAGCGTCTGCAGCATGCGGCGCAATTGCTCGCCCTCGGGCGTGGTGCCGCCGCCGGGCCGCGCGCTCATCGCATCGCGGGTGTCGAAGATCACCAGCCCGCCGCCCTTCATATAGGCTTCGAGCTTGCGCAGCGTCTCGGCGGCGGGAATCGGCCGGCCGGCGACGATGGGCCAGTACAGCACCGGGAAGAAGGCGAGTTCGTCGCGGTCGGCATTGACGCCCACGGCCTCGCCGGGCTCCAGCGCGGTGCGGGCGCCGAGCACGATGTTCAACCCCGCGAGCCCGGCCTTCGACATGTCGTCGACGGCCTTGTCGCCGGTGACGACATAGGCGAGCCGGGTCACGGCACCTGCGGCGAAGAGTTCGCGCGGGATCGGCGGGCGCGGGTCGACAGCGGCAATAGCGGGCGCCGACGGTGGGGTGGCCTGAGCCATGGCAGGCCCAGGCGACGCCACCACTCCCGCGACAGCCAGCGCCAGCAGGATCGCGGCAGGCGCGGCGCGGCGGGCCTTGCGGGCAAAGGACAACCGGCCGCCGAGCCAGAGCGTCGCCAGCGTGTCGGCGACCAGCAGCAGCAGCGCCAGCACCAGCAATTGCGGGCGGATGTCGCGCGCGACCGGCTTGTCGACGGGAAGGATCGGCGCGCCGAGCGCCGGCAGGTCGATGGCGCGCAGCGTGTCGGTCGGGTTGAGCGCGTTCACCGCGAGAGAGCCGTCGGCGGGGCCGTAGATGCCCGGCGGGTGGGCGAGTGTGGCGCGCGCCGTGAAGCTGCGAGCGACGGGCTGCGCGGTGGCGGGCGGGCTGCGGAAGGCGCCGCTGCCGTCGAGAACGCGGGTCGGCGACAGGGTTTCCACGCGGGCATCCTCTCCCTCGGCTGCGGCGGGTCCGGTGCCGGCAAGGCCGACGACTTTTCTGAGCATTTCGACGAAGAGGCCCGACAGCGGCAGGTTCGACCAGGTGGTATCGGCGGTGACATGCATCATCGCGATCATGCCGTCGCCGCGTCGCTCGCCGGTGACAACAGGCGTGCCGTCCTCCAGCGCCGCCCAGGTCTTGCGCGACAGGTCGGCCTCGGGCTCGGCCAGGATCTGCCTGGAGACGCGGACATCGTCGTTGATCTGGGTGCCGAAGAAAGGGCTCTCGCGGGTAAAGGGCGCGAGCTTGCGCGGCGTTTCCCAGGACAGGCCGCCGCCGAGCGTACGGCCGCCGCGGCGCAGGCGCACCGGCGTCAGATCGTCCGAGGCTGCGGCCAGACGCGCCCCGGCAAAGCGCAGCAGCACGCCGCCGCGCTGGATGAAGGCGTTGATCTTGCCGGCGGTGTCGGCGTCGAGCGCGCCGATATCGGCCAGCACCAGAACCGAGAGGTTCTGCGCCAGCAATTCGCCGACCGGGTCGGTCGAGCCCGGACGCGGTTCGCGGATCTCGGCGAAGGGCGAAAGGGCGCGCGAGACGTAATAGGTCGGCGAGAGCAGCGGCTGGGCGGTGTCAGTGGTGGCGCCCGAGACGATGCCGACGCGGCGACGCTTGGCGCGGTCGTCGAGCAGGGCGACGGCAGCCGCGCTGCGCTCGCCCACGATCTCGAGCCGCGAGACGGCGTTGCGGACTTCGATCGGAAGCGTCAGGCGCGCGGTCGTCTGCAGGTCGGACCCGCTGAAGACGAAGGGCGCATCGCCAAGCGGCAGGCCCTTGAGGTCGAGCGCGCGGACCTGGCCGCTGGCGGCGGCCGACGGCGTCGGGCGCAGCACCTTGACCGCCAGCGCGCCGGCGAGGTTGTCGGGAGCGGCGAGGGCCAGTTGGTCGATCGCGCCGGCATGGATCGAGAGGCGGCGCGCATCGGCCTCCTGCTTCAGTCGCGCCAGGAAGGACGAATCATCGGTCACGGATAGTCCGTCGGCGACCCAGACGATCTCGGCGTCCGGCGCGGTGCGCAGAAAGGCCTCGATGCGGGGCAGATGCGCCGAGCGGTCGGGCGCATGCGGCTGAAGCGCAAAGGCGCGCAGCCGGTCGAGCGCGGCGCGGGGTTCCGACAGCGCGATCTCGCTCGGGTTCTCGGCGAGCCCCAGCAGCGCGACGGGGCGGCCCTCGCGGCCGGCGGCGGCGACACGGGATTCGGCCACCAGCAGGCGCTCGGGCCAATCGGTCGCGGCGCCGAAGCCGTTGTCGATCATGAGCAGCATCGGTCCGCGCAAGGGACCGGCCTCGCGCGGCGGGTTCCAGACCGGGCCGGCGACGGCCAGGATTGCCAGCGCCGCGACGAGCATGCGCAGCGCCAGAAGCCACCACGGCGTATGGGCCGGCATTTCGCGCTTGGCGACGAGGTCGGCCATGATCTTGAGCGGCGGAAAATCGATCCGGCGGGGCCGCGGCGGCGTCACCCGCAGGATCAGCCAGAGCGCCGGCAGCAGGGCGAGTGCCGCGAGCGCGAGCGGGGCGGAGAAGGCGAGGGGCAGCGAGCTCAGCATGGGCCCGCTTCCTCTGTCATTCCGGGACGGCGCGAAGGGCCGGACCCGGAACCCACGACTGGGCTCGACCTCAAAGCACCATCGAAATTCTGTCGTGCCCGGTCGTGGGTTCCGGCTTCTTCGCTGCGCGAAGCCCGGGAATGACAGGACGTGTTTCGGAGCAAAGCGGCTGCCTTCATCGCCCGGTCCCCCGCGCCGCCGCCACCAGGCTGGCGATGCGCAGCACGCCCTCGCTCGCCGGCCTGTCGGTGCGGTGGAGCGTCAGCGTCCAGCCGGCCTTGCGGCAGGCCTCGCGGATCGCGTCGCGATGGGCTTCGAGCCGCTGGCGGTATTCCGCGCCCCAGGCGCCGGCATCGCCGACGCGCAAAGACAGCCCGTCCTCGAGGTCGAAGAGCTCGGCCTGGCCGGTGAAGGGGAAGGTTTCCTCGATCGGGTCGGCGATCAGCAGGACATGGCCGCGCGCGCCCGACGACGACAATGTCGCGATGCGCTGGGCGAGCGCGGCGGAGGGCGACAAGCCGTCGGTGATGATGATCGCATCGGCCAGACGCGGCAGCGGCCCGTCGGGCGGCAGATCGAGCTCTGCCCCCTTCGCATCGGCCAGGATGGCCTGCGCCAGCGTCTCGACGATGCGGCGCGACGCCAGCGCCCGCGTTAGGCCGAGATGGCCGACGCGCTCGCCGCCATCGACCAGCGTCTCGGCCAGGGCAAATCCCGCGATCAGGGCGCGATCGACCTTGGAGACCAGCGCCAGCGAAGAGGCGAAGCCCATCGAGGCGGAGCGGTCGATCCAGAGCCAGATCGCGTGCGAGGCCTCCCATTCGCGTTCGCGCACGAAGAGATGGCCGTCGCGGGCCGAGCGGCGCCAGTCGATCCGCGACGAGGATTCGCCCGTCACGAGCGGCCGATACTGCCAGAAGGTTTCGCCGGGGCCGGCGCGCCTGCGGCCGTGGATGCCGTGCAGGCTGGCGGACACCCGGCGCGCCTCCAGGATCAGCCGCGGCAGTCGCGCGGCGAGATCGAGCGAGGCGGTGACGACCGGCCTGGCGGGCTGGCGTTCGGTGGACCCGAGAACGCGCGTGCGCAGCATCGGCTCGGCTCCTCCTATCCCAGCTTCTCGACGAGCTTGCCGATGATGCCCTCGACCGTCTCGCCATCGGCGCGGGCGGCGAAGGTCAGCGCGACGCGGTGCTTCAGGACGGGAACCGCCAGCGCCACGACATCGTCGACGGAGGGGGCGAGGCGGCCTTCGACCAGTGCGCGGGCGCGGCAGGCCAGCGTCAGCGACTGGCTGGCGCGCGGCCCTGGGCCCCAGGCAAGCTTGTCGGTGATCGCAGCGTCGCTGCCGGGGCCCGGGCGGGCGGAGCGGACGAGATCGAGGATCGCATCGACGACGGTTTCGCCGACCGGCAGGCGGCGCACGAGGCGCTGCGTCGACATCAGCGTCTCCGCCGACATCGCCTGGGCCGGCTTGTGCTCGGAGGCGCCTGTGGTTTCCATCAGGATGCGGCGCTCGGCGTCGCGATCGGGATATTCGACGTCGATCTCGAGCAGGAAGCGGTCGAGCTGGGCTTCGGGCAGGGGGTAGGTGCCCTCCTGCTCGATCGGATTCTGCGTCGCCAGAACATGGAAGGGCGCGGGCAGGTCGTAGCGCTCGCCGCCGACGGTGACGTGGTGCTCCTGCATCGCCTGCAGCAGGGCCGACTGGGTGCGCGGCGAGGCGCGGTTGATCTCGTCGGCCATCAGCAGCTGGGCGAAGACCGGGCCCTTGATGAAGCGGAAATGGCGCTTGCCGTCGGCGCTCTCGTCGAGAACCTCGGAGCCGAGGATATCGGAGGGCATCAGGTCCGGCGTGAACTGGACGCGGCGTGCGCTCATGCCGAGCACGGTGCCCATCGCCTCGACGAGCTTGGTCTTGGCGAGGCCCGGCACGCCGACGAGCAGGCCGTGGCCGCCCGCCAGCAGGGTGATCAGCGAGAGATCGACGACCTTCTGCTGGCCGAAGATGACGCGGCCGATTTCGGTGCGGGCCGCACCGATCGCGCCCAGCGCGGCTTCCGCCGCCTCGACGATTCCGGTATCGAGGCTGATCGGCGGGTTGGTCTCCGCCGCCCGGACTTGCGCCACCATATCGATCTCCTTCACCCTCTGGGTCGCGCCGACGAGCGTTTCGCAACCTTGCAACGGCCTGAGCCGTTGAGTGTGGACGGGGCGCCATGCCGGCTCAAGGACGGAATGGCGCGATGCACAGAACACGGCTTCACGATTATGTGGAGTTCAAGGCAGAGGCGACGATGCAACCACTATGCCGCATGCGGCGCCGGCAGGCTTTTCGATGAGTGGCGAGGGCGGCGCGATGGAGCGGCTGCTGGCGGCGCTCAACAGCGACCCGAAGCGCGGTCTGCCGCCGGTCGAGCGCTGGAACCCCGATTTCTGCGGCGCTATCGACATGAGAATCGCTGCCGACGGCACCTGGTTTTATTTGGGCACGCCGATCGGCCGGCCCGCGCTGGTCAAGCTGTTCTCCTCCGTCCTGCGTCGCGACGGCGACGATTACGTTCTCGTGACCCCGGTCGAAAAGCTCGGCATCACGGTCGAGGATGCGCCGTTCCAGGCGGTCGAGATGGCGGTGGAGGGAGATGGCGATGCCCGTGCGATCGCCTTTCGCACGCAGGTCAACGACCTCGTCCAGGTCGGGCCCGACCATGCGATTCGCTTCGAGCGCGCGGCCGGGGACGGGCTGAAACCCTATGTCCATGTCCGGCGCAATCTCTGGGCCCGCCTGACGCGCGCGCTCAGCTATGATCTCCTGGCGCTGGGCGAAGTGCGCGCGGTCGATGGCATCCCCATGTTCGGGATCGCTGCGGCCGGCACGTTCTACGCGGCGGCGCCTGCCAGCGAGATCGATGGGTTGTGATGCGGGCACTGGATCTGACCACCGACCAGTTTGCCGCCCTGGCGAAGCAGCGGCTGCGGGCGGAGCCGCCCGCGTTCGGCGACATCATCAGCCGGCCGCGCGGCGACCACGAGTTGCAGCCGCAGCCGATGGCTGCGCCCGACGAACAGGAGGCCGTTGCGGCTGCGGTGCTGATCGGCATCGTGCCGCGTCCGGCGGGCCCGACGGTGCTGCTGACGCAGCGGGCGGCGAGCCTGCGCAGCCATTCGTCGCAGGTGGCGTTTCCGGGCGGCCGGGTCGATGCGATCGACGGTTCGCCCCTCGTCACGGCGCTGCGCGAGACGGAGGAGGAGATCGGCTTGCCGCGCTCGCGCGTACAGACGCTTGGGTTCCTCGACGCCTATCTGACGGGGACAGGGTATCGGATCGTGCCGGTGGTCGCGCTGGTCGAGCCGCCCTTCTCGCTGGTGCTCAATGCCCATGAGGTCGACGACGCCTTCGAGGCGCCCTTGTCCTTCCTGCTCGACCCGGCCAACCACCGGCGCGAAGGCCGGGAGTGGCAGGGCATCCACCGCACCTATTATGCGATGCCGTTCGGGGATCGCTATATCTGGGGCGCAACCGCCGGGATGATCCGCAATCTTTACGAGCGGCTCGCCGGCTGAACCGATTGGACCACCAAGGCCATGCTGCGTTCGATCATCGAAGAGGTGCTTCTCTTCGTCCTGCCGTTTTGTATTTTCGCGGGCTACCTCATCGTGAAGCGGCGCAACCCGCTCGATGTCGAGCATTGGAGCCGGCACGTCTTCTGGCTGGCAATCGTCGGACTGGGTCTTGCCATCGCACTCGTCGCCTATGGCGGCTGGACCGCGCCGCGCGCCACCGGCGCCTATGAGCCGCCGCATATGGAGAACGGGACGCTGGTGCCCGGCCGGTTCAAATGACGCTGCCGCAGGCGCGCATCGCCGCCTTTCTGGCGCGGCCGCCGCTCGCGCGCCTGCTGGAGGCGCTGAACGGCGACGGGGAGGAGACCCGCATCGTCGGCGGGGCGGTGCGCGACCTCCTGCTCGACATGGCCGTCGGCGATGTCGATCTGGCCACCACGGCGCTGCCGCAGGAAACGATCCGGCGCGGCCAGCGTGCCGGCTTCAAGGCGGTGCCGACGGGGATCGAGCACGGCACCGTGACGCTGGTCGCTGAGGGCATCGGTTTCGAGGTCACGACGCTGCGCGAGGATGTCGAGACCGATGGCCGGCGGGCGGTGGTCCGCTTCGGCCGCGATTTCGTCGCGGACGCGCTGCGGCGAGATTTCACGGTCAATGCGCTGGCGCTCGACCGGGCCGGCGCCGTGCACGACCATGCCGGCGGGCTCGCCGATCTGGCGGTGCGGCGCATCCGCTTCATCGGCGATGCCGGCAGCCGCATCCGCGAGGATTATCTGCGGATCCTGCGCTTCTTCCGCTTCCATGCCCGTTACGGCGCAGGCGCGCCCGATCCTGAGGGTCTTGCCGCCTGCATCGCCGGCCGCGCCGGGCTGTCCGGGCTCTCGCGCGAGCGGGTTCGGGCCGAGATGATGAAGCTTGTGGTCGCGCCGGGCGTGGTCGGCGTCATCGAGGCGATGGCGGGCGCCGGTCTGCTGATGCCGGTGATCGGCGGCGTGCCGCAATTGTCGCGCTTCGCGGCGATGGCCGAGGGGGGCGATGGCCGTCTGGTCCATCCGGCGTTCCGGCTGGCGGCGCTCAGCGTGATGGTCCGGGAGGATGCGCTGCGGCTGCGCGAGACCCTGCGGCTGTCGAACGACGAATTTGACCGGATCGAGCGGATCGCGCTGGTGCTGGAGGCGCTGTCGGGGCGGGATTCGCCCGTCAGTCTCGCGGCCTTGCGCCATCTCGCCCATCGTGTCGGGCAGGACGCGGTGGCGGCCGGGCTGGTGCTGCTGAACGCGCGTGGCGATCGGCAGGCACAGGGAGAGGCGCAGGCGATGATCGCCGCATTGGCGCGCACGCCGCGCTTCCTGCCCGGTGGGCGCGACGTGATCGCGCTGGGTGTGCCGGCCGGGCCTCTGGTCGGTCAGGTGTTGGAGGCGGCGCGGCGCGCCTGGATCGAGGGGGACGCGCCTGCCGGCGAGGCCGCGCAGATGGCCGCGGTGGCACGGGCGGTCGCGACGCTCGGGACCGCGCGATAGGCGCTCAGGGCCACCTCACCGTCGGCGGCATCGAGGACAGGATCGAATCGACATTGCCGCCGGTGCGCAGGCCGAAGATCGTGCCGCGGTCGTAGAGCAGGTTGAACTCGACATAGCGGCCGCGGCGGATCTGCTGTTCCTCGCGGTCGGCCGGGGTCCAGGGCTTGGCCATGTTGGCGCGCAGAATCGGCGGATAGGCCTTGAGGAAGGCCTCGCCGACGGCTTGCGTGAAGGCGAGGTCGCCCTCGGGATCGCCCGACCAGACATAGTCGTAGAAGATTCCGCCAATGCCGCGAGGCTCGTTGCGGTGCTTCAGGTGGAAATACTCGTCGCACCAGGTCTTGAAGCGGTCGTAGTCGGCGATCGGCGCATGCGCCGCGCAGGGCTCGCGCATCGCGGCGTGGAAGGCGATCGCATCGGGGTCGTCCTGGTTGCGGCGGGCGACGAGGACCGGGGTGAGATCGGCGCCGCCGCCGAACCAGGGCTTCGTCGTGACGACGAAGCGCGTGTTCATGTGGACGGTGGGCGCATGCGGATTCCAGGGATGGGCAATCAGCGAGATGCCGGTGGCGTGGAAGCGCGGGTCTTCCGCCGCGCCGGGGATCTGGCCGGCGAATTCGGGCTGGAAGGTGCCGAAGACGGTCGAGACATGGACGCCGACCTTCTCGAAGACGCGGCCGCTCATCAGCGACATCACGCCGCCGCCGCCGGGCGCGCCGTCATGGTTGTTGCGCTGCCAGGGGGTTCGGGCGAAACGCCCGGGGGCCTGCGTCTCGGGCGGAAAGGGGCCGGTCGCCTCGGCTTCGATCGCCTCGAAGGACGCGCAGATCTGGTCGCGCAGGGTTTCGAACCAGGCCTTTGCGCGAGGCTTCATCGCCTCGGCCAGTGTCATCGCGGCAGGGTCGGTCTGGGCCGCTCCGGCGGCCTTCTGGTCGGTCATCCCCATCTCCTCAGGGCATCGGCAGACAATCATCGGGCGCCGGGCGCTCCTGCCGGGGGCAGGGGGGCGGACGGCGTCCCGTCGGATGGCGTCGCAAATCCGCCGACCTGCCGCAAGGCTTCGCCCAGAACTAGGGCGGCCGCAATCGCGACGTTGAGCGAACGCAGACCGCTTTGCATCCGCACCTGCACGATCGCATCGGCCGCGGCATAGACCTCGGGCGCGGCGCCGGCGGATTCGCGGCCGACCATGACGATGTCCCCGGGCCGGAAGGCGAAGTCGAGATGGGCCACCGCGCCATCCGTCTCGGCCAGGATCAGGCGGTGGCCGGCGTTCCGGCGCCAGGCCTCGAAGGTGGCGAAGGAAGCGTGGCGCGTCACGGCCGCGCGATCGAGATAATCCATGCCGGCGCGGCGGAAATGCCGGTCCGAGACATCGAAGGCGGCGGGCTCGACGATGTCGACCGCGATGCCGAGGCAGGCCGCCATGCGGATCAGGGTCCCGGCGTTCTGGGGGATGTCGGGTTGATAGAGGGCGAGACGCAGCATGGTCTGCTGTCATGGGATGACGGTCGAAGATGCGTCAAGAAGGCAGGGCCGTCGCCGGCCATGCGTCGCGCAGGCTGGCGTTCGGCATGGCCACGCGCCATATCGATATGAAGGCCGGCCCGTCATCGCGCTAGCTTTGCCCCGATTTCGTCGCCATGCCGGTCCAGAGGAGGGCGGACATGATTGCCCCCCTGTTCCGCTGGCTCGAGAGCCGGATCGACGTCTTCGCGCCCTTCGACGAGCGCGAGACGCCGCCGCGCGGCGTCTGGCTCTTCATGTGGCACCATATCAAGGGCGTGAAGGGCTGGCTTGCCCTGATCATGCTGACGGGTCTGGGCTTCAGCGGCATCGAAGCGGCGATGTATCTGATGGTCGGCTGGTTCGTCGATCTGCTGGCGACGCAGTCGCCGGAGTCGATCTTCCGCGACCATGGCTGGACGCTGGCGGGCGCCGCCTTCCTGCTCGTCGTCGTGCGTCCGCTGATCTATTTCGCCAACCACGCCATCGTCGATCAGGTGGTGGTGCCGCAGATCACCAACCAGATCCGCTGGCGCAACCACGTCTACACACTCGGCCATGCGCTGGGCTATTTCCAGAACGACTTCGCCGGCCGGCTGTCCTCGCGCGTGCTCCAGGCCGGCCAGTCGATCCGCGGCGCCACGATCGAGGTCATCGACGATCTCTGGTACGCGCTGATCTTCGCGGCGGTGGCGCTGGGCTTCTTCGGCTCGACGTCGTTGTGGCTGGCGCTGCCCGTGCTGGTCTGGCTTGCCGCCTATGCCGCGCTTTTGACCTATTTCGTGCCGCGCGCGAAAAAGCGCTCGGAAGCCAACTCGCTCGGCCGCTCCTCGACGACGGGGCGCATCGTCGATGCCTACACCAACATCCTGACGGTGAAGCTCTTCGCCCGGGCCGATGCCGAGCGCTCGGCCGTGCGCGATGCGCTGACGCGCTGGAACGCGTCCTTCCTGAACCTGTCGCGGCTGATCACGGGCGTCAGCGTCATCCTGCAGACGATGAACAGTCTCCTGGTCGTGGTCACGGCCTGGCTGTGCCTGTGGCTGTGGAGCCAGGGCACGATGACGCCGGGCGCGGTCGCGGCTTCGATCGGGCTCGTGCTGCGGCTCGTGCAGATGTCGAGTTGGCTGATCCATCTCGTGCGCGGCGTGTTCGAGAACATCGGCGCCGTGCAGGAAAGCATGGAGACGATCGCCAAGCCGCACGACCTCACCGATGCGGCCGATGCCGCGCCGCTCGTGGTCGACCAGGGCGGCATCCGCTTCGACAAGGTCCGCTTCAACTACGGCAAGAGCGCCGGCCTGTTCGACGGGCTCGATCTGACGATCGCGCCCGGCGAGAAGATCGGGCTGGTCGGCCCATCGGGCGCCGGCAAGTCGACGCTTGTGAACCTCCTGCTGCGGCTCTACCCGCTCGAGGGTGGCCGCATCCTGATCGACGGGCAGGACATCGCCCATGTCACGCAGGACTCGCTGCGCGCCCAGATCGGCATGGTGACGCAGGACAATTCGCTGCTGCATCGCTCGATCGGCGACAACATCGCCTATGGCCGGATCGGCTCGACCGCCGAGGACATCGCCCAGGCCGCGCGGCAGGCCTCGGCTCACGACTTCGTCGAGGGCCTGACCGACCAGGACGGCCGGCAGGGATTCGATTCGCGCGTCGGCGAGCGTGGCGTCAAGCTGTCGGGCGGCCAGCGCCAGCGCATCGCGATCGCGCGCGTGCTGCTCAAGGATGCGCCGATCCTGATCCTCGACGAAGCGACGTCGGCGCTCGACTCCGAGGTCGAGGCCGCGATCCAGGACCAGCTGACATCGCTGATGGAGGGCAAGACGGTGATCGCGATCGCGCATCGCCTGTCGACCATCGCCGCGCTGGACCGGCTGATCGTGCTCGATCAGGGCCGGATCGTCGATATCGGCAGCCATGCCGAACTGGTGGCCCGCGGCGGGCTCTATGCGCGGCTGTGGTCGCGCCAGTCCGGCGGTTTCCTGGCGGCCGCGGACCCCGAAAAGCTCCCGGCTTAGCGCCGAGAGCGCGTGTTTCTGCGGGCGTCAGGCTCCTCGGCGGAGGCTGGCACGGGGCGCCAGCCGGTCCGCAGGCTGATATCCCCGGACTGCTCCGTCCGACGTCGTCCGGAAGCTTCGTACCAGTTGCGTCAGCGTCTCGATCTGCGTGGTCTGCGACGTCGCGGAGGCAGAGCTTTCCTCCGCCAGCGATGCGTTCTGCTGGGTCATCTCGTCGAGCTTGGCGACGGTCCGGCTCATCTCCTCAATGCCCCGCGATTGCTCGATCGACGCGGCGGCGACATCCGAGATCGTCGCGGCGACACCGGTGGATGCCAGAACGATGTCCTGCAGGGCTTCGCCGGACGACCGCACCAGCCGCACGCCGTCGCCGACGTGGCCGTTCGAGGCCGCGATCAACGTCTCGATATCCTTGGCGGCCTCACCGGAGCGCTGGGCCAGCACCCGGACTTCCGCTGCGACGACCGCGAACCCCTTGCCGGCATCGCCCGCACGGGCGGCCTCGACGGCGGCATTGAGCGCCAGCAGGTTGGTCTGGAAGGCGATGTCGTCGATGACATTCGTGATGTCGGAGATCTTCTGGGCGGAGGCTTCGAGCGCCTCCATGGCGCGCACGGCTGAACCGACGATCTGGCCGCCTTTTTCAGCGATCTCGGTGGCGTTGCGAGCCTGTGCGACCGCCTGCTGAGACGATTGCGTCGTCAGCTTGACGGACGCGGCGAGTTGCTCGGCGGTCGATGCGCTTTCCTGCAGCGAGGTCGCCTGCTGCTCCGTCCGCTGCGCGAGGTCCAGCGAACCGCTGCTGATCTCCTCGCCCGCACCCCGAATTCTAGCAGCGACGTTGGTGATGCTGAGCATCGTGTCGTTCAGCCGTTCGGATGCGTGATTGAAGTCGGAGCGCAGCTTCTCGTAGTCGGCCGGGAATGTCGTTTCGATCCGGTGCGTCAGGTCGCCTCGCGCCAAGCTGTCCAATCCCTGTGCGAGGCCTGCGACAACCAGCATGCGCTCCCGCTCACCAACCTGCTGCAAGGCCATGCTGTCGGCCATGGCAGTCTGCTGTGCGTTGCGGGCCTTGTGCGTGAGTTCGCTGGCCTCCTCGGCCGCCTGTTGCGCCGTCGCGGCCTCCGCGAGGGCTGCATCGGCCCTGGCCAGCGAGCTCTCCGCGGCAGCCAGCGTGGCGCGAATCGTTTGTGCCGCCCAAGCCAGGGTCAGCGCCTCGGCGACCAGGATGGCCGCGTGAATCATGACCCGATCCAGCGCCCCGTCGCCGGGAAACACGAGGCCGGGCATGACGAGCGACAGCAGCAGATGATGCACGGCGACGACGCCGGCGGCAGCGGCGATGACCTTCCAGTCACAATAGACAATCAGCATCGCCAGCGCGGCAAAATAGGCCATGTGGAGATCGATCTGCCAGGGATTGCCGGCGAGCGCGGCAACGACCAGCGAAACGGCGACCATCAGCGATACGCCGAGCGCGAGCGGCGTGCCGCTATCGCCCCGGTCGAGCCAGGCGAGCACCGTGGCGCACAGGCTCAAGGCGACTGCGGCGACCCCGATGCCGACCGGCGAGGCCGCCGTCAGCAGGACGGCCGGCACCGCGGTCCAGATCGTTGCGACGATCATGCCGTTGCCGAGTTTTCGGAAGTCAGAGATGGACAGCGTCATTAGCGTTCGATCCTTGCGCACAGGGGGGCGCCGCTTGGGTCAAGGGAGAAAAGCGCGCCCTGTTCGCTGAGGCGCTGGGCGGCTTCGCCCTCCTCGACGCGGACGATGATGACGAAAGGCAGCGTTCCGCTGCCCACGATGGAGCCGGCGCGCGACGCCGCCGAGACGATCTCGGTGTTGCTCCACCATGGCGGAAAGACGCCGGCCGCGATCGACGCGCTCAGCGGGCGGGCCGCCATGATCGGGACGAGCATCGTCGAGACCGCCCCGATCGCCACCGCGGGCAGCCAAGTCAAAACACTCATGATGGGGGCCGGGCCTGTTGCTAAGATTTGAGGCAGCGTGGTCACGCAGCGTTAATTTTCCCTTACGGAAGCCGCTTGCCTTGACGCTCGGTGGAGCGTGGATTGTCAGGGTGGCTTGACGGGGGCTCAGGGTACGCAAAACCGGGAAAGGTACCGGACCGGAGTGCTTCAGCCCTCGTCTGCCGCGACGCGCGGCGCGGGCGCTTTCCCCGTTCAGCTTGTCCCGGGCACAACAGTAGACTTCGTCCAAACTGCATGCCAAAGAGCGCGACAGTGACGCGCCGCCGCATTGCGGCCGTGATCACACGCCCGTACATACGGCGCAGGCCTGTAATTTCGAGTCGTTCAAAGGCTCGATCGACGTTGTAGAGGATTGGATCGTGGCGAACGCGACCGATACGAAGCCCACCGAACCTAACCGCCGCGACTTCCTGATGCTGGCGACCGGCGCCGTCGGCGTGGTCGGATTGGGCGCGGTCGTCGTGCCGCTGGTCAGCCAGCTCGCGCCCGACGCGCAGACGGTCGCCGCAGGCGCGCCGATCGATCTCGACCTCGCCCCCGTGGCGGAAGGCCAGGCGATCAAGCTGTTCTGGCGCGGCAAGCTGATCTTCGTGCGTCACCGCACGCAAAAGGAGATCGACGAGGCGCGTGCGGTCAACGTCGCCTCGCTACCCGATCCGCAGCCGGACCAGGCCCGCGTCAAGGCCGGCCATGAGCAGTTCCTGGTGGTCTACGGCAACTGCACCCATCTGGGCTGCGTGCCGCTCGGCAACTCTCCCGGCGATCCGAAGGGCGACTACGATGGCTGGTTCTGCCCCTGCCACGGCTCGCACTACGACTCCTCCGGCCGCATCCGTAAGGGCCCGGCGCCGACCAACCTGCCAGTGCCGCCCTATACGTTCAGCGCCGACACCAAGATCCGGATCGGCTGAGCGGTGCCTTTTTCCCGTTCCAGCCTGGTCTTCCGTTCCAGCCTTGCAGAGACAGCCCTGAGGCATTCCGCATGAGTGGTCACAGCACCTACGTTCCCAAGTCCGGCTTCGAGCGCTGGCTCGATGCGCGCCTGCCGATCGTGCGCCTCGCGCATGATGCCGGCGTGTCCTATCCGGTTCCGCGCAACCTGAACTACTTCTGGACCTTCGGCGGGATCCTGATGCTGATGCTGGTGTCGCAGATCGTGACCGGCATCATCCTGGCGATGCACTACACGCCGCATTCGACGATGGCGTTCAAGTCCGTCGAGCACATCATGCGCGACGTGAACTATGGCTGGCTGCTGCGCTACCTGCACTCCAACGGCGCCTCGATGTTCTTCGTCGCCGTCTACATCCACATGTTCCGCGGGCTCTATTACGGCTCCTACAAGGCCCCGCGCGAGGTGCTCTGGATCCTGGGCGTCGTGATCCTTCTGCTGATGATGGCGACCGCCTTCATGGGCTACGTCCTGCCCTGGGGTCAGATGTCCTTCTGGGGCGCGACCGTCATCACCAACCTGTTCTCGGCCCTGCCGATCGTCGGCGAGACGATCGTGACCTTCCTGTGGGGCGGCTTCTCGGTCGACAACCCGACGCTGAACCGGTTCTTCTCGTTGCATTACCTGCTGCCATTCATGATCTTCGGCGTGGTGATCCTGCACGTCTGGGCGCTGCACCATGTCGGGCAGAACAACCCGACCGGCGTCGAGGTCAAGAACGTCGCCAAGGATACGGTCCCGTTCACGCCCTATGCGACGGTCAAGGACCTGTTCGCGATGGTGTGCTTCATCGGCCTGTTCAGCTACTTCGTGTTCTACCTGCCCAACTTCCTGGGTCATGCCGACAACTACATCCCGGCCAACCCGGCCGTGACGCCGGCGCATATCGTGCCGGAATGGTACTTCCTGCCCTTCTACGCGATCCTGCGCGCCATTCCCGACAAGCTCGGCGGCGTCATCGCGATGGGCGGCGCCATCGTGGTGCTGGCCTTCCTGCCCTGGATCGACAGCTCCAAGGTCCGCTCGATGAGCTATCGCCCGATCGCGCGCCAGCTGTTCTGGGCCTTCGTGGTGGTCTGCATCGCTCTGGGCTGGCTCGGCGCCATGCCGGCGGAGGGCGGCTACGTCATCGCCTCGCAGATCTTCACGGCGCTGTATTTCGGCTACTTCGTCGCGCTGTTCGTGGTGGGGCTGTTCGAGCGGCCGAAGGCTCTGCCGACCTCGATCGCCGATTCCATTTTCGCTTCGATCCAGGGTGGGTCGGGCGCGCGAATGGCCGTCGCCACCGCTGCCGAACCCAACGCCAAGGGCTGAGACGAATCATGAGCAAGATTTCGGTCCGCTCGGCCGCCTTCGGCCTCCTGCTTGCCGCGCTTCCGCTGACCGCCCAGGCGGCCGGCGAACGCGTCGAGCCCCCGGCCCTCAGCTGGTCGTTCTCGGGGCCGTTCGGCACCTTCGACAGGGCCCAGCTCCAGCGCGGCTACAAGGTCTTCAAAGAGGTTTGTGCCAACTGCCACGCGGCGTCGCTGCTGCGCTTCCGCAACCTCTCGCAGCCCGGCGGGCCGGAGTTCTCGGCCGGTCAGATCACCGCGCTGGCGGCGACGTTCCAGGTGCAGGACGGCCCCAACGACGCGGGCGAGATGTTCGAGCGTCCCGGTCGCCCGGCCGATCCGTTCCCCTCGCCCTTCCCCAACGAGCAGGCGGCGCGCGCCGCCAATGGCGGGGCCTACCCGCTCGATCTCTCCGTGATCACCAAGGCGCGCACCTATGAGCGCGGCTTCCCGCGCTTCGTCTTCGACATGTTCACCCAGTATCAGGAGCAGGGGCCCGACTACGTCGCCGCGCTGCTGACGGGGTACAAGGACCCGCCGCCCGAGGGCGTCACCCTGCTGCCGGGCCAGTATTACAACACCTATATGCCCGGCCACCTGATCGCGATGCCCAACGTCCTGAACGACGGCCAGGTCGAATATCCCAAGGGCCCCGATGGCCAGCCCCAGGTCCCCGAAACCGCCAAGCAGTATGCCAAGGACGTGACGTCCTTCCTGATGTGGGCGGCCGAGCCGCATCTCGAGGCGCGCAAGCGTATCGGCCTGCAGGTCATGCTGTTTCTGCTGCTCTTCGGCGGGCTGCTCTACTACACGAAGAAGAAGGTCTGGTCGCGGATGCCCGACGGCACGCCGGCTCAATGACAACGACGGATAGAGAGAAGGCCCCGGTGACGGGGCCTTTTTCGTTGGCGGCTTGCGCTGTCATTGTAGGGATGGGGCGGGTGTGCGAAGGGGCCCCGAGCCAAGCCTCCCTGGCCCGGCCCTGCAACGAAGGACAACAGCATGAGCGAAGCCGTTCTCGGGATCATCGGCGGATCGGGCATCTATGACCTGCCGGGGCTGACGGATCTGCGCGAGGAAGCTGTGGCGAGCCCCTGGGGCGAGCCCTCGGACGTGCTGCGAATCGGGCGCATCGGGCAGACCCGGATCGTCTTCCTGCCGCGTCATGGTCGTGGCCATGCGATCCCGCCTTCGGAGATCAACTACCGCGCCAATATCGACGTGATGAAGCGCGCCGGCGTGACCGATCTGGTGTCGCTGTCGGCCTGCGGCTCCTACAAGGCGGAGCTCTATCCCGGGCTGTTCGTGCTGGTCGACCAGTTCGTCGACCGCACCAGCGGGCGCCCAAGCTCCTTCTTCGGCCGTGGCTGCGTTGCGCATGTCTCGCTCGCCCATCCGGTCGGGCCGGCGCTGCAGAGCCGAATCGCCGATGCGGCGACGGCCGAGGGGCTCGCCTTCGTGCGCGGCGGGACGCTGGTGACGATGGAAGGGCCGCAGTTCTCGACCTATGCGGAATCGATGACCTACAAGACCCTCGGCTACGACCTGATCGGCATGACGGCGATGCCCGAGGCCAAGCTCGCGCGCGAGGCCGAGATCACCTATGCGACCGTCGCGATGGTGACGGATTTCGACTGCTGGCATGAGGACCATGGGCCCGTCGACGTCGCCGCCGTGGTCAAGGTGCTGCATGAGAACGCCGACAAGGCCAAGCGGCTGGTCGCCCGGCTCGCGGCCGATTTTCCGGCGCAGCGCATCCCCTGTCCGGTGGGCTCCCACAACGCGCTGCACAGTGCCATCATCACCGCCCCCGACGTTCGCGATCCCGCTCTGCTGGCCAAGCTCGATGCGGTGGCCGGGCGTGTGCTGAAAGTGGCCTGACGACGATGAACCTTGCCGACAGCATTCGCTCGATCCCGGATTATCCCAAGCCCGGCATCGTCTTCCGCGACATCACCACGCTTCTGGGCGATGCGCGCGCCTTCCGGCGGGCGGTGGATGAGCTGGTGCAGCCCTTTGCCGGGCTGAAGATCGCCAAGATCGCCGGCATCGAGGCGCGCGGCTTCATTCTGGGGGGCGCAGTGGCGCATCAGCTCTCGGCCGGCTTCGTGCCGGTTCGCAAGAAAGGCAAGCTGCCGCATGAGACGGTGAGCGTGACCTATGAGCTCGAATACGGCACCGACGAGATCGAGGTCCACAAGGATGCGGTCTCGCCCGGCGAGCGCGTGCTGCTGGTCGACGATCTGATCGCGACGGGCGGCACGGCCGAGGGCGCCGTGAACCTGCTCTCGCGCCTGGGGGCCGAGGTGGTCGCGGCCTGCTTCATCGTCGATCTGCCCGATCTCGGCGGCGCCGACCGGATCCGGCGGCTGGGCGTGCCGGTGCGCACATTGGTCTCCTTCGGCGGACACTGAAGGCGGCTTCGATGAAGATCCACGGGCAGCCCTACCGCACGATCTGGCTTGCGCCCGATGGCTGGCGCGTCGGCGTCATCGACCAGACGCGGCTGCCCTTCCGCTTCGAGACGGTGACCCTGTCCTCGGCGGAGGCCGCGGCCGAGGCGATCCGCAGCATGGTCGTGCGCGGCGCGCCGCTGATCGGGGCGACCGCCGCCTATGGCGTGGCGCTGGCGATGCGCATGGAGGCCTCCGACGCGGCGCTGGACGCGGCGCTTGTCCTGCTCGGCGCGACACGGCCGACGGCGGTCAACCTGCACTGGGCCTTGGCGCGGATGCGGGAGCGGCTGGCACCCCTGCCATCGCAGGAGCGCATGGCGGCCGCCTATGCCGAGGCGGCGGCGCTCTGCGACGAGGACGTCGCCTTGTGCCGCGCGATCGGCGAGCACGGCCTCGGCGTGATCCGTTCGATCCAGGCCGAAAAGGCGGAGGGCGCGACCCTCAACATCCTGACCCATTGCAACGCCGGCTGGCTGGCGACCGTCGACTGGGGCACGGCGCTGGCGCCGATCTATCTGGCACATGACGGCGGCATCCCCGTGCATGTCTGGGTGGATGAGACGCGGCCGCGCAACCAGGGCGCGGCGCTCACGGCTTACGAGCTCGGCGCCCATGGCGTGCCGCATACGGTGATCGCGGACAATGCCGGCGGCCATCTGATGCAGCGGGGCCAGGTCGACATGGTGATCGTCGGCACCGACCGGACGACGGCGAGCGGCGACGTCGCCAACAAGATCGGGACCTATCTCAAGGCGCTGGCCGCGTATGACAATGGCGTGCCCTTCTATGTCGCGCTGCCCTCACCGACGATCGACTGGACCCTGTCGGATGGTGTGCGGGGCATTCCGATCGAGGAGCGCTCGGCCCGCGAGGTCACGCATCTCTCCGGGCTGGGCGACGATGGCGAGGTCCGGTCCTTCCAGGTGGTCGCGCCGGGCAGTCCCGCAGCCAACCCGGCCTTCGACGTCACGCCGGCGCGGCTCGTGACCGGGCTGATCACGGAGCGCGGCGTCTGCGAGGCGAGCGCGCAGGGGCTGGCGCGGCTGTTTCCAGAGCGCGCCGGACGGCCGGCGGCTTGAGCAGGATGAGACCATGACCAGACACGAACTCGGCGCAGAGATCGTCGCCGTTGCCCAGGCCATCGACAGAGCCGGTTTCTGCCCGTCGAAATCGGGCAATGTCTCGGCGCGGACGGATGCCGGCTTCCTGATCACGCCCTCGGGCCTGCCCTATGCGCAGACGACACCCGACGACCTGATCGAACTCTCGCTCGACGGCGCGGTTCTATCGGGCGGGCGCAAGCCGTCCTCGGAATGGCCGTTCCATGCCGCGATCTATCAGGCCAGAAGCGAGGCGCAGGCGATCGTCCACACGCATTCGCCGCGTGCCACCGCGCTCGCCTCGACACGGCGCGGGATCCCCGCCTTCCACTACATGATCGCGCTCTGCGGTGGCGCCGACATCCGTTGCGCCGATTATGCGACCTTCGGCACGCCGGAACTGGCGGAGAACGCGGTGCGGGCGCTGGAGGGGCGCAAGGCGGTGCTGCTCGCCAACCACGGCGTCATCGCGCTCGGCGCCTCGCTCGCCGGGGCTCACCAGATCGTGGCGGAGGTCGAGAACCTCGCAGGCCAGTATCTCGACATCCTCGCTGCGGGTCTGGAGCCGGTCATCCTCGACGAGGCGGAAATGGCGCGGGTGAGCGCGAAATTCGCGGGATACGGCAAGGTCGGCTGAGGCCAGGGCCTTCGTGCTGGGGCGTCTTACGGCTTGTTAATGCCCATGCGGCATGAAAGCCTATGATCCTGTCGCCGTACCTGCATGCCTCCCTGGATATGCTCGGCATTGCTGCCTGCGAGTATGACGCGCGGCTGGATGCTGTCAGCTGGAACAGCACATTCCTCCAGTTCTTCCCGGAGGATGACGGCGAGATCTATGTCGGCGAGCCCTACGCGGACAATCTCGTCCGTTTCTATCGCTGTCGCCTGTCTCCGGAGGAGATGCCCGAGGTCGAGCGTTACATCGCGGAGGGCGTTGCGCGCCACGCGAACCAGACGCAGCCCTTCGAATTCATTCATCATGGTCGGCGGCTGCGCGCCTCGTCGCTTCGCGCTCCCGATGGCGGGCGTGTGCGTCTGTGGCAGCGGCTGGATGCCGAACATCGGGCGGAGGCCGTTCCCGAACGCGTGCTGCCCGTGTTCGAGGCGCTGCCCTTCATTCCCGACGGAGCGACCATTCTGGACGCGGATGATCGGATCGTCGCCGCCAACGATGCGTTCAGGCAGCTCTACGGCCTGCCCGGAGACCGGCCGGTGGTCGGCTCCACGCTCGACGACATCATCGCCTGGTGCTGGCGCGATGGTTCACCGGCAGGCGCCTGGCGTGCCGCCATTCGCAATGGCCTGCGCTATGACGGTGCGCCTTTCGAAATCGAGTTGCCCGGCCAGCGCTGGCTGAGGGTCGTCGCCCGCCACAGCCTCGGCGGCATCGGCTTCTTCACCCACGCCGACATCACGGCCGCCAAGCGCCAGCATATCGAACTCGTCGAGGCGCAGGCCGCGCTGCAGCGGGCCAATGAAGAACTGGCAAAGCTCGCGGGCACCGATGCGCTGACGGGCCTGGCCAACCGACGCAGCTTCATGGCGTTCCTCGCGGCCGAAGCCCGGATCGCCAGGCCGCTGTCACTGCTGGCGATCGACGTCGATCATTTCAAGGCGATCAACGACCGCTTCGGCCATCTGGTTGGTGACGCCTGTCTGAGGATGATCGGGTCGATCGTGGCCGAGCAGGCGAGCGGCCACCGGCGGCTCATCTCCCGCATCGGCGGCGAGGAATTCGGCGTCGTCCTCGGCGGGGCCTCGTTGGCGGACGCTCACCGGATCGGAACCGCGATCCGCGCGGCGCTGGCCCGTGCGCCATGGCGCAGCCTCCATCCCGAAATGGACCGCGCGACGATCTCGATCGGGCTCTGCGCCGCCGAGGGGCCGATTGACGAGGACATGCTCTATGGCTGCGCCGACGAGGCGCTTTACGCGGCCAAGCGCAATGGTCGCGACCGGATCGAGTCGCAACCCTTGCCGGGCACGCGCCGCACGGCTTGACGGAACCGCCCGAGCGCGGGCAGTGCCGGGCGGCCTCGCCGTATCGCGTCAGCCCTTCGTCCAGGCCGCATACCAGCGCTTGAACAGCGCGAGCTGGGTGCGGGCGTAGTGCTTCTGGCCGTCGCTGAGGCTGTCGGAGGCGTTGAAGTGCAGCTCGTATTCGGGGCTGCCCTCGAGCACCATGAGATATTTGTAGAACAGCACGAGGTCGGGGCCCTCGTCGAAGCTCGACAGCACGGCCAGTGCGCCGTCGAGTTCGAGCGCCTTGGCGCGGGCCGCGACATCGCCTGTGGCGGCCTGCTCGCAGAGCGCCACCAGATGCAGGACGGGCTTGGGCAGCACGTTGCCGATGCCGGTGATCGCGCCGCTGGCGCCGCAATTGACGAAGCCGTGGAAGACCTGCGTGTCGACGCCGACCATCAGGGTGATGTCGTCGGACTGGCCGGTGATGTTCTCGGCCGCATAGGTCAGGCTCTTGGCGCCGCCGAATTCCTTGAAGCCGATCAGGTTGGGGAAGTCCGCGCGGAGCTGGAAGAACAGGTCGGCGCGGGTCTCGAAGCCGTAATAGGGGCTGTTGTAGATCACCGCCGGCAGGCCGTTGGCGGCTTGCAGGATCGCGGCGAAATGCGCCTTCTGGGCGGACGCCGAGGGGCCGCGCGAGAGCACGCGGGGAATGACCATCAATCCCTTGGCGCCGACCGCGCTGGCATGGGCGGCGAGCGCGGCCGCGCGCTGCGTGTTCTGCGCGCCGGTGCCGACGATCACCGGAATGCCCGCTTTGGTCAGCCGCGCGGTGCCTTCCATGCGCTGCTCGTCGGTCAGCAGCGGCCAGTCGCCCATCGAGCCGCAATAGACCACCGCCGACATGCCGGCCGCGATCAGCTCCTGGCCCTTGCGGACGAGGGCGTCGAAGTCGGGCGTCCTGTCGGCCCTGCAGGGCGTCATGAGGGCGGGGATGGTGCCGGCGAAGACATCCGAAGCCATGGAGCGTGTCCTTTGTGTGGGCGTGGGCCAGTTTGATCGGGGAAACGGGAGCGCGGCGTGGGCCTCGGGATTGGTGGCCCTCAGGCGTCCTGGCCGAAGGGGGCGTCGATGCTGTGGGCGGGCTTCGTGAACCAGCGCGCGTCGTCCTCCGTCATATAGGCGATGTCCTCGAGGCGGACGCCGAACTCGCCATAAATGCACATCATCGGCTCGACCGAGAAGCACATGCCGACGGCCAGCGGGGTCTTGTTGCCCTTGACCATATAGGGCTCCTCATGGACGTCGAGACCCAGCCCGTGCCCGGTCCGGTGGGGCAGGCCGGGCACCTTGTAGCCGGGACCGTAGCCTGCCGCCTCGATGACGCCGCGTGCGGCGATGTCGACATTTTCGCAGGGCGCGCCGAGCTGGGCGGCCGCGAAGCCGGCGAGCTGGGCCTTTTTCTCAAGGTTCCAGATCTCGCGCTGGCGCGGGCTCGGCTCGCCGAAGACATAGGTGCGGGTGATGTCGGAGCGATAGCCGCCGACCTTGGTGCCCATGTCGATAAGCACCATGTCGCCCTCGACCAGGGTCTGCTCATGGGGGACGCCATGGGGGTAGGCGGTCGCCTCGCCGAACTGGGCGGCGCCGAAGGACGTGCTCATGCCGAGCTTGCGATGGGCGCGGTCAAGGAAGTCCCGGGTCTGGGCGGTCGTCACGCCGACCTGCAGGGCGCGGGCGGCGGCGCGGTGGACCGCCAGGGTGATGTCCATGGCGCGCTGGATCAGGGCGATCTCGGCGGCCGATTTCAGCTGCCGGCAGGCGGCCGTGATCGTGCCGCCCTGTGCGAAGGTGAAGCGGTTGCCGGCCTTGCGCAGCCCGTCGACGATGAAGAACGGGGTCTGCGGGTCGAGCGCGACCTGCCCGCTGTCATAGCCCATGCTGCGGATGGTCTCGATGACCAGCTGCGTCGGGTCCTCATGCTCTTCCCAGCAGCGGACATCGTCGCCGAAGCGCATGTATTCGCGCGTCTTGGGCTCCTCGAAGGCGGGGCTCAGATAGGCGATCTCGCCCTCGGCGGGGATGATCGCGCCGTGGAGGCGCTCGCTGGGATGAAGCTCGATGCCGGTGAAATAGGCCAGGCTTGTCGAGGTATCCAGATAGAGGGCCTGCAGGCCCTGTGCGCGCAGCAGGCCCTGCGCCCGGGCGACGCGCTGCTTGAATTCCGTCACCGCGATCGGCTCGATCCCGTCGGTCATCGGCTTCAGCCCGGCGAGCTCCGCCTCGAAGCTCGATCCGCCTACTCCGGTCGTCATGGTCGCTTGTCCTTAAGCATCAGGCTGGGCAAAGGGAGGAAGGGGGGCGCTACGGCGGCGCCGCCCTTGCCATAGGGGACATGGATCGTTCCCGAAAGGCGGAGGCGCGGGCGAAGCGGCGCCTCCGATCGTCTGGCTTCGGGCCGGCTTTGGGCTCAGCCGTCCTGCCAGCGCTGCTGCAGCGCGGTTGCCGACATCAGGTCGAAGGAGAGGTCGGAGATCTGCCAGAAGCGCGTGCTGTCCTGCTGGAAGGCCCAGAGGTGGTCGTAGATTTTCTTGAAGGCCGGGTTGGCGGCCGACATCTCGGCGTAGAGATCCTTGGTGTGCTTGTAGCTCGCCTTGAGGATGTCGTTGGGCAAGGGGCGCAGCTGCGCGCCACCGGCGATCAGCCGCTTCAGGGCCGGCGGGTTGAGCGCGTCGTATTTCGCCTGCATGTCGTGGCCGGAGGCCATCGCGCAAGTCTTGAGCACCCGCTGATAGGTCGGTGGCAGGCTGTTCCACTTCTCCAGATTGATGAAGAAGCTGAGTTCCGCGCAGCCGTCCCAGAAGCCGGGATAGTAGTAATAGGGCGCGACGCGGGCGAAGCCGAGCTTCTCGTCGTCATAGGGACCGACGAACTCGACCGCATCGAGCACGCCGCGTTCCAGCGCCGGGTAGATGTCGCCGGCGCCGAGCTGCTGCGGCACGACGCCCATCTTCTGCAGGACGTTGCCGCCTAGCCCGCCGATGCGCATCTTCAGGCCCTGGAGATCGGCCGCCGACTTGATCTCCTTGCGGAACCAGCCGCCCATCTGCGCGCCGGTGTTGCCGGCCGGCAGATTGTAGATGTTGAACTTGGCGTAGAACTCATTGAGCAGTTCGAGGCCGCCGGCATGAAACAGCCAGGCCTGCATCTGGCGGCTGTTGGGCCCCCAGGGAATGACCGTGCCGAAGGCGAAGGCGGTGTCCTTGCCGATGTAGAAATAGGAGCCGGAATGGCCCATCTCTACGGTGCCGTTGGTCACGGCATCGGCCACCTGGAGAGCGGGGACGATCTCGCCGGCCGCGAAGACCTGGATCTTGAACTTGCCGTCGGTGACGGCCGAGACGGCTTCCGACAGATGGGTGCAGGCGCCGTAGAGCGTCTCGAGCGATTTCGGATAGCTCGATGCCAGGCGCCAGGTTACGGTGGGGGTGCTCTGGGCGATCGCCGGGGCGGCGATGCCGACGGCCGCGCCTGCCGCGGCGCCCTTCAACAGTAATCTGCGCTTCATGACCGTCGTTTCCTGCCCATTGTTCTTATGTCGCCGTGATCGGCGTATCGGCAGCTTGGCATGGCGCGCGAGCGCGGGGCAACGAACGCCATTGCATGACCGTCCGGCAGTGGGCGAGGCCGGTGCGCCTCAGGCGCGGGCACGTTCTTCCATCAGCTTGACCATGACGGTCAGCAGCCGGTTGGCGGGCGTCGGGACCCCGAGCCGCTCGCCGGTCCGCACGACATAGCCGTTGAGATGGTCGATCTCGCTGGCCTTGCCGCGGGCGAGGTCCTGCGCCGTCGAGGAGGATTGCGCCGGCATGGCCGGGGCGAGCGCCAGGACGGTGTCGAGGATCTCGGGGCCGATGGTGATGCCGGCGGCCTGCGCCACTGCGCGGCACTCCGCGACGATGTCCGCCATGCTGTGGCGCACGCCCTCGACCGCGGTCATCCGGCCATAGGGCAGTTGCGGAATGGCGGAGAGGCCGTTGTAGGCGCAGTTGACGACGAGCTTGGTCCAGAGTGCGCCGATGACGTTCTCCGAGACCTCGGTGGGGATGCCCGCCCCGCCGAAGCTCGCGGCGATGGCGGCGCTGGTCGCGCCGGGGCCGATGACGAGTTCGCCGCGCCCGTGATGGCGGACATGGCCGGGGCCGGGCATCTCGACGGCGACATAGACCGCGGCCGGGATCACCGGGCGGCCGAGCACCTCCTGCAGGCGCTGGGCATTGTCGACGCCGTTCTGCAGGCTGAGGATCGTGGCGTCTGTGGCAAGGTGGGGTGCGATGGCGCGACCGGCCTCTTCGGTGTCGCCCGACTTCACGCAGAAAAGCACGATGTCGGCCCCGGCGACGCCGGAGGGCTCGGTCTTGGCGGTGACCTTGAGCGTCTCGGTCGTCCCCCGTGCCTCGAAGACGAGGCCGTGCCGCTCGATCGCCTGGACATGCGGGGGCCGGGCGATCAGCGTCACGCCATGGCCGGCGCGCGCCAGCATCGCCCCGTAATAGCAGCCGACGCCACCGGCCCCCATGATCGCGATGCTCATCGGTTGGCTCCCTGCCTGGGCCAGAGATGGTCGCTGCCGAGCTCGGCGGGATCGGCGCAGCCGAGATGGATCAGCGTGTTGAGGAAGTCCGCCCGCAGGATGTCGATAATCGCGCTGGGGCCGCGTTCCAGCCCGAGCGCCGCGACGGCGAACAGGAAGGGTCGCCCGAGCAGCACGAAATCGGCGCCGCAGGCGAGGCTGCGGGCGATGTCGTCGCCGGTGCGCACGCCGCTGTCGAGGATCAGGGCCAGCCGGTCGCCGCAGGCCTCGCGGATGCGCGGCAGCACTTCGATCGAGGACGGCGCGGAATCGAGCTGGCGCCCGCCATGGTTCGAGACGACGACGCCGTCGGCGCCGATGCGCTCGGCCATCAGCGCATCCTGCGGGTTGAGGATGCCCTTGATGACGAGATGATGCGGCCAGGCCTTGCGGATCGCTTCGATGCGAGCCCAGTCGAGGCCGGGGCAGGAGAGCTGGCGGGCGACGAATTCGGCATGGGCGAGGCCGCTCAGCGACCCCTTGTTCTCGATGAAGTTCGCCATGCCCGGCCGTTCGCCGCGCGCCGCCCGCCAGAGCCAGCCGGGATGGCGCGCGACGTCCAGAATGGTGGCGAGCGAGGGCTTCAGGGGGATGGCGAGGCCATTGGTGAGGTCGCGCACGCGCCGCGCGGGCACGGGGATGTCGATGGTGACGACGAGCGTCGTCACGCCGGTCGCGAGCGCCCGCTGCATCAGCCCGGCTGCAATGGTCTCGTCGGCGCCCGGATAGAGCTGGAACCAGAGATTGTCCTGGGCGATGCCCGCGATGGTCTCGATCGAGGTCGTGGCTGCGGTGGAGAGCACGTAAGGGATGTTCTGCGCCCTAGCCGCCGCGGCGAGCGCACGGTCCGTGCCGGGGCAGACGAGATCGGCGAAGCCCATGGGCGCGATGCCGAAGGGGGCGTCATAGCGGCGGCCGAAGAGCGTGACCTGCGTGTGGGCGGCGGCGCAGTCGCGCAGAGCCTGCGGTATCAGGGCGATCTCGCCGAAGCGCGCCCGGTTGCGTGTCACCGCCTGTTCGGCGCCGGCGCCGCCCTCGATGAAGTCGTAGACCGCGCGGGGCAGGCGCTTGCGGGCGCGCGCCGCCATCTGGGCCGTGCTGAAGATGCGGGCTGCCGCCACGATGCGCTCCTCCCGGAGATGTCTCGCCGGCGGCTCTGCGGCCACCTCGCGCATCCTCCCTACAGGCTGCGCCGGGCCCGCAGAAGCGTCACGGCCGCGCGGGGCATCGACGGCGAAAGCAGGGCGGCGGCTTTAACCCGGCTTGCGCTCGACGAAGACGCAGCCGTCGAAGCTGAAGACCTCTTCGCCGTTCTGGTTCACACCTGTGTTGTGGTGGAAGAACAGGCCCCATTGCGGGCGCGAGGTGCTGGCGCGCTTGTCGGTGACCTCGGAATGGTAGGTGATGCGGTCTCCGGCGAAGACCGGCCGCGTCCAGCGCAGGTTCTTGAAGCCCGGCGAGGGCCCCAGCCGCGGCGCGTGGCCCGCCCCAAAAGCGGCGAGCTGGCGGCGGCGATGGGTGACCATGGTCGCCATCCAGACCGAGGCCGTATGCCAGCCCGAGGCGGCGAGCCGGCCGAAGGAGGAGGCGGCCGCCGCCGCTTCGTCCATGTGGAAGGGCTGGGGGTCGAAGGCGCGCGCGAAGGCGACGATCTCGTCAGCCGTGAAGACCGTGCTGCCGAGCTCGAAGCGGTCGCCGATCACGATGTCCTCGAAGAAGCGCGCGGCCGGCGTCGGCTCGGCCGGCGGATCGATCGGGGCGGGCGAGGCGGGCGGGACGTAGAGCGGCGGGTGAGCCAGCCAGTCGCCCGCCGGCTGCAGGGCGGCGACGCCGCGCCGGCCGAACATGATCCAGTTGGCCTGCTCCAGCACCGGCTCGTCGCGCTGGTTCAGCAGTTCGAGCTTGAAGCGTACGAGGCCCATTTCCGGGCGCGAGCGCGAGGGCTTGATCTCAGTGACGGTGCGGCGGCCGTGCAGCACGTCGCCCGGCTGGACCGGGCGCAGCCATTTCACCTCCTCGACGCCGGGCGCGCCCATACCCGAGGAGTTGAGCAGGAAGCTCTGCGCCATCAGCCGCATCAGGATCGAGCAGCTGTGCCAGCCCGAGGCGATCAGCGTGCCGACGAAGCTCGCCTTCGCCTTCTCGGGATCGACGTGGAAATCCTGCGCGTCGAACCGGGAGGCGAAGGCGACGATGTCTCCTTCTGCGACCGCGAGGCTGCCCATGGGCACCGTCTCGCCGACGATGAAGTCCTCGAAAAACAGCATCGCCGTTGGCGCCCGTTCAGTTGGCGAAGCGGAAATGCAGCACGTCGCCGTCCGCGACGACGTATTCCTTGCCTTCCAGCCGGAACTTGCCGGCCTCGCGCGCGCCGCTCTCGCCCTTGTTGGCGAGATAGTCGTCATAGGCGATCGTTTCGGCGCGGATATAGCCCTTCTCGAAGTCGCTGTGGATCACGCCGGCGGCGGCGGGGCCCTTGGTGCCCTTCTCGATGGTCCAGGCGCGGGCCTCCTTCGGCCCCACCGTGAAATAGGTGACGAGGTGGAGCAGGGCGTAGCCGGCGCGGATGACGCGGTTGAGGCCGGGCTCCTCCAGGCCGACGGCCTCGAGATAGTCCTTCTGGTCGCCGGCCGGCAGCACTGCGATCTCGCTCTCGATCTTGGCGGAGACGACGACGGCGACCGCATTCTCCTCAGCGGCGCGGGCCTTCACGGCCTCCGAGAAGGCGTTGCCCTTGTCGGCGGCGGCTTCCTCGACATTGCAGACATAGAGCACGGGCTTGGAGGAGAGCAGGCCGAGCGTCTCGAACATCTTGCGCTCGTCGGCCGCGACCTGGACGAGGCGGGCCGGCTTGCCCTCGCGCAGCAGCACGAGGCAGCGGTTCATCAGATCGGCCAGTTCCTTGGCCTCCTGGTCGCCGGTCTTGGCCTTCTTCTCCAGCGGCAGGACGCGCTTCTCGAGGCTTTCGAGATCGGCCAGCATCAACTCGGTCTCGATGATCTCGATGTCGTTGATCGGCGCGACCTTGCCCTCGACATGGGTGATGTCGCCATCCTCGAAGCAGCGCACGACATGGGCGATGGCGTCGCATTCGCGAATGTTGGCGAGGAACTGGTTGCCGAGGCCTTCGCCCTTCGAGGCGCCGCGCACGAGGCCGGCGATGTCGACGAAGGTCAGCCGCGTCGGGATGATCTCCTTCGAGCCCGCGATGGCGGCGAGCTTCTCCAGCCGGGGATCAGGCACCGCGACGTCGCCGACATTGGGCTCGATCGTGCAGAACGGGTAGTTCGCCGCCTGGGCGGCCGCCGTCTGCGTCAGCGCGTTAAACAGGGTCGACTTGCCGACATTCGGCAGGCCGACGATACCGCATTTGAAACCCATGGTGGTCTTTCGAACTGTCAGATGGTGAGTACGGCGTCGACTGCCGTCGAGAACGGATTGAGGATCGTCAGATCGCCAATCTGCTGGCCGGACGCAAGGTCCTCGGACAGAAAGATGTCGCAGCCATGCGCTAGCGCGGCGGCGATCAATGTCGAATCGAAGAACGAGAACCGGTAGCGAGCATGGACCGACAAGGCGTCGAGCGATGTCTGCGCGGTCATCGCGACCTTGCACCACGGTGTCATCGCCAGCAGAAAACGCGCCAGTTCGTCCCGCGTCACCGAGGGGAACTTGCGCAGGACGTTGTGGGCAAACTCGTTCATGACCTGCGGGCTGATGACGATCAGGTCACGCTCGGCGAGCGCGCTGATCCAATGCCGCGCAATCGCCTGCTTCTGCGGTTCGCGGGAATCGTTCAGATACAGCATCACGTTCGTGTCGATGAAACAGGCGTTCGGCATAGATGTCCTCGCGACTGGTCCGCTCGCTCGCGATGCCGGGAAGATCAGGCCCGGCGAGGAAAGCATCCAGCGCCGCCCTTTGCGTCATTGCGCGACCGAGCCTGCTTTCCGCCAACTCCGCCATGAATTTCGACATGCTCTTGCCTTCGCGCGCCGCCTCGACGCGCATCCGGCTGTAAAGATCATCGGGCAAAGTGATGGTGATGTTCTTCATCGTGGCTCCACGCGCACTCTTGTCGTGTTTCCGTGTTTTCGTGTCAAGCCTCGCGGGCTGCTCTTGGCAACGCGTTGCGCTGGGAGTGCCCTCACGCGAACGTGCGTGGCAAGGACGAGGAGGGGAGCCCACGACTGCCCCGCGACATTCTTCAGCACTGGAACCCTCGTCCATGCGCGTTTTCACCACCGCCTGCCTTGTCCTCGGCCTCACCGTCGCCGCCTCCGCCCAGTCGCCGACGACGCGCATTCGTGGCGAGGTCGAGACCGCCGAGGGCAACACGCTCACGATCAAGACCGTCGATGGCGCCTCGGCGAAGGTCGCGCTGGCGCCGGGCTATTCGGTCGGTGGCGTGGTCAAGGCGACGACGGCCGACATCAAGACCGGCGGTTTCATCGGCGTGGGAGCGATACCGGAGCGAAGCGGGACGCTACTTGCAGCGCAGGTCTTCATCTTTCCGGAATCGATGCGCGGCACGGGAGAAGGGCATCGGCCTTGGGGCGTGCTGGCCGTGCCGGACGGGACGATGACCAATGCGGTCGTGGCTGAAGCCGTGGCGCGCGTCGATGGCGTCAACGTCATGCTGACCTATCCGAACGGCGAGCAAAGGGTGCGGATCTCGCCTGAGACCAACATCATCATGTCGGCGCCGGCCGAGGCGAGCGAGCTGAAGCCGGGCGCGCAGGTGGTGATGTCGGCGATGAAGCAGGACGATGGCGGCTATTCGGCCAGCCGTGTGACGATCGCGAAGGGCGGTGCGACGCTGCCCTACTGAGGGTGCCCCCTCAGTCCGTCTTCTCGCCGAGGCGCTTCACCGCTCCGTGACCGCGCGCCTCCATGAAGAGGTGCACCTTGTTCTGGAAGCCGGCGTCGTCGTGCTTCGCCAGAAGTTCGGCATTGTCGGCGCAGGCGGTGCAGAGATCCTCGACCCAGGGACCCTCCGCCTTGCCGAAATCGTTCAGCACATAGGCATGGACGAGTTCCTTCAGCCCGGGATGACCGATTCCCATGCGGACACGGCGGTACTCGTTCCCGATCGCGGCCGTGGTCGAGCGCAGGCCGTTATGGCCGGCATTGCCGCCGCCGAGCTTGACGCGCAGCTTGGCCGGGGTGAGGTCGAGCTCGTCATGGAAGACGATGACGTCGGCCGGCGCGACCTTGAAGAAGCGCGCGGCCTCGCCGATCGCGCGGCCGGATTCGTTCATGTAGGTCTGGGGCTTGAGCAGGACGACCTTCTCGGTGCCGATCGTCGCCTCGCAGGCCTCCGCCTGGAAGCGCGACCGCCAGGGCGAGGCGCGATGCGTACGCGCGATCGCCTCGAGCGCCATGAAGCCGATGTTGTGGCGGTTGCGGGCATAGCGCGCGCCCGGATTGCCCAGTCCTGCGAAGATCAGCATGGTGATGGTTGTGCCTCACAGCAAAACGGCCGGGAAGCCCCGGCCGTCCGCAGTCTCTGAAGTCGGCGATCGTGCCTGATCAAGCCTTCGGCTTGGTCTCGGCAGGAGCGGCGGCGGCCTCAGCCGCGTCTTCGGTTTCCTCAGCCATCGGCGGGACGATCGTCACGATGGTGGCGTCGGAGCCGACCGAGAGCTTGGCGCCCTTGGGCAGCTTGATCACGCTGGCTTCGAGGGAGTCGCCGATCTCCAGACCGGCCACCGAAACCTCGAAGGCCTCGGGGATGTTCTCGGGCTCGACCGTGATCTCGAGCGCGTGCTCGACGATCTGAACGGCACCGCCGTTCTTGACGCCCGGGCTGGCATCCTGGCCGACGACATGGATCGGAATCTCGACCGTCACGGTCTGGCCGGCGGCGACACGCAGGAAATCGACGTGGATCGGGAAATCCTTGACCGGATCGAGCTGGTAGTCGCGCGGGATGACCCGCTGCGTCTTGCCGTCGACGCTGATTTCGAACAGCGTGGTCAGGAAATGGCCGCCATAGATCATCAGGCGGGTCTTGTTGGCGTCGAGCGCGATCGCCTCGGGAGCGGCGCCGCCCCCATAGATCACGGCGGGTGTCAGGCCTTGACGACGAACTGCACGGGCGGCCCCCTTGCCGACCTGTGCGCGCGCCGAAGCCTCGATTTGCTTCACGGCGGTCATGGTTTAGTCCTTGCTTGAAATGAGAAGGCCGCCTGCTGGCGGCCTCATGGCAGTTTTGCGCCCGTGCCTCCAAGGGTGTCAGTCGGGCGCTGGCAGGCTCATAAGCGAAAAGCGCGTCGATCTCAAGCCCGCAGGCACCGCTCAAGCCGCCGAGGCGGTGACGCCTTGCAGCGCGGCGAGGGGCCGGTCGGGCTTGCGGCCGAGACGCTGCAGCAACTCGCCGACGAGACCGGCGGGCATCGCCGGCGCATAAAGGAAGCCCTGACCGAGCCGACCGCCCTTGGCGCGCAGCCAGTCCGCCTGGGCCTGCGTCTCGATGCCCTCGGCGATGATCTTCATGTCGAGCCGGTTGGCGATCCGAACCATCGCCTCGACGATGACACTGCTCTTGGCGCTGCTCTGGGCTGCCGCGATGAAGGAGCGGTCGATTTTGATGATGTCGACGGGAAAGTCGAGGAGGTGCGTGAGCGAGGCGAAGCCGGTGCCGAAATCATCGAGCGCCACGCAGATGCCGTGTTCGCGCAGCGCCGCGATCGTGCGGGCGACGCCGTCCTTGCGGCCGCCCATGAAGACCTGCTCGGTGATCTCGATGACGAGATTTCGAGGCGGGACCCCGACCCGCTCCAGCGCCTTGACGATGCGCTGGACGAGGTCGCCCTTCTCGAAATCGGCGGCCGTCACGTTCAGGCCGACATGTTGGATGTCGAGGCCGGCCCGCTTCCAGGCTGCGATGTCGCCGGCGACGGCGCCGAGCATCTGTCCGGTGAGCCGGTAGGCGACTTTCGGGTCGCCGAGAGCCTCCTGAAACTCGCCCGCCGAGGCGATGCGCCCGTCCGGCATCCGCATGCGGGCGAGAGCCTCCAGGCCGACGATCTCGCCGGTGTCGATGCGAACCACGGGCTGGTAATGGGCGATCACGCGTCCTTCGGTCAGGGCCTCGGCGACATCGCGCTTGGTCTGCAGACGGCGGATCATCGAGGAGCGCAGGCCCTCCCTGAAGCGGACATAGCCTCCGCGGCGCGTCTCCTTGGCGTGGTACAAGGCGAAGTCGGCGTCCTGCCGCAGCTTGACGGTGTCGCCACGCTGTTCGTCGGCCAACGCCGCGCCGATGGTCACGCTCGGCATGATGCCGTTGCCGTCATGGTCGAGCGGGCGTGCCATGCCAGCGATGATCGCGCTGGCGACGAGGCGCATATCCGCGGCGCGGCTCCCCTTGGGCAGGAGCACCGCGAATTCGTCACCGCCGATGCGGAAGGCGGTGGCCTGGCCGACGACGGCCTGGATGCGGGCCGCCACCGTCGCGATCAGCGCATCGCCTGCGGCATGGCCCATCGTGTCGTTGATCACCTTGAGATGGTCGATGTCGATCAGCATCAAGCCGAAATCCGTCGTCACCCCGGTGTTCATGTGGGTGATCGACTCGTTGAAGCTCGCCCGGTTGGGCAGGCCGGTCAGCGTGTCGAAATAGGCGAGCCGATGATTGCGGGCGCGAACTTCCTCATGCTCGATCGCGATCGCGCAGAGATGGAGGCAGGTCGCGACGATCTGGCGCTCGATGGCGTCGGGTCCGCGGGGGTGGTCGTAGTAGAAGGCGAAGCTCCCGACCACGCGTCCGTCGCGTGCGTTGATCGGGCTTGACCAGCAGGCGCGCAGGCCAAGCGGCAAAACGAGATGGGTGAAACCCTGCCAGAGCGGATCGGTCGCGATATCCGTGACGCAGACCGGCTCGCCGCGAAAGATCGCCGTGCCGCAGGAGCCGACGCGCGGTCCCGCCGGCACACCGGTGACGGCGGCGGCGTAGGCATCGGGCAGGCTCGGGGCCGCCAGCGCGATCAGGCGATTGTCACTGTCGACGGTCACGACCGAGCAGATCACGCCAGGGGCGATGGCCTCGGCGCGCAGGCACAAGCGCTGCATGATGGCGCGCAAGGCCTCTCCGCGGGCAATGGCCTCCAGAATTTCGTTCTGGAGCGCTTGCAGGCGCTCGGACGAACAGTTTTCACACATCGACGCCCACCTTGACCATGCGGCAGCTATGCCAGCGCGGCGTGAAAGTGAGGTTTCGGCGATGTTTCAAATTGCGCGGATCCGAAAATCGCGCTCCGGCCAAGCGCCTTCGGGCGTTCAGGCGGCCGCCAGCCCGAGCCGCTCGTCGCGGCGGCGCAGCAGATGCATCAGCGGCAGAGCCAGCAGCACCATCCAGGCCTTGCCGATGATCTGGCCGCTCAGGAAATCGAGGCTGCCGAAGGCGAGCTGCAAAAAGACGAGGCTGTCGACCACGAGGCCGATCAGGCTCGACGCGACCACCGCCGTGACGAAGCGGCGCTTCTGCAGGGGCGTATAGACGGCGAAATCGGCGAGCTCGGACAACAGGAAGGCGGCGACCGAAGCGACCACGATCGCGGGGGGCGCCAGGAAGCCCGAGATCGCGGCGCCGACCGCAATCGCGCCCAGCGCCGCGGGCGCGCCGAGGCGGCGTTGGACGATGTCGCGCAGCACGAGCGCCAGCCCGATCATCAGCACGCCGCTGGGCGCCTTGATGCCGGGCCAGACCGGGACGAGGCAGGGGCCATTGGGCACGCAGACCGTGCCGGCATTGCCGATCAGCCAGTTGGCGGCCGGAATGGTCAGGGTGAAGAGGGCGAGGGCAACGAGCCCTTCGACCCTGCGCTGGCGGTCAAGAGTCATAGGATGGTCCGCTGTCGTCGGGAGAAATCAGATAGGCGCCGTAGCCCCTGGCGCGCAGGTCGCAGGCCGGGCAGTGGCCGCAGCCATAGCCCCAGGGATGGCGGGTCGAACGGTCGCCGAGATAGCAGCTGTGGCTGTCCTCGACGACGAGATCGAGCAGGGGCTCTCCGCCCAGCGCCCTGGCGAGCGCAAAGGTCTGGGCCTTGTCGCGCCACATCAGCGGGGTGTGCAGCACCAGTCTGCGATCGAGCCCTAGGCCCAGCGCGACCTGCATCGCCTTGATGGTGTCGTCGCGGCAATCGGGATAGCCGGAATAGTCGGTCTCGCAGACGCCCAGCACGATATGCCGTGCGCCCCGCCGATAGGCGAGCGCCGCGGCGAAGGTCAGGAAGATCAGGTTGCGGCCGGGCACGAAGGTGGTCGGCAGGCCGGTTTCGGCGAAGGCGATCTCGCTGTCGCGGGTGAGCGCGGTCTCGGAAATCGCGCCCAGCGCGGCGAGGTCGATCAGATGATCGGCGCCCAGCCGCGCGGCATAGGTCGGCGAAAGTGCCGGCAGCCGGTCGCGGATCACCGCCCGGCAGTCCAGCTCGACGCGGTGGCGCTGGCCATAGTCGAAGCCGACGGTCTCGACGGCATCGAAGCGATCGAGCGCCCAGGCGAGCGCGACGGTCGAATCCTGACCGCCGGAGAACAGGACGAGGGCGCGGCTGTCGCTCATCTCGTTCTCCTCAGCCCTCATCCTGAGGAGCGGCCGCAAGGCCGCGTCTCGAAGGATGTTCCAGAGCGCGCTGGAGCATCCTTCGAGACGCCGCTGCGCGGCTCCTCAGGATGAGGGCTGTGAACAATGCCGACACTTTGTCAGTCGAACAGGCTGGAGACGCTGGTTTCCTGCGCCGTGCGCTCGATCGCTTCGCCCATCAGCTGCGCGATCGAGAGGACGCGGATGTTGCGCGCGACCTTCACGGCTTCCGTCGGCATGATCGAATCGGTGATCACGAGCTCCTTGAGCTTGGAATTGGCGATGCGCGCCACGGCGCCGCCCGAGAGCACGCCATGGGTAATGTAGGCGTAGACCTCTGCCGCGCCCTGGGCGAGCAGCGCCTCGGCGGCGTTCACCAGCGTGCCGCCGGAATCGACGATGTCGTCGAGCAGGATGCAGGAGCGGCCTTCGACCGAGCCGATGATGTTCATGACCTCGGACTCGCCGGGCCGGTCGCGGCGCTTGTCGACGATGGCGAGCGGGGCGTCGATGCGCTTGGCGAGCGCACGGGCACGCACCACGCCGCCGACGTCGGGCGAGACGACCATGGCGTTCTTGTAGTCGAGCCGCTCCTTGATATCGCGCGACATCAGCGGGGCGCCGAACAGGTTGTCGGTCGGGATGTCGAAGAAGCCCTGGATCTGGCCGGCATGCAGGTCGAGCGTCAGAACGCGGTCGACGCCGGCATGGGTGATCAGGTTGGCGACGAGCTTGGCCGAGATCGGCGTGCGGCCCGACGCGCGCCGGTCCTGCCGCGCATAGCCGAAATAGGGGATCACAGCCGTGATGCGGCGCGCCGAGGAGCGGCGCAACGCATCGGTGATGATCAGCAGTTCCATCAGATGGTCGTTGGTCGGGAAGGAGGTCGACTGGATGATGAAGACATCCTGGCCGCGCACGTTCTCCTGGATCTCGACGAAGACCTCCATGTCGGCGAAACGCCGCACGACCGCCTTGGCGAGCGGAATCCCGAGATGGGTGCAGATCGCTTCCGCGAGCGGCCGGTTGGAATTGCCGGCGACGACTTTGAACGAAGAAGGCATGCCGTGGCGCACCGTTTACAGCTGGCTGGGCGGGCCTGCACGAAGCCGGCTCGGGTCGCAGGGCTCTTAACAGCGGTGTGACAGCGAGTCGACCGCTGCACTGCGAAAGGCGTGTGAAATGATTGCCGGGCGGCTTTCGGCGCCCTTCTGTCGGATCGACGGCTGGCGCTCCGGGGCTCGGTCGGGGTCCGGGCCTGCCCGGGCCGACCACGGCTCCCGCCTCCAGAGCGTCCTGTTCGTCAGAGTTTCTTGCCGGCCGCCGCCGATGCGGTGGCGGCGGTGCGGCCGGTCGCCGGCGTGATCGTCGCCTTGGCCTTGTCGGCTGGCAGGACGGTTTCGACGGCCGGCGTCGTCACCAGGAAACTCGCGATCGCGTCCATCGATTCGGCCGCCGCCTTGGCGACGATGGTCTGGTCGATGCCGGACCACGGATCCGAGGTGCCGCCGCGCCGGCCGAGGCTTTCGCCCTGGACGCGCTGGGCGCGCTTCTTGGTCTCGTCATAGACATCCCAGACGAAGGCGAGCGAGGTCTGGCCGTCCTCGGTCGGCTGGGCTGTGAGATAGCCGCGAACGCGGAAGCGGGCCGGCTTGTCGCCGGGGACGATTTCCATGCGCCGCTCGGCGGCGGCCTCGCCGAGAAGCCCGGCAAAGCGGGTCGTCACGGCATCAGGGGCACCCGAAATGCTCTGCACGGAGACCGGCACGCCCGGCGCATCGACGCGCGGTCGCGCGGCCGTGGTGGTTTCCTGGCAGCCGGCAAGCGCCAGCGCCAAGGCGGGCCCCAGAACGAGGCCGCTCAAACGATCGATCATGACGCCTCCCGCTTGTCTTTGCGCGTACGGGTTGGAGTGCCTGGGTAGTCCCTGTGACGCCTTTCTAGGCGCAACGCCGCGCGAGGTCCAGATCGTCCGTCCGGGCCCGGGTTGCCCGCGTCCCGGCGCCGCGATTGCGGCGCGCGGCATCCTCGCCCATATAACCGGCGACAGGGCGCATGAGGCCCGGACCGGAGAGCCCCCATGGTCACGACCAGCAGCCGTATCCTCGACGACATCGCCCGTCTCGCCACCGATGCCGCTGGTGCGGCCCAGGGCGTGCGTCGCGAGGTCGAGACCGTCGTGAAGACGCAGATCGAGCGCCTCCTGCGCGATCTCGACGTGGTCACGCGCGAGGAGTTCGAGGCCGTGCGCGAGATGGCGGTGCTGGCCCGCGAGGAAAACGACAAGCTCAGCCAGCGCCTCGCCGCGCTCGAGGCTGTGCAGCCCAAGCCCTGACAGAACCCGTCCGAGGCGGGCTCCGTATCAAAAGCCCGGGACACTCCACCGTCTGCCACTCACGGAAGCGTGCGCCGGACGCTTGCGGGTGCGGCCATGGGCCGACGCCTGACGGCTGCGTCCACAGCCATGTGCTGTGGACAGGCTCCCACGGGGATTGAGCCCACCTCCGAATCCGCCGAGCGTCACATCGTGTTGGGAGTGTCACACGCCCTGCGCTAACGTCGGTGGAGAAATTGATTCGTCAGTCCAGCCGCTTAGGCCGGGTTCGTCGAAGCGTTGCACCCGGTTTTCGTCCGGCTGTGCGCCTGTGGGTTGCGTTCCTTCAGCTTTCCCGTCGCCGTGTTCCCGTTCTCGAACGCGCCGGACCGCGCCCCCGCGGCGTCCGGCAGTTGGACCCAAGGGCATGATGGATCTCGAACTGGACAGCGAACTCGAACGGCCGTCCAACCCACTGGACCTGATCGAACGGCTGGCCGCGCTCAACAACTGGGCCTTCGACCGCGACAGCGACGACGAATTGTCGGTCGCCGTCTCCGGCGGCTGGTCGGACTACCACGTCGCCATCACCTGGCTGGAGGAGGTCGAGGCGATTCACATCGCCTGCGCCTTCGATCTCAAGGTGCCCGAGCGGCGGCGCGGCGAGGTGCTGCAGCTGGTCAGCCTCGTCAACGAGCAGCTCTGGCTCGGCCATTTCGATCTCTGGAGCTCGGAAAGCGTGGTGATGTACCGCCATGCGCTCTTGCTGTCGGGCGGGGCGGAGCCGACCGACGAGCAGGCGGCCGCCCTGATCAAGGCGGCGATCGATGCCTGCGAACGCTATTTCCAGGCCTTCCAGTTCGTCGTCTGGGCCGGAAAAACGGCGAAAGAGGGCCTCGAGGGTGCGATGCTGGAGACGGTCGGCGAGGCTTGAGGCCACGGGCGCACGTCATGGGCGGGCTTGACCCGACCATGACGGGCAAGTGACCTTTGCGGCATGAGATTCTCGGGGCAAGCCCGAGAATGACGCCTTTCTGAGAGTACCCCATGTCCAGCCAGAGCCCGTCCAGCCCCCTGCCGCAATCGCTCGTCCTCCTCGGTGCCGGCAAGATGGGCGGGGCGATGCTGGAGGGCTGGCTGCGGATTGGAATGAACCCTGCCGGCATCAGCCTGATCGATCCCCACCCGTCCGACGAGATGGTCGGGCTCGCTGCCGCCAGGGGCATGGCGATCAACCCCGATCCCGCCTCGCTGCGGGCGGTCGATGTCCTCGTCCTGGCGACCAAGCCGCAGATGCTCGATACGGCGGCCCCGGCGGTTCAGGCGCTGATCCGCCCCGAGACGCTGCTGATCTCGATCCTCGCCGGCAAGACGCTGTCCGACCTCGCGGCGCGGCTTCCCAACGCCAACGCGATGATCCGGGCGATGCCCAATTTGCCGGCCTCGGTCCAGCGCGGTGCCACCGGCGCGGCGGCGGGAAGCGGCGTCACCAGCGCCCAGCGTGCCATGGCGGACGCCCTGCTGCGCAGCATCGGCACGGTGGAGTGGCTCGAGGATGAGGGGCTCATCGACGCCGTCACCGCGGTGTCGGGCTCTGGGCCGGCCTATGTCTTCCATCTGGTCGAGTGCCTCGCGGCAGCCGGCAAGGCGGCGGGTCTGCCTGCCGACATCGCCGAACGCCTGGCGCGTGCGACGATCGAGGGGGCGGGCGAACTGCTTCATCAGTCGCCGCTGTCGCCAGCGATCCTGCGCCAGAACGTAACCTCGCCGGCGGGGACGACGGCTGCGGGGCTCTCCGTGCTGATGGGCCCGCTGGAGCCGCTGGTGGTCGAGACGGTGGCTGCCGCCAAACGTCGCGCCGGGGAGCTTTCGGGCTGAACGGCCTTTCATAGGCGACGATCACAGCCTAGCTTCTCCCCAGCTGCGTCGCGAAGGAGAACTCGCATGGCCCGCAAACCCGCTTCCCCCGAGACCCCCGCCACCCCGACCGCGGTGTCCGCGCCTGCCGATCCGCGCCAACAGGCGATCGAGGCGCTGATGCGTCTGGCGGCGAGCCGCCGCTGGGAGGAGATTGAACTCGGCGACATCGCGAGCGAGGCCGGACTGTCGCTGGCCAAGCTGCGGGGCCTGTTCCCGTCGAAGCTGGCGATGCTGGGCGGGCTCACGCGCCTGGTCGACGACGTCGTGCTGGCGGATACGTCGAACGATCTGGCAGGCGAGCCGGTTCGCGAGCGGCTGTTCGACCTGGTGATGCGCCGGCTCGATGCGCTGGCGCCCTACAAGCCGGGCCTGCGGCGGATCGCGCCCGTCATCCGGCGCGACCCGCTGACGATGGCGGCGCTCAATCGCGGTGCCATCAACTCCTGGCGCTACATGCTCGCCTCGGCCGGCATCCCGACGGAGGACGCGATGGGCATGGTGCGCGTGCAGGGCGCGGTGCTGCTGATGGCGCGCGTCTCCGAGGTCTGGCTCGAGGATGACGAGCCCGAATTGTCGCGCACCATGGCGCGGCTGGACCGCGAGCTGAAGACGGCGGGACGCATCATGGCCCGCGTCGAGGACGTTCACCGGCTGACAGCGCCGCTGCGCGGACTGGCGCGGGCGCTTTGCTCGGGTCGTCGCCCCACGGTGCGCCGGCGCGAGCGCTCGGATGAGAGTCTGCGCCGCGAAGGCGAGGATTATGCGCCTGCGATCTGACACAAGGTTAAGAATCGGCCGCAGGCTCGCTTAACGTTAAGCGTGTATTAGCCATTCCTTGCGACTCTTGCGAATCTCATTTCGTAGGGGTCTTGCGCATGTCGCTGACGAAGAAGCTCGCCACCCTGTCGATCAGCCGCTCCTTTGCGCTGATCGCAGGGCTCGCTGTCGTGATCGCAGTCGGGAGTGTCGGCTACACGCTGACCGAAGCCCGCAACGAGATGGTCGAGCTGAAGCGGCAGGAGGTGCAGAACGCCACCGACATCGCGCGCACGACGGTGGAGTTCTATCGCGACAAGGCCAAGAAGGGCGAGATTCCTGTTCCCGAGGCGCAGAAGCTGGCTATCGACGCCGTGGCCGGCGCGCGCTTCGACGACGGCAATTACTTTTTCGTCTACACCTTCGACGGCGTCAGCGTCACGCATCCCCGCGCCGACATGATCGGCAAGAACCTGATGGGTCTCAAGGACCCCGCCGGCAAGCCGATCGTGCAGGAGCTGCTGTCGATCGCCAAGGGCGGTGGCAAGGGTGGCTATCTCGATTTTCTCTGGGTGAAGCCTGGCGACAAGGAGCCCACCCGCAAGATCGCCTATGTCAGCGGTATCGCCGACTGGAACTGGGCCGTCGGTACCGGCCTCCACGTCCACGATGTCGATGCCAAGTTCCTCGGCCTGATGGGTGGCGTCGCCAAGGTGCTGGTGCCGCTCGGCCTGCTCATGCTCGGGCTCGTGATCGTCCTGAGCCGCCGCGCCAACGGCATGCTGACCTCGCTGTCGGGCACGATGAATGCGCTTGCCGCGGGCAATCTCCAGACCGCCATCGCGCATCAGGACAGGCCCGACGAGATCGGCTCGATGGCGCGGGCGCTCGTGGTCTTCCGCGACGCCGCCGTCGCGAAGGATGCCATGGAGGCCGACAAGGCGCGCGTCGAGCAGGAGGCGGCCGGGCATCGTGATGCGGCGGACGGCCAGCGCCGGCGCAGCGAGGCCGAGCGGGCCGAGATCTCCCGGACGCAGGAGAGCGTCGTCGCGGCGCTCGGCACCGGCCTCGAGCATCTGGCCGAGGGCGACCTGACCTATCGCATTACAGAGGATTTCGGCTCCGACTACGCCAAGCTGCGCGACGACTTCAACGCGTCGATCGGCAAGCTGCAGGAGACGATGCGGCAGATCGCGACCAACACCGAGAGCATGAAGGCGGGTTCGATCGAGATCAGCCAGGCGGCCGACGACCTCGCAGGCCGCACCGAGCAGCAGGCGGCCTCCGTGGAGGAGACGGCGACCGCGCTGGACGAGCTCACCGCCACGGTGCGGCAGACCGCCGAGAGCGCGCGCCAGGCCAACCAGGCGACGACGCAGGTCAAGGCCGAGGCCGAGCAGTCGACCGCGATCGTGCGCGACGCGGTGGTGGCGATGGGCGGCATCGAGAAATCCGCCGAGGAAATCTCCCAGATCGTCGGGGTGATCGACGAGATCGCCTTCCAGACCAACCTGCTGGCGCTGAACGCCAGCGTCGAGGCGGCCCGCGCCGGTGACGCCGGCAAGGGCTTCGCGGTCGTCGCCTCCGAGGTGCGGGCGCTGGCGCAGCGCTCGGCCTCGGCCGCCAAGGAGATCAAGGAGCTGATCGCGACCTCCAACACCGAGGTCGAGAAGGGCGTCGCCCTGGTCGGCCAGACCGGCAGCGCGCTGCAGCGCATGGCCGACGAGATCACCCGCGCCACGGGCCTCGTCTCCGAGATTGCCAGCGCGGCTCAGGAGCAGGCCTCGGGCCTGCAGGAGGTCAACACGGCGGTCGGCGAGATGGATCAGTCGACACAGCAGAACGCCGCCATGGCCGAGCAGTCGACCGCTGCCGCGCACTCGCTCTCGCAGGAGGCGGACCGCCTCTCGGCGCTGGTCATGCGCTTCCAGCTCGGCGGCGATGTCGCGGGGCTCAAGGCGATGGCGCGCACGATGCAGGCGGCGGTCGCGCCACGGCCCGCCGCAGCCCGGCCCGTCTCAAAGCCTGTCGCCCGGCCGGCTGCGGCTGCCGGTGGTGGCGCTGCCGCCCGCAAGGCTGACCCCAGCGCCCATGACAAGGGGTGGTCGGAGTTTTGAGCGGCTCTTCCGACACAGCCGCACCGGCCGCGACGATCGGCTTCGACGATTTCCTGAAGGTCGACATCCGTGTCGGCACGATCGTCGAGGCTGCGCCCTATCCGGAGGCGCGCAAGCCCGCGATCAAGCTCGTCATCGATTTCGGCGGCGCGATCGGGCTGAAGAAATCCTCGGCGCAGATCACGACGCACTACAGCTGCGAGGATCTGCCGGGCCGGCAGGTGCTGGCGGTGGTCAACTTCCCGCCGCGCCAGATCGGCAAGTTCATGTCCGAGGTGCTGACGCTCGGCGTGCCGGATGCCGAAGGCGAGGTCGTGCTGATCGGGCCGGGGCTTGAGGTGCCCAAGGGCGGGCGGTTGTTTTAGACAGTGCGGACGTATGATTAGACGATGATCGCGGATCGATGCGTATGCCACTTGTCGAGGACGAGAGAGGTTTTATCCGAGCTTCGTAGGCTTCGACTACGGGTTAACCTCCCGCTCTCGCCCTTTCTCGATTTGTTCGTAAGCATCTGGAAAAACGAATGCTGTCGGGATGCGCTTTCCTAGACTTGGAGCGATCCAAGGTCTATGGAACGTTGATTTCTCTACAAAATTCCGTAGGCGTCTCCAGGCTTGGCTTGCTGCGGGATGTGCCGGTCTGCCTACGCATCCCAATCGATTGCCGAGCCAGCTGAAGCCCGATCTGCCGAGGTGCGACGGGGCTCTGCGACCGGTCTCGCGGAAATCAAAACTGAAGGCGGTTGGTTCGGCCCCAAACCATGGCTGAGTTGCCCCTGCGATTCGAAGATTTTGCTGCCAGCCCTTGTGCGGATCAAGTACTGCAGCACTTAATCCCGTATCAGCATTCGGTACGTTGAACAGCCCCGACTTGTTTGGCCAGAGCCCATATGTGGTCTCCTCCAGCAAATCAATTTCGCTGACGGCTTTCCAATCATATTGTCCGTTGTTTTCTCCGATCTTGACGATCCACGAGATGTCGGGCTCTGCATTCAGCCATAGCCGAATGGCGTCTGAGTCTTTTTTTGTGGCGTAAATTATAAGCTCAGGCATCCGATCACATTCACCAACGAATATCGTGTAACTGAACGACCTTTGGACAGTGGTCTGAATTCTCAACAGGGCCGCTGCGGCCCCATACTGAGACTACCTGAAACACCCATCGGCGTCCTCACACCGGCAGCCGCACCGTCGCCCGCAGCCCCCCGAGCGGCGAATCCGCCAGGATGATGTCGCCGCCATGGGCGCGGGCGATGTCGCGGGCGATGGCGAGGCCTAAGCCCGTGCCGCCGGAATCGACGTTGCGGGCCTCGTCGAGGCGGAAAAAGGGGCGGAAGACGTCCTCGCGCTGGTCCTGCGGGATGCCGGGGCCGTCATCGTCGATCATCACGATCAGGTAGCGCGCGTCATGGGTGGCGCGGATGGCGATGCGGTCGCCATAGCGGGCGGCGTTGGAGACGAGGTTCGTCATCAGGCGGCGGAAGGCGTCGGGCCTGACCACGACCAAGGGATCGCCGACCACCGTCAGCTCGGTCTGGTGGCCCTGGCGCTCGGCATCCGACTTCAGCTCCTCGAGCAGGCCGCGGATATCGGTCTCGACGGCCGTCTCGCCGGCATCGCCGCGGGCGAAGGCGAGATAGTCCTCGAGCATGCGGGCCATCTCGTCGACGTCCTTCTCCAGCGCCTCGATCTCGGAGGAGCGCTCGAGCAAGGCGAGCGACAGCTTGAAGCGGGTCAGGATGGTGCGCAGATCGTGGCTGACGCCGTTGAGCATGGTGGTGCGCTCGCCGACCGCGCGCTCGACGCGCCGCTTCATCTCGATGAAGGCGTTGCCGGCGCGGCGGACCTCGCGGGCGCCGCGGGGACGGAACTCGGCATCGCGGCCCTTGCCGAAGGCCTCCGCCGCATCGGCGAGCTTCAGGATCGGGCGGATCTGGTTGCGCAGGAACAACACCGCGATGGTCAGCAGGATCAGCGAGGTGCCGAGCATCCAGAGCAGGAAGATGTGGCTGTTGCTGGCGTAGGCGGAGTTGCGCCGCGTCAGGATGCGCATCACGTCCCTGTCGAGCTTGACGCGGATCTCGATCAGGCTGGAGCGGCCGACCGTGTCGAGCCAGAAGGGGCGGGCGACCTGCTGGGCGAGCTCGGCCGAGAGCGCGCTGTCGAGCAGCGAGAAGAAGGGGCGCGGCCCCGGCGGCGGCAGATCGGTGTTGGGGATGATGTCGATGTCCATGCCCAGCCGATCGGCCGCGATGCGCGAGAGCACGCTGGTGTCGGCATCCTGCGGATAGCTCTCATAGACGTCGATCATCGCGGCGATGTCGGCCGAGACGGCCGAGGACAGGCGCTGCGTCACGGTCTGCCAGTGCCGCTCCATGAAGACATAGGCGATGACCGACTGCAGCAGCACCACCGGCGCGATGACGATGACCAGCGCGCGCGGATAGAGGCCCTTGGGCATGTAGCGCGCGATGACATGCAGCGGTCGGCCGGCGAACCGCAGCAGGGGTTTCAGGCGGTTGTTGAGGTCGCGCCGCCAGCGCTGGGCGACCGCGGCCAGGCGGCCCCATCCCGCACCGATCGTCTGCGCCACCCCGTTGCGACGCCTGCCGGGTTCGAGCGGGGTCACGTCCTGTCCGTGACGAGGCGGTAGCCGACACCGCGCACGGTCTGGAGATAGAGCGGATCGGCGGGGTCGCGTTCGATCTTGCGGCGCAGCCGGTTCATCTGGACATCGACGGTGCGGTCGTTGGCGGCCGTGCCCTGGGCGGCCAGCTCCTCGCGCGGCACGACCTCGCCGGCGCGCTCGGCCAGAGCGGTCAGGATCTCGCGCTCGCGCTCGGTCAGCCTGATCGGCTCCTCGTCCTTGCGCAATTCGCCACGCGACAGCCCGTAGAGAAACGGGCCGAAGCGGACGAAATCGGGCCTTGCCGCCTGCGCCGGCTCGGCCGCCATCGTGCGCTTGAGGATGTTGCCGAGGCGCAGGAGCAGTTCACGCGGCTCGAAGGGTTTGGCGAGATAGTCGTCGACGCCGATCTCGAGGCCGTTGATGCGGTCCTTGCCGTCGGCGCGGGCGGTCAGCATCAGGATCGGTACGCTCGAATCGGTCCGGAACCGGCGGGCGAAGTCGAAGCCGTTTTCGCCTGGCATCATGATGTCGAGCACGATCGCGTCGAAGACGAGGCGGGCGAGCCGCAGATCGGCCTCGGCGGCATTGGCCGCCGTGGTGACGCGATAGCCGTTATCGCCCAGAAAACGCGCCAGCAGCTCGCGCAGGCGGCGGTCGTCATCGACCACGAGGATGTGGGGGGCTTCGTCGGGAAGCGGCTTGCGCGCCGGCTGTGCGGCCATCTGTGTTGCGCCTTCTGTCTTGCGCCTTCGTCCGGCTCGCCGTGGTCTGCGACGCCTCGGTCAGGACCCTGGTCGCGGTCGCGACCCTTACCGCGGTGCGGCGAGGAAGCCCTGCACCTTGTGGCGTTCGGAGGGATCGATCAACCCCGCGAGATAGAGCGCGACGGTCTGCGCCGCGCCGGGCGCGAGATCCCCGAGCGCGGCATTGATCCGCTTCGCCTGCAGGCGCACGAGGCGCAAGGCGAGATCCTGCCCCGCCGGGGTGGCGTGGAGATGACGCTGGCGCTTGTCCTGGACGCCGGTGCGCTGCTCGACGAAGCCGGTCTCGACCAGTTCCTTCAGGACGCGGTTGAGGCTCTGCTTGGTGATCTTCAGGATGTCGAGCAGTTCGGCGATGGTCAGGCCCGGGCGGCGCAGGACGAAATGCAGCACGCGGTGATGGGCGCGGCCGAAGCCGTACTCGGCCAGGATCAAGTCCGGGCCGCCGACGAAGTCGCGATAGGCGAAGAACAGGAGCTCGACGAGGTCGTAGGGCACGGCCTCGCCCGTCGCGGCGGGCCCGGCTGCGTCGTCGGGTCGGGGCTGCGTCGGGGCCATCGCATCCGTCCTGAAATTTATGTCAGTGATGTTGACATATCTCAGACGCAAGATTACCGGTCAAGCGCGCTGGGCGACGGATTATGTCGCCAGACGATGTTGCAGCGCAGTATAATTCCGATCTTCGCCCCTCCCGCCATGGTGACGGTGTCAGGGCGCGGCGGATCGGCAGGCCCGGTCGTGCCAACAGGAGCACCCCATGTCAGTCATTCCTTTCGACCAGCGCGACGGCGTCATCTGGTTCGACGGCAAGCTCGTGCCCTGGAAGGACGCCAAGATCCACGTACTGACCCATGGGCTGCATTACGGCTCCTGCGTGTTCGAGGGCGAGCGCGCCTATGACGGCGTGATCTACAAGGGCACCGCGCACTCGCAGCGCTTCCACAAGTCGGCCGAGATCATGGATTTCACGATTCCCTGGTCGGTCGCCGAACTGGATGCGGCGAAGGAACTTTGCCTCAAGGAGAACGGGCTCAAGGACGCCTATATCCGCCCGGTCGCGTGGCGCGGCTCGGAGATGATGGCGGTGTCGGGCCTCAACAACACGATCCATACCGCGATCGCGGTCTGGGAGTGGCCGAGCATGTTCGACATGGCCCAAAAATTGAAGGGCGTGCGCCTCGACGTCGCCGCCTATCGCCGGCCGGACCCAGCCTGCGCGCCGGTCCACGCCAAGGCGGCGGGGCTGTACATGATCTGCTCGCTGTCGAAGCATAAGGCGGAGCGCGCCGGCTATGCCGATGCGATGATGCTCGATTGGGAAGGCAATGTCGCCGAATGCACCGGCGCCAACATCTTCTTCATCAAGGATGGCGTGATCCACACGCCCCTGGCCGACCGCTTCCTGAACGGCATCACCCGCCAGTCGGTGATCGATCTCTGCCGCCAGCGCGGCTTCGAGGTCGTCGAGCGGCGGATCCTTCCCGAGGAGCTGGAAGGCTTCAACGAGTGCTTCATCACCGGCTCGGCGGCGGAGGTGACGCTGGTCTCCGAGATCGGCCCCTATTCCTTCGTCACCGGCAACATGGGCAAGGTGATCATGGAGGATTATTCTGACGCCGTGCGGTCGAAGCCGAAGGCGGCGTGAATGTAGGCCGTCATGCCCGGGCTTGACCCGGGCATCTCAGGCAGGAGATTCTCGGGTCTGCGCTTCGCTTCGCCCGAGAATGACGCTAGTTCGCAGCCGTGCCGACGCTCCGAAACAGCGTGATCCAGTCGTCGCCCGGGATCAGGCGGCATTCGCTCATCGCTATGAAGCCGAGCATGACGAAGCGCGTGCCGTTCCAGCCATAGGAGCCCGAGGCGCCGCAATCGCCGATGCCGCGGCCCTTGGCGTAGAAGCTCACTTGACCCGTCTCGGGGTCGAAATCGGCGTTGACCAGTTCGTTGGCGGGGCTGTTGCCGCTGCCCTCGAAGGCGGCGGGCTTCGCCTTGGCGACATCGCGGCCCGTGACCAGCCAGAACTGACTGTTGACGTTGTAGGCGCCGCGCGAACAGGCGACGACGACCAGCCGGGTCGAATCGTCCAGTGGGAACGCCCCATCGGAACCGTCGGATATCTCCTCGCAGGAGTTGGGCTCGCGCCGGTTCAGCTCGGTGCGCATCGCCTTGACCAGCGCCGCAGCCTGGATCGACGCCAGTGCCTGGCCCGAGGCTGGTTTGCTCGCGATCACGGGTAAGGCGGGGGCAGATGGGGCCGTGCCGGCCGTGCCTTTCCGGATCAGGGCGGTCGGCGTGTTCAGCCGGCCCTGCCGCTCGTCGATCCAGAGCATGGAAGCAACCGAGCCGGCGAGGGAGATCGTGAAGCTTCGCGCATCGACCCGTGCCGTCAGCACCGTCGCCTTGCGCGCGGCCGCGATCAGCGCTTCGGCCTCCGCGGGGGCGATCACGATCTCGGCCACTTCGCCATTGATGCTGGTGGCGGGCAAACGACGGCCGGTGGCGGGAAAGGCTGCGCCATCCAGCACCAGTTCGATGTCGAAGCGGGGTTTCAGCTTTTGCGTTCGCAGCTTCAGAGCGAGCGTAGGGGCGGAGTCCGGGCCGGCGGCGCGGTCAAGACGCAGGAAAGCGACCTCGTCATCGGTCTCCCTCGGCAGCGAGAGCGCGGTGCAATTTCGCGTGTTGTCGCAGCCGGCGATCCAGTCGCGAAAAGTCTTCATCTCGCCCATCTGTGCCTGGGCCGACACGGTCAGCCCCAGCATCAGCGCGCACGCGATCACACCGGCTTCAACTCCAGCGCGCGGCGGCATCGTCATCCTCCTGCTTGGCCTCGACCCAGCCGCCGGTCGTGCCGTCGGCAAGGTGCTCGCGCTTCCAGAACGGCGCGCGGGTCTTGAGATAGTCCATCATGAAATCAGCCGCCTCGAAGGCGGCGCGGCGATGGGCGGAGGTCGCGATCACCAGCACGATCTGCTCGCCCGGCGCGACGAGTCCGTAGCGGTGGATGGCGAGCAGGCCCATCAGCGGCCAGCGCGCGGCGGCTGCCTGCGCGACGCGGGCGATCTCGACTTGGGCCATGCCGGGATAATGCTCGAGCTCGAGCGCCGCCAGCGTGCCACCCTCGTCCCGGCACAGGCCGGTGAAGCTGACCACGGCGCCGATGTCGCGGCGGCCGGCCGAGAGCGCGGCGATCTCGGCGGCGAGGTCGAAATCCTCACGCTGGATGCGGATGACGGGGGTCATGCCGCCCTCTGTCTTTCCGGGGCCGCGCGCAGCGTGGAACCCGGAACCCATGACCGGGTGAGCGAGGACTGCGCCATGTCACGGGCTGAGCCCGGTCGTGGGTTCCGGGTTCGCGCCTTCGGCGCGCCCCGGAATGACAGAGGGACTGTCATCTCAACCGCCCGTCATCGGCGGGAAGAAGGCGATCTCGCGGGCGCCGTCCAGGTGCGCGCCCGGCTTGACGTGGCTCTGGTCGATGGCCGCGCGCACCAGCGTCTCGTCGGCGAAGGCGGCGGCATAGCCTTCGTCGCGGGTTTTCAGCCAGCGCACCAGATCGAGCACGGTATTGACGCCGGCGGGCAGCTCGACCTGCTCATCGGCGAGCCCGACACGCTCGCGCACCCAGGCGAAATAGACCAGTCGGACGCTGCGCGGGACAGCCGCCGCGGCGGAGGGGGCGGGAGCCTGCGTCATGAGCCGCGCGCATCCTCGTCGACCATGTGGCGGATGCCGGCGTTGAAATAATCCCAGCCGGTGTAGATGGTCAGGCCGGCCGCGATCCAGAGCATCACGATGCCGATCTCGGAGTTATAGGGAAGAACCTTGTCGCCCGCCGGGCCGGCTACGAGAAATCCCAGCGCCAGCAGCTGCGCCGTGGTCTTCCATTTGGCGACCTTGCTGACGGGCACGCTGACCTTCAGCTCGGCCAGGAACTCGCGCAAGCCCGAAACGAGGATCTCGCGGCAGAGGATGACGATCGCCGCCCAGATCGCCCAGCCCTTGATCGTCTCGGTATGGACCAGCATCAGCAGCAGGGCGCAGACCAGGAGCTTGTCGGCGATGGGGTCGAGCATCCGGCCGATCGCCGATTGCTGGCTCCAGGCCCTCGCAATCCAGCCATCAAGATAATCCGTCACCGCCGCCGCGACATAGACCGCGAGCGCGATCCAGCGGACCCAATCGTCCTTGGGCCAGAACAACAGCCCGACCACGGCCGGAATCGCCAGGATTCGGCCGTAGGTGAGCAGGTTCGGCAGGGACCACGGTCCGCGCCGGCGGATGGCATCTGGAAGAATCGTCACGGGCATCACCAAAGCAGCCGGGTTGTGACAGCGTCAACACGCAATGAGGCGACTTTGCAGGTCGGCGTCAGCCATCGTGAAAATAATCATGCACCGCCTGGGCCGTGGCGGCATTGACGCCGGGGGTGCGCATGAGATCGTCGAGCTTGGCGCGCTTGATCGCCTTGACCGTGCCGAAGTGCAACAGCAGCGCCCTTTTGCGCGACGGGCCGATGCCCGGGATCTCGTCGAGCGGGTTCTTCATCGTGTCCTTCTTGCGCCGCGCGCGATGCGTGCCGATGGCGAAGCGATGCGCCTCGTCGCGCAGGCGCTGGATGAAGTACAGCGCCGGATCGCGCGGCTGCAGCTTGAAGGGCTCGCGGCCCGCCATGTGGAAGGTCTCGCGCATGGCATTGCGATCCTCGCCCTTTGCGATCGCGACGAGCGGAATGTCCTGGGCGCCGAGCTCGGCCATGATCCGGCGCGCGGCCTCGAACTGGCCCTTGCCGCCGTCGACGATGACGAGGTCGGGGCGGGAGGGAAAGCTGTCGTCGTCGGGTTCGGCGGTTGCCGGAACAGGCGCTTCCCTTCCCCCTTGTGGGGAAGGGAGAGGGATGGGGGTGGTGCCGCCTGTCGGGGGCTCGCCGAGCGGCGCGACCCCCACCTCCAACTCCTCCCCACAAGGGGGAGGAGAGCCGGTCGCGGTCCCCGCTTCCTTCGCCAGCCGCGCAAACCGCCGCTGCAGCACCTCGCGCATCATGCCGAAATCGTCGCCGGCGATGGTGTCGGTGGAGATGTTGAAGGTGCGGTAATGGCTCTTCATGAAGCCGTCCCGGCCGGCGACGACCATGCCGCCGACGGCGTTCGTGCCCATGATGTGCGAGTTGTCGTAGACCTCGACGCGGCGCGGCGGCTTGGCGAGTCCGAAGGCGGCTCCCAGCGCCGCCAGCAGCGAGGTCTGGCCGGCATTGTCGGCGAGCTTGCGCGAGAGCGCCTCGCGGGCATTCTTGCGGGCCATCTCGACGAGATCGACGCGCTCGCCGCGCTTGGGATGGGCGACCTCGACCTTGCGGCCGGCGCGGGCCGACAGCGCCTGCGTGATCAGGTCGATCTCCGCCAGTTCATGCGAAAGCAGCACGAGGCGCGGCGGCGGCTTGTCGTCGTAGAACTGGGTCACGACCGAGGCCAGCACCTCCGCCGGCGTCAGGCTGCGGTCGGCGCGCGGGAAGATGGCGCGGTTGCCCCAGTTCTGCTTGTTGCGGAAGAAGAAGATCTCGACGCAGAACTGCCCGGCCTGCTCGTCGATGGCGAAGACATCCGCCTCCTCGACGCCTTGCGTGTTGATGTCCTGCCCGGCCTGCACGGCCGAGAGCGCCGCCAGCCGGTCGCGATAGCGCGCCGCCTTCTCGAATTCGAGCTCTTCGGCCGCCTCCTGCATGCGGGTCGAGAGCAGCTGCTTCACGTTGGACGAGCGGCCCGAGAGAAAGTCGCGCGCCTGGGAGGCCAGCGCCTGGTAATCGGGGATCGCGATTTCGCCGGTGCAGGGGCCGGCGCAGCGCTTGATCTGGAAGAGCAGGCAGGGCCGGGTGCGGTTCTCGTAGAAGGAATCGGTGCAGGAGCGCAGCAGGAAGGCCTTCTGAAGCGCGTCGATCGTCCGTTCTACCGCCCAGACCGAGGCGAAGGGGCCGAAATAGTCGCCCTTGCGCTGGCGCGAGCCCCTGTGCTTGGCGATCTGCGGCGCCTCGTGGTCGCCGCTCAGCAGGATGTAGGGGAAGCTCTTGTCGTCGCGCAGCAGCACATTGTAGCGCGGCCGCAACTGCTTGATCAGGTTGGATTCCAGCAGCAGCGCCTCGGTTTCCGTCCCCGTGGTGACGAACTCCATATTCGCCGTCTCGGCGATCATGCGGGCCACCGCATTGGTGTGCGCCATGCCGCGCGCATAGGCCGTCACCCGGTTCTTCAGGTTCTTGGCCTTGCCGACATAGAGAACCTCGCCGGCGGTATCGAACATCCGGTAGACGCCGGGCTTGTTGGGCAGATGCTTGGCGAAGCCGGCGATGACCTCGATGCCGTGTTTCAGTGCGCCGGGCGCGGTCTCGCCGAGATCGAGCGCAGGGGTGGGGAAGGCCTCCTCGGCCTCGGGCTCGATGGCGGGCCCGGTGTCCGGCAGGTCGGGTTCGGGCGGATGCTGGGTCGGTTCGCGATTCATCGGCTGCATGTAGGATGCGCCGGGCGTTTCGTCATGTCAGGAGCGTACCCCTGCGGTCGAGACGGAGTGTTGGGCGCATGTCGGCTGAGAATGTGGTGCCCGCTGGTCAGATGATCCTGCTCAACGGGGCCTCGTCGAGCGGCAAGTCGTCGCTCGCGAGAGCCGTTCAGGCGAAGATCGACCGGCCTTTCTGGCACATCTCGATCGATCATCTGCGTGATTCCGGCGTGCTGCCCTCGGCCCGCATCAAGAGCGGCGAGTTCGCCTGGCGCGCGATGCGGGAGCCGTTCTTCATCGGTTTCGAGCAGTCGCTGCTGGCCTATCTGCGCGCGGGCAACAATCTGATCGTCGAGCACATCATGGAGAGCGAAGCCTGGCTGCACCGCCTCGTCGGCATTCTGGCGGGACAGGACGTCTTTTTCGTCGGCGTGCATTGCGACCTCGCCGAGCTGGAGCGGCGGGAGCTGGCGCGCGGCGACCGCCCGATCGGCGATGCCCGGCGCGATTTCTACCAGATCCATGAATACTGCCTCTATGATTTCGAGGTCGATAGCCTGATCGCACCGGAGCGAAACGCCGCGGCCCTCATCGCAGCCTGGCAGGCTCGCGGTCGACCCTCCGCCTTCGAGCGTCTGACGGCGCGCGGCGAAGCGGGGCGCGGCGGATCGGTCGAATCAGATTCATGACGCGCCTGTCGGGGCCTTAAAGTGCCCCCCGGCGCTGTCCTTGGGGGCGGGGCGTTCCCATATGATCGGCAACGCTTCCGCCATTCTTCATTCAGGATGTCCCCCGTGCCCAAAGCCGATCATCTGCGCATTGCCCTGGCCTCGCGCCCCGACGGGCGCCCTGCGCCGGACAACTTTCGGCTGGAGCGGGCGCCGATCCCGACTCCCGGCGAAGGCGAGGTGCTGCTGAAGATCCTCTATCTCTCGCTCGACCCCTATATGCGCGGGCGGATGAGCGCGGCGAAGAGCTATGCCGCGCCGACCGAGATCGGCGCGGTCATGGAAGGCGGCACCGTCGCCGCGGTGCTGGAGAGCCGCCATCCGGGCTTTGCGGCGGGCGATATCGTGCTCTCCTTTTCCGGCTGGCAGTCGCATGCGCTGGCGAAGGGCGATCAGCTGCGCAAGCTCGATCCGGCTGCCGCGCCGGTGACGACGGCGCTCGGCGTGTTGGGTATGCCGGGCTTCACCGCCTATGCGGGCTTGCTGACCATCGGCCAGCCCAAACCGGGTGAGACGGTCGTCGTCGCCGCTGCGAGCGGACCTGTCGGTTCGGCGGTCGGGCAGATTGCACGGATCAAGGGCGCGCGCGCCGTCGGCATCGCCGGCGGGCCGGAGAAATGCGCCGTCGTGCGCGACAGCTTCGGCTTCGACGCCGTGATTGATCACAAGGCGCCGGATTTCGCGGCGCAGCTCGCGGCGGCCTGCCCGGATGGGATCGACGTCTATTTCGAGAATGTCGGCGGCAAGGTCTGGGACGGGGTGTTCCCGCTGCTGAACACCTTTGCGCGCATCCCGGTCTGCGGGCTGGTCGCGCAGTACAACGCCACCGGGGCTTTCGAGGGTCCCGATCGCCTGCCGGTGCTGATGCGGCAGGTTTTGTCGAAGAGCCTGCTGATCCGCGGCTTCATCCAGCGCGAATTCATCGCTCAGCGGCCCGATTTCGAACGCGAGATGGCAGGCTGGATTGCCAGCGGCGCGGTGAAGTACAAGGAAGACATCGTCGAGGGGCTGGAGCAGGCGCCGGAAGCCTTCATCGGGCTGCTCGAGGGCGGCAATTTTGGAAAGCTGATCGTCAAGCTGTGATGGTGGGCGGGGGCGGCTGGGCCTTTTTGCTTGACCTGCCGACGTCGCCTTGCCCAAGTCCCGCCGATCTTGATCCTCCCGCGCCGTCATCCCGGGCGACCGAAGGAGACCCGAGATCCATGCCTGAGCCTTATTCGTAAGGGCTCCGGAATGGATCCCGGATCCGCGCCGCTTTGCGGCTTGTCCGGGATGACGGCGCGTTGGGGCGAACGCCTAAAAGCCGCCTTCACCGCCATCCGGACGCTTTGCCCATGCCAACCTTCGCCATCGCCTTCCCGGTGATCGACCCGGTCGCGCTGCAACTCGGGCCGCTCTCGGTCAAATGGTATGGGCTGGCCTATGTCGTCGGCCTGCTCGGCGGCTGGTGGTATGCGCGCCGGCTGGTGGCGGCCGAGCCGCTCTGGGCCGGGCGCGCCAGGCCCAAGGTCGACGAACTCGACGACATGCTGCTCTTCGTCGCGCTCGGCGTCGTGCTCGGCGGGCGGCTCGGCTTCGTGCTGTTTTACGATCTGGCGCGCTATCTCGAGCGGCCGCAGGACATCCTCGCGATCTGGCAGGGCGGCATGTCCTTCCATGGCGGGCTGATCGGCGCGGCGACCGGCTTGTGGCTGTTCGCGCGCCGTCGCGGTTATCCGGCGCTGTCGGTGTTCGATCTCGCCGCGGCCGTCGTGCCGATCGGGCTGTTCCTTGGGCGCATCGCCAATTTCATCAATGCCGAGCTCTGGGGCCGGCCGGCGCCTGATGTGCCCTGGGCGATGGTGTTTCCAAACGCCGGACCGCTGCCGCGCCATCCGAGCCAACTCTACGAGGCGCTGGGCGAGGGGCTGTTCCTGTTCATCCTGCTGGCGCTGCTGGTGCGGGCCGGCGGGCTGAAGCGGCCCGGCCTCGTCGCCGGCGTGTTCGGGATGGGCTATGCGGTGGCGCGGATCGTCTGCGAGTTCTTCCGCGAGCCCGATCCGCAGCTCGGCTTCCTGTTCGGGGCCTCGGTCGATGCGCTGTCGGGCGGCATCACCATGGGCATGCTGCTCTCGCTGCCGCTGTTCGCGGCGGGGCTCTTTCTCGTGCTGCGCGCCCGCCGGGAGGCCGTGTGAGCGCGCTGAAGGCGGAGCTGATTCGCCTGATCGCGGAGGAAGGCCCGCTTCCCGTCTCGCGCTTCATGGCGCTGTGCCTGGGCCATCCACGACATGGCTACTACATGACGCGCGACCCCTTCGGTGCGCAGGGCGACTTCACCACCGCGCCGGAGATCAGCCAGATGTTCGGCGAGATGATCGGCCTCTGGGCGGCCCATCTCTGGCAGGCGACGGGCTCGCCTTCGCGCTTCGCCCTGATCGAGATCGGTCCCGGACGCGGCACGCTGATGGCGGACATGCTGCGCGCGACGCGAATCGTGCCGGGGTTTCACGCGGCGGCAGCGGTGCATCTGGTCGAGACCAGCCCGGTGCTCCGCGAGATCCAGGCCGCGACGCTTGCCGGCAAGGCGGAGCCGAGCTGGCATGAACGCGTCGAGACCGCGCTGGAGGGGCCCGCTATCATCGTCGCCAACGAACTGCTCGACGCGCTGCCGCTCGACCAATTCGTGATGACGGATCAGGGCTGGCGCGAGCGGCTGGTCGGGCTGGACGGGGAGGGCCGCCTCGCCTTCGGGCTGGCCGCGACGGCCTCCGGTGAGGCGGGGCCCGCGACTGCGCCGCCCGGCGCTATCCTCGAGCAGCCGCTGGCGGCCCTGTCGCTGGTGTCGACCGTGGCATCGCATCTGGCGCGGGCGGGCGGCGGAGCGCTCTTCATCGATTACGGCTCGCTTCAGTCGGGCTTCGGCGACACGCTGCAGGCCATGCGCCGGCACGCCTTCGTCGATCCGCTGGACGAGCCCGGCGAGGCTGATCTGACCGTCCATGTCGATTTCGCGCGGATGGCGCAGGCGGCGCTGCGGGCCGGTGCCGCGACGCACGGGCCCGTCCGGCAAGCGGATTTTCTGCTGGCGCTGGGCCTGGCCGAGCGGGCGGAGGCCTTGTCGAGAAAGGCGACGCCGGAGCAAGCGGCGTCGATCAACTCGGCCTTCGACCGGCTGACCGAACGGGGCGCCACCGGCATGGGCAATCTGTTCAAGGTTCTCGCGGTCTCGCATCCGGGCCTGCCGCCCTTGCCCGGATTTGACCTTCATCGCCTGCCAGAGCAGGGCTGACATGAGCTGCACCTCGCTGAAACCGGACGACACGATGTTCATCACCTCCCCCGATCTTGCCGCCGAGCCTGGCATCCGCCACGCCTTCTTCACGCGCGAGGGCGGCGTTTCGACCGGGATCTACGCCTCGCTCAATGGTGGGCTCGGATCCTCCGACGATGCGGCGGCCATCGCCGAGAATCGCAGGCGGATGGCGGCGCATCTGGCGGTCGAGCCGTCGCATCTCGTCAGCCTCTACCAGGTGCATTCGGCCGATGTGGAGATCGTCGGCGGCCCCTGGCAGGGCGAGCGCCCGAAGGCCGACGCGATGGTCAGCGCTGCGCCCGGCGTCGCGCTGGGTGTCTCGACCGCCGATTGCGGGCCGATCCTCTTCGCCGACAGCGAGGCGCGCGTCATCGGCGCCGCGCATGCGGGCTGGAAGGGGGTGTTCTCGGGAATCGTCGCCTCGACCGTGACCGCGATGGAGAAGCTCGGCGCGCGGCGCGAGCGCATCCTCGCGGTGCTGGGGCCGACGATCAGTGCGAAGGCCTACGAGGTCGGGCCGGAATTCGTCGAGCGCTTCAAGGCGCAGAACGCGACCTATGCGCGCTTCTTCACGGCGTCCGAGCGCGCCGCGCATGCGATGTTCGATCTGCCGGCCTTCATCGGTCTGCGGGCGCAGGAAGCCGGCATCGGGCGCTTCCTCGATCTGTCGCTCTGCACCTATGGCGACGAGGAGCGCTTCTTCAGCTATCGCCGGACGACGCATCGCGGCGAGCCGGATTACGGGCGGCTGATCTCGGCGATCACGCTGGTTTAACCATCACTTCAGGTGCCGAACGACGTCCCTGCTCTGGTGCAGGATGCGAACGATCTCGATGCGGTCGCAAGTCTTGCGGTAGAAGACGACATGAGATCCGACGGGGAATCTTCTGTGGTCTCGTTTGATCTCGTCGCAGGCCGGCCCCATGTCGGGTGTCTCAGCAAGATGCTCGACCGCCCGCTGAATGCGACGGAGATAAACGTTCGCTTGCGATCGGCCCCATTCGCGTTCGGAAAATGCGGATATGTCCTTCAGATCGGCGCTGGCGCGGCGACGGAGGATGTACCGCTTCAAGCGTGCTCCCCCGCCTTTTTTGTTTCCGCTTCGATGAAGGCATCGAAGTCGAACTCTTCATCGAAACCACTCGCCTCGCCCTCGTCGAGCGCGGCGCGCAGGGCGGCGATGCGGGCCTCCTGATCCTCGAGCAGGCGCAGGCCAGCCCGCACGACCTCGCTGGCGGAGCCGTAGCGACCCTTCTCGACCTCCGATTCGATGAAGCTGACGAAATGGTCGCTGAGGCTGATCGAGGTGTTCTTGCCCATGGCCTGACCCGAGACGTTACCAAAATCGAGTATAACGCTGCTCGCCAACCCTGTCATGCGTGGCTGCGGCTTTCCTCGATTTCGCGGGCCGCTATCGTGCGTGTCCTCGCCGAGCCGAAAGACGCCCATGCCCCGCGCCATCGACTACTATTTCTCGCTGCATTCGCCCTGGACCTATCTCGGCCACGCGGCCTTCCTCGATATCGCCAAGCGCCATGGCTGCATGATCGTCTATCGGCCGGTGCCGCTGCGGGCGGTCTTCGACGAGACGGGCGGCCTGCCGTTGCCGAAGCGCCATCCGGTGCGCCAGCGCTACCGGCTGATGGACCTGCAGCGCTGGCGCGTGCGCCGCAACGTGCCGCTGGTGCTGCAGCCGAAGCATTTTCCGTTCGATCCCTCGCTCGCCGACCGCTTCCTGATCGCGGTCGTGCAGGCAGGCGGGGATCCGGGCCGCTTCATGGGCGAGATCATGGCCGGCGTCTGGTCGCGCAACGAGGACATGACGCAGCCCGGGGCGGTGGCCCGGGTGGCCCAGTCCTGCGGCTTCGATGCGCAGGCTCTGGCGCTCGCGGCCGACAGCGAAGCGGTGGTGCAAAGCTATGAGGGCACTATCGCGGCTGCGATCGCCGCCGGTGTCTTCGGCGCGCCGAGCTATGTGCTCGATGGCGAGGTGTTCTGGGGTCAGGACCGGCTCGAACTGCTCGACAGCGCGCTCGCCAGCGGCCGGGCGCCCTACCGACCGGATCCGGACGCCTGATCGCGCGTCAGCCGACGATGTCGGGCGTGCGCCAGCCGAGATGCTGCCCGGCATCGACGGCGACCATCTGGCCGGTGATCGCGCGCGCCTGCGCCAGATACAGCACCGCCTCGGCGATCTCGCGCGGGTCGATCGTGCGCTGCAGCAGCGTTCCGGCGGCCTCCTGCTCCATGGCCTCGGGCCCGTCATGGGGATTGGGCAAGGTCGGTCCGGGGCCGACCGCATTGACGCGGATCCGCGGCGCCAGCGCCTGGGCCATGGTCTTGGTCGCCGTCAGCAGGGCTGCCTTGGTCAGGGTGTAGGAGTAATACTGCGGCGTCAGCTTCCAGACGCGCTGGTCGATGATGTTGACGATCGCGCCATGGCGCCCCGCGGGCAGGTGGTTGGCGAGCGCGCCGGCCAGCACAGAGGGGGCGCGCAGATTGATCGAGAACTGGCGGTTCCAGGTGGCGACGTCGATGGCGGTTACCTCGTCGATCAGGAAGCTCGAGGCATTGTTGACGAGCAGGGTCACCGGACCGAGCGCCGCCTCGACAGACGGCACCAGAGCCGCAACGGCTGCAGGGTCGACCAGATCGGCCTGCACCACAATGGCACGGCCGCCGCGCTGAATGATCGCGTCGGCCAGGGCCTGTGCTTCCGCACGGGCGCTGCCGCAATGGATCGCGACGGCATAGCCGGCCTCGGCCAGTCGCTCGACGATGGCACGCCCGATGCGCCGCGCCCCACCCGTCACCAGAGCGACTTCAGACATCGGGCGTCTCCCTCGACGACGCGGCCGGCGTCCGGCGGGATGCCGCCGCGGCCTGCTCGGGCGCGCGGCGCTGCAGCCGCCGCTCCCAATGCTTGGCGACCCTGAGATAGCGATAAAAGGCGTAGTTCATCGCGGTCATGAAGCCGTAGACGCCGCGCAGGGCGTGGCGGCGGCCAATATAGGCCTTGATGAAGTTGGCGGGGAACTCGACGGCGAGTCGAAACACCGAGAGCCAGACGCCGCGCTTGTCGAGGTCATCGGCCTGGGCATCGCTGTAGCTGTTGAGCTTGGACATCTGCTCCCCGAGCGAGCGCACCGAATAATGATGCACCGTGCCCTTGAGCCGGGCGATGCGGGCGCCGGGCGCGAGATCGACGCGGTCATGCACGGGCGAGGGCGAATAGCGCCCCTTGTCCCGTCGATACAGACGCACGGGCGCGAGCGCGTAGGCGAAGCGATGCGGGGCGCGCTCACCGGGAAAGATCTCGGCGATTCGCAACTCATAGGCGTCGGCCGCCGGGCCGCTGCCGGCAAACAGCGCCGCGATCTCGGCCACCATCGCCGGCGGCACCACCTCGTCGGCGTCGAGATTCAAAAGCCAGTCATGGCGGCACTGGTCTTCGGCGAACTGCTTCTGGAGACCGTATCCCGGCCAGGGATTGGGGATGACGCGGGCGCCGAGGCGCGCGGCGAGGTCCTGGGTGCCGTCGTTAGAGCCGGAATCGACCAGCACGATATCGTCGCTGAGGCTCCGGACCGCCTCGATCGTCCGCTCGATGCGATCGGCCTCGTCGCGCGCGATGATGAAGATCGAAAGCAGCGGCACCTTCGGGTCTCGTTTTCTGACTGTTTCGTCGTGGCTTAAGCACGGGCCACAGGGGGCTGCAAGCGACGCCGGCGAAATGTGGCGAGATTGGGAACCTTGGTGGATCCACCGCGTTTCCGTTTAAGCCCATTGGGCCAGCTCACGGATTCGTTAGTATTCGCTTTACCATTAGCTGTGCTTTAACAATCCTTAACAGGGTTTTATACATTCGCCGCAGTCATCGCAATCGTGCCGCATTTCTGCCGCGGTCTGCAGGGCAGATGTGCTTCCAAGGCAACAGACAAAACCGGCGATTGGTCTTATAACATCGTCATCGAGTTCACCCGCCGGCCTCGCCGGCAAAGCGACGTCCCTAGGAGTTCCATTATGAAGAAGTTTCTGCTTTCGACCGTTGCCGTGCTCGGTCTCGTCGCCGCCGGCGCCGCTTCCGCCGCCGACCTGCCGTCCCGCAAGGGCCCGGTGATGGCCCCGGTTTACGCTCCTGTGTTCACCTGGACCGGCTTCTACGTCGGCGCCAACGCCGGCTACGGCTTCGGCAACGTCAATGCCGGCACCGTGTTCGGCAACCGGACGGTCAGCATCGGCGATCTCGACGGCTTCATCGGCGGTGGCCAGGTCGGCTACAACTACCAGATGGGCCAGTTCGTTGTCGGCATCGAGGCTGACCTCCAGGGCGCCGACCTGAACTCGGGCTCGAGCGCCTTCGGTGACCGCGTTCGCACCGACTACTTCGGCACGGTTCGTGGCCGCGTCGGTCTCGCCTTCGACCGCTTCATGCCCTACGTCACCGGTGGTTGGGCTTACGGCAACGTGAAGACCACGATCGGCGGCATCGGCTCGACCGACAAGACCCACACGGGCGGCTACGCCGTCGGCGGCGGTCTCGAGTACGCCTTCACCAACAACTGGACCGCCAAGGTCGAGTACCTCTACGTCGATCTCGGCGAGAAGAACGTGTTCAACTCGGGCGTGAAGGTCGGCACCGACTTCTCCGTCGTCCGCGCCGGCCTGAACTACAAGTTCTAGTCTGCTTCCCCTCACGGGGACAAAAGAACCCGGTGGCTTCGGCCACCGGGTTTTTTGGTTGTCAGTGGTGACGGGCTGCCGACCGCTTGCCGGGCGGCCGGCGGTCCGGCTCAGCCCTTGAACCGCGTCGCCTCGAAGGCCGGGACCTTGGCGGCGAAGGCGTCGAGCCAGGCGACCAGTGCGGGATGATCGGCGCGCCACGTGCCGGCAAAGCGCAGATCGAGATAGCCGAGCGCGCAGGCGAGCGCGATCTCGCCGATCCGGGGTCGGTCGGGATAGGCGGGCGGAGCGGCTTCGAGCGCGGCCAGCGCGCGCGAGACCTTGCCCGCCTGGTTGGCGACCCAGGCGGCGTTGCGGCCTTCCTCCGGCCTGAACCGGGTCTCGTAGATCTGGAGCAGCGCGGCGTCGCAGAGCCCGTCGGCCAGCGCCTGCAGCCGCAGTTGCGCAAAGCGGTCGTCGCCGGCCGGGATGAGGCGACTGCCGCCGGCGAGATGGTCGAGATAATCGACGATGACGCGCGAATCGAACAGCGTCATGCCGTCCTCCAGCACCAGAGTCGGGATCTTGCCCAGCGGGTTCTGCTGACGCAGCGGCTCGGCTGGATCATTGGTGTCGGCGACGACGATCTCGATCCGGTCCAGCAGGCCGAGTTCGGAAGCCGCCATCTTGACCTTGCGGCCAAAGGGGGAGGCGGGGGAGGAACGGAGAATCAGCATCGTCAGGGCCTCAGGCAACGGGCGGTTCAGCCGTCCGGACGGATCGGCTCGCAAAGATAGCGCGGCTGCGGCCCCTGGGCGAGGCGCTCCGTGAGGGCAGGCAGGATGATTCGGGCTTCGTCGGCGAGCATCCAGGGCGGGTTGACGATCAGCATGCCGGTGGCGCTGAGCCCGCCTGCGGCCTCGGGGCGGTCGACGTCGATTTCCAGCCGCAGCAGACGGCTGATCCCGGCCTGGTTGAGCCCCGCCAGCAGATTGGCGACCGCGAGCTTGTCCTTGACCGGGTACCAGAGCGCATAGATTCCCGTCGGCCATTTGCGATGGGCTGCGATCAGTTCGGCCTCCAGCGTGGCGAACTCGTCCTTGTCCTCGAAGGGCGGGTCGATCAGCACCAGCCCGCGCCGCTCCTTGGGCGGAACATTGCCGCGCAGCGCGTTCCAGCCGTCGATCGCCAGGGCCTTGCAGCGCTCGTCGCGGCCGATCGCCTGGAGCAACTTCTTGTGGGTCTGCGGGTGGAGTTCGGCGGCGATCAGCCGATCGTCGGGGCGCATCGCGTGGCGGCAGAGCCAGGGCGAACCCGGATAGGCCTCGGCGCCATAGAGCGCGCGCGCGCCGGCGACGGCATCGTGCCAGGGCTTGAGCAGCACCTCGACGGCCGGCGCCAGAGGCGAACGGTCGATCCGCGCCACGCCGTCCTTCCATTCATGCGTCCGCAGCGCCTCTTCCGAGCCGAGATCGTAGCGGCCTGCGCCGGCATGGGTGTCGACGACGCGATAGGGTGTCGGCTTGGCGTTGAGATGCGTCAGGATGCGCGTCAGAACAACGTGCTTGAGGACATCGGCGAAGTTGCCGGCATGGAAGCCGTGGCGGTAATTCATGCCGCGCTCTTACGCCGGTTTGCAGCGTCTGTCAGCGCGGTGCGTTCACGGTGATGTCGCGCGTGCGGCAGCCGGAGCGGTCGACCTCCTCGCACATGCGGAAATCGCGCAGATCCTTGCTGAGGCAGATGCGGACCTCCTGCAGCACGCCGCGCCGGCAGGCGACCGACATCATATCGGTGCGCAAGCCCGGATTGGCGGCCACAAAAGCGCGTTCCAGGTCAATCGCGGTCCAGTTCTGGTCGCGATCGGCCTTGGCCAGCGCCGGGGGAATCACGACCTTGTCGCGGGCGCGCCGCGTGTCGGCAAAGTAATCGCCCGGGCTCGAACCCGCGCAGGTGCCGTGTTTGCGCCATTGGTGTCGGGCGAGGCCCTCGCTCGGGAACAGGCCCCTGGCCTGATCGAGCGCGATTCGCGACGGCGTGCGGCCGGCCGGGCCGCATTCGCTGGGAAAGCCGCGTTCGTTCTGCGGCCAGAGACCGTGGACGACGAAGCGCAGCCCGGCGCCCTCGGCGCATTGCTCGCGGTTGCGGTCCCGCTCTCCGTCGAGTTCGCAAAAACCCGGCGACCAGGACAGGGCCAGCACATAGAAGTCGAAATCGCCGGGCTCGCCGCCGCGCTGGTTGCGCGGCTGGGCCGACGCGTCGGCCAGCAACCCCAGCAGGATCGGGAGCGCGAGGGCGATGCGCAGGAGGGCCATGGCGCTGCCGACCCGACTCAGGGGCGGGCCATCTTGCAGTCGGGCGCGTAGCTGCGATGGCGGTCGAGGCCGCTGACGCACCAGTTGACGTTCCAGGTCCAGCCGAACAGGCCGAGATTCTCGCGCACGGAATAATCGACGCGGTGGATCGTGCCGTCGTTCAGCGCGACCCGCCCCGTGCAGAAGCGGCGCGGGATGAAATCATCCCCGAGCGGCCGAAACCCGATCGGCTTGATCTTGTCATAGGCGACGGCCCGCAGCGGGCCCCAGAACTTGGCTTCCCGCGAGTTGAACCAGCTGGTGATCTCGCCGAGCACGGCCGGGTCCTCGCAGGCGGGCAGAGCGCCGTACATCGGGTTGATGCGGTTCTCGGCGGCATCGGCCGGGTTGACCAGGCGGCGGCCCGAAGCCTCGGCGGTGACGCCCGCCGTCAGGAGCGCGAGGGTGGCGAGGGCGGTTCGCAGCAGGGCGCGGCGCATGGGTGAAGGCCTCGTGGAGGGGCGAAGACGATGCCGCACGATGGCCGCGGCCGCCCGGAGGGTCAAGGCGCGCGAGACGCAGGCGACGCATCGAGGCGCGGGCTGTGGCATTTCGATCCGGCGGTGCAGGCATTCCATGCAGCGCCGGGGGCTGGTGCGCCGGCCACGGATCGCCGACAGTCGCGGCCCCTTTCGGGACGGAGGACGACATGACGACGCGACCTGAGGACCTGGCCAAGGCGATCGCGGACCCTGCCGATCTGCGGGCGCATATGGGCGCAGTCAATCCGCTGGCCGAGCGAAAGGTGCTCGACCGGCTGGACGGGTTCTGCCGCGATTTCATCGCGCTGTCGCCCTTCCTCGTTCTGGCGACCTCGGACGGGGAGGGCCGTGCGGATGCCAGCCCGCGTGGCGATGCGCCGGGCTTCGTCACGGTTCTCGACGAGCGGACGCTGTTCATCCCCGACCGGCGCGGCAACAACCGGGTCGACAGCTTCGGCAATGTGCTGGCGGCGCCGGGCGTCGGGCTGATCTTCATGGTGCCGGGCATCGCCGAGACGCTGCGGGTCAACGGCCAGGCCCGGCTGACGCGCGATTCCGCCCTGCTCGAACCGGCGACCGTGCAGGAGCGGACCCCGACGCTCGGCCTGCTGGTCGATGTCGAGGAGGCCTTCTTCCACTGCGGCAAGGCGCTGATCCGCTCGAAGCTGTGGGATCCGCCGGCTCAGGTCGAGCGCAGCCGCTTCCCGACGTTGGGGCGCATCATGTCCGAGCAGACCAAGGCCGTCGGCGTCGCGGAGGCCGAGGCCAATCTCGAAGAGGCCTATCGGACGCGGCTCTACTGAGAGAGGGCTTTGCCGTTATTCTCGGGCGGAGCGAGCGCAGACGCGAGAACCTCCGGCCGGATGAGGCGCTGGAGCCTCTTTGTCACGTCATGGCCGGGTCAAGCCCGGCCATGACGCATTGTCCTCAGAACGAGGCTTCCAGCATCGCGGCATAGTCTGCGGCAGTGGCCGGGCGCGGATTGGTGGCGCTCGAATGGTCCTTGGTCGCGGCCTCGGCGATCGCGGGAATGACGCCGCGCGGCAGGCCCATGGCCGAGAGGCTGGCGGGCATGCCGAGGCGCGCGACGAGAGCCGCGATCCAGGTCGCGAGATCGGTGTCGGCGGGCAGGTCCAGCACCTTGCGGATCTCGGCATATTTGGCCTTCGCGTCCGGCGCGTTGAAGCGCAGCACGGCGGGCAGCAGCACGGCGTTGAGCGTGCCGTGATGCAGCGAGACCTCCTTCAGTCCGCCGAGCGGATGGGACAGCGCGTGGACGGCCCCTAACCCCTTCTGGAAGGTCAGGCCGCCCTGGAGCGCGGCCATCATCATCTCCTTGCGGGCCTCGCGGTCGCTGCCGTCCTTCACCGCGCGTTCGATGAAGGCCACCGCGCGCTTGAGGCCGTCGAGCGCGATCGCCTCGGCGGGCGGATTCTCGCGCGGGCTCAGATAGGTCTCGATGCAGTGGGTCACGGCATCCATGCCGGTGGCGGCGGTGAGCCAGGCCGGCAGGCCCAGCGTCAGCTCGGGGTCGCAGATCGCGAGCCTTGGGATCAGGTGGGGCGAGATGAAGCCGAGCTTGCGGCCGTCCTTCAGGGTGATCAGCGCGGCGCGGCCGACCTCGCTGCCGGTGCCCGAGGTGGTCGGCACGGCGATGACGGGGGCGACGGCGGACGTCACCTTCGGGATGCCGCCGAGGATCGCGGCATAGGTCTCCAGAGGGCCGTCATGGGTCGCCAGCAGCGCCACGCCCTTGGCGAGGTCGATCGGCGAGCCGCCGCCGATCGCGACGAGCCCGTCGCAGCCGTGCTCGCGATAGAGCCCGAGCGCGGCCTCGACGGCTTCCTCCGTCGGGTTGGTCGGCGTGCCCTCGAAGACCGGGGCGGCGGCGAGAGCCGGCGAAACGGCCTGCACCTTGGCGACGAGGCCCGCAGCGACAATGCCCTTGTCGGCGATGATCAGCGGCCGGGCGACGCCGAGCCCGGCCAGATCCGCCGCGATGCCGTCGATCTCGCCATAGCCGAACTTGACGGTGGTGAGGTAGGTGATCAGGGCCATGGAGATGTCCTTCGCCGTTGCTGTGGGAGGGGCGCGCCGGTCAGGGCGCGGCGAGCGTGGGTTTGGCCGCCGCGGCGCGGCGTTCGAGAACGATCAGCACGAGCCCGGCCGCCACGATAAGCGCCGCGCCCGCCAGCATGGCTGGTGTCGGCCAGTCGTCGAAGACCAGCCAGCCGAAGACCAGCGCCCAGACGATCAGCGTATACTGGTAGGGTGCCAGGACCGAGGCCTCGGCCAGCTTGAGCGAACGCGTCACGCACAGATGCGCGACCATCGCGACGATGCCGAGCAGGCCGAGCAGGACGAAGTCGCGCGGCGTCGGCTGGACCCAGCCGAAGGGGGCGAGGGCGAGCCCGATCAGCAGCGTGCCGAAGGTCTGCAGCCCGACCAGCGTGACGTCGGGCGTCTCGCGCAGATAGCGGCCGGCGATCATCAGCAGCGCGAACAGGATGCTGCCGAGGAGAGCGATCAGCGCCGGCCAACTCAGGCTCGCACCCGTCGGGTCGAGTGCGATCACCACGCCGACGAAGCCAGCCGCGACCGCCAGCCAGCGCGGCAGATCGACCTTCTCGCCGAGCAGCAGCGCCGCGAAGACGACCGCCCAGACCGGCGCCGCCATCCAGATCGTCATGGTGTCGGCAAGCGGCAGATAGACCACGGCCGCGTAGAACAGCGCCGATTCGGAGGCGCCCAGCGCGACACGCAGCGCCTGGAGCCCCGGCTTGGCTGGCCGCAGCGTGCGCATGACGCCCTGCCTGACGATGAAGGGCGCGAGCACGACCAGCGCGGCGGCGCTGCGGATCAGCAGCAATTGGCCCACGGTGTAGGTGGCGACCAGCCATTTGCCCATCACGTCGTTGAGCGAGAACAGCAGGATGCCGAAGAGCATCATCGCAATGCCGGCGAGGGTCGCGTTGCGGGTGGGCATGGGGCCTTCGAACCGTGGCGGATGCACTCCGCAATGGCGGAGGCCGCCTTGAGGATCAAGCGCGCTCGCATCGGAGGGGGCAGACCGGAAGCGCCGCACAATAATTCGCTATTGACTTAATTAAGCTAAGTATGAATTATCGATCCATGGACGCCTTCACCGCCCTCGCCGATCCGACCCGCCGCCGCATCGTCGAGATGCTGGCGCAAGGCGCGCTCTCGGCCGGCGAGATCGGGGAGGGGTTCACGGTGTCGGCACCGGCGATCTCGCAGCATCTGAAGACGCTGCGCGAAGCCGGGCTGGTGCGGGTCACGGTCGCCGGCCAACGGCGCATCTATGCGCTCGATCCCGACGGCATCGATCAATTCGACCAGTGGGTCAGGCGCGTGCGCGCCTTCTGGCCCGATCGTCTGGCGGCTCTGGAGGCCGCGTTGCAACAGCCCGATCCGGGCGAGGAGGCGTGATGCAGACGGATGCAATCGCAGCGAAGACCCGCGAAGCGACGACCGGCAAGGCCTATGGCGAGGTTCTGGACAGTGGCGCGGTGCGCTTCGAGCGGCTGCTGCCCGGGCCGATCGAACGCGTCTGGGCTTATCTCGTCGAGGGCGAAAAGCGGGCGACCTGGTTCTGCGGCGGTGAGACGGAGGCGCGGGTCGGCGGCAGGATCGAGCTGTTCTTCAAGCATTCGCAGATCACGAACGAGCCGCCGCCCGAAAGCGCCCGCAAGATGCACGACGAAGGCGCACTGATGAGCGGCACTGTCACGGTCTGCGACCCGCCTCATCGGCTCGCCTTCAACTGGGTCGGCATGGGCGACCCGGACTCGGATGTCGAGATCGAGCTCGCTCCGGTCGGCGACAAGGTCCGCCTCGTGCTGATCCATCGCCGGCTGGCGACGAAGCACCGGATGGCGATGGTCTCCAGCGGCTGGCACCTGCATCTGGGCCTGCTCGAGGACCAACTGCTCGGGCAGCCGCCGCGTGCCTTCTGGTCGGTGCATGAGGGGCTGATGGCGCAGTATGCGCAGATGCAGCAGGAGGGTGCCCTGTAAGGCCGGCCCGTAGAACCCGAGGCAACCAAGGGCCGTGTGCCGGCCGGCGAGCGGCTGTGTCGGCCCTACAGACTCGCCGCTGCCCGCGCCGCCTGGTCGTACTGGCCCGAGAGCGAGCGCATCGCGGCGGCGATCTCGGAGATGCGGGCGGGGTCGACGCCGGTGGCGAGGATCGACTTGACCAGGAGCTGTTCGCGGATCCGGGCGTAAGCCCGGCACGCCTCCTCGCCGGCGGGCGTCACCGTGACGGTCTTTTCCTTGCCCTTCCGGCCGGCCTTCAGCAGCTTGAGCCGCTCCAGCTTCTTGAGCGCATAATTCACCAGATGGGTGTCCTCGATGTTGAGGACGAGGCAGATGTCCGCCAGGCGCTTGGCCTTGCCACGGTGATTGACGTTGTGCAGCACCAGCACGTCGAGCGGGGAGAGGTCGGGCAGCCCGCCGGCCGCCATGCCGCGCACCATCCAGCGATGGAAGGCGTGCACGGTCATGCTCATCGCGAATTCGAATTCCGACAGAGCCGGCATCGCGCCCGCGGCCAGATGGCCGGAGGAGACGATGGGGCCGAGATCGTCGGGGAAAGGCTTTGGTTCTGGCATGGCTGAGGCGCCCGTCATTCTCGGGCGGCGCCAGAGCGCCGACCCGAGAATCTCCTGCAGGAAAGCCTCCTGTGGGAGATGGTCGGGGCAAGCCCGACCATGACGCGGTTCGTCACATCTTCTTGTAGGCGTCGACGATGGCCTGGCCGTCGGCACCGGCCTTCTTCAGCCAGTCGGCGGTCAGGGTGTCGCCGGCCTTCTTGAAGCCCGCGGCGAGTTCGGCGCTCGGAGCCTGGACCTTCATGCCCTTGGCCTTGAGCTGGTCGAGATACCAGCCCGACTTCTCCTGCCACATCTTCCAGCCGCGCTCTTCGGCGGTGGCCGAGGCCTTCAGGATGGCGTCCTGCGTCGCCTTGTCGAGGCCGGCGAAGGCGGCCTTGTTGACGAAGGTGGCGTTCTTCGGGATCCAGGCCTGGACGTCGTAGAAATGCGTCAGCGACTCCCAGACCTTGGAATCATAGCCCGTGCCGCCCGAGGACATGAAGGAGTTGACGACGCCGGTCGCCAGCGCCTGCGGCAGTTCGGCCGCCTGGATCGTCACCGACTGCATGCCGAGCAGATCGCCCAGCCGCGCCGTGCCGACATTGTAGGAGCGCCACTTCTGGCCCTTCATGTCGTCGATCGTGTTGATGTCCTTCTTGGTGTAGACGCCCTGCGGCGCCCAGGGAACCATGAACAGGAGCTTGATGCCCTGGCTGTCGAGCTTCTTCTCCACGGCCGCCTTCGAGGCCGCATAGAGTTTCTTCGCCTCGGGAAAGGACGCCGCGAGGAAGGGCACGACATCGATGCCGAAGATCGGGTCCTCGTTCTCGTGGATCGAGATCAGGACTTCGCCCATCTGGGCCTGGCCGCTCTGGACGGCGCGCTTGATCTCGGGCGCCTTGAAGAGCGAGGCGCCGGGATGGACCGTGATGGCGAGCTTGCCGCCGGTCGCAGCTTCGACATCCTTGCCGAACTGGATGAGGTTCTCGCTGTGGGGGTTGTCGATCGGATAGGCGGCCGGCAGGTTCCACTTGGTCTGCGCGGCGGCGGGCGCCGCGAAGGCGAGCGCGCTGACGCCGAAGGCGAGGGCGGCGGCGCTGAAGGTTCTGCGATTGATCATGATCTTATTCCCTCTTTTGTTGCTTGGTTGCTTGGTCGAAAGGCATCAGTCCGGGAAAGCGAGCTTGGGCAGATAGAGCACGATCTGCGGGAAGGTCGTGATGATGAAGACGGCGATGTTGAGCAGAATGAAGAACGGAAACGCGGCCTTCGCAACCGTCCAGGTGTCCCGCCCGCTCATGTTCTGCAGCACGAAGAGGTTGAAGCCCACCGGAGGGGTGATCTGCGCCATCTCGACATGGATGATCAGGTAGACGCCGAACCAGACCAGGTCGAAGCCGGCCTCCTTGACCATCGGCAGGACAATCACCGCCGTCAGCACGATCATCGAGATGCCGTCGATCAGGCAGCCCAGGATGATGTACATCACGGTCAGCGCCAGCACGAGCATGTGCGGCGAGAGGGCCTGGCCCTTGACCCAGTCGGCCAGCGCGGCGGGGATGCCGGTATAGGCCATGGCCGCCGTGCAGAAAGCCGCGCCCGCCAGGATCAGCATGATCATGCAGGTCAGGCGCGTCGCGCTCATGATGCTCTCGTAGAGCGTCTTCCAGGTCAGCGTGCCGCTCCACCACGCCAGGAAGAGCGCACCGGTGACGCCCCAGGCGGCGCATTCGGTCGCGGTGGCGAAGCCCAGCACGAGCGCCAGGAAGACCGCCGCGATCAGCAGCAGGCAGGGCGCCAGCTTGGCCGACTGCCTGAGCTTCTCGAAGAAGGGCAGCGAGGGATCGCGCGGCGGCGTCTTGTCGGGGTTGAGCAGCGACCAGATGATGACGTAGCCCATGTACAGCGCCATCACGAGCAGGCCGGGCAGGAAGCCGCCGAGGAAGACCTGCAGCACCGAGACATTGGCGGTGACCGCGTAGACCACCATCGGGATCGAGGGCGGGATCAGCAGGCCGAGCGTGCCGGAGCCGGCGAGCGTGCCCAGGCTCAGGCTTTCATTGTAGCCGCGCTTGCGCAGCTCCGGCAGCGAGATCTTGCCGATGGTCGCCACGGTGGCGGCCGAGGAGCCCGAGACGGCCGCGAAGATCCCGCAGCCGATGATGTTGGTGTGGATCAGCCGGCCGGGCAGCCATTGCAGCCAGGGCGAGAGGCCCTGGAACATCTGCTCGGACAGCCGCGTCCGGAACAGGATCTCGCCCATCCAGATGAAGAGCGGCAGGGCGGCCAGCGTCCAGGAGCTGGCGCTGCTCCAGACGGTGGTGGCCAGCACCTGGCCGATCGGAACGTCGGTGACCAGCACCATGGCGAGCAGGCCGACGAGGCCAAGGCCGACGGAAATCCAGACGCCGCTGCCGAGAACAAGGACGAGGAAGCCGAGCAGGATGAGGGCGAGAATAGGCAGGGACATCAGACGCTTCCACCCTGGGCAATGCGTTCGATCAGCTCTTCGGCCGACTTCGGCGGTTCCGGCTCGTAGGTCGGACGCCCGCCACGGGCGACGATAACGAACTCGTCGAGGATGGCGATGAGCAGGATGGCGAGGCCCGCAACCAGCCCGAGCTGGGGAATCCAGAGCGGAACGGCGACGACGCCGGTCGACATGTCGAAATACTGCCAGGAATCATGCGCGAGCTTGCCGGCCTGGAAGGTGAAATAGCCGATGAACAGTGTTGCGGTGCCCAGCGAGAACAACTCTGCCGCCCTGCGCCTGGGGCCGCTCAGCCGTTCGATCAGCAGGCCGACGCGGATCATCTCGCCGCGCTTGAAGGTGTGGGCGAGGCCGAGAAACGCCATCGCGACCAGGGCCCAGCCGGTGAAGTCGTCGCCCGACGGCACGTTGAAGTTGATCTCCCGGCCGACGGAGAGCAGCATCATCAGCGCGAAGATCACGACGAGGAAGGCGCCGGCGAGATAGCCGGCGGCGAGGTAAAGGCCGTCGAGGAAACGCCGCATCAGACGCCGCGCCCCATGGAGCGAGCGCGCACTGCGCCTGCGGTTGCCAGGACTGTCGCCATCATTGCATCCTCCGCCTCGTGGCCGTCCGGCCCCTCAGCCATGTTCCGGTCACAATTGCGATCGTATCGACCGAAACCTCCTTGTCAACAACACATCGACAATTTATCGATGAAACGTCAGAGACGCTGGTTTTGCGTCAGATCAGGGGATGTCGGGGATGTCGTTTTCGCGTTGGGACTTCTGGATCGACCGGGGCGGCACCTTCACCGATGTGATCGGCCGTGATCCCGCACGCAAACTTCACGCCAGGAAGCTGCTGTCGGAGAATCCGGGCGCCTATCGCGACGCGGCGGTGCAGGGAATCCGCGACCATCTCGGGCTGAAGGCGGGCGAGCCGATCCCGCCCGGGCTGGTCGGCGAGGTCCGCATGGGCACGACGGTGGCGACCAATGCGCTGCTCGAGCGCAAAGGCGACCGGACGCTCCTGGTCACGACCAAGGGTTTCCGCGACGCGCTGCGCATCGGCTACCAGGCGCGGCCCGACATCTTCGCCAAGGAGATCATCAAGCCCGAGCAGCTCTATGACGCCGTGGTCGAAGTCGATGAGCGCGTGCTGGCGGACGGCGTGGTCGAGCAGGCGCCGGACGAGGCGGCGATCCGCACCGCGCTGCAGGCGCAGTTCGATGCCGGCTTCCGGGCTGTCGCCATCGCCTTCATGCATGCCTATCGCTATCCGGCCCATGAGCAGGTCGCGGCCAGGATCGCCCGCGAGATCGGCTTCCCGCAGGTCTCGGTCAGCCATGAGGTCTCGCCGCTGATCAAGCTGGTCGGCCGCGGCGATACCACCGTGGTCGATGCCTATCTCTCGCCGATCCTGAGCCGCTATGTCGCGCAGGTGTCGGAAGAGCTCGACATCGCCCGCACCGGCGCACGGCTGATGTTCATGATGTCCTCGGGCGGGCTCACCGCCGCCGAACTCTTCCAGGGCAAGGATGCGATCCTGTCCGGCCCGGCCGGCGGCGTCGTCGGGCTGGCCGAAACCGGCCGCTCCGCCGGCTTCGACAAGGTCATCGGCTTCGACATGGGCGGCACCTCGACCGATGTCGCCCATTTCGACGGCGAGTATGAGCGCGCCTTCGAGACGGAGGTCGCCGGCGTGCGGATGCGCGCGCCGATGATGCTGATCCATACGGTCGCGGCCGGCGGCGGCTCGATCCTGCATTATGACGGCGCGCGCTTCCGCGTCGGGCCCGATTCCGCCGGCGCCAATCCGGGGCCGGCCGCCTATCGCCGTGGTGGGCCGCTCGCTGTGACCGATGCGAACGTCATGGTCGGCAAGCTGATCCCGGCCTACTTCCCGCCGATCTTCGGCGAGAAGCGCGATCAGCCGCTCGATGTCGAGGCCGTGAAGGCGAAGTTCGTGGCGCTTGCGGCGGAGGTCGGCGACGGCCGCAGCCCCGAGCAGGTCGCCGACGGCTTCATCCAGATCGCCGTCGCCAACATGGCGGAGGCGATCAAGAAGATCTCGGTCCAGCGCGGCTACGACATCACGCGCTATGCGTTGAACTCGTTCGGCGGCGCCGGCGGGCAGCATGCCTGCTTGGTGGCCGACGCGCTCGGCATCAAGACCGTGCTGCTGCATCCGTTCTCCGGCCTGCTCTCGGCCTATGGCATGGGCCTCGCCGAGATCCGCGCGACGCGGACGGCTGCGCTCGACGTAGCCCTCGACGGAGGTGCCCAGGCGGCGGTCGAGGCGGCGGCAGCCGGGCTCGCGGCCGAGACCCGAGCCGAGGTGTCGGGCCAGGGCGTGCCAGATGGCGACATCGCGATCCTGACCCGCGCCCATGTCCGCTATGCCGGCACCGACACCGCCATCGCGGTGGCGGCCGGCACGCCCGACGCCATGAAGGCGGCGTTCCAGGCGGCGCACAAGGCCCGCTTCGGCTTCATGGACGAGGCCAAGGCGCTGGTGATCGAGGCCGTCGAGGTCGAGGCGATCGGCGGCGGGGCGAAGTTCGAGGAGGCCTCTGTGCCCGAAACCGCGGGCGAGCCCGTGGCCGCGCAGACGACTCGCCTCTTCTCTAAGGGCCAGTGGCACGAGGCGCAAATCGTCCGGCGCGAGGCGATGCAGCCCGGCCAGGGCGTCGCGGGGCCGGCGATCATCATCGAGCCGAACCAGACCGTCGTGGTCGAGGAGGGCTGGAGCGCCAAGCTCACCGCCAAGGATCATCTCGTGCTGGTGCGCTCCAAGGCGCTCGTCCAGAACGCCGCGATCGGCACCCGGGCCGATCCGGTGATGCTGGAGATCTTCAACAACCTGTTCATGTCGATCGCCGAGCAGATGGGCGTGACGCTGCAGAACACCGCCTATTCGGTGAACATCAAGGAGCGGCTCGACTTCTCCTGCGCGGTCTTCGACCAGAGCGCGGCGCTGGTGGCCAACGCGCCGCACATGCCGGTGCATCTGGGCTCGATGGACAAGTCGGTCGAGACCGTCATCAAGAACAACCCGGTCATCAAGCCGGGCGATGTCTACTGCCTGAACGCGCCCTATAATGGCGGCACGCATCTGCCCGACATCACGGTCTGCACCCCGGTCTTCGACGAGGCGGAGGAGCAGATCCTGTTCTGGGTCGCCAGCCGCGGCCACCATGCCGATGTCGGCGGCACCGCGCCGGGCTCGATGTCGCCGCTGGCCACCGTGATCGAGGAGGAAGGGGTCTATATCGACAACTTCAAGATCGTCGATCAGGGCCGCTTCTGCGAGGACGAACTGGTCTCGATCCTGACCGGCGCGCGCTATCCGGTGCGCAACGTCGTGCAGAACGTCAACGATCTGAAGGCGCAGATCGCCGCCAACGCCAAGGGCGTCGCCGAGCTGCAGAAGATGATCGCTTCCTTCGGGCTCGACGTCGTCCAGGCCTATATGGGCCATGTCCAGGACAATGCGGCCGAGAGTGTGGCGCGGCTTCTGACCAAGCTGCACGATGCCGAGTTCACCTATCCGATGGACCAGGGCTGCGCGATCAAGGTCAGGATCAGCATCGACCGCGACAAGCGCGAGGCGACCGTCGATTTCACCGGCACCTCGCCGCAGCGGCCCGACAATTTCAACGCGCCGGCGCCGGTGACGCGGGCGGCCGTGCTCTATGTCTTCCGTGTGATGGTCGACGACGCGATCCCGATGAATGCCGGGTGTCTGCGGCCGATCAAGATCGTCATCCCCGACGGCTCGATGCTCTCGCCGCGCTATCCGGCCGCGGTCGTGGCGGGCAATGTCGAGGTCTCCCAGGCCGTGACGAACACGCTGTTCGGCGCGCTGGAGGCGATGTCGTCTTCTCAAGGCACGATGAACAACCTGACCTTCGGCAATGACGAGTACCAGTATTACGAGACGATCTGCTCGGGCTCCCCGGCGGGGCCGGGCTTCCACGGCACGTCGGGCGTGCATGTCCACATGACGAATTCGCGCCTGACCGATCCGGAGATCCTGGAGACGCGCTTTCCGGTGGTGCTGGAGGATTTCCACATCCGCGCCGGCTCGGGCGGGCGCGGCGAGTGGAACGCCGGCGACGGCACCAGCCGCACCATCCGCTTCCGCAAGACGATGGACTGCGCGATCCTGGCCTCGCACCGCAAGGTTCGCCCCTTCGGCGTGAAGGGCGGCGAGCCGGGGCAGCTCGGCAAGACGATGGTGCGGCGGCTGTCGGGCGCGGTCGAGGAGCTCGCGCCTTGCGACCAGACGCTGCTGGAGGCCGGCGAGGCGGTGACGGTGATCACGCCGACGGCGGGGGGGTACGGCAAGCCGAAGGGGTAAGCGGCTGCCGGTCGTGAGCGCTCACGCCAGATCAGTCTGCGCGAAATCGTTGCCTTTGTAGAGCAGGGCCGCGCCATGCGCTTTGGCACAGGCATAGGCGAAGCAGTCGCCGAAGTTCAGCGCTGCGGGGCTGCCGACGGCGCGGCCATAGCGCTTGGCCGCTTCGATCGCGGCCTGCCCGATGGCGGGGGTGATGGTCACTTCCTGCGCACCGATATCGGCGATGAACTGCGCGACGCTGCTCTGGGCTGCGGTGATAAGCCCGGCATCAAGAGCCGTTCGCGTATCGCGCGCCTTTTTCGCGGCCAGAGAGACGACCGCTTCGAAAACGCCGGGCGGCGACACGAGAAAAGGGCTGGGTGCTGCCTGTAGCCGTGCCAGCACATGCTCGCGGTCGCTCTCACGCCCGAGAATGGCGACGATCACGGAGGCGTCGAGATAGGTCATGTTTCCCACATCTCGTCGGTGAACGCCTTCATGTCGAAATCGCTCTGACCCGATCCCATCGCATCGGCCATGGCCATGCTTTTGGCGATCCGTTCGCCGAGCGGCCGGGCGGCTTCCAGCCGGCTGATTTCCCGTTCGAGGGCTTGGCGCACCACCTGGGTCTTGGTCGGCGTGCCGGTCAGATGCTGGAGCCTGGTCGCCAAATCATCGACTTCATCATCGCGGATGTAGAGCGGCATGATCCTTCCTCCGGATTGAATATTCATAATCGAGAAATGGATATTCTCCAAGTGCTACCCTGACTCGCTCGCTACCGCGGGGCGGCCCTGCACGGCTGGCGTTCCAAGGGCGCCGCATCTCGCCTAGAACGGCAGGCTCAACCCGGAGCCAACCCATGCCCCAGACCTGGATGATCACCGGTGCCAGTCGCGGCATCGGGCTTGCGCTGACGATGGAACTGCTGCGGCGGGGCGACCATGTCGTGGCTGCGGCGCGCAATCCCTGGGGTGGGGCGCTGGCCGAATTGTCGGCCGCGCATCCGGCCGCGCTGGTGCCGCTCGAACTCGACGTGACCTCGGACGAGAGCGTCGCGGCGGCACAGGTGGCGCTTGATGGCCGGCCGATCGACGTCCTCGTCAACAATGCCGGCATCCATGGGCCGCGCGGTGCCGACAGCGCGCTCGCGATGGATTTCGACGTCTGGCGCGAGGTCTTCGAGGTCAATGTCTATGGTCCGCTGCGCGTGGCGCAGGGCCTCCTCCCAAATATCGAGGCCGGGCAGGGCCGCAAGATCGCGACCATCACCAGCCGCATGGGCTCGATCGGGCTGAACCCCTCGGGTTCGCTGGCCTATCGCTCGTCGAAGGCCGCGGTGAACATGACCATGGTGGTGTTCGGCAATGCGGTGCGCGAGCGCGGCGTGGCGCAGCTCCTGTTCCATCCCGGCTGGGTGCGCACCGATATGGGCGGTGGCGGGGCCGACATCGCGCCCTCGGAGAGTGCGGCCGGGCTCATCGCCACGATCGATACGTCGGGGATGGCGCAGACCAACAGCTTCCGCACCTGGCAGGGCGAGACGATTCCCTGGTGACCGTCCGGGCTTGAAGGGGGGCCACCATCCCGGCTGCCGAGCGCCGAGGCTGGACCAGGCCTTCCCTCTGCAGCACTGTGCGATCGCACGCGCCCGGTGAGTGGCGCGATCGAAGCCGATCGGCTCTGGAGGGAACGGTATGTCGGATCTCGCGGGACTATTCGATGTCGAGATGCTCAAGGCGAAGCTCTACTCGGCGGTGCTCTCGGACGTGCTGGACCAGCTCGGCTCGCCAAACCAGGCCCTGAAGCCCTTTGTCAGGCCGCTCGACGAAGCCAGCATCCTGTGCGGGTTCGCCCGCACCGGCCTCTACATGAAGCGCTATCACTTTCCCGAAGGCCACAATCCCTATGCCCTCGAGATGGATCTGATCGACAGTCTCGCACCGGGCGAGATCGCCGTGCTGGCTTGCGATGGTCCGACGGACCGGATTGCGCCCTGGGGTGAGCTGCTGACCACGGCCTCCATGGTGCGGGGCGCGGCCGGCTGCCTGACCGATGGTCTGGTGCGGGATGTACGTCGCATCCGCGAGCTGAACTTTCCGCTCTTCCATGGCGGCATCGGCCCGCTCGACACCAAGGGCCGGGCCGAGATGATGGCCAAGGACGAGCCGGTCGAAGTCGCCGGTGCGCGGGTCGAACCGGGGGATTTCATCTTCGGCGATGCCGACGGGGTCGTCGTGGTGCCCAAGCGCCTGTTTGGGGAGGCGGTGACGCTCGCGCTCTCCAAGATCGAGGCGGAGGACACGACGCGTGACGAACTGCTGGCCGGAGCGAGCCTGCGCGCGGTTTTCGAGCGCCACGGCGTACTCTAGCGGGGCGGCGCCTTCTCCTCGATAACCGGCTAATCTCTTGAATTGATTGATTTTGCCGGTGCCGTTAACCGCTTGTTGTCTCGCGCCTGCGAGACAGACGGCGTCTCGCGATATGGTGGCCTATGACGATGCGTCGACTCGGACTGACGGCGAAGATCATCCTGCTCTTCGCGCTCCTCAGTCTGGCTGCGGGCATCGGTTTGATCAGCGCTGTGCGGGGGCTGGACGAGGTTCACCGGATCGACGAGGAGGCCATCGGCGCGCTGGGTTTGGCCAACCGGGCGGCCCTGCTGACCAACCGCGTGACCTATGCCTCATTGCTCAGCCGCTTCGACGAGGGCGCAGGAAAGCGTGACGTCGAAGCCGCGCTCGATCAGCTCGACGGTGCGGTCGAACTGGTGGATTCCGCGCGTGCAAGCCTGATCTCCGCGCTGCCCTCGGAGATGCTGGACGCCAATCCGACCCTGGACCCCGGCATCAGGACGTTCATCGCCTTCCAGCGCGACATCGTCGAAATCGGGCGGCGGATTTCGGCCAGGGCGGCGCTGCTCGAGGCGGCATCGGAGCCAGCGCGCCAGAACGTCAGGCAGATCATCGTCACGACCACGGCCATGCGGGACGAACTCGGACGACGCGGCGCGGACGCCCGCTTGCGGGCCTCCGATCTTGCCGCGGGCGTGCGCCAGAGAACGATTGCGATCGCGCTGCTGCTGCCGCTCGCCGGCGGCATGATGGCGTTCCTGGTGCTGCGATACCATCTGATCAGACCGCTTCGGGCTCTGATGGCGGCCATTGCCCAGGCGACATCGTCGAGCGCGCTCATCGATGTTCCCCATCAGGACCGGGCCGACGAGATCGGGCAGCTCGCTCGCACGGTGCGGGCGCTGAGCGAGGTGCGGGCGACGCTGGTGACCCGTGAGGCCGAGGCCGACCTGGCGCAGCAGAACCGGCAGGAGCGGACGCGCGAGCTGCATCGCATTGCGGATGACTTCGAGGGGCGCCTAGGCGCCCTGCTGGCGGAGATCGCCGGGGCGAGCGAGGTCTTGCGCGTCGCCCTGCAGGATTCGGCGGTGCGGGTGCATCAGGTGTCGCGCAGCGCCGAGACCGCGGCCGCGTCGATGAGCGATGCGGGGGGCGATGCGCAGGCCAGCACCGAGGCCGCCATCCATCTCGAACAGGTGATCGGGCAGATCAACGCCGAAGTTCGACGCGTCTCGGTGATGGCGACGGCGGCGACGCGGGAGGCTGCCGGCACCACTGCGCTCGTCGATCGCCTGACCGACAACGCCACGCAGATTCGCGAGGTTGTCGGCATCATCGAGGCGATCGCGCGGCAAACCAATCTGCTGGCGCTGAACGCCACCATCGAGGCGGCGCGCGCCGGGGCCCATGGCCGGGGCTTCGCCGTCGTCGCCAACGAGGTCAAGGAACTGGCGGGTCAGACGGCGGCGGCCACGGGCCGGATCGTCGGCCGCATCGCGCTCGTCGACGAGGCGCTGTCCAGCGCCGCGAGCGCCGTCTCGGCGATCGCCGCCAGCGTCGGCGCCGTGGAGCAGGCCAGCGCCGAGATTTCATCCATGGTCGGCTCGCAGACGGAATTGCTCGGCTCGCTCGGCGACACGGTCGCGCGGATTTCCGACGTCACCGGGACCGCGGCCGGCGCCATGTCCGAGATCGCCATCGCCAATGCGCAGACGGTCGGCCAGGCCGATATGGGCGCGGCCGGGGCGCGGGCGCTCGACGAGCGCATCGGCAGCCTGCAGCGCGAGGCGCTCGATTTCGTTCGCCGGTTGCGCGCCGCCTGAAACAGGGCCGGGCGCGCGCCTTCGCGCTTGCCATTGGCCCACGACTCGTCCCCATCTGCGGCATGAAATCGCTTCGTCCGTTCCCCGCATGAGCTGGTCGCCGCAACAGGATGCCGCGCTGAGCGCGGTCGCGCGCTGGCTGCAGGCCGGCGAGCCGCAGCTCTTCCGCATGTTCGGCTATGCCGGCACCGGCAAGACCACGCTGGCGCGCCATATCGCCGAGGCTGTCGACGGCGACGTCGCCTTTGCCGCCTTCACAGGCAAGGCCGCGCTCGTTTTGCGCAACAAGGGCTGCGTCGGCGCGCAGACGATCCATTCGCTGATCTACCGCTCGCGCGGCGTCGATGAGGAGAGCCCGACCTTCGTGCTCAACCGCGAAAGCACGGCGGCCAAGGCCAAGCTGATCATCATCGATGAGTGCTCGATGGTGGACGAGGATCTCGGCCGCGACCTGCTCTCCTTCGGCACGCCGGTGCTGGTGCTGGGCGATCCCGCGCAGCTTCCTCCTGTCAAGGGCGGTGGCTTCTTTACCGAGACCGAGCCCGACATCATGCTGACCGAGGTCCACCGCCAGGCGGCGGACAACCCGATCGTGCGGATGTCGATGACGATCCGTGAGGGCGGGCGGCTCGATGTCGGCGAGTACGGCCCCAGCCGGGTGATCCGCCGCAGCGAGGTCGATCCGCAACTGGTGATGAGCGCCGATCAGGTCCTCGTCGGCATGAACAAGACGCGGCGCAGCTACAATGCCCGGATGCGGCAGATCATGGGCCGCACCGAGACCGTGCCGGTCGCGGGCGAAAAGCTCGTCTGCCTGCGCAACGACAAGAGCAAGGGCTTGCTCAACGGCGGCTCCTGGATCGTGCAGGAGCTCAAGACCTCGAAGAAGGGCCTCGTCACGATGCGGGTGACGCCGGAGGACGACCCCAACGCCAAGCCGGTCAAGGTCTCCGTCCTGCCGAACTTCTTCGACGGCACGGAGGAGGAGATTCCGTGGGAGCTGCGCAAGCACACCGACGAATTCACCTTCGGCTACGCGCTCACCGTCCACAAGGCGCAGGGCTCGCAGTGGAACGACATCGTGCTGTTCGACGAGAGTTTTGCCTTCCGAGAGCACCGGGCACGCTGGCTCTATACGGGGCTGACGCGGGCGGCGGAGACGATCACCGTGGTGGTTTGAGGGGGGGGTGGTATACCCCATTGCCTGAACATCATGGGTGGGCTATATACCCACCTACGGCTTGGCGCAGGAGGGTCTAATGGCTCAGATGATTATCAGCGACCATACAATCTGGCTGAAGCATATCGATAGCGAGCATATTGTCAGTCGAATTGCGGGCCTGAAGCAAAATGCGGCGATCGCGCTGCGTGTCGATGGCAGGCCTGTTCTCTTTCGGAAAATGCGTGATGGGGGGGATGGTAGGCCCACCCCGGGAATAAGGCCAGACGAGGCGTTCAAAGATTATTGGAACCGACTTTATCGCGAGCGACGCGGTGAAGCGGTCGAGATCGAACTGGATGACACGCCTCCGACTGATCCCTATCTCGCAGCGGTGTCCGAACTCATGACTGAGTGGACCAGCAAGGCTGACGCGGACGCCTATGATGACCTCTGACGACCTGAAGTTGGATCGTTGGGACATCGTCGTCGCGCCATTCCCCTTCACCGATATCGCCTATGGCAAACCGCGGCCCGTCGTTGTTCTGTCCAATACAGCGTTCAATGAAGCACATCGTCATATCATCGCGGCGATGGTAACGACCGGCGCTGGGAGCTCGTGGGATAGTGACCACGTCATTGTTGATCTGGCTCCAACAGGTCTCAAGCATGCCTCGCTCGTGAGATGGAAGCTGGTTACGCTGCCGCTCTCCATCATACCCCGCAAGATTGGCACCCTCGGTGCAGCGGACCGAGGGCTCTTGACTGCCAAGATGGCCGGCATCCTGCTAGGCTAATCTCACAACGCCTGCGATGTCGTCCCCTTCGCCACGATCGGCCCGGTCGGCCTGCCCGTCGGCGAGCCAGTTGCGGGCTCGATCGTGATCTCGAAGAGCTGATCCTTGCCGAGCGGCAGCTGGTCGAGCCGAAGTGACGTGGTGCGGGCGCGGTCGATCAGGCCGACCGAGCGCGGGCCCACCGTGCGGTCCCAAAGCGTCCAGATCTCCAGCGCCATGCCGGCGGGCACCGCAATGTTCTGCAGCGGCACCATCTCGACGCGGCCATCGGGATAAGTGTTGACCACCGCGGCGGCCACATTGGCGTCCGTCAGCAGCACGGCCACCATCACGGGCTGGCGCTTGGCCCGGTCGAGCGCGCCGTTGAGGCCGATGGCGAGCACGAGGGCTGCGAGCGCCCCGGCGAAGGCCGCGCCGCGCCAGACGAACAGGCTGTTCCACCAGTCCGAGAGCGTGCCGCCGGCCTTCACCGCCTTGGCGCGGCCGCGCTCGGCGGCGGGCAGGATGGACGCGATCTCGGCCTCGATGCGGGCCCAGAGACCGGGCGAGGGCGGGATCGGCCGGGCCGTGGCGTCGATGGCCGCGAGGTGGCCGCGCCAGCTCTCGACGCTCGCTGCCAGCGCCGGCTCGCGCGCGATGCGCTGTTCGAGCCGCTCGCGATCGGTGCCCTCGACGAGGCCCAGCACATATTCGCCGGCGAGCGCATCGCGGTCCGGGGCGGTTTCGGGGGAGGGGCTCATCCGAGGCATTCCTTCAGCGCAATCAGCGAGCGCCTGATCCAGGATTTCACGCTGCCGATCGGCAGGCCGAGCTTGCCGGCGATTTCGCCATGGGTCAGGCCCTGGACGAAGGCGAGCAGCACGAGGCCGCGCCGCTGCGGCGGCAGCGTCTCCAGGCAGGCATGCAGTGCCTTGGCATCGGACAGTTTCGACATCACGGTCTCGGGGTCGTCCTCTTCGCTGGCCGCTTCCTCGCCGAGCGGGGCATCGCTCGTTTCCGTCCGCTTCTCGTCGCGCAGGATCGAGAGCGAGCGGTTGCGCAGGATGGCGTAGATCCAGGTCAGGCCGGCGCCGCGCTGCGGATCGAAGCGCGCGGCATGCCGCCAGATCAGGACGAAGGCATCCTGCACAGCCTCCTCGGCCAGGGCGCGACGCTTCAGCAGACGCTGGGCGACACCGACCATACGCGGTGACTCGGCATCGTAGATGCGCCGGAGCGCGGATTTATCGCCTGCGGCGCAAGCCAGCAGCGCCGCCTCGATTTCTGCCGCCTTCTGCGTCAACGCGAAGTCCCCCACCGTCTCCAGAACCCGGGCAATCGCAGCATGCCGCCCCACGCCCAACCATGGGCTACGCCGTCGGTTCCCTCCGGGATGCAGGTCCTGGCTTTATTTTTCAGCCTGCATCCGCCGGGCCATAGCCGCGATAGCCGCTGCGAGTGCCACGGGCTGCAAGGCCCGAGCGGTACCGCACCAGAACCCGGAGGACCATGACATGACCAGGGCCCTGCGCCTCGCGCTGACCGCCTCGACCCTTCTCGGGGCGTCGCTTTCCGCCTCGCTCTCCGCCCAGGCCGCCATGCTGGCTGCGCTCACCGGCGACGACACCCTGACCATGATCGACACCGCCACGCAGAAGGCCGGCAAGTCGATGAAGGTCACCGGCATCGCCGGCAAGATCGCCGGCATCGATGTCCGCCCCGCCGACGGCCTGCTCTATGCGCTGTCCACGGACGGCACGATCTACACCGTGGACGCCGCCGGCAAGGCGACGATGAAGTCGAAGATGGACACGGTGCTGGCGGCGGGCGCGATGGCAACCGTCGACTTCAACCCGGCCGCCGACCGGCTGCGCGTGATCGGATCCGACGGCACCAATCTCCGCGTCAATGTCGAGGACGGCAAGACCATCGTCGACGGCAAGCTGAAATTCGCCGAGACCGACATGCACAAGGGCGAGACGCCGATGGTCGTCGCCGGCGCCTATTCGAACTCGGTCAAGGGCACTAAGGAGACCGCGCTCTACGACATCGACGGCAAGATCGGCGCGCTGCTGAAGCAGGCGCCGCCGAATGACGGCGTGCTCGGCGCCATCGGCAAGCTCGGCGCGACGCCGAAGGCGATCGCCTTCGACATCGAGACGGCGGCGGATGGCAGCAATACGGGCTGGCTGGTCGCCGACGGCGCGCTGCACAAGGTCGATCTCGCCACCGGCAAGGCGACGATGGTCGGCAAGATCGCCGGCATGAGCGGCGCCGTTCGCGACGTCGCGGTCCTGCCGGCCATGTGAAGACGGACGCTTTTTCCTGTCGTGACAACGCCGCCGCCCCGAACAGGGCGGCGGCTCTTTGTTGAGCATATCGTCGTGTTTCGGGCTGCTACACGAGGTCTCTCCGACAAAGCCTTGCATTGTCCCGGCGGTCTTCCGCTTTTCGCCATGATTGAGGGTCTAGTCTTCGTCGCCAGAGAGACCCGGCCGGAGGCGACGCATGGCGAGCCCGAGTGTTTTGCGCAGCGACAGCGTGGGGTTGCAGCGGTTCGGGCTGGGCTTTGGCCTCGGTCAAACCCCTGAGATTCGCGGCACGGCGCGCGAACGCCTGCTCGCCGAGATCGCGCGGCGCACGCTGCCGCAGCCGACGGGTATGCCCTATTCCGGCACGGCCGAGATCGGTGCGGCGCTCTACGCCTTCGAGGATGCCGAGCGGGCGGCGCGCGCGGCGAAGCCCCCTGCCGGCCAGCCGGTCGCGGCGGCTGCGCCTGCCGCGCCAAACGGTCAGAATCCGGCCGGCCAGAACCCGATGGCGCCGCCGAAGCCCGCCAATGAGCCGGCGCTGCCCTACCGGACCTATCGCGACGAGGTTTCGCCGCGGGTGCGGCTCGCGCTCGAGGCCGAGACCGGTTTCGGGGAACGTCTCGTCCAATTCTGGTCGAACCATTTCTGCATTGGCGCCACCAAGAGCAACATGACGCGGATCATGGCTGGCGCCTATGAGCGCGAGGCGATCCGCCCGCATGTCTTCGGCCGCTTCGCGGACATGCTGGTCGCGGCCGAGAGCCACCCGGCGATGCTGGAGTTCCTCGACAACCGGCTCTCGATCGGCCCGTCGTCGCCGGCCGGCAAGCGGCGCGGGCGCGGGTTGAACGAGAACCTCGCGCGCGAGATCCTGGAGTTGCATACGCTCGGGGTCTCCGGCGGCTATGCCCAGGTCGACGTCACCAATCTCGCGCGGATCATCACCGGCTGGACGGTCGTCGGCCGCGAGGCTGTGCTCGGCTTTCCCGGGTCCTTTGCCTTCAATGCCGGGCTGCATGAGCCGGGCGCACAGGTGCTGCTCGGCAAGCCCTATGGGCAGCCGGGCAAGGAGAAAGGGCTGGCGGCGCTGACCGATCTCGCCCGCCATCCGGCCACGGCGGATTTCATCGCGATCAAGCTCGTCCGGCATTTCGTTGCCGACGATCCGCCGCCGGCGCTGGTGCGCGACCTCTCGGCGGTGTTCCGGAAGACCGAGGGCGATCTCGCCGCGGTCTCGCGAGCGCTGATCGAGTCGGATGCGGCCTGGGGGGCCGAGCCGACCAAGATCCGCTCGCCGCAGGAGTTCCTGCTGGCGGCCTTCCGCGCGCTCGGGCGCAAGGCCGAGTTCGGCGCGATCGTCGGCCCGCTCAACGCGATGGGTCAGCCCTTCTGGCAGCCTGCCGGTCCCAATGGCTATCCCGATGGCAACGATGCCTGGGCCTCGCCCGAGGGAATCAAGACCCGCATCGACGTCGCGGCTGGCTGGGGGCGCCAGGCGGCGGCCAGCGTGCCCGATCCCCGCGCGCTGACCGAGGCCATCCTGGGGCCGCTGCTCTCGGCCGAAACGTGGCAGGCGGTGGCGCGTGCCGACAGCAAGCCGCAGGCGCTGGCGCTCATGCTGCTCTCGCCCGAATTCCAGCGGAGGTGAGTCCGATGCTCGATGACGACGACGATTGCGAACGGATGACGCCGTCGCGCCGCGCCATCCTCGGTGCGGCGGGGGCGCTCTTCGCCTGGTCCTACGTGCCGAAATTCGCCTATGCGGCGGCCGGCAGCCGCGATCCGCGCTTCCTGCTGGTGGTGCTGCGCGGCGCGCTCGACGGGCTCTCCGCCGTCCCGCCGCTCGGCGACCCCGATTATGCGGGCCTGCGCGAGGGCATCGCTCTGACGAAGGACGGGCCCGATGCGGCGTTGCCGCTCGACGGCTTCTTTTATCTGCACCCCGCTATGCCCAACCTCGCCCGGCTTTACGCTGCCGGGCAGGCCTCGGTCGTCCATGCGGCCGCCACCGGCTATCGCGAGCGCTCGCATTTCGACGGGCAGGATGTGCTGGAGAGCGGTCAGGGCGGTCCCGGCAAGACCGAGAGCGGCTGGCTGAACCGGCTGATCGCCCATCTGCCGGCGGGGGAGGGCATCTCGCGCAAGGGTGTGCTCGGCGTCGGCGTGGTGCCGCCGCTGGTGGTGCGCGGGGAGGCGCCGGTGCTGGGCTGGGCACCGCCGCGCATGGCGCGCGCCGGATCGGACCTGATCCAGCGGCTGGAGGATCTCTACGGGCAGCGTGATCCGGGGCTCGCCCGTGCGCTCGCCCAGGCGAAGCTGACCGAGGAGATTGCCCGGCGCCAGGGCATGAGCGGCGAGGCGAGGGGCGGCGGCGGGCCCGACAGTGCCGAGGGCATGAAGCGTATTGCCGAGGGTGCCGCAGCGCTGGTCGGCGCCGATGACGGGCCGCGCATCGCCGCGCTCGCCTTCGAGGGCTGGGATACGCATGCCAATGAGGGTGGGGCCAAGGGCCGTCTCGCGCAGCTGCTGGGCGGGCTCGACGGCGCGCTGGCCAGCTTCGAGCAGGGCCTGAAGCCGGTCTGGAAGGACACGGTGGTGATGGTGGTGACGGAGTTCGGCCGCACCGCCAAGGTCAACGGCACGGTCGGCACCGATCACGGCACCGGCACGGTCGCCTTCCTCGTCGGCGGCGCCGTCAAGGGCGGGCGGATGATCGTCGACTGGCCGGGACTGAAGCTGGAGCAGCTCCACGAGAAGCGCGACCTGAAGCCGACGACCGACATCCGCGCCGTGGCCAAGGGGGTCGTCGCCGATCTGTTCGGGATTTCCGGGCCGGTGCTGGCGGAAAAGGTGTTTCCGGGCAGCGGCGGGATTGGGCCGATGGCGGGACTGGTGGGGTAAGAGCCGTCATGCTCGGGCGAAGACCCGAGCATCTCCTGCACGAGATTCTCGGGTCGCGGCGTCGCCGCGCCCGAGAATGACGGAGCGCCTCAAGCCCAGGCGCGCGCCTTCAGCTTCTCCTCGAAGGCCTCGATCTTCGGCGCCTTCTCCATGGTCAGGCCGATATCGTCGAGGCCGTTCATCAGGCAGTGCTTGCGGAAGGGGTCGATGTCGAAGCTGACCGTGCCGCCATCGGGGCCGCTGATCTGCTGCTTTTCGAGATCGACCGTCAGCGTCGCGTTGGAGCCGCGATCGGCGTCGTCGAAGAGCTTCTCGAGGTCCTCGGGGCTGACCACGATCGGCAGGATGCCGTTCTTGAAGCAGTTGTTGTAGAAAATGTCGGCGAAAGACGTCGAGATCACGCAGCGGATGCCGAAGTCGAGCAGCGCCCAGGGCGCGTGCTCGCGCGAGGAGCCGCAGCCGAAATTGTCGCCGGCGACGAGGATTTCCGACTTGCGATAGGCCGGCTGGTTCAGCACGAAATCGGGGTTCTCCGAGCCGTCGTCCTTGTAGCGCATCTCCGAGAACAGCGCGGTGCCCAGGCCCGTGCGCTTGATCGTCTTGAGGTACTGCTTGGGGATGATCATGTCGGTGTCGACGTTGATCACCTTCAGCGGCGCGGGCGTCGAGGTCAGGGTCGTGAAGGGCTGCATGAGCGGTCGGTCCTTGCTGCTTTATGGGTGTCGCCGGTCATTCCGCGGCGCGTTCGATGGCTTCCAGATCCTCGTCCGAGAAGCCGAAATGGTGGCCGATCTCGTGGACCAGCACATGGGTGACGATGTGGCCCAGGCTCTCGTCATGCTCGGCCCAGTAGTCGAGGATCGGGCGGCGGTAGAGATGGATCGTGTTGGGCATCTGGCCGGTCTGCGGGGCATAGCCCTGCTGCGGCAGGCCGATGCCGGTGAACAGGCCGAGGATGTCGAAGGGGCTCTCCGCCTCGAGTTCCTTGCAGACATCGTCCTCGGGAAACTCGGTGACGGTGAAGATCACGTCGCTGCAGAGCGCGCGGAACTCGTCGGGCAGCCGGTCGAAGGCGGCCTGCGCCAGGACCTCGAAGGCCTCGATCGAGGGCGCGCGGGCGCCGTCCCAGTCGATCTCCGGACCGGTTGCGGCCGTGGCGGCGATGGCGGGAACGCTGCCCATCACCAGACCTTCAGCTGATGGCCGAGCCACCAGGCGAGCACCACGACGCCGACGAGCGAGAGCGAGCGCCCGATGCGCCGGCCCCAGAGCTCGACCTGGTCGCCCTCGGGGGCATCCTTGGCGCCGAAATGATCCGCCGCCCGGCCCATGGAGGAGCCGAGCAGGCTTTCGCTGTCGCGCTTGACGCGGTCGAGCGCGGCTTGCGCCTCGGCGGCGCGGGCGGATTCGCGGGGGTCCTTGCTCATTTCACCACGCCGGGGGCGGCCCATCCCATCAGCAGGCCCTTCACGCTGAGATCCTCGTCGATCTGAGGCCAATGGATGCCGAGACCAGATCCAATAAACTCCCAGTCGGCACGCTGTTCTGGCGTGGCGGCAGCAAGGCGCGGGTACCAGCGAATGGGCACGGACAGTTCCCTTCCATCGAGGAATCCGACGATCAGTCGCTCTTGCGTGCAGCGCACATTCGCGGGGCGTGCATTCGCGAGCAACTGATCTTCGGAGGTCATCGCGACATCACCCCAACTGCCTCACATCGACGAAGCGGCCGACCAGCGCGGCGGCGGCTGCCATCTGCGGCGAGACCAGATGGGTTCTGCCCTTGAAGCCCTGGCGGCCCTCGAAATTGCGGTTCGAGGTCGAGGCCGCGCGCTGGCCCGGCTTGAGCTGGTCGGGGTTCATGCCCAGGCACATCGAGCAGCCCGGCTCGCGCCATTCGAAGCCGGCGGCGAGGAAGATCTTGTCGAGCCCCTCGGCCTCGGCCTGCTGCTTCACCAAACCCGAACCCGGCACGATCATGGCGTAGTCGAGCGAGCCGGCGATCTTCTTGCCCTCGACGATCTTGGCCACCGCGCGCAGATCCTCGATGCGGCCATTGGTGCAGGAGCCGATCCAGATCACGTCGAGCGGGATCTCGGTCATCTTGGTGCCGGCGGTCAGGCCCATATAGTCGAGCGCGCGCTGCTTGGAGGTCCGCTTGGTCTCGTCCTCGATCAGCGCCGGATCGGGCACGGCGCCCGCAACCGAGATGACGTCCTCAGGGCTCGTGCCCCAGGAGACGATCGGCGGCAGGTTGTTGGCGTCGAGCCTGACGATGCGGTCGAAATGGGCGCCCTCGTCGGTGTAGAGCGTTTCCCAGTAGCGCACTGCCTCGTCCCAGGCGGTGCCCTGCGGCGCCTTGGGGCGGCCCTTCAGATAGGCGTAGGCCTTCTCGTCGGGGGCGACCATGCCGGCGCGCGCGCCGCCCTCGATCGACATGTTGCACAGCGTCATGCGGCCCTCCATCGAGAGCGCGCGGATGGCGTCGCCGGCATATTCGATGACCGAGCCGGTGCCGCCGGCCGTGCCGATCTCGCCGATGATGGCGAGCGTGATGTCCTTGGCGGTGACGCCCTTGGTCAGGGTGCCGTCCACCTGGACGAGCATGTTCTTGGCCTTCTTCTGGATCAGCGTCTGGGTGGCCAGCACATGCTCGACCTCCGAGGTGCCGATGCCATGGGCCAGCGCCCCGAAGGCGCCATGCGTCGAGGTGTGGCTGTCGCCGCAGACGATGGTGGTGCCGGGCAGGGTGAAGCCCTGCTCGGGGCCGACGATGTGGACGATGCCCTGGCGGATATCGAGCTCGTTGAAATACTCGACGCCGAATTCCTTGGCGTTCTTCGCGAGCGCCTCGACCTGGATGCGGCTTTCTTCCTCCGCGATGCCCTTGGAGCGATCGGTGGTGGGGATGTTGTGGTCGACGACGGCCAGCGTCTTCTCGGGCGAGCGGACCTTGCGGCCGGTCATGCGCAGCCCCTCGAAGGCCTGCGGACTCGTGACCTCATGGACGAGGTGGCGGTCGATGTAGAGCAGGCAGGTGCCGTCCTCCTGCCGGTCGACGATGTGGTCGTCGAAGATCTTGTCGTAGAGCGTGCGCGGGGCGGAGGTCGCGGTCATGGCGTCGAGCCTTATGGTCTTGGAAGTCGGATCGGAATCTTCGGAGAGCGTCGGGGCGCGCGTCGCGCCGTCTCGCAGCCTGTCGCCCGCGCGTCCGCGCGGGTCTCAGGCGCGGCTAAGGCCTGCGGCGATCGAGGCGGTGAAGCGGCCGAAGAAGCGCCAGGGCAGGCGGGCATGGTCGTGCAGCGCCGCGAAGCCTTGAGTCGTGGGCATGCGGCGCAGGTTCACCTCGCGGCGAACCACGCAAAGCCGGCCATGCTCAATCGCGGGGCGCTTCGTCATGACGCGGTTCTAACAGTTCCAGACTGCGGCGGCAACGAAGCCGGCGGCGGAGGGAAGCGCGCGGGATGCAGGGCGCGCATGGGGTCGGCGCAGAAAAAAACGCGGCCCCGAAGGACCGCGTCTGATTGTCTCTCGCCTGGGGCGAATTTCTTACTTGGCTTCGGCCTTGGCACCCTTGGCGGGGCGGGCCTCGACGCGCTCGGCGATGCGGGCCGACTTGCCGCGACGATCGCGCAGGTAATACAGCTTGGCGCGGCGGACCTTGCCCTTGCGGATGACCTTGATGGAATCGAGGTTCGGCGAATACAGCGGGAACACCCGCTCGACGCCTTCGCCATAGCTGATCTTGCGGACGGTGAAGCTCTGGTTGAGGCCGCCGCCATTGCGGGCGATGCAGACGCCTTCATAGGCCTGAACGCGGCTGCGCTCGCCTTCCTTGACCTTCACATTGACCTGGACGGTGTCGCCGGGCTGGAAGTGCGGGATCTCGCGGCCTTCGCTGAGCTTGGCAACCTGCTCTTTGTCGAGCTGTTCGATGATGTTCACGGGTCTCTCCAATTGCCGTTGTCGCGCTTGGCTGCGCGGGCGTTCGGCACGCTGTTTTCAGTTGAGTGCGCGGGCCATACAGGAGATGGCCGCGCTTGTCGAGCGGGGGGCAAAGCCCTCGCCCCGGTTGCGGTGGGGGCGCGGGCTTTGCCCGGCTTGGCGGCCCCCGCGCCGGTGTGCATAGGCTGGCGCCAACCATAAAGACAGCCACAGGGTCGAAACCGCATCATGCCTCAGGACTCCATCAAGGTCGCCCTCGTCACCGGCGCCGCGCGCGGCATCGGGCTTGCCACCGCCCGGCGCTTTCTGGAGGAGGGCTGGCGGGTCGCCATGCTTGACATCGAAGCGCAGACGCTGGCCGAGGCCGTCGCCGCGATCGGCGCGCCCGAGGCCACGCTGGCGCTCCCTTGCGACGTCTCCGACCCTTCCGCGCTGGAGGCGGCGTTTGCGGCGCTGATGGCGCGCTTCGGGCGGCTCGATGCGCTCGTCAACAATGCCGGCACGGCGGTGTTCAAGCCGCTGCTGGAGACGACGCTGGAGGAGTGGAACCGGGTGCTCGCGGTCAACCTCACCGGCCCCTTCCTGGCGACGCAACTCGCCGCGCCCCTCATGGCCGACGCCGGCGGCGGCGCGATCGTCAACATCACCTCGATCTCAGGGCTTCGCGCCTCGACGCTGCGCGTCGCCTACGGCACCTCGAAGGCGGCGCTGGGCCATCTCACCAAGCAGCAGGCGGCGGAACTCGCCTCGCTCGGCATCCGGGTGAATGCGGTCGCGCCCGGCCCGGTCGAGACCGCGATGGCGGCGGCCGTCCACTCGCCCGAGATCCGCGCCGACTACCGCGACGCGATCCCGCTCGCCCGCTACGGGCTGGAGGAGGAACTGGCGGCGGCAATCTTCTTCCTGTGCAGCGACAAGGCGAGCTACATCACCGGCCAGACGCTCGCGGTCGATGGCGGCTTCGATGCGGTCGGGATCGGGCTCGCGACGTTAAGGGGCGAACGCCGTAACCGCTGAGCGCCCAGCTCTCCTTCACATCCGCGTGGGTGCGGCGATGCGCGGCTTGCGGGGCTGGGGCCCGCTTGCATCATCCTCCGCGCAACAGGAGGGGGCGAGGGATGACACGGCACTGGCGATGGGCGGGGCTGATGGGGCTGGCCCTGGCGGGAGCGGCGCAGGCTGCGCCGCCTGAAGGTGCGGTCGCGATCGGCGGCTTTGCGATAGACGCCACCGAGGTCACGGTTGAAGCCTTCGCGCGCCATGCCGCCGCCCGCGGCGTGCAGACGGCGGCCGAGCGCGAGGGCGGCGGGCATGAATATGTCGGCGGCTGGCAGCGAAGGCCGGGCTGGAGCTATCGCAGCCCCTCGGGCGCCCCGGCGCAGCCGACAGACCCGGCCGCACATCTGACCTGGTTCGAGGCGCGCGACCATTGCGCCGCCAGGGGCGGGCGCCTGCCGACGCTCGCCGAATGGCGCGAGGCCGCCTTCACCGAGCGCCGCCCGGCGCCGACGGACGGCTTTGTGCCCGGCCGGACCTACCCCTTCGCTGTCGGCGACAAGCCCGAGGGCATGAACCTCGCGGGCACCGACCCCGCCAGCGGCGACGTCTGGGAGCGGCATGCTCCCACGGGGGCGACGCGGCGCGGCGTCAACGGCCTTCACGACATGGGCGGCAATCTCTGGGAATGGCTCGCCGACCGGCGCGGCACCGAGGCCCTCACCGCGGGCGGCTCGTGGTGGTACGGCCCCGCCCAGACCCGCAGCGATGCCCCGCAATGGAAAGAGGCCGGTTTCACGGCGGTGTATATCGGGTTTCGCTGCGTCTATGGGTGATGGGAAGGTCAAGCCAGCCATCCATCTCCCGGTGAAACAAGGGAGAGGCGTTGCGCCCGCGAGCATTCCCGCCATCCTTGCCCTGGTGGCGCCCTCGCCTGATCAAGCGCGGGGAACCCCTCTCCCGGATGGGAGAGGGGCAGGGGTGAGGGCCCGCCGCTGATTGTTGAAACGAGACGGAGCCGTGGCGCCCCCTCGCTGCAACGGCAGGCCCTCATCCGGCGCTCCGCGCCACCTTCTCCCATCCGGGAGAAGGCAAGAGGCGTCGCGGTTGTTTATCCCCGCCGCTTCTTTCTCGCCCATAATCGTCCCACCTCATCCCCGAGGGGGCAGCCATCCGGAAGGCACAGCCATGGTGGGGATGAGCGCGGCGCCTGCGGCCGGGTTTGCACCCCGGTCCCGGGAGGCTTCGGGGCACCGCCCTGGGGGTACTACGGCCCCTGTGCGAGGAGCTCGCTGGACCGGTCGTCGGCATCACGCCTGCGTCCCATGCCTCAGTAGACGCGACAACCCGATGAGGGGCACTGGCGTCGAAAGGGCTCGCGGCGGCGGCTGGCCTTCGACCCGATAAGCGCGGCCCGGAGCCCAAAATCGCCGACAAGCGGAGCGCCACGGGGCGTGCGGATGGTGGCTCAATCCATCCGCGCCGCATCCTGGCTCAACGGATGCGGCTTCGATACCCAACGCGCCTCGCGGCGCTCCGCTGCCCCTCATTGATCAACGCCTGTGCGCGAGCGCGGGCGGAGAAGTCGGCTGCCCGTCATGCGCGGGCGAAGCCCTCGGGTCCGGCCTGCGGGTGCGCCACAGATCAGCGCAAGGTCGGCAGCGTTGAAATTATCGTGATCTCCAGATCGGGAACTGATCTGCGCCGCCATCTGTTGGTCCTGCGACAGTTCAATTCACTTTGGAGAATCCAGATGATCAAGAAACTCGCTCTCGTTGCCGCGCTCGCTTTGGTTCCCGCCACCGGTTTTGCTCAGACGGTGACGCCCAATCCTGCCGGCAGCGGCGTCTCCGGCGTCCCGACCCCGGGGCCGAACCAGCCCGGCGGGCTGGCGCCGACGGCGCCGGCGGTCAAGCCGAACCCGGCCGGTGGCGGCGCTCTGGGCGCCAACACCAATCCCCCGGCCTCGCCGGGCGGCACCGTCGCCCCGAGTGGCGCCGACAGCACGATCCAGCGCAACCCGGCCGGCGGCACCACGGTGGCGCCGCGCCCCTGAGCCTCGCCATCGAGGCCGCATCGCCTGACGGTTTTGCGCAGAAACGTCCCCGGAGCCCCGCCGCAAGGCGGGGCTCTTGGCATGACCCCACCGCTCGCTCGCCCGCAACGGGCGGGACGCAGGCGACAAGGTGGTTTACATATGAACTATTAAGCCGATAAAGATTGCCCGGCGCTTGCGTCCGCCTTCGCGGTTCAGCACTGTAGGCGCTTGAAAAAAGGCACCGGCAGCCTGCTTCGGCAGGTGAAATCCGGGCGACGGGGAGGATGAGCATGAACGCGCGCAGCGCCACGCAGGAGACGTCTGTCTCACAGCCTTGGCTGGCCCATTATCCTGCCGCCGTACCGCCGCAGATCGGCGATCCCGGCACGCTGGCCGATCTGATCGGCCGCGCCTGCGAGACCTATGCGACGCGGCCGGCCTTCGAGAGCTTCGGCAAGGCGATCAGCTTCGCCGAAACGGGGCGCGCCGCGCGGGCTTTCGCCGCCTGGTTGCAGGCGAAGGGCTTCCGCAAGGGCGACCGCATCGCCCTGATGATGCCCAATATCCTGGCCTATCCGGCGACGATCTTCGGGGCGCTGCTGGGCGGCTACACGGTGGTCAACGTCAACCCGCTCTACACGGCGCGCGAGCTCACCCATCAGATCAACGATTCCGGCGCGCGCGTGCTGGTAGTGATCGAGAATTTCGCCCATGTCGTCGAGGAGGCGAAACCGAACCTCAAGCTCGACAGCGTCGTCGTCGCCACCGCCGGCGATCTGATGGGTTTCAAGGGGCATATCGTCAATTTCGTCGCCCGGCGGATCAAGAAGGTGGTCAAGCCCTTCGACCTGCCGGGCTTCGTGCCGCTCGCCACGATCCTCGCCGGGTCGGATGCGATGACGACGGTGACGGTGACGCCGGACGACATCGCCTTCCTGCAATACACCGGCGGCACGACCGGGGTCGCCAAGGGCGCGACGCTGTCGCACCGCAACGTCGCCTCCAATGTCGAGCAGTGCGGCCTGTGGCTCGGCTGGGCGCTGGAGCCGCCGCTGGGGCGCAGCGACTACCAGCATGTGATGGTCACGGCGCTGCCGCTCTACCACATCTTCGCGCTGACCTGCTGCTGCCTGTTCATGCTGCGCATCGGCGCCAAGGGGCTGCTGATCGCCAATCCGCGCGACATCGCGGGCTTCGTCAAGACGCTGAAGGCGAGCCGCTTCACGCTGATCTCGGGCGTCAACACGCTCTACAACGCGCTCGGCAACCATCCCGAGTTCGCCAAGGTGAATTTCAGCGAGCTGCGCTTCGCGGTCTCGGGCGGCATGGCGACGCAGGCCGCCGTCGCCAAGCACTGGAAGCTCGTCACCGGCCGGCCGATCATCGAGGGCTACGGCCTGTCGGAGACCTCGCCGGTCGCCTCGATCAATCGGACCGATATCGCCGAATTCACCGGCACCGTCGGCTTCCCGCTGCCCTCGACCGAAATCGCCATTCGCGACGCGGAGGGGCACGACCTGCCGCTCGGCGAGGCCGGCGAGGTCTGCATCCGCGGCCCTCAGGTCATGGTCGGCTACTGGAACCGCCCCGACGAGACCGCCAAGGTGATGTCGCAGGACGGCTATTTCCGCAGCGGCGATATCGGCGTGATGGAAGCTGACGGACAGGTCCGCATCGTCGACCGGATGAAGGACATGGTCCTGGTGTCCGGCTTCAACGTCTATCCCAACGAGGTCGAGGACGTGATCGCGATGCATCCCGGCGTGCTGGAATCGGCCGTCGTCGGCCTGCCCGACGAGCATTCGGGCGAGGCTGTCACCGCCTTCGTCGTGCGCAAGGACGACGCGCTGACGGCCGACGAACTGCGCGCCTTCTGCAAGGAGAGCCTGACCGGCTACAAGGTGCCCAAGCAGATCTTCTTCCGCGACAGCCTGCCGAAGACCAATGTCGGCAAGGTGCTGCGCCGGGCGCTGCGCGAGGAGGTCGCCGGCAAGGGCTGAAGGCCGCTGGCCATCGCCATCGCCTTCGCGGCGGGGCTGGGCTAATCTCGCCTCCATCGCGCCCGGGTGCTCCGACGCAACCCGGCGCCCCTGGAGACTTGCCGCTTGCCGCATCCCCTGATCGACGAAGCGCTGCTGCGCCAGCTCAAGCCGGGGCTGCATATCCATGACGATGCGGCGCTGAACGCCGAGCCCGGCCTCGATCTGCTGGTCGATCCGATCACCCCGGTCGACACCTTCTTCATCCGCAACAACGGCACCGTGCCCGCGATCGCGGACGGGGCGGACTGGACGCTGACGATCGATGGCGAGGTCGAGCGGCCCGCGGTCTGGACCATCGCCGCGCTCCGGGCCCGCTTCGAGACGGTGACGCTCACCGCCGTGCTGGAATGCGCCGGCAACGGCCGCTCGCAGTTTTCGCCCGCGACCGATGGGCTGCCCTGGCGGCTGGGCGCCGTGGGCTGCGCGCGCTGGACCGGGGTGCGGCTGCGCGATGTGCTCGCTGATGCCGGTGTGCGGGAGACGGCGGTCTATACCGGGCAGTACGCGCCCGACCGGCTGATCTCCGACCCGTCGCGGCCGGCGCTGTCGCGCGGGCTGCCGATCGCCAAGGCGCTGAGCCCTGAAACGCTGATCGCCTTCGCGATGAACGACGCGCCGCTGCCCATCCTGCATGGCGGCCCGCTGCGGATCGTCGCGCCGGGCTTTCCCGGCTCGGCCTGGCAGAAATGGCTCGACCGGATCGAGCTGCGCGCCAGCGAGCATGACGGCGAGAAGATGCGCGGCACGAATTACCGGCTGCCGACCAGCCCGGTCAGGCCGGGCGAGCCGCTCGACGAAAGCCGGTTCGCGGTGATCACCGACATGCCGGTGAAATCCCTGATCAGCGCGCCGCTGGCGGGGTTCACGGTTCCCGTCGGCGCGATGCTCGAGGTTTCGGGCTTTGCCTGGAGCGGGGCGATTGCGCTGGCGGGCGTGCGCGTCTCCTGCGATGGCGGCGAGAACTGGTGCGAGGCTGCGCTCGATGACGGCGAGGGGCGCTATGCGTGGCAGCGTTTCAGGGCTGCCTTTACCATCGCGCGCGCCGGTCCGCTCGCCGTGCTGGCGCAGGCACGCGATGTCGAGGGCCACGTCCAGCCGCTGGAGATCGCGTGGAATCCGCGCGGCTACTGCAACAATCAGGTGCAGCGAGTCGAGGGCGTCGCGCTGGCGGCGTGAGGCCTCACGCGGCGATCAGGGCGCGTCCGTCGGCGGCGTCCGCGGTTACCGTCAGCAGATCGCCGGCAGCGACCTCGCGGCCGAAGCGGACCAGCGTGAAATCCGCGGCGCGGCCGCTGTTGCCGCGCTCGGTCAGGACATCGAGCGGCCGGCCCAGGCGCGCAGCGAGATGGGTCGCATGGGCTGCCGCCGCAGCCTCGCGCAGCCGCGCGGCGCGCTCCGAGACGATCTCGCCAGGAAGCTGCGGCATCCGGGCGGCCGGCGTGCCGGGGCGTGCCGAATAGGGGAAGACGTGGACATAGCTCAGCCCGCACGCGTCGATGAGGTCGAGCGAGCGGGCAAACATCGCCTCGTCTTCGGTGGGGAAGCCGGCGATCAGATCGGCGCCGAAGGCGATGTCGGGGCGTAAGGACCGCATCTCCGCGCAGAAGCGGATCGCATCGTCGCGACCGTGGCGGCGCTTCATGCGCTTCAGGATGAGATCGTCGCCGGCCTGCAGCGAGAGATGCAGATGCGGCATCAGCCGCTGTTCCGTCGCGATGGCGTCGCGCAGATCGTCGTCGACCTCGACGGCGTCGATCGAGGACAGGCGCAGGCGCGGCAGTTCGGGGATGCCGCGCAGGATGGCGCGCACGAGCGCGCCCAGCGTCGGCGCGTTGTGCAGATCGCGGCCATAGCTCGTCAGATCGACCCCGGTCAGCACGATTTCGCGCGCGCCGGCATCCGTCAGCGACCGGCATTGCGCGACGACGGTCTCGACGGCCAGCGAGCGCGAATTGCCCCGGCCGAAGGGGATGACACAGAAGGTGCAGCGGTGGTCGCAGCCGTTCTGGACCTGGACGAAGCCGCGCGTCTGGCGTGCGCCGCGAACGCTGTCGAGGCCGCCCAGCATGGTCTGCGCCATGATGTCGCCGACCGCGATCTTGTCGGCAGGATCGGCCTCGGGCGCGGCCATGAGGCTGTTCGAGCGGGCAAGCGCGGTCCAGGTCGCGGCCTGCATCTTCTCGGCGTTGCCGATCACGCGGGCCGTCTCCGGCATCTGTGCGAAGCGGGCGGGCTCGATCTGGGCGGCGCAGCCGGTGACGACGACCGGGCGGTCGGGCTGGTCGCGGCGCAAGCGCCGGATCGCCTGGCGGGCCTGCCGGGTGGCCTCGGACGTCACGGCGCAGGAGTTGACGATGGCGAGATCGGTGAGGCCCGCGGCTTCCGCCTGGCGCCGGATCGCCTCGCCCTCGACAATGTTGAGGCGGCAGCCGAAGGTGACGACCTCCAAGGTCATCAGGCGGCGGTCTCGAACAGCTCGGGGGCGAGCGTGCCTTCCCATTCGAATTCGACGGGGCCGGTCATCAGGACATGGCCGTCGCTCTCGCGCCATTCGATGGTGAGGTCGCCGCCGGGCAGGCTGACGACGGCCTTGCGCGCGGAGAGTTCGCGGCGCACCGCCGCGACGAGGGCCGCGCAGGCGCCCGAGCCGCAGGCGCGGGTGATGCCGGCGCCGCGCTCCCAGACGCGCAGCACGATATGGTCGGGCGCGACGACGGCGGCGAGCTCGATATTGGCGCGGTCGGGGAAGATCGGGTGGTTCTCGAGCAGCGGGCCGATCTGCTCGAGATTGAAGCGGTAGGGATCGTCGACGAAGAAGACGGCGTGCGGATTGCCCATGTTGACGGCGCAGGGCGTGTGCAGGATCGGATCGTCGATCGGGCCGATCTGCAGCTCGAAATGCGCGGTGTCGTGGAAGGGCTCGGCCAGCGGGATGTCTTCCCAGCCGAGCTTCGGCGCGCCCATGTCGATGGTGAAGACGAGGTCGCTGTCGCGCTTGGCCGGCAGCAGGCCGGCTTTGGTCTGCAGCGTCAGCGCGGTCTTCGCGGCATCGCCCATCATGGGATCGGCCAGCATCGCCCAGGCGACGCAGCGCGTGCCGTTGCCGCAGGCGCCGGCTTCGGAGCCGTCGGTATTGTAGATCCGCACGAAGGCGTCGGTGCCGGGTGTCAGCGCGTCGTGGAGGACCATGAGCTGGTCGAAATGCGCGCGCGGCTCGGCCGCGATGGCGCGGGCATCACTTTCGGTGACGCGGAGCTTCGTGCGGCGCAGGTCGAGAACAGTGATCTCGTTGCCGAGGCCGTTCATCTTCAGGAACCGGCGATGGGCGAGGGCGTTCATCGTGTCATACATCCCTTGAAGTGCGGATCTATGACGGAGGCGACGTGAAAAAGCCACCCTCCGGGTCGTTTCATGGCGTAAGTGATGCTTCATGCTGCGCCGCAAGGGCGCGAATCGTTTCCATGGGTAGGACAGTGACAATGCCGCATTATCGGGTTGCTGTTGCGGCGCTCGTCGCCGTTTTGGCGGGCGCGGGATTGGCCGGAGCGCAGACGCGTGTCGCGCCGCCCACGGCGGTCGAGTCGGCCCCTTTGGCGCCACCGCCGGGAGCGCCTGTTCCGGTCCAGGCTCAGCCCGCGCCGCTGACCCCGACGCCCCCTGCCGCCGTGCCCGACGCCGTGCCGGGCCCCCAGCCCGTGCAGCCTGCGCCGGCTCCGCAGTTGCCGATTACGCCCGAGCCGATCCAGCCGGCGCCGACGCCGCAGGTTCCGCTGGAGCCGCAGCCCGTCCAGCCGCCTCCGACCTTGCCTGCGCCGGGACCTGTCCAGCCGATGCAGCCGCCGACGCCGCAGCAGCAGACCGGGACGATCGATCCCAACGCGACACTCGCGGGCAAGCGCGGTGACCAGAGCGATGTCGACGAGGTGCTGCTGGTGGCCAAGCCGGTGCTGATGCTCTCTGGCTCCGCGAGCTGGGACGAAGGTTTCAAGCGTCTGAACGAGAGCTTCCGGGTGCTGCGCCAGGAGGCCGAAAGGGCCCGCCTGCCAGTGGCGGGACGTCCGCTGACGCTGTTCCTCGAAACCGACGACAACGGCTTCCGCTACGAGGCGATGCTGCCGGTCGGGCCGGGGCCTGCCGGGGATCGCAGTTCCACCTTCGGCAACGGCGTCCGGCCGGGGCTGACGCCCGGCGGGCCGTCCCTGCGCTTCGTCCACGTCGCGCCCTATGACGACATCGATTCGACCTACGAGACGATCACCGCCTATCTTGAGGCCAAGGCCATCAACGTGAAGGACGCCTTCCTCGAAGAGTATGTCGGCGATCTCACCGATCCGGCCGACCCCAATCTCGAGATCAACGTCTACGTCCAGCCGCGCTGATCAGGCGCTCCAGCTCAGGCCTGCCAACTCAGCCCCGGCCGCATCGCGCGGAAGCGCTCCTCTTCGAGGCCCGCGGCCGTCAGAGCCGCCGCCAGCGCGGCCGGCGGGCGCTCGATGCCCTCGTCGGTGAGCTGGAAGGTGCCCCAATGGTGGCCGAGCGCCTGCTCGGCCCTGAGGGACAGCATGACCTTGACCGCTTCCTCCGGGTTCATGTGGTTGTCGCGCATGAACCAGCGCGGCTCATAGGCGCCGATCGGCAGGACGGCGAGACGGAAGGGGCCGTATTCCGCCCCCAGCCGCTCATAGAGCGAGCCGTCATGGAAGCCGGTGTCGCCGATGTGGAAGATCCGGGTGCCCGTCGTCTCGACGACGAAGGAGCACCACAACGCCATGCGGCGGTCGAAGGCGCCCCGCGCCGACCAGTGATAGCTCGGCACCAGGGTGACCGCGACGCCGTCCGATAGCGTCAGGCGGGTCGACCAGTCATGCGCCTCGGCCTTCGCATCGGGGATGCGGGCCTTGACGATGGTGTCGTTGCCGAGCGGCATGATCATGCGCGGCGCGTGCCGCTCATGCAGCCGCGCCAGGGTCTCGATGTCGAGATGGTCGTAATGGTTGTGCGTGATCAGCACCGCGTCGATGCGAGGCAGGTCGTCGAAGGCCACGCCGGGCTCGTTGACGCGGCGCGGACCCATGAAGGAGAGCGGGCTGGCACGCAGCGAATAGACCGGGTCGATCAGCAGGTTCAGCCCTGCGACCTGATAGAGAAACGAAGCATGGCCGAGATGCACGATCCGGACACCCTCGACACGGGCCGGCGGCTTGTCCTGCGGCGGGGCGGGGAAGGTCTCGGGAAAGGCCTCGCGATCCCGCTTGGAGGTCTGCCATTTCAGGACGTCGGCGAGCCCCTTGGTCACGGGGCGGCCGTCGGTGAAGACGACGCCGTTGAAGTTCTCGGTCACGGGGCCCTGGTAATACGGGTTGCGCGAACGCGAGATCGAGGCCCAGGCCGCGCTGCCGGTGCCGAGCAGCGCGGGGAGGCCGAGGAGGGTGAGGAGCTTGCGGCGATTCATGCCGCAGAAAGTGGGTTCGCGCCGCCGCGGGTCAAGCGGGCAGCGTTCACGGTCGCTTGATCGCCGTGGCATGAAGCCAGGCTGTCGGCTCGCCGTCATAGCCGCCGCCGGTCTCCTCGACGATGACGAGGCTCTGCCAGCCTGCGGTCCCGTAGGCGGAACGCAGCCAGTCCGGCGAGGGATAGTTGAAGTAGCGGCCGAAGCGGTCGCGCCCCTCGGCCGTGCCCGCCTTGAAGCTGGCGTAGAAGAGTCCGCCGGGCTTCAGCGCCCTGTGAATGGAGGCGAGGATGCCGGGCAGCGCCGTGCGGGGCACGTGCAGCAGGCAGGCATTGGCCCAGACACCGTCGAAGGCCCCGATCGCGTCGATGTTCTCGAAGAGCAGCACCTCGACGCGCCGCCCGAGACGCCGGCTCGCCTGCTCGGCCAGTTCCGGCGAGCCGTCGGTGGCGACGAGGTCGAGGCCGTGATCGACGAGGGCGACGCTGTCGTGACCGCCGCCGCAGCCCAGTTCCAGCACGCGGGCGCCGGGTGGCAGAGCCGCGGCGAAGGCGGCGATGCGGGCGTGCTCGGCTTCGCGGGAGCGCCCAGCATAGGCCTGGGCCTCGGCGGCGTAGAAATCGAGTGTGGCGGTGTCGCGGGCCGTCATGATCGTCTGCCCTTCAGCGCGTGCCGGTGCGCATCGCGACGGTCGCGATGCCGGCCCCGATCAGCAGGGTCCCGCCGGTCCGGTTGATGGCGCGGATCGCGCGCGGGCTGCTGACGACGGCGCGGGCGCGGGAGGCGATGAGCGCGTAGCCGAAGGCGTTGGCGGCGGCGAGCGCCACGAAGGTCGCCTCGAAGATCAGCATCTGCGTCCAGAAATCGGCCTTCGGATCGAGGAACTGCGGCAGGAAGGCGACGAAGAAGGTGAGGCTCTTGGGGTTCAGCGCCGTGACCAGCCAGGCATGGCCGAGCATCTTCAGCGACGAGACGGCATCCTCGCGCGGGCTTGCGTCGAGCGTGCCGCCGGCGCGGAAGAGCTTGATGCCGAGCCAGACGAGATAGGCCGCGCCCGCCCATTTCAGCACGGTGAAGACGGTGGCCGAGGTCGCCAGCAGCGCGCCGACGCCGAGCATCGAGAGCGTCATCGCGGTGAAGTCGCCCAGCGCCACGCCGGCGGCCGTCGGCAGCGCCGTGCGCCAGCCCTGGCCAAGCGCATAGGAGACGACGAGCAGGATCGTCGGGCCGGGAATAACCAGCAGCACGGCGGTGGCGGCCGCGAAGGCGGCCCAGGTCTCGAAGGTCATGACGCTGTTTTCCGATGGCGTCAGGCGAGCCATCCCCAGCTGCGGCGGTTTGTAAAGAGGAGCCGGTTCAGCTCAAGCCGAGATGCTCACGCAGCGCAGCGCCGACACGCTCGCGCCAAGCAGCCGGAAGCCGCCCCAGCTTCTGCGCATGCCGGGCTTCGATGGTTGCTATCTTGCAGGGACGAACCACCGATGGCGCCGGCAGCCCCGTTTCCTCGTCGGCTCCGTCGATCGCCACATCTCCCGGCCAGGGCCGGTTCTCTGCACTGGTGATCATCACGACCCAGAGCAGGCCTTGCTCCTCGCCGATGCCGCCGGCTGAAACCACCAGCGCCGGGCGATGCTGGCGTGTCGAGCGGTCCGTGTACGGGAAGGGGACGCGGACGACGTCTCCCTGTTCAAAGCCCGCCATAGGCCTTGCGATCGGCCTCGCCGTCCCATTCGTCGAATGTCGCAAACGGGTCTTCGGCCTGGTGTGCTCGCGCCTTCGTCATGACGACGCGATCAGGTTCGATCGCATAGGCAATCTCGTCACCCTCCCGCAGGCGCAGAGCCTTGCGCACGGACTGAGGAACAGTCGTCTGCGCCTTGCTGGTGAGTTTGCTGAGGATCATCCCCGTCGCCCTGAACGACCAAACTAATTAGATAGTGTAAGGAAAATCCTTGCCGGCGGCAATATCGTCGTGGTCAGCGCGTCGGCCGGTTCGAGCCGAACCAGCCGACGGGCCCCGCCGACATCTCGACGCGCTTCTCCGGTTCGCCGGCCACGACCAGCGCCCACCAGGCGCGGTATTGCGTCTGCGGGTCCTTGGCGAGCGCGATGCCGAAGCGCGTCGCCTCCTTCATCCGCAGATTGGCGTCATGGCCCGAGGAAGTGCGCCAGCCGGCGAAGGCTTCTTCCGCAGAATAGTAGCCGCCGCCGAGATTTTCCGCCGCGCGGGCGGCGTCGAGGCCGGCGGCATGGACGCGCGCAGCGAAATTGCCGGCGGCGTCGTGTGAGAGTGTGTTGGCGCGCGCCATCGCATCGGCCTGGCGCTGGGCCATGGCCGTCAGGGCGGGATCGAGCCGGACGGGCCCGAGGCCCTGACTGGTACGATAGGCGTTGAAGATGCGGGTGGCCTCGGCTGGATCGAGCGTGACCGCCGCCAGGCGCTCGGTGGCGCGGGCATCGAGCGGCGTCGCGCGGCGCGGCTCGCCGGCGCAGCCGGCGGCGAGGAGGGCGAGGGCGGCGGCGAAGAGAGGGCGCATGGGCGAAGATGGGTCCGGCATCGCTTGGGAGCCTGCGCCGCTAGCGCCCCATCATGGCGAGATTGCTGCGGCGACCCCGCCAACCTTGACTTTCGCCACAATCTTCCGCTTTAACCCGCGCATCCGTTTCGCCGACATCGTCGAGACCGCATCAGCCGACCGGGCCGCTTCACGCATTTCGAGCCCGGAGGTCAACGCCCGACAGCGCGACTGCGCCCTCGGGCGCGAAACCGTTTGGCGATGAGGCTTCGCGTTATCGGTCCCTGAAGGCAAGCAGGCAGGTCCGCATGTTCGGCACTCTCAGCGACAGGCTATCAGGCATCCTCTCGGGGCTGACCCGCAGGGGTTCGCTGACCGAGGAGGACGTCAACGCCGCGCTGCGCGAGGTGCGCAAGGCGCTGCTCGAGGCCGACGTCGCGCTCGAGGTCGTGCGCTCCTTCACCGACAAGGTCCGCGAGCGGGCCGTCGGCGCCGAGGTGCTGAAGTCGGTCACGCCCGGCCAGCAGGTCATCAAGATCGTCAACGACGCGCTGATCGACATGCTCGGCGGCGATGGCGAGGGCATCACCTTCGACGCGGTGCCGCCGGTGCCGATCCTGATGGTCGGCCTGCAGGGCTCGGGCAAGACGACCTCGACCGCCAAGATCGCCAAGCGCCTGACCGACCGCAACAAGAAGCGCGTCCTGATGGCCTCGCTCGACACGCGTCGCCCGGCCGCGATGGAGCAGCTCGCCATCCTCGGCAAGCAGGTCGGCGTCGAGACGCTGCCGATTGTCGCCGGCCAGTCGGCGGTGCAGATCGCGCGCCGTGCGATCGAGGCCGCACGTCTCGGCGGCTACGACGTCGTGATGCTCGACACCGCCGGCCGCGTTACGCTCGACGACACGCTGATGGCCGAGGTCGCCGAGGTCAAGGCGGCGACGAACCCGCATGAAGTGCTGCTCGTCGCCGACGCGCTGACCGGGCAGGACGCAGTCAACACCGCGCGCGCCTTCGATGCGCGCGTCGGGCTGACCGGCATCGTCTTGACCCGCATGGACGGCGACGGGCGCGGTGGTGCGGCGCTGTCGATGCGTGCCGTCACCGGCAAGCCGATCAAGCTCGTCGGCACGGGCGAGAAGATCGATGCGCTGGAGGATTTCCATCCCTCGCGCGTCGCCAACCGCATTCTCGGCATGGGCGACATCGTCGGCCTGGTCGAGCGCGCGGCCGAGACGGTCGACGCCGACAAGGCGCAGGCGCTGGCGCAGCGGCTGGCCAAGGGCAATTTCGACCTGTCCGACATGCGCACCCAGCTCCAGCAGATGGAGAAGATGGGCGGGCTCGGCGGTGTCATGGGCATGTTGCCCGGCATGAAGCAGGCCCAGAGCCAGCTCGCCGCTTCCGGCGTCGGCGACAAGATGTTCAAGCGCATGATCGCCGCCATCGACTCGATGACCGAGGCCGAGCGCAAGAACCCCGACCTCCTCAAGAACAGCCGCAAGAAGCGCATCGCGGCGGGCTCCGGCACCAGCCCTGAGGCGATCAACAAGCTGCTCAAGATGCATCGCGGCATGGCCGACATGATGAAGCAGATGAGCAAGCAGAAGGGCGGCATGCTCGGCAAGCTCGGCGCGATGTTCGGCATGGGCGGCGGTGGTCTGCCGCCAGGCATGCCCGACCCGTCGAAGATGGATCCGGCGCAGCTCGCTGAACTGCAGAAGCAGATGGGCGGCGGCGGCATGCCGGGCCTGCCGCCCGGCGGCTTCCCGGGCCTGCCCAAGGGCGTCACGCCGCCGGCCGGGATGATGCCGAAACTGCCAGGGCTCGGCGGGATGCCGGGCCGGGGTCTTCCGGGGCTGGGGGGCACCAACCCCTTCGGAGGCAAGAAGAAGTGACCAAGCCCACAGAAATGCGCGTCGGCATGTTCGACGTGTTCAAGCAGGTCAAGGCGCGTCTCGACGATGCCAACCTGTCCTATGAGACGTCGTCCTATCGGGACGACGCCTTCTCCTTCCTCGTGCATGCGCCGGGCGAATATTGGGAGATCGACGTGCTCGAAGACGGCTCGATCGATCTCGAAATCTTCACCTCGACCGGCATGAAGGACGATCCCTGGGCCGCCATCGACCAGCTGGTCGACGACAACAAGCCCTAGATTTCCACCGCAACGCCTACACGTTCAAAACCAAGGAAGAACGCATGTCCCTCAAGATCCGCCTGACCCGTGGCGGCGCCAAGAAGCGCCCTTACTACCGCATCGTCGTCGCCGATGCGCGCGCGCCGCGCGATGGCCGCTTCATCGAGAAGATCGGCTCCTATGATCCGATGAAGGCGAAGGATTCGCCCGAGCGCGTCGTTCTCGATATCGAGAAGGCCAAGGACTGGCTCGCCAAGGGCGCCCAGCCGACGGACCGCGTGCTGCGCTTCCTCGACGCCGCCGGCCTCGCCAAGCGCCCCGCCCGCAACAACCCCAACAAGGCTGTTCCCGGCGAGAAGGCCAAGGAGCGCGCCGAGAAGAACGCCGCCAAGTCCGCGGCTCCGGCTGAAGCCGAGGCGTGATGGCCCGCCGCCAACGCACGTCATTCTCGGGCGAAGCGCAGCTTCGACCCGGGAATCTCCGGCAGGAGATGGTCGGGTCAAGCCCGACCATGACGCGTCATGGCCGCTGACGACACACTCGTCCTGCTCGGCGTCATCGGCGCCGCGCATGGCATCAAGGGCGAGGTCCGGATCAAGGCCTTCACCGGCGATCCGCTGGCGATCGCCGAATACGGCCCCCTCACTGACGAGAAGGGCCGGCGCTTCGAGATCGCCGAGATCCGCCCCGCCAAGGAGGTCGTGGTCGCGCGCCTCAAGGGCATCACCAGCCGCGAGGCGGCCGAGAGCCTCAACGGCGTCAACCTCTTCGTCGCGCGCGACAAGATTCCGGCACCCGAGGACGAGGACGAGTTCCTGCAGGCCGATCTGATCGGCTGCTCGGTCGTCGGCCCTGACGGCGTGGTGCTGGGCACGGTCACCACCGTCGCCAATTACGGCGCGGGCGATCTACTCGACATTCTGCTGCCGGATGGGCGCTCGGTGCTGATGCCCTTCACCAAGGCCTTCGCGCCGCGCATCGACATCGCCGCCCGGCGGATCGAGGCGGTTCCGCCCGAGGGGCTGTTCGAGGCCGACGATGAAGACTGAGTCAAACGCCAACGCGACGAAAGCCTGGAATCAGCCGGCCGCCGCGCTGATCTTCGACATGGACGGCACCATCGTCGACAATATGCGCTTCCATGAAGACGCCTGGGGCAAGCTGCTCACCTCCCATGGCCTGCCCTTCGACGCGGACGAGTTCTTCCATCGCACGGCGGGCATGGCGGTCGGCGAGATCATCACCCCGCTGTTCCCGCAGGCGACGCCGGAGGAGGTGATCGCCCTGGGCGAGGCGAAGGAGGTGTTCTATCGCGACGCCTACCGCGCCCATGTCGCGGCGCTGCCCGGCCTGCTGCCGCTCATGGCGCGGGCGCAGAGCTGCGGCGTGCCGATGGCGGTGGCCTCGGCCGCGCCGCCCGAGAACATCGCGCTGGTGCTGGACACGCTGGGCCTGCGGTCGCATTTCGCCACCGTGATCTCGCCGAGCCAGGGATATCGCGGCAAGCCGCATCCCGACATGTTCATCGAGGCGGCGCGCCGTATGGACGTCGCGCCCGCGGCCTGCCTCGTCTTCGAGGACGCGCCCAACGGCATCGAGGCCGCGCGGCGGGCCGGCATGCGGGCCGTGGCGATGCTGACCATGCTCGGCGCGGACGGGTTTGCGGGTTACGACAACGTCATCGCCAGTGCGGTCGACTTCAACGCGCTGGACCGGCTGCCGGCGCTACGCTTCGATTAGGACCAATTCGCTTCGGTTTTCCGCGTCGTCATCCCGGACAAGCGGCGACAGCCGCGCCGATCCGGGATCCATTCCGGATCGGTTCAGGCATGGATCCCGTGTCCGCGCTGCGCTCCGCCCGGGATGACGGCGCGTTTCCAGTTTTAGTCCGGTAAGGTCTCTCCATGCCGTTCCGCGCCGCCATCCTCACCCTCTATCCGGAGATGTTCCCCGGGCCGCTCGGCGTCTCGCTCGCGGGCGAAGCCCTGCGGCGCGGGCTGTGGTCGCTGGAGACGCACCAGATCCGCGACCATGGCATCGGCCGGCACCGCAATGTCGACGACAACCCGGCTGGCGGCGGGGCAGGCATGGTGCTGCGCTGCGACGTGCTGGGCGCGGCGATCGACGTCGCCGTTCCCGCCGGTGACACGCGCCCGCGCCTGCTGATGTCGCCGCGCGGGCGGCCGTTGGCGCAGCGCCAGGTGCGCGACTGGGTCGCGGGCGAGGGCGTCGTCATCGTCTGCGGGCGCTTCGAGGGTGTCGACGAGCGGGTGATCGAGGGGCGCGGGCTGACCGAGGTGTCGGTCGGCGACTACATTCTCTCCGGCGGCGAGATGGCGGCGCTGGTCCTGCTCGACGCCTGCGTGCGCTTGATCCCCGGCGTGATGGGCAAGGAGCTCTCCGGCGAGGACGAGAGCTTCGAGAATGGCCTGCTCGAATATCCGCATTACACCCGCCCGCGCGACTGGGAGGGGCGGGGCCTGCCCGAGGCGCTGCTCTCGGGCGACCATGCCCGCATCGCGAAGTGGCGGCGGGCGGAAGCGGAGCGGATCACGCGGGAGAGGCGGCCGGATTTGCTTCAGCAGGGGATTGTGCGGACGAAGCCGGACTCGGCATAGGCAACAATCTTGCGGTCGCGCGTGACGATTGGCAGTCCCAGGTTCCGCGCGGTTGCGATGATCAGGCGGTCGGCCGGATCGCCATGGAGATCGCCGGGCAGATGAGAGGCCTCGATCGCGATGTCAGGCGTCAACGCAGCGGTCTGAATGCCTGGACCGCCCATGAAGCGCGCGAACCACGTCTTCGGATCGGGCTGGAAGTGTAGATCACCCGTCCGGTTGGGGCGCGGGCGACTCAAAAGACCAATCTCCCACGCTGACACGGGCGAGACGTGGATCGACTGCATCAGTCCTGCGGCACGGATCGCCAGCATAGCCTGCGGCGACATCGGGTCGCCATTTGCCAACCAGATGACGGCGCAGGTGTCGAGTAGGACTGCGGCCCCGGCAGCTGTCATCGATGCAGGATACCGTCCTCGGCGTCGAGGCGATCGTCGAGTATAGGGGCTGTCAGATCGAAACCGTCCGGGACGGTCACGCTTCCGCGCATGAACCCATGAAGACCATCGATGGCGTCGGCATGGCTCTCGGGCGGGGTCAGCACGGCAACGGGACGCCCGCGTCTCGTGATCACGACACGCTGAAGTTTATGCTCGTCGAGCTGCTTCAGGAGGTCGAGGCACGTCGCTTTGAATTCCGATGCGCTGATCGAACGGGTCTCGCCCATGGCAGCCCTCATATGGTCAACTGACTTGACCATATCATCGTCCGTGCTGCAGACCAAGATCGCCGTCAGGGATAAGCCACCACCGGCAGCTTCTCGGCGAGCCAGCCGCCCGGGCCCAGCATGCCGCCGCGCACCGCCAGGATGTCGCGGAAGCCGCGGCCGGCGAGCTTGGTGCGGATCGAGGCGCTCAAGCCGCCGTTGCGGTCGATCAGGGCGATGCGCTTGCCGGGGTGGTCGAGCCGCAGCCCCGCCAGACGGACCTCGAAGGCGGGCGTCTCGACATCGAGGGCGGTCGCGCCCTGGGGGATGCCAGTGTCGCGCCACTCTTCCGGTGTGCGGATGTCCAGGAGGAGGAGGGTGCCGGCGCGGGCGGCGTCATGGGCCTCGCGGGCCGACAGGGAGGCGGTTTGTGCGGAGACGATGGTGGCGTGGCTCATGCCCGACATCACGAGCATGGCCAGAAACACAATAGCCCTCGCCCTGAGGAGCCGCGCAGCGGCGTCTCGAAGGGTGGTCCAGAGATCTCTGGAGCATCCTTCGAGACGCGCTCCTGCGGAGCGCTCCTCAGGATGAGGGCTGTTCACAGGTCGTGCGCGTCAGCGCAGCTCGGCGCAGAAGCGCTGGATGCGGCGGCAGGCCTCTTCCAGCTTCTCGTCCGAGGTGGCGTAGGAGATGCGGAAGTTGGGTCCGAGCCCGAAGGCCGAGCCGTGGACGGCCGCGACCGCTTCGTTCTCCAGGATCCCCAGGACCAGATCCTCGTCGGTCTCGATGACCTTGCCGTTGGGCATGGTCTTGCCGATCAGGGCCGAGCAGTCGGGATAGACGTAGAAGGCGCCCTCGGGCTTGGGGCAGACGAGGCCGCGGGTCTGGTTCAGCATGGAGACGACGAGGTCGCGGCGACGCTCGAAGGCCTTCTTGAAGACGGGCAGGTGGTCCTGCGTGCCGTCCAGCGCCTCGACGGCAGCCCATTGCGAGATCGCCGAAGTGCCCGAGGTCTGCTGGCCCTGGACGAGGTCCATGGCGTTCATCAGATGCTGCGGACCCGCCGCGTAGCCGATGCGCCAGCCGGTCATGGCGTAGGACTTCGAGACGCCGTTCATGGTCAGCGTGCGCTCATAGAGGCCGGGCTCGACCTGCGCCGGGGTGACGAATTCGAAGTCGCCATAGACGAGGTGCTCGTACATGTCGTCGGTCAGCACCCAGACATGGGGGTGGCGCATCAGGACGTCGGTGAGCTTCTTCATCTCGGCGCGGCTGTAGGCGGCGCCCGAGGGGTTCGAGGGGGAGTTGAGGATCACCCACTTGGTCTTGGACGTGATCGCACGCTCGAGCTCTTCCGGCTGAAGCTTGAACTCGTTCTCGATCTTGGTCTCGGCGAAGGTCGCGGTGCCGCCGCAGAGGGCGACCATCTCGGGGTAGGAGACCCAGTAGGGCGAGACGCAGATGACCTCGTCGCCCGGGTTCAGCGTGGCGAGCAGGGCGTTGTAGATGACATGCTTGCCGCCGGTGGAGACGATGGTCTGGCTCGGCTTGTAGTCGAGGCCGTTCTCGCGCTTGAACTTGCGGGCCACGGCCTCGCGCAGCTGCGGGATGCCGGAGACGGGGGTGTACTTGGTCTCGCCGCGACGGATGGCGGCGATGGCCGCCTCCTTGATGTTGTCGGGCGTGTCGAAATCGGGCTCGCCGACGGAGAGCGAGATCACATCCTTGCCCTGCGCTTTCAGGTCGCGCGCCTTCTGCGTGATGGTGATGGTCGCAGACGGCTTCACGCGCTTCAGGGCGTCGGCAAGGAAGGCCATGGCAGGTTCTCCGGATCTCGGACGAGGGCACGCCGTTTTCGCAGGCGCGGGCGTGGTTTAGGACTCATGGCGGGCCATCGCAAGCCAAACTCCTTGATGCCGCCGGTGAATGGCGCGAATGTCGTCTCGACAGCACGGTCGCGGAGATCCACGTCGCAGGCGTCGCTTTGGCCGGTCGCCGCTTCGCGCCACTGCCGAGAGGTTGCGATGGACCGCCTCGTCGAACTCTGGCGTCGCCTGCCGGACTGGGCCTACGGGCCCCTGCTGCTGGCCGTTTTCGTGGTCGTTGGCCTCGCGATTGGCCTCTGGTATCGCTTCGTCACCTCCGGCACCAACAGACCCGAGATCGCCGAGACCTGCGCGCTGGGCTCCTACGACGAGGCGGCGTTTCGCGCGCTCATTGGCCGCGTCATGCGCGAGGGTGGTCGTGGTGACGGCGGCTGCCGCGATGTGACGCTGCCGGGGGATTGTTTCGAGCGCGTGCTGAAGGAGCGCATCGACGCCGTCCAGAAGGTCGCCGGGCCGGAGATGGTCGGACGCATGATGGCGATGCACGCGGTGATGCGCGCCAGCAAGGCCGTGCTGCTGTCGCAGAAGACGATTCCGCCGCGCCAGCCCGTCAATTTTCCCGGGATGGAGGCGCACCGCAAGGCGTTTCCGGACGCGTTCAAACCGCCGCTGCCGCCCCGGGCCGAGCGCTTCGTCTATGCGCTCGACAAGCGCGAGGTCGGCCTGTCGGGGCCGGCGCTGATCGGCGGCGGTCGACGCAACAGCTGGGATACGGGGCGCACCCGCTCGCCGAGCGGTCTCTACGCCATCGCCGAGGTCGCGATCATCCTGTCCGATCCCGCGCTGAACTATCCCGTCGACAGCGATGTCGGGGCGGAGAAGGAGGAGATCGCCTATGTCGAGGCGGCGTGGACGCACCGACGCACAGACTACAACGCAGCGCGGCCGGCGCTGCCTTCGGAGTCCGTCCACAGCATGACCTCGCTGTGCCCGCGCCGCCCGGCCTGGCTCGATACACCGGCGCAGCCTTCGGGCAGGCAGGCGCGGCCCTCCCTCATGTGGGGCAGCATCAGGCAGGAGATGGAGGATGCGATGCGACCGACCGTGCCCAACAACTGAACCGGTCCGGGCAAGCGTTTCGCCGCGCCGGATTGGCCGGAAACATGCATAGTGGGCCGACCGGCTGAGGGGCCAACCATCATCAGCGCGCAGCAAGCCGCGCGGAAGGCATGTCGTGAAACTCAGGATCGGTTACGAACTCGACTATCATTTCCCGCAGCCCACGCCGCTGATCCTGATGCTGAACGTGCATTTCAGCCGGGTGTCGGACCTCCAGACTCCCGATTATATCCGCTTCAGCCCTTCCGTTCCGGTCAGCGCCTATCGCGACGGCTTCGGCAACTGGTGCACGCGGCTGCTGGCCCCGCAGGGCGCGATGCGGATCACGGCGGATGCGATCATTTCCGACAGCGGCCTGCCCGAGGCTTACGACCGCAGCGCCGGCCAGGTTCCGGTCGAGCATCTGCCGGAGGAGGCGATCGTCTTCCTGCTGGCGAGCCGGTTCTGCGATTCCGATCGCCTGCTCGACCTTGCCTGGCAATTGTTCGGACATACCCAGCCCGGCGCGCCGCGGGTGCAGGCGATCTGCGATTTCGTCAACCAGCGCATCGCCTTCAACTACAACGATGCGAGCGTGACCCGCTCGGCTTCGGACGCCTATGCGGAAGGGCGGGGCGTCTGCCGCGACTATGCCCATCTGGCGATCGCGTTCTGCCGGGCGATGAACATCCCGGCGCGCTACTGCACCTGCTATCTCGGCGATATCGGCACGCCGCCGCCCTGGCCGCCGGGCGATTTCGCGGCCTCCTTCGAGGCCTATCTCGAGGGCGGCTGGCAGATGTTCGATCCGCGCAACAACGCGCCGCGGATCGGCCGCGTCCTGATCGCGCGCGGTCGCGATGCGGCGGACGTGGCCATCGCCACCACCTTCGGTCCCAACACCCTGACGGGGTTCAAGGTCTGGACCGACGAGGTGACGGAGGGCTGAGGCGCGGGCGCCTCACGCCATTGCGGTAGGTCGCGCCGGGCCGGCGTCGCGCTGGCCCGGAACGACACGGCTTTCGACGGCGTCGCCGTCAGTCCCGAAACAGCCGCGCCGCGTCCGGCTTCTTGGCGCGCAGCGGTGTCTTGCGGGTCATGCCCTTGCCCTTGGCCGCCGGCTCTTCGGCGGCGGCATCGCCATCCTCGGCCGGCTCAGCAGCGGGGGGTGCGACGGTGGCGGGCTTGGCGGCGGGCTTCTCGCCCGCCTTGTCGGCTGCCTTGGCCTGTTCGGCTGGGTCGATCGTCTTGAAGCGGATCATTTCTTCTTCGGCCCCGCAGCCTTGGCGACGACGGCTGCAAATGTCGACGGCGCTGCGGCCGCGACCTTGGGCTTGTCCTTCTTGGGCTTCTTGGCTTCGCGATTGCCGCGCTGTTCCTTGGCCATGGTCGGATTCCTTTGCGGTCGAACGGCGCGGGATCGCGCTTTGGTGTTCGTGACAAGTCGTCAGGCGCTGCCGCGATCGCAAGGGGCGCTGGTGCGAGGCATCGTCCGGGGTGACCTGCACCCGCTGCGGCCGGCCCGGCGGATGCCGGGTCTCGTCATGTCGAAGCAGATCGTGACTCTAGGCCAGAGCCCGGCCGGGCGCACGCGCTTTCTTGGCTCATCGCCGTCCGTCTTCGCCTTGCCGCTTGCGTCGGACGTTTGTCCCTGCGATGCGCTTGTCGCCATGGAATCCCCCACGCTGATCGCGATCTATGTCGACGCCGACGCCTGCCCGGTGAAGCCGGAGATCTTCAAGGTCGCCGAGCGCCATGGCCTGCGCGTCTTCGTCGTCGCCAACAGCTACATGATGCTGCCGCGCGAGCCCTGGATCGAGCGGATCGTGGTGACCGGCAATTTCGACGCGGCGGATGACTGGATCGCTGAACGCGTTGCGCGCGGGTCGATCGTGATCACCTCCGACATTCCGCTGGCGGATCGCTGCATCAAGGCCGGCGCGGAGGTCATCGGCGCGACCGGCAAACCTTTCACCGAGGCCTCGATCGGCATGGCGCTGGCCACGCGCGACATGATGGAGGATCTGCGGGCGATGGGGACGGCCACCGGCGGGCCGAAGCCGTTTTCGCCCAAGGACCGCTCGGCCTTTCTGCAGGCGCTCGATCTTTCGATCCAGCGGCTGAAGCGGGCGGGGTTCGCTGCCGGCTGAGAGACGGCGTAGGTCGTTGATTTCGCGGCGGCTTTATCCGGAAGCGGCATTCCCCTTCCGCCGATGATGCTCTAAAGCTCGGCTCAAGCCTGTGATCAATCGGGCCGCCCGGGAGGATTTCCGCATGTCGATGACCCGCCGCTCCACACTCGGCCTGATGGCCGGTGCCGTCCTCGCGCCCTCGCTCGTGCGCGCGCAGAGCTTTCCCACCAAGCCGATCACGCTCGTCGTGCCCTATCCGGCGGGTGGGCCCACCGATGCGATCGCGCGCTTCGTCGCGCAGGACCTGTCGACCTCGATCGGCCAGAACGTCGTCGTCGACAACCGCGCGGGCGCCTCCGGCGCGGTCGGCACGCGGGCGGTGGCCAAGGCGGACCCCGACGGCCACACCATCATCTTCGGCAACAACCAGACGCATGGGAACAACATGTTCCTGCTGAAAGAGCCGGGCTACGACGCGGTCAAGGATTTCGCCCCGCTGGCCGGCGTCGGCGCCTTCGAGCATGCCTTCGTCGTGCGCAAGGACCTGCCGGCCAGGGACATCAAGGAGCTGATCGCGCTCGCCAAGGCCGATCCCGACAAGCTCAATTACGGCTCGACCGGTGTCGGCTCCGGCTCGCATCTGGCGATGGAGCTGTTCATGGCCCGCACCGGCATCAAGATGACGCATGTGCCGTTCAGGGGCGCGGCGCCGCTGGTCCAGGAGATCATCGGCGGGCGCATCGACATCGCCAATTCGACGCTGCCGAGCGTGCTGGAGCAGATCAATGCCGGGACGCTGCGCGCAATCGCGCTCGCGAGCCCCGAACGCAATGCGCGCGCCAAGGACATCCCGACGCTGCGCGAACAGGGCGTGAGCAACGCCGACGCCGATTCCTGGGCCGCTTTCTTCGCGCCGGCCGCGACGCCCACGCCGGTTCTGGAGGCGCTGTCCAAGGCGATCCTGGCTTCGCTCGCCAAGCCGGCGGTGACCGAGCAGATCCTCAAGCTCGGCTTCACGATGAGGTTACGTGACCCCGTCGCGTTCCGGCCCTATCACCTGCAGGAAATCGCGATCTGGGAAAACATCATCAGGTCCGCCGGCGTGAAGCCGGAGTGATCTGACAGCGGAGGACAGCATGGGCGCAGCGACAACGAAACGGCGCGCCCTGCTTCTCCTCGCGGCCTTCCTGGGCCTGTCTGGTCCGGCGCTCGGCATCGAGACCGACCGGGAGCGGCTCTGGTCGGCTCTGGCCACGCCCGGTCATGTGGTGCTGATGCGCCATGCCGATGCGCCGGGCACCGGCGACCCGGCCGCGATGCGGCTGGGAGACTGCACGACGCAGCGCAATCTCGGCGCGCGCGGCCGTGCTCAGGCGCGCCAGATCGGCGAGGCGTTTCGTCAGCGCGCGATCCCGGTCGCGCTCGTCCTGACCAGCCAATGGTGCCGGACGCGCGAAACGGCAGAGCTGCTGGCGCTCGGCCCTGTCGAGGAGGAGCCGGCGGCGCTCAACTCCTTCTTCGGCCGGCCCGGCGAACGCGAGGCCGCGACCGCGGCGCTGCGACGCAGGCTTGCCGCGCTTCCGCCGCAGGCGGCGACCGTCGTCATGGTCACGCATCAGGTCAACATCACCGCGCTGACAGGCGTGTTTCCCGCATCGGGGGAGATGGTCGTGCTGAGGCGCGACCACCAAGGCGGAATTGTCACGGTCGGACGCCTGCCGCCGCCTTAAGGCCACCGGTGCGGGTGTCCTTGCCGAACGCTCCGGAGGGACTGCAACCGATCGCGGTCGATGACGTTGTCAGGGGCAAACGGACGTTGCTCAAACCCACGTCCTGCGACCGATGAGGAGATACCCATGCGCGCTCACGCCTATGCCCTTGCTCTCATGGCCTTTCCCGCGCTTCTGGCCGGCGAGGACGCGGCCCAGGCGCAGCAGCGCTTCCCGTCGAGCGCGGGCGATCTCGTCGTCGAGACGGTGGCAGGCGGTCTGGAGAACCCCTGGGGCCTGGCTTTCCTGCCGGACGGGCGCATGCTGGTGACGGAGCGGCCGGGGCGGCTGCGGCTGGTCGGCGCCGACGGCAAGCTCTCGCCACCGCTGTCTGGCGTGCCCAATGTCGCGGCACGCGGCCAGGGCGGGCTGCTCGACGTGGTGCTCGATCCGAACTTCGCCCAGAACCGCGCGATCTACCTCTCCTTCGCCGAGGCCCGCGCCGGGGGCAGCAGCACCAGCGTCGCCCGGGCCCGGCTCAACGAGCGCGGCACGGCGCTGGAAGGCGCAAGGGTGATCTTCCAGCAGATGCCGACCATCGCCAGCAACATGCATTTCGGCTCGCGTCTGGTGTTCGACCGCACGGGCGCGCTCTTCGTCACGGTGGGGGACCGCTACGGCCAGCGCGACCAGGCGCAGAACCCGGGCAACCACATCGGCAAGATCATGCGGATCAATCCCGAGGGCGGCGCGGCCACCGGCAATCCCAGGATCGAGGGCTGGCAGCCGGAGATCTGGTCGATCGGCCATCGGAACGTGCAGGGCGCGGCTCTCCATCCGCAAACAGGCCAGCTTTGGACCGCCGAGCACGGCGCGCGCGGCGGGGACGAGGTCAACACACCCAAGGCCGGCCGCAACTATGGCTGGCCGGTGATCAGCTTCGGCGTCGATTATTCCGGGGCCAAACTCGGCGAGGGAACGGCCAAGGCCGGGATGGAACCGCCGCTGTTCTACTGGGACCCGTCGATCGCGCCGTCCGGCGCGGCGTTCTACACCGGCGCCGCATGGCCGGCCTGGACAAACTCTTTCTTCGTCGGCGGTCTCGCCGGGCAGATGCTGGTCAGGCTCTCGACGCAGGGCGAGACCGTGACAGGGCAGGAGCAACTGCTCAAGGGGCTCAATGAGCGCATTCGCGATGTCCGGCAGGGTCCGGACGGGTTCATCTACCTGCTCAGCGATGCGGCCGACGGGAAGCTGCTGCGGGTCAGGCCGGTGCGGTAGAGGAGACGTCGCTGGGACGCAGCGCCGAGGCGGGAGCGTCGCGAACGAATCTGTCCGCCTCCATGCGCTGTTGGCCGGAGCCCTTCGCCGCCAAGGGCGAAACCGGCAAAATCTGCCTAGAGCTAGGAAGATTTTTCCGACCTAACTATATGAAATATCTCATTTATTTTGTTTTTTGCGCGCCTGGTTTCGCGCTGTCGCGCGTTTCAGTTCCAGACGGCCCTTTCAGGCAAGCCCGACCTGAAAGTGGTTTCTGGAGGTTTCCAAGCGATGAGCGGCCAGGCATCTCACCTCAATTTCGTGCCACAGATGGTGTCCGCACCTCTTGCCCTGCTGCTCGATCAAAGCGCCGCGATGCCGCGGGCGTTGGAAAGGTTGGAAAGCCGCAGGCCGATGGATCGCGACGACGAACTGCTGGAACTGATCACGCTCGGCGACGATGCAGCGTTTCGCGAACTGGTCGAGCGCCATGTCGATCGCGCCTATGCGCTGGCGCTGCGCATTCTCCGCAACGGCGCCGATGCCGAGGATGTCGTCCAGGACACGCTGTTGAAGATCTGGAGCCAGCGCGGCACCTGGCAGTCCGGCCGCGCGAAGTTCTCGACCTGGCTCTACCGCGTCGTCACCAATCGCTGCCTCGACCTGCGCCGCCGCCCGAAGACGGAAGACATGGACAACGCGCCCGAGGTCGTCGATGCGCAGCCTGACGCGCTCGTGACCCTGCAGCGCCATGAGGTCAGCGACCTCCTGGCCCGGGAGATGGAGCGCCTGCCGGACCAGCAGCGGGTCGCCCTGATCCTCTCCTATTACGACGATCTCACCAACTCGCAGATCGCCGAGGTGATGGACACGACGGTCCAGGCCGTCGAGTCGCTTCTGAAACGCGGGCGCCAGCATTTGCGCAAGCAGCTCCACAGCACGGAGCGTGACATCTGCCGGTCGTTTACCGTCGATTAGCCACGATCCTGACCATCTTCAAAAAGATCGCCAGCCGCATCGCCCTGCGCCGTTGAACCCCCAGACGCCCCCCCACGCGGCGTCCGCTCCCGGAAGGGAGCTTCATCGGAACAAGGAGAAGCCGCGATGGCTGTGATCTCGACGAATCTCGCCGCCAATTCGGCGGTCCGCTATCTGAACATGAACTCCGCCGACCAGACCGCTTCGCTGTCGAAGCTGGCGAGCGGCTCGCGCATCGTCACCGCCGCCGACGACGCTTCGGGGCTGGCGATCTCGACGCGCATCTCGTCCGACGTCACCGCCCTGACGCAGGCCGCGACCAACGCCTCGCATGGCACCTCGATCCTGCAGACGGCCGATGGCGGCGCCTCCAACATCAGCGACATGCTGCAGCGCATGAAGGCGCTGGCCTCCCAGTCGGCCTCCGGCACGGTGACGGATTCGGAGCGCACCTACATCAACGCGGAGTTCGATCAGTTGGTCGAGGAAATCGACGGCCTCTCCCAGAGCACGCGTTACAACGGCGAGAGCCTGCTCGACGGCACGGGCGCCTTCGCGACAGGCATGGTCGTCGTCGTCGGCTCCGATGCGACCGCCGACACGATCAATGTGACGATCGACGCGCTCGATGCGACGACGCTCGGCGTCGATACGCAGGACATCTCGACGCAGGCCGGCGCGACGACCGCTATCGCCGCCATCGATACCGCGATCGACTCCGTGTCGAGCGCGCGGGCCAATATCGGCGCGCTGCAGTCGCGGTTCGAGTTCCGCTCTAACACGATCGCGACCAGCATCGAGAACCTCGAAGCGGCCAATTCCGCGATCAAGGACGTCGATGTCGCGCAGGAGTCGGCCAACCTGGCCTCGATCAAGGTCAAGACGCAGGCTTCGGTCGCGGCCGCAGCGCAGGCCAATTCGATGCCGTCCGAACTGCTGAAGCTGCTGCAGTAAGGCTCAGGCACGGTGGGCCGGTCCTGGACAGCCGGCCCACCTCTCACCTTCATGCGGAGATAGCGATGGCCTCGGTCAGCAGCACCAGTTCGAGCACGACGTCGTCCTATACGAGCGCCACGACCTCGACCGCGACCACCGACACCTCGGATATCGACTGGAATGCGCTGATCGAGGTCGCGGTCCAGGCCAAGCTGAGCAAGGCGGATTCGATCGATCTCAAGATCACCGCCAACGAAGCCAAGATTGCCGGCTATCAGGAGCTGCAATCGCTGCTCGCCGATGTGGCCGACGCGGCCGATGCGCTGCGTGCGGTCTCGGGAAGCTCCAACAGCAGTACCGATGTCTTCCTCGACCGCGCCGCCTATCTGACCGCAAACGGCAGCGTCGATGCCGCCTCCGCCCTGTCGGCCACCGTCGAGGATGGCAGTGACGTCGGCAACTACGACATCCAGATTCTCCAGCTCGCCAAGGCCCACAAGGTTGCCGGTGCGACACAAGCATCGAAATCGGAGGATCTCGGCTATTCCGGCATCATCTCGCTCGGCATCGACGGTGGCAGCCCGATCGATCTGACGGTGGCCGCAAGCATGTCGCTCGCCGACATCGCCGACACCATCAACGGCGAATCCGACGCCACCGGCGTCCAGGCGACCATCCTGCAGGTGTCGAATTCAAGTTATCGCCTCGTGCTGTCGGCGGTCGAAACCGGCGAGACGATCAGCGCGAGTGCCGTCTCGGGCGACGATGTGCTCGCCTCGCTCGGCCTCACTGACGGATCGGGCGCTTTCGCCGATGTGCTGCAGGAGCCGCAGGACGCAATTCTGACCCTCGACGGCATCGCGGTGACCCGCAACAGCAATGACATCGACGACCTGCTCGATGGCGTGACCCTGCATCTCTACCAGACGACCCAGGACGATCCGGATACCGAGAGCCAGGTTTCGATCACGCTGGAGGTCGGCGCCGATGTCAGCTCCGCCAAGACGGCGATTGAGGCCCTCGTCAACGCCTATAACGCCTTCCGCGAATTCAGCACGGCGCAACAGAGCCTGGCAAGCGACGGCAGCGTCTCGGACGAGGCGGTTCTGTTCGGCGATGGCACGCTGCGCAGCGCGACCCTGTCGGTCTACAGCGCGCTGACCCGCACGGTGGACGGGGAGTCGATGAGCCTGATCGGCCTTTCCTTCGACAGCGACGGCTCGCTGGTGATCGACGAGGATACGCTGGACAACGCGCTGCTCGACGATCTCGACGCCGTCAAGTCGCTGCTCGGCTTCCAGATGGATGCGTCCTCCAGCCAGTTGCAACTGCTCTCGCGGGGGACCAGCGTCCCGGCCGACTTCACGCTCGATATCAGCGTCGACGCCAGCGGCGCGATGAGTTCGGTATCGGTGGGCGGTGATGCATCGCTGTTCAGCGTCAACGGGACACGCATCGTCGGCGCCAAAGGCACAGCCTATGAGGGCTACACCTTCGTCTACACGGGCTCGGCCGCGCAATCGATCGACGTTTCGCTCAGCACTGGCATTGCCGAGCTGCTTTATAACTCGGCGGACAAGGTGTCGGACACCTCCGACGGCTCGTTGCAGACGCTGATCGACAACCTGTCCGAGGTCGATGACGACCTGCAGGCCAAAAGCGACGCCATCCGCTCCGCGACCGAGACCTACCAGACCAATCTGAGCAACCGCTACGCCCGCTACCAGGCTGCCATCGCGGCTGCCGAGTCGACCCAGGACTACCTCACAGCGCTCCTCGACCAATGGAACAGTTCGTCATGAACCAGCACGCCCAACCGCTCGCCGCCTATCGCCGGGTCGCCGCCCAGGTCCATCCGCTCGTCGCGGTGGTCAAGCTCTATGACGAGGCGATCCGCCAACTCAGGCTGGCGATCATGGCGACGCAGGATCGCCGTCACGAGGAGAGCCATGCCTGCATCACCAAATCATCGACGATCCTGCGGGGGCTCTGTCACTGCCTGCGCTTCGACAAGGGCGAAGACGTCGCCCAGCAGCTGCTCAAGGCCTACACCTACAACATCATGGCGATCCACACCGCTTATGGGCGTCACGATGCGCCGGCACGTTACGAGAAGATCATCTGGCACCTGACGGGCCTGCGTAACGCCTGGGCGGAGATCGCCGGACTGGCGCCCAAGACGCAGCTCGTTACCGTCCCGCAGAAGGCGGTCAGGCGCTGAAACGATCGCGCGGATAGAAGGTCGCATCCCACCGGTGCCGACGCGGCCCGGTGGCTCGAGGCTGCGAAGATTTGCCCGTTCCCGAACATTCCGAAACAGTTTATGCACAAGGAGAAACCTTCGGGAACGAAACAGACATGAAACGAAGCGAGCTTCGGGAGGCCGTCGACCGTCACGGCGAGGATCTCTCGACCTGGCCGCTTTCGGAACGACACGAAGCCATCGCGCTCCTGGCGAACGATCCGGATGCCCGCTCCGTTCTCGACGAAGCGCGCGCGATGCGTGCGCTGATCGCCGGCCAGGCGCCCATTCGCGCTCCTGTCGGCCTGGCGGATCGGATCGTGAAGGCTGCGATCGGCGGTTCAGCCCCGACGACCACAAGGGCCCGCCCTGTGAAAGCCGCCGTCTCCTCCTAGCCACGCGATCCTGGCGACGCAGCCATCCGTTGCGAAGCCACGGTCAACCGAGAGGGGAGGCCGGCCGCCAGGTTGCGCATCGGCGGGTCGGGAACCGACGACGTTCGGTTCGAGAAAGCCCGGCGGCCGTAGGCCGGGAAACAATGCGCTGCTGCCTTCGGTTAACAATTCTCTAAACGCGATAGTTAATACAAGTTTAAGACAATGATCCTGGCGTCAGGCGAGAGAATTTCGTCGCCAGCTTCAATATTCGCCGCCTGAAAATTCCTCCTCACGCGTTTCATCATCGATCCCGCAGCACATCAGCGCCGCGGGCTCGGATCGAAACGTATCCGCTCCGGGATCCCACCAGTCCCGCAGCCTGAGGGAGGCTCGCCATGAGCGTCAGTTCGGTTTCCTCGTCCACGGCGACGACCGCTGCCAGCACGACCAGTTCCTCGACATCGTCCTCCTCGTTTTCGGAGTCCGAGTTCATGTCGCTGCTCGTGCAGCAACTCCAGAACCAGGATCCGTCGAATCCGACCGACTCCAGCCAGCTCGCCTCGCAGATGCTGTCCTATGCCGGATACAGCCAGCAGGTCGCGATGAACGATACGCTGTCATCGCTGTCCTCGACGATGAACACCCTCTCGTCGACCGTATCCGACCTCTACTCCTCGGTCAGCGCGATGTCTTCGAAGCTGAGCGTCTCTGCCTGAGCACAGCTCGGCCGGCACCACCCCTGTTCCCGTGTAGAGTTGAGTAAACGCCATGAGTCTCACCGGCGCCTTGAATTCGGCTGTCTCGGCCCTGTCAGCGCAGAGTTCTGCCCTGTCGATGGTCAGCCAGAACCTCGCCAACTCCAACACCTATGGATACAAGACGACCACGGCCAGCTTCGAGAGCCTGATCGCCGACTCGACCTCGTCCGCCTATTCCGCCGGCGGCGTCTCGATCACCGGCGTCTCCAGCATCGCCACGCAGGGCTCGCTGGTCTCATCGGCGACCTCGACCAACATGGCGATCGAGGGCAACGGCTTCTTTGTCGTCGGCAACGACTCTGCCAATGGCGACATCTACTATTCCCGCAACGGCCAGTTCACGATCGACAAGAACGGCTATCTTTCGAACGGCGACTACTACCTGCAGGGTTGGCCCACCGATGCCGAGGGCACCGTCCTGGGCGCGACAACCGCCGCCGCGCTCCAGACCGTCGATACGAAGGCGATCGGCAGCATCGCGGCGGCCACGACCAGCCTGTCGCTGCAAGCCAACCTCCCGGCCGATGCCGCGGTCGGCGACAGTTTCGAAAGCGAACTCGAGGTCTACGACTCGCTGGGCACCGCCGCCACCACGACCGTCACCTGGACGAAGACGGCCGAGAACACCTGGAGCGCCGCCTTCTCCAATGCGACGAGCGCGGACGGCAACACGCTGCTGGGGACGTCGCCGGCGAGCAACACGGTTTCGATCAGCTTCAACAACAACGGCACGCTCGCCAGCACCACTCCCAATCCGCCGACGCTGACCTTCACCGGCTGGACGACGGGGGCGGCCGACAGCGCGATCGCGCTCGACATGGGCACGGCCGGATCGTCGAGCGGGCTGAGCCAGCTCTCGACGGGCGACGATCAATTGTCGGTTTCGCTCGAATACGATCAGGACGGCATCAGCTATGGCACGCTGACGGGCGTCGAACTCGGCGACGACGGCACCGTCTATGCAAATTATGACAACGATCAGCGGCGGGCGATCTACAAGGTTGCTGTCGCGACCTTCAACAATGCCGACGGGCTGACCTCCCTGAGCAGCGGGGTGTACGCCGCGAACTCGATGTCGGGCGCCAGCTCGCTGCATGTGGCCGGCACCAATGGCGCCGGCACGATCTCGGGCAGCATGCTCGAAGCGAGCACGACCGATACCAGCCAGGAATTCAGCAACATGATGGCGGCGCAGCAGGCCTATTCGGCCGCGGCGCAGGTGATGTCCTCCGTCAATACGATGTACGACACGCTGCTGAGCGCGATGCGATGAAGCGCAACCGCCCCGCTCCCCGCGTCGCACGCCCGGCGCGCGCTGCCCCGCCCGACATCCTCGCGCAGGACCCCTTGCTGGCGCGGCTGGCCGTCGTCGAAACGACCGCCAGGAACCAACTCGCCGCAGCGCGGCAGAAACCGCCCGCCGCAAAGCCTGCCGAGCGCCAGCGCAAGGAGGCGCTCGTCACCCTCGCCAATCTCGGCTTCATGCTCGATGCCCTGCGCAGCGCCCGCGACGACATGCGCGGCGCCCTCGACAAGAGCATGACGACACATCGCGCTCTCGACGCCTACCACCGCGCCGGATCGCTCTCCGACATTCCCTACAAGCGCTGAGACATGCGAGCCCCCGTCATGCCCCCATCCCCCTTGCTCGACACCGTGTCCGGCGGACAGGCGCGCCGCCAGTCGGCCAATGCCGCCATCAAGGCGATGCTCGCTCTCGTCGACGACCTGATCGTCGTGATCGAAGAAGAGAACGCGCTGATGGCCGCCGGCATTCCGGCCTCGACCTCGCATCTCGTCGCGCGCAAGCGCGAGCTTTCCGGCCAGTTCTCGCACTGGATTGCGGGTCTGCGCAGCCGCGACATCGCTTTCGCCGATGCCGACGCCGCGCTGCACAGGCGCCTGATCGCGAGCAGCGAGGTTCTCCGCCTCCACATGAACGACAATGTCGAAAGCCTTCGCAGCTCGATTGCCGCGACGCGGCGGCGCATCGACGCGATCATGCGCGCCATTCGCGAGCAGTCGGCGCCGCCACCCAGCCGCTACGGGGCCAACGGCAAGACCGCGCCTGCGCAGATGGCGCAGACCATTCGCCCGAGCCGCTATCTTTAACGCCACCTCGGTCCAACAGGGGCTGACCATGTCCTTCTCCGCCATCCGCAGCATCGCCTACAGCTCCCTGGCGAACACGCAGCTGCAGATGGCGCTGACGTCGTCCAATGTCGCCAATGCCGACACCGAGGGCTACACGCGCAAGGTCGCGACGCAGGCCGCCGTCTACACCGGCACGGTGGGCTCTGGCGTGTCGGTGACCGCGATCACCAGCAACGTCGACAAGTATCTGCTTCAGGATCTGGTCGGCGCGACGAGCACGGCTGGCGCGGCGACGACGACGGAGAGCTACGCGGACAAGCTGCAGAACCTGCTCGGCGCGACGACGGGCGGCGACAGCGGCGGCACCTCGCTCGCCAACAGCATCGCCGACCTCGAAACCGCCCTGTCGCAACTGAGCGGCACCCCCGAAAGCGAGACGCTGAAGGCCTCCTCCGTCGCCGCGCTCGATACCCTGGCAAGCCAGCTGCGCGAAACCTCGACCGGCATCCAGGGGCTGCGTGCCGATGCCGACGACGCCATCGAGGACGCCGTCTCGACGATCAATACGGCCCTGAACGCCATCGATGCGCTCAACGGCCAGATCGCCACGGCCCAGTCGCGCGGCGAGGCGACGGCCGACCTCGAGGACACCCGCAATACGGCGCTGCAGACGCTGTCCGGCCAGATCGATGTGAAATACTACGTCACATCCGACAACCAGATGCGGATCACCACCGCCTCGGGCACCACGTTGCTGGACAGCCGCGCTCACGAGCTCTCCTCTTCAAGCGCAGCGGCCGTCACCCGCGACACCGTGTTCAGCGGTATCACGGTCGATGGCAAGGACATCACCGCCGAGGTCGGGTCGGGCCAGGTCGGCGCGCTGATCGCGCAGCGCGACAGCGTGTTGCCGGCGGCCCAGGCGGAGCTCGACGAACTCGCCACGGGGCTGATCGACACGCTCAACAGCATCCACAATGCCGGGACCTCGCTGCCTCCGCCCTCAACCCTGACCGGGTCGACCGCGCTCTCCGCCGGCGACGCGTTTTCAGGCAGTGGCAGCGTCCGCATCGCGGTTACGGACGCGGACGGCGCGCTGGTCAGCTACCAGGACCTCGATCTGTCGACTTTCTCCACGGTGTCGGACCTGGTCTCGGCTCTCGACGGCATCGACGGCCTGTCGGCCTCGCTCGACGCGTCCGGGCGGGTCGTGATCGCCGCCGACGCCGCCGATACCGGCATTGCGATCGCCGATATCGACAGCGCGGTGGGCGATGCCGACCAGGGCCTGTCGGATTATCTCGGCCTCAACGATCTGCTGGGCGGCTCGGACGCATCGACGATCGCGGTGCGCAAGGATCTGCTCGCGACGCCGGGCCTGCTGGCGACATCGCAGCTTTCGGCCGAAGTCAGCCCGAGCGTCGGCGACAGCGTCGTCAGCATCGGCGAAAGCGGCATCGCCCAGGCGCTCGACGCGGCGCTGAGCGCCCCTCAGAGCTTCGCTGCGGCCGGCACGCTGAAGGCATCGAGCACGTCCTTTGCCGATTATGCCGCGAAGATCGTGTCCGGCATCGCGGCCACCGCGACGAACAGCGCGAGCGCGTCTGAGACCAGCCAGAGCGCGCAGCAGTCGCTGGCGGATTCGCTGGCGTCGCAATCAGGCGTCAATCTCGACGAGGAGACGGCGAAGCTTTCGGAGCTGGAACAGCAGTACTCGATGGCGGCCCAGCTCCTGGAGACGCTCAACAGCATGTTCGACACGCTGCTTCAGGTCGTCGCGTCATCCTGACGAGGCGTTCACTCAACGGGACAGGAGCCCATGATCACACGCGTCGCGACCTTCGCCATGAGCGAGCGCATGCTGGAAGCCTCGCAGCGTTCGCAGGCGAAAATGAGCGAGCTTCAGCTCCAGCAGGCGTCGGGCTCCGTCTCGAGCGACTATGGCGGGCTGGGTCGTTCGGCGGGAACGCTGGTCAGCCTGGAGGTTTCGGTCGCGCGCTCCAAAAGTTATGCGGGCGCGGCCGACGACGCGCGCGGCCGTGTCGAGGTGATGTCCGACGCCTTGACCTCGATTACCGATGCGCTGTCGGGTTTCCGTGCGAGCCTGTCGGCCGCCATCAGCGCCGGCAGCGACGACGATATCCTGCAGGCCACGGCGCAGAGCTATCTCGACGAGGTCGCTGACCTGCTCAACACCCGCTTCGAGGGCCGCTATCTCTTTGGCGGCAGCGACACCACGACGGCCCCCGTCGACCTTTCCGGCTATGCCGCAACCGACGTCGCCACGGCCGACACCTCCTACTATCAGGGCAATGGCGTGAAGGCCTCGGTCGCGGTCTCCTCGGAGCGGACGCTGAGCTACGGCGTCACGGGCAATGACGCCGCCTTCGAACAGGCGCTGCGCGCCCTCAGCGCCGTCGCCAACGCGGCGACCGTTCCCGACACGGCAACCCTGCAGGCGATCTCGGACCTGACCGTCAGCGCCACCGACGCCGTCGCCGCCGTCCAGGGTCAGTTGTCCGTTCATGCCGCAACCCTGGAGCGCAGCGCGTCTGCACAGGTTGAGTACCAGGATTATGCCGCCGGGCTGATCAGCGAGGTGAACGGTGCCGACGTCACGGAACTGGCCTTGCAACTCTCGACCTACGAGACGCAATTGCAGGCGTCATACTCCGCCATGGCCAAGATCCAGTCGCTCAGCCTGATGGATTATCTGAAATAGTGAGGGGGCTCTGACCGGCAGGTCAGACCCCTCAGACGATCTCCGCCAGCCGCGTGTCCTGCGACAGCACCAGACACCAGTGCGGCTCGAAATCGGCGCCCAGCGGCCAGATGAAGTCCTTGAAGATCTCCAGCATCAACGCCTGGTAGCGCTCGAACCAGGCGCGCCGGCAGAGCACGAACTTGGTCGCGCCGACGATTGTCTCGCGGTCGATGACGCAGAGCGGCACGATGTCGGGATTGGCCTCGAGATACGCCTGCACGGCGACCATCAGGGTCGGGTAGCCGGGGTGGAGCATGTCGTCGAGCACGATCAGCCCGCCCTCGGCGAGGCAGGCGGTGGCCAGGGCGAGGTCGCGGCCGAGCGCGGCGCGGGAATGCTCGCCGTCGATATGGATGAAGCGCAAGGGCACGCCGCCGGCCTTCGCGAGGAGGTCTGCGGGCGCCATCGCGCCGGCATCGCCCTTGATCGTGCGGCGGCGCTCGGGGCCGATGCCGTGGCGGGCGCAATTGGCCTCGAAGCGCTGCTCCACGCCCGGGTCGGGCCAGGAGAAGATGTCCAGCGCCAGTGCGATCTCGCCTTCCTCGAGCGCATGGGCGAGCGCGATGAAGAAGCGGCCCTCGAAGGCGCCGATCTCGGCGATCGGCCCGCGCACGCCTTGCTGCGTCTGCAGCCGCAGCAGCCGCGCGCAGATCGCCGCGGCGAAACGCGAGGACATGCCGACGACGCGGTCATAGCCATCGGCGAGGTAGGCTTCGACGGCGGGATGGCCGGGGGAGGGGATGGGGGCTGTCATGTCGTCCGTTCATCCCTCGATCATGCGCCGGAGCGCCTGCGGTCCGCGCTTCCGGGTCGTTGAGGCCGTCGCCTGGATGTCGAGGCTAGCCGAACCGCAGCTTCATCGACAGGATCAGCAGAACAAGCAAGAGCGTGAGCGCATTGGCGACGACGACCGGCGCGGAGCCGATCTGCACGCCATAGGTCAGCCAGAGAACGGTGCCGAGCGCCAGCAGCGACTGTGTCCAGAGCGAGATCGCGCGGGTGTCGCGGGTGCGGATGGTGCGCCAGGCTTGCGGCAGCCAGCATAGGCTGGTCAGGGCGGCGGCGGCGAAGCCGAGGATCTCGATCGTGGCGGGCGACATGGTCGGTTCCCATGAGAAGGCCTCCCGTCATAGGGGGATTCGCCGGACGCTGCCGCCAAATCGCGCAAGGTTAATCTCTCTTAACCGCGGCGCCCTAGTTTTGCGTCATTCCTGCGATTCGGTGGAGACCATGCGAACCCTCATCCTGGCCCTGCCCCTCGTCCTGATCGCCTCCGCCGCCTCGGCGCAGGGCGGCTTCCAGTCCTGCCTCTCGGGTTTGCGCTCCGACGCAGCCGCCAAGGGCGTGTCGGGCGCCACCTTCGACCGCGCCATGGCCGGCGTCGAGCCGGACATGAAGATCATCGAGGCGATGAACAACCAGCCGGAGTTCAAGACGCCGATCTGGGATTATCTCGGCACGCTCGTCGATGACGAGAAGGTCGCGGAAGGGCGCGCGATGATGCGCCAGCACGCCGCGGTGCTCGCCGCGGCCGAGCAGCGCTTCGGCGTCGACCGTCACACCATCGCCGCCGTCTGGGGCGTCGAGAGCGATTTTGGCAAGGCCAAGGGGCGATGGCCGCTGGTGCAGGCGCTCTCCACCGGGGCCTGCCTGGCGCCGCGCCGCAACGCCTTCTTCAAGGGCGAGCTGCTGGCGACGCTGCAGATCATCCAGCGCGGCGATGTGCGGGCTGAGCGGCTTTTCGGCTCCTGGGCCGGGGCCTTCGGGCACACCCAGTTCATCCCCTCGACCTATCTGCGCCTCGCCGTGGATGGCGATGGCGACGGGCGGCGCGACCTTGTCGACTCGATTCCCGACGCGCTGCATTCGACCGCCAACTTCATGGACAAGGCGGGCTGGGTCACCGGCGCGACCTGGGGCTACGAGGTGCGGGTGCCGGACGGCTATTCCGGCCCGACCGGGCGCAATCCCAAGCAGCCTGTGTCGTCCTGGGCGGCGCGCGGCATCGTCAAGTTCGACGGCTCGCCGCTCAACGGCACGGGCAATGCCGGGCTGCTGATGCCGGCAGGCCGCAACGGACCCGCCTTCCTCGTCTTCAAGAACTACGATGCGGCCTTCAGCTACAATGGCGCGGATTCCTATGCGCTGGCGATCTCGCTGCTGTCGGACCGCCTGCGCGGCCGGCCGGGCGTGCAGGGGCAATGGCCAACCGACGATCTGCCGCTGTCACGCGAGCAGCGCCGCGAATTGCAGCGGCTCCTGATCGCGCGCGGCTACAATGTCGGCGAGCCCGACGGCGCCGTCGGCTCGCTGACGCGCGCCGCGATCCGGGATGTCGAGGCCAAGATCGGCATGCCGCAGACCGGACGGCCGGGCGAGAAGGTGCTGCGCGCACTGAAGAGCGGGCGGGTTTAGCCCCGGCGTCATGCTCGGGCTTGACCCGAGCATCGCCTGCACGGGATTCTCGGGTCTGCGCTTCGCTTCGCCCGAGAATGACGGAAAATCGTGATGACCCGCCGCCTGATCTCCACCGGCTCGCCCTTCGAGACCGCCTTCGGCTATTCGCGCGCCGTGATCGACGGCGATCTCGTCTTCGTCTCCGGCACCACCGGCTACGACTATGTCACCATGACCCTGCCGGAGGACGCGGCCGCGCAGGCGCGCAACATCTTCCGCACGCTGGAGACCGTCCTGACGGAGGCCGGCGCCTCGCTCGCGGGCGTGGTGCGGGCGCAGTATTTCGTCACCGACCGGGCCTATTGCGAGCCCGTGCTCGCCGTCTGCGGGGAGGTCTTCCGCGAGGTGCGCCCCGCTGCCGGCATCTATGTCGTGGCCGGGCTGCTGAAGCCCGAGATGAAGGTCGAGATCGAGGTGACCGCGCGGCTGGCGCGGCCCTGACATCGCGTCCGCGCCGCTTGCATGCGGGGGGCGCGCGCCCTAATCAGCCGCCAGTGCAGGTTCAAGAAACGGCGAGGCGACGACCATGGCGACCCACAAGCTCCTGATGCTTCCCGGCGACGGTATCGGCCCCGAGGTGATGGGGCAGGTCGAGACGATCGTCTCCTGGTTCGGCAAGCAGGGGCTCGCCTCCTTCGAGATCGAGAAGGGGCTCGTCGGCGGCAGCGCTTACGATGCGCACAAGCAGGCGATCTCGGAAGGCGACATGAAGCTCGCCCAGCAGGCGGACGCCGTGCTGTTTGGCGCCGTCGGCGGCCCGAAATGGGCGGATGTGCCCTATCAGCACCGCCCGGAGGCCGGGCTTTTGCGCCTGCGCAAGGATCTCGGCCTGTTCGCCAATCTGCGCCCTGCGATCTGCTATCCGGCGCTGGCCTCGGCCTCCTCGCTGAAGCCCGAAGTGGTCGAGGGGCTCGACATCCTGATCGTGCGCGAGCTCACCGGCGGCGTCTATTTCGGCGAGCCGAAGGAGATCGTCACGCTGGAGGACGGCTCCAAGCGCGGCGTCGACACGCAGCTCTACACCACGCCCGAGATCGACCGGATCTGCCGCGTCGCCTTCGAGCTGGCACGCACGCGCCGCAACAAGGTCTCCTCCGCCGAGAAGCACAACGTCATGAAGACCGGCGTGCTCTGGAAGCAGACGGTGACCGCGTTGCACGCCAAGGACTATGCCGATGTCGAGCTCGAGCATGTGCTCGCCGACAACTGCGCCATGCAGCTCGTGCGCTGGCCCAAGCAGTACGACGTCATCGTCACCGACAACCTCTTCGGCGACATCCTCTCCGACGTCGCGGCGATGCTGACCGGCTCGCTGGGCATGCTGCCCTCCGCCTCGCTCGGCGCCGAGGACCCGGCCACCGGCAAGCGCAAGGCGCTCTACGAGCCCGTCCACGGCTCGGCGCCCGATATCGCCGGCAAGGGGCTGGCCAACCCGATCGCGATGATCGGCTCCTTTGCGATGGCGCTGCGCTACTCCTTCGGCGCGATCGAGGCGGCCGACCGTCTCGAAGGCGCAATCGCCGACGTGCTGGGCTCCGGCACCCGCACCAAGGACATCGCGGCACCGGGCGCCAATGCGGTGTCGACCAGCGAGATGGGCCAGGCCATCGTCAAGGCGCTGGAGGCGCGGGGGTAACGGGCGTCCGTCGTCATGGTCGGGCTTGACCCGACCATCTCAGGCAGGCGTCACCTTCGGGACGAGATGCTCGGGTCAAGCCCGAGCACGACGGCGGGTGCCTCACCTCTCCCCCTCGTGAATTGCGCGCGGGGGCTCCCCATGCGTTAGAGTGCCGGCATCCGAAACGGAGCGATGCCGGTCCGATGCTGATCAAGAACCGTCCGAGCTGGGCCATTCCCGAGAGCGAGGCGACACCCGAAGCGGTGTTCTTCAACCGCCGCGCCTTCATGGCCGGCGGCGCAGGCTTGATCGCCGGGGCGGCGCTGCCGGGCGCGGCCTTCGCGCAAGGAGCCGACCCGACGCTCGATCTCTATCCCGCCAAGACCAATGCCGCCTACACGCTCGACCGGCCGGTGACGCCGGAGGCCGATGCGGCGAGCTACAACAATTTCTACGAATTCGGCACGTCGAAGGACATCGTCGCCGCCTCGAAGCGGCTGGTGACGCGGCCCTGGACGGTGGCGATCGACGGTCTGGTCGAGAAGCCCTTCGAGATCGCCTTCGATGACCTCGTCCGCAAGCTGCCGCTGGAAGAGCGGCTCTACCGCTTCCGCTGCGTCGAGGCCTGGTCGATGGCCGTGCCCTGGACCGGCATCCCGCTGAAGGCCTTCGTCGATTTCGCCAAGCCGCTCTCGGGGGCGAAATACATCCGCTTCGAGACCTTCCTCAACCCGCGCATGGCGCCGGGCCAGTCGGCTCGCTGGTATCCCTGGCCCTATACCGAGGGGCTGAGCATGGCGGAGGCCGCCAACGAATTGCCGCTGCTGGTCACCGGCATCTACGGCAAGCCGATCCCGACCCAGCACGGCGCGCCTCTGCGGCTGGTGGTGCCGTGGAAATACGGCTTCAAATCGATCAAGTCGATCACCAAGATCAGCTTCGTGGCCGAGCGGCCCAAGACCTTCTGGGAGGGGCTGCAGGCGGCGGAATACGGCTTCTGGGCCAATGTGAACCCGGAGGTCGCCCATCCGCGCTGGAGCCAGGCGAGCGAGCAGATCCTGGGCACGCGCGACCGCAAGCCGACGCTGCTCTACAACGGCTATGGCGAGCAGGTCGCCTCGCTCTACAAGGGGATGGAGGGCGAGAAGCTCTTCATGTGAGGGGGCTGCCGGTTTCCTACCGTCATCGCGAGCGCAGCGAAGCAACCCAGAACAGCGGCGCTGCCCATCGCCCTGGATCGCTTCGCTGCGCTCGCGATGGCGGGCTTGGCGGCGCTTCGCGCAATCGCCTATGCTCGGCGCCATGCCCGGACAGTTCCATCTCTTCGACACCGCGATCGGTTCCTGTGCGCTGGTCTGGCAATCGGCTCATATCGTCGGGGCGCAGTTGCCCGAGATCGACGAGGCGACGGCACGGCTCAGGCTGGAGCGGCGTTTTCCCGATGCGGTGGAGGCTCCGCCGCCCGGCTTCGTCGAGGCGGCCATCGCCGATATCGTCGCCTTGCTTTCCGGGCAGTCGCGCGATCTGGCGCATCTGCCCATCGATCTGTCGGGCGTGAGCGATTTCAACCGCCGGGTCTATGAGTTGGCGCTCACGATCGCGCCCGGCGAAACACTGACCTATGGCGCCGTCGCAGCCCGCATCGGCGAGCCCGGTGCCGCGCGGGCGGTCGGCGTCGCGCTCGGCCAGAACCCGTTTCCCATCATCGTGCCCTGCCATCGGGTGCTGGCGGCTGGCGGCCGGACTGGCGGGTTCTCGGCCGATGGTGGCGTCGCGACCAAGCTGCGCCTGCTGACGATCGAGAAGGCGCGGACGAGCCCGGTGCCCGGGCTGTTCGACGCCCTGCCGCTGGCAATCCGGCCGCGCTGAGCGCCTTTGGGGATCCATCGGCCGTTTATCGGCGTTTCCATTGCGAACCCTTTCCCGCACTCATCGAGGCATTCTCCCCATGGCAACGTTCACGCTCGCAATCATCATCGGCAGCAACCGCAAGGCCTCGATCAACCGCAAGCTCGCCCAGGGGCTCGCCGCCCTCGGCGCGGCATCCTTCACGGCGCATGTCGCGCAGATCGACGATCTGCCGATGTATAATCAGGATCTGGAGTCGGCCTTCCCGGCCAGCGCGACGCGGCTGAAGGATGAGATCGCCCGTGCCGATGCCGTGCTGGTGGTGACGCCCGAGCACAACCGCTCGATCCCCGCCGTGTTGAAGAACGCGATCGACTGGGCCTCTCGCCCCTCTGGCAAGGGTGTCTGGGGCGGCAAGCCGCTGGCCATCATCGGGACGAGCCCGGGCGGTGTCGGGACTGCCTGCGCGCAACAGCATCTGCGCGATATCCTCGGCAATCAGGGTGCGCTGGTGATGGGCGGCCAGATGTTCATCACCTGGAAGGATGGGCTGGTCGACGACGCCGGCACCGTGACCATCGAGTCGACGCGCGAATTCCTGCAGGGCTTCATGAACCGATTCGCAGTGCTGGTCGGGAAGCTGACCGCCTGACGGTTTCCGCGGGCCGGGCAAAAAAAGGGCCGGCGTCCCGTGAGGGAGCCGGCCTTGAAAGTTTGAAACATCCGGCTCGAACGCCAAACATCTCAGAGGGGAACGGCTGAAACGAACTCAATGCCGGGAGGAGGTAGCAGAGCCCGTTCCGAACAACCGTGAGTGCTATATCGGGCAGCACATGCCTTTTTGCAATGCAGCATAGCCCGGGTCCGCCATGCGTAAATTGCATGAACCGCGATCATATGGCGCAATTTAAGTCTAAATCATTGATAAATATGCGCTCAGCGCAGCCGACCCATGGTGGGCTATCAACGATGTGATCGTGGATTGTTGCGCTGCAGCACGGGCTGGCTGCGGTGCCGCACCGGCTGTCGAGGCCGGCTGCATGCGATATCGATGAACGGAAGCTGCCGCCGCCGAATCAGAGTTCGGCGACGAGGGGCTGTTCCGGTCAGTAGGTCCAGCGCTGCGCCTTCTGGATCAGGAAGTCGCGGAAGACCTGGACGCGCGCGACCGACTTCATCTCTTCCGGATAGACCAGATAGCTCTCGAGCTGCGGCATCTCGGTCTCGCGCATCAACTGCACGAGCGGGGAGCCGGTCTCGATCAGGTAATCCGGCAGCACGGCGATGCCCGCCCCCGAATCCACCGCCCGCTTCATCGCCGTGATGTTGTTGACGGTGAGATGGATCGGGCGGGGGTTGCGCGGGTCGCGGCCGAGCGATCCGAGCCAGTGGACCGCGGTGAGATAGGAGGGCGAGGTCCCGCCGAAGGAGAGAATGCGGTGGTTGTCCAGATCCTCATGGGTCTTGGGCTCGCCGAAGCGCTTCACATAGGCCGGCGAGCCATAGACGTGAAAATGCACGGTGAAGAGCTTGCGCTGGATCAGGTCCGGCTGCTGCGGCTGGCGCAGGCGGATGGCGATGTCGGCCTCGCGCATCGACAGGTCGAGCTCTTCATCGGTGAGGATGAGATCGACCTTGATGTCGGGGTAGAGATCGAGGAACTCGGCCAGGCGCGGCGTCAGCCAATGCCCGCCGAGGCCGCGCGTCGCGGTGACCTTGAGCTCGCCGGAGGGATGCTCGCGCGTCTCGGAGAGCTGCGCGCGCGTGCGCTCGAGGCGCTGCGTCATCTCCCGTGCGGCCCGCCACAGCAGTTCACCCTGCTCGGTCAGGATCAGACCGCGCGTATGGCGATGAAACAGCGGTGCGCGCAATTCGCGCTCCAGCGCACCGATCTGGCGGCTGACGGCGGATTGACTGAGGCCCAGAACATCGCCAGCTTTGGTGAAGCTACCGGACTCGGCGACGGTATAAAAAATCCTGATGCGGTCCCAATCCACCGCGGCCCCCCTTGTTATGCGTTGGACGCATGTTGGGGGTTAATATCCTTGAACGTCAACGCCTCGGCGGCAATACGACGACCTTTTCGCACTGAAATTGGTTACAGAAACGATCAATTTCTGTGATCAATGAGGCGGCGAGGCTTATTCCGCCGCCTGCAGGTGCTCCAGCTCCTGCGCCTGCAGCCAGCGCTCGGCGTCGAGTGCGGCCATGCAACCCATGCCGGCCGCCGTCACGGCCTGGCGGTAATGCTCGTCGGAGACGTCGCCGGCCGCAAAGACGCCCTCGACATTCGTCCGGCTGGTGCCCGGCGTCACGTCGAGATAGCCGGTCTCGTTCATGGCGAGCTGACCAGCGAAGAGTTCGGTCGCCGGCTTGTGGCCGATCGCGATGAAGACGCCGTCGGCCTTCAGATCGCGCTCGGCGCCGGTCTTCAGGTTGCGCAGCCGCAGATGGGTGACGTTGGGGGGCTCCGTCCCGCCGCAGATCTCGGCGACCTCCGAATCCCAGACCACCTCGATCTTGGGGTGCTTGAACAACCGGTCCTGCATCACCTTCTCGGCGCGCAGCGAGTCACGGCGATGGACCAGCGTGACCTTGCTGGCGAGATTGGCGAGATAGAGGGCCTCCTCGACGGCGGTGTTGCCGCCGCCGACGACCGCGACCTCCTTGTTGCGGAAGAAGAAGCCGTCGCAGGTGGCGCAGGCCGAGACGCCGAAGCCCTGGAAGGCCTGCTCGGAGGGCAGGCCCAGCCACTTGGCCTGGGCGCCGGTGGCGATGATCAGCGCATCGCAGGAATAGGTTTCGCCGCCGTCACCCCAGAGCCGGAAGGGGCGCTGCGAGAGATCGACCCGGGCGATGTGGTCGGAGACCATGCGCGTGCCCATGTGCTCGGCCTGGGCGCGCATCTGCTCCATCAGCCAGGGGCCTTGGACGACGTCGGCGAAGCCTGGATAGTTCTCGACATCGGTGGTGATCATCAGCTGGCCGCCGGCCTGCATGCCGGAAATGAGGACCGGCTCCATCAGGGCGCGGGCGGCATAGATCGCGGCCGTATAGCCGGCGGGGCCTGAACCGACGATCATCACGCGGGCATGGGTATGGGCCATCGTCGTCATCCTTTTCCTCAGCTCCCGTGACATACGACGCCGGCCCGCCGATGCAAGCGCAGCTATGGTCAAGATCAGGCGAGGCCGAGCTGCTGCCTGTGCATAAGCCAGCGCTGCCGCACCGCCTCGGCGATCGCCTGCGTCGCATCGACCGGGGCGTAAGGCGTTCCCGCCAGCCGGCCTTCGAAATGATGGACCAGGCCCTGGCGCTTCAGCGCCTCCAGGAACCTGGCAAGCTTGCCATGGCCGCCATGGGGCTCGAATACCAGGATCGGCGCGCCTGTCGCGGTCGCCTCGCCGATCATGTTGGTCGAATCGGCGGTGGTGACGATGGCGTCGGCATGGGCGAGCAGCGCGACATAGGGGTTCTCGCCCGTGCCGTCCCACCACCAGCCGCCATGGCGGGAAAAGACCGCAGCGACGGCTGCATCGAGCGCGGGCGTGGTCCGGCGCGAGCGCGAGCCCATCAGCGCGACCCCGGAGCGGGCGAGCGCATCGAGCGCGTCCGCAAAACGGGTGATGTCCTCTGGCCTGAAACGGTGATGCCGGCTGTCGCCGCCGACCAGGACGGCAGCGCGCGGGGAGGGCAGGGCGGCGATGGCGGCAGGGGGCGTGCGGCGCGCCTGCTCCAGGCGTTGTGGGGCAAGCCGGTGCGGCGAGGTCGTCGTCACCAGCACGTTGTCGCCGCGCAGGCGGTCATGCTCGGCGACCCAGAGGAAATCCGCCGAGCCCGCGCCGGTGCGCGGGTCCTTGAGGATGACGGTGAAGGTCGCGCCGTTCGAGGCCTTCCGGACGGCGCGCACATAGGCCACGGCCCGCCGGCCCGAGGCGATCAGGATGTCGGGGAAGGGCGGGCGGATCGGGCTTCCGGGGCGGTCTGGCCCCTCGCGCGGATCGATCGGCCCGCGCGGCATCAGCCAGGCGAAGGGTTTTCGCGGCGCGATCCGCCGGATCTCGGGGGTAACGCCGAGCCTTTCGGCGACGCCGAGGCACTGGACCTCGTCGCCGGCCTTGCCGTCGGTCAGGACCCAGACGCTTGGGATCGGTTCGGCGGGCAAGGGCGGACTCCTCGGGCAACGCGGTCAATCGGGCAGCGGCACGCGCCTTGTATCGCCAAGACGCTGAGTCTACACCAGCGCAACCTTGCTCCAGGACCCCTCGTGCGCTCCAAACTCGACGATATCGACACCGCGATCCTGCGCGAACTGCAGGGCGACGGGCGCATGACCAATGTCGAGCTGGCGAGCCGCGTCGGCATCTCGCCGCCGCCCTGCCTGCGTCGCGTGCGGGCTCTGGAAGAGGCCGGGCTGATCACCGGCTACCGGGCCCAGCTCGACGAGCGCAAGCTCGGGCTCGACGTCGTGTGCTTCGCCTTCGTGCATCTGGCGAGCCAGGCGGAGGCGGATCTGGAGGTGTTCCAGGCGCGTATCCGGGCCTGGCCCGCGGTGCGCGAATGCTGGAAGCTATCGGGCGACATCGATTTCATGCTGAAATGCGTCGCGCCGGATCTCAAGGCCTTCCAGGATTTCGTCGGCGAGCTGACGGCCCTGCCCAATGTCCGCAATGTCCGCACCGCGCTGGCGCTCGACCGGGTCAAGGACGAGCCGATCGTGCCGTTCGGGTGAGGCGATGCCCGTTGTTCGTCTGGCCGGTGCGGCCGATCTGCCTGCCATTCTCTCGCTCTATGCCCAGTTGAGCCCGGATGACCTTCTGCCTGACGCCGTGGCGGCCGAGGCAACCTGGAACCGCATGCTGACGAGCGACATGATGAGCGTTCATGTGGCCGAGTTCGAAGGTGCCGTCGCCGCAACCTGCGTCCTGATCGTCGTGCCGAACCTGACGCGCAATCAACGCCCGTTTGCGCTGATCGAGAATGTGGTCAGCGCAGCCGCCTTGCGCGGACGTGGTCTCGGCAAGACGGTCATGCAGGCGGCTGTCGCCCATGCCTTCTCGCTGGACTGCTACAAGGTGATGCTCATGACGGGCCGGAGCGATCCCGCAGTGCTCAGCTTCTACGAGGCCTGCGGCTTTCAGCGTGGCAAGACCGCCTTTCAGATCAGGAACCCGGCTCAACCGCCGAGATAGCGCCTGATCCAGAGCGCGTTGTTCTCGATCAGCGCGGCGACGCGGCGCTGGTCGACATCGGGCCGATACCAGGCGCCGCCGGAATCCGAGCCGATATTGGACAGGATCGCCCATTGGCCCAGCACCTCGCCGCGCGGGCCGGTCAGGACGTAGTCGGCGTCGAAATTATCCATGCTGGCGCCGCCGGCGCCCGGCTTGCCGCCACCGCCGCCGCCGGCCCAGCTCGCCAGCCAGACGCCCTTGACGGTCACGGTCAGGGTCGGCCCGCCCCTGCGGATCATCGGGGCCAGCGTGGTGGCGAGCTGGCGCTCGAGGTCGCGCTTGATTTCGTGGGACCGCTGACCCCAGCCCTGCGCCGAAAGGCGGGAGGTGTCGACGCGAATCGCGCCGATGGTCCTGGCCTGCGCCAATGCGGGACCGGCGGAGGCGAGCAACGCGCCGGCCATGGTGGAGAGGACGAATGCGCGACGGGTCGTCATGGCTGGAACTCCCTCAGGGTCGGCAACGCATGTAATGTCGCGCGCCAGGAACACCAAGACAGGCGCGCCCGCGCCGAAGCGGCCGCGCCCTAGCGGAAGACGACGCTGACGACCTCGTAGGACTTGCCGCCGCCGGGCGTGTTGACCTGCACGGAATCGCCAACCTTCTTGCCGATCAAGGCGCGCGCGATCGGCGAGCCGATCGAGACCTTGCCGGACTTCACATCCGATTCGGGCTCGCCGACGATCTGGTAGCTCTTCTCTTCCTCGGTATCGTCGTCGATCAGCTTGACGGTGGCGCCGAACTTGATCGTGTCGCTGCCGGCGAGCTTCGAGATGTCGATGATATCGGCCCGGCCGACCAGCGATTCGAGCTCCTGGATGCGGCCTTCGTTCAGCGCCTGCGCTTCCTTGGCGGCGTGATACTCGGCGTTCTCGGAGAGATCGCCATGGGCGCGGGCCTCCGAAATCGCCGCGATGATGCGCTGGCGCTGGACCTGCTGGCGGTCCTTGAGTTCGGCCTCCAGAGCGGCAAAGCCGCCGGCGGTCATCGGAACCTTTTCCATCGTCTCGTCCCATCATCCGAAAGCGGGTGCCCGCCGGCGGCTGCTTTGCCGCCCGCGTCCCGCTTCCTGTCGTTTCTCTAGACTTCGGCGGCGTGCCGCTGTCAGGCGGCGCTAACGAAGTAGGATTGCAGCGATCTGACTTCGAGATCGCCACTGCAATAGGCCTTGATGCCTTCCGCCGCCGCGATCGCTCCGGCCAAGGTGGTATAATAGGGCACCTTGTGCAAGAGGGCCGTTCGGCGGAGCGAGCGCGAATCCGCCAGCGCCTGCGGGCCGTCGGTGGTGTTGAAGACGAGCTGGATTTCGCCGTTCTTGATCGCGTCGACGACGTGCGGGCGGCCTTCCAGCACCTTGTTGATCTTGGCGGCGGGGATGCCCTCGTCCTGCAGCAGGCGCAGCGTGCCGCCGGTCGCCAGCACGCGGAAGCCGAGATCGGCCAGCATCCGGACGCTTTCGACGATGCGCGGCTTGTCCTCGTCGCGCACCGAGACAAAGACCGTGCCCTTGACCGGCACTTTCGAGCCGGCACCGAGCTGGCTCTTGGCGAAGGCGATGTCGAAGGAGCGGTCGAGGCCGATGACCTCGCCGGTCGAGCGCATCTCCGGGCCGAGCAGCACGTCGACGCCGGGGAAGCGGGCGAAGGGGAAGACCGCCTCCTTGACGCCGACATGGTTCAGCGTCTGCGCCTTCAGCCCGAAGCTCGCCAGGCTCTCGCCGGCCATGATGCGCGCGGCGATCTTAGCGACGGGGATGCCGACGACCTTGGCGACGAAGGGCACCGTGCGCGAGGCGCGCGGGTTGACCTCGAGCACGTAGATGTCGCCGTCCTTGATCGCGTATTGCACGTTCATCAGCCCGCCGACATCGAGCGCCAGCGCCATGGCGCGGGTCTGGCGTTCCAGCTCGGCGATGGTTTCAGGCGAAAGCGAGCGCGGCGGCAGCGAGCAGGCCGAATCGCCGGAATGGATGCCGGCCTCCTCGATATGCTCCATGATGCCGGCGATGAACGCGTCCTTGCCGTCGGCCAGACAGTCGACATCGACCTCGATGGCGTCCGACAGATAGCGGTCGAACAGCAGCGGGTTCTTGCCGAGCACGGTGTTGATCTGGCCGGTCTTGTCGTTGGGATACTTGGCCTTGACCTCGGAGGGGATCAGCGAGGGCAGGGTGCCCAGCAGGTAATCCTCGAACATCGCCTCGTCGCGGATGATCGCCATGGCGCGGCCGCCGAGCACATAGGACGGGCGCACGACGAAGGGCAGGCCGAGTTCGGCCACGATCATGCGGGCCTGCTCGACCGAATAGGCGATGCCGTTCTTGGGCTGCTTGAGCTGCAGCTTGTCGAGCAGGCGCTTGAAGCGGTCGCGATCCTCGGCGAGGTCGATCGCGTCGGGCGAGGTGCCCAGGATCGGGATGCCGGCCTCTTCGAGCGCATTCGCCAGCTTGAGCGGGGTCTGCCCGCCGAACTGGACGATGACGCCGTGCAGCGTGCCGTTCTGCTTCTCGGTCTCGAGGATTTCGAGCACGTCCTCGGCGGTCAGCGGCTCGAAATAGAGCCGGTCGGAGGTGTCGTAGTCGGTCGAGACGGTCTCAGGATTGCAGTTGACCATGATGGTCTCGTAGCCGGCATCCTTCAGCGCATAGCAGGCATGGCAGCAGCAATAGTCGAACTCGATGCCCTGGCCGATGCGGTTGGGACCGCCGCCGAGAATGACGACCTTCTTCCGGTCGGTCGGCTGCGCCTCGTCGGCGGCCTTGCCCATGAAGGGCATGGCGTAGGTCGAGTACATATAGGCGGTGGGCGAAGCGAACTCGGCGGCGCAGGTGTCGATGCGCTTGTAGACCGGGCGGACGTCGAGCGAGCGCCGAAGCGCGCGCACCTCGGCCTCGGTCTTGCCGGCGACGGCGGCGAGGCGCTTGTCGGAGAAGCCCATGGCCTTGACCTGCCGGAAGGCGCCCGGCGTCTGCGGCAGCCCGAACTGGCGGACCTTCTCCTCGGTGTCGACGATGCCGCGCATCTGCTCGAGGAACCAGGGATCGATCCTGCAGCTCTCATGGATCTGCGCGTCGGTGAAGCCGAAACGCATCGCCTGCGCGACCTGGAGGATGCGGTCTGGCGTCGGCGTCGAGAGCGCGGCCTTGATCGCGTTCTTGTCGTCGCCCTTGCCCATCCCCTCGATCTCGATCTCGTCGAGGCCGTCGAGCCCGGTTTCCAGCGAGCGCAGCGCCTTCTGCAAGGATTCCTGGAAGGTCCGGCCGATCGCCATGGCCTCGCCGACCGACTTCATCGCGGTGGTCAGGGTCGGCTCGGCGCCGGGGAACTTCTCGAAGGCGAAGCGCGGGATCTTGGTGACGACATAGTCGATCGTCGGCTCGAAGGAGGCCGGCGTCGCGCCGCCGGTGATGTCGTTCTCGATCTCGTCGAGCGTGTAGCCGACCGCCAGACGAGCCGCGACCTTGGCGATCGGGAAGCCGGTCGCCTTGGAGGCCAGCGCCGAGGAGCGCGAGACGCGCGGGTTCATCTCGATGACGATCATGCGGCCGGTTTCGGGATCGACCGCGAACTGCACGTTCGAGCCGCCGGTCTCGACGCCGATCTCGCGCAGCACCGCCAGCGAGGCGTCGCGCATGATCTGGTATTCCTTGTCGGTCAGCGTCAGCGCGGGCGCCACCGTGATCGAATCGCCGGTGTGGACGCCCATCGGGTCGAGATTCTCGATCGAGCAGACGATGATGCAGTTGTCGTTCTTGTCGCGAACGACCTCCATCTCGTACTCCTTCCAGCCGAGCACGCTCTCCTCGATGAGGATCTCGCTGGTCGGGGAGGCATCGAAGCCGCGCTCGCAGATCTCGATGAACTCGCCCTTGTTGTAGGCGATGCCGCCGCCGGTGCCGCCCATGGTGAAGGACGGGCGGATGATGGCGGGCAGGCCGATATCCTCGAGCGCGGTCAGCGCCTGGCCGAGATTCTTGACGTGGTGCGAGCGTGGCGTGTCGAGGCCGATCTTGGTCATCGCCTCGCGGAACAACTCGCGATCCTCGGCCTTGTCGATCGCTTCGGCGGTGGCGCCGATCATCTCGACGTCGAACTGCTGGAGCACGCTGATCTTGCTGCCGTCGGGCTGCGGAATCGTCTTCTTGTTGAGGGAGAGCGCACAGTTCAGTGCGGTCTGGCCGCCCATGGTCGGCAGCAGGGCAAAGCCGCCCGGCAGCACATGGCGCTCCTTCTCGATGATCTTGGCGACGATCTCGGGCGTGATCGGCTCGACATAGGTCGCATCCGCCAGATCGGGATCGGTCATGATCGTGGCCGGGTTCGAGTTCACCAGCACGATGCGGTAGCCCTCGGCCTTGAGCGTCTTCACGGCCTGCGTGCCGGAATAGTCGAACTCGCAGGCCTGGCCGATGATGATGGGGCCGGCGCCGATGATCAGGATGGTCTTGATGTCTGTGCGCTTGGGCATGGGGCTCGACTTCGTCTTGAGGCAGGCGCGCGCACTCCCTGCCGTCCGATCATGCGAGCGGGCCGGTGCGAGCGCCTGAGATGAATGCTAGGCGCTCGCTATAGAGGGGAGCAGCGGCTCAGGGAAGCGGAAAGCGCGCGCCACGCGTCGCGGCGCACAGGTTGCGTGGGCTGGAAAGCCGTTCAGCTCTCGTTGGGACGAATCCTGTAAGACGGCGACATGCCGCTGCGTCGCTACCCCCGTCAGTCCCGCCAGCTCCTGGCCTATGTCGTCGCCGGCGGGATCACGGCGGTTGCGCATTACGGCGTGCTGGTCGCGCTGGTCGAGCTCGCGCGTGTCGATCCGGTGCCGGCGACGCTGGCGGGCTTCGTGGTCGGCGCGGTCGTCTCCTACACGCTCAACCGATGGCTGACCTTCGACGCCACGAACAGCCATGCCCAGGCGACCTGGCGCTTCGGCCTGATCGCGGCTGGAGGTTTCGCGCTCACGGGTGTGCTGATGCATCTGTTCGTGGCGGTGTGGGATTTGCCCTATCTGCCGATGCAGTTCGTCACCACGGGCATCGTGATGGTGTTCTCGTTCCTGGGGCACAAGTTCTTTTCATTCGCCGATCGGGCGGGGTGAGCCCGTGGCCCGCGAGGCTGTTCAGGCGTGCGTTTTGACGTGGGCGAGAAAGGCCCGCATGGCCGCACTGGGGTGCCGCCGGTTGGGGTAATAGAGAAACCAGCTCGGGAGCCGGGGGCTCCAGTCCGGCATCAGTTCGATCAGCCGCCCGTCGTCGAGATAGGGTTTGGCGTAGGTATCGAAGACATGGGCGATGCCCTGGCCGGCCAGAGCGGCCTGCACCTCCTGATGGGCCGAGCCCAGCGTCAGCCGGGCATCGGGCGCGATCGACAGGGCTTCCCCATCCTTCTCAAATTCCCAGGTGGCCAAGGACCCGCCGGGGAAGCGGCGGCGGATGCAATCATGGCCGATCAGATCCTGCGGGCTCAGCGGCGTTCCGCGCGCATCGCGATAGGCGGGCGAGCAGACGATGGCGTAGCGCAGGGGCGGGCCCAAGGGCGTGGCGATCATGTCCTGCGCCAGCTGTCGACCGAAGCGGACGCCCGCGTCGAAGCCTCGCTCGACGATGTCGATGAGGGCGGCGTCGCTGACGATCTCGACCTTCACATCGGGAAAACGGTTCATGAAATCGAACACGAGCGGACACAGCACATGCTCCGCGGCCGGGGCCGGCGCATTGATGCGGATGAGGCCCGAGGGTGTGTCGCGCAACTGGTCGAGGTCTTCCAGCGCCTCCTGGATGTCATCCAGTGCCGGCCCGAGCCGTCCGAGCAGGCGGGCTCCCGCCTCGGTCGGGGCAACACTGCGCGTCGTGCGGTTCAGAAGCCGGATGCCCAGGGCCTCTTCGAGCGTCGTCATGGTCTGGCTCAAGGCCGAGGACGAGACCCGCCGCTCGCGCGCCGCGGCCCGGAAACCACCGCAGCGGATGATCGCGGCGAAGACCTCCAGACTGTCGAGTCGGAGCGGGCTCATTGCAAGGCAGGCCTTATCAAGCTGATCACGTCTGAGAAGCTTATGCGCGCGCCGCGGCGCTGTCATCCTGTGCCGAGCAAGACCTGCCACCACTGAAACGGGATGATGATGATCCGACCGACCCTCAATCGCCGAACGATCATGCTGTCCGCAGCGAGCGGCAGCGCCGGCCTCATGCTGGGGCCACCCAGCGCCGGCCGTGTCGGTGCTCAAACACCAACAACGACCGCCGCCAATGCCGGCTTCTATCACTTCCGCGTCGGCGACATCCGCGCGACGGTGCTGAGCGACGGCGTCATCGGCGGGCCGCCGCGAATCTATGCCAGCGACGCTCCGGAGGCGGATCTGCAGACCGTGCTGCGGCGCGCCTTCCTCCCGACCGACCATCTCACCTTGAACCTGAACACGCTGCTGATCGAGACCGGCGGTCGACGCATCCTGCTCGAAGCGGGCGCCGGCGGGACGATGGGCCCCAATGGCGGCCGCATCTTCGCCAATCTCGCGGCCATCGGTCTGACGCCGGGCGATATCGACGTCATCGTCGTCTCGCACACCCATCCCGATCACGTCGGCAATTTTCGGGCGGCCGACGGCGGTCGGGCGTTCCCGCGGGCCATCGTCTTCGCGCCGAAGGCGGATTGGGACTTCTTCGTCCGAGCCGAGCCCGATCTGTCCTACATGCCGGTGCCTGCGGATTTCCGGAACCGGTTCGGTGCGGCGATCAAACGAAGTGTGGAGCCCGTCGCCGCCACGGTCGAACTCTACGAACCGGGCCGCGAGATCGTTCCGGGTCTCACAACCCTTGCCGCTGCGGGCCATACGCCGGGCATGGTCGCATTCCTCATCCATTCCGGAAGCGATCAGCTGCTGCTGACGGCGGACCTCGCCTACCATCCGGTCGTCAACATCGACCGCCCGTGGCGCCCCGGTCCCGATCGCGACAAGGAGGAGGCACTGGCTGCGCGCCGACGGATCTTCGATCGCGCTGCGGCGGAGCAGATGCTGGTCCTGGGCTTCCACTACCCGTTCCCAGGGCTCGGCCGCATGCTGAAGATCGACGGCGGCTATGCCTGGGTGCCGACCAACTGGCGGTTCTAGACGCGCAGCCGCCGGCTCGCTTAGGCCTCATCGGCGTCTCGCCGACGGCGCCGCCGCCGTCAGGGCGCGTACCAGTCCTGCGGATCGATCTGCTTGCGGGCCACGCCCGGCGCGACCGCAACGGCGATCGGCTTGTGCGATTTGCAGGCTGCGTTCAGGCCGCAGACCACGAATTCGGAGTAATAGGCGCGCTGGCCGGGAGAATCCTTCGTCTGTGCGAAGACGAAATACTCGCCCGGTGGCAGCGACATGGAATAGCGCATCTGCTTTCCCGCCCGCGTCTTGCGCGACGAGCAGGTCAGTTGTTTCGCGGCGATGTCCTCCGCACAGATCTGCATGTCCGGTGGGATGTAGTCGCTCGGATAGGACAGCTCGCCCTCGATCGTGCCAGCAGCGCCAGCGACGCGGGGAGAGGGGGCGGGATCGGCGATTGCGGTGGCGGCGGTCGGCGCCGATCCCGGAATGGAGGCCCGCGCAAGGTCACCTGCGCGTGCGGCACGCAGCATGCCCTGCATCCCCGCGTCCGGGCGATTGAAGAAGCGCTCGCGTGACGGATCGGCTGTCGTCTGCAGCGCGTGGATCGTCCGGTTGGACGGGTCAATCAGGACGACCAGCTTGTTGTCGGCGCAATTGCGAGGCTGGCAGAGATTGACCACGGTCCAGCTCTTGCCGCTGGCATCCTGCCGCGACTCGGGCGCCGAGCCGACACCGGCGAACGGAGCGATCCAGGAATCCCAGCGCTCGAAGCGCTCTCCGGCAAGAGCCCGTGTCCAGGCAGCCTTGATCCAGGGCGTCGCCAGCAGTTCCTGAGGATGCAACTGGGCCGATGCCGACGTTGGCCCATAGAGCCAAAGCAGCACCGAAATCGCGACGCACCGTCCCCACTGCATTGCGACTCCTCCACTCTGGTCGCGGATCGCCGTGGCACGCACCGCCTCACCCCGCCTTGCGCCCCACCAGCGTCAGCCGATGCGGGTTGTGGCCGAAGTTCGTCGCGGGCGCGACGTCCGCGAAGCCGGCCGCCGCGATCAGGCCGGTGATCTCGTCGATGCGGTAGGTCGAGAGGCCGTATTGCGCCCTCAGCTTGCGGTAATCGGAGAACGCGGTACGGACGAGGCCGGCCAGTGCCGCCATGAGGAAGCCGCCGCGCCAGGCGAAGGCCAGCAGTTGCGAGGCGTCGGTCAGCGGGCTGACATCGGGCGGGATGATGTCGGCAACGACCAGCCTGCCGCCGGGCTTGAGCTTGCCGCGCCAGGTGGCGAGCAGGGCGACGAGTTCGTCGCGCGAGAGGTACTGGATCAGCGAGTTGGCGACGACGAGATCGAGGGTTGCGTCGGGCAGCGCCTCGACCTCCTCGGGCGAGACCACACTGACGTTCGCCTTGCCGCCGAGCATCGCGCGCAGCTTGTCGCGCACGCTCGGCGCCGCCTCGCAGAGATAGAGCTGGCCGCAATGGCCGGCGACCCGGCCGGCATCGAGCGCCTCGCCGCAGCCATGGTCGAGCACGACGGCGTCGGACGCGGGAATATGGCCGATCAGGTCAGTCGCGATCTGGCGGTAATGCAGGGCCTTGTGGCGCGGCGAGACATAGATCGCGTGGTCGCCGTTCCAGAAATCGCGCCAGGACATCGCTCGAGCCGTTCCGCAGGATCGCGCGATCGCCCGCGCCGCGGCCAGAGCACTACGCCGCGCGAGGGCGCGTTAGCAAGCGGGGCGGCCGGTCACAGCGGCGCGACCACGCGGTCGTCATGGGCGTGGACGAAGGTGAGGGCAGCGCCGCGAAACTGCGTCCAGGCCGGCATGGGGCGGTCGTCGGGCTGGGGCTTTTTCGGTTCCGGGAAGGCGTCTGGGCCGCGGTGATCGTCGGTCAGCAGGCTGTCGGGATCGATCCGCGCGGAGCGGCAGAGCGCGCGGGCGATCCGGGTGATTCTGTCGTCTTCCATGGCAGGCTCCGGCTTCGTCGAGCGATGAAACGTCGGGGCTGCCCGAGGGTTCCGCTTGCCGGCGGTCATCGCGAGGCCTCGGCCTCGGGCGTGAAACGGATGCCGATTTCGCCCTTGCCGATCCAGACGATGGTGGCGCGCTTCGAGACGTCCATGAGTTCGTCATGGAGATGCAGATCCAGCGGGAGCGGCCGGTCGCTTTGGGGCTTGAGCCTCGCGCCGGTCGCCGAGAGATCGAGGATGCGGCACTCGACCAGGAAACGCTGCGAACGGTCGAACAGCTTCGCCATGCGCAGATGCGACCGCCACCGCTTCGAGGCTCGCTTGTCCATTCGTCGCCGTTCTCGCTTCCGTCCTCCAACGACGCTTTTTTACAACAGGAGCATGGAGCGAGGCTGGCGGAGGCCCGCGCAGGTTCCCTTGGAGCAACCAGATACTCTAGGGTCAGCGCCGAAGCCTGGGGTGTGCGATGCTGCTGCTACCGCGTTTGCTGAAGTCTTTCGTCAGGCAGGGCCGCCTGACGGTGATCACACCCGATGCCAGGCGCCATGTCTTCGGCCCCGGCCCAAGCGAATTGACCTTCGCCGGCGTCGTGAAGACGGCGCCTGCGGTCACCGTGCGCTTCCATGACGACCGGATCGAGCGCGAACTTTTCCTCAATCCCGAGCTCGCCCTCGCCGAAGGCTACATGGACGGGCGGATCGACTTCGAGGAGGGCTCGATCCACGACCTGCTGACGCTGTTCTGGCTGCAGCGCAAGGAGCTGCGCAAGCACCCGATCCAGAAGCTGATCCGCTCGGTGCGCTTCAAGATCCGGCGGTTCCGGATGCACAATCCGCTCGGCGTCGCCGGCAAAAAGGTCAAGCATCACTACGACATCCCGACCGATTTCTACCGGCTCTGGCTCGACGAGACGATGACCTATTCCTGCGCTTATTGGCAGTCTCCCGATGTCGGGCTGGAGAACGCGCAGCGGGCGAAGCTGCGCCACATCGCCGCCAAGTTGAAGATCGAGCCGGGGATGACGGTCCTCGACATCGGCTCGGGCTGGGGAGAACTGGCGATCTATCTGGCGAAGGCGTGCGGCGCGAAGGTGACCGGGCTCAATGTCTCGCCCGACCAGATGGCGGCTGCCCAGAAGCGCGCGGAGGCGGCCGGCGTCGGCGACGCCGTGACCTTCGTCAACAAGGACTATCGGGAGCTGACGGGCCGTTTCGACCGCGTCGTCTCCGTCGGCATGATGGAGCATGTCGGCGTCGCGCACTACCTCGAATACTTCGAAAAGATCCGCGACCTGCTGACGCTGGACGGGATCGCGCTGGTGCATTGCATCGGCCGCGTCGGTCCGCCGGGATTCACGGGTCCGTTCTTCGACAAGTACATTTTTCCCGGCGGCTATGCGCCGGCGCTGTCGGAGGTGTTCGCGGCCGTCGAGCAGACCGGGCTCTGGCATTCCGACTGCGAGTTCTGGCGGCGGCACTATCACTGGACGCTTGAGGCCTGGCGCGAGCGCTTCATGGCGCAGCGGCCGCAGGTCGTCGCGATGATGGGCGAGCGCTTCGCGCGAATGTGGGAGTTCTATCTCTGCGCCTGCTCGATCTCCTTCGACATCGGCGGCGACATGGTCTTCCAGCTCCTGCTCGGCCCGCACAAGAGCGCGGTGCCGGTGATCCGGGACTACATCCAGGACGACGAGAAGGCGCTGGCGGCGCGAGGGTTTTAGGGGGCTGTTCTCCCTCGACCTCATCCTGAGGAGCGCTCCGCAGGAGCGCGTCTCGAAGGTTGCTCCAGATGGTTCCGGAGCCTCTTGGAGCATCCTTCGAGACGCCGCTGCGCGGCTCCTCAGGATGAGGGCTTTGCGGGGGAGCTGGGAGTGTCAGCGCCTGTTTCGTCAGCCCTCGGCCGCAAAATCCAGCACGATCAGCGCCTCGTCGACGAAGACACCCTCGACCCGCAGCGCCTTTTCCTCCAGCCCGTAGTGCTGGAAGCCGAGGCTCTCATAGAGCCGCAGCGCCGGTGCATTGGTCACCCCGACGCCGGCCTGCAGCAGCACGACATGGGCCCGCGCATGGTCGATGACGGCCGCGACGAGCGCCCGGCCGATGGCGCGGTCGCGATGGGCGGGCGCGACATGGACGCCGACGAGCAGGCCCTTGTGGCGGGATTTGGCCGAGCCGTCGGGAATGATGAAACCGGCCGTTCCGACGAGGTCAGCGCCTACGAATGCACCGAAGACGCAGTTCGTCGGGCCGCCATCGAGGCGCTTCGCCGTCATCTCCAGGCTGCGCGTGGCCTCGTCTTCATGGCTGGCGCCGAAGGCCTCCGGATGGTCATGAAGGGCCTGGAGGCGGAGCGTGCGATAGGCGGCGGCGTCGGTGGGGCAGAGCAGGCGGATGAGGGGCGCGTCCATGCCACATCCCATCACGGGGAGCGTCATCGCGGCAAGCCCGGCCGAGGCTCAGACCCGGCTGTGGCGCGGGCGGACGATCTCGCCTGTGACCGAGGCCCGGCCCATCTCGAATGAGTCGGCGATGCGGCGTGCGCGGATGATGAACGCGTTAGCGACGTCGGGCTCACCGCAGATTTCCGCCGCGGTCTCCTCGAACAGGCTGAGCCAGCGGTCGAAATGCTGCGGCTCCAGCGGCAGGATCAGATGCGGGCGCATGGGCCGGCCGTGATAGCGCCCGGTCCGCAGCATCACCGAGCTCCAGAAATCGGCGATGTTGGCGATGTGCTCGTCCCAATCCGCGACCGCGCCCATGAAGATCGGCCCGATCACGGCGTCCTCGCGGGCCCGCTCGTAGAAGCGCGCGACCAGCGTCGCGATCATCGCCTCGGTGATGGCGGGATGGGCGGCGCCGGGCCGGATGAGAGGATTGTCGGTCATGGATGGCTCGCGGCTGATCGTCAGACCGGTTGTTTACTGTGTCGGGCCGACCCGCCCCTTGATCTGAATCGCGTCGTCATCCCGCGACGCTTCTGCCCCAAGGCAGACCGTCATTGCGAGCGAAGCGAAGCAATCCAGAGGAGTACGAGCGCTGCCGCTCCTGGATTGCTTCGTCGCTGACGCTCCTCGCAATGACGGAGGGCAAGAGCATCCAAAGCACAGCCTTGCCCGCCGACGTCGCTAGCTCCGAAGCCCCGGCGCTTCCTGGCCGGTGCGGGCGACGTATTCGGTGTAGCCGCCGCCATAGGCATGGACGCCGTCGGGCGTCAGTTCGAGCGTGCGGTTGGAGAGCGCGGCGAGGAAATGCCGGTCGTGGCTGACGAAGAGCATCGTGCCCTCGTACTGCGCGAGCGCCGCGATCAGCATTTCCTTGGTCGCGATGTCCAAATGGTTGGTCGGCTCGTCCAGCACGAGGAAATTCGGCGGGTCATAGAGCATCAGCGCCATGACGAGGCGGGCCTTCTCGCCGCCGGAGAGCACGCGGCAGCGCTTCTCGACATCGTCGCCGGAGAAGCCGAAGCAGCCGGCGAGCGCGCGCAGCGAGCCCTGACCGGCCTGGGGGAAGCGGTCCTCCAGCGACTGGAAGATGGTGCGGTCGCCGTCCAGCACCTCCATGGCGTGCTGGGCGAAATAGCCGAGCTTGATCGAGCCGCCGAGCGCCACCATGCCGTCATCAGGGGCGGTCGAGCCGGTCACGAGCTTCAGAAGCGTCGACTTGCCGGCGCCGTTGACGCCCATGACGCACCAGCGTTCCTTGCGGCGGACCTGGAAATCCAGCCCCTCATAGATGGTGCGGCTGCCATAGCGCTTGTTCACGCCCTTGAGCGTGACGACGTCCTCGCCCGAGCGCGGCGGTGCCTGGAACTCGAAGGATACGGTCTGGCGGCGCTTGGGCGGCTCGACCTTCTCGATCTTGTCGAGCTTCTTCACCCGGCTCTGGACCTGGGCTGCGTGCGAGGCGCGCGCCTTGAAGCGCTCGATGAAGTTGATTTCCTTGGCGAGCATCGCCTGCTGGCGTTCGAACTGCGCCTGCTGCTGCTTTTCGGCGAGCGCGCGCTGCTCCTGGTAGAACTCGTAATTGCCGGAATAGGAGGTCAGCGCGCCGCCATCGATCTCGACGATCTTGCCGACGATGCGGTTCATGAACTCGCGGTCATGCGAGGTCATCAGAAGCGCGCCTTCATAGCCCTTGAGGAAGGATTCCAGCCAGATCAGGCTCTCGAGGTCGAGATGGTTGGAGGGCTCGTCGAGCAGCATTGCGTCGGGGCGCATCAGCAGGATGCGGGCGAGCGCGACGCGCATCTTCCAGCCGCCCGAGAGCGCGCCGACATCGCCCTCCATCATCTCCTGGCTGAAGCCGAGGCCGTCGAGCACCTCGCGGGCGCGGCCGTCGAGGGCATAGCCGTCGAGCTCCTCGAAGCGCCCCTGGACCTCGCCATAGCGTTCGATGATCTCGTCCATCTCGCCGGCACGGTCGGGGTCGCCCATCGCGGCCTCAAGCTCGCGCAATTCGGCGGCGACGGTGCTGACCGGGCCGGCTCCGTCCATGACCGCGGCAACCGCGCTCATGCCCTTCATGTCGCCGACATCCTGGCTGAAATAGCCGATGGTAACGCCGCGATCGACCTGGACCATGCCCTCATCGGGACGGTCCTCGCCCGTGATCATGCGAAATAAGGTGGTCTTGCCGGCGCCATTGGGGCCGACGAGGCCGACCTTCTCGCCCTTCAAGAGCGAGGCCGAGGCCTCGATGAAGACAATCTGCTGGCCGTTCTGCTTGCCGATGTTTTCGAGGCGGATCATGATTTTACGTGACGCTCAGGGATCATACTGCGCTGCAATAGGGCAGGAAGGCCCGGTGCGGAAGAGCCGGGTTCCGGTTCATCGCTGCAGGCGGATGCAGGCTCGGGGTGATCGGGTCGCTCCAGTGCGTGGGTCAGCGCCTGGGCATGGGCGAAGAATCGCTCCCGCACGGCCCGCGCATGCGGGTTGGCCCGCTCGATCGCCAGGAAGACGCCGGGCGCGTCGTGCCGCACCATCTCGGTCGCCTGCATCAGCAGTTCGAAGCTGCGCGTCGTCATCCGGCGCGGGACGGGTTCCATGCGGACCAGGATCTTGGCGACGAGATGGGTCAGGCCCTGAACCAGCGCCATGTCGCGGTCATGCGCGTCCGGCGTTGTCAGGATCACGTCGAGGGCGAAGGTCCGGCGCAGGAAGGCGGCGATGCGCCCCACGCTGCAACCGCGGATCGGGCAGAGCGCGATCTTCAAGCCGGCCAGCCCGTCGCGCGCGCTCTGCGGGCCGAAGAGCGGATGCGTGCCGATGATCTCGACCTGCTCCGGAAGCCCTTCCAGCAGCAGGCGGGCCGGCTCGATCTTCACCGAACCGACATCGAGCACGACGGTGCCCGCGCGCAGATGCGGGCGAAGGCTCGCAATTGCGTCGGCCATCGCGTCGACCGGGACGGCGAGTACGACGATATCGCAGGCCGCCACCGCCGCGACGTCGCCGGGCACGAGCCCCCGTCCCGCCGGGTCGGGCTGCGGCGGCCGGGCGGGATCGCAGATGACGAGGCGAAGATGCGGCTGGAGGTGGCGCGCCATCAGCTGCCCGAAGGCGCCGAAGCCGAGCAGGCCGAGGGAGGAGAAGGATTTGCGCTGGCGTGGCATCGTCTGGTTCCCTGGAGGGGGCCGCGATGCCGGGTGACTGCCTGAGTTCAACCGCCAGCGCGGCGGTTGAAGCATGAGAATGCGACCCGCCTTATGAGGACGGGGCGTAATAGGTCCGGGCGAGGCAGGTCGCTGGGGTCATGAGCCGCTTCAAGCGCAGGCGGCGGGGGCTGTCAACCCGGACGTAGCGAAGCGCAGGTCCGGGTCGACGGCGCAGGTTCAGGAGGCTGACGACGGCAGCCTCACGCTGCTGTCTTAGCCTTTGCCTTGTCCATCATCTCGACGAAGCGGGTGAAGAGATAATGGCTGTCCTGCGGGCCGGGCGAGGCTTCCGGGTGGTGCTGGACGCTGAAGGCCGGTCGATCGGTGAGGGCAAATCCGCTGTTGGAGCCGTCGAACAGCGAGACATGGGTCTCCACCGCATGGGCCGGCAGCGAGGCGGGGTCGACCGCAAAGCCATGGTTCATCGAGACGATCTCGACCTTGCCGGTCGTCTTGTCCTGCACCGGGTGGTTGGCGCCGTGATGGCCCTGCTTCATCTTCATGGTCTGGCCGCCGACGGCGAGCGCCAGCATCTGGTGGCCGAGGCAGATGCCGAAGGTCGGCACCTTTTTCTCCAGCAGCTCCCTGATCACCGGGACGGCATATTGCCCGGTCGCGGCCGGGTCGCCCGGGCCGTTCGACAGGAAGATGCCATCGGGCTTGAGCGCCAGGATTTCGGCCGCGGTCGCGGTGGAGGGCACGACGGTGACGTCGCAGCCGGCCTTGGAGAGCAGGCGCAGGATGTTGCGCTTCACGCCGTAATCGATCGCGACGACCTTGTGGGCGGAACCCTCGCGCTTGCCGTAGCCGGCAGGCCACTGCCAGGGCGTCTCGTCCCACTCATAACGCTGGGACGAAGCGACCAGCGGCACCAGATCGAGGCCCGCCATGTCCGGCAGCTCGGCCGCCATCGCCTGCAGGCGCGGGATGTCGAAGACGCCGTCGGGGTTGTGGGCCAGAATCGCGTTCGGCATGCCGTTGTCGCGGATCAATGCGGTCAGCGCGCGGGTGTCGACGCCGCAGATGCCGACGATGTTGCGCGCCTTGAGCCAGGCGTCGAAATGCCGGCTCGCGCGCCAGTTCGAGGGCTCGGTGATCGCGGCGTGGAGCACGACGCCGCGCACGCCTGAGGAGGAGGCAGCGTTGACCGTCTCGGTGTCTTCGTCGTTGACGCCGACATTGCCGATATGGGGGAAGGTGAAGGTGATGATCTGCCCGGCATAGGACGGGTCGGTCAGGATCTCCTGATAGCCCGTCATCGCCGTGTTGAAGCAGACCTCGCCGGGCGCCTCGCCGGTGGCGCCGAGGCCGAAGCCCTCCAGCACCGTGCCGTCCGCCAACACCAGCAGCGCGGTCGCGCGCGGTTCGCTCCAGCCGCCCGTGGCGGGGTTTCCTTCAAGTGCGGTCATGTCTATGTCTCGGTCCAGGCCGCGCTGGCTTGCGGCAATGCATGGGCGGCAGCGGTTTCGCTCGCCGTCGTCTGGAGCGCGAGCCTTAAAGACGCGCTCCCATGCCGTCAATCAACGCGGGCGCTGCGCCTGCGGATAAAAAGGAAAGTTCACCATGACCAATCTGCGCGAGCGCTTCACAGCCGATCTCAAGGAGGCGATGAAGGCCGGCGAGAAGGGCAAGGTCTCGACCATCCGCCTGATCACCTCGGCGCTGAAGGACAAGGACATCGAGGCGCGCGGGCTGGGCAAGCCCGAGACGACGCCCGACGAACTGCTCGCCCTGCTGCAGAAGATGATCAAGCAGCGCCAGGAATCGATCGCGATCTACGACGCCAATGGCCGGCCCGAACTGGCCGCCGGGGAGCGTGCCGAGGTCGAGGTGATCGCAGGCTACATGCCCAAGCAGATGTCCGACGATGAGGTGCTGGCCGCCATCGCGGCCGCGGTCACCGAAAGCGGCGCGGCCTCGGTCAAGGACATGGGCAAGGTCATCGCGATCCTGCGCGCGAACTACGCCGGCCAGATGGATTTCGGCAAGGCCAGCGGGCTGGTGAAGGCTGCGCTGGCGGGTTGAGGCTTTGCGGGTCGAGCGGGCTCACGCCCGCTCGACATCAGTATGGGTGAAGTCCTCGCCCTTGTAGAGCAGCGGCCAGCCACGCGCCCTCGCCAGCGCATAAGCGGCGCAATCGCCCATGTTGAGCCTGGCCGGATGACGGCCCTTGCCGAAGCGGCGATAGGCCTCGAAGGCGAGGTCGGAGAGTGGTTCGTCGAAGGGAACGATGTCGATCTTCCATCGGCTCAGCAGGTCGTCGAAGCGTGCGGGATCGAGCCTCTTGCCCATCTCTAGGACGATGCGCGTCTCAAACGCATTGACCGCAGAGATGCAAAGACCTGACGCTGACGCAAGTTGCCCGAGCCAGGCCTCGGCATCGCTTTCACGCGTCAGGATGGCAATGACGACCGAGCTATCGACGACGATCTTCACCACATGCCATTCTCGTCATAACCGATGATATCGTCCATCTCGTCCTTGGTCATCGAACGCTCGGCCGGCTTGATGTCGTATTTCTTATAAAATTCCGCCAACCAGAGTTTGCTCTCCGCGATCCGCCGCGCCTTCTCGTCCTCCGACAACTCATCCTTGCCGAGTTCGCTGCTGACAGCCTGACGCACGGCTTCGGTCAGGCTGAGGCCGCGGCGCTTCGCCAGCGTCCGCACCGCCTTCTCCGTCTCCGGATCCTTGATGTTCAGCGCCATGGCTTTCTTCCTTCCGGCCGATTTTCTTTATCACGCGGCTGTGGATTGCGCCAACAAACCGGGCTCCTGCCATATCGGCGATTGGCTTTCGGCCGCCCTGCGCCCACATAGAAAGCTATGAAGTTCCCGCCCTCTATTCTCGAAGAAATCAAGGCGCGGCTGCCGGTCTCGGCGGTCGTGGGCAAGCGCGTGCGTCTGGCGAAGGCCGGCCGCGAATGGAAGGGGCTGTCGCCGTTCAACGCGGAGAAGACGCCGTCCTTCTTCGTCAACGACCAGAAGGCCTCGTTCTTCGACTTCTCGTCGGGCAAGAACGGCGACATCTTCAAATTCGTGATGGAGACGGAGGGGCTGTCCTTCCCCGAGGCCGTCGAGAAGCTCGCGGCCGAAGCCGGCGTCACGCTGCCGAAGATCACCCAGGAAGCGCAGGTTCAGGAGGAGCGGCGAAAAGGCCTGCACGAGGTCGTCGAACTGGCCGCGCGCTTCTTCGAAGCCGAGCTTTTGGGGGATCGGGGCGGGGCTGCGAGGCGCTATCTTGCCTCGCGCGGGCTCGACGGCGAGGCGCGCACGCGCTTCCGGATCGGCTATGGCCCGGCCGATCGGTTTGCGCTGCGCGACCATCTCGCGGGGAAGGGCGTCTCGGCCGAGCTGATGATGGAGGCCGGACTGCTCGTGCATGGCGACGAGATCGCCGTGCCCTATGACCGCTTCCGCGACCGCATCATGTTCCCGATCCATGATTCGCGCGGGCGGCCGGTCGCGTTTGGCGGGCGGGCGATGAGCGCCGAGGTGTCGGCCAAGTACCTGAACTCGCCGGAGACGCCCCTCTTCCACAAGGGCTCGCTGCTGTTCAACCACCACAACGCCCGCAAGGCCGCACATGACACCGGCCAGGCGATCGTGGTCGAGGGCTATGTCGACGTCATCGCGATGGCGCTGGCCGGCTTCCCGCAGACGGTCGCCCCTTTGGGCACGGCGCTGACCGAGGACCAGCTGACCCTGCTCTGGCGGATGGCGGACGAGCCGGTGATCTGCCTCGACGGCGACAAGGCCGGCCGCAAGGCGGCCAGCCGCGCCATCGACATCGCCCTGCCGTTGCTGGAGCCCGGCAAGTCGCTCTCCTTCGCCTTGCTGCCCGAGGGGCAGGACCCCGACGATCTGGCGCGTTCGGGCGGAAAGGCTGCAATCGCGGAGGTTCTGGGCGCGGCGCGGCCGCTGGTCGACATGCTGTGGACGCGCGAGGTCGAGGCCGGCCCGCTCGACACGCCCGAGCGCCGCGCCGCCTTCGAGCGGCGCCTGAAGGAGCCGCTCGGCCAGATCCGGGACGAGACGACGCGCAAGCATTATCGGCGCGAGATGGAGGAGCGGCTGGCACAGCTCTTCGCCAGCGCCGCTCCGGCGCGCACGGAACGGGGCCGCGGCGGTGGTTATCCGCGCGGACGCGGGCAGGGCGCGGGCGGCGGCCGCGGCGGGTTCAGGGGCGGCTTCCAGCAAGCAGCGCCCTGGGCGACCGGGCTGCTCACGGCGTCGAGCCAGCTCACCGGCTCGCGCATGATGCTGCGCGGACGCGGCGAGGATAAGCGCGAGGCCTTCATCCTGCTGGCGCTGGCGAGCCACCCGGCGCTGATCCTGCGCTGTGCCGACGAGATCGCCGATCTCTCGCTCGACGGCGCCGCTGCCGAGCGCTTCCGCCAGGCGCTGCTCGATGCCGCGATGGAGGGCGTTCTCGACGAGGCGGCGCTGGCGATCCGTCTCGAACAGCCGCGCGTGCAGGAGGCGCAGGCGCAATTGTTGGCCGTGACGGGCCCGGCCGAGCGGCTGAAACTGGCGCAAGCGGCTGATCCTGAATCGGTTTTCGACTCAATTCGTCAGGCTATTGTCTTGCATCATCGCGCGCGGACGCTACATAGCGAGCTGAAGGCAGCCGAGCGCGCATTGGCTGACGAAGCGACCGAAGCCCATTTCGCCTGGATCAAGGACGTCAAAGCTCGCCTCGAGACGATCGAGGGGACGGAGGCGATGTCCGGAGATTGAGTGCAAGAGTGCCCCGGTGCCCCGCCTCGTCGCGTGCGCGTGGGTCGGCAAAGTGGTTTACGGTTCATCAACGATGAGCAGTGCCATGTCGCCTGTGTGATTTGGGTGGGGTGAGCGCGCCGGACCTGCGGCCGCGCCGCCCTTTTATGCGTCTGCGGATGGCTTCATCGAAGCCGTAGCGGCGCGAGAGTGCGGAGCGCTGATTGATGGCGACGAAAACGAGCGAACGGGACAAGACCGATCAGGTCGCGCCGGAAGCGCCTGCGACCTCCGATGGACCGTTGCTCGATCTGACGGATCAGGCCGTCAGGCGGATGATCAAGCTCGCCAAGAAGCGCGGCTATGTCACCTATGACGAACTGAACGAAGTCCTGCCCTCGGAGGAATTCACCTCCGAGCAGATCGAGGACGTGCTCGGCCAGCTCAGCGAGCAGGGCATCAACGTCGTCGACAACGAGGACCCGGAAGCCTCGGGCGAGGAGCGTGCTGCGGCGCGCACCGGCACCAATGGCGCCGACGAGGAAGAGGCCGAGGGCGGCGATCTGGTCGATGCCTCGCGCTCGGCGCTGCCCGTCGAGGTCAAGCGCAATCTCGAGCCTACCGAGCGCACCGACGATCCGGTGCGGATGTATCTGCGCGAGATGGGCTCGGTCGAGCTGCTCTCTCGCGAGGGCGAAATCGCCATCGCCAAGCGCATCGAGGCCGGTCGCGAGGCGATGATCGCCGGGCTCTGCGAGAGCCCGCTGACCTTCCAGGCGATCATCATCTGGCGCGACGAGCTCAACGAAGCCAAGGTCCTGCTGCGCGACATCATCGACCTCGAGGCGACCTATGCCGGCCCCGACGGCAAGAATCCGACGCAGCTGCCCGGCGAGGGCGGCGAAGGCGGGGAGCCGACCGAGGGCGGCCCGGCCGCGGCCGAGGGCGAGACGCCCGAAGGCGAGCTGCCGCCCGATCTCGACGACGACGACATGGAGAACAACGTCTCGCTCTCGGCCATGGAGGCCGAGCTCAAGCCGCGCGTGCTGGAGACGTTCGACTCGATCGCCGACAACTACAAGAAGCTGCGCCGCCTGCAGGACCAGGACATCGCCAACCGGCTGGAGAACACCAAGCTCTCGCCGTCGCAGGACCGCAAATACAAGAAGCTCAAGGACGACATCATCACCGCGGTGAAGTCGCTCTCGCTCAACAACAACCGCATCGAGGCGCTGGTCGAGCAGCTCTACGACATCAACAAGCGCCTGATCGGGCATGAGACGCGTCTGCTGCGCCTGGCGGAGAGCTATGGCGTTGGCCGCGAGGACTTCCTCAAGCAGCATGTCGGCGGCGAGCTTGACCCGAAATGGGTCCTGCGCGTCTCCAAGCTGGGCTCGCGCGGCTGGCGCGACTTCGTCGGCGCCGAACTTGACCGGATCAAGAGCCTGCGCGAGGACATCCACACGCTGGCCTCCGAGACCGGCCTGGAGATCCAGGAGTTCCGCAAGATCGTGCTGATGGTCCAGAAGGGCGAGCGCGAGGCCCGGCAGGCGAAGAAGGAGATGATCGAGGCCAATCTTCGCCTCGTGATCTCGATCGCCAAGAAGTACACCAATCGCGGCCTGCAGTTCCTCGACCTGATCCAGGAAGGCAATATCGGCCTGATGAAGGCGGTCGACAAGTTCGAGTACCGCCGCGGCTACAAGTTCTCGACCTATGCGACCTGGTGGATCCGCCAGGCGATCACCCGCTCGATCGCCGACCAGGCCCGCACGATCCGCATCCCCGTCCACATGATCGAGACGATCAACAAGATCGTGCGGACCTCACGCCAGATGCTGCACGAGATCGGCCGCGAGCCGACGCCGGAGGAGCTGGCCGAGAAGCTCGCCATGCCGCTGGAGAAGGTGCGCAAGGTCCTCAAGATCGCCAAGGAGCCGATCTCGCTGGAGACCCCGATCGGCGACGAGGAAGACAGCCATCTCGGCGACTTCATCGAGGACAAGAACGCGATCCTGCCGATCGATGCGGCGATCCAGTCGAACCTGCGCGAGACCACCACTCGTGTGCTCGCTTCGCTCACGCCGCGTGAAGAACGTGTTCTGCGCATGCGCTTCGGCATCGGCATGAACACCGACCACACGCTCGAAGAGGTCGGCCAGCAGTTCAGCGTCACCCGCGAGCGCATCCGCCAGATCGAGGCGAAGGCGCTCCGGAAGCTGAAGCACCCGAGCCGGAGCCGGAAGCTCAGGAGCTTCCTGGACAATTGATCGATCCGGTTCTTCCGGGGGCGCACATGACGATGCCGGGAATGCGCGCCCCCGCAGAAAGTGCTGCGGCGACTTGGCCGCCGCTAGCCAGATTTATCGATTTCGAGAATCGTCTGGGCGAACGCATCTCCAACCGGCCGCTGGCGTCCGGCTTCTATGAGTTCCTCCGCTTCGGCATGAAACAGGCCTGGGCCTGTCTGTTCGGCGGGATCGTCATCTTCCTGCTGATCGCGACCTATCTGTTCTATCCGCGCGATGCCGCACTGGCTCGCTCGGACTTCCTGTTCCTCAGCATGCTCGCGGTTCAGGGCGGGCTGATCCTGACCCGCCTCGAGACGGCCGAGGAAGCCAAGGTCATCCTGATCTACCATGTTGTCGGTACGGTCATGGAGATATTCAAGACGGCCGTTGGTTCCTGGATCTATCCGGAGCCGAGCTTTTTCCGCATCGGTGGTGTGCCACTGTTCACCGGCTTCATGTATGCCTGCGTCGGCAGCTATCTCTGCCGTGCCTGGCGACTGTTCGACTTCAGGTTCGCGCATCATCCGCCAAGTTGGGCACTGATCACCACCAGCATTCTAATCTACGCGAACTTCTTCACTCATCACTACATCGTCGACCTTCGGATCGGCCTCTTCCTGCTTGCCGGAGGCCTGCTCGCTCGCACGCGGATCTACTTCAAGGTCTGGCATGTGCATCGCTCGATGCCGCTGCTGCTGGGATTGCTCTTGGTCGCACTGTTCATCTGGTTCTCGGAGAACATCGGCACCTTCACCCGCACCTGGCTCTACCCATCGCAATTGCAGGGCTGGTCGATGGTGTCCGTCGCCAAGTTGGGCTCGTGGTTCCTGCTGCTGATCATCAGCTATACGCTGGTAACGCTGGTCAATCGGCCGCAGCCTTTTCAACGGCGATGACGGGCTTCCGATTGTCACGGCGCTCCGCGCTTGCACTCGCTGTGATCTTCATCATCGCGATCGGCCTGACGACACGCCTGCCGGGCATCGGCTGGTCGCCAATCCTTGCGAAGTATCTCGGCTCGCTGCTCTGGGGCGTCATGGTTTTTTGTCTGGTCGCGTGGCTTCGTCCGGGCTGGCGACCGACCGCAGTCGCGCTCGTGGCATCATGCGTTGCTGTGCTGGTCGAGTTCAGCCAGCTCTGGCATCCATCTTGGCTGGACGACTTCCGGGCGACCCGGTTAGGCGTCCTACTGCTCGGCCGCTTCTTCGCCTGGGCCGATATCGCGGCCTATCTTATTGGGATAGTGGTGGCCGCCGGTATTGACCGGTTTCGGTTGAAGGCCGCACGGCCGGATACGGGTTGAAGATCGCCACCTTGCGATGGCAGCGAGCTTCAGAGTTGCTTCACCAGCGCCACCAGCTGATCGAGCGCGGTGCCCCAGCCCTGCTGGAAGCCCATCTCCTCGTGCTGCTTCTTCGCGGCCTCGTCCTTGTGCAGGGCCCGCGCCGTGTAGAGCGTTCCGGTCGGGGTCGGCTCGATGGCGATCGAGGCGGTCATGAAGCCGGAGCCGAGGGGACGGTAGCCGGGGCCGAGCGCGTCGGTGAAGACCAGCAGCGTCTCGGGGATCACGGCGAGAAAGCAGCCGGTGCTGTCGTGCTTCTCGCCGTTGGGGCCTTCCATCACGGTGCGGAACCTGCCGCCGGGGCGCAGGTCGATCTCGCAGGCGGTGGTGCGCCAGGGGGTGGGCGTGAACCACTGCTTGAGCAACGCCGGCTCGGTCCAGGCGCGCCAGACCAGATGCGGCGGCACCGCGACCTCGCGCTTGAGTTCGAGATCGAGCGCCGGGTCGAAGGCGGCGGTGGGCAGGGTCGTCATGGGCGTTCCTCGTCGTTCTTCAGTTGCAGGACGAAGGCCTCGAGCCGGTCGAGGCGCTGCGTCCAGAGGCTGCGCTGTTCCTCCAGCCAGGTTTCGGCGGCGGCGAGCTGTTCCTTGCGCAGGGTGCAGGTGCGGACACGCCCGGTCTTGGCGGTGGTGACGAGCCCGGTTTCCTCCAGGACCTTGAGGTGCTGGAGAAAGCTCGGCAGCGCCATCTCGAAGGGCCGGGCGAGTTCGCTGACCGAGGCCGGCCCCCGGCCCAGCGCCTGCACCACCGCGCGCCGCGTCGGATCGGCCAGCGCACGGAAGGTGTCGTCGAGGGTGGGGGGCGTCGCGGACATGGGGCGATCCAAGCGCAGATCAATACTTAGGTCAATGCCTAAGTGATTATTGGCATCCATCAAGGGCTGTGATGGCGGGGCTTGATCTGACGGCCGCCCTGCGGCTTGCTGGCCGCTGCTCCGCGGAGGCCCATGCCATGTCGCCCGAATTCCTGCTGACCTCGCTGATCGTCGTCGCCTCGCCAGGGACGGGCGCGATCTACACCATCGCGGCGGGGCTCACCCGGGGCTCGCGCGCGAGCGTGCTGGCGGCATTTGCCTGCACGCTGGGGATCGTTCCGCATCTGCTGGCGGCGATGCTGGGGCTGGCGGCGCTGCTGCATGCCAGCGCGCTCGCCTTCGCCCTCGTGAAATATGCTGGTGTCGCCTATCTCTTGTTCATGGCCTGGCAGACGCTGCAGGAGCATGGCGCGCTGAGCGTCGAGGCGAAGGCCGATCCGCGCTCGGCCTGGCGCGTGCTGCGCGACGGCGTCGCGATCAATGTGCTCAATCCCAAGCTCTCGATCTTCTTCGTCGCCTTCCTGCCGCAGTTCATTGCGGCGGGTGAAGCCGCGCCGCTGGCACGGATGCTTGAGCTGTCGGGCGTGTTCATGGCGATGACCTTCGTGGTCTTTGCGCTCTACGGTCTGTTTGCCGCGGCGGTGCGCGACAGGGTGGTGACGCGGCCGGCGGTGATGGCATGGCTGCGGCGCGGGTTTGCAGCCGCCTTCGTTGCGCTGGGGGCGAAGCTCGCCGTTACCGAGCGTTGAGCGCGCGCGCCATGATCAGCCAGAGCATCCTGACCCTCGCGACGACCGGGCCCGGCCTCTACGAATTCACCGCCAAAGCCGAGGATTTCGTCGCGCAGTCGGGCATTGCGGCCGGGCTGCTGACGCTTTTCGTGCGGCACACCTCCTGCTCGCTCCTGATCCAGGAGAACGCCGACCCGGATGTGCGTGTTGATCTCGACGCGTTCTTCCGCCGGCTCGTTCCCTCCGCCGACGATCCGGCGATGGAGTATCTCGTCCATCGCGCCGAGGGGCCCGACGACATGCCGGCCCATCTCAAGGCGGCGCTGACGCCGGTGTCGCTGTGCGTGCCGGTGATGGACGGGCGGCTGATGCTGGGCACCTGGCAGGGCATCTACCTGTTCGAGCATCGCGTGCGCCCACACCGGCGCGAGGTCGTGCTGCATCTGGCGGGGTGAGGGGCGCGGTCGGCCTTGGCAGCGGCAGCGTGCGCGGATAGGTCTGCCAGCGTCCTTGCATCCATGGTCGGAGGAAAGCCCGGTGTCCTTCCTGAAATCCCTGTTCGGTGGCCGCAAGCCGGCCGACGACAAGCCGGCCGGTCCGCTCAAGAGCATCGAGCATAACGGCTTCACCATCCATGCCACGCCCTATCAGGATGGCGGCCAGTGGCAGCTGTGCGGCGTCGTCGAGAAGTCGATCGAGGGCGAGGTGAAGAGCCACCGCTTCGTCCGGGCCGACCGCTTCCCCGGTCAGGCGGAGGCTGTCGATTTCACCCTGGTCAAGGGCCAGCAGCTGGTCGACCAGCAGGGCGAGGCGGTGTTCCGGTAGGTCCTGGCACGGCCACAGCGACGTTTGCGCGCGGGAACGGACGCGCCATCCGCGGGTTGTCGGGGCATCATCTGCACCCCGAACACGGAGGCTCTTCATGAGCGCGCTTTCTGGCAAGACCATCCTCATCCTCTCCACCAACGGTTTCGAGCAGTCGGAACTCGACGTGCCCCATGCCAAGCTGAAGGAGGCCGGCGCCACCGTGCATATCGTCTCGCCCGAGGCCGGTGAGATTACGGGCTGGGACCAGAAGGACTGGGGCCGGGCGGTCAAGGTCGACAAGACGATCGACGAGGTCAGCGCCGATGCCTACGACGCCATCGTCCTGCCCGGCGGGCAGATGAACCCCGACACGCTGCGCGGCAACCCCAAGGCGCTCGCCCTGATCGAGGCCTTCTTCAAGCAGGGCAAGGTCGTCGCGGCCGTCTGCCATGCACCTTGGCTGCTGATCGACACGGGCATTGCCAAGGGCCGCCGCCTGACGTCCTACGGCACGATGAAGCAGGACATGATCAATGCCGGTGCGCTCTGGGAAGACAGCGAGGTCGTGACCGACAAGGGTGTCGTCACCTCGCGCAAGCCCGAGGATCTGCCGGCTTTCGTCGCCAAGATCATCGAGGAGATCAACGAAGGCCGCCACGAGCGCAAGGCCGCCTGATCACCGCCGACTGATGATTTCGGGAGCTTTCGCCTTCGGGCGGAGGCTCCCGTTTCGCTTCTGCGAGGGCAGGATGCGCGCATCGGCGCTGCCCCTCTCTGCTCTGGATGCGCTTGCCGTGACGCTGCGCCCTGCCTAATCCTCGTGCGCAAGAACGCCGTTCTCCCCAGCGGCGCGCCGAGGAAACATGGCCCCTGACGATCCCCGCTACGCGCCCGATTCTTCCTATGCCTGGCTGCGGCTGGTCGTCTCGCTCGTGGTCGGCACGGCGGCCTGCGTCGGCACCTGGTCGGTCGTGGTGGTGCTGCCTTCGGTGCAGACCGAGTTCGGCACGCTGCGGGCGGGCGCCGCGCTGCCCTATACCTGCGTCATGCTGGGCTTCGGCTTCGGCAACATCGCGATGGGCCGCATCGCCGACCGCTACGGCATCATCGTGCCGATCGTCGGCGGAGCGCTGCTGCTCGGCTCCGGCTACATGCTGGCGGGTCTGGCGCAGAGCCTCTGGCAGTTCGCGCTGGTGCATCTGTTCCTGATCGGGGTCGGCGGCGGGGCGGGCTTCTCGCCGCTCATCGCTGACCTCTCGCACTGGTTTCGCAAGCATCGCGGGCTCGCTGTCGTCTTTGGCGCGTCGGGGAGCTATCTGGCGGGCGTGATCTGGCCGCAGGTCATCACCTGGGGCCTGGCCAACCATGGCTGGCGGGCGACGCATATCGGCATTGGGCTGGCGGTGATGGCCGTGATGCTGCCGCTCGCGCCCTTCTTCCGGCGGCGCCCGTCGGCTGCGAGCATGGCGGCGCAGGATGCCGCCAGCGCCGGCGCGCGCGGCGATCTCGGGCTCTCGGCCAATCAGCTGCAATGGCTGCTGGCGGTGGCGGGCTTCTGCTGCTGCGTGGCGATGGCGATGCCGCAGGTCCATATCGTCGCCTATTGTGGCGATCTTGGTTATGGCGTGGCGCGCGGCGCCGAGATGCTCTCGCTGATGCTGGCGCTCGGCATCGTCAGCCGGATCGGCTCGGGGTTCGTCGCCGACCGGATCGGTGGGGCGGCGACGCTGGCGCTGGGCTCGCTGATGCAGGGGCTGGCGCTCTTCTTGTATCTCTGGTTCGACGGGCTGACCTCGCTGTTCATCGTCACCGGCATCTTCGGCCTGTTCCAGGGCGGCATCGTGCCGATGTACGCCGTGATCATCCGGGAATATCTGCCGGCGCGCGAGGCCGGCATGCGCATCGGCATCGTGATGTCGGCGACGATCCTCGGCATGGCCTTCGGCGGCTATGTCTCGGGCGCGATCTTCGACGCCTTCGCCTCCTACCGCGCCGCCTTCCTCAACGGTCTGGCCTGGAACCTCGTCAACCTGACGATCGTCTGCTGGCTGATGATGCGGGCGCGGCGGCGGCCGGAAGGATCCGCGGCGACGGCGGTCTGAACCCCATCGGGCGACCCGACGGCGCGGGCATCGCATTTTCGCGCTGACGCCTTCCGGGTACCCGCAATAGCGGTCGCTCGTGTTTCATGCTATGAAACAGTCCGCATGAAGCGGATCGCCGACAAGCACACGCTGGCGCTTTACGAGGACGGCATTTGCCATCCTCGCTGGCGAGGCTTCGAGGCGATCGCGCTGCGAAAGCTCGACCGCGTCATGAACATCACGCGCCTGGACGATCTCCGTGTGCCTCCGGGCAATCGCCTCGAAGCGCTGAAGGGCGATCGTTCGGGCCAGTGGAGCATCAGGATCAACGACCAATACCGGATCTGCTTCAAATGGGACGGGACACAGGCCCACGCGATCGAGATCACGGACTATCACTGAGGGAGAGCGCAAGATGTCGCGCATCACGACCCATCCCGGCGAAATGCTGCAACAGGAGTTCCTCGTGCCGATGGGAATCTCGGCCCGAGCGCTCGCGCGCGCCATGAAGGTTCCGCCGACGCGGGTCACCAAGCTCCTGAGGGCTGAGACCGGCATGACGGCCGATACCGCGATCAGGCTGGAGCGAGTGCTCGGCGCCTCGGCCGGCTTCTGGCTCAACCTCCAGAACAGCTATGATCTGACGCGCGAACAGGTCGCCAAGGCCGAGGCTTATGCGGAACTGGCACCCTTGGTTGCTGCCTGAGTACCCGCGCCCATCAGTCGCATCTGCCGATGGTGCCGTTCGATGGGGCCCCAAAGGCCCTCGAATGCCCTTGCGAAGACGTTGCTGGTTCGATCGGCCGACTTGACGCGAGCCTGTGACGTGTTCGATGTCGGCGCAACCACAAGCCCTCAGAGGACACGTCCATGCTGTTCACCACCATCGCCGGAAGCCTGCCCAAGCCGACCTGGCTCGCCGAATCCGAGCGTCTCTGGGCGCCGTGGAAGCTGGAGGGCGTGGCGCTGCAGGAGGGCCGGCGCGATGCGACGATCCTCTCGGTCAAGCTGCAGGAGGATGCAGGCATCGACATCGTCGGCGATGGCGAGCAGGCGCGGGTGCATTTCGTCCATGGCTTCCTGGCCAACCTCGCCGGCATCGACTTCGACAAGAAGACGATCATGGGCATCCGCAACAACCGCTATGAGGCGGAGGTGCCGACGGTCACCGGCGCGATCCGCCGCAAGGGGCCGGTGCACAGCATGGAGGCGCAGGCCGCCCGCGCGCACACCACGCGCAAGCTGAAGTTCACGCTGCCGGGGCCGATGACGATCGTCGACACGATCGCCGACGAGCATTACGGCCGCCGCGAGGACCTCGCCATGGCCTTCGCCGCCGTGCTGAACGAGGAGGCGCATGAGCTGCAGGCGCTGGGCGTCGACGTCATCCAGTTCGATGAGCCCGCCTTCAATGTCTATATGAAGGAGGTGCCCGACTGGGGCATCGCCTGCCTGGAGCGCGCCGCGCAGGGGCTGACCGCGACCACCGCCGTCCACATCTGCTACGGCTACGGCATCAAGGCCAACATCGACTGGAAGGCCAGCCTCGGCGAGGAGTGGCGCCATTACGAACAGACCTTTCCGGCGATCGCCAAGAGCTCGATCGACCAGGTCTCGCTCGAGTGCCGCAACTCGAAGGTGCCGCTCGACCTGATCAAGCTGCTCGACGGCAAGGACGTGCTGGCGGGCGCGATCGACGTCGCCTCGAACGCGATCGAGACGCCCGAGGAGGTCGCGGCCACCATCCGCGCCGCACTCGCCTTCGTCGCGCCCGAGAAGCTGTTCCCCTGCACCAATTGCGGGCTGGCGCCGATGACCTCGGAGGTCGCCTACGGCAAGCTCGCGGCGCTGGCGGCCGGCGCGGCGCTGGTGCGCAAGGAACTGGGCGCGGCCTGAAGCCGGCCCCTCGCCGGCTCATCCGTCCTATCTGGCGCAGGCGCGCTAGCACATGCTCCAATGGCGGGAGATTCGCGCAGGGGTTGAGCCGATGACGAGAGAAGCGGGCGTGGCGCAGGACGAGGCGCCACGCGGCAACCTGACGGTGCGCATCAATGCGATGCCGGCCGACACCAATGCCAATGGCGACATCTTCGGCGGCTGGGTGATGTCGCGCATGGATGCGGCAGGCGGCATCGCCGGCGTCGACCGGGCGCAGGGACGGGTGGTGACGATCGCCGTCGATGCGATGACCTTCATCCGGCCCGTAAAGGTCGGTGATGTGCTCAGCGTCTACACCGAGGTCGAGTCGGTCGGCCGCACCTCGATGAAGATCCATGTCGAGGCCTGGGCCCGGCGTTTCCGCACCATGGTCCATGAGAAGGTCACGGATGCGACCTTCACCTTCGTGGCGATCGACGAGGAGGGGCGGCCCCGGCCGGTTCCCGAACTGGTCCGCTCGGCCTAGGCGCGCCGCCGGCGGCAGGCGTCGCGTCCTTTTGAAGGCAAGCGGGTCGGGACGCGCGTTGGAAGCGCCGACCGCCTGAAGGCCGCCAGCGCGATTGCCCCGTGCGCTGCGTCGGATCGCAGTATCGCGCGACGGCGGCGCAACGTCATGGTGGACGCCCTTGTTGCGGCTGAAGATCTTTCTGTCGAAAGTTCAGCCTGCTTGTGACGATCTTTTTATTGACGCGTGCTGAAGGGGCGGGCGCGCATACACTAAGAAAATCTGAATAGTTGAAATCAGCAGTGATTCAGAAGACTCCAGTCACTTAACCTTTCGTTAGGTGCCTTTCCCCCATTCTGCCGGTCGGCTGGCCTAACCCAACTGTCCGCTCAAGAAAAAATCCGGGGGATCCCTTCATGATCAATCGTCGTGACGTCCTGACTGGCCTTGCCTGCGCCTCCACCGCCGCGCTGCTGCCCGGCCGCGCCTTCGCAGAGACCGGCGTGATGGCCGACAAGATCGTGCTCGGCCAAGCGGCCGTGTTCGAGGGGCCCGCCAGCGCGCTGGGCTTGGGCATGCGCGATGGACTCACCGCCGCCTTCGCGGAAGCCAATGCCAAGGGTGGCGTCGGGGGGCGCAAGATCGAGCTTCTGACGCAGGACGACGGTTACGAGCCCGGCAAGTCGATCGATGCGACCAAGGCCCTGATCGCCAAGGATGTCTTCGCGCTGGTCGGTCCTGTCGGCACGCCGACGGCGATGGCCGCCCATCCGATCGCGAAGGAGGCGGGACTGCCCTTCATCGGAGCCTTCACCGGCGCCGAGGGCCTGCGCGATCCCTATCTGCCGCATGTCGTCAATGTGCGCGCCTCCTACTTCCAGGAGACCGAGGTCTGGATCGAGCGCCTCGTCAAGGACAAGGGCTTCACCAAGATCGCGATCTTCTATCAGGACGACGCGTTCGGCCGCGCCGGCCTCGCCGGCGTCAAGAAGGCGATGGACGCGCGCAAGATGAGCCTCGTCGCCGAAGGCACCTTCGAGCGCAACACGATCGCGGTCCGGTCGGCGCTGCTGGAGATCCGCAAGGCCAATCCGGAAGCCGTGGTGATGGTGGGCCCCTACAAGCCCTGCGCCGAGTTCATCAAGCTGTGCAAGCAGGTGAAGTTCACGCCGGTGTTCATGAACATCTCCTTTGTCGGCTCCGATGCGCTGGCCGCCGAACTCGGCGATGCGGGCGCCGGCGTCTATGTCACGCAGGTCGTGCCGCTGCCGACGGATGCGTCGATCCCCGTGGTCAAGGCCTACCAGGCGGCTCTCGCGGCCAGCGACGCCAAGGACAAGAAGCCGGGCTTCGTTTCGCTGGAAGGCTATCTCGTCGGGCGCACCGTCCTTGCCGCTCTCGAAAAGGCCGGCAAGGCCCCGACCCGCAAGGCTGTCATGGAGGCGCTGACCAATGGCTCCTTTGATTTCGGCGGCTTCAAGATGACCTTCGGCCCCAATGACAACCGCGGCTCCGACGACGTCTACCTGACGGTCATCGGATCGGACGGCACCTTCAAGTCGGTCAGCTCTCTGTCCGCCTGAGCAGCATCTGCCGCGTCGTAATTCGGAGAGTGACATGACGAAGGCCAAGACACCGGCGCGCCTGCGCGCGCCGCGGCGCATCGGCATCGCCGCGCGCATCTATGCTGCGCTCGGCGCCTTGACCACGCTGACGATCGTCGCCTCCGCGGTGGCCTGGCTGTCCTATGACCGGATCAACGCCACGGTCGGCGAGATGGTCGAGCACAAGATGCCTACGGTCGAACTCGTGCTCGAACTCTCCCAGGTCGGGACGCAGTCGACCGCGCTCGCACCGCGCTTCATGAACGTGCAGACGGTGCAGCAACGCGCCCGCCTGACCACGGAACTGGACACGATCGAGGCCAAGCAGTTCGAACTGATCCGGGCCGTCGGCAAGATCGGCGGCGTCGACATGAAGCCGGTGCAGAAGGCGATCGACGATCTTTCGCTGCGGATCAACGACATCAACGACCTGACCGGAACCCGGCTGCGCAACGCCGCGCAGATGGCTGCCGCCGTCGAACAGCTGAACAAGGTGCGCGAAGACTTCGTCAAGGTGGTCGGCGGCGAGGCCGATGAGCGCCAGTTCAACGTCGTGCTCGGCATCGAAAGCGTCAAGGGGCTCGAGGGAGGGCGGCTCGACGAGGCCCTGAAGGCGATCAACGACGTCGAGTTTCCGGCCTTCGACCTGGCGCGCAAGCTCGAAGCGCAGGTCAACGAACTGATCGGCCTGCTGCGCGAGGTCGACCAGATGGCGGATCAGTCGCGACTGGGGCTCGCCCGCGAGCGTCTCAAGGCGGTCGTGCTGCGGATCGAGAAGGACATGGCCGCCGCCGACAAGATCATGCCCAACGAGGCGCGGACCCGCGTGATCGACGCCGTCATCGCCTTGGGTGAAGGGCCGCGCGGCGTGGTCGCGATGCGCCAGCGCGACATCGAAACGCAGGAGGCGATCAATGCCCGCGTCCTCGACATCGACCAGGCGGCGGCCGCGATGCGCGCGGAAATCGATAAGCTGGTCACCGCCGCCCGCTCCAGCGCGGTGGCCGCGAATGCCTCGACGGCAAATCTGATCGAGCAGAGCAAGATGTGGCTGGGCGCGATCGGCGTCGGCTCGCTGCTGATCGCGCTCGTGCTGGCCTTGCTCTATGTCCGCCCTGCGATCATCGGGCGCCTGAACCGGCTCTGGGCGGCGACGCGTGCGATTGCCGATGGGGCGCTGGAGACGGTGGTCGACACCAAGGGCAACGACGAGATCTCCGACATCTCGAAGAGCGTGCTGCTCTTCCGCGACAATGCGGTGGCGCTGCGCGCCGCCGAGGCTGCCAAGATCGAGGACGATGCGGCGGCCCTGCAGCAGCGTCGCGAGATGATGGCGGAACTCGGCGCCGCCTTCGGCGAGGTCGTGGCCGCGGCGGCTGCCGGCGATTTCAGCCGCCGCGTGCAGGCGAACTTCACTGATGCCGAGTTGAACGCGCTCGCCGGTTCGGTCAACGCACTGCTGGAGACGGTGCAGGGCGGTCTGTCGGAAACCTGCGACGTGCTCGCCGAGCTCTCGGCGGGCCATCTTTCGACCCGCATCGAGGGGCTGTATCAGGGCGCCTTCGCGGAGCTGAAGAACGGCACCAATGCGCTGGCCCACGAGTTCGAGAGCACGCTGGCCAAGCTCTCGGAGACGGTCGCGGCGGTCCGCAGCGCCACCTCGGAGATCCTCGACGGCGTCACCGATCTGGCCGAGCGCACCAGCGAGGAGAGCAACGCGGTCTCGATGGCGACCAACCAACTCGGCGCCTTCGCCGGCACGGTGAAGAAGACGGCGTCGGAAGCCGCCCAGGCCACCGGCATGGCCGAGGGCGCCGAAAGCCAGGCCCAGCAGGGCGAGAAGGTCGTGGCATCCGCGCTCGAGGCGATGCAGCGCATCCGTACCTCCTCGAACAAGATCTCCGAGGTCATCGCGATGATCGACGAGATCGCCTTCCAGACCAATCTGCTGGCGCTGAACGCGGCCGTCGAGGCGGCGCGGGCCGGCGACAGCGGGCGCGGCTTCGCGGTGGTCGCGACCGAGGTGCGCAGCCTGGCCAAGCGCTCGGCCGACGCCTCCAACGACGTCAAGAAGCTGGTCGAGGCCGCCCATGGCGACGTCAAGGTCGGTGTCGGCTTGGTCGAGGAGACCGCCCAGATGTTCGAGGCGATCGTCTCCTCCGTGAACGACCTGACGGGGCTGATGAACGGCATCTCGCAGACGGCCAAGAGCCAGGCCAGCGACGTTTCCTCGATCAATGCCGAGATCGACGGCATCGGCACCATGGCTCACCAGAACGCGGCGCTGGTCGAGGAGACCAATGCGGCGCTTGCCCTGACCGACGAGCAGACCCGCGCGCTGAGCGAACACATCGCCCGCTTCCGCTTCCGCGAGGGGCATGGCTCCGATAAGGGCCATGCTGCGCAAAAGGGGCACGGACCCGATGCGGGAGACGCTATCGCCGCTGCGGCCTGAGCGCGGCGCCGCCGGCCGTTTCCCGACGCCGATCACCGACCTCCAGGCCCCGCCGTCCCCCGACGGCGGGGCCTTTCCGTTGTATCGGCACAGCCCTTTCGGGGAGAACCATGACGCGCGGGCGGAGCACCGGTCCCTGCGTTGCCGGGGGGCGCCGGCGCCGGCCTTGCGGCGGCGCACGCGGTGAAAAGCCGAGGCCTCCGCTCCGCGCAAACGGGCTGCAGAAGCGAGAAAAACCGAGCCATATTCCCTAACGGAAGCTGAATCGGCCCCCAAGCCGACTGATTCAAAAGAATCCGCACGCTTAAATGTTCTTTAAGCGCACCTGGCCAATTGATCCCTTGGACAAGGGTCCCGCCCAATGACAGTTGAGGCGCGGAGCGGTTCGGGGGCTCGTCTTTTCGATTGCCGGATAGTGCGGCACGGATGGCAGGTCTTGCTTTTGGCGGGCTCCGCAGAGCCTTCCGAAGGCTTCGCACCAGCTTCGTCGTCCAACGTGTCTCGTTGTATTCGGAGAGCGATCGATGACGAAGGCCAATAAGCCAGCCCGCCAGCGCACACCCGCCAGGTTCGGCATCGCCGCGCGGATCTACGCCGCGGTGGGGCTGATGACGGGCCTGACCATGGTGGCTTCGGCGGTGGGGTGGCTTTCCTTCGGCCAGGTCGATCAGACGGTTCAGGACATGGCCGGCAAGAAGATGCCGATGGTCGAGCTCGCCCTCGAACTCTCCCAGGCGGCAACGCAGTCGACCGCGCTGGCGCCGCGCTTCATGGATGTCGAAAACGTCCAGCAGCGCGCGTTGCTGACCAATGAGCTCGACCGGATCGAGGCGCGCCAGTTCGATCTCATCCGCCGGATCGCCACCCTCAGCGGCCTCGACATGAAGGCGACCCAGGGCTCGGTCGACGAGCTGTCGCGCACCATCAACGAGATCAACGATCTCACCGGCACGCGCATGCGCAATGCCGCGGCCATGGCGGCCTTGCTCGAGAACCTCAGCAAGTCCGGCCGGGTCTTCAGCGGTGTGGTCGGCTCCGAAGCCGACGAGGCGCGCTTCAACGTCACGATGGGCATCGAGAGCATCAAGGGTCTGTCGGGCGAGGCGCTCGACGGCGCCATGAAGACCCTGAACGATCGGGACTTCCCGATCTATGATTTCGCCCGCAAGCTCGAAGTTCAGGTCAACGAGCTCATGGGTATGCTGCGCGAGACGTCGCAGACGCCGGACAAGGCCCGTCTCGACATCGCCCGTGAGCGTTTCAAGGCGACCGCAACCCGGGTCCGGATGGAACTGCAGGCAGCCGAGAACGTCGCGCCGAACCCCTTCCGCAACCAGGTCGTCGAGGGTGTCATCGCGATCGGCGAAGGCCGCAACGGCATCGTCGAGATGCGGGATCGCGATCTCACGACGCTGGCGGAGATCGCGGCGACCTTGAAGACGGTCGACAGCGCTGCCGTCAAGCTGCGCGCCCAGGTCGACAAGCTGGTGACCACCGCCCGCTCCGAGTCGATCGCGGCCAGCACCTCGACGGCGACACTGATCAATCAGAGCGAAGCGTGGCTGGGCGCCATCGGCATCGGCTCGCTGCTGATCGCATTGTCGCTGTCCCTGCTCTATGTCCGTCCGATGATCATCGGGCGCCTGAACCGGCTCTGGGCGGCGACGCGTGCGATTGCCGACGGGGCGCTGGAGACGGTGATCGACACCAAGGGCAACGACGAGATCTCCGACATCTCGAAGAGCGTGCTGCTCTTCCGCGACAACGCGGTGGCGCTGCGCGCCGCCGAGGCTGCCAAGATCGAGGACGATGCGGCGGCCCTGCAGCAGCGCCGCGAGATGATGGCGGAACTCGGTGCCGCCTTCGGCGAGGTCGTGGCCGCGGCGGCCGCCGGCGACTTCAGCCGCCGCGTCCAGGCGAATTTCGCCGACGCGGAGCTGAACGCACTCGCCGGCTCGGTCAACGCACTGCTGGAGACAGTGCAGGGCGGCCTGTCCGAGACCTGCGACGTGCTCGCCGAGCTCTCGGCGGGGCATCTTTCGACCCGCATCGAGGGGCTGTATCAGGGCGCCTTCGCGGAGCTGAAGAACGGCACCAATGCGCTGGCCCACGAGTTCGAGAGCACGCTGGCCAAGCTCTCGGAGACGGTCGCGGCGGTCCGCAGCGCCACGACCGAGATCCTCGACGGCGTCACCGATCTGGCCGAGCGCACCAGCGAGGAGAGCAACGCGGTCTCGATGGCGACCAACCAGCTCGGCGCCTTCGCCGGCACGGTGAAGAAGACCGCGTCGGAAGCCGCCCAGGCGACCGGCATGGCCGAGGGCGCCGAAAGCCAGGCGCAGCAGGGCGAGAAGGTCGTGGCATCCGCGCTCGAGGCGATGCAGCGCATCCGCTCGTCATCGAGCAAGATTTCCGAGGTCATCGCGATGATCGACGAGATCGCCTTCCAGACCAATCTGCTGGCGCTGAACGCGGCCGTCGAGGCGGCGCGGGCCGGCGACAGCGGGCGCGGCTTCGCGGTGGTCGCGACCGAGGTCCGCAGCCTGGCCAAGCGCTCGGCCGACGCCTCCAACGACGTCAAGAAGCTGGTCGAGGCCGCCCATGGCGACGTCAAGGTCGGAGTCGGCCTGGTCGAGGAGACCGCCCAGATGTTCGAGGCGATCGTCTCCTCCGTGAACGACCTGACCGGGCTGATGAACGGCATCTCGCAGACGGCCAAGAGCCAGGCCAGCGACGTTTCCTCGATCAATGCCGAGATCGACGGCATCGGCACCATGGCTCACCAGAACGCGGCGCTGGTCGAGGAGACCAATGCGGCGCTTGCCTTGACCGACGAGCAGACCCGCGCGCTGAGCGAGCATATCGCCCGCTTCCGCTTCCGCGAGGGCCATGGCTCCGACAAGGGCCACGACATCGCCGCTGCGGCCTGAACCCGGCACGGCCCGCCACCAACGGGCCGGCTGCTGACTAGAAGTCCCTGCGAAGGCCCCGGCGTCACATGACGCCGGGGCCTTTGCCTTGAGGCAGCGGCTGGTCCTGCGCGACCGGCGCCGATCCGGGCCCGAGACCGCTTGCCCGAGCGGCGGCGGCGATGCTACGCGGAATGCGGGCCGGTAGCTCAATGGTTAGAGCTCGCTGCTCATAACAGCGCCGGTGCCGGTTCGAGTCCGGCCCGGCCCACCACTTCCGATCGGGATCGCAACCGCGACCCCTGGCAGGGGCGATGCGCCGATGATGTCGCCTGGACGCGTTCTTCTCGTGACCGGCGCTGCCAGCGGCATCGGCCGGGCGACCGCGCTGATGCAGGCGGGGCCGGGCGTCGGGCTCGTGCTGCACACGGGCACCAACGCCACTGGTCTCGAGGCCGTAGCGGAGGCCGCGCGTGCGGCAGGAGCGACGGTGGCGACGCTGCTCGGCGACATCGCCGCGCCGGCGACGAGTGATGGCGCGGTTGCGCTGGCGGCCGAGATGTTCGGACGGCTCGACGCCGTGATCGCGGTTGCCGGCCACGCCCGCAAAGGCGCGATCATGGACCTGCCGGAAGCCGAGATCCGCGCGGCGCTGGAGGATTCCGTGGTGGCGCTGCTGCGCCTGGCGCGGGCGGCCCGCCCGCTGCTGAAGGCCGGCGGCAGCGGCCGGATCGTGGCGACATCCTCCTTCGTGGCGCATGCGCTGCGCACGGACATGCAGCCCTTCGCCGCGACCGCGGCCAGCCGATCGGCGCTGGAGACCACGGTCCGGTTGATGGCCCATGAACTGGCGGGGGATGCGATCACGGTGAACGCGGTCGCACCGGGGCTCATCCGCAAGGACGAGGGCCGGGGCAGCAAGCTCTCGCCGGAGTCGATCGCCCGCATGGAGGCGATCATCCCGCTGGGCCGCCGCGGCGCGCCCGAAGAGGTGGCCGCCGTGATCGGTTTCCTTGCTTCGGAGGCGGCCTCCTATGTCACCGGCCAGATCATCCATGTCGATGGCGGCCTCGTCTGAGCGGCTCGATCGCGGCTTGCGAGTTGTTCTGCCTCAAAGACAGCCGCGCCGCGCCGCCTAGAGTTTCCCCGTTCGCCGGCACGCGGCGCAAGCGGAGAACGGGACGTGGACGCGCAGACAACAGCCTATCGCGACGAGCGCCTGCCGCGTTACACCAGCTATCCCACCGCGCCGCATTTCACGCATGATGTCGACGGGGGACAATATGGTCGCTGGCTCGGTGACCTCGCTCCCGGGACCAAGGGCTCGCTGTATCTGCATGTCCCGTTCTGCCGGGCGATGTGCTGGTATTGCGGCTGCCACACCACGGTCGCGCGGCGCGACGGGCCGATCGGCGACTATCTCGCCGTGCTGCGGCGTGAGATCGAGACGGTGGCCGATCATCTGCGCGCGCCGCTCGATGTCCGGCATATCCATTTCGGCGGCGGCACGCCGACGATCCTGGCTCCCGACGATTTCGTCGACCTCGTCGCCTTGTTGCGTCGGCGGTTCGCGCTGCGCCCAGATGCAGAGATCGCGGTCGAGATTGATCCGCGCCATCTGACGGCGGCGATGATCGACGCGCTGCGCGCCGCCGGCGTCAACCGCGCCAGCCTCGGGGTGCAGAGCTTCGATGCCGACGTGCAGGCCGCGATCAACCGCATCCAGAGCGTCGAGCAGACGCAGGCCGTCGTCGCTGGCCTGCGCGCGGCCGGAATCGCGGCGGTCAATCTCGATTTGATCTACGGCCTGCCGCGGCAAACGGTCGAATCCTGCATCGAAACCGTGGAGCTGTGCCTGGATCTGGCGCCCGACCGGTTCTCGATCTTCGGCTATGCCCATGTGCCCGGTTTCAAGAAGCACCAGAGCCGCATCGCCACCGCCGAACTGCCGGGCGGGCAGGCGCGCCATGAGCAGGCGGAAGCGATGGCGCAGCGCCTCGTCGCGGCCGGTTATGTCCGCATCGGGCTCGACCATTTCGCGCGGCCCGCCGACGAGATGGCGCGCGCGCTCGGCAGCGGCCGGCTGCGGCGCAATTTCCAGGGCTACACCACGGATGGCTGCGAGGCGCTGCTGGGCTTCGGCGCCTCGGCGATCGGCCGGCTGCCGCAGGGCTATGTCCAGAACGAGGTGGTGATCGGGCGCTATGGCGAGCGCGTGCGTGACGGTGCGCTGCCGACGGCGAAGGGCTATCGCCTGAGCGCCGATGACTGCCTGCGTGCCGAGCTGATCGAGCGGCTTATGTGCGACCTTTCGGTGGATATCGACGCCGTCTGCGCCCGGCACGGGGCGGACCCGCGGACGCTGGCGCCGTCGCTGTCGCGGCTCGACCTGTTGTCGCAGGAGGGCGTGATCGCGTTCGATGGCGCGCGTCTGTTGCTGCCGGAGCAGTCGCGCCTGCTGGTGCGCAAGGTCGCCTCGCTCTTCGACGCCCATATCGACCAGCCGGCGCGGCGCTACAGCCGGGCGGTGTGATCCGCGCGCCGTATGATCGGCGCGGGGGAGGGCCGAAAAGATAGTCCAATCCTTCCGGCCGGGTTTGCCTTAGCGGCTGAGCGCTCCGAAACGACCGCGACGGATCGCCCTGCCCATGACCTCTTCAGCCCTCGTGATGCTTCACCGCGCCTCGGCCGCGCCCTCGTCCCTGGCTCCTGCGGGGCAGGCGCTCGGGCCTGCCGATCCGTTCGCTGGCGGGCGCGAGGTGGCCTGGCAGGATCCCGCTGCGGCGGCCGGCCGCGTCGCCTTCGCCGGGACGGTCGAGATCGCGGCGTTTCCGCACACCGAGACGATGATCGTTCTGAGCGGCGCGCTGACGCTGTCGGTAGACGGTTCGCCGTCGCTCACCGTGACGCCGCAGACCGGGGTGGTGATCGGGCGCGGCACGACGCTGCGCCTCGAGGCGGCGCCTGGCACGCTCTGGGCCTTCCATGCGCAGATCGCGGGCATGAGCGCGCTGCCGGGGCTGACGCTGCTGACGCAGGATCTGGCCTTGTCGCCCTCCTCCCCGCCGGCTGCCGAGGTGCTGATCGGCCCGGCGCCGCAATGCCGCAGCCACAACGCCTTCACCGACGCGGCCATCGAGCTGCGGGCGGGGCTGTGGGATTCGACGCCCTATGCCCGGATTTCGCGCCCGCACCGGCTGAGCGAGCTGATGCATATCGTGGAGGGCGCAGTCGATCTGACGGGCGCTGATGGCGCGGTCCTGACCGTTTCGAAGGGTGACACGGTGTTCGTGCCGCAGGGCGCGCGCTGCGCCTGGGAGAGCCGGGTTCACGTCGCCAAGTTCTATGTCGTGCAGGAGGCTGCCGGCTGATGTCCGACAGCGTGGTTCAGGAAGCCGCCGTGCTGCGCGACATCGCGCCCGGCGACGCGCTGGCCTGCGCGGCGCTGGCACGCGCCGTGGGTTGGCCGCACCGGGCGGAGGATTGTGCGATGGCGATCGGACTCGGCCGCGGCCTGGCCGTGACGATGGCCGGCGAGGTCGTGGCGGTGGGGATGCTGTGGCCCTATGGCGAAAAGCATTCGACTTTGGGCATGATCATCGTTTCGCCCGACCATCAGGGCGCGGGCATCGGCCGCCGTCTGATGCAGGGGCTGCTGGCGCAGGCGAAGGACCGTTCGGTGATGCTGAACGCCACGGCCGCTGGCCAGCCACTCTATGAGAAGCTGGGCTTTGTATCCTGCGGCGGCATCTCTCAGCATCACGGCGAGGTCCTCGACGTGCCTGCGCCCCTGCCAGGCGCCGGGGCCTCGCTGCGGCCGGCGAGCGTCTCCGACATGGCCGAACTGGAGCGCCTCGACCGGGCGGCCAGCGGCCTGCCGCGCCGGGCCCTGCTGGCCGCGCTCCTGGAGCGCGGCGAATGCGCCGTGCTGGAGCGAGATGGCCGGGCCGTCGGCTACAGCGTCTTGCGCCGGTTCGGGCGCGGACTGCTCGTGGGACCGGTCGTCGCGGAAAACGACGCGGATGCGCGGGTTTTGGTGGCGCATTGGTTGCATGGACGGAGCGGGCAGTTCATGCGGGTCGATACCGGCACCGGCGTGCCGCTGGCGGGCTGGCTGGAGTCCCATGGGCTGAAGCCGGTCGGCGACGTTGTCACCATGGTGCGTGGCGGTTGGCCCGTGGCGGAGGGGCCGCAGCGGGTGCATGCGCCGGCAAGCCAGGCGTTCGGCTGAGCGAGGGAACATCATGGCATTGCTCTATAAATCCGATCCCGCGCGCGGCGCCGAATGGGCTGCGATCCTGGCGCAGAAAGCGCCCGATCTGTCGTTCAGGATCTGGCCCGAGATCGGCGACCCCGCCGATATCCGCTATTTCGCCGCCTGGATGCCGCCCGACGACCTGATGACGCAGTTCCCCAATCTGGAGCTGCTGATTTCGGTGGGGGCCGGCGTCGACCATTTCGACCTGTCGAAGCTGCCGCCCGATCTGCCGGTCGCGCGCATGGTCGAGCCCGGCATCGTCGACGGCATGGTCGAATATGTCTCGATGGCGGTGCTGAGCCTGCACCGGGATCTGATCGACTATGTCGCGCAGCAGCGCGCCGAGGTCTGGAAGCAGATCCGGGTGCGGCCGGCTTCGACGCGGCGCGTCGGCGTGCTCGGGCTCGGCATGCTCGGCGAGGCCTGCTGCCGCATGCTCGTGCCGTTCGGTTTCCAGGTCGCGGGCTGGAGCCGCTCGGGCCGCGAGATCGATGGCGTGACCAGCTTTGCCGGCACGGACGCCTTGCCGGAATTCCTGGCGCGCACGGATATTCTGGTCTGCCTGCTGCCGCTGACCGACGAGACGCGCGGCATGCTCAATGCAGAACTATTCGCGCAGCTGCCGAAAGGGGCGAAGCTGGTCAATTCGGGCCGCGGCGCGCATCTCGACCAGGATGCGCTGCTGGCGGCGCTGGACAGCGGCCAGATCTCGGCCGCCGTGCTCGATGTGACCTCGCCCGAGCCGCTGACGACAGGCCACCCGCTCTGGAGCCACCCGCGCGTGCTGGTGACGCCGCATATCGCCAGCATGACCCAGCCGGAAACGGCGGTCGAGGTGGTGCTGGAGAATTTGCGCCGGCATCATGCGGGCGAGCCGCTGATCGGCCTTGTCGATCGCCAGCGGGGCTACTGAACGCGAGCGCGAGCAGCGCACTGGCGGGCCGCTGCCGAAGCACGATCTGCCGTGCGTGGCGGCCAATAGGGCAGGGGATATCGCGGCGGACCGTCAAGCCCGTGCCGATCTCCTCTGCCTGCGTTCTAACCTGCCCCCCTGACGAAGAATCCGTCTGTGGAGGTCGACGAAGTCCATGCATGATCCAGCCCTGCACGAAAGCGGGATCGCGCCGCAGGCGCTGCCGGCCAGCAGCGGCATCCGGCGCGCGCTCGGGCATATCGAGCGCCACTTCACCGATGCGATCTATCTCGAGGATCTGGCGGCGCTGGCGGGCCTGAGCGTCTGCCGCTTCGTGACCGTGTTTCGCCGGCAGGTCGGGCTGACGCCGCACCGTTTCATCTGCCATCGCCGGATCGGTCATGCGAAGCGGCTCCTGCGCGACGGGGTGCCGATGGCGTTGGCGGCATCGGAGGCCGGCTTCTTCGACCAGAGCCATTTCTCGCGTCATTTCAAGAACATCTGCGGCATCACGCCGGGGCGCTATCTGCGTGAGGTCGGCGAGGTGCGCCAACGGCGCCCCGATGCGCCGGCCTGCCTGCAGACTGCCGCCTGAACCTTCAAGACACCGCCGCGCCGATCCGCGGCCGCCAGGAGCCCGCCATGTCCGTCAATTCGCTCGAAGCGCTCGATCGCCTCCACTGGGTCCACCCGGTCGCCAACTGGGCCGGCCACGAGACGCGCGGCGTCACCATCATGAAGTCGGCCAAGGGCGCCTTCATCACCGATGCCGAGGGGCACGAGCTGATCGACGGCTTCGCCGGGCTGTGGTGCGTCAATGTCGGCTACGGGCATGAGAGCATCGTCGAGGCCGCCGCCGCGCAGATGCGCGAGCTGCCCTATGCGACCGGCTATTTCTCCTTCGGCAGCGAGCCCGCGATCCGGCTGGCCGCCAAGCTGGCGGAGCTCCTGCCGGGCGACCTGAACCACATCTATTTCTCGCTCGGCGGCTCGGATGCGATCGACGGTGCGCTGCGCCTGATCCAGTTCTATTACAACGTCACCGGCCGGCCGACGAAGAAGGCGATCCTGTCGCTGGAGCGCGGCTATCACGGCTCGAGCTCGACGGGCGCCGGCGTGACCGCGCTGCCGTCCTTCCATGCGAATTTCGACTTCCCGGCGCATGTCCAGCACTATGTCGCCGCGCCTTACGCGTATCGCAATCCGACCGGCTCCGATGATGCCTCGGTGATCGCAGCCAGCGTCGCCTCGCTGCGCGCCAAGGTGGCGGAACTGGGCGCGGAGAATGTCGCCGCCTTCTTCTGCGAGCCGGTGGTCGGCTCGGGCGGCGTCATCGTGCCGCCGAAGGGCTGGCTCAAGGCGATGCGCGACACGGCGACTGAGCTCGACATCCTGTTCCTCGCCGATGAGGTCATCACCGGCTTTGGCCGCACGGGCCCGATGTTCGCTTGCGAGGCGGAAGACGTCGTGCCCGATCTGATGACGATGGCGAAGGGGCTGACCTCGGGCTATGCGCCGCTTGGCGCGCTCGCGATCGGCGAGAAGATCTATCGCGGCATCAAGGACAATGCGCCCGCGGGCGGGCCGGTCGGCCATGGCCAGACCTATTCGGGGCACCCGGTTTCGGCCGCCGTCGCGCTCGAGGTGCTCAGGCTCTATGACGAGGGCGGCATCCTCGCCAATGGCCAGCGCGTCGGCGCCTATTTCGAGAAGAAGCTCGCCACTTTGGCCGATCATCCGCTGGTCGGCGAAGTGCGGGCGCGCGGCCTGCTCGCCGGCATCGAGCTCGTCGCCGACAAGGCGAGCAAGGAAAAGCTGCCGCGCAGCGTCAAGCTGGCCGAGCATCTCTTCGCGCGTGGCTATGCCAATGGCGTGATCTTCCGCGCCTTCGCAGACGACATCATCGGGCTCGCCCCGCCGCTGTGCTGCAGCGAGAGCGAGATCGACCTGATCGTCGAGCGTCTGCGCCAGACGCTCGACGACATGCTCGACCTGCCGGAGGTCCGGGCCGCGCTGGCGCCGGCCAAGGCTGCGTGACGGCGGCGTGATCCTTGCTTTGCCCCGGGCGGCGAACCGTCTAGGTTGCCGCTTCCGCTGCAGCCCATCCCCGGGCCTGGGGCGTGGTGGGTTTGGGTGAGGCTTTCGTCGTGACACCGGGCGTGCGGCTCGACCGCATCGACATGAAGATCCTGATCGAGCTGCAGAACAACAGCCGGATGACGAACGTCAATCTGGCCGATGCCGTCGGTCTGTCGCCGAGTCCCTGCCTGCTGCGGGTCAAGCGTCTCGAACAGGCGGGGTTCATCTCCGGCTATGGCGCGACGATCAACCTGCAGAAGCTCGGCGAGACGATCACTGTCTTCACCGAGGTGACGCTGGCCGACCATACCAAGGAGTATTTCATCCGCTTCGAGACGGCTTTGCGCCGCGTCGACGAGGTGGTGGAGTGTCACATGGTCAGCGGCGGCTACGATTATCTCGTCAAGTTCGTGACGCGCGGGCTGACGCATTACCAGTCGCTGATCGAGACCCTGCTCGATCGCAACATCGGCATCTCCAAATATTTCAGCTACGTCGTGATCAAGTCGCCGATCCAGAAGCCGGGTTATCCGCTGCCGGTTCTGTTCGACATCTGATTAACGAAGCCATGCAGAAGCGCAGAGCCGAAGCGGAAATGGCCAGTCCAAATGCGAAGCCGGTCCTTCTTTCCGGCGGCAACCCGCAGATCGCAAAGGCCGATGGCGATGCGCCGGTGCAGGCCTATATCGTTGCCATGCCGGGCTGGAAGAGCGATCTCGGCAAACGGCTCGACGCGCTGGTGGTGCGGAGCGTTCCCGACCTGCGCAAGGCGGTGCGCTGGAACTCGCCATTCTACGCGGTCGAGGGCGGCGGCTGGTTCCTGTCATTCCACGTCTTGACCCGCTATGTGAAGGTGACATTCCTGCAGGGCCTGTTGCTGGATCCACCTCCGCCCGGCGGCACGGCGCGCAGCGGGGAAGCGCGTTGGATCGACATCTACGAGAACGACCGGCTCGACGAGGCTCAGATGGCTGACTGGGTGAAGCAGGCTGCGGCCTTGCCCGGGTGGGTGCCCTAACCCAGTGCCTGATTGATCAGTCCGAAGGTCCGCGCGGCGCCGCTGGCGCCGTGGTTGTTTCCCCGGATCATCGGCGTCACCGAATCGAAGATCGTCATGCCGCAGGATTCCAGGAAGGCGCCAAAGCGGCCCTGCTCCTGCGCGGTATCGACGCGCAGGAAGCTGCCCTGATGCGCTTCGACATGCGGAGCGACCAGCGCGACCGCCATGTCGTCGTCCTCCGCCACGATGGGGCCCACGACATGGCCGCGTCCGAAGGGGCGGCAGAGCGAAAAACCCGCGATCTCACCGTTGCGCTCGACGACCGTCCCCACCGAGTGCGCCAGCAGCGCCGCGATGACGTGGCTGCGGTCGGCGCCATAGGCGCTGGCATCGAGGCGCGCGAGCGCCTCGAGGTCCGCAGACACCACGGGTCTGACACCTGGCATGGCCGCAGCCGGGGCCGGCAGCGCCACGGTGCGTCCCTGATGCTGGAAGATCCGGCCGACAGGTTCGAAGCCGAGCGAGCGGTACAGGCGATAGCCGGCCTTCGTCGCGCTGAGCCGCAGGTCGCGCGTGCCCGATTGCGCGAAGATCATGTCCATCAGCTCGCGTCCGGCGCCCTGGGCCTGCAGGCGCGGCGAGGTGATGACCATGCCGACGGTTGCGAAGCGCTCGCCGAAGGGCCACCACATCGCCGAACCCAGCACCCGGCCGATCGCGTCGCAGGCGACGATGCCGTGCCCGAGCCCGATCACGAGGCGCCAGTCCTCGGGACGATGCGGCCAGCCGACGCCGATCGACAGTTGATGCAATTGATCGAGATCGGCCTCCGCCATCGGCCGGATGGCGATCTCGTAGCCGAGCCGGCGCTTTGCCGTTCTGTAAGCCAAGGCGTCTGGCCTCACGCGGGGAAGAGTTCGATCATAAGACCGTCCGGGCCTTTCGAGAATAGCATAATTCATACAATACAGGAGCTTAAGCATCCTGAATGCTTGCGGTTCCTGCTCCCGCGATGGTTCGGTCGGCTCCGGCCGGGCGCCAGCGAGACATGCTCCCGATCGATTCAAGGCCGAGGCTTTTTTGGCGATGAAGCTCGAACCCTATTGGCTGGCCTCCGCGCCGCGCTTCACTTCGGGCTCGACGGAGCCGGTCGAAGGCCAGGTCGATGTCGCGGTGATCGGCGGGGGCTTCACCGGTCTGTCGGCCGCGCGCAGCCTGGCGAAGGCCGGCGCGCGCGTTGCCGTGCTGGAGGCCGGACGCGTCGTCGGCGAGGCCTCGGGCCGCAATGGCGGGCATTGCAACAACGGTCTGGCGCATGATCTCGGCGGGCTGGCGGCGCAGATCGGCATCGAGCGGGCGAGCGCGCTCTACCGGGTCTTCGACGACGGCGTCGACACGGTCGAGGCGCTGGTGAAGGAGGAGGCGATCGACTGCGACTTCACCCGCACCGGCAAGATCAAGCTCGCGGCCAAGCCCGGCCATTTCGCCAAGCTCCAGAAGAGCGCCGAGCTGCTCAAGGCCACCGTCGAGCCCGATCTCGAGGTCGTCGCGCCGCGCGATGTCCAGAGCGAGATCGGCTCCTCGGGCTTCCATGGCGGGCTCGTCTTCCCGCGCAGCGCCCATATGCATATGGGCCGCTTCGGCGTCGGTCTGGCGGAGGCCGCGGCCCGGGCGGGGGCCCAGATTCATGAAGGCGCCGCGGTGACGTCGCTCCAGCGGATCGCCGGGCAGGCGCATCGCGTCGTCACGACGCGCGGGACGATTGAAGCCAAGCAGGTGCTGCTGGCGACCGGCGCCTCGCGCCAGGGGCCGTTCGCCTGGCTGCGCCGGCGGATCGTGCCTGTCGGCAGCTTCATCATCGCGACCGAGCCGCTCTCGGACAATCTCGCCGCCTCGATCATGCCGACGCGCCGGACGGCGACGACGACGATGAACATCGGCAACTATTTCCGGCTGACGCCCGACAACCGCCTGATCTTCGGCGGGCGGGCCCGCTTCGCCCTGTCGAGCCCGTCGTCCGACGCCAAGAGCGGCGCCATCCTGAAGGCGCGGATGCTCGAGCTGTTCCCGCAGCTCGCGCAGACGCGGATCGACTATTGCTGGGGCGGGCTGGTCGACATGACCGCCGACCGCCTGCCGCGCGCCGGCGAGCGCGATGGCGTGTTCTACGCGACCGGCTATAGCGGCCACGGCACGCAGATGTCGGTGCATATGGGGAAGATCATGGCCCGGGTGATGGGCGGGGACACCGCCGCCAACCCGCTCGCCGGGCTCGACTGGCCGGTGGTGCCCGGCCATTTCGGCCCGCCCTGGTTCCTGCCCTTCGTCGGGATGTATTACCGCTATCAGGACTGGCGGCACTAGCCGACGAGCCGCCGCTACCTCTGGATTAAGATGAGGATGAGGCGTCTGGCGATTTCTCAGTTTGCAGTGGCCATTCAGGGACGGCTACCGTTCTTTCCATCGAGTGAGAGAAACCTCGATCGTCACAATATTCGAACCAGCAATGCAAAATCAAAAAAGATGTTTCTCTATTTATTTTAGTTATGTGTGAATATTTTGCTGTCACTGAGGGGCCAATTATAAAATAATTATAATTTTTTGGTAAAAATGATTCTTTTGATTCTAAATTAGGAAAATTTAATTGATTACTCCAATTACTATTGTTTAGGAGTGGATCGTTCTTTCTAATTGAATTCAATTCAAATTCGAAACGTTCGATTCGATGTTGCGACTTGCCTTTGTTTGTCAAAACCGCCTTTAGTTCAACAATCCAGAAATCGTTGTGGTGTCCAATAAATTCAATTTCCGCGGATGTTTCGATGTGGGGGTATTTGCTTGCTTCTATAATATATTTTCGATACGCCCACGCGCCTGCTGCAATTATTCCAATCGGTGTTACAATTGATTGAAAGATCGACGCTAAATCCTTGAAATTACTTAAGCTCCAATTCAGCACGAAAACCTCCACGGTTATTTATTTTTGATTCGGTCAGAAAATTTTTGCTGCTCAAGTGCTTATGAATTTTCTGCGTGTCCGGCCCGTATTGATAAATTATGGAAATGTCGCTTAAGACTGCGGCCTGTTCGCGCTAGCCAGTAATATCTCCTCGGTACAGAGAGACTGCGAACTTTACAATTGCATCTACCCGCCGATGTCGATCAGCACCGTCTTGTGGCGCAGATTGGCCTCCACCGCCTGGCGGCCGAGGTCCTTGCCGATGCCGGAGCTCTTGTAGCCGCCGGTCGGCAGGATGAAGTCGAGCGTGCGGCTGTAGCGGTTGATCCAGACGGTGCCGGCCTTGAGCGCCCGCATCGCGCGCAGGCCACGGCCGAGATCGGCGGTGTAGACGCCGGCCGCGAGCCCGTATTCGGGATGGTCGGCGAGGCTTAGCCCCTCGGCCTCGTCGTCGAAGGCCTGGATCGTCAGCACCGGCCCGAAGATCTCCTCGCGCACCGCCGCCGTCTGCGCCGTCACGCCTGCAAGCAGCGTCGGCTGGTAGAAAGCGCCGCCATGGCCCTCGATGCGCGCCCCGCCGAGCAGGCATTCCGCGCCCTGCACCCGGCTGCGGGCGAGGATGTCGTCGATGCGCCGGGCCTGCGTCTCCGAGATGATCGGCGCATAGCCCGTCGCGGCCTTCCAGGTCGGGCCCGGAGCGACGGTGGCGAGCCGCGCCTGCAACCGTGCCACCAGTTCGTCCATCACCGAACGCTGGACGATCAGCCGCGAGCCGGCGACGCAGGCCTGGCCGGCATTGGCGAGAAGGGAGCCGGCGATGCAGGCGGCGGCCTTGTCCAGATCGGCGTCGGCGAAGACGAGTTGCGGGCTTTTGCCGCCGAGTTCGAGCGTCACCGGCTTGATGCCGCTTTCGGCGGCCGCCTTCATCACGGCGATGCCGGTGCGGGTCGAGCCGGTGAAGGAGAGCTTGGCGAGGCCGGGATGGCGAGAGAGCGCATCGCCGGTGACGATACCGTTGCCCTGGACGACATTGAAGATGCCGGCGGGGATGCCGGCTTCCACGGCGAGTTCCGCCAGCCGCACAGTCGAAAACGGCGTCAGCTCCGAGGGCTTCAGCACGATGGCGTTGCCCGCCGCGAGCGCCGGGCCGACCTTCCAGGAGGCCATGCTGAGCGGGAAATTCCACGGCGTGATCGCGCCGACGACGCCATAGGGCTCCGAGACGATCAGCCCGAGATGGTCCTGGCGGGTGGCCGCGACCTCGCCGCCGAGCTTGTCGGCCCATTCGGAAAAGAAGCGGATGCCCTCGGCGACGCTGGCAACATCTCCGGTGACCGCCTGCGCGATCGGCCGAGTCGAGCCGACCGACTCGAGCCGGCCGAGTTCGACCGCGCGCTCGTCGATCAGGTCGGCCCAGCGGCGGAGGACGCGGGCGCGTTCGCGCGGCGGCTGCGTCGCCCAGCCGCTCGCCGCGACCGCCTTCGTCGCATTGGTGACGGCGCGGTCGACGATGTCGGCGCCGGCAATCGGCAGATCGGCGTAAGTCGCGCCGTCCGAAGGGCGGGCGACGGCGATGCGCTCGCCCGCCTGGACGACCTCGCCGCCGATGTAGTGGCCGGTCGAAAAGGTGACCGAATCCGGCGCGAAATCGGTCATCGCCTCAGAGCCCGACGAGGCCGGGGAGCCCGTCGATGCCGCTGATCTCGCTGTAACCGTAATAGGGGTTGGGCGGCTCGTGGCCGCGATTGACGAAGACGCGCTGGCCGATCTTCATGTCATGGGCCGTCATCAGGTCGTAGCGGAAGCTGGACGAGCAGTGCATCACGTCCTGCGGCCCGCAGCCGAGCTGGTCGAACATGTATTCGAAGGCCTGCATGCGGGGCTTGTAGGCCTGGGCCTCCTGCGCCGTGTAGGCGGCATGGAAGGGCGCGCCGAGCCTCGCCACCGAATGCGGGATCAGGTCGGTCATCGAGTTCGAGAGGATGACGAGGGGAATTTCCTTCGCGACCTTGGCGAGGCCGGCCGGCACGTCGGGATGCGGACCCCAGCCCGGGATCTCGTCGATGATTGCCTGGGCGTCGGCCGGGTCATAGGCGAAGCCGTGGAGCTTGCAGGTACGCGCGACGGCGTTGCGCACGACGTCCTGATAGGGCTTCCAGGGGCCCAGCACCTCGTCGAGGCGATAGCTGCTGAAGTCCTCGACGAAGGCGTTCATCTGCGCCGGGGAGAGGCGCGTGCCATAGACGCGACGCGCGGCGGGGCCCATCTCGAAATAGATCAGGGTGCCGTAGCAGTCGAAGGTGATGAATTTCGGCCGCCAGGTGGTCATGGTCCGCGCTCGCTCTGTCGAAGGGGCGGGCATCGCCGCCGATGAGACGAGCCTAGCGGCAGGGGGCAGGGGCGGGCGCGGAATTGCGGGCGGGCCGCCCAAGATTCTGCCGATCAATCCGGCATCGGCAGCACGGATTGCCACGCCGCCGGTGGGCGCGTCAGAACTCGCCGACCTCGCCCTGCGACCCGTCGAGGAGGCGGGCATGGCGGAAGGGGCGGGGGTCGACGATCGGGGTGTCGCCGGTGGCGAGATCGGCGGCGAGATGGCCGGCACCGGGGCCCAGCCCGAAGCCATGGCCACTGAGGCCGGCGGCCAGGACGAGGCCCTTCAGCCCGACGGTCGGCGAGATCACCGGCACGGCATCGGGCGTCGAGTCGATGTAGGCACCCCAGCTTTCCCGCACGGCGACGTTGCGCAGCGCCGGCACGAGCGCATGGGCGCGCTCCAGCAGTTTGGCGATGGCCTTCTGGCTGGGGGCGGGGTCGAGCACGCGGATGCGCTCGAACGGCGTCTCCTGGTCCAGCGTCCAGCTGCCCAGCGCCTCCGGCCCGTTGAAGAAGGAGGAGCCGATGCCGAACTCAACCGCCTTCAGACGCTTGACGAACATCGGCATGAACTGGCGGGCGAAGCGGATGCCCTGCGGCGTCAGCTCGAGCGTGCCCTTGCCGCTGATCGCGATGGTGTAGCTGCCGTCGAGCCGGCGCGTCAGGGCGATCTCAGGGGTGTAGAAAGCCTCCAGCCAGTCGGGTGCAACTTCGGTCCGCAGGCTGGTGACGCGGACGCTGGCTTGCGGGAAGACGACCCCGTGATGGCGGCAGAAGCCCGAGGCCCAGGCGCCGCCCGCGAGGATGACAGACTGGGTGCGGATCGTGCCTCTTTCGGTGACGACGCCGGTGACGGCGCCATTGGTCACGTCGAGTCCGCGCGCGGCACAGCCCTGATGAATGGTCGCTCCATGCTTGCGGGCGCCGAACGCCAGAACGGGCGCGGCCAAGGCCGGCTCGGCCTTGCCGTCCGTTATGGAATGCACGCCGCCGAGCCAATTGCGGCTGGTGCCCGCCGTCATGGCGGAGGCTTCCGGCCCGGTCAGCATTCGCGTCTCGACGCCGAACTGCTTGGCGGTTTCGCGCCAGCGCTCCCATTGCGCGATCTGCGCGGCGTCATTGGTGGCATAGACCAGCCCGCAGCGGCGGAAGCCGGGATCCTCGCCGATCTCGCTGGCGAAGCGGTCCCACAGTTCCATGGAGCGCATGGCGAGCGGGAGTTCTCGCGCATCGCGGTTCTGCTGGCGGCACCAGCCCCAATTGCGGCTGGACTGCTCGCCGCCGACGACGCCTTTCTCGACGAGCGCCACCGAGCGGCCGCGCTTCGCTAGGAAATACGCCGCGGCCGCACCGACGATGCCGCCGCCGATGATCACGACATCGGCCTGCGCGGGCAGGGCGGCGTCGCTGGCGATGGGCTTGACCGTGGGGCTCATGGCGTCTCTCCGGCAGATCCTGGCCGGACCTCTAGCGGCGTTCCGCGCGCCTGCCTTGGATCATTTTCGCATCAGGCGGCCAAAGCCGCCTCGACACTGGCTGCGACCGCAAAGAGCGACGCGTCGCCGCTGGTCTCGCCCATCAGCATCAGGCCGACGGGAGCCTCGCCCGGGCGGTTGCAGGGCAGGCTGATGGCGCAGCGGTCGAGGAAGTTGCCGAGGCTCGGATTGCGCAGCAAAAGCGCGTTCAGGCGGTAATATTCGGCATCCTCGGCCAGTTCCGCGATCCGCGGCGGCACGATCGGGCAGGTCGGCATCAGCAGCGCGTCGAAGGGGGCGGTCAGCGCGTCCATCGCCGCGACGATGCGACGGCGTGCCGCGGTCAGGGCGACGTAATCGGCGGCTGTCATCGCGGCGCCGGCCTCGATGCGGCTGCGCACGCGCGGATCGTAGAGCGCGCCCTTCGCGGCGAGCAGATCGCGATGCCAGTCATAGGATTCCGGGCCTGTGAGGCCGCCGCGGCTCATCGCGGGCGCGATGTCGAGCAGGGGCGAGTACGCAATTTCGCTGATCCGCGCGCCCAGCGCCGTCAGCGTCGCGACCGCACGCTCGAAAGTGGTGGCGGCGGTTGCGTCCATGCCGTCGCGCATGATCTCGCGGGGAATGGCGAGGCGCAGGCCCGCGAGCGGGCGCGCCGCCGGCAGGGCGGGGACGTCTCCGGCGAGGACCGCATCGACGATGGCGCAGCAGGATACGCTGGCGCCAAGCGGCCCGAGCGAATCGAGGCTGCCCGAGAGCGGCACGACGCCGTCGAGCGGCACACGGCGGGCGGTCGGCTTGTAGCCGACGATGCCGCAGAGCGCGGCGGGGATGCGGCAGGAGCCGCCTGTGTCGCTGCCGAGCGCGACGACCGCCATGCCGTCGGCGACCGCGACCGCCGAGCCGGAGGAGGAACCGCCGGGGATGCGCGCGGAGGCCCTGTCCCAGGGGCTGAGTGGCGTGCCGTAATGCGGGTTGGCGCCGATGCCGGAATAGGCGAACTCGGTCATGTTGGTGCGGCCGACAGGGATGAAGCCGGCCGCCAGCATGCGCGCGATCGTCGGGGCGTGGGTTTTCGCCGGGGCGGCGTCGGCCAGCGCGCGGGAGCCCGCCATCGAGACCTCTCCGGCGACGTCGTAGAGGTCCTTCACCGCGAAGGGGATGCCGGCATAGGGCGATGGCTGACGGCCGGCCCGGCGCAAGGCGTCATGGGCGTCGGCCGAGGCACGAGCGGCTTCGGCCGAAACGGAGATGAAGGCGCGGGCGCCTTCGCCTGCCGGATCGGCGATCGTCGCCAGGCAGTCCTCGACGAGGGCGCGCGACGTGGTGGCGCCGCTCGCGAGGGCTTCGGCGCAGCCTTGCACGGTCCGCAGCATGATCGTCTCTCCTGATGCAGTCAGGCGTCCGGCTTACCGCCGCGCGCCGGCGAAATCCATGCCGCGCCGGCGGTCCTCACAGCCCCGCTCACATCAGCCCGGGTTCGCCCAGATCCGTGCCGTCGACGAGGCGGCTGTAGCGGTAGGGGTGGGGATCGACGATGGGCGCGTCGCCGGTGATGAGGTCGGCCGCGAGCTTGCCCGCAGACGGGCCGACGCCGAAGCCGTGACCGCTGTAGCCGGCGGAGACGTAGAGGCCGGGCAGCTTGTCGATGGGGGAGATCACCGGCACCCAGTCGGGCGTGAAGTCGATCAGCCCGCCATATTTCTGCACGATCTTCACATCGGCGAGCTGCGGATAGATCTCGGCGATGCGCTTCAGCGCGAACGAGATCAGCTTCTCCTGCGGCGGCGGATCGAAGGTGCGCATCCGCTCGAAGGGGGAGATGCTGTCGTTGCTCCAGCGCATCAGCGCCTCCGGCCCGGTGAAGAAGGTCTTGTCGGCCGTGATCGTCAGAAGCTTGTGGCGCTTCTTGAAGGTGCGCCAGAAGGGCTTGGCATACATCATGCCCTGGGGGCTGAGCCGCAGCAGGCCGCGACCGCTGATACCGATCGTGTAGCCGCCGTCGAGCCGGCGGCGGAAGGTGACGTCCGGCGTCGAGATGCCCCCTAGCGTGATGTCGGGGCCCGGGATGGGCGCTGTGAAGAAGGAGGTCGACTGGACGCCGGCCATCGGCATGTCGATGCCGTGATGGCGGCAGAACATCGAGGTCCAGACGCCGCCGGCGACGAGCACGCTGCTGGTGCGGATCGTGCCCTTCTCAGTGACGACGGCGGAGACCTTGCCGGCCGAGGTTTCAAGCCCCCGCGCCGCGCAATCCTGATGGATGGTGACGCCGAGCCGGCGCGCGGCCTCGGCGAAGGCGGGAACGGCAAGGGACGGCTCGGCCTTGCCGTCGCTGGGGGAATGCACGCCGCCGACCCAGTTCTCGGCTGAGCCCGGCGACATCTCCTTCGCCTCGGCGGCAGAGAGCACGCGGCTGTGCATCTGCATCTCGCGAGCCTTGTCGATCCAGCCGGACCAGGCGTCGAGATCGGATTGCTTGGTCGTGACATAGACGAGGCCCGTGTGGCGGAAGCCGGTCTCGGCGCCGAGCTCCTCGTTCATGCCCTTCCACATTTCCAGCGCCCGCTGGGCGAGGGGGAGTTCGCGCAGGTCCCGGTTCTGCTGGCGGCACCAGCCCCAATTCCGGCTCGACTGCTCGCCGGCGACATAGCCCTTCTCGACCACAGCGACCGAATGGCCCTTCTTGGCGAGATTATACGCCGCGGTGATGCCGGCGACGCCGCCGCCGATGACCACCACGTCGGCGGAGGGAGGCAGCGTCGCGTCGCTGTGGATGCGGGTGACCGGGGGCGACATCGGTGCGGTTGAATCCTGCGGCAGGGGCCGGGAGCGGGACCTCGATACCATCCTATCCCGACAGAAGCCTATGCCAAAGGCGCCGGTGGAAACGGCATAATCTGTGCACCTGCCCGAGGCGATCGGTGTTCGATATCGTGTGTGCCGCCTAGCCTGAAGGGAAGGCCTACAAACGGCCAACCGCGATCACCTGCCGCCAAGGCAAGGTCATCGCTCATAACGAGGGGTTTCCAATGACCAAGAAGTCCGACGGCAGTGTGACGTCCGCTTTCCCGATGCCCGCCATCCACCGCCGCGACATGCTCGCACTCGGTGCGGGCGGCCTGCTTGCGGCATCTGGTTTCAGCAACGCGCGCGCCCAGACCAAGGCCGTACCGCCGCCGCCGGCCAAGCCGACGGGGCAGGTCGTGGTTGGCCTGTCGCAGGAGCCGACCGCCTTCAACCCGCTGATGCCCGGCATCGAGGTCGACGAGACGATCTGGATGCAGATCTTCAACACGATGTGGGTGGCTGATCCCAAGGGCAACCTGATCCCCGACCTTGCGGTCGAGATTCCCAGCGAGGCCAATGGCGGCATCTCGGAGGGCGGCCTCGCCTGGAAGGTGAAGCTGCGTCCCGGCGTGACCTGGCATGACGGTACGCCGTTCACGGCGGAGGACGTCAAGTACACGCTCGAGCTGATCAACGCGCCGGGCTTCAAGGCGCGCACCCGCATCGGCCACGCCTTCGTCAGGGACATCAAGGTCACCGGCCCGCTGGAGATCTCCTGGCGGATGGAGAAGGCCTATGCGCCCTATCTGGCGCTGCTCTCCAACACCTTCATCGTGCCCAAGCACATCCTGGAGAAGGCGGCCGACCCCAATACGGCGCCGTTCAACCAGACGCCGGTGGGCACCGGCCCGTTCAAATGGGGCACGCGCACGCCGGGTGACAACATCCAGCTCGTCGCCAACGACAAGTTCCACGGCAAGGGCCCCTATCTCGAGCGCGCCGTTCTTAAATACGTGCCGGAGCAGACCTCACTCTACGCCCAGTTCCGCACCGGCCAGGTCGATCTCATCATCGGTACCGGCATCCCGGCGAATTTCTATGCCGAAGCCGTGAAGCTGCCCGGCCGCAAGGTCGTGAAGATCCCGAGCGCTTCGCTCGAAATGCTGATGCCGAACCTCGAGCATCCGGTGCTGAAGGACAAGGCGGTGCGCAAGGCGCTCTACGCCTCGCTCAACAAGCAGGCGATCATCGACATCATCTATTACGGCCTGCACATCCCCACCGAATCCTTCTCGCCGCAGGATTCCTGGGCCTACAATCCCAACCTGCCCAAGCACGTCTACGATATCGCGCTGGCCAACAAGATCCTCGACGAGGCCGGTTGGAAGCGCTCGGGCTCCGGTACGCGCATGAAGGACGGCGTGCCGCTGACGTTTGCCGTCTCGACCACGACGGGCGCGGCGCTGCGCGAACAGGCCCAGCAGCTGATGATGCAGGATTGGGCCCAGATCGGCGCGAAGATGACGATCAACAACATGCCGGCGGCGGTGATCTGGGGCGAGTTCTATACGCGCTCCAAATTCGAATCACTGATCGTCGGCACCGCCTTCCGCACCGTGATCGATCCCGATCCGGCGGCGCGCTTCGCCTCCGATGCGATTCCCGCCAAGAGCGGCGCCGGTGCCAACCAGATGCAATGGGCCAACGCCGAGGTCGACCAGCTTCTGAAGGATGGCCAGACGACGTTCGACCAGGAGAAGCGCAAGGCGATCTACTGGAAGCTTCAGGAGATCGCGCGCGAGGAGCTGCCGATCCTGCCGATCTTCCAGTACGCCCCGGTCGAGGGCTACAAGGAAGGCCTGATCGGCTACGAGCCCAACGTCAACGCCCGCCAGAACACCTGGAACATGGGCAGCTGGTACTGGGCGCGCTGACACCATGACGCGCTCCCGCCCGGACCAAGGCACCCTGAACCCGACATCGCCATGAGCGGGTTTCTTCTGCAGAGGCTTCTGCAGGCCATCCTGTTGCTGCTCATCGTCTCGATGATCGGCTTCGCGATCCTGCATCTGGCTCCGGGCGGGCCGCTGTCGCAATTCGCGGCCGGCGGCGAGATGAACCAGGAGGATCTCGACCGCATCATCGAGCAACTCGGGCTGAACCGGCCGCTGCCGGTGCAGTATGCCGAGTGGCTCTGGCGGATGCTGAGTGGCGACTGGGGCCTGTCCTATCGCGACCAGCAGCCGGTGCTGCACATCATCGCCGGCCATCTCGGGCCGACGCTCGAGCTGATGGTGTCGTCGACCCTGCTCGCCATGCTGATCGGCGCCTGGATCGGCATCATCGGCGCGGTGAAGCGGTATTCGCTGTTCGACAGCATCGCCACGATCGGCACGATGATCGCGCTGTCGATCCCGACCTTCTGGTTCGGGCTCGTCGTGATCTACGTCTTCTCAGTCGGGCTCGGCTGGCTGCCCTCGGGCAACCGCTTCACCATCGGCGACGGCTCCTTCCTGAACCGGCTGCACCATCTGGTCGGGCCCTGCGTCGTGCTGGCGCTGGTCTCGACCGCGGTCTGGAGCCGCTACATGCGCTCCTCGATGCTGGACGTGATCAACCAGGATTTCGTCCGCACCGCCCGGGCCAAGGGCGTGCCGGAACGGCAGATCCTGATGAAGCATGTGCTGCGCAACGCGCTCCTGCCGATGATCACGATCACCGGCCTGCATGTGCCCTCGCTGCTGTCGGGGGCGCTCGTCACCGAGACGGTGTTCACCTGGCCCGGCATGGGGCGGCTCTTCCTCGATTCGATCAGCTATCGCGACTATCCGGTGGTGATGGGCATCCTGATGTTCACCGCCGTGATGGTGCTGCTCGGCAGCCTGCTCGCCGACCTGCTCTACGGCGTCGCCGATCCCCGCATTGCCAGGAGCGGCCGATGAGCCTGGATCCGACACTCGACGCTTTGCCCGCCCGCGCGGAAGGTTTCTGGAACGGGCGCGGCATGCGCCGCTTCCGGCGCCACAAGCTCGCCGTGTTCGGGGCTGTGACGATCATCCTGATGACGCTCGCCTGCGTGATCGGCCCCTGGCTTCTGCCCTATAGCGACACCTTCATCGACATCCGCCAGCGCTTCGCGCCGCCCTTTGCCGGCCCGCATATCCTCGGCACCGATCCGCTCGGGCGCGACATTCTCGCCCGGCTGCTGATGGCGGGCCGGATTTCGCTGGCTGTCGGCTTCTGCGCGATGGTGCTCTCGATGGGCATCGGCATCGCCGTCGGCGTTGCGGCCGGCTTCTACGAGGGCGTGATCGGGGCCGCTCTGATGCGCTTCGTCGATGCGATGCTGTGCTTCCCGACGATCTTCCTGCTGCTGGCGATCTCGGCGCTGATCCAGCCCTCCGTCCCCTCGATCGTGGTGCTGATCGCGATGACCTCCTGGATGGAGGTCGCCCGCGTCGTGGAAGCCCAGATCCGTTCGCTGCGGACGCGGGAGTTCGCACAGGCTGCGGTCGCCATGGGCTCGAGCAACATGCGCATCATGGTGCGCGAGCTCCTGCCCAATGCGATCGCACCGATCGTGGTCGCGGCCACGCTCAACGTCGCCCATGCGATCCTGGCCGAGAGCTACATCTCCTTCCTCGGCTACGGCATCCAGCCGCCGACGCCGAGCTGGGGCAACATGCTGGAGAACGCTCAAAGCTACCTGACGAGCGCGCCCTGGCTCGCCATCATCCCCGGCGCCGCGATCACGCTGGCGGTGACGAGCTTCAATTTCGTCGGCGACGGCCTGCGCGACGCACTCGACCCGCGCATGGACCTGCCGTGACGGGATCGGTTGCTTCGCTCTGGCGCTATCCGGTCAGTTCGATGGGCGGGGAGCGGCTGGAGCGGGCGCCGGTCGGCCCGTCGGGCATCGCGGGCGATCGCATCTGGGGGCTTCTCGACGCGCAGACGGGGCGGATCGCCTCGCCGGGGCGCGAGAAGCACTTCATCCAGGTGCCGCGCGGCCATGCGCGCTTCACCGGCGAGGGCATCGCGATTTCCGCCGATGGCGAGAGCTGGGCGGCGCCTGACGATCCAAAATCGATCGAGGCGCTGTCGGCGATTTTCGGGTTTCGGCCGCTGCTGAAGCCTTTCGATCCCGTTCCCGGCGAGGGCTTCCGGCCGCGCTACGAGCATGCGCCGCTCCACATCGTTACCACGGCGGCGATGCGCAGCCTCGAACGGGATCATCCCGACAGCGTCATCGATGCGCGGCGCTTCCGCCCGAGTCTCGTCGTCGACTGGCCTGATGGCGCGGACCCGATGCCCGAGCGGGGCTGGCTCGGCCGGGAGATCCACATCGGCGATGTCGTTCTGAAGGGGCGCGAGCCCTGCGGGCGCTGCGGCTTCATCACGCTTGAGCAGGAGGGGGTGCCGCTCGATGTCGAGCTGCTGCGGACGGTGGTGAGGCGCTACGGGCGCAATTTCGGGATCTATTGCGACGTGATGGTGCCCGGCGAGATCCGCGTGGGAGATCTTGTCGGGATTTCCTAGCCAGCGCGTCGTCCCGGGCGACCGGAGGGAGACCCGGGACCCACTCCGGAACCTATCCGGCAGCGCTCCGGAATGGATCCCGGCTCTTCGCTACGCTTCGGCCGGGATGACTGTGCCGCTCAGGCGGCGCGTCCCTCATTCTGCCGCTTGCAAGACCTCCGGCACCTGCGGATAGTCGCGTCGCACAGCGGTGAAGGCTGCGGCGACGTCGCCGCCATTCTCCGCCTCGCGCATCGCGGCGAAGAGCTTGGTCTTGACGAAGAAGCGCCAATGGACCGGCAGGGCCGCCAGCAGCCGCGTCAGGGCGTCGTAGTTGCGCGCCGTCCAGAGGCACTCGAAGGCGTCGCGCTCCGGGCCGAAGTGGAAATGGGTCGTGTGGACGTCCTTGCGCATGGTGGCGCGCAGGGCCGCCGTCGCTTCGGCATCGACGATGCCGTCGGTGATCACCACGCCGTAGCGCGCCTTGGCCGCTGCCAGCCCGACATAGCCGCGCTCGACATCGAGCCGCACCCGCTCCGGCTCGCGCTCCAGCGGGCAGCCGCGCCCGCCGCCGCCCGGCGAATGGATGTGGATGACGTCGCCGGGCTCGGCGATGGCGATGTCGGTGTTGCCGAGGATGCGCTCGCCGACCGCGCCGGGATTGATGATGAAATTCGAGGTTTCGGCCGACAGGCCACCCAGCGTGCCCCAGGGCCGGAAGATCGAGCGGTCGCGGTTGCGCACGGTGATGCGCGAGTTCGGCGCGAAGACCTTGAACTCCATCACGGTGGCGAGCCCGCCGCGCCAGCGGCCGGGGCCGCCCGAATCCGGCAGCAGGCCGTAGCGGGTGAACTGGATCGGCACCTCGGTCTCGGTGATCTCGATCGGCGTGTTCTTGAGATAGGCGGCATCCGCACCCGAGCCGTTGGTGCCGTCGCGATGGGGCATGCCGCCGCCGCCGCCGACGACCGGGTTGATCGCGGCGATGACGCTGCGATGGGTGCGCTCATCGGTGGTCATGACGTTGACGATCGAGCTCGAGCCCGCCGGCGCGGCGGGCATGCGCTCGGGCACGGCCAGGCTGAAGGCGCCAAAGACGAGGCTGCGCAGCCTGGCGCAGGTCAGGCTGCGCATGCCGACGGCCGCCGGGAAGGTCGGATTCAGCACCGTGCCTTCGGGCGCGATGCAGGTGAAGGGCCGGGTCAGGCCGGAGTTGAGCAGGATCTGCGGGTTGAGCGTGTAGAGGACGTAGTAGACACCGACGAGCAGCAGGGTGTGGCGCGGGTCGGAGCCGGTGGGCACATTGAGCGAGGAGCCGAGCTGCGGGTCCGAGCCGGTGAAGTCGAGGATCGCCTCGTCGCCCCTGATGGTCAGCGTCAGCTTCAGGCGGCACGGGTTGCCGTCGACGCCATCCTCGTCGGCATAGTCGGCGAAGACATACTCGCCGTCGGGCATCCCGCGCAGGATGTCGCGGGCCTGATGTTCGGCGTAGTCCATCAGCCCGTCGAGGCCGTCCATGAAGCCCTTGGCGCCGAATTTCTTGACCATCGCCAGGATCTTGCGCTCGCCGGTGTTGAGCGCGCCGGCGAGCGCCTTCAGGTCGCCCATGTTGAGGGCGGGCTTGCGGACGTTCATCGTCATGATCCGCAGGATCGTCTCGTCGAAGGCGCCGTCGCGCATCAGCGTCATCGGCGGGAAGCGGATGCCCTCCTGGTGGATCTCCGTCAGCGAGCGGGAGAGCGAGGCCGGTACCGCGCCGCCCATGTCGGTGTTGTGGACATGGCCGCCGACGAAGCAGACGATCTCGCCCTCGTGGAAGATCGGCTTCCACAGATGCGTGTCGGGCGCATGGGTGGCGAGATAGCCGCTATAGGGATCGTTGGTGAAGGCGATGTCGCCGGGCCGGTATTCGTCGACCAGGTCGATCGCGCGGTTGTAGTTCATGCCCGGATACCAGGTCGCGCCCAGATCCATCGGCACGGCGACGACGCGGCCGGTCCGGTCCATCACCATCACGGTGAAGTCCTCGGTCTCCTTGACGAAGGTCGAGTGGGCCGTGCGGTAGAGCGTGTAGGCCATGTTCTCGGCCGCCGCCCGGCAGTGGTTCGCCAGAACCTGCAAGGTGATCTTGTCGACCATGATCAGGCCTCGCTGCGCAGGATGAGGTGGAGGTTGAGGCGGGCATCGACCTGCGCATCGAAGCCTTCCGGGATGCAGATCGTCGTGTCCTGCTGGGCGACGACGGCCGGCCCCGAAAAGCGGTGGCCGTTGCGCAGGGCATCGCGGTGATAGAGATCGACCTCGCGGGTGGCGCCGTCGAGCCAGACCTCGATCCGGCGCGCGGGCGTCGCCATCGCCGCCGGCTGGTCCGCCGCCGGGGCAGGCCGGGGCCGCGGCGTCGCACCGCTGACGACCAGGCGCAGATTGACGATCTGCACCTCGGCACTGAGGTCGTTGAAATCGTAGATGGCGAGATGCTGGCTGTGGAAGGCGGCCGTCATGGCAGCGAGGTCGCCCTCGCTGAGCCAGGCTTCATCCAGCGGCACCTCGATCTCGAAGGACTGGCCGTGATAGCGCATGTCGGCGCTCAAGGCTTCGACCACGGGGCCGTCGAAGCCCTGGTCCTGCCGGATCCAGGCGAGCCCGTCCGCCTTCAGCCTCGCCAGCGACTCGCGTAGCAGCGGCAGCGCATCCGGCACGGCCGCGGCGAAGACGGTCTGGATGAAGTCGCCCTTCACATCGGCGATCAGCCCGCCGAGCGCGCTGACGACGCCGGGGCGGTGGGGCACCAGCACGCGCGGGATGCCGAGTTCCCGCGCCAGGAAGCAGCCGAGCATCGGCCCCGCGCCGCCGAAGGGCATCAGGGTAAAGTCGCGCAGATCGACGCCATAGCGCGCGACGAGCTTGTTGACCTCGACGAACATCTCGGAGACCGCCACCGCGATGATCGCCTCGGCGGTGGCCTGCGGCGTCTGGACGAGCTTCGCGGAGAGGTCGCCGATGACCGCGTCGGCGCGGGCGCGGTCCATGCCAATCTGGTCATAGGCGAGGGGGGTGTGGCCGAGGAAGCCGCTCGCCGCCATCGCGTCGGTAACGGTGGCGCGGGTGCCGCCGCGGCCATAGCAGGCGGGCCCCGGCGTCGAGCCGGCGCTCTCGGGGCCGACCTTGAGCACGCCGAAATCATCGGCCCAGGCGATCGAGCCGCCGCCGCTGCCGATCGAGGTCACGGAGACGCTGGGAAGGAAGAGCGGGAAGTCGCCGACGACCTCGCCGGTGCCGAATTGCGGCTGGCCGTCGATGATGAGCGCGAGGTCGGCGCTGGTGCCGCCGATATCGAGTGTCAGCACGTTGCCGACGCCGGCCTGCTCGGCCAGCCAGGCGGCGCCGATGACGCCTGACGCCGTGCCCGAGAGCAGCATGTTGACGCAGGCGCGCTTGCCCGTGGGGGCGTTCATGATGCCGCCGTTCGACTTGGTCAGCATCGGCGCCGCCGGCACGCCGCGCGAGGCGAGCGCATCTTCCAGCGCGGTCAGATAGCCCGCCACGCGGGGATGGACATAGCCGTTCAGGATCGCGGTGATGGTGCGCTCATATTCGCGGATCACCGGCCAAACCTCGCTGGTGGTGAAGACGAAGAGCTCCGGCGCGAGCTTCGCGATCAGCGCCTTCGCCTGCGCCTCATGGGCGCCATTGCGATAGGAATGAAGGAAGGAGACGATGATACCGTCGACGCCCTTGGCGCGGATGGCGGCCACGGCGGCGGCGAGGCCGTCGGTGTCGAGCGGTTCGGCGATCTCGCCGCTGGCGAGCTGGCGCTGGCGGACGCCGTGGATGCGGTCACGCGGGATCAGCTGCTCGGGTCTTGCGCAGAACAGCGAGTACATCTCGGGCATGCGCAGCCGGGCGAGCTCGATCACGTCCTCGAAGCCTGCCGTCGTGATCAGCGCGAGCCGGCTGCCCTTGCGCTGGATGATGGTGTTGATGCCGACGGTGGTGCCGTGGACGAAGGAGACGACCTCCCCGGGTGCGATGCCATGGCGCTCCTGCAGCAGGCGTAGCCCGTCAAGGAGTTCCTTCCCCGGTTCGTCGGGCGTGGTCAGGACCTTGATGGTCTCGACGCGGTCGGTGCCGGTCTCGAGAGCGCAGAAGTCGATGAAGGTGCCGCCGATGTCGACGCCGATACGCCAGCTCATGATCCGCCTGTCCATGGAGTACGCCGCCATCTCGGGTCGCGCGCGCCTCGCCGTCCAAGAGCAAGGCCGCCCTGCTTCATAAGGCGGGCTTATGGTCGGGCTTGCCCGCCTCCGCCAGGCCGAGATTGCGGCAGGCGGTGCGCAGATGGGCGCGCAGGAGATCATGGCTGCGCGAGAGCGGGCGGCGCGCGCTGGTCAGCAGGCACAGTGGCAGCGAGACCTCGGGCAGGAAGGGCCGGGTCACGAGGCCGGGAAAGCTGTGCCAGGGCAGGAGACCGTCCACCACCGCGACCCCGAGTCCCTGCTGGACGAAGGCAAGCCCGATGATCGAGACGTCGATCTCCATCTCCGGCTGGAAGGCGAGCCCCTCCCGGGCGAAGGCCTCGCGCAGCAACCGTCCCTGCAGGGAGGAGGCGCGGTAGGAGATCAGCGTCTGGTCCTGCAGGTCGGCGGCGGCGATCGACGCCTTGTCCGCCAGCTTATGGCCCGCGGGCAGAACGCAGACGGTTCGCGTCCGGCCGATGATCTCGGTGTCGATCCCCGCCATCGGCTCGTCGGTCATGGCGATGCCCAGCCCGGCCTGGCCGTCGTCGAGCATGCGCATGATGATCTCGGCCGGCACGACATAGGAGAGCACCCGCAAGGCGGGGTGAGCGCTGCGGAAATGGCGCAGCGCCTCCGGCACGACCGAAAGCGAAGGCGGGGCGGAGGCGGCGAGCCTGACGATGCCGGCCTTGCCGTGGCGAAGGTCGCGGGCGCGGCCGCGCAGGGCCTCGAGGTCCCCGAACAGGCGTTCGACCTCGGGGTAGAGATCCTCGGCCTCCGGGGTCGGGATCAGCCGGCCCTTGACCCGCTGGAACAGCTTGAAGCCGAGCTCGTCCTCGGTGTGCAGGAGGATCTGGCTGAGCGCCGGCTGCGAGACGTTCAAGGCTTCGGCGGCGCTGGTGAGCGTGCCGCAGCGCATCACCATCCGGAAGACTTCGATCTGACGCGCGCGCATCCGCTTCACTCCGGCCCGGTACCGCGGGCAGGGCAACTCCACCGCCGGATTCGCCGCGGCGCAAGGGGGCGGTGGGGAATGGAGCGAGTTCTGAACGGGCGGTTAAGCCCAGTGAAGGGGCGGGCGAGATGTTGCCTATAAAACAGGCTTAATCTGACGCCATGCATACAATCGCGCGCGATGCAGGCAGGCCGAGGGCGATGGGTGTTCCGAAGTCCTTGGAATCACAGGCCATCCGAATTGGCACGCTCCCTGCTAGCGAAATCGCGTGTTCCGTTCCTTCACCCGCCTGCCAACCGAGGACAGATCCCGATGATTACGCGCCGCACCGCCCTGGCCGCAGGCCTCGCTGCTCCCTTCGTGGCCAAGGGCAGTGCCCAGGCTCAGGCGCCGAGCCGGGCCGAAACCCTGCTGCTCGTGCAGGAATACGGCCCCAACAGCCTGGACATGCAGGGCATCGGCTCGTCGCAGCCGGTCAACGGCGTCTCGCTGAACTGCTATGATCGCCTGCTGCGCTTCAAGCCGGTCCCGATCCCGGGCGGCGGCGGCAACACCATCGCGATGGGCGAGCTCGAGGGCGAACTGGCCGAGAGCTACCAGGTCGCCTCCGACGGCATGAGCGCCACCTTCAAGCTGCGCGACGCCAAGTTCCATTCCGGCCGGCCGGTCACCGCCAAAGACGTGAAGTGGTCGATGGACCGCGCGGTCTCGATCGGCGGCTTTGCCACCACGCAGATGAATGCCGGCTCGCTGGAGAAGCCCGAGCAGTTCGTCGCCGTCGACGACAAAACCTTCCGCATCGACTTCCTGCGCAAGGACAAGATGACGCTGCCCAATCTGGCGGTCACCATTCCCTTCGTCTTCGACTCCGAGCTCGCCATCGCCAACAGCGGCGGCGATCAGTGGGCGAAGGAGTACCTGAAGAACAACATCGCCGGCTCCGGCGCCTTCAAGGTCGAGAGCTGGAAGCCGGGCGTCGAGACGATCTATGTCCGCAACGACGCCTGGGCCTGCGGAAAGCTGCCGCAGCTGCGCCGCATCATCGCGCGCGACATCGCCTCGCCCTCCACCCGCCGGGCGCTGATCGAGCGCGGGGATGCCGACGTGTCCTACGGGCTGCCGCCGAAGGATTTCAAGGATCTGCTCGACGCCGGCAAGATCAACGTCGTTGGCGTGCCGATCCCCAATGGCGTCTGGGGCTGCTACCTCAACACGCAGGTCGGGCCGTTCAAGGATGTGCGCCTGCGCCAGGCCGTTGCCTGGGTGATGCCCTATGAGAAGATCATGCAGGCGGCGCTGTTCGGCCGCGGCGTCTCGATGGCCGGCGGCACGACCCCGAAGGTCGCCTGGCCGCAGCCCTTCCCCTACACCACCGACGTCGCCAAGGCGAAGGCGCTGGTCGATGCGGCCGGCGGGCCGTTCTCGACGACGCTCTATTTCGACGCCGGCAACGCGACGGTGGCCGAGCCGATGGCGGTGCTGATCAAGGAATCGCTCTCGCAGATCGGGATCACGGTCGAGATCAACAAGGTTCCGGGCGCCAATTTCCGCACCGAGATCGCCAAGAAGACCAACCCGATGGTGCTCAACCGCTTCGCCGGCTGGCTCGACTATCCCGATTACTACCTGTTCTGGACGATGCACGGCAACAACTCGATCTTCAACATCGCCGCCTATCAGAACCCGGCGCTGGACAAGCTCGTCGATGCCGCCCGCTTCGCCCCCGACAAGGCCTCCTACGACGCCAACGTCATCGACTTCATCAAGCTCATCAATGCCGAGGTGCCGATGGTGCCGATCAACCAGCCGACCCACGACGTCGCGCTGCAGAAGTCGATCGGCGGCTACCAGTTCCAGCCCTGCCGCGAGCCGGACTTCCGCTACCTGACCAAGGGCGTGTGAGCCGAGGAACGTCATGCTCGGGCGAAGACCCGAGCATCTCCTGCCCGAGATTCTCGGGTCTTTGCTCCGCTCCGCCCGAGAATGACGGCGAGGCTGACGCCACGTAGGAGAACCAGCCATGCTTCGCCTGATCGGCCAGCGCCTGATGACGACGATCCCCTCGGTGATCGGCGTCATCATCGTCACCTTCCTGCTGACGCGGGTGCTGCCGGGCGATACGGCGGCCTATTTCGCCGGCCCGGCCGCCTCGCCGGAGGCGATCATCGAGATCCGCAGCAAGCTCGGGCTCGATCAGCCCCTGCCGGTGCAGTTCGTCTCCTATGTCACCGCCCTGGTGAAGGGCGATCTCGGCATGTCGCTGACGACCGGCCAGCCGGTGACGGCCGATCTCGCGGCACGGCTGCCGGCCTCGGCCGAACTGACGCTGGCGGGCTTGCTGCTCGCCATGGCGGTGGCGCTGCCGCTGGGCGTGCTCGCCGCCGTCCGGCAGGGCTCCTGGATTGACCATCTCTGCCGCATCGTGGCGACGGCGGGCGTTTCGCTGCCGGTGTTCTTCACCGGGCTGCTGCTGGTCTATGTGTTCTATTTCATTCTCGGCTGGGCGCCGGCGCCGCTGGGGCGGCTCGACGTCTTCGCCTCGGAGCCCGCCCGCATCACCGGGCTCTACCTGGTGGATTCGCTGCTGGCGCGGGATGGCGCGACCTTCCGCGCCGCGCTCGCCCAGATCGCGCTGCCGGCGATCACGCTGGCGATCTTTTCGCTCGCCCCGATCACGCGGATGACGCGGGCCTCGATGCTCGCCGTGCTCGGGGCCGATTTCGTGCGGACCGCGCGCGCCAGCGGGCTCTCCAGCCGCAAGGTCATCGGCACCTATGCCTTCCGCAACGCGATGCTGCCGGTCGTCACCACGCTGGGCATGGTGTTCTCCTTCCTGCTCGGCGCCAATGTGCTGGTCGAGAAGGTCTTCGCCTGGCCGGGCGTCGGCTCCTATGCGGTCGAGGCGCTGATCGCCTCCGACTATGCCCCGATCCAGGGCTTCGTCCTGACGATGGCGATCCTCTACGTCGCGCTGAACCTGATGATCGACGTGCTCTACGGCGTCATCGATCCCCGCGTCCGGCTGGAGGGCTGAGGGCATGAACGACATGACCAAGATCGATCCCACCGCCGCGCCGGCGCTGCGCTTCGAGGCGCCACCCTCGACCAGCCTGCTGGCGCATGCCCGCCACATCGTCTCCGAGAACCCGGTGACGGGGCTGGCCTTCGGGCTCTTCGCGCTGATCCTGTTTGCCGCGATCTTCGGGCCTTCGCTCGTCCCCTATGATCCGCTCGCCAGCAACACCAACTCCGCTTTGCAGGCGCCCAGCGCGCGGCACTGGTTCGGCACCGACCAGCTCGGGCGCGACATCTTCAGCCGGGTGATCGTGGCGACGCGGCTCGACTTCGCCATCGCGGTCTGCTCGGTCGCGCTCGTCTTCGCGATGGGCGGGCTGGCCGGCGTCATGGCCGGCTTCTATGGCGGCTGGGTCGACAAGGTCGTCGGGCGCCTCGCCGACACGATCATGGCCTTCCCGCTCTTCGTGCTGGCGATGGGCATCGTGGCTGCGCTCGGCAACAGCGTCACCAACATCGTCATCGCCACCGCGATCATCAATTTCCCGCTCTATGCCCGCGTCGCCCGCGCCGAGGCGAATGTCCGCCGCGAGGCCGGCTTCGTGCAGGCAGCGCGCCTGTCCGGCAATTCCGACTGGCGCCTGCTGCTGACCCAGATCGTGCCCAACATCATGCCGATCATGGCGGTGCAGATGTCGCTGACCATGGGCTACGCCATCCTCAACGCGGCGGGCCTCTCCTTCATCGGGCTCGGCGTGCGCCCGCCGACGCCGGAATGGGGCATCATGGTCGCGGAGGGTGCGAGCTTCATCGTCTCGGGCGAATGGTGGATCGCCTTCTTCCCGGGGCTGGCGCTGATGACGGCCGTGTTCTGCTTCAACCTGCTCGGCGACGGCGTGCGCGACCTCGTCGATCCGCAGCGGAGGAATTGAGGATGAGCGGAACCACCGCTGTCATTCCGGGGCGCGGCGAAGCCGCGAACCCGGAACCCACGGGCAGGGGCACGTCCTGTTCGATCGCTAGCGCTCACCCGGTCGTGGGTTCCGGGTTCTCGCTGCGCGAGCCCCGGAATGACAGGGGAAGCATTCGATGACCTCTCCCCCGCTCCTCGACATCAAGAACCTCACCGTCGAATTCGCCACGCGCCGCGGCACGGTGCAGGCGGTCAAGGCGATCGACGTCAGCGTCGCCAAGGGCGAGACGGTCGCGATCGTCGGTGAATCCGGCTCCGGGAAGTCGGTGACCTCCTACGCCGTGGTGCGGATCCTCGACCGGGCCGGCAAGGTCGCGGAGGGGTCGATCTCGTTTTCCGGCGTCGACCTCGTGGCTGCCAGCGAAGCGCAGATGCGCGACATCCGCGGGCGCGAGATCTCGATGATCTTCCAGAACCCGCGCGCGGCGCTGAACCCGATCCGCAAGGTCGGCAAGCAGATCGAGGACGTGCTGCTCGAGCATGTCCAGGCGACGCGGGCGACGGCCCGGGAGAAGGCGATCGAGGCGCTGGCCAAGGTCAGGATCGCGCGGCCGGAGGAGCGCTACGACGCCTATCCGTTCGAGCTGTCGGGCGGCATGTGCCAGCGCGTCGTAATCGCGCTGGCGCTCGCCTGCCAGCCGCAGCTCCTGATCGCCGACGAGCCGACGACGGGCCTCGACGTCACCACCCAGAAGGCGGTGATGGACCTGATCGTCGAGCTCACGCGCGAGCGCGGCATGTCGACCATCCTGATCACTCATGATCTCGGGCTGGCGGCGGCCTATTGCGACAAGGTCGTGGTGATGGAGAAGGGCAACGTCGTCGAGACGGCTCAGGCCAGCGAGATCTTCCGCAATCCCCAGCACGCCTATACCCGCAAGCTGATGCAGGCGACGCCGCGCATCGGCATGAGCCTGCGCGACCTGCTGCCGGAGGCGCAGAAGGGACCGGCCGCACAGCCGGTGGCTGCGAAGGCTGCGCCGAAGCCGGATGCCGCTCCGCTGATGCGGGTAGAGAACCTCGTGAAGGAGTATCCGCGGCCGCAGAGCGGCTCGCTCTTCGCGAAGCTGATGGGCAAGGCGGAGGAGCCGAAAGCCCCGTTCCGCGCGGTCGACGGCATCAGCTTCAGCGTGGCGAAGGGGGAGACGCTCGGGCTCGTCGGCGAGTCCGGCTGCGGCAAGTCGACGACCTCGATGATGATCACGCGGCTGATCGACAAGACCAGCGGCTCGATCCTGTTCGACGGCACGGATATCGGGGCGATTCCCGCCAAGCAGTTCGCGGCGTCCGCGCATCGCCGGCGTATCCAGATGGTCTTCCAGGACCCGACCGACAGCCTCAATCCGCGCTTCACGGCGGAACGCGCCATCGCCGATCCGATCCTGCGGATGGGCGGAATTTCGGGGCGCGACGCCCTGCGGGCGCGCTGCGAGGAACTGGCGCGGCTGGTCGGGCTGCCGGTCGAGCTGATCGACCGCTTCCCGCACCAGCTCTCGGGCGGGCAGAAGGCGCGTGTCGGCATCGCCCGCGCCATCGCGCTCGACCCCGATCTCGTCATCCTCGACGAGCCGACGGCAGCGCTCGACGTCTCGGTCCAGGCGGTGGTGCTCAACCTGCTGCAGGAGCTGAAGGAGCGGCTCGGGATGAGCTATCTCTTCGTCTCGCATGATCTCAACGTCGTGCGGCTGCTCTGCGACCGGGTGATCGTGATGAAGACGGGCGCGATCGTCGAGCAGGGCACGGCCGAGGAGGTGCTCGGCGACCCGAAGGCGGACTATACCAAGGAACTGCTGACGGCGATTCCCCACCCGCCGGCGTAAAACGAATGTCATTCCGGGGCGCGGCGCAGCCGCGAACCCGGAACCCACGACCGGGCTCTTACGCCTGTTGTCTCACCCGGTCGTGCGTTCCGGGTTCTTCGCTTTCGCGAAGCCCCGGAATGACAAGAGCTTGGAGAACACTATGACCCTCAACGATCCCGCCATCGTCGCCGAAGTCGAGGCCGCCTTCATGGTCTATGAGAAGGCACTGAACGAGAACGACGTCGCGGTGCTGGACGCCTGCTTCAAGGATGCGCCCGAGACGATCCGCTACGGCATCGGCGAAAATCTCTACGGCTTCGGCGAGATTGCGGCGTTCCGCGCGGCGCGCCCGTCCGCCGGGCTGAAGCGCACGATCGAACGCACCGTCATCACCACCTATGGCGACGCCTTCGCCACGGCCAATACGCTGTTCCGGCGCGAGAGCATGGCGGGCAAGATCGGCCGCCAGAGCCAGACCTGGGTCAAGTTCCCCGAGGGCTGGCGCGTCGTCGCCGCCCATGTCAGTGCCATTGCCGAGTGAGCGGCGACGGGAGACCGCGCACACCCTTGCTCCTCCCGCCCCACCTTTCCCCGACGGCGACAGGGTCATGCAGCCAGTTTCCGCCCCCGTCCGAACGCTAAGGCCCGCCACGGCGCCGGTGACGCGCACCGAGGCGCTGCGGCTGCAGCTCTCCGATGCGATCGTCTCCGGCCAGCTCGAGCCCGGGACGCCGCTGGACGAACAGGAGATCGCAACGCGCTTCGGCGTGTCACGCACCCCGGTGCGCGAGGCGATCCGCCAGTTGTCGGCCTCGGGGCTTGTCAGCGTCAGGCCGCATCGCGGCGCGGTGGTGGCGCTGCCGACGCCCCGCCAGCTGAACGACATGTTCGAGGCGATGGCGGAGCTGGAAGCGCTCTGCGCCGGGCTCGCCGCCCGCAACATGACCGTGCCCGAGCGGCGGGCGCTGGAAGCCCTGCACGAGGCGCTGCGTCTCCTCGTCCATGAGGGCGACCCTGCGAGCTATCACGAGAAGAACGAGGCCTTTCACGCTGCGATCTATGCCGGCTCGCATAACAGCTATCTCGCTGAACTGACCCTGATGACGCGCATCCGCGTGGCGCCGTTTCGCCGGGCGCAGTTCCGCGCCACGGGGCGTCTGGGCGGCTCCTATCGCGAGCACGACCTGATCGTGCAGGCGATCCTGCGCGGCGACCAGCCAGGCGCAAGCGAGGCGATGCGCGCCCATATCGGGATCGTCAGGGATGCGTTCAGGAGCTATGCGGAGACGCGGTGAGGGCAGGCCGCAGGCGGTTGCTAAAACGTGGCGTCATCCCGGACGTAGCGAAGTGGAACTCCGGAGGCCTCTGATGGATCCCGGGGCAAGCCCGGGATGACGGCGAGGGGCTTGCGCGGCGACCGCCAAGACAATCACCCCGCCTTCGCCTGCGCCGCCACGAAGGCCCGCCAGCCGCCATAGTCCGTCACGTCGCGGGCGCCGTCCGTGGCCATGGTCTCGCAGAGGAAGCCCTTGACGCTCGTGCCGTCGGCCAGCGCCAGCGTGCCGATGCCGAGCGGGGAGGGGATGCCGGAGACGAAGCGGCCGAAACCCTCCGCCGGCAGGGACCAGACCTCGAGTGCGATGGCGGCGCCGCCCGCCGCGACACGGATCAGCCCCGGACGGGCCGGCGGGCCGCCCGGCAGGGCGAAGAGGCGGTAGTCGGCGGTGGTGGTGGTGGCGCGCAGGAAGCTGGCGCCCCGGTCGGTCAGTTCGCGGTTCAGCGGCATGCCGGAGAGATGCGCGCCGACGACGGCGATCTCGATGGCTTCGGGCGCGGCCCGAACCGGCGCGGGTGTCATGGCGGGATGAGGCAGGCCGGTCGCGCCCAGCGGCAGCCCAGCGGCGGCATGCAGCGCCTGCCCGATGCCGGCGAGCACGGCATCGTGCCCGGCCGGGGCGATCAGGGTCACGCCCGCCGCCGTGCCGTCGGCCGTGAGGCTGGCGGGGATGGCCAGCGCGCAGAGATCGAGCAGATTGACGAAATTGGTGTAGCGCCCGAGCAGCGAATTGGCGCCGACGGGGTCGGCCGCCATCTCGGCCAGCGTCACCGGGCGCGGCGCTGTCGGCACCATCAGCGCGTCGATGCCCTTCATCGCCGCCTTGGCCACCAGCGCGAGTTCGGCGACGCGGTAGCGCGCGGCGAAGGTCTCGGCTGCGTCGGGCAAAGGCCGCCCTGCAACGACCTGCCGGATCACGGTCAGGATCGCCTCAGGGTCCTTCGCCAGGAGGTCGCGGATCGTCAGGTAGCGCTCGGCGACCCAGGGGCCCTCATAGAGCAGGCGCGCGGTCTCGTAGAACGGGGACATGTCGAGCGGGACGATCTCGGCGCCGAGGGCTTTGGCGCGCTCGACCGCGGCGGCGAAGCTCGCGGCCGCCGCAGCATCGCCCGCGACGTCGAGATCCTCGGGGCGGGGGACGGCGATCCTGAGCTTCGGCGGTACGGCGCCCGGCCGGCCCAGCGGCAGGGCGCGGGACCAGGGATCGGCCGCGTCGGGGCCGGCGGCGACGGACAGCACGGCCCAGGCATCCTCGACGGTCAGGGCGAAGACGGAGACGCAGTCCAGCGTGCGGCAGGCCGGCACGACGCCGGCCGTCGAGACGAGGCCGAGGCTCGGCTTGAGGCCGACGAGGTTCTGCAAGCCCGCCGGCACGCGGCCCGAACCGGCCGTGTCGGTGCCCAGGGCCACCGGCACGATGCCGGCCGCGACGGCGCTGGCCGAGCCGGAACTGGAGCCTCCGGGGACGAGATCGGCACGCAGGGCGTTGCGCGGCACGCCATAGGGCGAGCGGGAGCCGTTCAGGCCGGTGGCGAACTGGTCGAGATTGGTCTTGCCGATGATGATCGCGCCCGCGGCCCGCAGCCGCGCGACGACGGTTGCGTCGCGTTCCGGCTCATAGGCGAAGGCCGGACAGGCCGCCGTGGTGGGCAGGGCGGCGACGTCGATATTGTCCTTGACCGCGACGGGGATGCCCCAGAGCGCACGGCCCCGCGGCCCCTCCGCCTGCAGGGCCTCAGCCTCCGCCAGCACCTCGGCTTCGGGCCGCAGCGTGATGAAGATCGCCGCGTCGCCATGGGCGCGGTGGCGGGCAAAGCAGGCAGCGATGGTCTGCGGGATCGTGGCGCGACCATCGAGATGGGCGGCGAGCAGGCTGGTCAGGGTCGTCACGGGGCTCTCTTTCGCGGCGCCTATCGATTAGGCAAAACTAAAGGGATTGCATGCAAGGATTATGCAACGAGCACGCTTGGCCGCCGCCTTGTCGACTGCGGCGGGCGAGGGCGTTTCGGCTCAGATTTCGGATCGCCGGGATTTCCCCGTTCCGGCAATGGGTTCGGCTGCGCTTCTCATGATCTGATTCCGCCCTGGTGCTGACTCGCTCTCAGGCACGGGCCTTGCAAAGCCCGTTCCGCTGATCCGCGATCGGGGGCGCCGCGCCGTGAGCCGCATCGAAATTCCTGCCCGGCCCTTCCCGCTCGGCGTCGACATGGCGCGCACGGCGCTGATCATCATCGACATGCAGCGCGACTTCCTCGAGCCCGGCGGCTTCGGGGCTGCGCTCGGCAACGATGTCTCGCGGCTGATGGCGGCGGTCGAGCCCTGCCGGGCGATCCTGGCGGCGGCGCGGGCGGCGGGGATGCTCGTCATCCACACCCGGGAGGGCCACCGGCCCGACCTCGTCGACGCGCCGCCGGCCAAGGTCCTGCGCGGCCCGGCCGACAAGCGCATCGGCGCTAGCGGGCCGATGGGGCGCATCCTGATCCGCGGCGAGGCCGGGCACGAGATCATTCCCGCGCTGGCGCCGCTGCCCGGCGAGCCGGTGATCGACAAGCCGGGCAAGGGCGCCTTCTACCAGACCGATCTCGAGCTGATGCTGCGCAATCGCGGCATCGAGACGCTGATGGTGACCGGCGTCACCACCGAGGTCTGCGTCCACACCACGGTGCGCGAGGCGAACGACCGCGGCTATCGCTGCCTCGTGCTGGGCGATGCCTGCGCCTCCTACTTCCCGGAGTTCCACGAGGTGGGGCTGCGCATGATCGCGGCCCAGGGCGGAATCTTCGGCTGGGTATCGACGACGACGGAGGTGCTGGCCGCGCTCTCCGGCGCGACAGCCGAATCCCCGCTGCAGCAGGCCGAACGTCGATGGGAGCCGGCGGCGTGAGCGAGACCCACCCCAAGACGCCCTTCGACGCCGCGCGCCATTGCGACGCGATGGCCCCGGTGCTCGGGCTGACGATCACGGAGGCGCAGCGGCCGGTGGTGCTGCAGTTCCTGACCATCGCCCATGGCATGGCCGAGATCGTCGCCGCCACGCCGATCGACGAGGCCTCGCTCGAACTGGCCCCGGTGTTCCGGCCAGGTGTGCCGGAGGTGACCGCGTGAGCCTGGATGTCTTCGCGCCGGCCCACCGCATCGCGGCGCAGGTCCGGGAGGGGGACGTGACGGCCGTGGCCGTCTCGGAGGCCTTCCTTGCCCGCATTGCGGCGCTTGATCCGGTCGTCAACGCCTTCACCGATATCACCGCCGTGCGGGCGCTGGCGCAGGCCCGCGCGATCGATGCCGCCCGCACGGCGGGCGCACCACTCGGCCCGCTGGCGGGCGTGCCCTTCGCGGCCAAGAACCTGTTCGACATTGAAGGCCTGCCGACGCGGGCGGGCTCCAAGATCAATCGCGAGCGGCAGCCGGCCGCGCGCGACGCGGTGCTGGTCGAGCGGCTGACGGCGGCGGGCGCCGTCCTGCTCGGCGGGCTGAACATGGGCGAATACGCCTACGACTTCACCGGCGAGAACGCCCATGACGGGCCCTGCCGCAACCCGCATGACCCGGCCCGCATGGCGGGCGGTTCCTCCTCCGGCTCGGGAGCGGCGACGGCGGCGGGTTTCAGCCCGCTCTCGCTGGGATCCGACACCAACGGCTCGATCCGCGTGCCGAGTTCGCTCTGCGGCGTCTTCGGCCTCAAACCCACCTATGGCCGGCTGCCGCGCACGCGCAGCTTCCCCTTCTGCGATTCGCTCGACCATCTCGGCCCCTTTGCGCGCGACGTCACCGATCTGGCGATCGCCTATGACGCGCTGCAGGGGCCGGATGCGCATGATCCGGCCTGCGCGCAGCGGCCGGTCGAACTGGCGCTGCCATCGCTGCAGGTGGGCATCGGCGACCTGCGGATCGCGGTGGCGGGCGGGCATTTCGCGACCGACGGCATGCCGGAGGCGGCGGCAGCCGTGGCGCGGGTGGCGCAGGCGCTGGGCGCGACGCAGCGCGTAGCGCTCGAGGGCGCGGCGATCGCCCGCGCAGCCGCCTTCCTGATCACCAACAGCGAGAGCGCGACCTTCCATCTCGACCGCCTGCGGGAGCGGGCGGATGATTTCGACCCCGAGACCCGCGACCGCTTTCTGGCCGGGGCCATGTTGCCGGCGGCCTGGTACGTTCAGGCGCAGCGGGCGCGGCGCTGGTTCCATGATGAGATGATGCGCGTCTTCGCCGATATCGACCTGATCATCGCGCCGGCCACGCCCTGCCCGGCGCCACTGGTCGGACAGAAGACGCTGGAGCTGCGCGGCGAGAGCGTGCCGCTGCGGCCCAATCTCGGGCTGTTCACCCAGCCGATCTCGGCCATCGGCCTGCCGGTCGCGGCGGTGCCGGTCTTCGGGGCCGGACTGCCGATCGGCGTGCAGATCATCGCCGCGCCCTGGCGCGAGGATCTCTGCCTGCGGGCGGCGTTTGCGCTCCAGCGGGACGGGGTGTGCGAGGCGCGGGCGCCGGTGCTGGGCTAGGTCGTCATTCTCGGGCCGCGCTTGCGCGGACCCGAGAAACTCTTGCCGGAAGAGGCGTATCCTTTTGCAAGAGATGCTCGGGGCAAGCCCGAGCATGACGGGCGCCTATGCCCCGCCGATCAGGATACCCGCCGCCAGCACCAGCCCCCCGCCCAGGATGATCTGGAAGGCGGCGCGCAGAAAGGGCGTCTCCATGAAGCGGTTCTGGATCCAGACGATCGCCCAGAGTTCGACGAAAACGACGATCAGCGCCACCGTGGTCGCGGTCCAGAAATGCGGGATCAGATAGGGCAGGGCATGGCCGAGCCCGCCCAGCGTCGTCATCACGCCCGAGGCAAGGCCACGTTTCCAGGGCGCGCCGCGGCCGGAGAGCTTGCCGTCATCATGGGCGGCCTCGGTGAAGCCCATCGAGATGCCGGCGCCGACCGAGGCCGAGAGGCCGATCAGGAAGGTGGTGTGGGGGTCTTGAGTGGCGAAAGCCGTTGCGAAGATCGGGGCAAGCGTCGAGACCGAGCCGTCCATCAGGCCGGCGAGGCCGGGCTGGACCCAGGTCAGCACGAACTGGCGCTTGGCGGCGTCATCCTCGCTGGTGCGGGCCTCGCCGTCGAGATGCTCGGCCGTGAGCCCCTGCGCCCTGGCTTGGTGGGCGGCCTCGGCGGCGGCCAGCGTGCCCAGAAGCTTGCGGGTCTCGACATCGGTCGAGCGACCGGCGGCGGCGACGTAGAAGTCGCTGGCCCGGCGCTCCATGTCCTCGGCCTCGGCACGGATCTGGTCAAGACCGAGGTTCTCGACCAGCCAGACCGGCTTGCGTGCATAGAAATCCGCGACGTGTTCGCGACGGATCGGCAGGACGACGTCGCCGAAACGCTGCTGATAGAGCGCGAGCAGGCGCTGGCGGTGGCCGTCCTCCTCGCTCGCCATGCCATCGAAGACGGCGGCCGAAGCCGGGTAGGCCGTCCGCAGCTTCTGCGCGTAGGTCGCGTAGATGCGGCCATCTTCCTCCTCGGAGGAAATCGCCAAAGCGAGGACCTCCTTCTCGGAGAGTTCGTCGAAGCGACGCTTGCCGCCGAAACCCGGAAGGGAAAAACGAGAGAGCATCAGGCGCCTCATAATTTAGAATAATTCTAAATTAGGCCGACCGACCCGTCGATGCAAGGGCGCAGGGCCGGCGCCGCCAGGCCTGAAACGACGATACCCGGCCGAGGGGGCCGGGTATCGATCCTGCTCGCGATGGTGCGCCGTTCAGACGGTCAGCTTGCCGGCCTTGGCGGCGGCGTAGCGCTCGTTGACCTTCGCCCAGTTGACCACGTTCCACCAACCCTTGAGGTAGTCGGCGCGGCGGTTCTGGTACTTCAGGTAATAGGCGTGCTCCCAGACGTCGTTGCCCATGAGGACCATGTGCTTGTCCATCAGCGGGCTGTCCTGGTTGGGCTTGGCGAGGAGGGCGAGCTTGCCGGCCTTGTCGACCGTGACGAAGACCCAACCCGAGCCGAAGACGCGCAGGCCCGCCGCCTCGAAATCGGTCTTGAACTTGTCGAAGCCGCCGAGGTCCTTGGTGATCGCCGCGGCGACGTCGCCCGTCGGCGCGCCACCGGCGCCGGGCCCCATGACCTCCCAGAACATGCTGTGGTTGGCATGGCCGCCGCCGGCGTTGCGGATCGGCACGCGCACGGCCTCCGGCAGGGCGCCGATGTCGCCGAGGAGTTCGTTGATCGGCTTGGAGGCGAGGACGCCATGGTCCTTGGCGACGTTGTTGAGCGCCGTGACGAAGGCCGCATGATGGCGGCTGTAATGGATGTCCATCGTCATGGCGTCGATATGCGGCTCCAGCGCGGCCGCCTCATAGGCGCGCTTGGGCAGGGAAAAAGGCCCGGTCGGCGCGGCGGGGGCTGCAGCCTGGGCCCAGACCTTGGGCGCTGCAGACAGGGCGATGGCGGTGGCGCCGAAGCCGAGCAGCGAGCGGCGTGAGACGGAATGAGCGGTGATCATCGTGATCCTCCATGAGCGGCGCCGGATTCGGCTTTGCCCCGACGTTATGCGGGAGCCCAGACGGCGGATGCATCCATAATACGGTTTTTTACAGTCTGCGCTCGCCTCATGATCAATCTCTCGTTGCGGAGGGGGCTGTCGCTGCATGATGGCAGCGAGGCTGCGGCCCATCGCCCTTCCCGTAGCGTTAACCCGCGATTTACCGCGTTTTGCTAGGTTGACGCTGGATTGCTGAGGCCCGCCGAGGAGCCGCCGACCATGCACGCGCTTGCGCTGAACGCCCCCGAGCCGGCCTTCGACGACCTGCCGGACGAGGCTGCGGCGGCGCGGGCGGTCCGCGACATCTCGGAGCGCTTCGGGAAGCTGGGCGCCGAGATCACCGACATCTCCGGGCGGATCGGAGACGTGACCCGCAACCTCGACGGCCAGACGCATGGCCTGCACCGCGTCGTGACCGCCGTCGATCAGGTGTCGCGCGCCAATCGCTCGATCCAGAAGGCGGCGGAGGGCGCGCAGAGCACCGCCTCGGCCGTCCGCCAGGGGCTGGAGCGGGTCACGGGAGCGGTGCGGCTGGGGCTCAATGCAGCGCAGTCGGACATCGAGGCGCTCTCGCTCGGTGCCCAGACGATCTCGCAGGCGCTGGCCCAGGCGGTCGCCGACGCCCACAAGGTCCGGGCGTCGAGCGACGCCATCCAGTCGATCACGCGCGAAATTCAGCTGCTGTCGGTCAATGCCGGCGTCGAAGCGGCCCGCAGCGGAACGGCGGGGCGTGGCTTCGCGGTGATCGCGGCGGCTGTGAAGCATCTCGCCGAACAGACCCGCGAGGCCACTGCGCTCAGTTCCCGGCAACTCGAGGCCCTGGTCAAGTCGGTCGATTTGCTGGCGATCAAGAGCGACGAAAATGCCCTGACGGCCAGGCGCGCTTCCGACGAGAGCCAGTCGATCGCGCAGCAGATCGGCGAACTCGATAGTTTCAGCCGCTCTGTGGTCGAGCTCATCGGCGATATCGACGCCATCTCGAACCCGACGCGCGAGAATGCCGTCGCCTTCGCCAAGGTCGGCGAGGATCTGCGCGCTCTGGTCGATGGCGTCGACCATTCGAGCGAGAACCTGGTCAAGGCCTCGCAGCGCACCGATGCCCTGGTCTCGATCAGCGAAGGCATCCTGGGCACCATCGCCGCGTCCGGTGTCCGCACCGCCCAGTCGGAACTGATCGCGACGGCGATGGAGACCGCGGCCCGGATCGGCGGCCTGTTCGAAACCGCGCTCGATCGCGGGGCTCTCACGCTCGCCGACCTGTTCGACGAAAACTACCAGCCGATCGCCGGGAGCGACCCGGTGCAGCACATGACGCGTTTCGTCGACCTGTGCGACCGGGTCCTGCCGCCGATCCAGGAGCCGCTGCTGGCGTCCAACCGACGCATCGTGTTCTGCGCGGCGGTCGATCGCAACGGCTTCCTCCCGACGCACAATGCCAAATATGCGCATCCGCAGGGTCCTGATCCCGTGTGGAACAACGCCAATTGCCGCAACCGGCGGATATTCGACGATCGCACCGGCCTGGCGGCCGCGCGCAACCGGAAGCCGTTCCTGCTGCAGACCTACCGGCGCGACATGGGCGGCGGCCAGTTTCTGGTGATGGAAGACCTGTCGGCACCGATCATGGTCAAGGGCCGGCACTGGGGCGGCTTCCGCTTCGGCCTCAATGTCTAGAACCCGGAGGCCGCCTCGTTAAGCTTTTGGTGTGACGTCTGTTCCGGTTGAGTGAGTTGTCGAGTTCCGCGCCATGCATATCGCGCCGTCATTCCCGAATCTCTCGGTCCTCCTGATCGATCCGAGCCCGCATTACCGCCGCATCGTCCGCACGATGCTCTATCAGGCGCAGCTCAGCCGCATTTTCGAGGCGTCGGACCTCGCCTCGGCGGCGACGATGTTCATCCAGAAACAGCCCAACATCGTGATCCTCGACTGGGACCTGCCGGATAACGGCAGCACGAAATGCCTGGCGGCGATTCGCTCGTTCAAGACCTCGCCCTTCGCCAAGGCGCCCGTGCTGGTGATGATGGAGAAGCCGGACCGCCGCTCGGTCGTCCAGGCGGCGAAGCTCGGCGCCCATGAGATCATCACCAAGCCGATCTCTCCCAACAATCTCTGGTTGCATGTCTCGGGAATCATCAACATCCCGCGCAAGTACCGCGAGGCCAGCGGCAGTATCTCGCTGGTTCCGCGGGCGATCAGCAACAGCATGTTCTGACGGGATCGACTCGGGGGCCACTGCCTCCCGCAAGGGCATCTGCGCGCTGCGAAAGCCCCGCACAGCGCCGTGGAGCGCCTGTTGATGTGGCTCTTTTGCCGCATTTGGCCGGCGTACGGCCTAAATGATTGACGTAACGTCGCATGGTTAGGGAAATTTTTACCACTTGGGCGCGATGTTGACTGGCGCAATCTTGGGTCGAGTCACATGGTCATCACCGTCTCCCTCCCTGCCTTCCTCGGCCGCTCGGAAGCGGCCACCTTCCGCAACCAGCTGCTCGTGGCACTGGAGCAGAAGGAGAGCATCGCCGTCGAATGTGCCGATGCGGGCCCGTTTCCCAGCCTTTGGATCCAGTTGTTGCATTCCGCCGCCACCAGCGCCAAGGCGCGCGGTTTGTCGGTCTCGCTCAAGGCGGCTTCGGTAGAGTGCCGCGATTCCCTGCAGGCGATCGGGTTCGATCCCGCTCACAGCGCTCTCGTTCTGGAGTGATTTGAATGCGCATTCTTGCCATCGACGATACCAAGACCCTGCTCAGCTTGCTGAGTCTGACGTTGCGCAATGCCGGCCACGAGGTGGCGGAGGCGGAAAACGGTGAAGACGGCCTGGTCAAGTTCGACCAGTTCCGGCCCGATCTCGTGATCACCGATCTCAACATGCCCCTGATGGACGGAATCGAGTTCACCCGGGCTTGCCGGGCCCGTCCTGCCGGACAGAACACGCCGATCATCGTTTTGACGACCGAGAACGGCGCTGAGATCAAGGCCGAGGGCCGGCGCGCCGGCGCCAGCGCCTGGATGGTCAAACCCTTCGAGCCCAACACGCTGCTCGGCCTCGTCGCCCGCTACCAGAACTGAGGCTTGCGTCCATGGATCCGTTGGCTGAACTCAAGCAGACATTCTTCCAGGAGTGCGAAGAGCTCCTGGGAGCGCTCGAACTGCGTCTGCAGGCGCTGGACGAAGGCTCGACCGATCCCGAAGACGTCAATGCCGCGTTCCGGGCCATCCACTCGATCAAGGGTGGCGCCGGCGCCTTCGGCTGCACCGAGCTGGTGGCTTTCGCGCACGTCTTCGAAGCTTCGCTTGACCATCTGCGGTCGGGTCGCGTCGCGCTCGAAGATGCTCCGTTCGCGCTGTTCCTGCGCTGCTCCGACGCGGTCGCCGACCTCGTCTCGGCCGCCCGCAACGACGAGCCGGCCCGTCCGCGGCCCGACCTTCTGGCCGCGCTCGAGCAGGTCGGCAAGGCGCCCGGCGCGGCGCCCGCAGCCGCGCCGCCGCCGCCTGCCGCAGCTCCTGCTCCGGTCGCCGCACCCGCTCCTGCGGCCGACGCGCCCCTGGGCGTCGCGGCGCTCGGCAATCTGCTGGCGATGGTCGAGGCCAAGACCGCGTCCCCGTCGAATGTCGACGCGGGCTGGGGCGATGAGCCCGCCAAGCCGGCTTCGACCAAGCCCGGCCGCACGATCATTCTGCGAATCGCGCCCGAATCGGATTTGTTCCGCCGCGTGATCGAGCCGCGGGTGGTTTTCGCTTCGCTGCCGGCCGACGACATCGTTTCGATCGTCTGCGATCTCGGCCAGGTTCCCGCGCTCGAGACGATCGACGTCTCCGACTGCTTCATGCGCTTCGTCGTGACGATGCGCACTGAACTGTCGGTCGAAGACATCTGCAGCCGCTTCGACTTCACCCTGGCGACCGAAGAATTCCAGATCGAGGTGGTCGAGGACGCGGCCGCCGCGCCGGCTCCGGCCGCCACCACCGCCGGGAATGCCGAGGTGTCCGGTTCGGTTGCCGCCGACCTGTCCGCGATCCTGGCCAAACTCGGCCCCGTCAGCCCCAGCAGCGAGGCCGCCGAGGCTGTGCCGGCCGCGCCGGTCGCGGTCGCTGCACCGGTCGCGGCCGTCGTCGAGGCGCCCGCCGCCAAGGCTGCCGCCCGCGCCCCGGCCAACGATGCCGCCGCCGCGCGCCAGCGCACGGCCGTCAGCGTGCGTGTCGATCTCGACCGTATCGACAAGCTGATGAACCTCGTCGGCGAGATCGTCATCACCCAGTCGATGCTGGTCGAGTGCGTCCGCTCGCTGCCCTACGACGTCTACGCCAAGACCGCCGAAGGCATCCTGACCCTGTCGCGCCAGACCCGCGAACTCCAGGACCACGTCATGGCGGTGCGCGCGCAGCCGGTGAAGGCCGTGTTCCAGCGCATGCCGCGCCTGGTGCGCGAACTCGCCCAGACGCTCGGCAAGGAGGTGCGCCTCGTTCTGGAGGGCGAAAACACCGAAGTCGACAAGACGATCATCGAGGAGTTGGCCGATCCGCTGACCCACATGATCCGCAACTCGATGGACCACGGGCTCGAGACGCCGGAAGACCGCATCGCGGCCGGCAAGAGCCCCGAGGGTACGATCAAGCTCATCGCCGAGCACCGCGCCGGGCGCATCGTGATTTCGGTGACGGATGATGGTCGCGGCATCGGCCGGGACCGTCTGCTGGCGAAGGCGCGCTCGCGCGGCCTCGTCGGGGCCGACGAGAAGCTCGCTCCGGAAGAGATCGACCAGCTCATCTTCGCTGCCGGCCTGTCCACGGCCGAGGTGATCAGCGACGTCTCGGGCCGCGGCGTCGGCATGGACGTGGTGCGCCGGAACGTCGAATCGCTCGGCGGGCGCATCAGCGTCGACTCCGAGCCGGGCCGCGGCTGCAAGTTCACGCTCGCCCTGCCGCTGACGCTGGCCGTGCTTGAAGGCATGGTCATCCGCTGCGGGGCCGACCGCTACGTCATCCCGATCGCCAGCGTGATCGAGACGCAGCATCTCGCCTCGACGCCGATCGAGCATCTGACCTTCGGGCAGGAGGTTCTGCGCTGGCGTGGCGAGATCACGCCGCTGCATCGGCTGGGTGCGGTGATGGGCTCTTCGGGGACCCGCAACGAGAACATCATCATCATCGCGGAGACCGAGCGCGGCGACAATGTGGGCATCGCGGTCGACGAAATCGTCGGTCAGCAGCAGGTCGTCGTGAAGAGCCTCGAAGGCAATTACGGCACCGTCCATGGCGCTTCGGCCGCCACCATTCTTGGCGACGGTCTCGTCGCCCTGATTCTCGACGTCGACTCCATGCTGCGCCTCGCCGCTACCGGCGAGCGCCCCCCTGCAACCGAACTGAAACTGGCTGGATGACCATGACCCTGCAACTCGGCGAAAAGCATTTCTCGTCGGCGCAGCCGGAATCGGCAGCGCGCCGGATCGTTACCTTCAAGGTTGGCGACCGCACCTTTGGAATCGACGTCGGCATGGTCCGCGAGATCAAGGGCTGGCAGGCGACGACGCCGCTGCCGCATGCGGCCCCGCATGTCCGCGGCGTGCTCAACCTGCGCGGGGTGATCCTGGCGGTCTACGATCTGCGGACCTCGATCGGGCTGGGCACGACGGACGCGACCGCGACCCATGTCATCGTCGTCGTCGACATCGAGGACAAGGTCGCCGGCCTGCTGGTCGACTCGGTCTCGGACATCGTTGACGTGCCCGTCAGCGCGGTGCGCCCGGCGCCCGACCTGGAGCGCGACGAGCACGGCCTGATCGAGGGCCTCGTCCTGCTCGACACCGACATCGTCGCCCTGCTCGACCTCGCGGCGGTGATCCGCGACGGCGGTGTCGAAACCCCGATGGCGAAGCTCGCCCGCGCGAGCTGATCAACCGACCGATGGATGGCCCGAGGAGTGGCGTTGCATAAAGCGCGGGCCGAACAAGAAACGACAGCATTAATGGGCAGCGCCCTCGGCCACTCTCCGAAAACCGGTCTCGAACTGCCGCTGCTGCTCGCCGCGACCACGATGGTCACGGCGGGGACAGCAGGCAGCTTGGCCTATCAAGCTGCCCTGGGGCTGACCGGACCATCCCTGCTCGGGCTCGCCGCCGCCGGCGTTTGTGTCGTGGGGCTCTCGACCTGGGCCGCCGGACGGCGCATCCAGCAGCCGATCACGCGGCTGCGCGAGGCCGCGGTCCGCCTGTCGGCCGGCGACATCGCCGAGATTCCCGCGCTCGACCGTGGCGACTCGCTCGGCGATCTCGCCCGCGCGCTCAAGGCGATGCACCTGTCCGGCGAGGAGGCCGCCCGCATCCGGGCCGCGCTCGACGGCTGCCGCACCAATGTCATGGTCTGCGACGGCGAAGGCCGGGTCGTCTATGTCAACGGCTCGCTGCTGCGCTTCTTCGGCGAGGCGCAGGAGGATTTCCGCGCGGCGTTTCCGGGCTGCTCGGCCAAGGACATGCTCGGCCGCGTCATGGAAAGCGTGCAGGCCAAGGCCTCGCTGCATCCGGGCGCCCAGCAGGCGATCCGCTTTGCGCTCGGACGGCGCACGGTTTCCCTGTCGCTCTCGCCCGTGATGCATGCCGATGGCCGCCGCCTCGGCACCGCCGTCGAATGGCTCGAGCTGACGGACGAGCTGGCCGCGGCCGCCGAGGTCGCCGACATGGTGGCGGCGGCCGTCGAGGGCGATTTCTCGCGCCGCGTGCCGGTTGCGGGCAAGCCCGACGCCCTGCTGCGCATCGCCGAGGGCATGAACGAGATCAACGGGCTGGTCGAATCGGCGATCGGCGAATTCGCGGCCGTGGTGGGAGGGCTTGCCGAGGGCGACCTGACCCAGCGCATGACCGGGACCTATCGGGGCCGCCTGGCCGAGCTGAAGGCCAGCCTGAACACGGCGCTGGCCCATCTCGGCGAGACGGTCGCGACGATCCAGGGCACGGCCGGGCATGTCGCCCGCGCAGCCGGCGAAATCGATTCCGGCGCGGGCGACCTCGCCGAGCGGACCGAGCAGACCGCCGCCAATCTCGAGGAAACCGCCGCGACGACGGAGCAGCTCGCGGCCTCGGTCAAGCAGAGTGCGACCCGTTCGCGCGAGGCGACGGAACTCGCCAACGAGGCGATGGGCGTGGCGCAGGACGGCAAGGACGTCGTCGTCAAGGCCGTCGGCGCGATCGAGCGGATCGAAAGCTCGTCGGAGCGCATTTCCGAGATCGTCTCGGTGATCGACGACATCGCTTTCCAGACCAACCTGCTGGCGTTGAACGCCGCCGTCGAGGCGGCGCGTGCCGGCGATGCGGGCAGGGGCTTTGCCGTCGTCGCCTCCGAGGTGCGCGCCCTGGCGCAGCGCTCGGGCCAGGCGGCCAAGGACATCAAGGGGCTGATCGTCACCTCCAACGAACAGGTCGGCGAAGGGGTCCGCTTCGTGCGCTCGACCGGCGATGCGCTGGAGCGGATCGTCGCCGCCACGGGCAAGGTTTCGGCCACCGTCGTCGAGATCTCGCGGGCGACCGCCGAGCAGGCGCACGGCATCGAGGAGATGAGCCGCGCCGTCGCCCATATGGACGAGACGACGCAGCAGAACTCGGCGCTGGCCGAGCAGAGCGCGACGTCGGCAACGGAGCTGATGAGCGAGATCACCACGCTGCGGCGGCTGGTGTCGTTCTTCCGGGCCGATGGCGCCGCCATGGCCCATGCCCAGCCTGTGCCGGCGCCGCAGCGGATGCTGATGGAGACGCCGCGGTCGATCCGGCCGGCGGCACCCGCGATGCCGGTGCGCATGGCTGCGAAAGCGAATGAAACGCGCCGGCCCGAACCGGCGGCAAAACCCCGGCTCGAGCCGCGCCGGCGTGTCGCCGGCGGCGGACGCGCCGATGACTGGGCGGAGTTCTAGTGGCAATGTCGAGATCGAATGCAGCCATGGCCCAGGGCCAGCTCACGGACGTCACGCTGACGCGCGACGACATGGGTTTCATCTCGAAGCTGGTCTATGAGCAGGCCGGGATCGTCATCCGCGAACACAAGGAAGCGATGACGCGCGGCCGCCTGGCGCGGCGCGTCAAGGCGCTCGGGCTGAACTCGGTCGCGGAATACTGCGCCTACCTGAAGACGCCGCAGGCCGCCGACGAGATTCCCGAACTGATCAACGCGGTGACGACCAACCACACCTCGTTCTTCCGCGAGCGCCACCATTTCGACCATCTGCGCAAGGACGTGCTGCCGCGTCTGGTGCAGGAGCGCGGCGGCCGGCGCGGGCGCATCCGGATCTGGTGCTCGGCGGCGTCCTCCGGGGAAGAGCCCTACAGCATCGCCGCGGTCTCGCGCGACGTTCTGGGCTCGCGCAGCGATGTCGACTTCAAGATCCTGGCGACCGACATCGACACCGATATCCTGATCAAGGCGGAAGCGGCGGTCTACTCGGCCGACCAGTTCGACAGGCTGCCCTCGGACGTCAAGCCGCTGCTCAAGGTCGAGGCCCATGCCGGCCGGGGCGAGGCGCGCATCACCGAAGACCTGCGCCGGATGATCTCCTTCAAGCGGCTGAACCTGATCGAGAAATGGCCGATGAGCGGCCCGTTCGACGTGATCTTCTGTCGCAACGTCTTCATCTATTTCGATACGCAGACGAAGGCCTCGATCCTCGATCGCTTCGTCACGCTGCTCGCGCCGGGCGGGTTCCTTTATCTCGGGCATTCGGAATCCCTGCCACAGCCTCACCCTCAACTGCGCCTGATCGGCCGCACGATCTATGAGAGACTGCCATGAGCGTCGCGCGTTCCTCCCGTCGCTATTTCGACCCACGTTTCGAAGCGAACATCATCACGGTCGCTCCCGGTGAACATGAGATCACCGCGGCCAAGGATGAGATCGTCGCGACCGTGCTGGGCTCCTGCATCTCGGTGTGCATGCGCGATCCGCAGGCCGGGGTTGGCGGGCTCAACCATTTCCTGCTGCCCAAGAACAATGGCGGCTCCGACGCCAATGCCGGCGAGCGCTATGGCGACACGGCGATGGAGGTGCTGATCAACGGGCTGCTCAAGCGCGGCGCGCGACGCGGCAATCTCGAATGCAAGGTCTTCGGCGGCGCACGCGTCCTGTCAGGAGCGACGATGCTGGCGATCGGCGACGGCAACATCGCCTTCGTCACCGAGTTCCTCAACCGGGAAGGCATCCCGATCGTCTCGAAGGATGTCGGCGGGACGCGCTCGCGGCGCATCCACTACCAGCCCTCGACGGGGCGGGCCTGGGTCCAGCATGTCCAGTCGACGGCGCGCGATCCCGACCATCAGCAGGAAGTGGCGTATCTCAACCGGCTCAAGACCCAGCCCGTGGGCGGTGAAGTGGAGGTGTGGTGATGCCGATAAGCTCCCCCTCCGCCGCCAGCCCGGTCAAGGTCCTCGTCGTCGACGACTCGGTGCTGATGCAGAAGCTGATGACGCAGATCATCGATGGCGCCCCCGGCTTCAAGGTGATCGGCGTCGCCGGCAGCGCCGAAGAGGGCTGGGACGCGATCCAGGAGCTGCGCCCCGACGTGGTGACGCTCGATCTCGAACTGCCCGGCCGGCACGGGCTGAAGCTGCTGGCGCGCGTCCTGAAGCAGGACCCGCTGCCGGTGCTGATCGTCTCCGCATTCGGCGGCCCCGGCGCCGACAACACCATCCAGGCGCTGGAACTGGGCGCGATCGACTTCATCGAGAAGCCCGACGGCACGACCAACACGCTCGAAGGCTTCATGCGCCATCTCGTGGGCGCGCTGCAGCGTGCTTCGGCCAGCCGTCGGATGTTCGCCTCGAGGCGCGAGACGGCGCCGGCCCGTGTCCTGGCCCCGCGGGAGCCGGCGCGTGCCGGCGGCAAAGCCTCCTTCATCGCGATCGGGGCCTCGACCGGCGGCGTTCCCGCCGTGCAGGTCGTCATGCGCGATCTCGCGCATCTGCGCTTGCCGATCGCCGTGGTCCAGCATATGCCGCCTGGCTACACGGCCAAGTTCGCGGCGCGGCTGGCGACGGCGACCGGCCTCGACGTCCGCGAGGCCAGCGACGGCGACAAGCTCAAGCCCGGCATGGCGGTGGTCGCGCCGGGTGGTCCGCGTCATCTCGAGATCGAGGAGCGCCGTGGCGAGTTCGTCTGCGTTCTGCGGGAGGGGCCGCTGGTCAGCGGTCATTCGCCGTCCGTCGATGTGATGTTCCATTCGGTCGCGCGGAGCATCGGCGCTCATGCTATCGGCATCCTGCTCACGGGCATGGGCCGAGACGGCGCAGAGGGTTTGTTAGCCATGCGGAAATCGGGTTCCGATACGTTAATCCAAAGCGGGGAAACCTGTGTGGTAAACGGGATGCCGAAAGCGGCGTTCGAAATAGGTGCCGCCGACCGGGTTGTGGCGCTCGACCAGATTGGTGCGGCCGTCAGCAACCTGCTCGGTGAGCGGTCGCATCTGCGCACCGCGTAAGGAGATTTCGTGATGAAGGCGAGAAGCGAGTACAGGATCCTCGTTGTCGACGACCAGAAGAGCATGCGCGGCCTCGCGACGTATTTTCTGAAACAGATCGAGTTTCAGGACATCGACGAGGCCGAGAACGCGCGCGAAGCGCTGATGAAGATGCAGACCAAGCGCTATGATCTGCTGCTGCTCGACTGGAACATGGACGGCATGAGCGGCATCGATCTGCTGCGGGCCATTCGTTCGGTCCCCGAGCTCAACCAGATCAAGATCATCATGGCGACGTCCGAGCGGTCGGTCGACAAGATGGACGAGGCCACCTCCAACGGCGCCGATCATTACGTCGTGAAGCCCTACGAGCTGCGCGACCTCGAAGTGCGCGTGAAGAAGGTGCTGGCGCTCAGCTCCTGACGAAACGGGCTCGGCCGGTGCGACCGGCCGAACCGATCCGCATGGCCAATACGATGCGTGCCCCGGGCTGAAACGCCGCGGGGCACATCCGTTTCGGCGATCGCTTCGTATGTGCGATGATTGCATGAAGCGGGACGGGCGCCGTCCGTCCGCAGCCAGGAGGATCGGGTCATGACCTTGCGGCGTCGGGATGTCTTGAGTGGGATGGCGGGCGCCTGCGCGCTGCCGCTCACCGGTGCGGCGGTGGCGGCGCAGACGGCGCCCTCCGCCTCGTCCTTCACCTTCGGCAAGGCCGGCGGTGGTTCGCTGCCGCTTCAGGCCTATCGCGGTCGTCCGGTGCTGATCGTCAACACGGCGACGAATTGCGGCTTTGCCGGGCAGTTCGCCTCGCTCGAACAGCTCTGGCAGCGCTACCGGGCGCGGGGCCTGATGCTGATCGCGGTGCCCAGCAATGATTTCGGCGGGCAGGAGCCGCTGGAAGGCGCGGCGATCGCGGAGGCCGCCCGCCAGAGCCATGGCGCGACCTACGCCTTCGCCGAGAAGTCGGTCGTCAGGGGCCCCGAGGCGCACCCCTTCTATCGCTGGGCGGCGGCACAGAAGCCGGGCGAGACGCCGCGCTGGAACTTCCACAAATATCTGGTCGGCCGCTCCGGCGAACTCCTGGGCGGTTATTCCTCGCTGACCGATCCGATCGGCCCCCAATTGGTGCGGGCCATCGGGCAGGAATTGCAGGCGGGCTGAGCGTCGCGGACATGGCTTGCGGATAGGCGGCTGGCATCGATTTCGCTAAGCCGGTCAGATTGCTACGCCAGCCCTTGTCCAGCCCGCCGCCGAGGTTTTCCATGTCCCGCATCCTGACCGTCGCCGCCGCCCAGCTCGGGCCGATCCAGAAGGCCGAGGGCCGGGCCGAGGTCGTCGCACGGATGCTCGCCCTGATGGACGAGGCCAAGGCCAAGGGGGCCGATTTCATCGTCTATCCCGAGCTGGCGCTGACGACCTTCTTTCCGCGCTGGTATCACGAGGACCGCGCCGAGGCCGATGCCTGGTTCGAGGCGGCGATGCCCAACCCGGCCGTCCAGCCGCTGTTCGACCGGGCGCTGGCCCATGGCATGGGCATGAGCTTCGGCTATGCCGAGCTGACCCCGGAGGGGCAGCATTTCAACAGCTCGATCATCGTCGACAAGAGCGGCGCGATCGTCGGCAAATACCGCAAGATCCATCTGCCGGGCCATGTCGAGTATGATCCGGACCGGACGCATCAGCATCTCGAAAAGCGCTATTTCGAGCCCGGCGACCTCGGCTTTCCGGTCTGGCGGACGATGGGCGGCCTGCTCGGCATGTGCATCTGCAACGACCGGCGCTGGCCGGAGACCTATCGGGTGATGGGGCTCCAGGGCGTCGAGATGGTCGTGCTCGGCTTCAACACGCCCTCGGTCAACTCGCAGAAGGGTGGGGAAGGGCTGGCGCAGCGGCTGTTCCACCACCGGCTCTCGGTGCAGGCCGGCGCCTACCAGAACTCCTGCTGGGTCGTGGCCGTCGCCAAGGCGGGCGACGAGGACGGACACCACCTGATGGGCGGCACGCTGATCGTCAATCCCGACGGCGAGATCGTCGCCGAACTCGAGGGCGAGGCGGACGGGATCATCGTCATGCCCTGCGATCTCGACGACACCCGTTTCGGCAAGGAGACGATCTTCGACTTCAAGCGGCATCGCCGGATCGAGCATTACGGCAAGATCACCGCCCAGGTGGGCGTGGTCGAGCCGGAGTGAGGCGATGAGCGCCTTCACCGTCGCCTTCTCCGAGATCGCGCCGCGAGAGCGCTACAAGCTGCTCTGCGCCAGCGTGACCCCACGCCCGATCGCTCTCGTCACCACCCTCTCGGCCGAGGGCGTGGTCAATGCGGCGCCGTTCAGCTTCTTCAACGTCTTCTCGGAAGACCCGGCGCTCGTCGTGCTCGGGCTCCAGCACAAGCCGGGCAACAACCCCAAGGATACCACCCGCAACATCGCGGCGGCCGGCGAATTCGTCGTCAATCTCGTCGACGAGGCGCTGGCCGAGGCGATGAACATCTGCGCGATCGATTTCCCGCCCGAGGTCAGCGAGATCGAGGCGGCGGGCCTCTCGCTCCTGCCCGGCGTCAGCATCGGCGTGCCGCATATCGCGCAGGCGCCGTTCGCGCTCGAATGCCGCAAGACCGTGTCGATGGCGTTCACGCCGACGCGCGAACTGCTGATCGGCGAGGTCGTGCGCATCCATGCCCGCGAGGGGCTTGTCGATCCGGCCACGCTGCGGGTCAGCCTGAGCGACTACAAGCCGGTGGGGCGGATGTTCGCCGACGGCTATTCGCGCCAGAACGACCGCTTCGACCTGAAGCGGGGCACCTATGCGGAGTGGCTCGCGACGCGCGGCGGCTGAGAGTTCAGCCTTTCGGCTTCTGCCCCGGCCGGAAGGCCACGATGACGGCCGGGTCGGTCTCCAGAAAAGGGCCCTCGATGAGGTCGATGCAGTAGGGGATCGCCGGCATCACCGCCTCGAGGCATTCGGCGATGGCGCGGGGGCGGCCGGGCAGGTTGACGATCAGGCTGCGGCCGCGAATGCCCGCGGTCTGGCGCGACAGGATGGCGGTGGGCACCTTGGCGAGGCTGACCTGCCGCATCAGTTCGCCGAAACCCGGCATCGGCTTCTCGATCACATCCTCCGTCGCCTCGGGCGTGACGTCGCGAGGGGCCGGGCCGGTGCCGCCGGTGGTGACGATCAGGCAGCAGCCTTCTTCGTCGGCGAGGTCGATCAGGGTCCTGGCGATTACGGCACGGTCGTCGGGGATGACCCGGGCGACCGGCGTCCAGACCGAAGCCAGCGCCCTGTCGAGATAAGCCCTGATGGCCGGGCCGCCTTCGTCCTCATAGATGCCGGCGGAGGCGCGATCGGACACCGTGACGATGCCGATCCTGATCGCGGTGGTCATGAGCTGGGATCCTTGTCGTGTCGGTCCGGCGCAGATGTCGCCGATCGCCCGGCCCGGCGCCACCGATTTCTCGCGGGGTCAGCGTCGCAGGCGGGCGCGCATGACGCGCAGGCCTTGGCGAAGCTTTACCGCTGCCTCGGGCAGGCCGGGCCGGCTGCTGCCGAGGCGCAGCACGGCGTTGCCCATGGCGCGGCGCTCGCCCCAGACATAGGTGCCGGCGTCGACCCCGTCGCCGGCGCCGCTGTCGAAGAGCGCCGGCGGCGTGCCGGCGAAATCGGCCTGGAGCATCGCGATGGTCAGGGCCCGGCCCGGCGAATGGCGGGCTTGGCTCTCGTCATAGGCGATCTTGAGGAAATGCCGTGTTCCGGCGCTTTCGACCAGCAGCCCCATGGCGAGGGGGTGCCCATCGAGCGTCAGCGTGTCGATCTGCAGCGAATCGGTGGCGGCGAATTGCGCGGCGAGGCTGTCGAAATAGGCGTGCGCCTGCGGCAGGCGAGCGATGGCGGTGCCGGCCTGCCCCTTCCAGCCGGCCGCCTCCAGCGCGAGGAATTGCGGCAGGGCCTCGCGGGCCGCCGCGCCGCGCCGACGCTGGAAGTTGACCTCGCCCTGGCGGGCGATGGCGCGAAACTGCTGCATGCGCTTCTTGTAGCTCTGGCCGAGCGTGCGCCGCAGATAGCGCTCGGCATCGTCGCCGGGCTGCGGGCGCATCACGGGGCGCTGCCAGCGCTCGGCGACGGCCAGGCGGCCGCCGCCGGCGCGGCAGGCCTCCTGCAGCGCGGCGAAGCTCGGGCCTTCGAGTGGCAGCAGGGGCAGGGCCAGCGTGTGAGGCAGATCCCCCGCCGCCCGGATATGGCGCAGCATCGCCTGCATGACGTCCTGGGCGCGGTCGGCGTCGAGGACCGGCAGCGAGGAGACCTCGTAAAGCGGCAGGAGCGGCGCGGTCAGCACGGGGGCAAACCCGCTGCGGCCATCGCGCTGGCGGCGCAGCGCCCAGAGCCCGGCGAGACGCTCCGAGCCCAGGGCCTCGCTCAGCCAGGCGGCGAGGATGACGATGCCGTCCTCCGGCAGGACGATGCGGGCAGCCGCGACGGCGGCCGGCGCCATATGCGGATTGGGCTCGCAGGCGCGCGCGGCCAGTGCAGCAAAGGCTGGTCCGTAACCCGCGTAATCGGCGGGCCTGATGCGCCGGACGACGATGGCCATGGTCACGTCCTGCGGCCGTCGCGGCGACGGTCGCGCATCTCGCCGCGCAGCGAGAGCACGAAGGCGATGACCTGCGCCGTGGCGCGGTAGAGTTCCTCCGGGATCTGGTCGTCCAGCTCGACCGCCGAGAGCGCCTGCGCCAGGACCGCATTCTCCTCGATCGCGACGCCATGCTCGCGGCCGGTCTCGACGATGCGCTGCGCGAGTTCGCCGCGACCCTTGGCGGTGACGCGCGGCGCGCCCTGGCCATCATATTCGAGCGCGACCGCGATCTGGCGGGGGGAGGGCGCCGGGCTGGTGGGGTTCCTGGGGGTGGTCATGACATCCTGTCCAGGAACTGGCCGGCGGTGGGCTGGCTTACCCGCGGCTGGCCGGTGTGGATGTCGATGGCGCGGTTTTCGAACTGGGCGTCGGCCAAAGCCGCTTCCAGCCCCGGCGAGGCGCCGCGCAGCAGCTTGCTGGTGTCCTCGCGCTCGGCCCAGAGCGTGATGCCGACGCTTCGGCCCTGCAGGGTGACGACGCCCTGCAAGGGGCCGAGAGGCTCCACGTCGAGCGCGAAGCGGACCCGCCAGAGCGGGCCGGCCGACCCCTCCGCCTCGCGGCGCGGCGGCTCCTTCTCGATCTGCAGGGGCAGCGTCGTGGCGCCGTTCTGGAAGGCGAGCGGGATCTCGGTCAGCCAGCGCTGGCTGGCCTGCGCCTCGGCGCGGGAGCCCTCCGGCGGCAGCGAGGCGTATTGCGACAGCGTGATGCGGTCGAGCGCGGCGTCGGTCTGCTCCAGCAGCGTCCCGACGATGGCGAGCGGCTTGTCGCCGGCCGACAGGCTCGCCTCGGCGATGGGCGGTGGAAACAGCGCGCCATCGCGCCGGGGCGGCGCCGGTCGCGCGTTTGGGTCGGTCGTCGGCAGGGGCAGGTTCGCCAGGGTGGCGGCCGTGGCTGAAGGCGGCGTCTTGCCGGCCGGCGCAGCCAGCGCCTGAAGGAGCGGCGCGAGATGGTCGCGCAGCGCCTGCAACCCTGCCTTAAGGTCGCCCGGCGGCGGGGTGCCGCCCTGTGCCTGATGCGCCTCGAGGAACAGGCCGGAATTCTGGATCGCCGTCTTCAGCATGGGCGCGGTCACGGCCTTGCGCTCGACCGGCAGCGCCTGGGCGAGAACCCGGTCGACCAGCGTCAGGATCGGCCGGGGCAAGGTCAGCGAAACGGAACCGTCGGCGAGCGCCCGCATATTGGCCAGGAGCGGCGCCATGCTGTCCTGCCGCGCCAGCGCCGGCCCCAGCAAGGGGCCCGCCAGCGTGCGCGGCGAAGCGGTCGGGCCGGTCTGCAGCGTTGGTCCCGCCTGTGGCGCCGGATTGGTTCCCGCAGCCGGGGTGGATGCCGCAGTGCTCGCCCGCAGGGTCGCGGTCTGCGCGCCGCTGGGCGCTTGGAAGGGGGCGCTGGGCGAGAGCGGCGCGCCGGATAAGGCCGGGGCGGTGCTTGCGCCTGCAGAGGTGGCTGACGGGAGCGCGGCAGGGGCGGGCGCTGCTGCCTGTCCGGGTGTGGGCGCGGAGGAAACAGGCAAGGATGCCGGCGCCGGCGCTCCCGCGGGCACTCCCGGCGATGTCTGGGCCTGAGACTGCGGCACGGCTGCCGTTGGCGCGCCCTGCACAGAGGGTGGTCGCACCGCGACGAGGGTTGCCTGCAGCGGGGCGGCCGGATCGGCTCCGGCGTCGAGCCGCAGGACGAGCGTCGCGCCGGGCTGGAGGGCAGCCTGCTTGGCGACGGGGCCGGCGAGGATCAGGGAGAAGGTCTCGACGCCGAGCTGCGCTGTGGCCGTGCCGTCGCCCGCCAGTGCCACGAGGCGCGCCTCGACGGTCTTGCCCGCGACCAGCCCGGTCGTCGGCGCGAGCGCCTGCAGCAGCGTGGCCAGGGTCTGGTTTTTGGCGAGGGTGGCGAGGTCCATCGGCTCCAGCCGTCAGGGCAATGCCCGACCCTGCCATGAAAGGTTAAGCATTTCCTTGCGGTTAGGCAGGTTGCCCGCGCCGTCGTCGGCAAGCGGCGCACGGCTTGCAGGGTGCGGCTGCGTCAGCGGCGCTGGCGTGCCGGGCGGGGCTGGGGCAGGCTCGACGCAGCAGGGAAGACGGCCGTGCCCCGAGGCCGGCCGCGCGTTTGCGACGGAGCGTTTCGATGGATTATCGCCAGCTGGGCCGCTCGGGCCTGAAAGTGTCGCCGATCTGCCTGGGCACGATGATGTTCGGCGGTGCGACCGATGAGGTCGGCTCGCGGGCGATCGTCGATCATGCACGCGAGGCCGGGGTCAATTTCATCGACACGGCGGACGCCTACACGGAAGGCCGCTCTGAAGAGATCACCGGGCGCGCGATCGCGGCGACGCGGCACGACTGGGTGCTGGCGACGAAGGTCGCCAACCCCCTGGGCCCGGGGCCCAACCAGAGCGGGCTTTCGCGCAAATGGGTGCTGCAGGCCTGCGACGACAGCCTGCGCCGGCTCGGCACCGATTTCATCGACATCTATTATCTGCACAAGGAAGACCATGCGACGCCGCTGGTCGAGACGGTGCGGGCGATCGGGCACCTTATCCAGCAGGGCAAGATCCGGCATTTCGGTGTCTCGAACTACCGCTCCTGGCGCCTGGCCGAGATTTGCCGTCTCTGCGACGATCTCGGCATCGACCGGCCGATCGTCAGCCAGCCCTATTACAACGCGATGAACCGGATGCCCGAGGTCGAGCATCTGCCGGCCTGCGGCTATTACGGGCTCGGCGTCGCCTCCTATTCGCCGCTGGCGCGCGGCGTCCTGACCGGCAAGTACGAGCCGGGCGAGGCGCCGCAGCAGGGCACGCGCGCAGCCCGCGGCGACAAGCGCATTCTGCAGACGGAATGGCGCCAGGAGAGCCTCGTCATCGCCCAGACGATCAAGCAGCACGCCGCCGCGCGCGGCATGACGCCGATCCAGTTCGCGGTCGCCTGGGTGCTGAACAACCGGTTCCTGACCGCCGCCATCGCCGGGCCGCGCACGCTGGAGCAGTGGCAGGCCTATCTCGCGGCGCTGGAGGTCTCGTTCAGCGCCGAGGACGAGGCGCTGATCGACGGCTTGGTTCCGGCCGGGCACCCCTCGACGCCAGGTTACAGCGACCCGGCCTACCCGCTTGAAGGTCGGTCGGCGCGCACGGCTGCGTGATCGGGCGGCCCGGCATTTGCCTTGTCGCTGCAGCGCACCTAACTGAGCGCGATCGCGCCGGCTGGGCGGCGCGAGCTGGACGGAGAGGCAGATGGCAGTCGAGGGCCTTACCGGCGACCTGATCAAAGTCGTGAGCCTGCTGGGTGCGGGCGTCGTCGCCGTGCCGCTGTTCCGGCGCCTCGGGCTCGGCTCCGTGCTGGGTTATTTCACCGCGGGCCTGGCGATCGGCCCTTATGGCGTGGGCCTGTTTCCTAACCCCGAATCCGTGCTGCATGTCGCCGAACTCGGCGTGGTGATGTTCCTCTTCATCATCGGGCTGGAGATGCAGCCGTCGCGATTGTGGAACCTCCGGCGCGAGATCTTCGGGCTCGGCGTTGCGCAGGTCGCGCTCTGCGGGGCGCTTTTGACGGGCGTCGGCTATGCCTATGGCCTGCCGCTGCCGGCCGCCTTCATCGCCGGCATGGGCTTCGTGCTGTCGTCCACCGCCGTCGTCATGCAGATGCTGAACGAGCGCGGCGAGACCTCGACGCCGCAGGGCCAGCAGGCGGTCTCGATCCTGTTGCTCGAAGACCTCGCCATCGTGCCGCTGCTGGCGATCGTGGCGCTGCTGGGCCCGGTCGGAAACCCCGGAGCCAATGGCTGGGTGTCCTTCGCCATCGCGGCGGCCTGCGTCGCCGGGCTCGTGCTTGCCGGGCGCTATCTGCTCAACCCGATGTTCCGCCTGCTGGCGCTGGCGCAGGCGCGCGAGGTGATGACGGCGGCAGCGCTGCTGGTCGTGCTCGGTTCGGCGCTGGCCATGCAACTCGGCGGGCTGTCGATGGCGATGGGGGCGTTCCTGGCCGGCGTGCTTTTGTCGGAATCGAGTTTCCGTCATCAGCTTGAGGCCGATATCGAGCCGTTTCGCGGCATTCTGCTCGGGCTGTTCTTCCTCGCGGTGGGCATGTCGCTCGATCTCGGCCTGATCGCGCGGCAATGGGTGCTGATCGGGCTGGCGGTGGTTGCGTTCATGAGCGTCAAGGCGCTCGGCATCTTCATCGTCGCCAAGCTGTCCAAATCGTCGACGCGCGAGGCGATCACCCGGATCTCGCTGTTTTCTCAGGGCGGCGAGTTCGCCTTCGTCCTCTATGCGGCGGCGCTGTCGGCCGGCCTGTTCACGGCGCAGATCAACGCGGTGGCGAGCGCGACGGTGATCCTGTCGATGGCGCTGACGCCGCTGCTGGCGATCGCGCTCGACCGCTTCCTGCCGCCCGAGGCGGCCTCGCTCGACGGGGTCGATCGTGCCGACGGTCTCAATGGTCGCGCGCTGATCATCGGCTTCGGCCGCTTCGGCCAGGTCGCGAGCCAGGCATTGCTGGCGCGCGGCTTCAGCGTCTCGATCATCGAGGTCGATGTCGACCTGATCAAGGTTGCGGCGGAGTTCGGCTTCAAGGTCCATTACGGCGACGGCACGCGGCCGGAAATCCTGCACGCGTCGGGCGCCGAGCGGGCCGAGGTCATCCTGGTCTGCGTCGACAAGCGCGAGACGAGCAGCCATATCGTCGCGGTGGCGCAGGAGGCGTTTCCGCATGCCAAGCTGTTCGTGCGCGCCTATGACCGCGGCCATGCGATGGACCTGATCCGCGCCGGCGTCGACTACCAGATCCGCGAGACCTTCGAATCCGCGATGGCCTTCGGCACGGCCGTCCTGCTCGGCATGGGCGTCCCGGCTGACGAGGCGGCCGAGATCGCCGAGGATGTCCGCCGCCGCGACGCCGAGCGGCTCGACCTCCAGGTCGCCAGCGACATCCATGCCGGGTCCGATCTGCTGCGTGGCAATGCGCCGGTGCCGGCTCCGCTGACCAAGCCGAAAGCGGCGGGACAGATCCACGGCAACATGCCCGACGATCTCGGCTCCCTATGACGCAATCCGCGGAGCGGGGCTGCAGGGCCCCGGGCCTTTCGTTCCGTTTCGTCAGTTTCCCGGCAGCACGATCATGGTCGGCCTGGCCGGCAGCCCGTCCTTGGTGACGGTGATCACCGGCTGTTCGCGTCGCTCGACCGGCCAGCTGTCCTGCGAGCGGGCGAGGAAGCGGCTGAGCGTGCTGCCGCCGAAGAAATGCATGGGGATCATCACCCGCGCCTGCAGCGATTTCAGCACCTCGAGCATGCCCTCCTGGTCGAGCGTGTAGCTACCGTCGACCGGGAAGAGCACGACATCGACGCGGCCGAGCGCGCGCAGATGGCCGGGCTCCAGCGGGTGGTGCAGATGGCCGAGATGGGCAATGCAGAGGTCGCCGATCTCGAAGACGAAGATCGAATTGCCGTCGAAATCGGTGGAGCCCGAATAGGAGCGGATGTTGGTGGGCACGTTGCGCACGCGCATGTCGCCAATGGTGACGTCATGCCTGGCGGCGCCGCGGCCGGTCGGGTCCCAGCCCGGAAGCAGCTGCTTGATGCCGGGGTCGGGGTTGCGCGAGTTATGCGTCGAATGCGCCTTGTTCATCGTGGCGATGTCGGGAGTCACCTGCGGCCGGACATAGTCGTTGTAGTCGGTCGCGACCTTCACCCCGCCGGCGCTCTCGATCAGGAAGGTGGCGTGGCCGACGAAGGTGATGCGAACCTCGTCCTTGCCGAGATTGGCCATAGTGATGTCGCGCGAGGCGAGGTTGACGCGCTGGATCGGCAAGCCCAGCGACGCCATGTCCGGCCGGCAGCCCGGCACATCCGCCTGCGCGCGGGCCGGGGCTGGGGCGAGCCACATCGCGAGCAGGGCGATCAACCCGAGGCGAAAACCGGTCCCGAACGTCGTCGCTCGTCGCATCGCTCTCCTCCTGCCGCTTCGGCCCGGCCAATGTGATGCATGGTCCGGGCCGAAGGGAAGCAGGCCGACGCCGCGATGTCGCGTTTGTGAAAGCGCCGGCGCGGGATCTGCGCCTCTACTTAGCCAGGCCGAGGTCCTTGAGCACGGCGTTGCCGCGCTCGGTGAAGGTCGTCGCATAGGCCGCGAACTCACCCGGCTTGTCCCAGACCGGGGTGATGCCGCGATCGGCCATCGCCTTGCGGACCTCGGGCCGCTGCATGGTGCGCTCGGCCGCCTCGAACAGGATCTTGCGGCGATCGGCCGGCACGCCCTTGGGCGCCGCGAGCGCGAACCAGTTCTGGTAGGTCCAGTCCAGCCCGGCTTCCTTGGCGCTCGGCACATCCGGGAAGTTCGGGTGGCGCTCCTCGGTCATCATCAGGATGGTGCGCACGCGCCCCGCGTCGAGCATCGCCTTGGCCTCGATCGGCGAGCCGGTGAAGACGCTGATGCCGCCGGAGGCGAGATCCTGCAGGGCGGGCGCCCCGCCATTGCTCGGCACCCAGCGCACCGCGTCGGGGGCGATTCCCGCCGCCTTGAGCAGGCCGCCCGAGGCGATGTGCCAGGAGCCGCCGACGCCGGTGCCCGAAGCCATGAAGGTGCCCTTGGGGCTGTCCTTGACCGCCTTGATGTAATCGGCCGCCGTCTTCAGCGGACTGTCGGCCTTGACCGTGACGCCGGCCGGGATGAGCGAGACGCGCGAGAAGGAATCGACGCTGTCGATGGTGATGTCGCCGAGGCCGAGCGTCTTGAAGAAGGAGATTTCCGGGCTGATGCCGCCGACGGTGTAGCCGTCGGCCGTGGCGTTGGCGATGGCGCTGTGGCCGGTCAGGCCGCCGCCGCCGGTGCGGTTGACGACATTGACCGGCTGCTTCAGCTCGGCCTCGTAGCCGGCGGCGAAGATGCGCATGACGGCGTCCATGCCGCCACCGGCGGCCCAGGGCACGATCAATTGGACCGGGCGGTCCGGGAAAGCCCAGCTCGGGCCGGCGACAGAGAGCAGGGCGGCCGCGCCGAGCGCAGCCTTGACGATGGTCTTCATGGTCCCTCCCCAGGGATGGCCGCCGGCTTGGTCCGGCTGGTCCTGGGGCGAGCTTAGACCGCTTTCCTGCAGTCCTTCAAGATATGCTGCATACAGTGTTCGGTGTTCAGGCGGCGGCTTGGCATCTGGCCTCCTGGGACGGTCAGGGGCTGTGGGGCGTCACTGTCTTTACTGTGACCTGCGCCTCCGCCAGACGCCGGTAGAGCCGCTTTCGCCGCAGAAGCGGCAGCCAGTCGTAGAGGAACATCTCGGCCGGGCGCCAGATCACCACCCAGCCGATGATCACGAGGCTCTCCTGCACGATGCGGGCAAAAGGCCCGTCGAAGGCCTTGGTCAGCGCGAAGCTGATGGCGAGGCAGAAAGCGAGTCCGGCAAAGCCGATCAGGAAGGCGCGCCGCCCGTCGCGGAAATGCTCACGCAGGGCATGGCCCTCTGACCGGGTCTTGGCGGCAAACCAACCCGTCAACGCGGTTGCGAGGTCGGGGCCGGACGGGCCCGCGGTCTCCGGCGCCGGCAGGTGGATGGTGATCGCGATGGGGGCGTCCTTCGGCAGCTCCTGCGCCCATTCGACGATGTAGCGCTCGGCCTCGGCCGAGATGTCGCCCTCGCTGAAGGGGAAGGGGTCGAGCGTGTTGAAGAGCTGGGCGCCGTTGGCGAGGCGCAGCTCGATGGTGGCGTCGCCCGGGGTGCGTGTCATGTCCGTTCAGCCTCGCTCGCATGTCCAAGGCGGCATTATTCAGGGGAGGCGCGACGGCGCAATCGCGGCCGCTCCGGACACGGTGCGATCCGCTCAACCTCGATCCTCAGTGATAGCGATTGAAGGAATAGCGGCGGACGATGCGGGCCATGGTGAGGTAGCTTCTGATCTGAGGTATGGTGTTTGAATCCTCAGTCGTACGCCTGAGACGATTGACGGCGTTCGCCGCGATGCCTATCGCGTTACGGGAGAGTGTGTCCGCTGCCCCGATTGCGTGCAATCCTCTGAGGGACGGTTGCGCTCTGGTATCTTTTTCGAACTCCATTGTGGCACGGAGGACATCGAAGACCTCCCAAGTATCGGCTGACCGGAGTCCATCGTAAAGCAAGTCCGCCACCTCGACCGGTTGTCCGCATTCCACCGCCGCCAAAAACACTGCGATCGGCCATGTCGGTGGCTTGCCGGTTCGGCCCATGAACTCCGCTAACTCCGGCTCGCTCATCCTCGCGCGGACGATGCGGTAGACATTTATCATTCGCTTCACAGCCCGGGGTGATTTCGCGGCCAGCGCGCCGACCTCCGGGCTAGCGAGGAAATCGACCTCGTCTTGCGTCAGCTTGACCGTCGCTAGCGCCTCGTCGAGAGAGCCAGTCCCTTCGGGATCGACACGATCCGGTTCCGGCGCGACAAACTTGTCGGCCGGTTCATCGATGTCGCCGGGTACCGCCTTCGTCCGGAATGCGTGCTGGGGAGGCGCGAGCGGACTTTCGCCAGTGACCTCCAGATTGGCCTGGAGCAAGCCGCGCACATAGACGCCGTAGCTCGCTCCGTCGCCTGCTGTCGAAAGCGGACGGAGCCAGAAGGGCAGCTGGAAAATCTTCTCTAGGTAATCGATGGCGCGTTTGCGATCACGCACCTCGCGTTCCTTCGGCGTGCTGGGCTCGTGCGAGCCCTCGGTGCCGGCGAACTGGCGTGCCACGGCCTGTTCGATCCAGCGGACATCGACCCCCACGACAACGACGAAAAGCTCGAAGGCGAGCAGCAGATGGATCGCCTGCAATACGTCGTAGACTTGCTGGTGCGTGCAGCGGTCGAGATCGTCGATGTAGAGGATGATTCGGTCCGGAACTGTCAGCGCCGTGTCGCCGAGTTGCATTGCTTCGAAGCGCTCCAGCGCTGTCGTCTCCTTTGCAGTCAGCGCTTCCCCCCGCGCTTTTTTCTGGCGCGCGGCCGGGCCCTCGCGCCCGGTAGCTACAATTGCGTCGAGCTGCTCGAAGGAGCGCCGTGCCCGGCTCACGAGGCCGACATGCTTGTCGTAGTCGCGGACGTCGCCATCCTCGAACAGGAAATAGCGCAGGATCGTGCCTGGAGCACTAGTTTGAGCGCCCTGACCGTAATGCACGAGCGGGGCCTTAGCTTTATCCGCCTCCTCCTTGGCGGCTGCGAGCGTCTCCATAGCCGCGGCTGCTGCCACCTCCTTGGTATTGACTTCGGCGGCTAGTTGCTTCCGCGCGGCTTCGACGGCCTTGGCATATGTCCATGCGCCGTCGAGCACTGGTCGTACCTTGGCCAGAGCCTGCCAGAGCGCGGCAAGCGCAGCGAGAGTACCGCCTCCCCAGCCGATAGCCCGCTGGACCAGAACGGCGAGCGACGTTGGGTCGCCGTAACGCCACATCACGCCAATGACGGCGAATAGCACGACGGACAATCCTCCGAGCCAAGTTGCGGCGCCGCCGCCTGCGAGCGCGCGCGAGACGAGGGCGATCTTGCCGGGAATGGTCGAGGCCTCGGAGACGGCCGCCTTGAGTCCGTCGATGTCGGTGCTCAGATCGGTGCGGTAGACCCGCGTGCCGACTTCCTTCAGCGAGGCAGCGTTCTCCTTTTGGAAGGCCTCTAGCGCCTTACCGAGCTGTTCAGACGCCAGCGTGAGGTCACTGGCCGCTAGCCTTGCGCGGGCCTCGGTCAGCGCTTGCTCAGCCTTTTTCGCCGCAGCCGCTGCCGCCACCACAACGCCGTCGGCCCTCTGGGCGTTGGCCTCAAGGCTGCGGACGTGGTCAGCGACCTTGCCTACCAACGCGAGATAAATGTTCGACCGCAGCCCGTCATGTCCGCCACGCCTGAGCTGGTCGAAGAACTCCGCCGTAAGACTGGCCCAGAGGTTCGCGTCGGCAAAGTGCCAAGCGTTGAAGCGAATCTGGACGACATTCGCGACAAATCTTGGGCTGGCGCTGGTTTCGGGGCGCGTCTTCCTGTCGTCCCTCTCCTTCTTCGTCAAAGTCGCGATCTCGCCCTGCAGCCGCTCCAAAAAGCTCGACTTGCCCGAGCCCCATTCGCCGAACAGTCCGATAGACAGCGGCGGGGTCGCCTCTTCCAGGCAGATCAGACGCGCGAAGGCCAAGACATCGGCCTGGATACCAAGCGGGTCCGAGATCCCTGAGGCGGGGCGATCCGCCGCGAAGCCAGCGATACCAGTTTGGCGACGGGCCGGTTGGTCAACTGCTGGCTCAATGTCGGCCCGAGCGGTACCAGGCCTGTCTAAGAGTTTCTGCCAGACATCGATGTTCTCGCCTTGCGCCGGTTCGTCCAGAATTCGTTCAATGATGTGATTAAGAATGAGCTTGAGATTAAGGCGGCTGGTCTCGGTTGTTGAGCCAAGTTGACGGCTAACTTGAGGGTCGGGACTGTATAAGGCCGCAACGATGAGGTGTCTCGTATCGAATCGAGCAATGCCGATAGTAGCCTGTGCCAAGGCTCGCGCCATTCGGATAGCGCTGGCAGCGGCGGGCTCTAGCACGATGTCCGATGGGCCGGCTTTCCATGCCCGCCCGCCCAAATTCAAGATGGCAGAGGGTGAGACCTCTTGCCCTTCCACGGCGTCGAGAAGCCAACGAGCCGATGATGGCGCGCCGCGCGTCAAGGTCATGCCAACGGCTAGCGCGCCCTGAACGATAGGCAGCAGCCCGACGCTCGCATGTGATTCTCCGTCCCAGCGGATCGCTCGGTGACCAGCCGCCTCCAGTACGGCTGCTGCAACGTCACTTCCCGCAGACGCAAGCGCATCTGACAGCGTGCCCTCCCCTCCGGCGATGGCCGAAGAAAGCGACTCCTGAGGCTGATCGTCGGACGTCGTCGAACTGTGAGGCGTGGCGCTACTTATCTGACCGCCGCCGATCGGTTCTTCCACGTTCATTTCTGCACGTCCGATCGAAAAATTGGCTATGACGCCTAGATATCGCGCTAGGCTATCCGGGTTGCAAGCTAAAGTTGTGCCGCTAGATGGGGCCCTCCCGTTGCCTTCGCAGGCCCCGTCGCCTATCTAGCGGCCAGATTCCCGAAAGCCTGAAGTCCACGCCCGCAGCGGAGCCCGCACGCCCATGTCCCGCCAGTTCATCTATCATATGCGCGGCCTGTCGAAGACCTATCCGGGCGGCAAGCAGGTTCTCAAGGACATCCATCTCTCCTTCTATCCGGACGCCAAGATCGGCGTGCTCGGCGTCAACGGCGCGGGCAAGTCGACACTGCTCAAGATCATGGCCGGCTTCGACAAGGAGTGGACCGGCGAGGCCTGGGTCGCCGAGGGCGCGCGCGTCGGCTACCTGCCGCAGGAGCCCAAGCTCGACGAGACCCTGAACGTCCGCGACAACGTCATGCTCGGCGTCGCGCCGCAGAAGGCCGTGCTCGACCGCTACAACGAGCTCGCCATGAACTATTCCGACGAGACCGCCGACGAGATGACGGCGCTGCAGGACGAGATCGAGGCCAAGGGGCTGTGGGATCTCGATTCCAAGGTCGACCAGGCGATGGACGCGCTGCGCTGCCCGCCCGACGACTGGGAGGTCGCCAAGCTCTCGGGCGGCGAGCGCCGCCGCGTCGCACTCTGCAAGCTGCTGCTGGAGCAGCCCGAGTTGCTGCTGCTCGACGAGCCGACCAACCATCTGGACGCCGAGACGACCGCCTGGCTGGAAGGCCACTTACGGACCTATCCGGGCGCGATCCTGATCGTGACCCACGATCGCTACTTCCTCGACAACGTCACCAGCTGGATCCTCGAGCTCGATCGCGGCCAGGGCATCCCCTATGAGGGCAACTACTCGGCCTGGTCGGTGCAGAAGCAGAAGCGCCTCGCCCAGGAGGGCCGCGAGGACGTCGCGCGGCAGAAGACGCTGGAGCGCGAGCAGGAGTGGATCTCGGCCTCGCCCAAGGCCCGCCAGGCCAAGAGCAAGGCGCGTATCCAGCGCTATGACGAGCTCGTGCAGAAGGCCAACAACAAGGGCCCCGACGGCGCGCAGATCATCATCCCGATCGCCGAACGGCTGGGCAACAACGTCGTCGATTTCGAGAACATCTCGAAGGGCTTCCAGGACAAGCTCCTGATCGACGGGTTGACCTTCAAGCTGCCGCCGGGCGGCATCGTCGGCGTGATCGGTCCCAACGGCGCCGGCAAGACCACGCTGTTCCGGATGATCACGGGCGCGGACAAGCCCGATTCCGGCACGATCAAGATCGGCGAGAGCGTCACGCTCGGCTATGTCGACCAGAGCCGCGACTCGCTCGACGACAAGAAGAACGTCTGGGAGGAGATCTCGGGCGGCAACGACATCCTCTATCTCGGCAAGCGCGAGATCAACTCCCGCGCCTATTGCTCGACCTTCAACTTCAAGGGCGGCGACCAGCAGAAGAAGGTCGGCTCGCTCTCGGGCGGCGAGCGCAACCGCGTCCATCTCGCGAAGATGCTGAAGGCCGGCTCCAACGTCCTGCTGCTCGACGAGCCGACCAACGACCTCGACGTCGACACGCTGCGGGCGCTCGAAGAGGCGCTGGAGGATTACGCCGGCTGCGCCGTGATCATCAGCCATGATCGCTGGTTCCTCGACCGCATCGCGACGCATATCCTCGCCTTCGAGGGCGACAGCCATGTCGAGTGGTTCGAGGGCAACTTCGCCGATTACGAGGAAGACAAGAAGCGTCGCCTCGGCATCGACTCCACGATCCCCAAGCGCATCCAGTACAAGAAGTTCTCGCGCTGAGGGCTCGCGCGGGGCGCCCCCTGCGCGCCCCGCGGTTCCTGCGCCCGATCAGAGCCAGAAGCCGCCGATCTGGTTCGCCTTCGGGTTCGCGATGCAGGCCGCCATGCGGTCGAGCCAGATCTTCTGGTAATGCGCGTTGGTCCCGTGGGCGGTGTCAATGTCGTAGCGGTGCTGGATCAGGCCGACGCGCGTCTTGAGATGCAGTTGCTCGAGATGCGCATAATCGGCGATCAGCGCCGCCAGCGACGGCGCGCGTGCGATCGTCAACTGATGGGCGAAGGCGCGGGCGACAACGAAACCGACATCGTAATGGAACTGCTCATGTGCGAGCAGCCCGGCCGTCATGACGGCGCCGATCCGCATTTTCGCATTGGGTGAGACGGTGATCACATTGGGAACGGCGACGGCGTGCTGTCCGCCGACGATGCGGGCGCCCTTGTCGGGAATCGCATAGTCGAAGGCGGTGTAAGCATCCTGCAGCGTGCCGTCGGCGGGGTCGACGACCTTGGCCACTTTCTTGAAATGGCCCTCGGTCAGCTTCACCACGGTGCGCGCGGCGGTGACCTCGCCGGCAGCCGGAGCAGCGGCCAGCAGTGAGGTGATCGTCGCCTTGCCGGGCTCGACCAGCCCGTCGGGTTTGGCGACCTTCATCACGACCTGCTGGTAGCGCTGGATGGCCGTCTTGGTGCGCACGCCGCAAATGCCGTCCACGACCAGCAGCGGCACGCCCATCACAGCGGCATGGGGGTTAAGCAGCGACTGCACGATCCGTGCGTCGGCTTTCAGATTCGTGCCGCCTATGCCCACCGAGGCGCTGATGCTCATGGCCGGAATCCGGGTCCATCTGCGAACATCGGTGACTTAACGTTAGAAGAGCCGCGCTGTCGAGGGTGGGCGTTCGCGCCTCACTCGGATGCAGACAGCCGCGTCCGCAGCGCGCCGATCTGTTGGGTGAGGCTGCGGGCTTCCTCGCCGGTGAGGCCGGTCGCCTCGAGCACGCAGGGCGGGACCTGGCGAGCCTTGTCGAGCAGGGCGCGGCCTTCGTCCGTCAGCCGCAGGCGGACCTGGCGCTCGTCGGCCGGATCACGGCTGCGCGAGACCAGCCCTGCCACCTCCATGCGCTTGAGCAGCGGGGTCAGCGTGTTCGACTCGAGGAACAGCTGCTCGCCGATCTCGCCGACGGTGCGGTCGTCGCGCTCCCAGAGCGTCACCATGACGAGATATTGCGGATAGGTCAGGCCGAGTTCGTCGAGCAGGGGTTTGTAGAGCCGGTTGAAGGCGTGGCTGGCGGAATAGACCGCAAAGCACAGGAACTCGTCGAGCTTCAGATCGGATGGCGGGGCAGGGGCGGTCATCGGCATCTCCTCGGTATGTCCTTAAAATAATCGTGCGCGATCCAATCGCAAGGGATTGACAGCGACAAAGCTCACTCCTATTAAATCGCTCACGATCTAATCGTGAGCGATTACAGATCGGCCGACGGTCCTCCGCCGGGCCACCCGAACCAGAAGGAGACGAGATCATGTCGAACGCCAACGAAACCGCCGCCAACGCTCCCGCCCGCCGCGACCTGCTGACTGGGATCGCGCTCGCTGCCGTCACTGCCACCGCCGCGTCGCTGCCCGCCAGCGAAGCCGCCGCCCAGGCGCGCCCCGCCACGAAGGCGCCCGCCCGCCGGGCCAAGCCGATCGTCGACGGCGACCATGTCGTGACCCGCGAGGGTGTGCGGCTGTACTTCAAGGATTGGGGCCCGAAGGACGGCCCGGTCGTGACGCTGAGCCATGGTTGGCCGCTGTCCTCCGACAGCTGGGAGAACCAGGCCTTCTTCCTCGCCAATAACGGCTTCCGGGTCATCAGCCATGACCGCCGCGGCCATGGCCGCTCCAGCCAGGTCTGGGACGGCAACGACATGGACCATTACGCCGACGATCTGGCGGAGGTGATCGAGGCGCTCGACCTGAAGAATGTTTCAGCCTTCGGCTTCTCGACCGGCGGCGGCGAGGTGGCGCGCTATGTCGGTCGCCATGGCACGGGGCGTGTCGCCAGGGTCGGCTTCATCGCTGCGGTGACGCCGATCATGCTGCGCACCCCGGCCAACCCCGAGGGCGTGCCGCTTGAGGTCTTCGACGGCATCCGCAAGGGCTTCCTGGCCGACCGTGGCCAGCTCTTCCGCGACATCGCGTCGGGCCCCTTCTTCGGCTACAACCGCCCCGGCGCCAAGGCGAGCCAGGGCGCGATCGAGGCCTGGTATGCGCAGGGCATGCAGGCCGGTTTCAAGAACACCTTCGACTCGATCAAGGCGTTCTCGGAGACCGACTTCGTCGCGGATCTGAAGAAGGTCGACCGGCCGACGCTCATCGTCCATGGCGACGACGACCAGATCGTCCCGATCGAGACCACCGCGCGCGCCGTCAAGCGGCTGCTGCCGAGCGCGATCCTGAAGGTCTATGAGGGCGCCCCGCACGGCCTCTCCGAGACCCACAAGGACCGCCTGAACCAGGACATGCTCGCCTTCCTGAAGGCCTGAGCACGGCTGACGACGACAATCGCGGGAGCACCTTGCGGGCTCCCGCGATCAGGCCGGCGCGACCGGGTACCTGGCGTCGATCGGCTCAGCCAGCGCCCGCTCCAGCTCTGCCAGGAAGAGTGCGCTCGCCGGCGGCAGGGTGCGACCGGCGCGACGGATGACCGTGATCGGGCGCAGGCAGGCGGGCGAGACGATCCGGCGCGAGCGCAGACCGGGCACGTCGCGCACCTCCATTGCCGAACCGGGCAGGATGGCTGCGCCGAGCCCGGCGCGGACCATGGCGGCGGCAGTGCTCATATAGGTCGCCTCGGCCGCCACCAGCGGACGCAGGTCGGCCGCTGCGAAGGCCCGGTCGACGACCTGCCGCACGCTGGTCGCTCGGTCCATCAGGATCAACGGATGGACGGCCAGATCGGCCAGAGCGATGTCGCCGCTTGCGTCCAGGGCGTGTCCCTCCGGAAAAACGGCGTGCATATGGTCGCTCGTCGTCAGCAGCGCCTCGAGTTCCGGCGTCTCCAACAGCCCGCCGGTGATGCCGAGATCGACCTCCTCGGCGAGGGTGGCGGCGTTGACGGTCGCCGCAATGGCATCGTGCAAGACGAAGAGAATGTCGGGATGCGCCCGCCGGAAGCGGGCGATGACCTCCGGCAGGATTCCCGAGGCGATGGAGGGCAGCACGGCGAGCCTGACGACGCCGCGACGCGCGCTCGCCTGTTCCCGGCTGTCGGCGACGACGCTGTCCAATTCGGCGACCAGCCGGCCGAGCACCGGCAGAAGCTCACGGCCGGCGCGGGTCAGCGCGACGCTGCGGGTGTTGCGGTCGAAGACGCGCAGCAACAGCGCCTCTTCCAGCTTGCGGATCTGCACGGTCAGCGCCGGCTGCGACAAGGCGAGCTGGTCGGCGGCGCGCGTGAAGCTGCCGGTCGCCGCAACGGCGAGGAAGGCCCGCATCTGGCGAAGGTCGATATTCATAGCCAGAGATAATCACTGCGATCCAATTATTTCAATTGTTGAATGACCGGCGCGGTGGTCCCTTGCGGTGTGGCAGGAGGAAGCGCGTGCGACAGGTTCGGCTGGGGGCGGGAGCGGGGTTTTCGGGGGATCGCATCGAGCCCGCGGTCGAGCTCGCCGAACAGGGTGAGCTCGACTACCTCGTCTTCGAATGCCTGGCGGAGCGCACGATTGCGCTGGCGCAGCAGGCGCGGCGGCGCGACCCGGCAAGCGGGTTCGATCCGCTGCTGGAAGCCCGGTTCGAGGCGGTGCTGCCGGCCTGCCGGGCGCGGGGCACGCGCATCGTCACCAATATGGGCGCGGCCAATCCGCTGGCGGCCGCCGAGCGCACCCGCCAGATCGCGCGCCGCCTCGGACTGGGACCGCTTGTCATCGCGGCCGTCACCGGCGACGACGTCATGGCAGGGCTCGATGGCGACATCGTCCTCGACGAGACCGGCCAGCGCGTCGCGGATCTGGGCGACATGCTCGTCTCGGCCAATGCCTATCTGGGCGCCGAGGCGATCACTGAGGCGCTGGCCGGCGGGGCCGACATCGTCCTCACCGGGCGTGCCGCCGACCCCTCGCTCTATGTCGGGCCGATCGTGCATGCTTTTGGCTGGACCTTCGACGACTGGCACCGGCTCGGCCAGGCGACGCTGGCGGGGCATCTGCTGGAATGCGCTGGCCAGGTTACGGGAGGCTATTTCGCCGATCCGGGCTTCAAGGATGTGCAAGGCCTCGACCGGCTTGGCTTCCCGATCGGGACGTTCGCCGAGGACGGCTCGCTCGTCATCAGCAAGGTCGCCGGCAGTGGCGGATGCGTAACGCCCGCGACCTGCAAGGAGCAGATCCTCTACGAGGTTCACGACCCCGCCTGTTATCTGACGCCCGATGTCAGTGCGGACTTTTCGCAGGTCCGCGTCGAGACGATCGGCCCCGATCGCGTGCGCGTCGTCGGCGGCTCCGGGCGGGCGCGGCCCGCCGGGCTGAAGGTGTCGCTGGGGCTGATGGAAGGCTTCGTCGGCGAGGGGCAGATCTCCTATGCCGGCGCGGGCGCTGTGGCCCGCGGCGAACTGGCGCGCGAGATCGTGCGGGAGCGCTTGGCCCGGGCCGGGCTGCCGCTGCAGGAGCTGCGCTGCGACCTGATCGGCCTCGACGCCCTCCATGGAGCCGGGCTGGCCCGCAGCGGCAGTGAACCCTACGAGGTGCGCCTGCGGGTCGCCGCCCGCACCGCCAGCGCCGCCGTCGCCCGCCGGATCGGCGAGGAGGTCGAGGCGCTCTACACCAACGGCCCCGCGGGGGGCGGCGGTGTCAGCCGGCAGGTGCGCGAGGTTCTCGGCATCCGCTCGGCGATCATCCCGCGCGCGCAGGTGCGTCCGACCATCACCTGGCTGGAGGCGTGAGATGAAGCTGCGCGCCATTGCCCATTCGCGCTCCGGCGACAAGGGCGACATTTCGAACCTCTCGCTGATCGCCTATGACCCGGCCGATTATCCCGTGCTGCTGCGCGAGGTCACGGCGCAGCGCGTCAAAACGCATTTCAGCGCGTTCGTCGCCGGCGAGGTCGTCCGCTACGAGATCGCCAGCCTCGGCGCCCTGAATTTCGTGATGCGCCAGGCGCTGGGCGGCGGCGTCACCCGCTCGCTGGCCCTCGATACCCACGGCAAGAGCCTGAGCTCGGCCCTGCTCGATCTCGAAATCGACGGCTCGCGCGGCCGATCCGCCGCCGCAGAGCCGTTCGAAGACCATCCAAGCCAAAAACAAACCAGGGAGGACTAACAATGAAAACGCTCGTGACCCTCATCGCCGCGGGGCTCGCGCTGGCGCTGCCGGCCAAAGCCCAGGAATTCCCCAGCCGCAACATCAAATTCGTCGTGCCCTTCGCCGCCGGCAGCGCCACCGATGCCGTGGCGCGTATTGTCGGCGAGCATGTCGGCAAGACGCTGGGCAAGCCGGTCGTGATCGAGAACCTCGCCGGAGCCAGTGGCGTGATCGCGGCGCAGAACGTCGCGCGCGCCGATCCCGATGGGCACACGGTCCTGATCACCACCAACACCACCCATGGCGCCAATCAGAGCCTGCTGAAATCGGTGCCTTATGATGCAGTCGGCAGCTTCGAGGCGATCGGCAAGATCGGCACGATCACGCTGGCGCTGACCACCAACCCCGCCGTTCCGGCCAAGACGGTCGCTGAACTGGTCGCCTATGCCAAAGCCAATCCCGGCAAGCTGACCTTCGGCGCCGGCTCGAGCTCGTCGCGCATCGCAGGCGAGATGCTGAAGTCGATGGCTGGCATCGATCTGACCTATGTGCCCTATCGCAGCAACCCGCAGGCGATCACGGACCTGCTCGGTGGCCAGATCAACATCGTCTTCGCTGATATTTCCACGACGATGCCCCAGGTTCGCGCCGGCAAGATCAACGGGCTCGCGGTCTCGACCGCCCAGCGCAGCGTGCTGGCGCCGGACCTGCCGACGATGATCGAGGCCGGCGTTCCCGGCTACGATCTGGCTGCATGGTTTGCCGCCTTCGCGCCGGCCAAGACGCCCGGGCCCGTGGTCGATGCGCTGCACAAGGCGATCGCGGCGGCGCTCGCCGACAAGGCGACGCAGGACCGGCTGCTGGCCGCCGGCATCGAGCCCGAGGGCAGCACGCCGGAGGCGCTGAAGGCGTTCGTCGTCGCTGAAATCGGCAAATGGGCCGATATCGTCAAGAAGGCCGGCATCCAGCCGGAGTGAGGTATGTCGCGGCGGCTCAGGCCGCCGCCAGCCGCTGCATTGCACCCTCGCGGCCGCCGACGAGGATCTTCTCGTCCACCGCCTTGATGTCGCGGAGGCCGCAGAGCGCCATGGTGACGTCGAGTTCCTTGCGGATGATCTCGAGGCAGCGGGTAACGCCGGCCTCGCCCATCGCGCCGAGCCCATAGAGGAAGGCGCGGCCGATATAGGTGCCGTGCGCGCCGAGCGCGAGCGCCTTGATGATGTCCTGGCCCGAGCGGATGCCGCCGTCGAAATGCACCTCGATGCGGTTGCCGACCTGGTCGACGATGGCCGGGAGCGCCTCGATCGAGGAGAGCGCGCCGTCGAGCTGGCGGCCGCCATGGTTGGAGACGATCAGCGCGTCGGCGCCGCTCTGCGCGGCCATCTCAGCGTCTTCGGGGTCAAGGATGCCCTTGATGATGAGCTTGCCGCCCCATTGCTCCTTGATCCGCTTGACGTCGTCCCAGTCGAGCTTCGGGTCGAACTGGTCGGCGGTCCAGGAGGAGAGGGAGGACATGTCGGCGACGCCCGAGACATGGCCGACGATGTTGCCGAAGCTGCGCCGCGGCGTGTCCAGCATCTTCAGGCACCAGCGCGGCTTGGTGGCGAGGTTGATCAGGTTGGCGAGCGTCGGCTTGGGTGGGGCGGAGAGGCCGTTGCGGATGTCCTTGTGGCGCTGGCCGAGGATCTGCAGGTCGAGCGTCAGGACGAGCGCCGAGACACCGGCGCGCTTGGCCCGCTCGATCAGCCGCGCGCTGAAGTCGCGGTCCTTCATGACGTAGAGCTGGAACCAGAACGGGTTGCCGACATGGTTGGCGATGTCCTCGATCGAGCAGATGCTCATGGTCGAGAGGGTGAAGGGCACGCCCGCCTTGGCGGCGGCCCTGGCGGCCAGGATCTCGCCGTCGGGATGCTGCATGCCGGTCATGCCAGTGGGGGCGAGCGCGACCGGCATCGCGACCTTCTCGCCGATCATGGTCGATTCCAGCGTGCGGTTGGTCATGTCGACCGCGACGCGCTGGCGCAGCTTGATCTTCTGGAAATCGGTTTCGTTGGCGCGGTAGGTGCCCTCCGTCCAGGCGCCGGAATCGGCATAGTCGTAGAACATGCGCGGCACGCGGCGCTTCGCCAGCAGGCGCAGATCTTCGATGGTCAGGGGCTGGGCCATGGTGTCGAGCCTCGTCGCGTTGGATCACCCGATGGGGTGGTTCGCATGGCGCGTGTTGACGCGCAAGACCAGGGCTGCGGCGGCTGTCAGGAGACGCCCATATAGCGGCCCGGCTTGTGGTTCATGCCAAGCACCGCATTGAGGACGAGCGTGCCGATCAGCGAGATCACCAGCCGGTCTGGCGGCAGCACGAAGGCCGCCGCGAGGAAGATGCCGGCGTCGATGGAAAGCTGCACCCAGCCGGCGCGCCAGCCGCGCTTTTCCTGAAGGTAGAGCGCGAGGATGTTGACGCCGCCGATGGCGGTCCGGTGGCGGGCGAGCGCCAGCAGGCCGAGCCCCATGATGCTGCCGCCGGCCAGCGCGGCGTAGATCGGATTGACGCTGGCTATGTCGAGCCACCATGGCGTCGCCTGCACTAGCAGCGAGACGATGCCGACCGCGACGAAGGTCCGCAGGGTGAAGCGAAAGCCCATGCGGTTGAACGCCAGCCAGTAGAAGGGCAGGTTGATCAGCGAGAACAGCAGGCCGAACTCGAGCCCCGTGGCGTATTGCAGCAGCAAAGCGAGGCCCGCCGCGCCGCCGGTCATGATCATCGCCTTGGAGAACAGGGCGACGCCGACCGACACCATCAGCGTGCCCAACAGGATCGCCAGCGCGTCCTCATAGAGCCGGTGCCGCTCCGTCGACGAGGCGAGGGGGGCGGTGGTCTGCGACATGGCGGCGTGTTCCGATTCAGGGCGCGTTCAGGCAGGGCCTGCGATGCAACGGTCGAGCCAGCGGCGCACAGCCCGCGGCGGTTGAGCCGATCCGGCCATTCCTGTAGGGCGGCGTGCGACGTTCGTCACCTGTCTTCCGCCCGCCCGCCTTCGTCTCCTGTCGAAAGATGCGCTTCATGACTTCGCGGCTCGCCGCCCCGCTCCTCGCCCTCTGCCTCGTGCTGCCCATCGTCACGACCACCGCGCAGGCCCAGGCCGCGCCGGCGGCCGCGGCCACGCCGGTGGCCTGGAAGACCGGGCGCGAGGCCGCCGCGATCGAGCGGCGCATCGACGCGCTGCTGGCGAAGATGACGCTGGAGGAGAAGGTCGGCCAACTGCACCTGTCGGGGCGCGGCGACGGCTTCGACATCGCTCAGGTCAAGGCCGGGCGCATGGGCGCGGTCATGAACTTTGTCGTGCCGGCCGAGGTGCTGGCGGTGCAGAAGGCGGTTCGCGAGAGCCGCCTGAAGATCCCGCTGATCATCGGGCTCGATGCCGTCCACGGTTTCTCGACCTATTTCCCGCTTCCGCTCGGCCAGGCCGCGAGCTGGAACCCCGCGCTGATCGAGCAGGCGGCGTACTGGACCGGCCGCGAGGCTTCGGCTGCCGGCATCAACTGGACCTTCGCGCCGATGGTCGACATGTCGCGCGACCCGCGCTGGGGCCGCGTGCTCGAGGGCGCGGGCGAGGACGTGCATCTGGCGTCCGTCGTCGCGGCCGCGCGCACGCGCGGCTACCAGCGCGGCGGCGTCGCGACCTCGGTCAAGCACTTCGTCGGCTATGGTGCGGGCGAGGCCGGACGCGACTACAACTCGACCTGGATTCCGACGAGCCAGCTCTTCGACCTGCATCTGCCGCCGTTCAAGGCCTCCTTCGATGCGGGCTCGATGACCGCGATGGCGGCTTTCAATGCGCTCAACGGCATGCCGGCCACCGCCCATCGGGGCATGCTGACGGACCTGCTGCGCGGGCAATGGGGCTTCAAGGGCTTCGTCACCTCGGATTTCGGCTCGATCACCGAGCTGCGCCTGCATGGCATCGCCAGGGATGACGCGGAGGCCGCGCGCAAGGCGCTGCTCGCCGGCATCGACATGGACATGATGGGCGACGTCTACCACAAGCACCTCGCCGCCGAGGTGCGGGCCGGGCGCGTGCCCATGAAGGCGCTCGACGAGGCGGTGCGACGCGTGCTTCGCGTCAAGTTCCATCTCGGCCTGTTCGACAAACCTGATGTCGATCCCGTCGCGGCGCCCGCGCTGATGCAGACGCAAGCTGCGCGCGACGTCGCGCTCACGGCGGCGCAGGAAGGCGCGATGCTGCTGAAAAATGCCGACGACATCCTGCCGATCCGTCCGTCGGTGAAATCCATCGCGGTCATCGGCGCGATGGCGCGGCCGGAGGACGAGCGCGTCTGGACGGACCCGGCCGGTCTCGGCCGCCGCGTCGTGCAGGCGCTGCCCGAGGCGCTGAAGGAACGGCTGCCTGCGGATGTTTCGGTGGCCTACGAGCCGGCCTTCACCAAGGCTTGCGGCACGGAGTTCGCCGACAAGGAGGCCGCGATCCGGGCCGCGGCGGCCAGCGACCTGATCATCGCCATGCTCGGCGAGGATTGCGAGTTCATGGGCGAGGGCGCCTCGCGCACCAGGCTCGATCTCCCGGGCGTGCAGCAGCCCCTGCTGGAAGCGCTGGTCGCCACCGGAAAGCCGGTCGTGCTGGTGCTGGCCACCGGGCGCCCGCTCGTGCTGACCTGGGCCGATGCCCATGTCGCGGCCATCCTGCAGACCTTCCATGGCGGCACGGAAGGGCGCACGGCCATCGCCGACATCCTGACCGGCAAGGTCAATCCGTCGGGCCGGGTGCCGATGAGCTTCCCGCGCTCGGTCGGGCAGATCCCGGTCTATTACGACCACCTGCCGACGGGGCGGCCGCAGAAGATCCGCCAGCGCTATGAATCGATCTTCATCGACGAGGCCAACGAGCCGCTCTACCCCTTCGGCCACGGCCTGTCCTACACGCGCTTCACCTACGCCAATGCGCGCGTTTCGAAGCCGAGCATGAGGCTGGATGGGTCCGTCGAGGTCTCGGTCGACGTCACCAATGCGGGCCCGCGCGACGGGCAGGAGGTCGTCCAGCTCTACATCCGCCAGCCTGTCGCCAGCCGCTCGCGCCCGGTGCGGGAACTCAAGGGTTTCGAGAAGCCGATGCTGCGCGCCGGCGAGACCCGCACGGTGCGGTTCAGGCTCGACGCGGCACGGCTGGGCGCCCATGACGAGGCGGGCCGTTACAATGTCGAGCCCGGAGATGTTGAGATATATCTAGGTGGCTCGTCGCAAACCTCGGTGATGACGCAAGTGCGTTTGACCAAATCTTGATCGATCAGGACTAGCTGGCCTGCCCTTTGCTCTCGACAGACGTGCATTTTCGGTCAATTCTTCGAAGCCGTGACCTGGGCTGCTTGCGGGCGAGGGTTACGTCGATGCTTTGGCTTCAAAGGATGTGGCGATGGCGACCGGAACCGTGAAATGGTTCAATACTGAAAAGGGCTTTGGTTTCATTCAACCCGCCGATGGCGGCAAGGATGTGTTCGTTCACATCACTGCCGTAAAGGAAGCGGGTCTGATGACGTTGACCGAAGGGCAGAAAGTCGCGTTCGAACTCAAGACCGAACGCGGCAAGACCGCAGCGGGTTCGTTGCAGTTGATGTGAGCCGTTCGGCCGCTTGACAGCACCGGGGGCATGGAGCGATGCCGCCCGCATGAAAGTTCTGCGCGCCCTGGGCGCCGTGACAGGCGTCTTCGTCGCAAGCGGCACGACTGCGGCCGCTTACCCCTTCGTCACGGTGCCGACGGGGTCTTTGCCGCTCGACCAGGGCGGCATCCGGGGCGATCTCCATGCCGGTGCGACGCGGACGTCCGGGGCCCGCGAACCCTGGCTGCCGCGCGGCCGGACCCTGCGTAACGATCGCCAGCTGTCGGCGCTGTGCCCGGCCGAACTGGGTGTGATCGCCCAACAGCTCGGACTTGACGCCTTGCCGGCCGAATGGCTCGGCGGCAATCTTCTGGTCGAGGGTCTGGCGGGGTTTTCCCATATCGCTCCCGGCAGCCGGCTGGCCATTGGTGGCCAATGGTGCGGCCAGGGCCGGTTCGACGGCGCCGCTGTGCTGCGCGTCGAGGCCTATAACGCGCCTTGCCGCCGGGCAGGGGCGGCGATCGCCGCCGCCACCGGCCGCAAGGACCTCACCTTCGCCTTCGTCAAGGCAGCGGCCGGATTGCGGGGGCTCGTGCTCTCGGTCGATCTCGCCGGGACGATCGGGCCCGGCGATGCGGTGGTGGTGATCCCGCCCATGCTGGCGAGGGGCGGCTGAGGCCAGGCGCCGCGAGGCGCCTCAGGAGGGGCGTGATCGGGCGAAGCGCCGGGCTCCGGCGACGCAGGCCGCCACGGCCGCCGACACGGCTAGCATGGGCCAGGTCACCGTCTCGCCCAGCAGCAGCGCCGCGAGCGCGAGCCCGAAGAAGGGTTGCAGCAATTGCAGTTGTCCGACGGCTGCGATGCCGCCCTGGGCGAGGCCTCGATACCAGAAGACGAAGCCGATCAGCATACTGAACAGCGAGACATAGGCCAGGCCGAGCCAGGCCGGCAGCCCCACGCCCTCCAGCGAGGCTGGCGCCGTAATCCAGCTCAGCGCCGCGGTGACGGGCAGCGACAGCAGCAGCGCCCAGGAGATGACCTGCCAGCCGCCGAGCCGGCGCGAGAGCGCGGCGCCCTCGGCATAGCCGAGGCCGCAGATGACGATGGCGGCCAGCATCAGCAGATCGCCGGTCGGCGAGGCCGAGAAGCCCTGCATAAGCGCAAACCCTGCCACCAGCGCGCTGCCGAGGCCGGAGAACAGCCAGAAGGCGGGGCGGGGCCGTTCGCCGCCGCGCAGCACGGCAAACAGCGCGGTCGAGAGCGGCAGCAAGCCGATGAAGACGATCGAATGGGCCGAGGTGACCTGCTGCAGGGCCAGTGCCGTCAGCAGCGGGAACCCGATGACGACGCTGAGCGACACCACCAGCAGGGGCAGGAGATCGCGGTGTTCGGGGCGCTTTTCACGGAAGATGCCGAGCAGCGCCAGGCCGACGAGGCCGGCGATCGCCGCGCGGGCGAGCGTCAGGAAGACCGGGTCGAAGTCGGCCACGGCGACCCGTGTCGCCGGCAGAGAGCCGGCGAAGATCAGCACGCCGAGAAACCCGTTGATCCAGCCGCTCGCCATCATGTCCATCATCCCGCCGCTGCCGTCCGCATCGGGCAGGATCAACAAGTTCTCCAGAGACAGTTCAGGACAATTCGGACAAACTGTACTGGTCAAGGAGTCAGACAGATGCGCCCAGTCGAGGGATTCAATGAGAAGGGCGCGCCGCGCGTCGGGCTCGTCATGCAGGCGATCGGCGCGCGCATCGCCGGGCGGGCGCTGGCGTCCGGCGCGCGGCTGCCGTCGATCAGGTCGTTGGCGGAGAGCCTCGGGGTGTCGAAATCGACGGTCGTCGAGGCCTATGACCGGCTGGCCGCCGAGGGCGTCATCCAGGCGCGCCGTGGCTCTGGCTTCTATGTCGCCGGCCATGCGCCGCCGTTCTCGCCGGCCGATCTCGGGCCGCGTCTGGAGCGCGCGGTCGATCCGTTCTGGGTCTCGCGGCAGTCGCTGGATGCCGGGGAGGGCGTGCTCAAGCCGGGCTGCGGCTGGCTGCCGGCGGACTGGATGCCGCAGGAGGCCCTGCGCCGGGGCCTGCGCCGGCTGTCGCGCGCCGCCGACGAGACGCTGGCCGATTACGGCTCGCCGCTTGGCCTTTCGCCGCTGCGGCAGGTTCTCGCGCGCCGCCTGGCGGTCCATGGCGTCGAGGCGTCGCCCGACCAGATCATGCTGACCGAATCCGGCACTCAGGCGCTCGATCTGGTGTGCAGCCTGCTGGTCGAGCCCGGCGACACGGTGCTGGTCGACGATCCCTGCTATTTCAACTTCCACGCCTTGCTGCGGGCGCACCGGGTTCGCATCGTCGGCGTGCCCTACACGGCCAGCGGCCCCGATATCGCGGCGCTGGAGCAGGTGCTGGCGGCGGAAAGCCCACGCCTCTACGTCACCAATTCGGCGCTGCACAACCCGACCGGCGCGACGCTGTCGCCGGTCGTGGCGCATCGCGTGCTGAAGCTCGCCGACCAGTTCGGACTGACCATCGTCGAGGACGACATCTTCGCCGATTTCGAGCCGGAGCCATCGCCGCGGCTGTCGGCTTTCGACGGGCTCCAGCGCGTTGTCCAGATCGGCAGCTTCTCCAAATCGCTCTCGGCCTCGGTGCGCTGCGGCTACATCGCCGCGCGGCCGGACTGGATCGAGGCGCTGATCGATCTGAAGATCGCCGCCTCCTTCGGCACCGGGCGGCTGGCGGCCGAACTGGTCCTCAGCGTGCTGACGGATGGCAGCTACCGCAAGCACATGGACGGCTTGCGGGCGCGGCTCGCGCGGGCCATGGGCGAGACCTCGGCGCGGCTGAGAGGGCTCGGGATCCTGCCCTGGATCGAACCGCGCGGCGGAATGTTCCTGTGGTGCGAGCTGCCAACAGGGCAGGATGCCGCCGTGATCGCGAGGCAACTCCTGAGCGAGGGCATCGTGCTGGCGCCTGGCAATGTCTACAGCCTGTCGCAGACGGCGGATCGGTTCATGCGCTTCAATGTCGCGCAATCGGGCGATCCGCGCCTGTTCAGGGCGCTGCAGCGGGCGATGGTGGCGCAAGGCGGATGCGCGGCCGGAGAATAGGCTTGCGTCGCGGCTGCTCTCGACATAAAGATATCTTTATATCTTTTTCTTCGTTGTCTCTCTGCTGTGATCCCGGAGTTTGTGCGCTTGCGTTTGCCGACCACGCTATCCTCGGATGTCCTCCTCGCAGGCCTGCGGGCCGCAGGCGAGGAGACGCGGCTGCGGATCCTGGCGCTGCTGTCGGAGGGGGAGTTGTCCGTGTCGGATCTGACCGACATTCTCGGCCAGTCGCAGCCGCGCATTTCGCGCCACCTCAAGCTGCTGACCGAGGCCGGCCTGGTGCGGCGGGCGCGCGAGGGCGCCTGGGCCTTCTTCCGGCTCGACGAAACCGGCACTGGCGGGGCTTTCGCCGCGTCTCTGGCGGCCTGGCTCGACCGGAGCGACCCGGTGCTGGCGGCCGATCGCGAGCGCCTGGCTGCGGTGCGGGGCACGCGCGCCGAGGTCGCGCAGAGCTATTTCGCCAGCGTCGCGCGGGATTGGGACCGGCTGCGCACGCTGCATGTGCCCGACGAGGCGGTCGAGGCCGCGGTCGAGATGGCGGTGGGCCGGGGCACGCCCGGCAGCCTGCTCGATCTCGGCACGGGGACAGGCCGCATGCTGGAGCGTCTCGCGCCGAAATTCGGCCGGGCGGTCGGCGTCGACGCCAACCACGCCATGCTGGCGGTGGCGCGCGCCAATCTGGAAAAGGTGGGGCTCGCCCGCGTCGAACTGCGCCAGGGCGACATCTACGCTCTGCCGTTTCCGCGCGGCAGCTTCGATTGCGTGGTCATCCACCAGGTCCTGCATTTTCTGGACGACCCCGGACGCGCTGTGCGCGAGGCGGCCGCGATGCTGGCGCCCGGCGGGCGGCTGATCGTCGTCGATTTCGCGCCCCACGAGATGGAGTTCCTGCGGACCGAGCATGCCCATCGCCGGCTCGGCTTCTCGCGGGCCCAGATCGCGGGCTGGTTTTCCGAGAGCGGGCTGGCTTGCGACCTGTCCGATGAAATCAAGCTTGCCAGCGGCGGTTCCGGCCAGCTGCCGGTCATGCTGTGGCGGGGCTGCGATCGGCGCGTCCAGTCCGACCCGATACCGCGACAGAACAATCTGGAGGTCGCCTGATGAACGCCTTTCGTCCTAGCCGGCACGGCTCGCGCCGCCCGAAGATCTCGTTCGAGTTCTTTCCGCCCAAGACGGCGGAGATGGAGGTCGCGCTCTGGGAGAGCGTGCGCCGGCTCGAGCCGCTCGGCCCTGCCTTCGTCTCGGTGACCTATGGCGCCGGCGGATCGACGCGCGAGCGGACGCACGCCACCGTCAAGCGCATGGTCGAGGAGACGGCGCTGAAGCCGGCTGCGCATCTCACTTGCGTCTCGGCGTCCCGCGACGAGGTCGACGAGGTCATCCGCGCCTATTGGGAGGCCGGCGTGCGCCATGTCGTGGCGCTGCGCGGCGACCCCGCCGGCGGGCTCGGCACGGTCTATGAGCCGCACCCGCAAGGCTACCACCAGACCTCCGATCTCGTCGCCGGCCTCAAGCGCATCGGCGATTTCGAGGTCACGGTCTCGGCCTATCCGGAGAAGCATCCGGAAGCCGCCTCGCTGGAGGCGGACATCGACGCGCTGAAGAAGAAAGTCGATGCCGGGGCGACGCGGGCGATCACCCAGTTCTTCTTCGATAACGATGTCTATTTCCGCTATCTCGACAAGGTCCGCGCCGCCGGGATCGACATCCCGATCCTGCCCGGCATCGTGCCGGTGCAGAACTTCAAGCAGACCGCCAATTTCGCCCGCAAGACCGGGGCGAGCGTGCCGCAATGGCTGGCTGACCGTTTCGAGGGGCTGGAAGAGGACGCGGCGACGCGTCGCCTCGTGGCGGCCGCCGTCTGCGCCGAGCAGGCGCTCGACCTGATCGATCGCGGCGTCGGCGATCTGCACTTCTATACGATGAATAAAGCCGATCTGGTCTATGCGATCTGCCATCTGGTCGGGGTAAAGCCTGAAAGGTCAGCGGAGCAGGCTGCCGCAGCGGAGTGATTATGCAAGCATCAGCGTTTATATTGACGGATGGATGCATGCAGGGGAGATCACCATGGCTGAACCTGAAAGCCTGATCCTGGCTAAGCTCAACAAGATGGAAAGCTCCATCGAGCGCGGTTTTTTCGCGGTGAACGATCGTCTCGACCGACTCGAAACTAAGGTCGAGAACGTCAAGCAGGCGGCGTTTGGCGAGTCCGTGCTCGGCAGATATGCCGCTGCCGAAGTCGAGAAGCGGCTTGAGGCGCTCGAAAAGCGTTTGGCCGCAATTGAGAATTCCGAGCGATCACGCTCCTAACTGATTGGCGGCATGTTTCCGATGTCAGACTTCCAGCCCACCCCCGCCGACGGCGCCGAGATCGAGCGCGCGCTGCGCCAGTCCGCTTCCGAGCGCATCCTCGTGCTCGACGGCGCGATGGGCACGCAGATCCAGGACCAGAAGTTCTCGGAGGCCGATTTCCGGGGCGAACGCTTCAAGGGCTGGAACCACGATCTCAAGGGCAACAACGATCTACTCGTGCTGACCCAGCCCGAAGCGATCCGCGACATCCACCTGGCGTATTTCCAGGCCGGCGCCGACATCGTCGAGACCAACACCTTTTCCTCGACCCAGATCGCCCAGGCCGATTACGGCATGGAGGCGCTGGCCTATGAACTGAACGTGGAGTCGGCGAAGCTGGCGCGCGAGGCGGCCGCGATCGCGCAGAAGGCCGACGGCCGGCGCCGCTATGTCGCGGGTGCGATCGGCCCGACCAACCGCACGCTGTCGATCTCGCCCGACGTCAACAATCCCGGCTTCCGCGCCGTGACCTTCGACCAGGTTCGCGAGTCCTATGCCGAGCAGGTGCGCGGCCTGATGGATGGCGGGGCGCAGATCATCCTGGTCGAGACGATCTTCGACACGCTCAACGCCAAGGCCGCGATCGTCGCGATCGAGAACGTCTTCCATGAGAAGGGCGTCCGCCTGCCGGTGATGATCTCCGGCACGATCACCGATCTGTCGGGGCGCACGCTCTCGGGCCAGACGACCGAAGCCTTCTGGAACGCTGTGCGCCATGCCGCGCCGCTGACCATTGGCCTCAACTGCGCGCTCGGCGCGCGCGAAATGCGCGCTCATATCAAGGACCTGTCGCGCGTCGCCGACACGCTGGTCTGCGCCTATCCCAATGCCGGGCTGCCCAACGAGTTCGGCATGTATGACGAGAGCCCCGAGGCGACGGCGGGCATGCTGGCGGAATTCGCCGATGCGGGCCTGGTCAATGTCGTCGGCGGCTGCTGCGGCACGACGCCCGACCATATCCGCGCGATTGCCCAGGCCGTGGCCGGCAAGGCGCCGCGCCAGGTGCCGGTGATCAAGCCCTATCTGCGGCTGGCGGGGCTGGAGCCGTTCACGCTCGACGAGACCATCCCCTTCGTCAATATCGGCGAGCGCACCAACGTCACCGGTTCGGCGAAGTTCAGGAAGCTGATTACGGCCGGCGATTATGCGGCGGCGCTCGACGTCGCCCGCGACCAGGTCGCCAATGGCGCGCAGGTCATCGACATCAACATGGACGAGGGCCTGCTGGATTCGCAGGCGGCGATGACCGAGTTCTGCAACCTCGTCGCCTCGGAGCCGGACATCTCGCGCGTGCCGATCATGGTCGACTCGTCGAAGTTCCCCGTGATCGAGGCCGGCCTGAAGACGATCCAGGGCAAGCCGATCGTCAACTCGATCTCGATGAAGGAGGGCGAGGAGGCCTTCCTCGAACAGGCCCGCATCTGCCGCAACTACGGCGCGGCCGTCGTCGTCATGGCCTTCGACGAGAAGGGCCAGGCCGACACCTACGCCCGCAAGATCGAGATCTGCACGCGCGCCTACAAGCTCCTGACGGAGACCATCGGCTTCCCGCCCGAGGACATCATCTTCGATCCCAACGTCTTCGCGGTGGCGACGGGCATCGAGGAGCACGACAATTACGGCAACGACTTCATCGAGGCGACCAAGACGATCCGCGAGACCCTGCCGCATGCCCATATCTCGGGCGGCGTCTCGAACCTGTCCTTCTCGTTCCGCGGCAACGAGAAGGTCCGCGAGGCGATGCACTCGGTCTTCCTCTACCACGCCATCAAGGTCGGCATGGATATGGGCATCGTCAATGCGGGCCAGCTTGGCTCCTATGACGGGCTCGATCCGGAACTGCGCGAGCTCTGCGAGGACGTCGTCCTCAACCGCCGCAAGGATGCCACGGAGCGGCTGCTCGATGCCGCACCGCGCTTCAAGGGTGACGGCTCGGTCGCGTTTTCCGGCACGGACATGGCCTGGCGCGAGGAGCCGGTCGAGAAGCGGCTCGAATACGCGCTGGTCAACGGCATCACCGCCTTCATCGACGTCGACACCGAAGAGGCCCGCGCCAAGGCCGAAAAGCCGCTGCATGTCATCGAAGGGCCGCTGATGGCCGGCATGAACGTCGTCGGCGACCTGTTCGGCGCTGGCAAGATGTTCCTGCCGCAGGTGGTGAAGTCCGCCCGTGTGATGAAGCAGGCGGTCGCCTATCTCATGCCCTTCATGGATGAGGAGAAGCGCCTGAACGGCGGCGGCGAGCGCTCGGCCGCCGGCAAGGTGCTGATGGCGACGGTGAAGGGCGATGTTCACGACATCGGCAAGAACATCGTCGGCGTCGTGCTCCAGTGCAACAATTACGAGGTCATCGATCTCGGCGTCATGGTGCCGACGCAGAAGATCCTCGACGTCGCCCGCAAGGAGAAGGTCGATATCATCGGCCTGTCCGGCCTGATCACGCCTTCGCTCGACGAGATGGTCACCGTCGCCTCCGAGATGGAGCGCGAGGGGTTCGACATTCCCCTACTGATCGGCGGGGCGACGACGAGCCGGGTGCATACGGCCGTGAAGATCCATCCGGCCTATGAAAAGGGCCAGACGGTCTATGTGACCGATGCGTCCCGGGCGGTCGGCGTGGTCTCGGCGCTGCTCTCGCAGGACCAGAAGCCGGCCTATGTGGAGGGCATTCGCGCCGAATACGCCAAGGTGTCGGCCGCGCATCGCCGCTCGGAAGCCGACAAGCAGCGCCTGCCGCTGGCCAAGGCGCGCGCCAACGCCTTCAAGGCGGACTGGAGCGCCTATCAGCCGCCCAAGCCCAGCTTCCTGGGCACGCGGACGTTCCGTACCTATGATCTGTCCGATCTGGTGCCGCTGATCGACTGGACGCCGTTCTTCCAGACCTGGGAGATGAAGGGTCGCTTCCCGGCGATCCTGGAGGACGAGAAGCAGGGCGAGGCGGCGCGCGCGCTGTGGGACGATGCGCAGGCGATGCTCAAGCGCATCGTCGAGGAGCGCTGGTTCAACCCCAAGGCCGTGATCGGCTTCTGGCCGGCGAATGCGGTCGGCGACGACATCCGCCTCTACACCGGCGAGAGCCGGCAGGAGCGGCTCGCGACCTTCCATGGCCTGCGCCAGCAGCTCTCGAAGCGCGACGGCAAGCCGAACATGTGTCTTTCGGACTTCATCGCGCCGGAAGGCATCGAGCGGCCCGACTATGTCGGCGCCTTCGTGGTGACGGCAGGGGCGGAAGAAGAGCGCATCTCCGAGAAATTCGCGCGCGACAACGACGATTACCGTTCGATCATGGTCAAGGCTCTGGCGGATCGGTTCGCCGAGGCCTTCGCCGAGCGCATGCACCAGCTCGTGCGCAGGGACTATTGGGCCTACGCCCCCGACGAAACGCTCTCGAACGAGGATCTGATCCGCGAGGAATACCGCGGCATCCGGCCGGCGCCGGGCTACCCGGCCCAGCCCGACCATACCGAGAAGGCGACCCTGTTCGAGTTGCTGCAGGCTGAGCGCCGCGTCGGCGTGAAGCTGACGGAGAGCTTCGCGATGTGGCCGGGCTCGTCGGTGTCGGGGATCTATCTCTCGCACCCGGAGGCCTATTATTTCGGCGTCGCCAAGGTCGAGCGCGACCAGGCCGAGGACTATGCCGCGCGCAAGGGCATGCCGCTGCACGAGGTCGAGCGCTGGCTGGCGCCGATCCTGAATTACGAGCCGGCGAGCTACCGGCTTGAGGCGGCGGAGTAGGGGCGTCGTTGGCACCACGGCGACCTGCATTCCCGTTTATACATCCCGCGCCTGTTGAATTGAGGATGCGGGTCGTATAGCCGTCCGGGGCCGGGCGCTCCGGCGATTGACGGTACGAGGCAGGACAAATGGCCGACGACGATTATGTCTATGACGAGGTAACGGGCGAGTGGCGTCCGGCCTCCGAGATGGTGGCCGCCGCTGCGCCGGGACGCGCCGAAGTCCGCGATGCCGCCGGCAATGTGCTGGCCGATGGCGACTCGGTCGTTTTGATCAAGGACCTCAAGGTCAAGGGCGCCGGCCAGACGCTCAAGCAGGGCACGGTGATCAAGACCATCCGCCTGACGGATGATCCCGAGGAGATCGATTGCCGTCATGACGCAATCCGGGGCCTGGTGCTGCGGACCGAATTCGTTCGCAAGCGCTGATGACGGCCGGCGGCATTCCCATCCGCAAGGCGACGCCGGCCGACCAGCCGCGCATCCACGCGATCCGCATGGGCGTGCGCGAGAACGTGCTCAGCGATCCGTCGCGTGTCACCGACGAGGAGGTTGCCTGGTATCGCGAGCAGGCCATCTTCCTCGTCTCGGAGGCGGGCGGCGAGGTCGCCGGCTTCAGCTGCGCCAACCACCAGACCGGGCTGATCTGGGCGCTCTTTGTCGATCCGGCCCATGAGGGCTGCGGCCACGGACAGGCGCTGCTCGATGCGGCGCTCGACGCGCTGCAGGCGGGGGGCATCGTCCAGGCACATCTGACGACGGGCGGCGGCACGCGCGCCGAAGGATTCTACCGCCGCCAGGGCTGGCAGGAGATGGGCGTCTCGCTCGACGGGAACGTGGTTTTCATCAAGCCGTTGGGCTGAGACGATCGGGGATTGCGGACGCGCCATCGTCGTCCTGCGCTCCCGCAATGCTTTGCCCATTGAAGCCGTCGCCGCGGTGCAACATCCTGGCGGCACCGTGTTGGTTCACCCACGCAAAGGCTTCGCCATGACCCAGATCGCCATCGTCTATCATTCCGGCTACGGCCACACGGCCAAGGTCGCCGAGCATGTCCGGAAGGGCGCGGTTTCGACCGGCGCACAGGTCGATCTGATCGCGATCGACGCCGAGGGCAACGTTACCGATGCGGCCTGGGAGACCCTGAAGGCCGCCGACGGCATCGTCTTCGGTTCGCCGACCTATATGGGCAGCGTCTCCTGGCAGTTCAAAAAGTTCGCCGATGCCTCGAGCAAGCCCTGGTACACAATGGACTGGAAGGGCAAGATCGCCGCCGGCTTCACAAATTCCGCGACGCTGAACGGCGACAAGGGTTCGACGATCGCCTATCTCGCGCTCTTCGCCGCCCAGCACAAAATGCTCTGGACCGGCACGGGCATGCACCCGTCCAACGCCAAGGCGAGCACCCGCGACGATCTCAACAATCTCGGCGGCTATCAGGGCCTGCTCGTGACCTCGCCGTCGGATGCCGGCGTCGACGAGATGATCGCGGGCGACCTGAAGACGGCCGAAGCCTTCGGCGCGAATGTTGCCGATGTGGTCAAGAGCGTGAAGGGCTGAGGAGCCCCGCTGCCGGCCTGCGCGCGGAGGGTCGCGATCCGTCGAAGACGGCGCGACCGTCCCGGTTCAGCCTGATCCTGCGGCCGCGGCGGCCATGACCGGGCGTGCGATCATGCCGTCGAAGACCCGCACGCAGTCATGGCCTGCGGCCTTGGCCACGTAGAGCGCTGAATCGGCCTCTGCAAACAGCCTGCCGGGCTCGTTGCGATGCGCCGGTTTCAGCAAGGCCGCGCCGACCGTCAGGCCGATCGCGATGGCGCCCGGGCCGTTTGGCACCGGGCGGGACAGCAGCCGGTGGGCGTTGTTGAGCGTGGTCGACAGGCCGCCCGAGCCGCCTGACACGCGCAGCAGCAGCGCGAATTCGCCGCCGCCGATCCGCGAAACCAGAACCGCGTCCGGAAAGAGCCGGGCGAGCCGTTCCCCGATGCCGCGCAGGCACGCCTGTGCGCCGGCCTGGTCGTGCTCGGCGCGGATCGTCTCGAGATCGTCGATCGACAGCACGGCGAGCGCAAAGCCATGCGAGCCCTCGGCATGGCGGCTGAGCTCGCGCGTCGCCTCCTCGAAGGCGCGGCGGTTGGCCAGACCCGTCAGCGGGTCATACCCGGCGATCGTCACGAGGCCGTCCCACATCTTCTTTTCGGCGGTGACGTCCTGCTTCGAACCGAAGATTCGGGCCGGTCGGCCATGTTCATAGGTCACGCCGACGCGCAGGCGCATCCAGCGACTCTGGCCGTTGGTCCTGAGCTGGCAGTCGAGCGCAAAGCCCTTGCCCGTTTTGATGGCGGCCGCCCGGCGCTGGTCCATCTCGCTGCGGCTCTGGCTCTGATAGACGTCGAGCGACATCGCCCGGTTCAGCTTCAGGCCGCGCTTGATGCCGAACAGGTCATAGACCCCGTCGGTCCAGGTCAGAACCTCGGTGGCGAGATCGCAGGACCATGCGCCGCCCGGCCCGAGCAGAGCCTGCTCGTAGAGGCTTGCGGCGCTGATTGCGCCCGGCGCCGTGCGGGTATCGAGCATCAATGCGGGTCCGCGAGGTCTTGGTGGGCCATCTCGCGAAAGATAGGTCGGTGGTGTTAAACGTCTCTTTCCGGGATGCGCGAAAGCGGTCGGCTTATTCTCGTCGCAACGCCTCGATCGGGTCGAGCCTGGCCGCTTGCCGGGCGGGGTAGAAGCCGAAAAACACCCCGATCATGCCCGAAACGCCCACTGCGATCAGGATCGTCTCGATCGAGACGACGGAAGGCCAGCCTGCTATTCGCGCGATTGTGAGCGCCGAGCCGACGCCGAGCGCGATCCCGACCGCGCCGCCGATGGTGGCCAGCGTCGTTGCCTCGATCAGGAACTGCGCCAGCACGTCGCGTTGGCGGGCGCCGACGGCCAGCCGCAGGCCGATCTCGCGGGTGCGCTCGGTGACGGAGACCAGCATGATGTTCATGATGCCGATGCCGCCCACGAGCAGCGAGACGCCGGCCACCGCTGCCAAAAGCCAGGACAGGGTGGTAGCGGCCTGGGTCGCGGTGTTGGCGATCTCGGTCAGGTTGCGGACGATGAAGTCGTCGTCCTGGTCCGGCATCAGGCGATGGCGCTGGCGCAGGAGCGCGCTGGTCTGCTCGATGCCGGGCGCGATCGCGTCCTCGCTGGCGAACTTGACCATGATGGTCTGGACCGAGCGGTCGCGGGCGTAGTTGCGGCCGACGATGCGGCGCCGGCCGGTGTCGAGCGGCACGAAGATCACGTCGTCCTGGTCCTGCCCCAGCGCCGACTGGCCCTTCGGCGCCATGACGCCGATGACCTTGAAGGGCACGTTGCGGATGCGGAACTGCTGTTCGAGCGGGTTCTGCTCGCCGAAGAGATTGCGCGCGACCGTCTGGCCGATGATGGCGACGATCTCGCCGCGGCGCAGCTCCTCCGGCTCGAACAGGCGGCCCTCGGCGACATCCCATTCGCGGGCGGTGAAGAAATCGAGATCGGTCGCGGTGATCTGCGTCGACCAGTTGCTGCCGGCATAGACCGCCTGGGCGCGGGTGACGATGACGGGCGCCGCCGCCACGACGTCGTCGATCTCCCTGGCGATGGCGGTCGCGTCCTCGTCTGTCAGCGTCGAGGAGGCGCCTGCGCCCAGCCTCGCGCCGCCCTGCGTGACGTTGCCGGACTGGATGATGGCCAGATTGGCGCCGAGCGACTTGATCTGCGAGGTCACCCTTTCGCGCGCGCCCGAGCCGATCGCGACCATGGCGATGACGGCCGCGACGCCGATGATGATGCCGAGCATGGTCAGAGCCGAGCGCAGCGCATTGGCGCCGATGGCCGAAAGGGCGGAGCGGACGGCTTCCCACAGGCTCATGATGTCGCCTCCGCGAGGCGTTCGGTTGCGGGGGCCGCGGCGTCGAGCGCCGCCAGGGCGCTGCGGGCGTCGGCGGGTTCCTGGCGCTGGTCGCTCAACAGCTTCCCGTCGCGAAAGCGGATGACGCGGCGGGCGTGGCGGGCGACCTCCGCATCATGGGTGACGAGCACGACGGTGACGCCCTCGCGGTTGAGGTCCTGGAACAGGGCGAGGATCTCCAATGCGGTCCGGCTGTCGAGCGCGCCGGTGGGCTCGTCGGCCAGCAGCAGCCGCGGTTCGTTGACCAGCGCGCGCGCAATCGCCACGCGCTGCTGCTGGCCGCCCGAGAGCTGCATCGGGCGGTGATGGGCGCGCTCGCCCAAGCCGACGCGGCCGAGCGCGGCGAGCGCGCGCTGGCGCCGCGTCTTGCGGTCGGCCCCGGCATAGACCATCGGCAATTCGACATTGGCGCAGGCATCGACGCGCGGCAAAAGGTTGAACTGCTGGAAGACGAAGCCGAGCTTGCGGTTGCGCAGCGCGGCGAGCCCATCGCTGCCGAGCGTCTCGACCGCAACGCCATCGAGCCGGTAATGCCCGCCGCTCGGCCGGTCGAGGCAGCCGATCAGGTTCATGAAGGTCGATTTGCCCGATCCTGAGGGGCCCATCACCGCGACCAGCTCGCCCGCCTCGATGTCGAGCGAGACCCGGTCGAGCGCCGTGACGCGGCCGGAATCGAGGTCGTAGACGCGGGAGAGCTCGCGGGCTTCGATCAGAGGCATGGGGTGTGTCCCTCTGTCTTTCCGGGGCGGCCCAGAGGGCCGAACCCGGAACCCATGACCGGGTGCGCGCGATCGACCGGGCTTGAAACGGGCTTCACCCGGTCGTGGGTTCCGGGTTCGTCGCTGGGCGACGCCCCGGAAAGACACGGAACAACCGGTCGACCCGACATCACCATCAGAACAGCCGCGGTCCGCGCACCGGCGGTCCTCCCGCAGCAGCCGGGGCCGTCGTGGCCCGAGGCCCACCGCCGATGATCACGACCTGGCCCTCCTTCAACTCGCCGGAGACGAGTTCGGTGTAGGCGCCGTCGGTGGGGCCGAGCATCACGGGAACCGCCTTCGGTTGGCCGTCCTCGCCCAGAACATAGACGCGGCCCGGCGTGCCCTGCTGGGGCGCGGCGCGGCCCTGCTGCATCATCGCCGCGAACTTGGCCTTGCGTTCGGGATCGAGGGCGGCTGCGACCTTGGCGACCATCTCGCTGCGGGCCTTGCGGAAGGCGGCGCGGCGTTCCTCTTCGGTGAGCCCGGCCATGGCTTCGCGGGTGCCTGCACGGCGCTCCTGCATGATCGCGGCGATCGCCTGCTTCTGCTCCGGCGTCGGCTGCAATTCGGTCTCGATGCGTTCGCGAAATGCGGCGCCCTGCGTGCCGCCGCGACCGGCCTGCGCGGTGCCTTCTCCCGATGCGGCCCGGGGAGCCGCCGCAGGCGTCGCCGCGGCCATTCCGGCCGGGCGGAAGCGCAGGGCCGCATTGGCGACGCGCAGCACATCGCGGCGATCCTCGGTCACGACCTGCAGATTGGCGGTCATCCCCGGCAGCAGAGCCATGTCGGCGTTGTCGACGCGGATCACGCCGGTATAGGTGACGACGTTCTGGATGGTCTGCGCGCCGAGCCTGACCATCTCGACGCGGCCCTCGAAGGTGCGGCTGGGATAGGCGTTGACCGTGAAGGTCGTCGGCTGGCCGGCCTTGAGGCGCCCGACATCGGCCTCGTCGACATTGGCGTAGATGTCGATGGTGCGCAGATCCTGCGCGATCTGGAACAGGGTCGGCGTCGAGAGCGAGGCGGCGACCGTCTGGCCGAGATCGACTTGGCGCTGGACGACGACGCCGTCCACGGGCGAGCGGATGTCGGTGCGCTCGAGGTCGATCAGGATGTCCTTCAGCTTGGCGTCGCGCTGTGCGATCAGCGCCTCGCCGGACTTCACCTGCCCCTCGGCCAGCAGGATGTCGGCATCGAGACCGTTGAGCTCGGCCTTCGCCGAGGCGACCTGCGCCTCGCTGGAGGCGAGCGTGGCAACCTGGACCTCGACCTGGGTGCTGGCGGTGTCGAGCGCCTGCTGCGAGCCGGTGTTGCGCTTGAAGAGTTCGCTCTGGCGCTCGAAGGTGCGCCTGGCGTCGGCGAGCTGGGCGGCGGTGCGGTCCCGCTGTGCTTCCAGGTCCTTGACCGTCGAATTGGCCTTGAGGCGGGTCGAGCGGGCGCGGTCGAGCTGGGCGCGCTTGACCAGGAGATCGGCCCGCGCCTGCATGACGTCGGCCTGGGCGGCGTCGCGCCGCGTCTTGATCTGGTCGCTGTTGAGCCGCGCGACGACCTGTCCGGCCTTCACCTGCGAATTATAGTCGGCGAGAATCTCGACGATCTGCCCTGAGAGCTGCGAGCCGACCAGCACGGTCGTCATCGGCGTCAGCGTGCCGGTGGCGCGCACGGCCGCGGTGATCTGGCCGCGATCGACGGGGGTCGTCCGATAGGCCGCCTCGCTGGAGGGGCCGCCAGCCGGACGCCACGCCCAGTAGCCGCCGGCTGCGAGCACAGCCACGACACCCGTTCCGATCACCCACTTGCGCAAAATTGGTCCCCATCGTCGCGTCGGCAGGGCCGACGTCCTTAAGCCGCCGCAACATGCCAGAATCCCGGTTCGGCGGCGAGTTAACTTACGGCAATGTTGGGCAGAGCGCAGTGTCAGCGGCTGATCCAGACCTCGAGCGATCGTCGGCCAATCCTAGAGGCCTGCTTGGGGACCACGGTCTTTAAAGCGATCGCCAGGCCATTGATGTCGTTGGCCAAAGCCTGGGCTGCCGGCTTCTCGTCGTCTGAGCGATATCGGACCTCGTTGTAGCCATCGGCATTGCTCGTCCGCTCGCCACCTTGCTCCCCTCCCGGAACCGTCCATTTCTTATCGTTGATGAGTTGCCTGCCAAAGGCCTTCATCTGATCGCGCGTGAGTGTTCCGGCAAATTGCAGCCAGACGGTGTAGATAGAGCGGTCGAAAGAGGATGGTGATGATGCAGGGGCGGAAGCTGATGCGGAGCTTGAGTCAGGCCCAGCAGCCGATGTCGATCCCATCGGCTTCATTTGGCCTGCCTCCGAGCCTGCTCCCATCCCTGCGGGCAGTGCACCTCCCCGCGCTGCCACCAGAGCGCCCAGCAACGCCTTCTTGTGCTCTTCATTTGTGAGCTTCAGGGAAGCAATCTGATTCTCAAGGTCGATCTGTTTATCCCTATGTTCCTGCTTGGCTTTTGCAAGGGACTCTCCTTGCGAAAGCAATTCCTTGAACTCGGTGACAAGATAATTCGACGAGGTCCAGGCGATTGCCATCAGAACGCTCGCCGCCAGCACTAGGCCATAGGTTGTCCAGTCAAACGGATCCGCCAAGGCCAGTCTGGTGAGACTGCCGTGTCGGGCAAGTTCTTCCGTGGTTTCGGGGTCTGGATCGGCCGGAGCCGCGACGGAGGGGCTAGGGCAGGCGATCAGCTTGGCGTCGGCCATCGTGTCGAGCATCACGCAACGGCCATGCTCGGTCAGCAGCGATATCTCTTCGTTCGAGAAGCGGTCGAGGTCGGTACGGACGTTCTGTAGCCGCGATTGGGTGGTGACGATGGTCGGGGCCCACTCAACGGTCTGCGTGATGGGCGCGTACAGAACGAGGTGCGTCTTAGCCATCGCAAGAGCGCCTGACAACGTAGCCCTTGCCGTGCGACGCATTAGAATGTCGGTTGCGCGCACGTTGCGGGCGAGGATTGCCGAAAAGTCGTTGCGGATCGAAGCGTTGAATGCCCCTCCTGCATCGCTGATGATAATGGTGTCGACGGCCTGCTTGTCAGGCTTGCGATGCAGGGCAGCGAATTTTTCATAGCCGAGATTGTCGTAGACGCCGCCGTCGGTCAGCGCGATCTTGTTGAAAGCCCCCTCGGTGGTAGCGCCTATCTTGTCCCAAGTGAGTTGCAGAGGTGGGAAGAGCGGTGGAAACGCGCTCGAGGCTGCGATGGCGAGGCTGATTCTGATGTTGTCGGCCGCGTAAGAGGTTGGCTCTGCGCTAACCGTTTCGCCCCTGTCCGTCGTGTTCTCGCTATGGATCACGAAGCGATCGTCGGAGAAACTGCAAAGGTCGCCGGTGTTGAAGCTCGTTGCCAGAATGTGAAAGGCGGGAGACGTTGGATTAGCCTCGGCGCAGTTTCGCAGGGTCTTCCGCCCAAACAGTCGCTCATATTGTTCCTGGAGAATTTCGGTGCGGCCGAACCGTGCCCAGTAGGGCATCAGGAACAGGCTGCCGAGCGCCCAACGCCGGAGGACACGGTTGCGGATATCCCAGTCTCCGACGGATCGGAGTTCCTCGCAGGCTGCTTCGAATTCTTCATGCGTGCCAGTGTAGCGTGACCAATTGAGCGCAAGGTGGCCGGCTGTGATGCTTCCGCCCGAGACCGAGTAGACTTCCGTGATCCTTGTTAGGAGCCCCGTTTCACGCAGGGCGGCGATGACACCCAAATGATAGAAGGTTGCGCGCAGGCCACCTCCCGAGAGGCAGAGCGCTATCGCCGCCGGTCGCGGCGACTCGCTGTCCGTGGTCATGAAAAGGCACCTGCGCCGGGTAAATCTTGAGCTTACCTACGGTCAGACATTTCTGCAATCTCCGCGTGCATTTCGCCCATTGTCGAACCTTGGTGATTCGATGAGCAGCCTCACCCCGTCCGCGCGTCCTGCGTCGCCGCCAGCAAATCCCGCAGCGTGGTGATCGTCGAGGCATCGGCGACGCCATCGACCTTTTCAGGGCGCCAGTGGCGCTGGAAGGCGGCGACGACGGCCTCCAGTTTCTCGTCATAGACGCCGTCGACCAAGACGCCGTAGCCCAGCATGGCGAACATCGCCTGCAGGGCCTCGACCGGCTGGCCTGCGTCGCCACGGGCGAAGAAGCGGCCGCTGCGGATCGGGGCGGGTTCGCTCCAGAGCCCGACGCCGCCTTCGGCAAAGTGGCGCCAGGGGAATTTCTCGCCGGGGTCGATCTTGCGGCCCGGGGCGATGTCGGAATGGGCGAGCACGCGCTCGGGCGGAATGGCCCAGCGCTCGCAGATGTCGCGGCAGAGGTTGAGCGTGGCGGCGATCTGCTCTTGCGGGAAATCGGGCAGGCCGCCGGGGTGGCCGGGATGGGCGATCTCGATGCCGATCGAGCAGGAGTTGATGTCGCTCTCGCCGGCCCAGTGCGAGGCCCCGGCGTGCCAGGCGCGGCGCGCTTCCGGCACGAGCTGAAGCGTGTGGCCGTTCTCGAAGACGAAGTAATGCGAGGAGACCTGCGAGACCGGGTTGCACAGCCATTGCAGCGCTTCGCCGGCATTCCCCATCCCCGTGTAATGCAGGATCAGCATGTCGGGCCGACGGGGCGCGCCTTCGGTCGGGCCGCCCTCCTTTTCGGCGGCGCCGCCCTTGCGTTCGCCATGGTTGGGGGAGGGGAAGATCTTGGCGGCGAAGCGGCTGTCGGGCTGCATGGTCTGGGCGGTCAGCGTCGGGGTCATGCGGGCTCGCTCGTCAGCCGCGCCCGCAGGCCGCGCTCGCGCTCGATGGCGTCCCAGGCGGCGTTGATCGCCGCGAGGCGGCGGGTGGCAATGGCGACGGCCTCTTCGGGCAGGCCGCGGGCGATCTCGCGGTCGGGATGGTTGTCCGAGACCAGTTGGCGGTAATGCCGCTTCAGCTCCGCCTCGCTCATCTCGCGGGTCGCGCCCAGCACGAGATAGGGGTCGTCGGCGCGGCGGACATGGCGGGCCTCGATGCGCGCGAAGTTGGTATCGTCGATGCCGAAGATCGTCGCGACGTCGCGCAGATAGGCGTGCTCGTCCTGGTGGATCGCGCCATCGGCAGCGGCGATCAGGAAGAGCCCGTCCAGCACGTCCTCGAGCAGGGCCGGCTCGTCGCGGAAGCTCTCGGCGATCTGCCCGGCATAGGCTTCAAACCCGGCGCTGGTCTGCTTGGCGAGGTCGAACAGCATCTCGATCCGGGCCTGCTGCTCGGGCGGGACGGTGACAATGCGCCGGAACGCGGCGACCTCGTCACGCGTGACCACGCCGTCCGATCGGGCCATCTTGGCGGCGAGCGCGACGAGGCCGGTGGTGAAGACCAGTTCGCGCGGGGCGGCGCCAAACGGGGCGCCCTCGCGGTCGACCAGGACATGGCCGGCGAGCGCGCCGATAAGCGCGCCGAGCGGGCCACCGAGCGCGAGGCCGAGGCTGCCGCCACCCAGCAGCCCCCAGAAAGACGAAACCATATGCGGGCGACTCCGGGCCTCGGGCTGACGCCGCGATGATAGCGGGAAGAGGCGGGCGCCGACAGCCCGCCCACGCCCGATCGGGAATCTTATCGACTCGCTAACGTCAATTGCGGCAAAAAGGAGGCAGAAAGTGCTGAGCCGGCTGGAATACACAGGCGAGCCGCGACGAAGGGGCCGCTTGCCGGCGGAATACAGAGCCAATACTTGATAGTAAAATAACGTATAGAAGATCTCCGGCTACCAAAGCCGAGCCAATTTCCGAATCGTCCGACAGATTCTCGTCACATTTACTGGTCACTGGACTGGCCCTCCCAGCCAATTGGCGGCAGTAAGGGTTCAGTCAACGATGCGGTATACCTCCAGCGGCGCCTTTGCCGCACTCGCGATTTGCCTCGCTTCCCTCCAGTCGGCGCAAGCCCAGGTCAATGCCGAGACGGACGCCCGCGCGTTCATCGTCCGTGACGCCGAGATCCAGCGCGCGAAAGCGGCTGCGGAGGCCGGTGAGGACAAGACGGAGACGACCGGGTCGGTTGCCGCCTCGGCCGTGGACGCGAAGCAGAAGCCGGCACGCGCAGCCCTTGCTGCCCCAGTTGGCTCGGAAGGCCTGAAGGCGCTGGTGGCGCGCCATGCCGCCGCCAACGGCGTGCCGTTCTCGCTGGCCGATGCCGTCGTGCGCATCGAGAGCCGCTACAATCCCCGCGCGTCCAATGCCGGCAATTACGGACTGATGCAGATCCGCCACCAGACGGCGCGCGGCATGGGCTATTCCGGCGGCGCCGGGGGACTGCTCGATGCCGAGACCAATGCGCGCTACGCCATGAAGTACCTGGCGATGGCCTATCGCGCCGCGGGCGGCGATACCTGCCGCACCATCATGAAGTACCAGAGCGGGCATATGGCGACGCGGATGAACGGCGCCAACCGGACCTATTGCGCCAAGGTCCGCACCATCACCGCCAGCAACTGAAACGGCACGCTCTGTCCGGGTGGCTCGCCTTGACGCGGGACCTGAGAGCGCGCACTAGCCCTCCCGCCAGTCGGCCGGACGGCCGCTCTCGCAAGAACTCAGGTTTGCGCGAGGGAGGAAAGTCCGGGCTCCACGGAAACACGGTGCCGGATAACGTCCGGCGGGGGCGACCCCAGGGAAAGCGCCACAGAGATCGAACCGCCTGCGTGCCTCGGCTCGCAGGTAAGGGTGAAAAGGTGCGGTAAGAGCGCACCGCGGACCCGGCAACGGGGACGGCATGGCAAGCCCCACCGGGAGCAAAACCGAATAGGGACGATGCTTTTCGCGCAAGCGGGGAGGGGCCTGTTTCTGGGCCTTGTCGTCCGGGTTGGTTGCTCGAGGCGCGCAGCAATGCGCGTCCCAGAGGAATGGCCGTCACGTCGGGGGAGCGATCCTCCGGCCATCCAAAACCCGGCTTACAGGCCGACTGGCACCTCGCGTCTCTAAATCCGCTGCGGCGGGCATCTGAAGCGATCATCTGCGCTTCCGGTGCTCACGGACCGATGTCCGCTCCGCTCCGGTTCTCGATGCCCGCTCCAGCTGCCTCACCGCAACGAATTTCCAGATCGCTCGGTCTGCGCCGAACGACCCGTCGTCAGGCGACCTGCAAGTCTACCGGGATGTTACCCCGCGTCGCGTTCGAATACGGGCAGACGATGTGGGCCTTCTGGACGAGGTCCTCGACTACGGCCTTGTCGACACCCGGCACCGAGATGGCGAGCTTGACCGCAAGGCCGAAGCCGCCGCCGTCATCGCGCGGGCCGATGCCGACATCGGCGCTGACCTTGGCATCCTCCGGGATCTTCACCTTCTCCTTGCCGGCGACGAATTTCAGCGCGCCGAGGAAGCAGGCCGAATAGCCCATCGAGAACAACTGCTCGGGATTGGTGCCCTCGCCGCCGCTGCCGCCCATCTCCTTGGGGGTGTGAAGGACGACGCTGATGTTGCCGGTATCGGTGGTTGCGTTGCCTTCGCGGCCGCCGGTCGCGGAGCCGTGGGCGGTGTAGAGAATCTTCATGGCGAACTCCTTCGCTGTTGAGACACCCGGATGGATCGAGTCCCCGACCCCGATGTCCTTGCGTCGATTTCTTAGATCGCGCACAATCTAATTGTCAACGATTGATACAGGCAGCTCACGCGCAGTTGATTGCTCTGCGCGGTCGAGTCTGGTTCTAGAACTGGTTTTCCAGGCGCGCCGTGCCGCGCCCGGGCTCGGGCTTCGAGCGCAAGAGGCAGATAGGGAAGCGATGTCGTCGAAAAAGGTTCCCGGTCGGCCCGGGCCGCGGCTGGAGGAGCAGCTCTGCTTCGCGGTCTATCAGGCGGGCCATGCCTTCACCCGGATGTATCGCTCGATCCTCGCCGAGCTCGGCCTGACCTATCCTCAATATCTGGTCATGCTCGTGTTGTGGGAATCCGACGGCATCACGGTGAAGGCCGTGGGCGAGCGCCTGTCCCTCGATTCCGGCACGCTGACGCCTTTGCTCAAGCGGCTCGAGGCTGCGGGGCTGATCAGCCGCCGGCGCAGCAGCGCTGACGAGCGCCAGGTGCTGCTTCACCTGACCGCCATGGGCGACGCGCTGCGCGAGAAGGGGGCCTGCGTGCCGGAGGCGATGGGGCAGGCGATCGGCTCCGCCCTCAATCCGGACGGCCGGCTGCTCGCCGATCTGGCCGCGCTGCGCGTCGCGCTGCTGGCCGCCAGCGACCGGACCTGATCGCGGACCAAATTTCTTGCCGCTTTTTTTGAGTGCCCGAACCGCCCCCCCGGCGGCGCCGGACGCGGAATCGCGCGTGGTTACGGATACTTAACCTTACCGAGCTGTGATGGTCGCGCACGCTCTCAGGCCTGCCTCCGCAAGCCCGATTCCATTGACGCCCATAAGCACCCATGCTATCCCAAATCATCCCGTCGAGGCCGGCAGGCAACCGTCAGATCAAGGTCCGTGTGCCGCGCGGATCCGGGTCGGTGCCGATGCCGTGTCTGCCTCGACGGGGGGCTTCCGCCCCGCCCGTTCCGGGGCCCGGCGGTCAGGTGGAGGCCGGGCCGGAGGGCGGCGTTGATGGACCGCTTCGTCTCGAATTTCACCAACCGGCTCGATGCGAAGGGCCGCGTCTCGATCCCTTCGAGCTTCCGCGCCGTGCTGGCGAAGGACGGCTACGAGGGCCTCTATGTCCATCCCGCGCTGGATCTCGCCGCCTTCGATGCGGGCGGCCACGCGTTGCGGCGGACCATCGACGACATTCTGGCGCGCTTCTCGCCCTTCTCGGAGGAGTGGGAATCGCTGTCGACAGCGCTGAACGGCACCTCCGAGGTGCTCAAGGTCGATCCCGAGGGGCGCATCATGCTGAGCGAGGCGCTGAAGGCGCATACGGGGATTGCCGATGCGGTGACCTTCGTCGGGCATGGCCACAAGTTCCAGATCTGGGAGCCGCAGCGTTTCCAGGCCCATCTCGAGACGGCGAAGGCGAGGCTGCGCGACGTGAAGCGCGCGCTCGGCTCGCAGCCCCTGCCGTCGACCGGGCTTGCAGGCGCATGAAACGTCGCGGCCCCCGGGATGACGATGCCGTCGGCGGGGCGGCCGATGGCGTATCCGCGCCGCACGTCCCGGTTCTCCTCGCCGAAGTCCTGACGGCGCTCGCGCCCCGGCCGGGCGGGCGCTATCTCGACGGGACGTTCGGCGCCGGCGGCTATGCGCGCGCCATCCTCGAGGCCGCGCCCGGCTCGACCTTGCTCGCGCTCGACCGCGACCCGACGGCGATCACCGGCGGGGCCGGTCTCGTCGCGGCGATGGGCGGCCGGCTGACGCTGGCGCAGGCGCGCTTCGGCGACCTCGCCGAGGAGGCGCAGCGCTTCCAGATGGCGCCGCTCGACGGCGTCGTGCTCGATATCGGCGTCTCCTCCATGCAGATCGACCAGGCGGAGCGCGGCTTCTCCTTCCGCTTCGATGGCCCGCTCGACATGCGGATGGGCTGCGAGGGCCGCAGCGCGGCCGATTTCGTCAACGAGGCGGAAGAGGGGCTGCTCGCCAACATCTTCTACCATTACGGCGAGGAGCGCCGTTCACGCGCCGTGGCGCGTGCCATCGTCGAGGCCAGGCGCAAGGCGCCGCTGACCACGACGAAGCAACTGGCCGAGCTCGTGGCCGGCATCGTCTGGGCCGAGCCCGGCGCGGCCCATCCCGCGACGCGGGTCTTCCAGGCGCTGCGCATCGCGGTCAACGACGAGCTCGGCGAGCTGGTTTCGGCGCTGCACGCGGCCGAGGCCGTGCTGGCGCCGGGCGGGCGGCTCGTGGTGGTGACCTTCCATTCGCTGGAGGACCGCATCGTCAAGCAGTTCCTTGCCGAGCGTTCCGGCCGGGCGCCGGCGGGCTCGCGCCATGCGCCCGTCGTCGCGGCCGCCCAGCCGACCTTCAGCCTCGTCAACCGCGGGCCGATCGCGGCGGGCGAGGCCGAGACGCGGCTCAATCCGCGCGCCCGCTCCGCCAAGCTGAGGGCCGCCGAGCGCAATGCCGCGCCGGCCCGGGAGCCTGAGCCCGATCTCGTCGCCCTGGCGGGCATTCCCGCGCCCCAGCCCCGGCGGAGGCCCTAGTTCATGATCAAGCTCCTCCATGTCGTCGCCATCGGCGCGCTCGTGTCCTCCGCCTTCTACGCCTACACAATCAAGTACGAGACCACGCTCGAGGCCGAACAGCTCCAGAAGACCCGCATGAAGGCGCAGCGCGAGCGCGACGCCATCGCGGTCCTGAAGGCGGAGTGGCAGTTCCTGAACCGCCCCGACCGCGTTCAGGCGCTGGCGGACCGTCACCTCGACCTCCAGGCCTTTTCGGTGACGCAGGTCGTCCGCATGTCCGATGTCCCCAATCGCGGGCCGAAGGTCGACGCCATCGGCCGCAAGCTCGAGGATCTGGGTCTCGGGCTCCCGACCGAGACCCCGCGCGACCGCAAGGCGAGCGCCACGACGCCGGGAGGCCGCCCATGAGCGAGACCACAACGACCACGGGCGAACCCGAAGGCGAGGCTGCGCCGGCGCATCGCTTCGGCGCGCTGCGCAACGTCTTCCGCATGAGCGGCGAGAAGAGCGAACCGCGCGTCGGCCTCGTGATCCTCGGCTTCTCGGTTCTGTTCCTGGCCATCACCGGTCGTCTCGTCATGCTGGCGACGCTGCCCAACGAGCAGGTCGGCCTGCGCCGCGCCACGACCACGGCGATTTCGGCCGCGAGGCCCGACATTGTCGATCGCAATGGCGATGTGCTGGCGACCGATATCCGCACCGTCTCGGTCTTCGCAGAGCCGCGCAAGATCCTCGACAAGGACGAGGCGACGGAGCTTCTCACTGCCGTCCTGCCCGATCTCGACGCCAAGGACCTGCGCGACAAGCTCGCGACCAAGAAGGGCTTCGTCTGGGTCAAGCGCGAGATCACGCCGCGCCAGCAGGCCGAGGTTCACCGGCTTGGCATTCCCGGCGTCGGCTTCGTGCCCGAGAACAAGCGCGTCTATCCCAACGGCCCGGCCGCCGCCCATGTGCTGGGTTTCGCCAATGTCGACAATGTCGGCATCGCCGGCATGGAAAAATACATCGACTCGCAAGGGCTGCAGGATCTGAATGGCGCAGGGCTTGCCACCCAGGCTTCTGACCTCAAGGCGATGACCTTGTCGATCGATCTGCGCGTCCAGCATGCGCTGCGCGACGAGCTCTCCAAAGGCATCGAGAAATACAAGGCGATCGCCGCCGCGGGCGCGATCATGGACGTCAACACCGGCGAGATGATCGCGCTGGTGTCGCTCCCCGATTTCGACCCCGGCAATCCGGTGGACGCGCTGGAGAAGGACCGGATCAACCGGATGAATGTCGGCGTCTACGAGATGGGCTCGACCTTCAAGGCCCTGACGATTGCGATGGCGCTGGATTCGGGCAAGGCCAATATCAACTCGACCTATTCGACCGCGGGCGGGATGATGCGTTTCGGCCGGCAGGTGATCCGCGAGTATCACGGCACCGGACGGACGCTGACCGTACCCGAGGTCTTCCTGCATTCGTCGAACATGGGCTCGATCAAGATGGCGCTGGCCGTCGGCGTCGAGGGCCACAAGGCCTTCCTGAAGAAGATGATGCAGCTCGACCGCATGACGACGGAGCTGCCGGAAAGCGCAGCCCCGATCGTGCCCGGGCGCTGGGGCGAGATCAACACGGCCACGATCGCCTTCGGCCATGGCTTGGCGGTCGCGCCGCTGCAGGCGATGGCGGCGGTGGCGGCGCTGGTTAATGGCGGCACGCTGATCACGCCGACCTTCCTGAAGCGCTCGGAAGCCGAGGCGAAGAAGAACGGCATCCGGGTGATCAAGCCCGAGACCTCGGAGGCGATGCGCTTCATCATGCGCCTGAACGGCGAGAAGGGCTCGGCGCGGAAGGCCGACGTCGCCGGCTACTTCGTCGGCGGCAAGACCGGCACGGCCGAGAAGGTGATCAACGGCCGGTATGCCAAGAACAAGAACTTCACGACGTTCACGGCGATCGCCCCCTCGGACAAGCCGAAATACCTGTTCCTGGCGATCTATGACGAGCCCAAGGGCTATGCCGAGAGCGGCGGCTATTCGACCGCCGCCTGGAACGCCGGCATTACCACGGGCAAGGTGATCGAGCGCACGGCGCCGATCCTCGGCCTGCCGCCGCGCTTCGAGCCGCCGGTCTCGCCCTTCCCGCTGATGGCGCGGGTGGGAGCCTGGGGCACGCGCTGAAGCTTGCCGACACTCCGCCGGCACGGTAGCGAGCAAACATGACAGAAGCCTTCAGCCTCGGCCGCCTGTTTCCGGGAGCTTTCGAGCCCGAAGCGTCGCGCCTCGTCTCCGGCGTCGCCTTCGACAGCCGCAAGGTTGCGCCGGGTGCGGTCTTCGTCGCGCTGGCCGGCGCCAGGGCTGACGGCGCCCGCTTCATTGCCGATGCCGTCGCCAAGGGCGCGGTCGCCGTGGTGTCGGGCCAGCCGCGGCCGGCCGAACTGGACGGCTCGGTCGCCTTCGCGCAGGTCGACGACCCCCGGCTGGCACTGTCGCTGGCGGCGGCCGTTGTGCATCCGCGCCAGCCGGAGACGATCGTCGCGGTGACCGGCACGAGCGGCAAATCCTCGGTCGCCGACTTCACGCGGCAGATCTATCAGGCGCTCGGACATCAGGCGGCGAGCGTTGGAACGATCGGCGTCGTCACGGCGAAGGGCGCCGACTACGGTTCGCTGACCACGCCCGACCCGCTCTCGCTGCACGCCTCGCTCGACAGGCTGGCTGGCGAGGGGATCACGCATCTGGCCATGGAGGCCTCGTCGCACGGCCTCGACCAGCGCCGCCTCGACGGGGTGCGGCTGAAGGCGGCCGCCTTCCTCAATCTCGGGCGCGATCATCTCGACTATCATCCGACCATCGCGGATTATCTCGCGGCCAAGTTGCGGCTCTGGGCGCTCTTGCCCAAGGGTGCGCCGGTGGTGATCAACCGCGACGAACCCTATGCGGCGGAGGCCGCGCAGGCGGCTGCCGCCATCGGGCACCGGCTGATCGGCATCGGCCGCCAGGGCGAAACGATCCGGCTGGTCGAAAGCGCGCGCGAGGGCTTCTCGCAGAGGCTGACGCTCGCAGTCGAGGGGCGGGAGGTGATCGTGACCCTGCCGCTCGTCGGAGATTTCATGGCGGGCAATGCGCTGGTGGCGGCCGCGCTCGCGATAGCGACCGGTGACGACACCGAAGCGGCGCTGCAGGCGATCGGCGGGCTCACCGGGGTTGCCGGACGTCTGGAGCGCGTCGGCGAAGTCAATGGCGGGCTGGTCGTCGTCGATTACGCCCACAAGCCCGATGCACTGGCCGCCGTGCTGTCGACGCTGCGGGGCTACGCCACGGGCCGGCTGATCTGCGTTTTCGGCTGCGGCGGCGACCGCGACACCGGCAAGCGGCCGGTGATGGGGGCGATCGCGGCGGAGAAAGCCGACATCGCCATCGTCACGGACGACAATCCGCGCAGCGAGGACCCCGCCGCGATCCGGGCGCAGGTGATGGCGGCCTCGCCGAAGCTGCGCGAGATCGGCGACCGCGCGGAGGCGATCCGGGCCGCCGTCGGCATGCTGATGCCGGGCGATGTTCTGGTCGTGGCCGGAAAAGGCCATGAAACCGGCCAGATCATCGGCGACCGGACCTATCCCTTCTCCGACCAGGACGTGGTGCGGACGGCTATCGCGGAGATCGCAGGATGAGCGCCCCCCTCTGGAGCGGAGACGAACTGGTGGCGGCGCTTGCCGCGCGCGCCGACGGTCCGGTGCCCGCGGCGATCACGGGGATCTCGATCGACACCCGGACGCTGGAGCCGGGCGACGCCTTCTTCGCGATCACCGGCGAAGCCCGCAACGGGCATGATTTCGTTGCGGCCGCGCTGGCCAAGGGGGCGGCGCTCGCCGTCGTCGACGAGGCGCATGCCGCGCAGTTCGCCGGCCAGGGCGCGCTCGCCATCGTTCCCGACGTGCTCGCAGCGATGGAGCGGGCCGGCAGCGCCCGCCGCGCGCAGCTGAAGGGCGGTGTCGTCGCCGTCACCGGCTCCGTCGGCAAGACCGGCACCAAGGATGCGCTGCGGCTGGTGCTGTCGCGCCAGGGCAAGACGCATGCGCCCGTGGCCTCCTACAACAATCATTGGGGCGTGCCGCTGACGCTATGTCGGACTCCCCGCGACGTTGCCTATGCGGTCTACGAGATCGGGATGAACCATCCCGGCGAGATCCTGCCGCTGGCGCGGCTGGTGCGCCCGCAGGTCGCGCTGATCACGACGATCCAACCGGTGCATCTGGCCGCCTTCGAGTCGCTCGAAGGCATCGCCGAGGAGAAGGCCGGCGTCTTCTGGGAGCTCGAACCCGGCGGGACGGCCATCGTCAACGCCGATATCCCGCAGGCCGATCTGCTCGAACAGATCGCGAAGTCGGGGCCGGCCGGACGGGTGATCCGCTTCGGCGAAAGCCTCGACGCCGATGTCCGGCTGATCTCCTGCGCGCTGCGATCCGATGTCTCGACGGTCGACGCCGTGGTGATGGGGCAGCCGGTGACCTATCGGCTCGGCAGCCCGGGCAAGCATATCGTGTTGAACTCGCTGGCGGTTCTCGCTGCGGTCAAGGCGCTTGGCGCGGATCTCGCTCTGGCGGCGCTGGCGCTGGGGGAATTGCGGCCGCCCGTCGGGCGCGGGGCGCAGCAGAGGCTCGAGGGGCCGGGCGGCCCCTTCACCGTGGTCGACGAAAGCTACAACGGCAATCCCGCCTCGATGCGGGCGGCGATCGAGAATCTCGGGCGTATCCCGGTTGCGGGCCGGGGCCGGCGGATCGCGGTGCTCGGCGACATGCTGGAACTGGGCCCGACGGGCCCGCAACTGCACAAGGGGTTGGCCGAGGCGATCCTCGGCAACGGCGTCGATGCCGTGTTTGCCTGCGGCCCGCTGATGCGCGGGCTCTATGACGGCTTGCCTTCCACCCTGCGGGGGGCTTATGCCGCGCAGGCGAGCGGGCTCGAGCCTCTCGTGCTGGACGCGATCCGCGCCGGTGACGTCGTCATGGTCAAGGGGTCCCTGGGTTCGCGCATGGGGCCGATCGTCAAGGCGCTCGCCGCGCGGTTTCCCGCCGCATCGACCGACGACTAGAACAAGAGACACACAAACCGATGCTCGTCTGGCTTGCGGATTTCTCCGGCACGTTCCCGATCCTGAACGTCTTCCGGTACATCACCTTCCGGGCGGGCGGGGCCACCGCGACGGCGCTGCTCGTGGTCTTCTTCTTCGGCCCCGCCGCGATCTCCTGGTTGCGGATCAAGCAGGGCAAGGGCCAGCCGATCCGCACGGACGGCCCGGAATCGCACCTCGCCAAACGCGGCACGCCGACGATGGGCGGGCTGATGATCCTCGGCGGGTTGCTGGTCGCGACATTGCTCTGGGGCAATCTGCGCAACCCTTATGTCTGGGTCGTGCTCGGCGTCACGGTCAGCTATGGCGCGATCGGCTTCTATGACGATTTCCTCAAGGTGACGAAGCAGTCCCACAAGGGCTTTTCGGGCAAGGCGCGGCTCGGGCTGGAGATGGTGATCGCGCTGATCGCCTGCTGGGTGGTGATGCAGCTGGGCCCGCCGGGGATCGCGTCGGGCTTCGCCATGCCTTTCCTCAAGGAACTGGTGATCCCGCTCGGCATCTTCTTCCCGCTGGTGACGGCGTTCGTCGTCGTCGGCGCCGGCAATGCGGTGAACCTCACCGATGGGCTCGACGGGCTGGCGATCGTGCCGGTGATGATCGCGGCGGCGACCTTCGGTTTCATCTCCTATCTGACCGGCAACGCGATCTTCGCGAACTACCTCCAGATCCACCATGTCCCGGGCGCGGGCGAACTCGCCGTGGTCTGCGGCGCCCTGATCGGTGCCGGCATCGGCTTTCTGTGGTTCAACGCGCCGCCCGCCCAGATCTTCATGGGCGACACCGGCTCGCTGGGCCTGGGCGGCCTGCTCGGCGTCGTCGCCGTCGCGACCAAGCACGAGATCGTGCTGGCCATCGTCGGCGGTCTCTTCGTCATCGAGGCGCTCTCGGTGATCATCCAGGTCTTCGTCTACAAGCGCACGGGCAAGCGCGTGTTCCTGATGGCGCCGATCCACCACCATTTCGAGAAGCTGGGCTGGACCGAGCCGCAGGTGGTGATCCGGTTCTGGATCATCTCCGTGGTGCTGGCGCTGATCGGCCTCTCGACACTGAAGCTGCGCTGATCATGACGCCCGTCACCTGCTTCGAAGGCAAGCGCGTCGCGCTGTTCGGGCTCGGCGGTTCGGGGCTCGCCACGGCTCGGGCGCTGATCGCCGGTGGGGCGGAGGTCGCGGCCTACGACGACAACCCGGCCAGCCGCGACAAGGCGGCGGAAGCCGGCATCGACATCGTCGATCTGGCCGTCGCCGACTGGTCGCGTTTCCACAGCCTGATCCTGGCGCCCGGCGTGCCGCTGACCCATCCGACGCCGCACTGGACGGTCGAGAAGGCCAAGGCCGCAGGGGTCGAGATCATCGGCGATATCGAGCTGTTTTTCCGGCAGCGCGCGGCGATCGCGCCGGCCGCCCCGGTCGTCTGCATCACCGGCACCAATGGCAAGTCGACGACGACGGCGCTGATCGCCCATGTGCTGCGTTCCGCGGGACGCGACGTGCAGATGGGCGGCAATATCGGCACGGCCGTGCTGGCACTGGAGCCGCCGGCCGCCGAGCGCATCCACGTCATCGAATGTTCCAGCTACCAGATCGATCTCGCGCCCTCGATGGAAGCCACCGTCGGCATCCAGATGAACCTGACGCCGGATCATCTCGACCGGCACGGCACGTTCGAGGCCTATGGCGCGATCAAGGAGCGGCTCGTCGCCAACGCCGACGTCGCCGTGATCGGGGTCGATGACGAGGCGTCCAAGCAGATGGCGCGGCGCCGTGCGGCCACCGGGCGGGCGCTGGTGAAGATCAGTGGGGAACAGCCGCTCGATGCCGGCGTCTTCGCCGGCGTGACCGCCAATGCCGGGACGCTGGAAACTCGCATCGTCCAGGTGCTCGACGGCAAGCCGCGCATCGTCGCCAACCTGGCGGGCATCGGCTCGCTGCGCGGCTCGCACAATGCGCAGAATGCGGCGGCAGCGTTCGCCGCCTGTTTCGCGTTGGGCCTGACGGCGGCGGAGATCGCGGCGGGGTTCCGGAGCTATCCGGGGCTGGCACATCGCATGGAAGAAATCGGCCGCATCGGCCGGGTCGTCTTCATCAACGACTCCAAGGCGACCAACGCCGATTCGACCGAGAAGGCGCTGACCTCGTTTCGCGACATCTTCTGGATCCTCGGCGGCAAGGCGAAGGAGGGCGGCATCGAGTCCCTGCGCCGCTACTTCCCCAACATCGCCAGGGCCTATCTGATCGGCGCGGCGTCGGACGCCTTCGCCGCGACCTTCGACGCGGATGGCCGCGTGGCTTACGACCGGAGCGGGACGCTCGACCGCGCGGTGGCGCAGGCGACAGAGGACGCGCTCGCGGCCAGCGGCACAGGCGAGATCGCCGTCCTGCTCTCGCCGGCCTGCGCCTCCTTCGACCAGTTCCCGAATTTCGAGGTGCGGGGCGATGCCTTCCGGGCGCTGGTCACGGCATTGCCGGGATTTGCAGCGTTCGGGGCGGGGTAGGTCCCACAATCGATGGCAGGCAGGCGCTCGGGGTATGGTCGCCATACGCCGCTGAACTGGCGGGCGGCCGTGAAACGCGACAAGGCTGAAGGGCGAGCCGGCTGGTCCGGATGCCGATCGAGCGAGGACTGACGATGACCACCGCCCCGAATTTCGACGAGATCATCGACCGCCGCGGCACCCATTCGTCCAAATGGGACATGATGGAGCCGCTCTATGGCGTGCCCGCTGCCAACGGCATCGCGATGTGGGTGGCCGACATGGATTTCCGGCCGCCGGCCTGCGTGCAGACGGCGCTCGAAGGCATGGCGGGCCATGGTCTCTACGGCTATTTCGGGGACAACCGCGCCAATCACGACGCCATTCGCTGGTGGATGAAGACCCGCCATGGCTGGGAGGTCGAATCGGCCTCGATCTTCACCGCCAACGGGCTCGTCAACGGCACGGCGCTCTGCGTCGACGCCTATACCAAGCCGGGCGACGGCGTCGTCCTGATGACGCCGGTCTATCACGCCTTCGCCCGCGTCATCGCTGCTGCGGGCCGCAAGGTCGTCGAATGCCCGCTCGCGATCGAGGAGGGCCGCTATGTCCTCGACATCGCCGGCTGGGACGCGATGATGACCGGTGGCGAGCGGATGCTGATCCTGTGCTCGCCGCATAACCCGGGCGGCCGCGTCTGGACGGGCGACGAATTGCGGGCGATTGCAGCGTTCTGCGTCCGCAACGACCTGATCCTCGTCTCCGACGAGATCCACCACGATCTGGTGATGCCTGGCCACAAGCACACGGTCATGCCGCTGGCGGCGCCCGATATCCAGGATCGGCTGGTCATGATGACCGCCACCACCAAGACCTTCAATCTCGCCGGCTGCCATGTCGGCAACGTCATCATTCCCGACAAGGCGTTGCGGGGCCGCTTCCAAGCCAGTCTGAATGCCCAGGGCGTCTCGCCGAACTCCTTCGGCATGGTCATGGCCACCGCCGCCTACAGCCCCGAGGGAGCGGCCTGGGTCGATGAGCTCGTGGTCTATCTCGACGGCAACCGGCGCCTCTTCGAGGAGGGGTTGGCGACGATCCCCGGCGTTTGCCCGATGGCGCTCGAGGCGACGTACCTGGCCTGGATCGATTTCACCGCGACCGGCATGGAGACCGGCGAATTCACCGCCCGCGTCGAGAAGCAGGCGAGGATTGCGGCCAATCACGGTCCGAGTTTCGGCAGCGGAGGCGGCAGCTTCCTGCGCTTCAACCTCGCGACGCCGCGCTCGGTCGTGGCGGAGGCGGTGACGCGCCTGAAGCAGGCCTTTGGTGATCTGCAGTAGCAACCGCTCCATCCGGAATCATTCCGTTAACCCTTCATTGACAGAGTGATTCGGAAAGCAAGCGCGCAATCGATGCGCCGCTGCCTGTTCTGGAGCCTCGCGTCATGGTTTCGCGCGCCGAACCCTCTCTCAGCGGTCGCTGGTGGTGGTCGATCGACCGGGTGATCCTCAGCGCCCTCGTGGCGCTGATGGTCTCCGGCGTCGTGCTGCTAATGGCGGGCGGGCCGCCGGTGGCGGAGCGGCTGGGCCTGTCGACCTTCCATTTCGTCAACCGCCAGGCGGTCTATCTCGCCATGGCCCTGGCGGTCTTCATCGTCGTCTCCTTCCTGACCCCCCGCCAGGTGCGGCGGCTCGCCCTGCTGATCTTCGTGGCCTCGCTCGCGATGGTGGTGGCGACGCTGTATCTCGGCGTCGAGGTCAAGGGCGCGCGGCGCTGGCTGACGCTGGGGCCGATCGGCTCGGTGCAGCCCGCCGAATTCCTCAAGCCCGCTTTCGTGGTGCTGGCCGCCTGGGCCTTCGCGGAAGGCACGCGCCGGCCCGATCTCCCGGGCACCTGGATTGCCTTCCTGCTGCTGCCGGCGACGATCGCGCCGCTCGTGCTGCAGCCCGATTTTGGGCAGACCATGCTGGTGACGCTGGTCTGGGCCGGTCTGTTCTTCGTTGCCGGGCTGCACTGGTTCTGGGTGCTCGGGCTGGGTGGAGCCGGCGCGGTCGGCATCCTGATCGCCTATGAGCTGGTGCCGCATGTGCGCGCCCGCATCGAGCGCTTCATGGACAAGGGCTCGGGCGACACCTTCCAGATCGACACGGCGCTGGAGAGCTTCGCCCAGGGCGGCTGGCTCGGCAAAGGGCCGGGCGAGGGCACGGTCAAGCGCATCCTGCCCGACGCGCATACCGACTTCATCTTCGCGGTGACGGCGGAAGAATTTGGCATCGTCGTCTGCATCCTGCTGGTCATGCTGTTTGCGCTGATCGTGCTGCGCGCGCTGTCGGTCGCGCAGAAGGCGGAAGACCCGTTCATCCGCCTCGCGGTGACGGGGCTCGCCCTGCTCTTCGGCATCCAGGCGGCGATCAACATGATGGTGAACCTGCACATGATGCCGGCCAAGGGCATGACGCTGCCCTTCATCTCCTATGGCGGCTCCTCGCTGATTTCGCTGGCAATCGGGACGGGCTTCCTGCTCGCCCTGACGCGCAAGCGGCCACGGGCCGTCGATTTCGGCCAGTACAGGACTTGACGCCATGCCGAAGTCCAAGCTCGTCATTCTCGCAGCCGGGGGAACGGGGGGCCATCTCTTTCCCGCCGAAGCACTGAGCCACGCGCTGCGGGCGCAGCGCATCCGGGTGGTGCTGATGACGGACCCGCGCGGGGCGGAGTTCGCGGGCGACTTTCCAGCCGACGCCGTCATTCCCGTGCCCTCGGCGACGCCCTCGGGCCTGCCGCTGTCGGGCAAGATCCGCGTCGCCTTCGAGGTCGGCAAGGGCGTCCTGGCGGCGCGCCGGATCGTCAAGGACCTGAAGCCCGGGCTCGTCGTCGGGTTCGGCGGTTATCCGACGGTCCCGCCGGTGCTCGGCGCCGCGCTGGGCGGCGTTAAGACGATGATCCACGAGCAGAACGCCGTCGTCGGCCGCGCCAACCATTTTCTCTCGGGCTGGGTCGATGCGATCGGGACCGGTTTTGCCGAGGTCGGCGGCCTTTCCCCGAAGGCGCGGGCGAAATGCCGGCATGTCGGCAACCCCGTGCGACCGGCGGTCGTGGCGGCGGCCTCGCCCTATCCCTGGCCGGGCGAGGGCACCTTCAACCTGGTCGTCTTCGGCGGCAGCCAGGGCGCGCGGATCATGGCCGACATCCTGCCGCCGGCGATCCAGCTTCTGACGCCGGCCGAGCGGGGCCGCCTGTTCATCACCCAGCAGGCCCGCCAGGAAGACGACGGCCGGGTCAGCGGGATGTATGAGAGCCTCGGCGTCAGGGCCGAGATCGCGCCCTTCTTCAAGGACCTGCCCGCCCGCATGGCGACGGCGCATCTGATCGTCGGCCGTTCCGGCGCCTCGACCGTGGCCGAACTGACCGTGATCGGGCGGCCGTCCATCCTGGTGCCGCTGCCGGGTGCGCTCGACCAGGACCAGGCGGCCAACGCCGCCTTCCTCGAAAAGTGCGGCGGGGCCGTCCGGATCCTCCAGCCGGATTTCACGCCGCGGCGGCTGGCGAGCGAGCTCTCCACGCTGCTCGCTCAGCCGGCGCACTTGACGGTCATGGCCGAGAGCGCCAAGAGCGCCGGAATCGCCGACGCCGCCGACCGACTCGCCCGCCTCGTCATCGAGGTGGCCGGTTTCTAGCCCCTGTCCTCGTCACGCGTTGGCTTCGCGCGAACCGACCCTCCCTTCGCCCGAATACGCTCTAGGCTTATCAAGGATCGCTCCACCATGAAGCTGCCGCCGAAGCTCGGCTCCATCCATTTCGTCGGCATCGGCGGCATCGGCATGTCCGGCATCGCCGAGGTTCTGCACAATCTCGGCTATCAGGTTCAGGGCTCGGACGCCTCCGACGGCGCCAACGTCAAGCGTCTGGCCGAGAAGGGCATCAAGACCTTCGTCGGGCACAAGGCCGAGAATCTCGGCGAGGCCGAGGTGGTCGTGGTCTCGACCGCGATCAAGCGCGACAATCCCGAACTCGTCGCTGCCCGCGAGAAGCGCCTGCCGGTGGTGCGCCGCGCCGAGATGCTGGCCGAGCTGATGCGGCTGAAGAGCTGCATCGCGATCGCCGGCACGCATGGCAAGACGACGACGACCTCGCTCGTCGCAACGCTGCTGGAGAAGGGCGGGCTCGATCCGACCGTGATCAACGGCGGCATCATCAATGCCTATGGCACCAATGCCCGCATGGGCGAGAGCGACTGGATGGTGGTCGAGGCCGACGAATCGGACGGCACCTTCCTGAAGCTGCCCGCCGACGTCGCCATCGTCACCAATATCGATCCCGAGCATCTTGACCATTTCGGGACGTTCGACGCGATCAAGACGGCGTTCCGGACCTTCATCGAGAACCTGCCCTTCTATGGCTTCGCGGTGATGTGCATCGACCATCCCACCGTGCAGAGCCTCGTGGGACAGATCGAGGATCGCCGCGTCGTCACCTATGGCGAGAACCCGCAGGCCGATTTCCGGCTGATCGACATCGATCTCTCGGGCGGGCAGGCGAAGTTCACGCTTCTGATCCGCGACCGCAAGCGCGGCCGCGACGAAGTCGTGCGCGACCTGATCATGCCGATGCCCGGCCATCACAACGCGCTCAACGCCACCGCCGCCATCGCGGTCGCCTATGATCTCGGCATTCCCGTCGACAGCATCCGCGCCGCGCTGGCCGGCTTCGGCGGCGTCAAGCGCCGCTTCACCAAGACGGGCGAGTGGAACGGCGCGCTGATCTTCGACGATTACGGGCATCACCCCGTCGAGATCGCCGCCGTGCTCAAGGCGGCGCGCGCCTCGACCAAGGGCAAGGTGATCGCGATCGTGCAGCCGCATCGCTATACGCGGCTCGCCAGCCTGTTCGACGATTTCGCCGCCTGCTTCAACGACGCCGACACGGTGATCGTCGCCGACACCTACGCGGCGGGCGAGGCCCCGATCGCCGGGGCCGACCGCGATTCGCTGGTGTCGGGCATCAAGGCGCGCGGACACCGCCATGCGCTGCCGCTGGAGGCGCCCTCCAGCCTCGCCTCGATGGTGGCTGAGGTCGCGGGGCCCGGCGACTATGTCGTCTTCCTCGGCGCCGGCAACATCACGCAATGGGCCTATGCCCTGCCGGGGGAACTGGCGGCGCTCGGGGCCTGATCTCTTCTCCCCTCGGGGGACATCGGTTATAGCGCCGACCATGACCTTCCCCGACATCGCTCCCGCCATCCGCGCCGCCGCGCCCGAACTGCGTGGCCGCCTGCTGTCCAATGCCGAGATGGCGCCGCTGACCTGGTTTCGGGTTGGTGGGCCGGCTCAGGCGCTGTTCACCCCCGCCGATGAAGCCGATCTGGCCTATCTGCTGGCTCATCTGCCGGCCGATGTCCCGATCACCGTGGTCGGTCTGGGCTCGAACCTGATCGTGCGCGACGGCGGCATTCCCGGGCTGGTGATCCGGCTCGGCGGCAAGGCTTTCGGCGAGATCGCGATCGAGACGGGCGATCGGCTGCGGGCCGGCGCAGCTGTGCCGGACGTCAAGGTCGCGCGTGCGGCGGCTGATGCCAGCCTCGACGGGCTCGCCTTCTATCGGGGGATCCCCGGCTGCATCGGCGGGGCGCTGCGAATGAACGCCGGCGCCCATGGCGGCGAGACCACCGACGTCCTCATCGAGGCGCGGGGTGTGACGCTGGCGGGCGCGATCGTCACGCTGAGCCATGCTCAGATGGGGTTTGCCTACCGCAGCAGCGGGGCCGACACGCAGGACATCATCTTCACCTCGGCGCTGTTTCAAGGGAGACCGGGCGATCAGGCGCAGATCCAGGCCGAGATGGACCGGGTCACGGCGGCGCGCGAGGCGGCGCAGCCGATCAGGGAGCGCACTGGCGGCTCGACCTTCAAGAACCCGCCCGGCGCCAAGGCCTGGCAGCTCGTCGACGCTGCCGGCTGCCGGGGGCTGCGCGTCGGCGGAGCCCAGGTGTCCGAGATGCACTGCAACTTCCTGATCAACACGGGCGGCGCGACCGCGGCCGATGTCGAGGCGCTGGGCGAGGAGGTCCGCCGGCGGGTCAAGGAGCAATCCGGCATCGATCTGCACTGGGAGATCAAGCGCATCGGCGTGGCGGCCTGAACGGCACGGCTCGGGTGGCGGGTGCCGTCCTTGCAGAATGCCCGTGGACGCTGATCCGCGGTCTCCGCTGCGAACTGCCTTGGGCGTGCTCGGCAAGCCGGTGGCCGGCAAGAAAGCGCGCGCGATCCACATCGTCATCGCTCAAACTTTACCAAAAATTTACCAGCAGATCGAAGAGTGGCGTTAACGGCGCATCAAGCAATCGGGTGCCGGGACGCCAGCCATTGAGGGCCTTCGCGACGACGACACCGAAAGGTTCGTTCGCCCGGAAGCCAGCGGGCGACCCGGAACGACCGAGACCCCGCGTGATGCCCGAACTGGCTGCCCAAACGGGCCTCAACTTCGGTGAACGCGTCAGATGGACGGTGCAGGACGCCTCCCTCGATCGGTGAAGACGGCAGCGGCCCCGGCCGCCTCGCGTTTGCCGGTCCCGGCTCCCGGGCCGCAACTGCTCGTCGGTGAGCGGAGCGGTCGGTGGCTGCGCCGCTCGCGCCGCAGCGCGGTGGCCGTGCCGCTGGCGCAGCGTCTGCCGCGGCGGCTGGGCACCTGGCTGGCGCTCGGCTTCATCAGCCTCAGCCTGGGAACCGGCACGGTTCTCGGCGGACATCTCGACACCCTGCGCGAAACCTATGGCGAGCCGCATCACATGCTGGCGAGCCTGGTCGGCTTCGGCATCGACCGCGTCACGATTTCGGGCATCGCCGAGCTGTCCGAGGTCGAGGTGCTGGTCGCGGCGGGAATCGATTCGAAGACCTCGCTCGCCTTCTTCGATGCCGACCAGGCCCGCAAGCGGCTGGAGTCCGCGCCGCTGATTCGCGAGGCGGCGGTCCGCAAGCTCTATCCCGGCGAAGTCGCGATCATCCTGGTCGAGCGCGAGCCCTTCGCGCTCTGGCAGGTCAAGGGCGAGCTCTTCGTCATCGCTGCCGATGGCACCGTGATCGACAAGATGGATGATGGCCGCTTCGCCCATCTGCCACTCGTCGTCGGGCCCGAGGCCAACAGCCGTGCGCGCGAATATGTGGCCCTGCGGGGTCAGGCTGGCGCGATCGCCCCCCATATTCGCGCGGCGACGCTCGTCTCGGGTCGGCGCTGGAACCTGAAGCTCGACAACGGCATGGATGTGCGCCTTCCCGAAGTCGAGCCCGCGGCGGCCGTCAAACGGCTGGCCTCGCTGCAGGCTGATTTCCGGATCTTCGACAAGGATGTGATGGCGATCGATCTGCGCCAGCCCGACCGGGTCGTCATGCGGCTGACGGAGGAGGGCGCCGCCGCCCGCGCCGAACAGCTCAAGAGCAAGACCAAGAAGAAGGGAGGCGAGGCATGAACCACCTCACCTCCCAGGGACTGACACCGCGGATGCGTCCGCTCTCGTCGCGCAAGAGCGCGACGCTGTCGATTCTGGACATCGGCACCAGCAAGGTCGTCTGCCTGATCGCCGAGTTGAACCCGGCCGAGGCGAATGAGCGGCTGCGCGGCCGCACCCATGTCGCGCGCATCATCGGCATCGGCCATCAGCGCTCGCTCGGCCTCAAGGGCGGCGCGATCATCGATCTCGAAAGCGCCGAGAAGGCGATCCGCGCCGCGGTCGACGCCGCCGAGCGCATGGCCAAGGTCGAGGTCCAGTCGGTCATCGTCAACCTGACCGGCGGGCGCCTCGCCTCGCAGCATTACGCGGCCAGCGTCGATCTGCGCGCCGGCTCGGTCGGCGATGGCGATGTCAAGCGCGTGCTCGCCCATGCCGCGACGCATGCGCTGCGGCCTGGCAAGGCCGTGCTTCATGCCCTGCCGACGGGCTATGCGCTCGACGGCGTCCCGGGCGTGCTCGATCCGCGCGGCCTGATCGGCGGCAAGCTCTCGGTCGACATGCATGTCGTCGCCAGCGAGGCCTCGGCCGCGCGCAACGTCATGCTCGCTGTCGAGCGCTGCCATCTCGAGGTCGAGGCCGTCGTCGCGACGCCTTATGCCTCCGGCCTATCCGTGCTGGTCGACGACGAGGCCGAAATGGGCGTCGTGGTCGTCGATCTCGGCGGCGGTACGACGAGCCTCGGCGTCTTCTCCGGCGGGCATCTGATGCATGCCGATGCGATCGCGGTCGGCGGCAACCACATCACCATGGACGTGGCGCGCGGGCTTTCGACCCGGGTTTCGGCGGCCGAGCGTCTCAAGACGCTGCACGGCTCCTGCATCGCCAGCGCGTCCGACGAGCGTGACATGATCTCGGTGCCGCAGGTCGACGACGACGAGCGCGACACGCCCAACCATCTGCCGAAGTCGCAGCTGGTGCGGATCATCAAGCCGCGCGTCGAGGAAATCCTCGAACTGGTGCGCGACCGCCTGACCGAGGCCGGCTTCTCGGCCCAGGCCGGGCGCCGCGTCGTGCTGACGGGCGGCGCCTGCCAGCTCACCGGCCTGCCCGAAGTGGCGCGTCGCATCCTCGGCGGCCAGGTCCGCACGGGGCGGCCGCTGGGCATCAAGGGTTTGCCGGAGGCCGGCAAGGGCCCGGCCTTCGCGGCGGCGGTCGGCCTGCTGGTCTATCCGCAGGTGGCCCATGTCGAGCATTTCGAGCCCCGCGCGGGGCAGGCGTATTTCGCCACCGGGACGGACGGGTATTTCTCCCGCGTCGGCCGGTGGCTGAAGGAGAGTTTCTGATCAGGGCGCGGAGCAGCGGACACCCGTTTGTCCGCATCCTGATCGAAAAACGAGTGAGTACCGGCTTTTCGCTTCGCGGCGGGCCACGGCGTCGAATGTAGCAATCGGGACGGCTCCCGCCAGGCGCCGGACAAAGGATCAAAAGAGGCAACCATGGCGATGAATCTGCAAGCCCCGGACATCCGGGAACTGAAGCCCCGGATCACGGTGTTCGGCGTCGGTGGTGCCGGCGGCAATGCCGTCAACAACATGATCGAAGCCGGTCTCGATGGTGTCGATTTCGTGGTCGCCAATACGGATGCCCAGGCGCTGGCGCTCTCGCGCGCCTCGCGGATCATCCAGATGGGCCTGCAGGTGACCGAGGGTCTCGGCGCCGGCTCGCAGCCCGAGGTCGGCCGCGCGGCTGCCGAGGAGGTGATCGACGAAATCCGCGATCACCTCGCTGGCGCGCACATGGTCTTCATCACCGCCGGCATGGGTGGCGGCACCGGCACGGGCGCGGCTCCCGCCATCGCCCGTGTCGCCCGCGACATGGGCATCCTGACGGTCGGCGTCGTCACCAAGCCGTTCCAGTTCGAGGGTCACCGCCGCATGCGCATGGCGGAAGCCGGCATCGGCGAGCTCAACGAGGCGGTCGATACCCTGATCGTCATCCCCAACCAGAACCTCTTCCGCGTCGCCAACGAGACCACCGGCTTCGCCGACGCCTTCGGCATGGCCGACCAGGTGCTGTATTCGGGCGTCGCCTGCATCACCGACCTGATGGTCCGTCCGGGTCTGATCAACCTCGACTTCGCCGACGTGCGCGCCGTGATGCGCGGCATGGGCAAGGCGATGATGGGCACCGGCGAGGCGCAGGGCGACAAGCGTGCGCTGAACGCGGCCCAGGCGGCGATCAACAACCCGCTGCTCGACGACGTCTCGATGAAGGGCGCGCGCGGCCTGCTGATCTCGATCACCGGCGGGCGCGACATGAAGCTCTATGAGGTCGACGAGGCCGCCACCCGCATCCGCGAGGAGGTCGACTCCGAGGCCAACATCATCGTCGGCGCCACCTTCGACGAGGCGCTCGAGGGCATCGTGCGCGTCTCGGTCGTGGCGACGGGCATCGACAAGCCGGTCACTTCGCAGGCCGAGATGGACGAGACCGAGGCCCGCATCGCTCAGGTTGCCGAGCGGCTGAAGGCCGAGGCGCGCCTGCGCACCGCGCCGCCCGCCCGCCAGGCCGCGCCTGCGCCGGCCCCGGTCGAGCCGCCGCTGGAGATGCGGATGCCGATCTCGATCGACACCCAGCCGCGCGCCAGCCTCTCGGAAGACATCCGCATCGAGCCGGCCCAGCCGCGTCCGGTGATGAGCGCAGCCCCCGCGCCGATGCTGCCGCCCGAGCCCGCCCCGATGCTGGAGGAGAGCTTCATCCCGCCGATGCCGGAGCGCTCCGTGGTCCGCCCGACGCGCATGCCGCGGGTCGAGGATCTGCCGATGCCGGCGCAAAACCAGATCGCCGCCAACCGGATCGCGCAGACGGCTCCGCCGGCGCCGAACATGGCCGACCAGAAGCGCATGTCGCTGATGCAGCGCCTCGCTTCCGTGGGCTTCGGCCGCCGGGACGACGAGGCGGCCGAGCCGCAGCCGATGCCCGTGCGCCAGGCCCCGCCCGCTCCCGCGATCCCGCAGGCGCCGAGTGCGGCCCATGCCGAGTATATGCGCCGCCCGGCGGCTCCGGTCGCCCGCCCGCCGCAGGGTCAGCTCGACCCGCATGGCCGCGCCGCGCCGAATCGCAGCAGCGAGGAGGATCATCTCGAGATCCCCGCCTTCCTGCGCCGGCAGGCGACCTGAGCCGGAGGCCAGACTTCACGGCTTGTAAACACCACCCCGGCGCGCTGTGCGCGCCGGGGTTTTGCTCTGCCAAAAAGCCTAAGGAATTCAGATCGATACCTGCTGAGGCTCCGGTTCGCTGCGCTGTAACAGAGCGAAAGAAAGCGTGATTTTGTGACCCTGCTCCAAAAGCTTATGTTGCAGCCGCACCATGGGATACCGGAACAGGGCAACGTCCTGCTCCAGCCTTCAGACACATCGCCAACGACCCCTCGTCGCCCGGTCACAAGCCGATGAAACGGCGTCGTTCGCGATCAGGATTGGATACCCGAATGAGCTTCGATCGGCAGACCACTCTGCGGGCCCCTGTGACGCTGACCGGTATCGGTGTCCATTCCGGAGCCCCCGCAACGATCTGCCTGAAGCCTTCCAGCGCCAATTCCGGCATCGTGTTTCTCCGCGCGGGCCTCGAAGATGCTCCCGCGCAGCTCATCCACGCCAAGCACACCAAGGTCAGCGCGACCGAACTCTGCACGGTGATCGGCGACGGCGCCTCGGCTTCGGTCGCGACCATCGAGCATCTGATGTCGGCCTGCGCCGGTCTGGGCCTGGACAATGTCCTCGTCGAGATCGACGGGCCGGAAATGCCGATCATGGACGGCAGCGCCGCCGAATTCGTGACGGCGATCGAGGCCACCGGCATCGTCGGCCTCTCTGCCGCGCGGCGTTATCTCAAGGTGCTGCAGCCGGTGCGCGTCGAGCATGGCCGCGCCTTCGCGGAACTGCTGCCAGCGGCGAACGGCTTCCGCCTCGATGTCGAGATCGATTTCGACACGACGGTGATCGGCCGCCAGCGCAAGGTCTTCGATCTCGAGGCTTCGGCCTATGCCCAGGAAATTTCGCGCGCCCGGACCTTCGGTTTCATGCGCGATGTCGAGCAGCTCTGGAAGGCCGGTTTCGCGCTCGGCGCTTCGCTCGACAACACCGTCGCCGTCGGCGACGACAAGGTGATCAACCCTGAAGGCCTGCGCTATGGCGACGAGTTCGTCCGCCATAAGGTTCTCGACGCGATCGGCGATCTGGCGCTCGCCGGCTATCCGATCATCGGCGAGTTCCGCTCCTATTGCGGTGGCCACCGCATGAATGTGCGCATTCTCGAGGCGCTCTTCGCCGACCGCGCCAATTACGCGATCGTCGAGGCCGAGCCGGTCTATGCGCCGCGCCGCGCCGTGCAGATGGCCGCGGCCGCGCCGGCCGCTTTCGCGCCGGATGTGCACTGAAGGCCAAGCGCCGCTTTTTCCGCTCCAGCGCCTTCCTGTTGCCGGTTTTCTGTCGAATAGACGACGCTGTTGCCGTGGGCTTGCGCTTTCGGCAGTGGCGCGGCTTCGGCGTCTGAGGTAAGGCATGCATCCCCACCGAGCGGGGACGATGACAAGAGGACGGACGACGTGAGCGTCAAGCGGCTGAACACCCCGACATCCAAGCGCGCCGAATCGAACAAGTCGGTGGGGAAGGGCGCTGCCCTGGCCCTTGGCGCCGCCCTGCTGCTCGGCGGCTGCGACACCGTCTCGTCGCTCAACCCCTTCGACCGGCCCGAGGTCTACAAGCCCGAGGTCAAGGAGGTCGTTCCCGCCGATAGGCTCTACAATGAAGGGCTCGCGCGCCTGCAGAACGGCGACAGCGAAGGCGCCGCCAAGAAGTTCGACGAGATCGACAAGACCACGCCGTTCTCGCCTTATGCGCGCCGAGGGCTGATCCTCGCCGCCTATACCAATTACCAGGCTTCGAAGTGGGAGGAGACGATCACCGCCTCCAAGCGCTTCATCGCACAGAATCCGGCAAGCCCGGATGCCGCGTATGCGCAGTATCTGATGGCGATGTCCTATTTCAACCAGATCCCGGACGCGACGCGCGACCAGGAGCGCACCCAGCTTGCGATCGCCGCCTTCGAGCAGCTGATCCAGAAGTATCCGAAGTCGGAATATGTGCTCGACGCCAAGGAGAAGCTCCTGGTGGCGCGCGACCAGCTCGCCGGCAAGGAGATGAACGTCGGCCGCTTCTATCTCGAGAAGCGCAACTACACCGGCGCGGTGAACCGCTTCCGCGACGTCATCACCAAGTACCAGACCACCCGCCACGTCGAGGAGGCGCTGATGCGCCTGACGGAAGCGTATATGGCGCTGGGCATCACCAACGAGGCGCAGACGGCGGCAGCGGTTCTCGGGCACAACTTCCCCGACAGCCCGTGGTACAAGGACGCTTATGTCCTGCTCGAAAGCGGCGGCCTACAGCCTCGTGAGGATCGCGGCTCCTATATCAGCCGGGCCTTCCAGGGCTTCTCGCGCGCGGTCACGGGCATCGTCGGGTTCGGCGGCCGGATCTAGTCTCGCCTGACAAGAGGGTCGCTCGCGCATGCCCCGCCCCTCGAGTTTGCGCTGAGTGCCATGCTGGTCCAACTGTCGATACGCGACATCGTCCTGATCGACCGTCTCGACCTGACGTTTCGTGACGGCCTGAGCGTGCTCACCGGCGAGACCGGTGCCGGCAAGTCGATCCTGCTCGACGGGTTCGCTCTGGCGCTCGGCGGGCGCGGCGATGGCGGTCTCGTGCGCCATGGCGAGGCGCAGGGCCAGGTCAGTGCCGTCTTCGACCTGCCGCATGAGCATGGTGCCCGCAAGCTCGCCCAGGCCCAGGAAATCGACACCGACGGCGATCTGATCCTGCGGCGGGTGCAGTACGCGGACGGCCGCACGCGCGCCTTCGTCAACGACCAGCCGGTCAGCGTCCAGATCCTCAGGATGATCGGGGCGGCGATCGTCGAGATCCATGGCCAGCATGACGATCGCGCGCTGACCGACCCCGCCCAGCACCGCATGATCCTCGACGGCTTCGGCGGGTTCGAGGCGCAGGCCGAAAGCGTAGCCGCCGCCAGCGAGACGCTCAAGCGCGCCCGCCAGGCCCTGCAGGCGCAGCGGATTCGCGTCGAGGCGGCGCGCAAGGAGGCCGATTTCCTGCGCCATGCGGTCGCCGAACTCGGCAAGCTCGCGCCCAAGCCCGGCGAGGAGGAGGGGCTCGCCGCCCAGCGCCAGGGCATGATGCAGTCCGAGAAGGTCGCCCGCGACCTGATCGACGCCTATGAGGCGGTGGGCGGGCAGGGCTCGCCGATATCCGCGCTGTCGGCCGTGCTGCGCCGGCTGGAGCGCCGGGCCGGGCAGGCGCCGGCGCTGATCGACCCGTCGCTTGCGGCGCTGAACACCGCGATCGTCGCGCTCGAAGAAGCGGGCGAGACGCTCTCGGCCGGCATGCGCGCCGCCGAATACGATCCGCGCGAGCAGGAGCGCGTCGAGGAGCGGCTGTTTGCCCTCCGGGGCGCCGCCCGCAAATACGATGTCCCGGTCGATGGCCTGGTGCCGCTGGCGCAGAGCATGACAGCCGATCTCGCGGCGCTCGACGACAGCGAGATCTCGCTCGGTCGGCTCGAAGACGCGCTGCAGAAGGCCGAGGCGAGCTTCGTCGCACTTGCGAGCAAGCTCTCCGCAGCCCGCCAGAAAGCGGCGGCGAAGCTCGACGCTGCCGTGAAGGCCGAATTGCCGCCGCTCAAGCTGGAGCGGGCCCGCTTCATCACCAAGATCGACAGCGACGAGACGGCGCGGGGCCCGGAAGGCTTCGACCGCGTCGAGTTCTGGGTCGAGACCAATCCGGGCACGCGGCCGGGCCCGATGATGAAGGTCGCCTCGGGCGGAGAGCTCTCGCGCTTCATGCTGGCGCTCAAGGTCGTGCTGGCCGAGCGCGGCTCGGCCCCGACGCTGGTCTTCGACGAGATCGACACCGGCGTCGGCGGCGCGGTCGCGGACGCGATAGGCGAGCGGCTGGCGCGGCTCGCCGGCAAGGTCCAGGTGATCTCGGTGACCCATGCGCCGCAGGTCGCGGCCAAGGCCGCCCAGCATTTCCTCATCGCCAAATCGGCGCTCGCCGGTGACGCCGCCTCCCGCACCGTGACGCGGGTGACGGCGCTGGAAGACCAGGCGCGGCGCGAGGAGATCGCCCGCATGCTGGCGGGCGCGAGCATCACGGAAGAGGCGAGGGCGGCCGCCGCGCGGTTGCTGGAGGCTGCCGGGGTGCGGGGGTAGAAGGAGGCCAGCCGCGCTTCGGCTGAACCTCACCGCCCTGGAATGAACTGCGCGTCACTGATGGTGAAGGCGCCCTGGACTGAGGCGACCGTGAACTCCAGCGCGCCGCGGCAGCCGGCCGGAGCGGCCGCGCCAGCCTTCGCGCCGCCACTGGCGCAATGGCGTTCGAGATAGGTGATGGTGTCCTGCGGCATGCCGGTATCGTCGAGGCGCACCGTGCCGCTGGCGTCCTGGGCGAGGCCGCCGCGGGCCATGGTGAAGCCGGAGACGGTGACGTTCTCGACGCGGATGAAGAGCCCGGCGAGTTCGGCGCGGCGCTGTTTGACCTCGGCCAGCGTCATCATCTGCGCGCCGTCCTGGGCATGAGCCTGCGCGCTCGCCGCCAACACCACCGCCACGATCACCCACCGCATCCGCATCGCTTTCCCTGCAAAGGGCGGCGGGATCGCGCGACGGGCCTGAGTCGTCAAGGCCACAAGAGCTGATCAAACCTGCTCTGTCATTCCGGGCGAGCGCAGCGAAGACCCGGAATCCATCGTCGGGCGCTGCGCTCCAGGATGGATTCCGGAGCGGCGCCGCTGGCGCGGCTTGTCCGGAATGACGGCCCGTTTGGATCGTCGGGCGTACCCTTTCAGGCAGCGATTGCCACCACGGTTTCTTTCCGTCGCCATTTGCGCTATGAGCCGCTGCAATCGATGGCTGCGACCACGCCCATCGCCGACATCCTGCGCCGTCATTCCGATCTCGCGCCGTAACCTTTAGGCCCGTTTATCCATGTCCTTTCTGACCTCGAGTGCGCCGCTCGCGCGGGCGCTCGCCGAACGCAATTATTCCGATCCGACGCCGGTGCAGAGCGCCGTGCTGGAGGCGGCCGCCGCCGGCCGTGACCTGCTGGTCTCGTCGCAGACGGGTTCCGGCAAGACCGTCGCCTATGGCCTCGCCATCGGCTCGACGCTGCTGGGCGAGGCCGAGGCCTTCGGCCGCGCCTCCAAGCCGCTCGCCCTGATCATCGCGCCGACGCGTGAACTCGCGCTGCAGGTCCAGCGCGAGCTCGCCTGGCTCTACAAGCACGCCAATGCCCGCATCATCGCCTGCGTCGGCGGCATGGACCCGCGCCGCGAGGCCGCGCTTCTGGATGAGGGCGCCCATATCGTCGTCGGCACGCCGGGCCGCCTGCGCGACCATATCGAGCGCCATCGCCTCGACGTATCCGCGCTCAAGGCCGTCGTGCTCGACGAGGCCGACGAAATGCTCGATCTCGGCTTCCGCGACGATCTCGAATTCATCCTGAAGACCACGCCGGCCGAGCGCCAGAGCCTGCTGTTCTCGGCGACGCTGCCCAAGGCGATCATCCAGCTCGCCAAGAGCTACCAGAATGATGCGCTGCGTATCGAGGTCGCCGCCACCCCGGGCGGCCATGCCGACATCGAGTATCGCGCGATCCGGTGCTACCCGAAGGAAGCCGAGCTCGCAGTCGTCAACCTGCTGCGATTCCATGATTCGCCGTGCTCGCTGGTGTTCTGCAACACCCGCAACGCGGTCCGCCATCTCGAGGCGATCCTGCTGGAGCGGGGCTTCTCCGCCGTGGCGCTCTCGGGCGAACTCTCGCAGAGCGAGCGCAATTCGGCGCTGCAGGCGCTGCGCGACGGCCGGGCGCGCGTTTGCGTCGCCACCGACGTCGCCGCGCGCGGCATCGATCTGCCGGGCCTGACGCTGGTCATCCATGCCGAACTGCCCAACGACCCGGAGGTGATGCAGCATCGCTCCGGCCGCACCGGGCGGGCCGGCAAGAAGGGCACCAGCGTGCTGCTGGTGCCGCCGTCGCGCCGCCGCAAGGCCGAGATGCTGCTGGCCGAGGCCAAGGTCGAGGCCGTCTGGGCCGGCCCGCCGACTCAGGACGAGATCCGCGAACTCGACAAGGAGCGCCTGCTCAGCGACCCGATCCTGACCGGCGAGCCCGGCGAGGTCGATGCCGCGATGGTCGAGGCGCTGATCGCCGGCCGTACGGTCAACGAGATCGCCGCCGCGCTGGTGCGGATCTACCGCGCCCGGCTGCCCGCTTCGGAGGAGGTCGGGGACCCGAATTTCGCGCGCGACGAGCGCCGCCCGGCCCGGGCCCGCGAGGATTACGCGCCGCGCGAGGGCCAGCGCTTCGGCGAAAACCGCGACGACAGCCCGCGTTCGGACGCACCGCGCCACAAGTCCGGTCCGCGTGGCGACACCGTCTGGTTCCGTCTGAACATCGGCCGCAAGGACGGCGCCGATCCGCGCCAGCTGCTGCCGATGATCTGCCGCCGCGGCAAGATCACCCGCGACGAGGTCGGCGCGATCCGCATCTTCGACAAGGAGACCAAGGTCGAGATCGACGCCGATGTCGCCGAGCGCTTCTACGAGCTGGCCAAGGCGGTCGATCGCGACAAGATCGTGATCGAGCCGGTCACCGGCGAGGAAGAGCGCCGCCCGGCCAAGCCCTTCGCCGAAAAGGCGAGCCATGCGCCCGCGCCTTATGCCAAGACGGAAGGCGATGCGCGCCCCGTCCGGGCCTACGAGAAGAAGCCGTACGAGAAAAAGCCCTACGAGAAGAAGCCTTACGAAGGCGGGGAGAAGAAGCCCTACGCCAAGAAGGCCTATGAGCCGAAGCCCTATGAGGGCAAACCCTCGGAAGGCGGCGAGCCGAAGCCGTATGAGGGCAAGAAGAAGGCCTATGAGGGCAAGTCGAAGCCCTTCGGCGCGGCCAAGCCCTATGACCCCGTGCGCAGCGAGCGTGACGCGCTGTCGGACCCGAACGTCTCGTTCCGGTCCGGCCCCAAGCCGCGCTACGACAAGCCGGCCGGCGACAAGCCCTATGGCGAGAAGAAGCCCTATGCGCCCAAGCCGTTCGGCGCGGGCAAGTCGGGTGGGGGCAAGCCATTCGCGGGCAAGCCCTTTGCCGGCAAGCCGGCCTCACGCGACGGCGACGCCCGCCCGGCCGGCAAGGCGCCCTACAAGGGCAAGAAGCCGCGCTGAGATGATTGTGGGCTGATCATCGGGCCGCGTTGGCGCCGCCGACCCTTCCTCAGCGCAGGCCGAGAAAGGAGAGGATGGCCAGGACGACGACGATCAGTCCGACGATGTAGATGATGTTGTTCATGGATGGTGCCCCCGGAAGAAGGGCGGGCCCGTTGGCCCGCGCGCCCGTGAGCCTCGTCGCTCACGCTCCATGAACCTCGCTTTCCGGCGATTGTTCCCGGCTCGGCTTCGGGCGAGGCTGCCCTCAGCCGTCGACCACCTTGCGGTAGAGATGCCAGGAGGCGTGGCCGAGAACCGGCATGACCACCACGAGGCCGACCAGCAAGGGCAGGCTGCCCAGAACCAGCAGCCCGCTGACGATCAGGCCCCAGATCACCATCACGCGCGGGTTGTGCTCGACGGCGGCGATCGAGGTGCGCACCGCGGTCGCGACATCGACGCGCCGGTCGATGATCTGCGGAAAGGCGACGACCGAGATCGAAAAGGCGACGATCGCGAACAGCAGCCCAACCAGATTGCCGGCAACGATCATCAGCCAGCCCTGCGGGGTGGTGAAGACGGTGCGCAGGAAGTCGGCGGTGGAGACGTCCGCCGGCAGCCCGAGAAGGCCGCGATAGATCACCCAGGCACAGATCAGCCAGGCGATGAACAGGCCCGTCAGCATCGCGCCCAGCAGCAGGATCTGGCTGATCGCCGGGGAGCGCAGAACGGCGAAGGCATGCTCCCAGCCCGAATCGAGCTGGCGCTCGCGCCGGCGGCTGACCTCGTAGAGCGCGATCGCGGCGAAGGGGCCCAGCAGCGCAAACCCACCGAGCAGCGGAAACAGCAGCGGAAAGATGTTGAAGCTCACGGTCGCCCGCGCGAGCAGCACGCCGATGACGGGATAGATTAGCGCGACGAAGACGAGATGGCTGGGCTGGGCCTTGAAATCCTCCCAGCCGCGGGCGAGCGCATCGCGCAAATCCGCGACGGTGATGGTGTTGATGCGCGGCAGCGCGGGGCCTTGGTCCCGTGCGGCGGCGCGCAGAGGAGCATTGATATCGGCCATGGCGTGTCTCCCGGTTGCGGCCCGGTTCGCCTTGCAGCCCTTTGACGCGATCCTTGGGTCAACGGCCTGAAGGCGTCGAGCTTCCAATTCCCAGCTGGCGCCACGATAGCCCGAAATGCACGCCCTGTCGCTTCCGACGCGAACACGAATGCGGGAGAGCGCTCCCTCGCGCGGCGCTCCTGCCCTTTTTCGACGACGGCTTCTCGCCTAATGAAGGGCCATGAGCATGCCGCAGCCGATCCCCGTCTCCGATCTGACCGCCCGCCAGGCCAAGGTCGAACACAAGCGCCTCGCCGCCCAGGTCGAGGCGGCCAATATCGCCTATCATCAGGACGACGCACCGGTGATGGACGACGCCGCCTTCGACGCGCTGCGGCTCCGGCTGGTGGCGATCGAGGAAGCCCATCCGGAGCTGAAGGAAGCGGCCTCCGCCAGCGCCAAGGTTGGCGCCAAGGCGTCCGGCAAATTCGCCAAGATCCGCCATCGCGTGCCGATGCTCTCGCTCGACAACGCCTTCACCGACGAGGCCGTGGCCGAGTTCGTGCAGCGCGTGCACCGCTTCCTCGGCCGCAAGGACGATTACCCCATCGCCTTCACCGCCGAGCCCAAGATCGACGGGCTGTCGCTCTCCCTGCGCTATGAGAAGGGCGCGCTCATCCATGCCGCGACGCGCGGCGATGGCGAGGAGGGCGAGGACGTCACGGTCAACGCCCGCACCATTGCCGAGATCCCGCAGGCGCTCGCCGGGCCGGACGTGCCGGAGATCGCGGAGGTGCGCGGCGAGGTCTATCTGGGCCATGCCGATTTCGCCGGCATCAACGAACGCCAGCGCGAGAAGGGGCTTCCCGAATTCGCCAATCCGCGCAATGCGGCGGCGGGCTCGCTGCGCCAGCTCGACGCCACGATCACCGCCTCGCGGCCGCTGCGCTTCTTCGCCTATGCCTGGGGCGAGATGCCGGAGCTGCCGGCGCCGACGCAATCGGGCGTCGTCGAGGCGTTCGGGCGCTGGGGCTTCCGCACCAATCCTCTGATGAAGCGCTGCGAGAGTGTCGAGGCGCTGATCGCGCATTACCGGCTGATCGAGAGCCAACGCGCGACGCTCGGCTACGACATCGACGGCGTCGTCTACAAGGTCGATGACCTGAGCTTGCAGGCGCGGCTCGGCTTCGTCTCGCGGGCGCCGCGCTGGGCGATCGCGCACAAGTTCCCGGCAGAACTCGCGACGACCGTGCTGGAGGCGATCGAGATTCAGGTCGGCCGCACCGGGGCGCTCTCGCCGGTGGCGCGTCTGCGCCCCGTTACGGTCGGCGGTGTCGTCGTCACCAATGCGACGCTGCACAATGAGGACTATATCCGCGGCTACGATTCAAAGGGCGAGCGCATCCGCGACGGCGAACCGCCGGACATTCGCGTCGGCGACACCGTCACGGTCAAGCGCGCCGGCGACGTGATCCCGCGGGTGGCGGCGGTCGATCTGAGTAAGCGGCCGGCGGATGCGAAGCCTTACGCCTTCCCGACGCTCTGCCCCGCCTGCGGCAGCCATGCGACGCGGGAGATCAATCCGCGCTCCGGCAAGGAAGACGCCGTGCGCCGCTGTACCGGCGGGCTGATCTGTCCCGCGCAGGCGGTCGAGCGGCTGAAGCATTTCGTCTCGCGCGACGCGCTCGACATCGACGGGCTCGGCGACAAGCAGATCGAGTTCTTCCACGGCGATCCCGACCTGCCGGTGAAGGAGCCGGCCGACATCTTCACGCTGGCTGCGCGCGACCAGTCGAATTTCAAGAAGCTGAAGGACAAGGAAGGCTTCGGCGCGCAGAGCGTGGCGAAGCTCTTCGCCGCGATCGAGGAGCGCCGGACGCCCCCGCTCAACCGCTTCATCTTCGGGCTTGGCATCCGCCATATCGGTGAAACCAATGCGCGCCTGCTGGCGCGTCACTACGGCTCCTTCGACGCCTTGCGCGCGGCGGGGCTGGCGGCGGCCGACCCGGTCTCGCCAGAGCGGCAGGAGCTCGACGCGATCGATGGCGTCGGGCCCACCGTGGTCGAGGCGCTGACCGACTTCTTCGGCGAGCCGCACAATGAGGAGCTGCTCGACCGGCTGCTGGCGCAGGTGACGCCGCAGCCGCTGGAGGCTGTCGCGTCCGCCAGCCCGGTCGCCGGCAAGATCGTGGTCTTCACCGGCGCGCTCGAGCGCATGACCCGCGACGAGGCCAAGGCGATGGCGGAGCGGCTGGGCGCCAAGGTCGCGGGCTCGGTATCGTCGAAGACCGATCTTCTCGTGGCCGGCCCCGGAGCCGGCTCGAAACTCAAGGACGCCGCCAAGCACGGCGTCGCGGTGATCGACGAGGCCGGCTGGTTCGATCTCGTCGGGGCATAAAAAAGCCGCCGGCCGAAACCGGCGGCTGTTCAGCGCTGGCGCGGGCTCAGCGGTTGGTGCGGTGGCGGTTGTAGTGACGGCGCTGGTGCTTGGTGCGCACCGCGGTCCTCTGCGGCACGCCGAGCACGCCTTTGACGCCACCGGCCACGCCGCCTGCGACGCCGCCGACGACACCACCGACCGCGCCGCCGACAGGGCCGGCCGCCTCATTACCGACGCGGGCGCCGGTCTGGGCGCCACGCGGCACGCCCTGGGCGCTGGCGACGGCGGGAATGGCGAGCAAGGCGGCGGCGAAGAACAGGGCAATCGGACGTATGGTCATCTGAAGATCTTTCGTTGCTGATGGGGCGCAAGCGCCCTGGTTGGCAACGGCTGCCGCGCCGGCTTGTTCCGACAAGGCGCTGCGATCGACCGCATCACTTTTCTTCAAGACGCACCTGTCGCGATCCGGTTTAACCTTGCGCCATGGACATCGTCAGCCAAAGCGAGACATTGGGGATCAGGCCGCTTGGCGCAGGCGAGCGGGCCGATCTGTTCCTGGCGCGGCATTTCAACAGCCTGGAATGCCTGAAGGCGCGGTTTTCTAGCCATGCCTACGCGCCCCACGCCCATGACACCTATGTCGTGGGCACGATCGAGAGCGGCTGCGAGGCGTGGAGCGTGCGCGGCGAGCGGCATTATGGCGGGCCCGGCGACGTCACTTTCATCAACCCGCTCGAGGTGCATGACGGCGAGCCGATCGGCGGCGGCTACAGCTATCGCATGACCTATCCGGCGGTGGCGCTGATGCAGGAGGTCGCGTCCTCGCTGGCCGGCTGGGCGCCGGGTCGAACCCCGTTCTTCCCGGCGACCCGCGTGCATGACCCCGAGGGCGCGGCGCTGTTGTCGCGCGCCCATCGCGCCATGGAGGCCGGTCCTGACGGCCTGGCCGGCGAGGAGTTGCTGCTGCGTGCCTATGCGCATTGCCTGACGCGGCATGCGGGCCTGCCCGTGCGCAAGCTCGGCGGCGAGGCCGGGCCGGTCGAGCGGGCGCAGGCGCTGATGGAGGCCCGGCATGACGAGCCCTTGTCGCTGGCGTGGATCGCGGCCCACATCGGCCTGCCGCGACATCATCTGATCCGCGCCTTTCGGCGGGAAACCGGGCTGACGCCGCATGCCTGGCTGGTCGATCTGCGGGTGCGGCGGGCGCGCGACCGTCTGCGCCGCGGGGAGGCGCCTGGCGCGGTCGCCGCCGCCACGGGGTTCAGCGACCAGGCGCATCTGACGCGCGCCTTCAAGGCGAGGCTCGGCGTCACGCCGGGCGCCTTCCGCGCCGCCCATCTCTCCTGAAGGCCCACTCGCGATGTCCACCTTGCGCGACGATGCCCGGCGGGGCTTCAGCGATATCTGGCCCGCGATGCTGGCGGCGGTGCCGATCGGCCTGCTGTTCGGCGCGCTGGCCGCCGGGAAGGGGTTGTCGCCGCTGGAGACGCTGGTGATGGGCGCACTGGTCTTCGCCGGTGGCGCCCAGTTCGCCGCCGTCGAGCTTTGGGCGACGCCGGCGCCCATCGGTGCGCTGGTGTTCTCGACGCTGCTGATCAATGCCCGCCATGTGCTGATGAGCGCCTCGCTGGTGCCGAAGCTCGCGGGCTTCTCGCGCTGGCAGACGGCGCTCGGGCTCTATTTCATGGCCGACGAGAACTGGGCGCTGGCCGAGAAGCGGGCGCGCACCCACGCGCTGACGCCGGCCTACTGGTTCGGGATGGTCGTGCCCTTCGTGACCTGCTGGGTCGCGACCTCGACGCTCGGGACGGTCGTCGGCGCGGCGCTGGGCGACCCGCGCCGCTTCGGGGCGGATTTCGCCTTCACGGCGCTGTTCATCGCGCTGGTCGCGGCGTTCTGGAAGGGGCGGGTGACGTTGTGGACGGTCGCCGCGGCAGGCCTCGCCTCGGCGCTGACCTACCGGCTCATCGGGCCGCCCTGGCATGTGCTGGCGGGTGCGCTGTGCGGGCTCGCTGCGGCCTGGCTCGCGGCCGGTTCGGCCGGGGAGGCCGAGCCGGCCCCGGAGGCCCGCCCGTGACGCTCGACCCGCACACCCTGCTCGCCATCCTGGGCATGGCGATCGCAACCTATGCGACGCGCCTCGCCGGGCTGGCGCTCGCCGGACGGCTCCTTCTGTCTTCGCGCGCGCAGGCGGCTTTCGACGCGATCCCGCCGGCCGTGCTCGTCGCCGTCATCGCGCCGAGCGCGCTCGCGACCGGCTGGCCGGAGACGGTCGCCGCGCTGCTCGCCGCGCTCGCCGCGACGCGCCTGCCGCTGCTGGGCGTGGTGGCGGTCGGCGTCGCGGCGGTGGTGGCGTTGCGGGCGCTGGGTTGAATCAGTCGGAGAGGGAGCCCTCGGTCGCAAACTTGCCGAGGTTCGGCTCAGCGCTTTCGTTCTTCCCGGCCTGAAAGGCGAACCGGCCCGTCTCCGGCATGATGACGACCATGGTGCTCCGCTACATGGATCTGACTGACATCACGGTCCGCGACTCCCGAGCCTGCTTCCGTGATCGGATGGCGGACTGCGCCGAGTTTCCGAGAGAGCTGGCTCGGTTTTTCTGAACAGTTTGCGGTCTGTCGTTAAGTGGATTCCGGCCCTGGTTATGCCGCAACCGGGATTGGCTGCAGCGCGTCGAAGTAGGCCTGATCGGGCGTCTGCCGTCCCAGGCTCTGGTGAGGCCTCC